>ENA-OWOO01000001-OWOO01000001.1-gut-metagenome-genome-assembly--contig:-NODE-1-length-551921-cov-9.559743_pt1 | contig 551921 bp, 460 predicted proteins | sample MGYA00248259_ERZ651802 | MGnify/ENA primary metagenome ERZ651802 (study PRJEB26908, sample SAMEA4031702) | gut metagenome | biome: gut; feature: normal infant; material: stool | place: China | collected... | reverse complement strand
GTGCTCGCGCTGATCGCCGCCGCTGTGAGCAACAGTGATGTGGCGGCACTGCTACCGCTGGTCACCGTGCTCGTGGTCGCGTACGTCGCGATGATCCTGCAGCTGTTCGTCGTGCAGCCGCTCATCCTGTCCGTCACGACGCGCCTGAGCCCGACTCCGTTCTTCAAGGCGTACTGGCCCACCGGCGTGGTGGCGTTCACCTCCGAAAGCAGCATCGGCACGATTCCCGTGACCGTGCGCAACCTGCGCTCCAGCGGCGTACCTGGCGATATCGCGTCCTTCGTTGCCAGTCTTGGCGCGAACCTCGGCATGCCTGGATGCGCCGGCGTGTGGCCCGTGCTGCTCGCTGTGTTCGCAGTGAACGCCCAGGGAATTTCGTACTCGCCCGCCCAGTTCCTGTTCCTGGTGGTGCTCGCCCTGCTTGTGTCCATCGGCACAGTGGGCGTGCCCGGCACCGCGACGATCACCGCGACCTCGCTGTTCGCGGCGGCCGGTCTGCCGATCCCGTTCATCGCGATCAGCCAGCCGATCTCGCAGATCGTCGATATGGGCCGCACCGCCCTCAACGTGGCCGGTGCCGCCAACACGGCGTTGATCGTGGCCGCCACCGAGAAGGACCTCGACAAGGACCTCTACTATGGACGCAAGGAGTTCGAGGATGAGGACGCCAGCGAGGACGAGGACGCCGTCGCGGCCGCGCAACCGGAAGCCAAGGCACCCGTCGAAGCGCCGGCGGCAGGCAAGCCCTCCGGTCTCGGTGCCGTGAAGGGCGCCTCCTCCGCCAACCTGCTGAACTTCTCTCCAGCCTCCGCGCTGGAGGGCACCGGTGAGGAACAATGCGGCATCAAGCCTTCCAGAAAGAAGGACTGATACTCCGCCTCCAAGGTACGTTGCCGGGGCCGTCGCCATGGTTCTCCCCATGATCGGGAACCGCGGCGACGGCCCCGTTCGCATGCCCGGCGGCCCCGGCCGCGGAGCATGAACGAGGCATTGTCTGCGCGGGTTCCTATCGTTGCCACTGTTGATTACCAGTCCAGGCCTGCACATTAGTACCGTGGGCCCCGATAGCAAAGGACAAATCATGGCGCAAGCTACCATCTCCATAACCGTCAACGGCGAAGCGAAGGAGGTGGAAGCAACCACCACCGGCGTAGAACTGTTCGCGGAAGACAAGAACATCATCGCGGTCAAGATCAACGGCGAGAACCGTGACCTGTACACGCCGCTGAACGATGGCGATACCGTCGACCCCATCGCCCTCGACTCCGAAGACGGCCTCGCAATCATGCGTCACTCGGCCACCCACGTCATGGCCCAGGCCGTGCAGGAAGTCTACCCGAACGCCAAGCTCGGCGTCGGCCCCGTCATCAAGGACGGCTTCTACTACGACTTCCAGGTCGACCAGCCCTTCACCCCGAACGACCTCAAGGACATCGAGAAGCGCATGCAGCGCATCATCAAGTCCTCCCAGTCCTTCCGCCGTCGTTCCGTGACCGAGGAAGAGGCTCTGAAGGAAGAGGCCGACCAGCCCTTTAAGATCGAACTGATCGAAGACAAGGAAGCACACCTCGACCCGGCCGCCGCCACCGAGATCTCCGAAAAGGAGCTCAGCTTCTACGACAACGTAGACCGTGATGGCAATGTGGTTTGGAAGGACCTGTGCCGCGGCCCGCACCTGCCGAACACCCGCTACATCAAGGCCTTCAAGATCGAGCGTTCCGCCGCCGCCTACTGGCGTGGTTCCGAGAAGAACCCGACCATGCAGCGCGTCTACGGCACCGCATGGGCCACCAAGGAAGACCTCAAGGCCTACCAGACCCGCCTGGAAGAAGCCGCCAAGCGCGATCACCGCAAGCTCGGCGCCGAGATGGACCTGTTCTCCTTCCCGGATGAAATTGGCCCCGGCCTGGCCGTGTTCCACCCGAAGGGTGCCGCCGTGATCAACGCTATGGAGGACTACTCCCGTGAGATGCACCGCAAGCACCACTACAGCTTCGTGCAGACCCCGCACATCACCAAGGGCGGCCTGTACGAGACCTCCGGCCACCTGCACTGGTACAAGGACGGCATGTACCCGCCCATGCACCTCGACGAGGAGAAGGACGCGGACGGCAACATCACCAAGCCGGGCGCCGACTACTACCTCAAGCCGATGAACTGCCCGATGCACAACCTCATCTTCAAGTCGCGTCAGCGCTCCTACCGTGAGCTGCCGCTGCGCCTCTTCGAGTTCGGCACCGTGTACCGCTACGAGAAGTCCGGCGAGGTCCACGGCCTGACCCGCGTGCGCGGCCTCACCCAGGACGACTCCCACATCTACTGCACCCGCGAGCAGATGAAGGACGAGCTCACCAGCCTGCTCACCTTCGTGCTGAACCTGCTCAAGGACTTTGGCCTGACCGACTTCTACCTCGAGCTGTCCACCAAGGACCCGAACAAGTACGTCGGCTCCGACGAGATCTGGGAGGAGGCCACCAACACGCTCGCCGAGGTCGCCAAGGAATCCAACCTCGAGCTCGTCGACGATCCGTGCGGCGCCGCCTTCTACGGCCCGAAGATCTCTGTGCAGGCCCGCGACGCCATCGGCCGCACCTGGCAGGTCTCGACCATCCAGCTCGACTTCAACCTGCCGGAGCGCTTCCAGCTCGAGTACATCGCGAAGGACGGCACCCACCAGCGCCCGGTGATGATTCACCGGGCCCTGTTCGGCTCCATCGAACGCTTCTTCGCCGTGCTGCTCGAGCACTACGCAGGTGCCTTCCCGGCGTGGCTGGCCCCCGTGCAGGTGCTCGGCGTGCCGGTTGCCGACGAGTTTGCCCCGCATCTGGCCGGCTTCGTCAAGTCCCTTGAAGATGAGATGGTCCGTTGCGAGATCGACTACTCCGACGATCGCTTCGGCAAGAAGATTCGCAACGCCTCCAAGTCCAAGGTGCCGTTCATCCTCATCGTCGGTGAGGAAGACATGAACAACAACGCGGTCAGCTTCCGCTTCCGCGACGGCAGCCAGCTCAACGGTGTGCCGGTGGACACTGCTCGCGAGCAGATTCTCACCGTCATCAAGAAGCGCGTCCAGGTGAACTCCGCCGACGACTTCAACGCTGCTGTGGCTGAGTGATGTGAATGGTACTGGCTCCCCTCTCTGAGGGGAGCCAAGAAAGGGCGCGAAAATGACTGACGTGCGTGTCGATAATCCGGCGGACTTTCCGCCTCAGGAGGACACGGTCGAACGACTGTGGACTCCGCAGCGCATGACCTATGTGCTGCGCAACAGCGAGGATCGCCCAACCAAGCCCAAGACGAAGGAATGCCCGTTCTGCGCCGGACCCAAAAAATCCGACGAAGACGGCCTCATCGCCTGGCGTGGCACGCACGTGTTCGCCATCATGAACCTCTACCCATACAATGTCGGGCATCTCATGATTTGCCCGTACCGTCACGTCGGATTCATCACCGAACTCGACGATGCCGAACTGTTCGAATTCGAGAAGGCCACCACCCTCGCCATGAAGGTGATGGAGACCGTCTCCCGTCCGGACGGATACAACATCGGCATCAATCAGGGCGAGGTCGCGGGTGCCGGAGTCGCCGCGCACCTGCACCAGCATGTGGTGCCGCGTTGGAATGGCGATGCGAACTTCATGCCCATCGTCGCCCAGACGCGTACCATGCCGATTCTGCTGTCCGACCAGCGAGACGCCTATGCCCAGGCATTCGAACAGCTGGCCCCGCAGTATCATTTGCCGCTTGCCTGACCGGGTGCGGCACCCGCGCAACCGGTTTTATCGGTACGCGCAATAAGACAATCATCGGAAACATTACGGGTATGTCTGATTAACGGCCTACAATCGTTTCGTTTGACATCATCCGTTTCAATAATTGCTAGGAGCATTATGTCAGGTCATTCCAAGTGGGCGACCACCAAGCACAAGAAGGCCGCCATCGACGCCAAGCGCGGCAAGCTCTTCGCCAAGCTCATCAAGAACATCGAAATCGCCGCCCGCCTCGGCGGCGGCGACCCGGACGGCAACCCGTCCCTGTACGATGCCATCTACAAGGCCAAGAAGGCCTCCATGCCGGCCGACAACATCGCTCGCGCCGTCAAGCGTGGTGCCGGTGCTGAAGATGGTGCCGCCAACTACGAAGACATCGTCTACGAGGGCTACGCTCCTGCCGGCGTTGGCCTCATCATCGAATGCCTGACCGACAACCGCAACCGTGCGGCCGCCGAAGTCCGTTCCACCCTGACCAAGGGCAACGGCTCTCTGGCCACCTCCGGCTCCGTGTCCTTCAACTTCGAGCGCAAGGGCCAGATTGTGGTGCCGTCCGAGGGCGTGGACTTCGACAAGCTGTTCGAAACCGCCGCCGAAGCCGGTGCCGAGGACGTTACCGATGACGGTGAAGTGTTCACCGTTGTGACCGGTCCGTCCGACCTGTTCACCGTGCGCAAGGCTCTGCAGGAAGCCGGCTTCGACTACGATTCCGCCGACCAGGTCATGCAGCCGAAGAACGAGGTCGAGTTGAGCCTTGAGGATGCCCGCAAGGTGTCCAAGCTCATCGACAACCTCGATGACCTCGACGATGTGCAGAACATCTACTCCAACTGGACCGCTTCCGACGAGGTGATGGCCCAGCTCGACGAGGAGTAATCCTCGTGATTATCCTTGGCGTCGACCCCGGGCTCACACGTTGCGGGGTCGGCGTGATCGAAGCCGGCGAGCACCGCCGGCTTTCGTTTATTCACGTGGACGTGGTGCGGTCCTCACCGGATATCACCCAGGATCTGCGTCTACTGGCCATCTACAACGGCCTGTCCGAGAAAATGGACCGATTCGCGCCGGACGCGGTATCTATCGAGCGTGTGTTCGCCCAATCCAACCGCAACACCGTACTCGGTACCGCACAGGCCGCCGGCCTCGCCATGCTCGCCGCCGCGCAACGCAATATTCCCGTGGCGTTGCATACGCCTACCGAAGCCAAGCTGGCTATCACCGGTAACGGGCAGGCGCAGAAGATTCAGGTGGAGCGTATGGTGACACGTATTTTGAACCTCACCAAAATGCCGACTCCCGCCGATGCCGCCGATGCCTTGGCTTTGGCCATTTGCCATGCGCTGCGCCCGGCAGGCGCATTGCAGGGCGGCGAACGCGAACAACATCTGACCGCCGCGCAACGCCAGTGGGCTGAGGCCGCACAGAACTCCACGCGCCGCCGCATCAACCACGACCGAGGCATGTAGTATACTTTCGAACAGTTGTTCGAGTCTTGAATCCTGGAGCGCTGAAGGAGTACCTGTATGATCGGCATGCTGACCGGGCGGGTTGAATCGGTCGAAACCGATACCGCATTGATTGATGTTGGGGGAGTGGGCTACGAAGTGCGCATGTCCGCCACCGACCTGAGCCGTCTGCACGCCGGGCAAGACACCCGCGTCTTCACCTATATGAACCTCTCTCAGGATGCCATTACCCTGCATGGATTCCTGGATCGGGACGCCAAGAAAACCTTCCTACAACTCATCAAGGTCTCCGGCATTGGGCCTAAAGTGGCCCAATCGTTACTCTCCACACTGACGCCGAGTCAGCTGGCCCACGCCATCGCCGACAACGACGCCACCGCGCTGGCCAAGGCTCCGGGGCTGGGCAAGAAGGGCGCACAGAAAATCATCCTCGAGCTTAAGGGCTCTATTGATTTGAGTCAGATCGAGGGTGCTTCCGCTCAGGCGGCAATATCCAAGTCTCCGGTGGATACCGGTACGGAACAGGTTGTCGAAGGACTGATTTCACTTGGCTGGCGTCAGCAGGACGCCCAACAGGCCGTTGCCGAGGCTTGCGCCGAAAACGATATTCCCACGCCGCTTGCCACCGACGATGTGCCGCGTGTGCTACGTCTGGCTTTGGCGCTGATGGATAGGGGCCGCTGATGAGCGAGACAACGGATTACGGAGCCTCCAACACCGGTGCCAACGAAGAGTCGTTGCGCATGGTCTCCTCCCAGCCGATCGGCAACGAGCCGGTCAGCGACGAGGAGCTGCGCCCCCATGTTCTCGAAGGCTTTATCGGACAGCCACGGCTCAAGGCCCAGCTGCAACTGTTCCTGGACGCGGCCCGCAAACGCGATGTGCCACCGGACCATATTCTGCTTGCCGGCCCTCCTGGCTTGGGCAAAACCACGTTGGCCATGATCGTTGCCAATGAGCTTGAAGTGCCGATTCGCGTGACTTCCGGCCCTGCGGTTCAACATGCCGGTGATCTTGCTTCGATTCTGAGCTCCCTCGACGTCGGCGAAGTGCTGTTCATCGACGAGATCCATCGTCTGCCGCGCGCCGCCGAAGAGCTGCTGTATATCGCGATGGAGGACTTCCGCGTCGATGTGATGGTCGGCAAAGGCCCGGGCGCAAGCTCCATCCCGCTGACCCTGCCGCGATTCACCGTCATCGGTGCTACCACGCGCGAAGGTATGCTGCCAAGCCCGTTGCGCGCACGCTTCGGCTTCACCGCACATCTCGACTTCTATCCGCACGAGGAGCTGGAAAAGCTCATCGAACGTTCGGCCAACGTACTGGGCGTAAACCTTGATACGGGTTCCGCTCATGAGCTTGCGTTGCGTTCGCGCGGCACGCCGCGTATCGCCAACCGATTGCTACGCCGTGTACGCGACTGGGCCATCGTCCACGACCTGATCGTGGTGCGGCCGGACGACGTCAAGGAGGCGCTGGCCCTGTACCAGATCGACTCCGAAGGCCTCGACCGGCTGGACATCGCCGTGCTCAATGCCATCGTGCGCAACTTCAACGGTGGACCCGTGGGCCTGAACAATCTGGCGGCCATGGTGGGCGAGGAATCGGAAACCGTGGAAACCGTGTGCGAGCCGTATCTCGTGCGCGAAGGTTTTATGATTCGCACGCCCAAAGGCCGCGTGGCTACCGAGAAGGCATGGCAGCATTTGGGAATTACGCCCAAAGATGATGTCAGCAAGCTCTTCTAGACTTTCTCCTGTTTGCACACTTGGCGGCGTTTCGTCAATGTCGCTCGTTTGAAGGAGTTGTTTCGTGGAACAACAGTACATTATGCTCATCGTGATCGTCGTCGTGTTCGGCGGCATGATGTGGTGGCAGTCCAAGAAGGCCAAGCAGCAACAGCAGGAGAAGCAGGACTTCCGTCGCAACCTGCAGCCCGGCACCGAGGTCATCACCATCGGCCAGGTGATCGGCAAGGTCGTCGAAGTCGACGAGCAGTATGAGGAGATCGTCATCGACTCCGAAGGCTCCAAGCTGCGTTTCGGCTTCAACGCCATCGCCCGTGAGTACACCCGCCCGGCCTATGTGTCCGATGATGAGGTCGACGAGAACGGCAACCCGCTGCCCGACGAAGACACCGAGGCTCCGGCTAACGATGAGGCTGGTCAGGTTCCGATCGAGGCGTCCGTCGTGTCCGAGGAAGACACCGCTGACGAGACCGGTGACGACAACGAAACCAAGACGAAGTAAGCTGTTCGATTCGGTAGCACCATCCGCGTATCGCATCGCAAAGGCATAAAAGGGGCGAGCACTATGGCACAGTCGGACATCACCATCGACGCATTGAGCAAGGTAGGGCAACAGGACGCCGAATATCTGGTGTCCTTGGTGCGTTCCGTACCGGGGTTTCCCAAGGAAGGCATCATCTTCCGTGATTTCATGCCAGTGCTCGCCGACCCCAAGGGCTTGAAGATTCTGCTCAAAGCACTTGAAGAGGCCCTGCCGGTGTCCCCGAGCGAATTCGACTCCATTGCCGGTCTCGAATCGCGCGGGTTCCTGTTCGGCCCGGCCATGGCCGCCCATTTGGGCAAGGGTTTCATCGCCGTGCGTAAGGCCGGCAAGTTGCCGCCTGAAACCATCGGTGAATCCTATGACCTCGAATACGGCACGGCCAGTGTCGAAATCGAAACCGACGCCGTACAGGCAGGGAAGCGAGTGCTCATCGTCGATGACCTCATCGCCACGGGCGGCACCGCCAAAGCCGCCACCGACCTTATCGAAAAGGCCGGTGGCACCGTGGTGGGCTTCAGTTTCGTGATGCGGCTCGATGGCCTCGACGGTCTGGATAAGCTCGACGGCAAGCCCAGCAGCTCGCTGATCGCGATGCCGGCCTGAGATTTCGTCTCACCCAACGTACAGTCAGTTTTCAAGGTCCGGCATGTACTGTGTACAGTTACATGCCGGACCAATTACATAGTCAGGGAAGGATCGATGGATCTTTACGAATACCAGGCGCGTCAGCTGCTCGAGGAACAGGACATTCCCACCCCGGACGCCATCTTTGCCCAGAACTCCCATGAAGTCGCTGAAGCGGCGGACAAAATCGGCTATCCCTGCGTAATCAAGGCGCAGGTCAAGATCGGTCATCGTGGTCAGGCCGGCGGCGTCAAGATCGCCCATAACCGCGACGAGGCGATTCTTGAATCCGAGTCCATCCTGCCGATGACCATCCACGGGCACAAGGTTTCCGGCGTGCTTGTAGCCGAAGCCAAGAACATCCTGCACGAATACTACGTGTCCATCTCCGTGGACCGCACCTCGCGCGACTTCGACGTGCTGGCCACCGCTAACGGCGGCACCGAAGTCGAGGAAATCGCCAAGGAACATCCGGAGGCCGTCAAGCGCCTGCACATCGATGCGCTCGGTGACTTCGACCTGGCCGCTGCCACCGAAATGGCACAGAGCATCGGCTTCTACCACGCGGACGTCGATCAGGCCGCACAGATTCTGCTCAAGATGTGGCGCTGCTTCAAAGACAACGACGCCACGCTCGTGGAAATCAATCCGCTCGCCAAGATCGGCGACCCGGATGACGAATCCACCAAGCAGCTGAGCGCCTTGGACGCCAAGATCTCCTTGGATGACAACGCCTCCTTCCGCCATGACGGCTGGGCGCGTTTCGTGGATCCCATCGTTCCCGACCCCTTCGAACAGCGCGCCCGCGAACACGGCCTGCACTACGTGCACCTGCACGGCGAGGTCGGTGTGATCGGCAACGGTGCAGGACTCGTCATGAGTTCCCTGGATGCCGTCTCCGGCGCTGGCGAGGAACAGGGCACCAACATCAAGCCCGCCAACTTCCTGGACATCGGCGGCGGCGCCTCCGCAGCCGTCATGGCCGAAAGCCTGGAGATCGTACTGTCCGACCCTCAGGTCGAATCCGTGTTCATCAATGTCTATGGCGGCATCACCTCCTGCGTGGAAGTCGCCAACGGCATCCTCGAAGCGGTCGCCAAGCTCGGCGGTTCCAAGCCGATCGTTGTGCGCTTCGATGGCAACGCCGCCGCCGAGGGTCTGCATATCCTCGCCTCCGCCAATAACCCGAATATCCATGTGTCCGAAACCATGGAAGGCGCGGCAGCCAAGGCCGCGCAGCTCGCCGGTGAGGCGACCCAGTCCAAGGAGGTTCGCTGATGCTGTTCATCGAAGACGGCGCTCCCGTTATCGTCCAGGGCATGACCGGCCATCAGGGCATGACCCATACGGCTCGCATGCTCAAGGCCGGCACCAATATCGTCGGCGGCGTGAACCCGCGCAAGGCCGGCACATCCGTCACCTTCCCCGGTGCCAAGAACGGTGCCGACGCGGACATCCCCGTGTTCGCCACCTGCGGCGAAGCACGTGAAGCCACCGGCGCCAAGGCCAGCGTGGTGTTCGTGCCGCCGAAGTTCGCCAAGTCCGCCGTGGTCGAAGCCGTCGAAGCCGGCATCGAACTCATCGTGGTCATCACTGAAGGCATTCCGGTGGCCGATTCCGCATACTTCGTCGAACTGGCGCTCAAGAAGGGCGTGCGCATCATCGGACCGAACTGCCCTGGTCTCATCACGCTCGGCAACCCCGGCGTCAATCTGGGCATCATCCCCGACGGCATCGTCGGCCGCGGCCCGCTCGGACTGGTCTCCAAATCCGGCACCCTCACCTACCAGCTCATGGGCGAATTGTCCGATATCGGCTTCACCGCATGTCTCGGCGCCGGCGGCGACCCGATCGTCGGCACGACGCTGCTGGAAGCCCTGCAGGCATTCGAAGCCGACCCCGACACCAAGGCTGTCATGATGATCGGCGAAATCGGCGGCTTCGCCGAACAGGACGCCGCCGCATGGGCCAAGGAGCACATGACCAAGCCGGTTGTCGCCTACATCGCCGGTTTCACCGCCCCCGAAGGCAAGCAGATGGGCCACGCCGGCGCCATCGTCTCCGGAGGCAAGGGCACCGCCCAGGACAAGAAGAACGCGCTCGAGGCGGCGGGCATCCCCGTGGGCAAGACCCCGGGCCAGGCCGCCGAAATCATGCGTGACGTACTCGCCAAGGCCAACATCGACTGATCGGTTCCAACCAATCGTGATGAAAGCCGTGATTCGCCAATGGGTGCGGGGAGCCATAGTCGCCCTCGCATCCATGGCCATCTATGCCGTTGCATTAGGCTGCTATACAGCGCTGATGTTATTGGTCGTCTCTATGGAAGAGGGCGGCGACAATCTCACCGTCGGCACAACCTCGCTGACACAGGCCGTTGTGCTTCTGAGTGAGGGATCGGGCTTTAGAACCGATTCGTTCACCCTCACCATTACGCCATTGCTGTTGACCATACTGCTGATATGGCTGATCAATGCACTCATCATGCGAATCAAAGCATACGGGCCGCATGCGTATGTTGCCGGATTGATTGTTTGGCTCGGGTTGAACGAGGCATTCCGGCAATCCGTGCACCTAGGTCTTGTCGATGACCAGTGGCTGGTGTTGCTGAAAGCAGCCATCGTATTCTCGATCGGTTTCCTATGCGCAGCCGTACCGGAATCAGCCAAAATGCGAGCATTCAGGGACTGGACTCGCAAGCAGGTGCCGGCGGACATACGCCACTGCCTGAAAATCGGCGTCGCCTTGGCCGTCGCGATACTGGGCATATATCTGGCAATTGGATTGATTACCGTCATCGTATGGTCGGTACGCAACCATGCCGCTGTCGTATCGTTGTTCGAATTGTCCGGGATGGAAACCGGTTCACGAATTCTCACCACCGTCGCCATGCTGATCTGGCTACCCAACGTCATGCTCTGGGCTGTTTCCTGGCTCTTCGGCGGCGGATTCGCCATCGGTGATTTGGCCAGTTTCACATTATGGCTCGGCCAATCCAAAGAGCTTCCTGCAATTCCGGTATTCGGTATTCTGCCCGAACCGGTCAGCAGTGAACTATGGCGTACCGTTGCCTTGAACGCGCCTCTCGCCATCGCTGCGCTCGTGGGCCTGCTGGCTGTATTCCTACCGCAAGGATTCGCCTGCAGACCGTTGAATGTACGGAATACGTCCACCCGCGGCCCGGTACTGGTTTCGCTGATCTACTCCGCCGGGGCATTCTGCCTGAGCGCGATGCTGATCTCACTGGCATCCACATTGCTGTTCGCTCTGTCCAATGGATCGCTTGGCGATCATCGTCTTGCTCACATAGGCGTCGACGTCATGGCCTCCACCAGAGTCGTCGGTCATTCGACCGCACTGGGACTTACCGCGGCATGGCTGCTCGCGCTGATTGGCATAGCGCTCGTTTTTCCGATAGTCTGGTTGGTTGAGAGAATCAAGGATTCCCGCACCACCGCCACGACCTCGAAGACCGCCACCGTTCATCAGGCGCGGTTCCTAGCGTCACAACCACAAGAATCCAAGGAGGAACAGGATGACAAACACGAACCGACCGATACGTCGAGCACTGGTCTCGGTCTTTCATAAGGAAGGCATCGAAGTACTCGCGGAAGCGTTCGTGAAGGCCGGCACCGAAGTTGTTTCCACTGGTTCGACCGCCAAGAAGCTTGCCGAACTGGGCGTCAAGGTAACCGAGGTGTCCGATGTCACCGGATTCCCCGAATGCCTCGACGGCCGCGTCAAGACGCTGCACCCGTACATTCACGCCGGCATTCTGGCTGATATGACCAACCCCGAGCACGCCAAGCAGCTCGAGGAGTTCGGCATCAAGCCGTTCGACCTGGTGGTCGTCAACCTGTACCCGTTCGCCGACACCGTGCGCTCCGGCGCCAACGAGGCCGATACCATCGAGAAGATCGACATCGGCGGTCCCTCCATGGTGCGCGGCGCGGCCAAGAACCACGCCACCGTGGCCATCGTCACCGACCCGGCCGATTATGCACTGGTCGCCTCCCGCGTGGCCGACGGCACCGGCTTCTCCTTGGACGAGCGCAAGTGGCTTGCCGCCAAGGCCTTCGCGCACACCGCCGCCTATGACGCCACCATCAACGAGTGGACTGCCAAGCACTGGCCCAAGCCGGCCTCTCTGGACGCCGTCGAGGTGGACAAGGACGATCAGGGCACTGAAGTCGATTCCGCCAAGTTCCCGGCCCAGTTCACCCGCACCTGGGATCGTGCGCACACCCTGCGCTACGGCGAGAACTCCCACCAGCAGGCCGCCCTCTACATCGACCCGCTCAACCAGACCGGTTTCGCCCACGCCGAGCAGCTCGGCGGCAAGCCGATGAGCTACAACAACTACGTGGACGCGGACGCCGCCTGGCGCACCGTATGGGATATGGCTCCCGCCATTGCCGTGGCCGTAGTCAAGCACAACAATCCGTGCGGTCTGGCCATCGGCGCGACCGCGGCCGAGGCCCACAAGAAGGCTCACGCCTGCGACCCGATGAGCGCCTACGGCGGTGTGATCGCCTGCAACTCCAAGGTCACCCTTGAGATGGCCGAAAGCGTGCGCCCGATTTTCACCGAAGTCATCGTCGCCCCCGACTATGAGCCGGCCGCGCTCGAACTGCTGCAGACCAAGAAGAAGAACCTGCGCATCCTCGAGGTGGCCGAGCCGCCGAAGGGCCACGGGGCCATCCGCCAGATCGATGGCGGCCTGCTTGTGCAGGACACTGATCTGATCAACGCCGTCGGCGACGATCCGGACGCCTGGAAGCTCGTGGCCGGCGAGGCCGCCGACGCTGACACGCTGAAGGACCTCGTGTTCGCATGGCGTGCAATCCGCTGCGTGAAGTCCAACGCCATCCTGCTGGCCCACGACCAGGCCACGGTTGGCATCGGCATGGGCCAAGTCAACCGCGTGGACTCCTGCCATTTGGCCGTCGAGCGCGCCAACACGCTGGCCGATGGTGCCGATCGCGCCACCGGTGCGGTCGCGGCATCCGATGCGTTCTTCCCGTTCGCCGATGGTGCCCAGGTGCTTATCGACGCGGGCGTCAAGGCCATCGTGCAGCCTGGCGGCTCCATCCGCGATGAGGAGGTCATCGAAGCGGCCAAGAAGGCCGGCGTGACCATGTACCTCACCGGCACCCGCCACTTCTTCCACTGATCGGGACTCTCTGAGGGGAGCAGCTCAGCCAAAACGCACAAAGGTGGGATTCCGCCTGACCCGTCAACGGGTCCAAGCGGAATCCCACCTTTGCTATTCGCCTGCTATTGTGGTCACGTAACCGTTCGACAGAAGGAATCGCAACATGCACAACCATCCCTATGTATCCGAAGCACATGAGGGCAAGCCATGGTTTGAATGGTGCGTACTCGGCGTCGTCGCCGTCATCACACTGCTGGTTGCTTTCGGATATACGATGGCCGCCACGGTCATACTTGCCGTGACGGCCATCATCACCGGGCTTGTTCGCCTGATTCTTCAGGACAGAAGCCCATGGAAAGTGCGCTCAGTGGCGTTCGACTCCTTCATCGGCATCGCCTTGGGAATCGGCCTGCTGATTACCTACTTCAGCTTCTTTGGACTCTTCGGCAACATCTTTTTCCGCTGAATCGCCATCAGACGAGGCGGCCTGATCGAAGAATTCGCCATCGTCGAGCGTGTCCGCGTTTGCATCGGCATCCGTCTGCGGAAGATCGGCGGCAGCCGGCACTTTGGGAGTGGTCATCATCTGCGCGATGATCATGACCAACGCCACCACAGCGGCGGCCAAGACCGGGCTAATCCAGAATACCCACAGCTGCTGCAGCGGATTTTGCGTAAGACCCTCATTCATCGCGGCCAGTGCGATGCCGGTGGAACGGGCGGGATTGAGACCGGCACCGGTAACCGGGTAGCTGATGGCGGTGGCCAGACCATAGGCAAGACCCATGGCAATGACATGACGGTCCGAGGACTCGTCGTGATCACCCAGAGAAGACATGGCGGTGGCAACGACAATCAGAGAGGCAACGACCTCGACGACAATCGCCAGCGTAATCGAGAACGTAATGCCATACTGGGTCAGCAGCGAGTAAGACACGGAGCCGTTTTCGAAACCGTTAACGGCCGGAGTCAGCCACACTTTGGCAGCTACCTGCTCGGATGTGGGCAGCAGCTTGACCACGGCGAAGCCGGCGGCGATGGCACCGATGACCTGAGCGATCACATAGAGGATGCCATCCAGGATTTTCGTCTTGGAAACCAGCACGGAGGCTACGGTGATGGCCGGATTCAGCTGGCCACCGGACACGCGGGAGAAGATGGCGGTGACTGCGGCATATGCCAAGCCGGTAGCCAACGCGAAGAACACGATATTGATGCCATACACGGCCGAACCCCATGTGGAGAAGGCGTAAATGGCAAAGCACAGCAGGAAGCTGCCGGCCAATTCGGCGCACACGCACAGAGCCAGCGGCTGTTGCTTGGTTTCTTCCATGATTGTTCATTCCTTTTCATCTGTTGGAAAACGGGCGAACCCGCACAAACGGTTGCCAGTCTAGCAGCAGTCCTACGTTGCGGTATGATATATAGGTTGGAATTGGCTGGGATTCCAGTCCGCCAACTCTGAAGTATGTATACAAATCGACAGTCTCTGCGATGACAGAATCTGTCCGGCCACGTTGGGAGAACGATGCCAAACGCATATTCCCGCGCTGCGAAAGCGCAAGACGATTCCAATTCCATTCGACTCCAGAAGCTGCTTGCCCAAGCGGGATTCGGTTCCCGCCGCAAGTGCGAGGACATGATTACCGAAGGCCGTGTCGAGGTCGACGGTGAACTGGTCACCGAGCTCGGAACTCGCGTTGACCCTCATAAGCAGCAGGTGCGCGTAGACGGTTCGCGCGTACGCGTCAATCCGAACCACGTTACTCTGGCGCTGAACAAGCCCCGCAAGGTGCTCTCCGCCATGGACGACCCGAAGGGCCGCTACACGCTGCGCGACATCGTGGGCGACAAGTACGAGCGCATCTTCCACATGGGCCGTCTCGACTACGATTCCGAGGGTCTGATCCTCATGACGAACGACGGCGAGCTCTCGCAGCACGTCATGCACCCCAAGTACGAGGTCGAGAAGACCTACGTCGCCACGCTGGAAGGCAAGATCTCCGGCACCGTGTGCCGTCGACTCGTGACCACCGGCGTGCAGCTCGACGACGGCTGGATCAAGCTCGACCACTGCGCGATCATCGACTCCTCGCGTGACCACACGATGGTCAAGGTCGTGCTGCACTCCGGCAAGAACCGCATCGTGCGACGTATCTTCGGCTCAATCGGCTTCCCGGTCAAGCGCTTGGTGCGCACCCAGATCGGCCCGATCAAGCTCGGTGATTTGAAGCCCGGTTCCTACCGCGTGCTGTCCCAGACGGAAGTCCGTTCGCTGTCCAAGGAGGTTGGTCTGTGATTCGCGTTGCCATCGACGGCCCCGCCGGCGTGGGCAAGTCGTCCACGTCCAAGGCGCTGGCCAAGTATTTCGGATACGCCTACCTTGACACGGGCGCGATGTATCGTGCCTGTGCTTGGTGGTGCCTGAAGCAGGGCATCGATCTGGACGCCGAAACCGTGGATGAGCGTGTCATCACCGAAGCGGTGGGCGAGTTCTTCACCGGCGACCATTTCGATATCTCCGTGGACCCGGACAACCCCCGCGTATTCGCCGACGACGAGGACATCTCCGAGGCCATTCGTTCCTCCGAAGTCTCCAGCCATGTCTCCAAGGTGTCGAACGTCATCCCGGTGCGCAACGTGCTCATCGCCGCCCAGCGCGCCTACATCGCCCGCGAGGCGTCGGCCGACTCCTTCTCCGGGGGTTTGGGCATCGTGGCCGAGGGCCGCGATATCACCACCGTGGTGTCCCCGGACGCCGAGGTGCGCGTGCTGCTGACCGCCCGTGAGGAGGTCCGTCAGGCCCGTCGCACCGGCCAAGCCGTCAAGGGCGTGGGTGCTGAGGATGTGGCCGCGCGCGACAAGGCCGATTCCAAGGTCACCAGCTTCCTGACCGCCGCCGATGGCGTTACCACCATCGACAATTCCGATTTGGACTTCGCCCACACGCTCGATCTGCTCATCGGTCTGGTCGAGGACGCCATCGAGAACCAGGAGTACGAGCAGTATGCCGCCAATCTCGAAGGCTATGAGCTGGACGAAGGCGATGAGGATCTGATTTCCGGCCGCGGTTTCACGGAAGGCGCGCGCAAGGCCGGCCCCAAGCCGGTGGGTGTGCTGGCTGTTGTAGGCCGTCCGAACGTGGGCAAATCATCCCTGGTCAACCGTATCCTCGGCCGCCGTGCCGCCGTTGTGGAAGACACGCCGGGCGTTACGCGAGACCGTGTGAGCTATGACGCGGAATGGGCCGGCACCGACTTCAAGCTGGTGGACACGGGCGGCTGGGAAGCCGACGTGGAAGGCATTGAATCCGCCATCGCCTCACAGGCACAGGTTGCCGTGACCTTGGCCGATGCTGTGGTATTCGTTGTCGATGGTCAAGTGGGCATGACCACCACCGATGAGCGCATCGTCAAGATGCTGCGTGCCGCCGGCAAGCCGGTCGTGCTGGCCGTCAACAAGATCGACGACCAGGCCAGCGAATACCTTGCCGCCGAATTTTGGAAGCTCGGTCTCGGCGAACCATACTCGATTTCCGCCATGCACGGCAGGGGAGTGGGCGACCTGCTGGACGTCGCGCTCGACAAGCTCAAGCAGGCCGAGAAGACTTCCGGCTACCTCACGCCTTCCGGCCTGCGCCGCGTGGCTCTGGTGGGCCGCCCGAACGTAGGCAAGTCGTCTCTGCTCAATCAGCTGGCGCGCGAAGAACGTGCCGTGGTCAACGATTTGGCCGGCACTACGCGCGACCCCGTCGACGAAATCGTCAACATCGATGGCGAGGACTGGCTGTTCATCGACACGGCCGGCATCAAGCGACGCCAGCACAAGCTCACAGGCGCGGAATATTATTCCTCTCTGCGCACGCAGGCCGCCATCGAGCGCTGTGAATTGGCGCTGATCCTGTTTGATGCTTCGCAGCCGGTATCCGATCAGGATTTGAAGGTCATGTCCACCGCCGTGGATGCGGGCCGTGCGATTGTGCTCGTGTTCAATAAGTGGGACGCGATGGACGAGTTCGACAAGCAGCGTCTCGAACGCCTGTGGAACACCGAATTCGACCGTGTGATGTGGGCCGAGCGTGTGAACCTGTCCGCCAAGACCGGCTGGCACACCAACCGTCTGACGCGAGCCATGGATAAGGCCTTGGAATCCTGGGATCAGCGTATTCCTACAGGCAAGCTCAACGCCTTCCTCGGCAAAATTCAGGCCGCCCACCCGCACCCGTTGCGTGGTGGCAAGCAGCCGCGAATCCTCTTCGCCACGCAGGCATCCACGCGCCCGCCGCGTTTCGTGATCTTCGCCACCGGCTTCCTCGAGCACGGCTACCGCCGCTACATCGAGCGTTCCCTGCGCGAGGAATTCGGCTTCGAAGGCACGCCGATTCAGATCTCCGTGAACATCCGCGAGAAGAAGAAGCGGAAGTGACACGCGCGTAATTTGCCAGATTTCATATATCTGGTAGATTATCTACTCGGTGCTTTTGCACCATCGGGCCGTAGCGCAGTTTGGTAGCGCACTTGACTGGGGGTCAAGGGGTCGCGGGTTCAAATCCCGCCGGCCCGACCGATTAGCCCCGGAATTCCGCCACTTTTGAGTGGTTGTCTTCCGGGGCTTTTCCGTTTTCAGACAACATAACGACGGACTTACCTTTGTAAGCCATTCGTAATGGATTAAACACGGACTTCATCTTGGCGTGTTATTGGAATTATCACCGACAATTCACCGCCTCCGCACCCCCCGTCGTATGCGTTTGCCCCAAACAGGGACTAGACTTGTTCCTATTGATTTGACGAAAGGGACCCGAATTGACCGAAATAAACGATAAGGCCCAACTGGATATCACCGCCGCCGGCGACACCGACGCCGTCACCTCGGATACCCCCGAAGAAACCGTAAACACCCCCGAAGTGGATGAGACTTTCGAGCTTTCGGCCGCCAAGATGCGCGAGCATGGCATGAGCGAAACCGCCATCAACCAGTTCCGCCATTTGTATGACGTATGGCGCCATGAAGAAGCCTCCAGCTGGATTCGCGAGGACGACATCGAGCCGCTTGGCCACGTGCCCAGCTTCCACGACGTCTATGAGACCATCAACCACGACAAGGCCGTGGACGCCTTCGCCAAAACCGCATTCCTCAAGCTCAATGGCGGTCTGGGCACCTCCATGGGATTGGACAAGGCCAAGTCGCTGTTGCCGGTGCGTAGGCACAAGGCCAAGCAGATGCGCTTCATCGACATCATCATCGGTCAGGTGCTTACCGCTCGTACACGCCTGAACGTCGAGCTGCCGCTGACGTTCATGAACTCCTTCCACACTTCGGCGGACACGATGAAGGTGCTCAAGCATCATCGCAAGTTCAGTCAGCATGACGTGCCGATGGAAATCATCCAGCATCAGGAACCCAAGCTCGTGGCCGCCACCGGCGAACCTGTGAGCTACCCTGCGAACCCGGAGCTGGAATGGTGCCCGCCCGGCCACGGCGACCTGTTCTCCACCATCTGGGAGTCTGGTCTGCTTGACGTATTGGAGGAGCGCGGCTTCAAGTATCTGTTCATCTCCAATTCCGACAATCTCGGTGCGCGCCCCTCGCGTACGTTGGCCCAGCACTTCGAAAACACAGGTGCCCCGTTTATGGCTGAAGTGGCCATCCGCACCAAGGCCGATCGCAAGGGCGGCCATATTGTACGAGACAAGGCCACTGGTCGCCTAATACTGCGTGAAATGAGCCAGGTCCATCCGGACGATAAGGAAGCGGCCCAAGACATCACCAAGCATCCTTACTTCAACACCAACTCAATCTGGGTTCGCATCGACGCTTTGAAAGACAAGCTCGCCGAATGCGATGGTGTGTTGCCGTTGCCGGTGATTCGTAACAAAAAGACCGTGAATCCCACGGACCCGGATTCCGAACAGGTGATTCAGCTGGAAACCGCCATGGGCGCCGCAATCGGTCTGTTCAACGGTTCTATCTGCGTCCAAGTGGATCGTATGCGCTTCCTTCCGGTGAAAACCACCAATGATTTGTTCATTATGCGTTCCGATCGATTCCACCTGACGGACACGTATGAGATGGAAGACGGCAATTACATCTTCCCGAACGTCGAACTTGATCCGCGATACTACAAGAACATCCACGATTTCGACGAACGGTTCCCCTACGCCGTGCCATCTTTGGCCGCAGCCAACTCGGTTTCCATTCAGGGCGACTGGACATTCGGACGTGACGTCATGATGTTCGCCGACGCCAAACTGGAAGATAAAGGCGAGCCAAGCTATGTGCCGAACGGCGAATACGTTGGTCCGCAAGGCATCGAACCGGACGATTGGGTGTGATTTACAACACGGTCGAACGATAAAAAAGATATTATTTTTGTGAAATGGCGCTCAAGTGCGGAAAAAGCCTCTAAGATAGAGTGAGTGTGAGGAAACTCATACGCACTTATAACGAAACAATAACTATACGTGAGGACTAATGGCAGAGGGCACAAGCGGACGTCGGCGTTTTTCCGACAAATGGGGCAAGCACGAGCTGGACGTACTGGCTGTGTTGTCATCCGCGTTCCCGCAATGGCTCACATCCCGCCAAATTGCGCAGCGCGTCAAGGCTTACGCCGACTCGTATGGAGAGCTGGCAGATCAGGCCGCCAAGGCCGCGTTCGCCAAGCAGTTCCAGCGTGATCGCGCCAAGCTCGCCGCTATGGGCATCGCCATCGAATCACGGCAGCCTGAGTATTCGTCCAAGTCGGAAGGCCAGGACTTCGCGTCCTACCGTCTGCAGTTGGGCGACGAACCGCGCATCCGTCTGATGTTCGAGCCGGAAGATATGCCGGTGCTTGCCGCCGCCAACTATCTGGCTCGTTCGATGTCGATTTCCTCCGAGCCGGATCAGTCCCAGCTCGCCCAACATGCGTCGCGCACCACGCCGCGTGTGCCGCAGACCCCTATTCCCGGTCTCGGTTTGGATTCGATTGCGCCTGGCTTGGGCACGCAGCCCATTCCGGACTCGCTGGTCAAGGTTATCGATTTGCGTCGCTTTGCCGCCACCGTTGATGTGGACGGCGAACACCTGAACGTGGCCTACACCGATTCCGACGATTTGGCCATGTTTGTGCTGGAGCATCCGGGTGCCACGATTGTCAGCCCGCAGGAGGCTGTGGACGCCTATCATCGCCGCCTGCACGCCGCCAGCCGATTCACTCTGGCTGACGAATCCGCCAGCCCTGTAAGCGCCTCGGTGGTTTCCCCGTCGATTAGTCGCGATGTTCGTGAGCCGGGTGATCCCGAGTCGATCAAGGCCCAGAACAAGAAGAACGGCCCCGCTTTCCAAACGGGCAGCGAGGTGGATCGTCGCCTGCGTCTGATGCTGTTCCTCTCCGCTCACCTGGGTGAGGAATTCTCGATGAGCGAGCTGGCCGAGCGCTTTATCGGCAAACCGAAGAACGACGACGAGCTCAAGAAATTCGTCAACATCATTCATAAGGACATCAACACCCTGACCACCGTTTCCGACGATGGTGAGATGGCTGGCAGCCAGTTCTTCGATATCGACTGGCCGCTGCTGGATGCCGAGGGTATTGTTTCCGCCACCAATTCGTTGGGCCTTGAACGTCTTGCCGGCATTTCGCCGCAATACCTCAGCATGCTCACCGCCTCGGTCAGCTACTTGGCGCATTCGCCGTTACTGCCGGACAAGCAGCGTGGGCAGGCCGAATCCCTGTATGAGCGTTTGCGCCGCCATGTCAGCCCGGGCCAGACCCCGTGGCTGAGCCTGACCGGCTATGAGCTGGAGCCCCGAAGCTTCTCCATCGTCAAGCGCGCGATCAACACCGATTCGCTGTTGGACATGGAGTACTCCGACGGTACCGGTAGTACCCGTCGCAAGCTGGTGGCCCCCGCCAAGATTTTCATCGATGAAGGCGTGTATTATGCCGCCGTCTACACGGATGTCGGTTCTGCCGCCCCCAAGGACAAGAAGGCCTACGTCTCCAAAGACAAGACCATCGACAAGGCGAACGGCAAGCCGCGCATCTGGCAGGTGCTGCGCTTGGCCCGTATCGAAAAGGCGGAACTGGTCAAGCCCACCAAGCAGATCAACATTCCGAACATGCCGGTGAGCGAATTGCGCAAGTGGAGTTTCGACAACGGCACTGACGCGGTGTTCATCACCGATCAGCGCGATCTGGCATTCATCAAGACATTGCCGGGCGCTACCGTCGAACAATGCGGTGCCGGTGAAAAGGTGCATCTGACCGTTTCCTCCGACTCTTGGTTCGTGGCCTTCTGCATCGCACACGCGCGTCATATCACGGCGGTCACCCCGGAAACGTTGCGCACCATGATCGTGGCACGCGCCGAACGCGAACTGAGCGTCAGCGAGAACAAGTAAGGAGCCTTTCATGCCTTGGTGGATATGGCTGATTCTGGCCCTGTTCATGCTGGCCATGATTGTTGCCGGACTCATCTATGCAGCCCTTCATGGGCTCCGTGCCCTGAAAGACATGTCCGACATCGGTGGCCAACTCGGTGAACGTGTGGCCGCGATGGGGGAGCCCGGCACTTCTGCCGACACCAGCGAGCCGCCTCTGTTCACTCAGCCGCTCAGCGTGGCACAGAATCGTTATGCCGAGGCCCATGCGGACGTGATTCGCAGCAAGGCCGCCAAGCGCGAGCGCCGCACCCAGGCATGGGCCCGCTGGAAGCGATTCAACAACTAACGGAAAGCAGCAATGGCACGTCACCAACACCATAAGGGCAATGCCGATTCCCAGACGCTGAGCCCTTCGCAGCGGTACGCATCATTCCAGAAAGTCCAACGCCATCGGGCGTCCGCAGCAGCGCGATTCGCCGAATCCCTGCCTTTCGAACTGGACGATTTCCAGACCGAAGCCAATGACGCGCTCGAAGCCGGCAGCAACGTACTGGTCGCGGCCCCAACCGGTGCCGGCAAAACCGTAGTGGCGGATTTTGCCATTTACCTCGCCCAGGAACGCAACGTCAAAGCCTTCTACACCACACCGATCAAGGCGCTGAGCAATCAGAAATACCATGATCTGGTCGACGTGTACGGCCCGGACAAGGTAGGCCTGCTCACCGGCGACACCTCGATCAACTCCGAGGCGGACATCGTGGTCATGACCACCGAAGTGCTGCGCAACATGCTCTACGAGCGTTCCACCACGCTGAACGCACTACGCTACGTGATTCTCGACGAAGTGCACTATCTGGCCGACCGATTCCGCGGGCCCGTGTGGGAGGAAGTCATCATCCACCTGCCCAAGACGGTCAAGATCGTCGGCCTGTCCGCCACCGTGTCCAACGTGGAGGATTTCTCCAACTGGATTGCCTCGGTGCGAGGCGACACCAAACTGGTGATCAGCGAACACCGCCCCGTGCCTTTGGAACAGCACGTCATCGTGCAGGCGGACGAATACACTGAGCCCGAGGTGCTGGATCTCTATCGCCGCGACGGCAACGGCGAGCAGGCCACCAAGCTCAACGCCGAACTCATCAACCGGCTCGACCAGTTGGACCGCAAGGCCGCACGCCGGCGCGGCGAGGAACGTCCCGATAAGCGCAAGGGCTTCGGCAGAGGCCGCGGCGGCAAAGGCGCCAAGGGCCATGCCCCGAAAGCGGAACGCCACACCCCGCGCCGCTGGGCCGTGGTGGACGAGCTTAACTTCCTGGGAATGTTGCCCGGCATCTACTTCATCTTCTCGCGCAACGGCTGTGACCAGGCCGTGGAACAGTGTATCAATGCTGGACTGGAGCTCACCACCGATGAGGAAGTGACCAAGATTCGCCGCATCGTGGATGAGATGGTGGAGGGGCAACTCACTCAGGAAGACCTGAAAGCCCTGCAGTTCTCCAAGTTCCGCTTTGCGTTGGAAGAAGGCTTCGCTTCGCATCATGCCGGCATGATTGCCCTGTTCCGCCAGATAGTCGAACGATTGTTCGAAGAAGGTCTGGTCAAAATGGTGTTCGCCACGGAAACACTGGCCTTGGGCATCAATATGCCGGCCCGCTGCGTGGTGGTAGAGAAACTCGAGAAGTTCGACGGTACCGGTCATGTGGGCCTGACGCCCGGCGAATTCACGCAGCTCACCGGTCGTGCCGGTCGGCGCGGCATCGACACCATCGGCCACGCCATCGTGGTCGACCATCACGGTTTTGTGCCCGCCACGGCCGCCGCGCTGTCATCCAAGCGTGTCTACCCGCTGCACTCGAGCTTCCGACCCACGTTCAACATGGCCGTGAACCTGCTCAACTCCAGCGACTACGAGACCGCGCACGTTACCCTGGACCAGTCGTTTGCCCAGTGGGAGGCCAACGAATCGGCCTGGCAGCTGGAATCGCAGATCAACACACTGAAGAACGCGCTGGCCGGATACGAACAGGCGTTCGCATGCGAACACGGCGACTTCAAACAGTTCATGACCCTGCGTATGGAGCTGAGCGACATCGAAAAGGAAGGCCGCCGCAAACTGAAGCACGAAGTGTTCCTGACCGATCAGGAGCGTTCACGCGCCTTCCAGAACCTTGACCAGCGCATTCGCGATTTGCGCAAGGCGGAGCACGAGCATCCATGCCGCAACTGCCCGGACCTCCAGCAACACCTCAAGTGGGGCCACCGCTGGGCCCGCGAGACCCGCGAACTGCAGCGCGTCACCGATCGCTACGACTCCCGTACCGGGTCCGTGGCCCGTCAGTTCGATCGCATCTGCGATATTCTCACCGGGCTTGGTTACCTCGAACGTCATGTCAATGCGGCCGGCCACATTGACATGACGTTGACCGAAAAAGGCTCGCTGCTGCGCCGCATCTACAGTGAACATGACCTGGAACTGTGCGAGGCGCTGCTCGCCGGCACGTTCGACAAGCTCGACGCCAACGGACTGGCCGCTGTGCTCTCTTCACTGGTATACGAGGCCAGACGCGGGGGAGACGGCGAACCGAGGCACTACCCGGGCGGCATCTCCGGGCCCATCGCAATCGCTTCGTCCAAGCTCAAGGGCATCTGTGAAGACATCGATATCCTGTGCGAGGATCACGGTCTGGACGAGATGCAGCGGCCGGACTTCGGCATTCTCGACATCATGCATGAATGGGCGGATGGCGGTTCGCTGGGATCGTGCCTGTACGGCACCGACATGACCGGCGGCGACTTCGTGCGCACTGCCAAACGACTGGCTGACGTGCTGCAGCAGATCGCTGTCGCCCAGCCGCTGCCGTTCGACGGGGGAGAGCGGCTGGCAGGCCTCGCCCACGAAGCGGCCGACCGGGTCAATCGTGGCGTGGTGGCCTACTCCGGCGTGGACTGACGGGGGGCCGTTTGATGGGAGTTTGTCAGCCGACGTCGGAAGCTTGGAATAGCGGCCAAGTCCGAACTGTTGCGTAAATTAGTAGGGTTAAAGATCTTTCAAGGAGGATGCCGATATGGCAGAACGTAGCCTCAGGGGCATGAGCATCGGAGCGAAATCGCTGGAGTCCGACGACAACGTCGATTTCGCCGCACGAAACGATGTGGCGTATGTATGCCCGAAGGGCCACCGCACCATCCTGCCGTTTGCCGAGGGTGCCGAAATCCCGGACGAGTGGGAGTGCCGTTGTGGTTCCGTGGCCCACCGTGAGGGCGACGCCGACCGTGAGGGCGACGAGATCAGCAAACCCACCCGCACCCACTGGGACATGCTGCTGGAACGCCGTAGCGAAGAGGAACTGGCCACCCTACTCGAAAAGCGCCTGCAAATGCACCGTGACGGTTGGATTCCTGACTACGAGTGATCTCCTACTGAACAACACGTGAACTTGATGCCCAGTCATCCCGACTGGGCATAATCATTGTTGGAACAAGTCGCATATCGTTTGACGACCATTCAAAGCAGTCGACATGAACAAAGGGGAGTGGAATCTCAATGGCACAGCATCCGATGAAAGTGGTCCTGTTGGACCTCGACGGCACGCTTACCAAGTCCGACGGCGGCATCATCGCCTCCGTCGTCAAGACGTTCGAGGAATTGGGTCGACCGGTTCCGGACGCCGCCGAACTGCGACGCTTCATTGGACCAGCGATTATCGAATCTCTGCGTCGCAATCATGTGCCTGCGGAAGATTTGGATCGGGCCGTGGATATCTACCGCAGCTACTACGGAGACCGTGCCGTATTCGACGATCCGAACGAGCCCGGCAACAAGGTGCCCGGACGACTGGTGAACGTCGTATTCCCAGGCATCCGTGAACAGCTGCTCAAACTGCATGCCGACGGTTACTACCTGGCACTGGCCAGCTGCAAGCCCGAATACCAGTGCATGCCTATCTGCGACCATTTCCACCTGACCGAACTGTTGGACGGCATCTATGGTGCCTCCAAAGACAATTCCCGTCTGGACAAAGATCAGGTGATTCGGTACTGCTTCGACAAAATCGGTTTTGATGCTGCAGCGGGGGACAAGGCCGTGATGATCGGTGATCGCTACACCGACATCGACGGCGCCCACGCCTGCAATCTGGACGCCATTGGCTGCCGCTGGGGCTACGCTCCGGCCGGTGAGATGGAAGAACACGGTGCCTACGAAATCATCGAGAAGCCCGAGCAGATCGAAGAAGCCGTAAACCGTTATTTCCAAACACACTGAAACACAACGGCGAGGACTTCTTCATGATGGGATGCGATGGAGCCTGCGCCGCGGGCTTCGACCTGGTTTTCATCGGTTTGCCATTGCTGTCGCTGTATGAGATTCCCATGCTGATATGGTTCATTTGGCGAGCATTCCACTGGAAACGAGATGACAAGGATTGGCTGAAAGGCACGGCGATTCTTGCAATTGCGGTGGTCGCTCCGGTGCTCCTTTGGCTGTTGGCCTGGTATGCTCCGGTGCTCCTTTGGCTGTCGGCCTTGGTATGCGTGGACTAGTTGATACAGGCGACCGAATCCTTGTCAAGGATAACTAATCTGACATAACGTACATTATCGGTTAATAGTATGTGGTGATTTTAGCCGAACCAGTAGTATCTAGCTGCGGATTAGCCTCGCCGCAGAGAATCGGCTACTTCGCAACATCATCCTTATTCCGGTGAGAAGCAACGCCCAAACGCTTGTCCATTTCGGTTTCCGAAGCGTTGCGTGCCTGCAGATACATGGCGATGAGTTCCAGCAGCACCAGCACGAATATGATGATTGCTCCGGGCAATTGCGCGTGGTCGTAGAACGCGAGCATGCGAGCATCCATCAGATCCGCTGTAAACGTCAACACGGGAAACGGGATCAGCGCCGCCGCAAACGACATGAAATGCGTTTTCACCATCGACCAGTCGACCGGATCGACCGGCGGTCGCCGGCGTCTCGGCGTGAACAGATGGCCTCGGCTGACCGTTATAGTGATGATGGACACAGCAAAGATGACGGCGACCATCCACAGAACGCCCGGCAACAATCCGACAACAATCCCGTTCACCCGGTCCTCCAATCAGTCATAATAATCACCGCAACATATAAAAACATAAGATGGCAGGCAACAAAAGCAACACATACAACAAAGCGACCTGCCGACCAAAGCCGGCAAGTCGCCAACAACCATACATGTATCAGGCGGTTGCGCGTCGCAAGCGCTGTGCCTCGAGCTTCTTGCGCATCCTCATGGCGGTCAGTTCATCAATCGGACGGCCCGTGGCAATCGTCAGCGGCTTGGCCTCAAGATCAACATATTCTTCCTGTTCCAAGGCCGTCTCAATCTGGTGCCACAACGAACCCACCGACACGGCGAACACTGCCTTACCGCTTTGCAACAGTTCGAGCATCTGTTCGCTGGTTGTGCATTCATGTACGTTTTGACCATCGCACATGATGGTCACATTGACCAGCTGATCGGTGCCGCGTTGAGTCAAGAATCCGATGGCCGCCGTCACGTTCTGCAGATTCACACCGGCATCAAGCAACTTCTTGGATACAGCGAGAATCACCACATCCTTAAACGAGTACAGTCGGCGTGAACCGGAGCCATGAGACGGCGTGATGGACGGCTCAACAATCTGCTTGCGTGCCCAATAATCGAGCTGTCGGTACGTGATGCCGGCCACCTTGGAGGCCACAGTGCCACGGTAGCCGCGCTTGATCTCCTCAGTATCGACGTTGGAGAACAACTCCCCCTGAATCGTGTCAGCGTTCAGATTCTGACGGTCCTCAAGCGAAACATGAAGATGCAGCCCGGTCTGTCCCATGGCACTCCCCTAACTCATGCGTGTCTCGCATGTGACTCACACTGGTGTAATCACATGATTGCAATTTCTGCAATCAGTCTAACCCCGTGCTGGGTGTGGACTATTGGGGAATAATGGCAGATTTCGTGAAGAACACGAGACGGAATTTACCGATCATGATTTCGTCGCCGTTCTTCAGCGCCGCCTGATCAACACGCTGACGGTTCACGTAGGTGCCGTTCAGACTTCCTGCATCAACCACAAAGAACTGACCGTTGACCCTGCGGAACACGGCATGCTGACGGGATACGGTGGAGTCGTCGAGCAGAATATCAGCTCGCGGATCACGACCGACGGTGATTTCATCCTCGTCAAGCAAGTAACGAGAACCTGAGACCGCTCCCCTGGCGGAAATCAGCAATGCCGTTCCCTCGGACAATCTGGTGATGGTGTCCAGATCCTCTTGAGTCAGCGGTCGATCGCCGGTGGTGGTAACGGGCAGTACATTAATCGCGGGCAGGCCGATAATGGTGGTTTCGCCTGCGCTAGGAATCGGGTTGGTCATAATCTCCTATTCTACCGTCTTTGCATACTGGTTTTGCGTAGCTTCGCGTACTTCGTCGATAATGATGCTGTCAGAAGGCTGTACGTTGACGTTGGATCCGTATTTCACCTGGAGCTGAGCGCCCACACCGCCGGCGATATCGACTGCGTTGGACAGTTCCTGCGGATTGCCGATGGCCTTCACCGTGTATACGGGCTTGATGGTGGTGCCATCCACAATCAAACCTTCCTCGGCGTCCTGAATGTAGGTGGAGGTGATGACGCGCACGTTATTGATGGCGATTACCTCGGCACCGGCATTGCGAAGTTCCTCGATAAGGTTGAACATGATTGAGGCGTCCACTTTAGTCGTCGAGCCTCGTCCGATTCGGATGGTCACGCCTTGGCCCTTTGCCGGGAGTCTGCCGGAAATCAAGCCGCTGGTCTCCTCGTTTTGCTTGGCGATCTTACGCGCCTGCTCCTGCTCGTTAGCCGCCGATTTCAGCGAGTTAAGCTGGCTGTTCAACTGGGTTTTACGCTGCTCGAGATTGGAGATTTGCGTATTCGACTCGTTCAGCAGCCTTACCAGTTCACTCTCGTCCATCGTTTCGTACGTGGATTTAGTGTTATTGATCTGGCTCATGTAGGCGAACCCCAACAACGCGCACATCAGAGCGATGAGAATCGAGGATATTAACCGTGATTTGTTGCTGGCACGGTTGAGATCCTTCCGGGGCTTCTTGCGCACCGTGGGAAACGACCCGGTTTCCATCCGGTCGTTGACCTTGTCTTGTGCATGCTGGTCGCGCATTTTCTCCAGCATGTTATCTGATTGTGCTTTACGTGCCATACGTCAGTACCCTTGTCAGCCTCGGAAGATGAAGCGTCTGATCGCGGACACGTTGGAGAAGATGCGGATGCCGAGTACGACGATGACGGCCGTCTGCAGCTGCGAACCGACGCCGAGCTGGTTGCCGAGGAACACGAGCAGTGTTGCCGTCACCACGTTGGCGAGGAAGGAGATCACAAACACGCGGTCGGAGAAGCTGCGCTCGAAATAGGCTCGCGCGGCACCCAGCAGGGCGTCAAGAGCAGCGACCACCATAATCGGCAGATAAGGCTGCACGATGATCGGAATGTCCGGCTTGACGAACACGCCGATGACGACGCCGATGATCAGTCCCAGAACGGCTGCCATTATTCATTCCTTTCCGCGTACTTCACTTCGCCAGTGACTGCTGACTCAAGTGTAATCGAATTGGATTTGCTCACCTGCGGGTAGATACCGGCTTCCTTGAAGGAATCGTAAAGACTTGCAAGTCTCTTCTCCCCCATCGCTTCGGCCAAGGCGCTCTTATCGCCTATGGCTTCAATGGTATAGGGGCTTTGTATCGCGGCCATGCCGATGAGAATATGCCCGCCGGCCTTGCGTATCGAGGTTTGCGCGCCGAGCCTATTACCGTTGATGGCAATGGCTTCGGCTCCGTTTTGGAACATCAGGGAGACCAGTTGCTGCAGATCCAGATCGGTGATGACTCGGATGTTGGTGGAGGTGCCGACTCTCGTCGAGGAGGATTGATCCGACTGGCTTGCCGCGATTGGATCGGCCAGTGTCATGGTGATTCCTTCGCCTTCGACCACCGTGGCACCATTGACCATTTCGTCTTGGATAAGCGTGTCGCTTTTCACGCTGCCGGAGATTTTCTTGGACTGTTCGTCAACTTGTGAGCGCAAATTATTGACGGCCGTGGTGAGTTCGTCTATTTGCGAGTTGCGATTCTCCAATTGCGTGGCCAAAGTCTGCCGTACCTGCTTACGCGGATCGGATTGCAACTGTTGCACGAATAGGCTGTAGGCAAAGCCAACGCCGACGCAGATGATGAATACGACGATGCGATTAAACCAGATGGAGAAGGTCGAACGATGCTCATGGACCAGTCGTGAGTCGGAGAACATCGGATCCATCGGACGATTGACAAGATCATCGATGAGCTGAAGCGAATCGTCGTTGGTTTTACGGCGGCGTCTGGTGCGGATGGCGGCGGCGTCATCCGGGGAAAGCGCATGATGCGATTCCGCGCCTCGGACTGAGTGGGAGAACACGGCGCGGCGTCGTACCGGCTCATTCTCCTTGGGTACGGGGAATGAGACCGGGGCCGTGGCCTCAAGCGCCATACTTCTCCCCCAGTTCCTTGCGTAGCAATCTGATGCCCTGCTCGGTATAGATATATCCGGCGAGCCAATACATGGCGATGCCCCAGATGCCGGCGGCCAGCGCGGCGATGTAGAGCAAGTGGAAGAACGTATTGGTGCCCAAATCGGCGAAAATCAGACTGACGATGGAAATCATCAGCAGCGCGGTACCGGCCTTGCCCACGAAATGCACGGGCAGCGGACCATAACCGTACTGGGCAAGCCATAGCACCTGAATCGCCATCCACAGATCCCTCAGTCCCACGATAATCAGCATCCACCATGGGATGATGCCGGCGACGCTGAGGGCCAGAATCGAGCAGAAAATGAGCAGTCGGTCGGCGATCGGATCAAGAATCTGACCGATCTTGCTCACTTGGTTGAATCTGCGCGCGATGATGCCGTCGAGTCCGTCCGAAGCCGAGGAAATGGCGATCAGGGCTAACGCCGCAATCATCTCGTGCTTGGAGATCAGCACGCTGATGAAAGGAATCGAGATGATTCGCAGCGCGCTGATCAAATTGGGCACGGTGAAATAGATGTCACGTGCTTCCGGACTGTATCTGGTGTTGACTTTCTGGTTGGTCATATCGACTAACAGTCTACATGCGGGAGGCTTGTAGAGCGGTAACGATGATGCCGCGTGCGCCGACTTCGTACAAATCATCCATCAGCTGGTTGACCTTGGCCTTGGGAACCATGACTCGCACGGCGTTCCACTGTTTATCGTGCAGCGGGGAGATCGTCGGGCTTTCAAAGCCGGGGGTCACGGCCACGGCGGCAGCGACCTTGCTGATCGGAATGTCATAGTCCATCAGCACATACTGATGTGCAGTGAGCACGCCTTGCAGACGTCGGGTCAGCACGGCCAGACGTGAGTCCTGCTCGTTCAGACGCGGCGAACGAATCAGGCAGGCCTCGGAGTGCATGAGCGGTTCGGCAAACACGCGCAGGCCGGCGTTGCGCAGGGTGGTACCGGTGGAGACCACGTCTGCGATGAGGTCGGCCACGCCCAGCTGCACGGAGGATTCGACCGCACCGTCCAGATGGATGGTCTCGGCCTGGATGCCGTGCTCGACCAGATAGTCATGTACGAGCTTATCGAACGTGGTGGCCACGCGCTTGCCCTGAATATCCTCCAGAGTGGTGATCGGGGATTCATTCGGTGCGGCGAAACGGAAGGTCGAGGTACCAAAGCCGAGCGGCATGTGCTCGAGCGCGGCGGTACCGGAGTTCTTGAGCAGATCCTGGCCGGTGATGCCGACGTCGATGGCGCCGCGGCCCACGTATACGGCGATATCGAGCGGACGCAGGTAGAACAGCTCGATGCCATTGTCGGGATCTTGCACGACCAGCTGGCGAGGGTTGGTGCGCAGACGGTAGCCGGCCTCGGCCAGCATGTTCCACGCGGGTTCGGATAGCATGCCCTTGTTGGGCACTGCGATTCTCAGCATTTGCGTTCCTCTCACAGGTGCTTGTAGACGTCCTCAAGCGTCAGGCCGTGCTTGATCATCATGACCTGGACGTGGTAGAGCAGCTGGCTCATTTCCTCGGCGGTGCGGTCCGCACCCTCGTATTCGGCGGCCATCCAGGTCTCGCCGGCCTCTTCGATGATCTTCTTGCCGATGAAGTGGGTGCCCTTGTCGAGCTCGTCGACGGTCAGGGAGCCTTCGGGGCGGGTCTGGGCCTTTTCGGACAGTTCGGCGAACAGGGATTCAAACGTCTTCATGTGATTCAGATTCTTTTCTTGTGGTTATGGATGAAAGGTGGATTGCGGTTCAGGCTTGGAGCTCAGGCCTTGAACGCGGCCTCGGCCTTGGTGCGGATGTCGTCAATGGCTTGGGCAGGATTCTCGGCGCCGTACACGGCGGAACCGGCAACGAGCACGTCGGCACCGGCCTCGGCCACGATGTGCGCGGTCTTGGGGCTCACACCGCCATCGACTTGGATGCGGGTCTTCAAGCCACGGCGGGTGATCTCATCGCGCAGGCGGCGGACTTTGGACATCTGGTTGTCGAGGAACTTCTGGCCGCCGAAGCCGGGCTCAACGGTCATGATGAGGACCATGTCGAACTCGTCGAGGATATCGAAGATCGGCTCGACCGGTTCGGCCGGACGCACGGCGAAGCAGGCCTTGCAGCCCATCTCGCGCAGCTGGCGGGCCAGACGCACAGGGGCGTGGGTGGCACCCATGTGGAAGGAGACGGAGGCGGCGCCGAGCTTGGCGTATTCGGGAGCCCAACGATCCGGGTCCTCGATCATGAGGTGCACGTCGACCGGCAGATCGGTGACCTGACAGATGCGGCCGACGATCGGCTCGCCCAGGGTCAGGTTCGGCACGAAATGATGATCCATGACATCGACGTGGACCAAGTCGGCGTTGGCGATGGCCTTGAGATCACGTTCGAGGTTGCAGAAGTCAGCGGACAGGATGCTGGGTGCGATTGCGATATTGCTCATGGTTTCCTACCTTATCTGTGCAATGGGACTTGGAGCCCCGTGTTTCGCGCTGTTTCGGCGCTGTTTATCGTGGTGTCACTTAGTGCGATTGGTTTGCTTTTTCTGGCGAAGTTGTTCCTCTTCGATGCTCTGGCGTTCGAGCTCGTCGGCGGTGACCGCCGCAAGCCCGCGCGCCTGCGCCTTGGGGTCCGGCCCGTACTGGTAGAGCACGACGAACAGGATGCAGCCGAGCACGAAGACGATGATCGCGGTCCACACGTTGGTCCTCAGGCCCAGGATCACCGTGGAATAGTTGATGCGCACGTTCTCGATCCAGGTGCGGCCCAGGCCGTACCACATCAGGTACATGGCGAACTGCTGGCCGGCCTTGAGCCGGTCGGCAAGCTTGTGGCCGAGGTAGATGATGAGCGCGGCGCCAATGAGGTTCCAGATCATCTCGTACAGGAACGTCGGGTGGAACAGCGTGGTCCTGTAGTCCGGGCATTGCGCGCCAGAATAGCAGATTTCGGATTTGCCGATGGCGTCCGCGTCGTTGAGCTTCAGGCCCCACGGCAACGTGGTGGGCCAGCCGTAGAGCTCCTGGTTGAACCAGTTGCCGAGTCGGCCGATGGCCTGGGCCACGGGCAGCGCGGGGGCGATGGCATCGGCGAAGATCGCGAACGGATAGTGCTTGTGACGGCACCACAGGAACGCCACCAAGGTGCCGACGGAGATGCCGCCGAAGATGGCCATGCCGCCTTCCCACACCTTGAGGATGTTGACCAGGTTGCCGGTGGGCGGGAAGTAGTCGGCCGGCGTGGTGATGCAGTGGTAGAGGCGCGCGCCCACCAGTGCGCAGGGCACGGTGACGAGCGTGGTGTCGAGAATCTGGTCGAAGGTGCCGCCGTACCGCTTCCAACGTGTGGCGAGGATCCATACGGCCACGCAGATGCCGATCAGGATGCAGATCGCGTACATGTGGATAGTGAACGGGCCGATCTCGAACTTGGAGAAGGTCGGCGAGGGAATATAAGCCAGATTCATCGTGCCTCTACTTGCTGGTGCTCATGGTGTGTGTCCACGCGCGGGTTGTGCTTGACGCTCTGTGACTACCCTACCGTGTCACGGCACAACCCGCGTGAGGCGCACCGGGTGTTTACCGGGCGTTGTGGATGCCTTCGGCCAGTTCCTCGCTCTTGGCGGCGAGCAGCTTCAAGCCTTCCTTCGGGTCGCGTGCGGTCTTGTTGTCGTCCGCGAGCAGGGTGTGCACGAGCGCGGAGCCGACGATGACGCCGTCCGCGTAGGAGCCGACCTTGGCGCCCTGTTCGGCGGTGGACACGCCGATGCCCACGCACACGTTCTCGGCACCGGCCTGACGGGTGCGCTCCACGAGCAGTTCGGGCGAGGCGTCGATGGTGGCGCGTTCGCCGGTGACGCCCATGCGGGCGGCCGCGTACACGAAGCCACGTGCGTTGCGGGCCACGGTTTCGAGGCGCTCGGTGGACGAGTCCGGGGAGACCAGGAAGATGCGGTCGAGTCCGTGGCGGTCGGAGGCTTCGATCCACTCCCCCGCCTCGTCCGGGATAAGGTCCGGGGTGATGAGACCGGCGCCGCCGGCGTTCTCGAAGTCGCGGGCGAAACGCTCGACGCCGTAGTGGTACACGAGGTTCCAGTAGCTCATGATGAGCGGCACGCCGCCGGCGTTGGCCACGGTTTCGACGGCCTCGAACACGCGCTTGATGGTCTCGCCGTTGTTCAGGGCGATGGAGGCGGCAGCCTGGATGACCGGGCCGTCCATGACCGGGTCGGAGTACGGCAGGCCGATTTCCACGGCGTCGACGCCGTGCTCGACCATCGTCCTGAAGGCGTCAAGCGAGACGTCCGGGTTAGGGAAGCCGTAGGGCAGGTAGCCGATGAAGGCGGGCTTGTTCTCGGCCTTGAACTTGGTGAACATAGCGCCCGACTTGCTGGGCTTGTGGCTGATGCCCAGCGGCTGGCCGGACGGCGTGGTTGCTTCGTTGGTCATAATCAAAAATCTCCTCTTCTTGTTCAGGCGACAGTATTGCCGTGGGCGCCGGTCACATCGAGCGCGGCGGCCTGGTCGTCGGTCAGGTAGCCGAACCACTTGCCGGCGGTGGCCATGTCCTTGTCGCCTCGGCCGGAGATGTTCACGATCATCACGGCCTTGTCATAGCCCTTGGCCTTCAGATCGGCGGCGGCTTTGTACGCGCCGGCCACGGCGTGCGAGCTTTCGATGGCGGGGATGATGCCCTCGGTCTGGCTCAGGTCGCGGAAGGCGTTCATGGCCTCCTCGTCGGTGGCCCAGCTGTAGTTCACGCGGCCGATGTCCTTGAGCCATGCGTGCTCGGGGCCCACGGAAGCGTAGTCGAGGCCTGCGGAGATCGAGTAGGTGTCGAGCGTCTGGCCTTCGTCGGTTTCCAGCAGGTAGCTCTTGGTGCCCTGGAACATGCCGAGCTGGCCGGTGCCGGGGGCGAAGCGGATGGCGTGCTTGCCGGATTCGGGGCCGTTGCCGCCGGCTTCGTAGCCGTAGAGGTTCACGCGCTCGTCGTCCAGGAAGGCGTTCATCACGCCGATGGCGTTGGAGCCGCCGCCCACGCAGGCGCAGATCGCGTCCGGATGGTCGATGCCGTACCAGTCCTGGAGCTGCTGCTTGGCTTCCTCGCCGATGATCTTCTGGAAGTCGCGCACCATGGCCGGGAACGGGTGTGGACCCGCGACGGTGCCGAGCAGGTAGTGCGTGTCCTTGACGTTGGTGACCCAGTCGCGCAGGGCTTCGTTGATGGCATCCTTCAGGATCTTGTCGCCGAGGGTCACCTCGACCACTTCGGCGCCGAGCATACGCATGCGGGCCACGTTGAGGGCCTGACGGCGGGCGTCGATCTGGCCCATGTAGATGCGGCACTTGAGGCCGAGCATGGCGCACACGGTGGCGGTGGCCACGCCGTGCTGGCCGGCACCGGTCTCGGCGATCACGCGGGTCTTGCCCATGCGCTTGACGAGCAGGGCCTGTCCGAGCGCGTTGTTGATCTTGTGCGCACCGGTGTGGTTCAAGTCCTCGCGCTTGAGGAAGATACGGGCGTCGAGACCGGTCTTCTCCTTGACCAGTGCGGCGAAGCGCGGGGCTTCGGTCAGCGGGCTCGGGCGGCCCACGTAACGCTGCTGGAGCGTCATGAATTCCTTGTGGAATTCGGGGTCGGCCTTGGCCTCATTGTAGACGCGCTCAAGCTCGTCGAGGGCGGTGATCAGGGCCTCGGGCACATAGCGGCCACCGAACTGGCCCCAATACGGTCCCTGATGTTCGCTGAGCGGGGTCGTTTCGGATGCTTTCACTTGTGCTCCTGCCTTTACTAGTCGTTCCACTGCAAGTTCATGATCATCGGCGGTGGCCACGCCCTCGCCGACCAGTACCGCGTCCGCTCCCGCACGGGCGTAGTCTTCGACCTCGACCGCGCCGAATACGCCGGATTCCGCCACCTTGATGACGTTATCGGGCAGATCGGCCGCGAGTTCGTTGTATTTGTTCACGTCCACCTTGAGGTTCTTCAGGTTGCGCGCGTTGATGCCGATCACCTTGGCTCCGGCCTGGCGTGCGCGTTCGATCTCCTCGCGAGTGTGCGTCTCCACCAGCACGGTCATGCCGAGCTCGTGCGCCAGGTCGAGCAGATGCTTGAGCTGGGCGTCGTCCAATGCGGCGACGATGAGCAGCACCAGATCGGCGCCGTGGGCGCGGGCCTCGAAGATCTGGTAGTCGGTGACGATGAAGTCCTTGCGCAGCACCGGAATGTGCACGGCGGCGCGGACCTTGTCGAAATCGTCAAGGCCGCCGAGGAATCTGCGGCCTTCGGTGAGCACGGAGATGGCGCTTGCGCCGCCCCTCTCGTACTCGCGGGCCAGCGCGGCCGGGTCCGGGATGTCGGACAGGTGGCCCTTGGACGGGGACGCGCGCTTGATCTCGGCGATCACGGGGATGCCGTCGGCGCGCTTAAGCCATCGTGTCGCGTCAATCGGAGCCGGGGCCGCCAGCGCGGCCTTCTTCACGTCCTCAAGCGATACGGTGAGCTCACGGGCGCGCTGATCCTCCAGCGCTCCCGCCACCAGTTCGTCCAAAACCGACATGGTCCTCCCTTTGTTGGTGTTCGGTCATGCGCCACTCTAGGTCACGTCCTGTCCCGATTGCCGAACCCGTCCTACATTTTGGGCTTTCGCAGGCGATTCCGGCTTAGGCAGAACATTGGCATAAACTGGCACGCATGTACAGACGTTTCGCGCTCGACTTGGAATGGGACGCCGTGGCTGGACCGCACAATCGACGGCGCATCCTTGCTCGCCGGCGTGCGGAACTCAGGCACTGCGTTATCCCGCCGCTTGCAATTTCACGAGGTCGCCCCGCTGCAGGGCGACGGCAAACGCCTGATTCAGCCGTTGGATTCGACCGAGCCCATGCGCCTGTTTTGACGGAACATCTTTGACGAGAGATCGTCACTGAATCATTGTTTGCTATATATGTATCACAGTGTCATAACTATGAAATCATATTGTGGAATTGTGGTATATGAAGTTCGCATGACAACGATGTCACCGTTGGTAGGTGGACCAGTAGGTGCCGTTGCTGCCGGTGGTGGTGCTGAACTGCCGATGTGATTCAGTCCACCAGCCCACGCAGCAGCGCGATTTCGTCGCGGTGCGTGGTCGGCGTCTGCTCCTTGGTTTCGAGAATCATCGGGAGCTTGGCCATGGTCGGATCGTTGACCAGTCGCGTGAAGAACGGGATGCCGAGCTGCCCTTCGCCGATGTTGGCGTGACGGTCCTTATGCGAGCCGAGGCCGAACTGCGAATCGTTCACATGAATCGCCTTGACCCTGGCCAAGCCGATCACCTCATCCAACTGGCGCATCACGCCGTCGTAGTCGTTCTCCAAATCGTAGCCGGCATCCAACACATGGCAGGTGTCGAACGTGACGCCGACGTTCGCCTTGTTCTCCACGCCGTTCATGATCGTGGCGAGCTCCTCGAAGTTGCGCCCGCATTCCGTGCCTTTGCCGGCCATGGTCTCCAGAAGCACCATGACGCCATCCGCACGCTCGAACACCTGATTCAGCCCCTCGCTAATCAGCCGGCAGCCGGTCTCGGCGCCTTGGCCCACATGCGCGCCGGGATGAATGTTGATATATACCTCCTGGCCGGCCGCGCGGATGGCGGTCAGCAGCTCGATGTCCTCGGCCAACGCCTCGATCGCGAATGCGCGCTTGGCCTCATCCTTGCCGGCCAGATTGTAGACGTACGGCGCGTGGACGACCAACGGCCCATAGCCCTCAGCCTTCAGACGCGCACCGAACGCCGCCGCACCGGCCGGGTCGAGCGCCTTGGAACGTTTGCCATACGGAGATCGCGGGAAGAACGCGAACGCGGTGCCGCCCTCCTCATGGGAGCGTTCCAGCAGCGCATTCCATCCGCCGGCCGTCGACAGATGCGATCCGATATACAGTTCCATCATTCCAAACTCCTCGTGTTCCACTCGCTGTTCGTGTTACCGCTATCATATGGTAGGCGGCATCGAGCGCCGCCCGCACAACCGACACGAGACACAACTGTTCACCCGACCAAAGGAGACCCGAGCATGGCGTCAGCCGGCAATCCCAAGGACGACACCGGCCTCGAACGGAAAATGGAGTCGCGCCACCTGACGATGATCTCCCTGGGCGGCGTAATCGGTACCGGCCTGTTCGTCAGCTCCGGCTATACGATTCATCAGGCGGGGCCGTTGGGCGCGATCCTCGCTTACGCGGTCGGCTCCCTGCTCGTCTACTGTGTGATGGTCTCGCTGGGCGAACTGTCCGTGGCCATGCCGTATGCCGGCAGCTTCCACATGTATGCGAAGCGGTTCATCGGCCCCGGCACCGCGTTCACCATTGCTATCCTGTATTGGCTGAACTGGGCGGTGGCGCTCGCATCGGAGTTCACGGCGGCCGGGCTGCTGATGCAGCGATGGTTTCCTCATTCGCCGTCCTGGGTGTGGTCGGCCGTGTTCATTGTGGTGGTGTTCGCGCATGGTATGGTCGCTGGCCAAGGAGCGGCTGATTCCCGCGCGATTCGCCAAGACGAATTTCCGTGGTGTGCCGGTGTGGGCCGTGCTGTTCAGCATGGCGGGTTCGCTGCTGGCGCTGCTGTCTTCCGTGCTCGCCGCCTCGACCGTGTAATTTGGTGTTGGTCGCAGTATCCGGTTTGGCGACGCTGGTGGTGTGGTTCTCCGTGTGCGTGTGCCATATCCGTTTCCGGCGTGAATGGGCGAGGGACGGGCACAGCGCCGATGAGCTCGACTACCGTGCGCCCGGTTTCCCGGTGCTGCCGTGGCTGGCCATCGTGATGTGCATCGGCGCGCTGGTGCTCGTGGTGCTCGATGAGACGCAACGTTCGACCCTGATTGCATGATTCCGTTCGTCGCCTGCTGTTATGCGGTCTATTACGCCCTCGAACGGCAGCTCAAACGCGAAAGAATGCCTAACTCGGTTTCGAGGGGCTGATTCGGCGTTCGCCGGAGGTCTACTTGCGTTTCAAGGGGCTGATGCCCAAGTAGACAAGGCTCTGAAATGGCGTTATGTCGTTGCCACAAAGCCGTTTATACTTGCGGTTTGGCGTTTGAGCAGCCCCTCGAAAGCCAAGTAGATGTCCCCACCGGACGAAATCAGCCCCTTGAAAGCCAAGAGCCCCACTTTTTCGGCGAATTACGTCTTATATCAGGTCGTACGGCATCTGATGCTTGACCATCCAGAAGATGCCGAGGCCGATGAACACCAGCAGATTGAATCCGCCGCTATGCCACCACACCACGGCGATCAGCGTCGCCATGCGCGCCACATAGAACGCCGCACGCCGCCAGCCTTCTCGCGGCCGGGTTTCCACTGTCATATGCGTGAAGCTGCCGCCGAGCGTACAGCCGCCGCGCAACCATGGCACCACGCCCTCGAAGAGGATGAGCGCCGCCAGGAAGAGGATCGAGCCGGTCCAGTCGAACGGTTCCATCGACTGCCATGAGCCGTTGGAGCCCGAGGGCAGGTTCGATTGGACGATCATGACGAACAGATGCGTCGGCATCACGGCGAACCCGATCAGCGTCATGTCGATGATGAACGTGATCAGCCGCCTCATGAAGCCGGGTGTGGTGGTCGGCGTCGTATCGGCGACCCGCGCCGGAATCAGGCGCAGCGAGAACATGGCCAGCGCGAACCCGATCAGCGCGCCGGTCGTGTTCCACAGGAGATCGTCCACGTCGAACAGACGGTAGGCGCACGGGAACACGCCCATGAGGCCGGTCAGCTGCATCGTCTCCAGAAACAGCGACGTGGCGAACGACAGTACTGCGGTAACCGGCAGCGGCCAACGCCAGATACGGCCCATGATGAAGCCCAACGGCAGGAAGAACACGATATTAAACGCGATTTGCAGTACGGCGGTGAGACCATCGGTACGGATGTCACCGATGAACTGCAGTGGGTTGATCTGCGGTGTCAGATGGTGCGCGGCGCAATAGGCCGCCGCATCGGCCGGCATCGGATACAGTGTGAAGCACAGCAGGCCGAGCAGATACAGCACCGTGCCATACGCCACTATGGCCGACGACAGTCGGATGCGATTGTCGCGGTGATACAGCAGCGCCAGCACCGGCACCGTCAGCAGCATGGACACAAACGGCCACAATGCCAGCGCGAACGCAAACGGTTCGGAAAAGTTCTTAAGAAAACCCATCTTCAATGCTCCCTGCTTCGGCCCGCTCCGTTCGGTTTCGGACCATGACTCTCGACTTCTGATTCCAAGGTACGGAACATGACGGCATGCGGGTATCGGCCATGAGAGCGAAATCATTGGGATGAAAGGCGATTCGTATCATTCGCATGGATGAGGAAGATGCACCAGTTGTGACTGACAATTGCGGCCTGCGAACCGGCAGGATGAATGGGACTGACCCAACTGGCCCGTCTCATCTTGTAGGGTGTTTCGTGCTCTTGTAGGCAGATGATTCCAATGGCGATGATCGGAATACCGCCATTGCAATGACCTCTCGCCAAGGCCAGCTACCTACAAGATGCTGAATCTGCCTACAAGATGAATTCGCCGGTGAACCATGCCGGCATCACCGCTTCGAGGTAAGGGCGCATCACGTTCACGAGCCGAAATTCGCGAGCGTAGTTCATGAGTTTGACCAAGTCAGTGTGCGCGGATCTCATGTAATTCTGGAAGGCGGATTGCAAATCTTGCGGATCCACTGTGCTGCGGGAGCGGAACAAATCGCAAATGGTTCGTTCCAAATCATAAACGCGAACCGTATGCCCGAACATAGTGATAGCCGACGCCAGGCCAATTGTAAAGCGATTGTCGGCCACCTTTCTCACTGTTACGTCTTCATTCTTGAGACGAGCCGTACCTGATGATTGCGGTAAGGTAATCGTCGGTGTCAGGGGGGGCTCGCCCCCTCTCCAAGCAAGAACAACGCAGTTTCATGCGAAAAAATGGCTTTCGGATATCGATACTGCAATTCGAACAGCGGATCGGACTCCGCATTCGGTGAAACATATAAGCCCTTTGCCGCTTTCTCAAGCTTGGCTTCACGCACGAATCGCGAAATCTCCGTGCGGGAAACTCCTCGACGCTCCATTTCCGATACCGGAAGATATCCCATATGCTCCTTCAATACGCTTTCCGCTTCTGTCGCTCTAGTGGACATGGGCACTCCTTCAGATGTTGCGGAGCTCGGAGAGTTGCCTGAAGAAAAGTTTTGCTATCGCCTAACCTAATGCGTTATTCGACTCCAACCGTTGCTCGACTTCGAAATGCTCGAATACTATGAGCGAGTTGTCGTTCAACGGAAAGTTTGGGTTGGCGAATTCATCGCGGTATTCCGCCGAATTCCAGAAAGATTCGTGTGCGCTCCGCCATTGGGCCGCCGTGACGTCGCCTTCACCCTCATCGATGGCGTACCGGTCAGTGACTTTTCCGAGCGGAATCACGTCAACCGCAGTGGTGACGAGTACGGCTACGGGTCGTTCATCGGAATCCACCAACACCGAATGCGCGCCAACGCACGGCAGCGGTTCGACCTCTTCCTCATATTCAATCATCAGCGCAGCGGTGGCGGTTTTTACGCCGTCCAGAATGAGCTTCACCAAGCGATCGCGTTCAGGCCCAGGAAACATAAACTCCGCTTTGGGCAAATCACTGGTTTCAAATGCCGTATTGACGCTCATGCAATGCTCCAGATCGTCTTTATGTTCAATTGTGCTGTGCTTTTCTTACTCCCATCATAATAGCCCGAATTCCATGAGTTTCCGGCGCTGATCCAGTGGCCTCCATTACGGTCAATACAACCTGATGCCAAGCAATCACATGACAACAAGTGACACTGTACTCACGAACCGGCCTACTATGGGCGGCATGACGATTCGTATTGTTTCGATTGAGCCGCCATGGTTTGAGGAAAAGGCCCAAGTTCAGTCGTGCACGTGGCGCGAACTCAATCAGGGGCATATTCCGCAGGAAATCGTGGATGCGATCACTCCCGAATTCGCGCTCAAACTGACGCGCAGCCACGCCAAAGACCCCAATCAGGTCGTATTGGTCGCTTTGGAGAACAACCACGTGATTGGTTTTGCTGAGCTTCTGCAAACGCCGCGTTCGCCAATCAAACGGTCCGAGGCTGCGGAACTGGCTTCGCTATATGTGTTGGAATCTTGCCATCGTCATGGTGTTGGCCGTGCTTTGGTTGAGGCGGGCCAACGCGCCATCGGCAACGATCGGCTCGCCTTGTGGGTCGCCGGATTCAACACCAACGCCCAAGGTTTCTACCGTCACATCGGCTTCCATGAGACCGGCCTGACTCAAACCGAAGACATGGGCCCGGAACTCGAAATGATCAACTACTCTGACGGCGTATTCCAGTGAGCAGCCCGACCTCCCACACGCGTCCGGCGCTACCATGAAGCCATGTCTTTGAACAGTGAGCAACGCGCGGCGACTATCCGCGAATTTCAGGAGAACATGAGCCGGCTGGGTCTGACCGCCGAACGGCGGCAGGGATTTTGGCGTCAGCGGCAGCAGAGTGGAGCAAATCATCACCCTCAAGTCGGGCGTGCTGGAGTATCCGTGGATTATCCGAGCCTATCTGCTGAGCAGATCTGAGACACAGGGCGTGGAACTCACGCCGTTCATGGCGTTACGCGGAAATCCGCACGATTATTGGTTCCTCGACGGCGACTTTATCGACCGAGGCGAAATCGATTAAAACCGATTGATAATCGGCCATTTACACGCAAGAGGCGCCGTCAATCGCCTCGCGCATAGAGGCCATCGCTCTCCGTGCAGGTGGCGATGCGTGTGTAGTATTCCGTCTTGTCTTCATGGTCGATACGTGCGCCGCAATGCTGCTGCACCGCAAGACTTGCCGGATTGGTTTTGTGGACACTCAGGTAAGCCTCCTTGATGCCGAGCTCGCGGGCCTTGGCAAGCGTGAGCTTGAGCCCGGCGGTCGCGTAGCCGTGACCGCGGTATTCGCGGGCGACACCGTAGCCGATGTGGCCCGGACCGTTGCGCAGGAAGTCGGTGAGCCGGTGACGCAGGTTGAAGATGCCCACATAGTCGCCCTCATCGTTGACGAGAATGTATTTGGTGGCTGGCACCCAGCCGTCCGGCAGGCCGACGCCAAGCGACTCATCACGCAACCCTCGCACGTATGCGGCGAATTGTTCACGGTCCATGCCAGCCGCCGGGTTCTCGAATCCCGTCTCTTCCGCCGGGAATTTCGCGAACAAGTCAAATGCACGTTCTGGATCCGCCAGCCATGTCTCGATCAGCCGCATCGGTCGCACTCCTCCTGTTGATACAGCAGACCATACTACTACTGCTCGGCCAACGGGCGCGAACTTTATCTGGTTAGTCATTCGTCTGCGGTGATGCGGCGTACGAGTTCGTCGCGATATACGTCGCCGAGCAGTTTGAGATGCACATGGCGGGCGGTGCGCACGGGTGCTAGTCCGAGTTTGTCCATCACGCGGGAGGATTTGTGGTTGTTGACGTCATGCACGCCCCAGATTGCGGTCAGTTGCAGGTCCTCGAACCCGTGATGCAGTATTTCCCGCCCAGCTTCGGGAATCAGTCCTTGGCCCCAATACGGTTCGCCGATCCAATAGCCGATCTCGCGCGTCGACTCCGGCTCGCGACGCTCGGGGTCGACTGCGTCCGACAACGGCGCCAATCCGATACTGCCGATTGGCTCCCCCGTCTCCTTCAGGACGACCGCATATGTTTCGGGAGTGCTCAGCACATTACGGATTACCCGCGCACTGTCCTCGACACTGGCATGCACCGGCCATGCAGCGGCCGGCCCGATGTGCGGATTGCTTGCATACTTGAACAGCGCCTTCGCGTCGGCAACATCATCGATTTTCCACGGGCGTAACAGAAGTCGTTCCGTCTGCAGTTCTGTTTTCAAATTCAATTGAGCTTCTCCCCTTGTTCACGGATATGATTCGCTTCTTCTAGTCAATCAGCTTGTGCCCGAAATTCCTACGGCATGCATGTACTCAAATATATCTTCACATTTGCGGGATGACACACAGATCTGGCCATTTTTTGCGTGACGTCCCGCAGTACTGCGGGATGCCATCGAGATCAATCGTTTGACGCACGTAGCATCCCACATCATTAATTATTAAAATCGCGGGATTACGCCATTTTCCATGTTGAGCCATAATCACTCGTAAGAAATGCTGCGGGATGATAGACGAAAAACGCTGAAATTCACGTTGCATCCCGCACTCATCCCGCAATCTACAACGTCCGCGACTCTCACCATTCAAGGATTCGCACGACTATTGATAAAATATCCCGCGAGCAGGAAAACCAGCAACCACACGAGCGACACTAATGAATTCTGCAAAGGCAACGCACCATCAGCCAGCGAGCGAATCGCCGACGAATAGAACAAGTCACTGACAGCCGGCACCAAATAGACGATGAACGGCTTAAGCAGTATGGGCACCAGGAAGTAGATGGATAGTCCGAGCAGCACATTCCCGGCAAGCAAAGAAAGCGACAGTACCGCAACGCCGTTCATCACTACCAGCATCATGTACCGGATCATCAGACGGCCGCTGACGCCGTGTCCGTAGGCGATGAAGTTTCCAATGGCGTTCACCATGGTCAGCATCAACCCGACAACGACGATACTCACGACTTTCGCTGTCATCAGGGAAAACGCCATTCGCCGCCGGGAACCGACGAGGAGAGCCGCTATCGCCGTTTCGCCCGAATTGATTTCGATAATGGCCAGAGCAGCGGCGATGATCACGAGCGCTTGCGAGGCAAGTGTCGTGCTGCTTTCGACGGTCAGCGGGTTGGTTCCGGAAGCGTCCAAACTAATCGGCATCAGAGCGACCGTGTACACGAGAGACACCCAGCACATAGCCAGCAGACAAACGACCCGCAGGATTCGTGTTGTCGCGTCCTTGTATATCAGGGCTTTAACCATGCTCGTCACATCACGCCCCTCTCATACTTTCGATTTCAGGAAAAGCCGGCTACGCACCATCACCGCCGCAGTAAACACCGCCACCAGCCAACACGTCATGACGATTGCGGATGCGGCCACCGGAAATTCTCCTGCCTCATCGTCCCGTCCGAACGCAAAGCTTTTCCCGCCGATCGTCGGCAGCACCATATCAGCGTGAACCACTTTCAGCACGCCGGATAGCGAAACGACAAGTAGCAGCAGAATCACGGCCAGTGATGGCACGTCACGCTTCGTGGACAAGGCCGCGATATAGCCGATCAGTCCCATGACCACGGCGAACGCCATCACCCTCAGAGGTGTGGTAATAACCGTAGCCGTGAGGAACATCGGTCGCAGCGCGGGATTCAACATCACCACGAGTATCGCCGCATTCAGCAGTGATGACAGCAGTGAGACGGCTATGCAGTAGAGCACGGTCGCGAGCACGTCACTGACCGCGAACGGATAGGGCCGGTTATACAGCAGCCGCAGCTGGCGTTCATCGCCCGACCGGAATCCCGCCGCCACAATCAACGCCACGATAATAGGGATGAGAATGATTGAGGTCTGGTAGGGCGAGGCGAGCATGGCGTCGGACACGATATGCGCCAGGTTCGGGTCCAATGCGTCGTGCGATTGTACGGTACCGTTTGCCGTGATGGACACCGTCGAGGAAATCGTCTGCACGTCGAGCACCGCGAACAGCGCGGTGAGTGCCAGAACGGCGCATACGGACCAGTAGAATTGCCAGTTTGCGCAGTATCGCACCAGCTGGCAGGACAGATGGCGGGGCAAAGATGTCATCTTCATCAGCCTCACTTCTTCACCACGTTGAAATACGCCTGTTCAAGGCTGCCGTACTGGTCGAGCAACGCAGCGATGTCACCATCGAGAACCTTCCGGCCATTCGACAGGCCCACGACGTGATCGGTCACCAGTTCGAGCTCGGCCATGTAATGGCTGGAGACGATGACGGTACGGTGATCCGAAACGTAATCCTTGATGAAGTCGCGCACCCATTGGATGCCTTCCGGGTCGAGGCCGTTCAAGGGTTCGTCCAAGATGAGATACGGGGCGTCGGTCAGGATCGCGGCCGCGATGCCCAGACGTTGTTTCATGCCAAGCGAATAGGTCTTGAACGTCCGTCTGCGCGCCTCGTGCAATCCCACGAGCCGCAGGCATTCGTCGCATCGGGAGAACGGAACGCCGGCGACCAGTGCAATCCAACGGAGATGGCTGAGTCCCGTCCGGGACGGATGCGGCGTCAACCCGTCGATGAACGAGCCGACGATATTGCACGGAGATGGCCCCAGTTCGTTGTATCGGCTGCCATCGAACGTGGCCGCGCCGCTACTGGCAGGCTCCAACCCGAGCAGGATGTGCAGCAACGTCGACTTTCCGGCACCGTTCGGACCGATTAGCGCGGTGACCTTGCCCTGCTCGGCTCGAAACGACACATCATCCAACGCCTGTTTGCCGCCGTACGTTTTCGACAAACCGGAAATCTCTATCATCACAGCTCCCCTCTTCTACTCGGAATCAACAACACCCAATATGGTCCGGCTGCGACGTGCCCGCGACATCGTGTCAAGCAATCGCATGACAACAGGTTTTCATCCGGCTGTGGGCATGGCTACGATGAGCGGCATGAGGCATGATGATATGGTTGGGGTTTCGGCGCGGGCAATCCGTATCGGCGTATTGGATAATGATCCGTTCGCCTTGGACGCGATGTGCGCGATGATCTCGGCCGTTTCCAAGGACTTCCGCGTCATGTGGAGCACGGGCTCTCCCGCGGTGGCGATTGAGCATTGCCACAACCCGCATACCAGGCCGGAGGTGTTGGTGCTGGATATGGCATTGGGCGGGATCACGGGCGCGGACGTGTGCCGGCGCATCCGGCGCAGGACCGGTGGGACAGGCATCGTGTGCGTCACCTCGTATTCCGTGGACGTCTACCAGCGGGAGGCGATCGCGTCCGGCGCTCAGGGACTGTTCGCGAAGGAACGACTGAGGACCGATATCGCCGTGGCGATACGCTGGGCGGCTCAAGGCCTTCCCGCCGACGAACAGGCCGCTGTGGGTTTTCGTGACGCGCAGACCGCCTATGGGCTACTGTCCGGCACGGTGCCGGCGAAGATGTCTGTTGACATGAGGGATCCCCTGTCATTGCGCGAGAAGGAGATCCTGCGCCTGTACGCGCGGCGGCTGACCACCGACGAGATCGCGGGCCGGCGTCATCCGCCACCATGATCCTGCTCGCCTCCACCATGGACGGCCTTGATCTCAGCAGGAGCCGGGTGATGGTGGCCGCGGTGCAGAGTCTGGCGTTCTACTGCTTTCCGCTCCTGACCGGCCTGCTGTTACATGTGATGCGCCAACGCGACCATGACTCGTACCTGCTGCGCCGACAACACGAACGCGGGGAGACGGCCCGCAGCCTGCATGACACCATCGGCAACGACCTGGCCTACCTGATCCTGCGCATCGACCACGCCGAAACCGAAGGCATGCCCGCCGACGAACACGAATACCAGCAACAGCTCGACGAATTGCGCGACGCCGCCAGCCGGGCCATGGGCCACACGCACGAGGTCATCGACTCGCTCGAAAACCACCCGCAACGTCCATCCGACCCATCGCATGAAGGCTCGCACGGCAGCAAGCAACCCCGCACAGCCGATTCCACGGAAGTCGATGCCGCCGCGCAGCGTGCCGGGCTGCAATCGCTGATCGACGAGGAGGAGGCCAGGCTCGAAGCCCCGGGATTCACCGGCGACAACCTGCTCGCCGAACCACACCGGCCGCTCACGCCGGAGACCATGCGACTGCTGGCGGGCCTGCTGTCGAACCTGCTGGCGGAACTGTACGCGAACATCGCCAAACACGCCATCCGGGCGAATGGTACGCCATCTGCGTCACCTTCGACACGGACGCCATCCACGTCTCCGCCAGCGACACCATCACACCCGATGACACGAGACTCGGCCTCGACCGCTACCAAACCATCATCGAAACACACGTCGGCACCTTCCAAACCCACACCGAACAAGCCCACTGGCAGCTGGAGGCTGGCATTCCAATCGATGGCGGCCGGTAAAACATGCATTCGCAGACCAGCCATGTCAAGCAATCGTATGACAAGAATCATCCGTTTACGGCATCGCCGCCGGATGACCACACCAGCAGGGCACCCGCGAGGGAGACGACGATGACGCCGATCACGGCCACCGCGGTGATGGTCTGTCGCAATATCAGCGCGGCGATAATCACGCTCATGGCGGGGTCGATGGAGAACAGCGTGCCGACCACGCGCGCCGACGTGATACGCCCGGACAACGTGTCCATCGTGTAGGGAATCGCGACTCCCAGCACCGCCGAGGCGGCGATGATGCCCCACTGGGCGGCCGACATGTGCGGGGCGTGACTGATGGATACCGGCGAAGTGGCCAGCGCCGCGACCGTGACCGACAAGGCGAGCCCGTCGAGCCCGGTGCCCGTCTTGCCGACCCGGTCGGCGAAGAGCGTGTACAGGCCGAAGCACACGGACGAGCGCGAGCATGACGATCGCGGCGACCAGCATGCGCATCGAACTGACCGGAATCGGCCCCAACGCACTAAACAACGACGCCGACAGGGACGACGACGTCTGGATGCCCAACGATCCCACCATAACCATGCCGGCCGCCGCCATCACACGGCCACGCGCCGAACGCGGCGCCCGAAGCTTGCCCAATACCCCTCCCCTGTCACGGCCATTCCCACACGACCTCTGCGTCACCAATGACAGTGTTCGGCGAAGACTCGCGACGTGCGGAGTCGACTTTGTATGGCGGGATCAGCGGAAAGCGGCAGGCTCACTCCCGCAACGGAATACGGTGAGAAAGCTGGCTGCCGGACGATTACGATCCGAAACAGTGCACCCGTATACGGCTTCGGTCAGACACGTTTCACCGCCTTGAACAGCAGACATGCGCTTATCGCGGCGATGACGACGCCGACCGGAATCACGTAACCGGCGAATTTCACCCCGTTCAACACCCATGTGGTTGGTATGACGGCGTACAGCATCGGCGCGTCCTCGAACATGCCGGAACTCACCGTAAGTCCGGCGACGATGAAGAAGGCGACGACGTTCCAGGCGACGAGAGGACTGACCCAGAGTCGCAGAACGAAGCATGCCAGGGAAAGGACGACGGCGGTGAACGCAAGCATCAGAATGGTACGCGACGAAAGCGTCTCGTTGACGACGAATCCGACGGCAAGCCCGTACAGCAAAGTCAGGCAGACGTTGATCACGACGCCGAGCGACAGCGACTTCACGCTGAAGCGAAGCAGGAGCCGGTCGTGGATGCTGAAGGAACGGTACGAGGAGGGCACCCTTGCATTGGAGAAGACGAGACCGGCCGCGGTTACGGGAAGCGCCATCACCATCGCCGACTGCACCACCGCACCCGTGTTCCCGTAACGCAAAAAGAACAACGGAAACAGCAGCACGGCCACGAAGGCGAGCGTCGACCAGCGGATCACCGCCACACGCTCAATACGCAATAGGGACTTCATTTCCTCTCCACTCCTTCGCGACGGAACCGGCTCAACAGCATATAGGCAACCAAAAGCACCACGATCGGGACGACGACCATCACGGGGCCGACGGACGCTCGACTCGCCGCTTCCGCCGGCGACATCACGGTGCCGTTCAGGTTAAGTCCGACGGTCCGTAGGGCGTTCGCGACGTAGGGCGTCGCATAGTCGGGAAGGTCGCCCGGCAGGAGAATCCATGCATAGCAAAGGATGGCCGAGACGATTCCGGCGGTTCTGGGATCGGCGGCGATCTCGACGATCGAGTAGATCAGGGAGGTCGCAAGGCTCTGCAGCACGACGAAGCACAGGACAGCTGCCAGATGCGGGTGAATTCCGGTACCCGTCAGGACCATGATGGCGTCGAAGCACAGTACGCCAATCAGGTTCACGGAGGTCAGGATCAGGGCCCGGAACACGGCCCTGAGCGAGCATGGCGTCCACGCGGAATACACGTGGCGCGGCAGGCCACCGTAGTGCGCCTTCGCGACCCTGGCATCGCATGCGAAGAGCAGCGAAAGGCAGATCAACGGCTGGGTGGCGGTGAAATAGACGCAATACCCTCCGGTTATCGGGGTTCCGTTCGCCGCGCTTGAGATCCACGCACCCAGCAGAAGGGACGAGACGGCCCCAAACACCGCGGCGAGGAAATACCACGTGTTCCAGTAGTAGGCGACCAACGCGCGAACAGGGGAAACGGCGTTCAAGACCCTACCTCCCCTGATACAGATCCGCGAGGTTCACCCCGGTCAGATCCGTGACCTGCACGGCCCGGCCGTGACGAATCATGATGCACTCGTCCGGGACGCCCTGGATCTCATGAAGCAGATGCGTGGAGATGACTACGCAGTTCCCCTTGTCCCGGTAGGCGCGAAGCGTTTCGGACAAGGAGGCTATGCCATCGGGGTCCAGACCGTTCTGCGGCTCGTCGAGGAACAGGAACCTCGGATGCGGCACAAGGGCGAGGCACAGCTCCAGACGCTCTTTCATGCCCGTCGAGTAGTCCTTCGCCTTCCGCCCATACGCCGCGCGATTGATGCCCACACCGTCCAACGCCGCCTCCGGGTCCACATCCAGACCCCAGAACGCGGAGACCACCTCGACGTTCTCTCTACCACTCAGGTAAGGAAAGAAACTGGGATGGTCTATCGCCGCGGACATCTCATTGATATTCGTCCCTGTGTACGTGACCTCTCCGCTCACGGGCTTTATCCGTCCGAGTAGCGTCTTCATCAACGTGGTTTTGCCCGCGCCGTTTGCCCCAAGCAGACAGATGATCCTACCCGTGCTCAACCGCAGGTTAATGTTGCTGACGATTGGGGAACCCTTGTACCCGATCGAGAGATTCGCAGCCGATATAACTGGCATAATCACCCTTCACGAAAGGCGGGCCTGAAGGCAAAGGCAGGATGCCTTGCCCAGACCCGCGCGTTGCAATGTCGCCGCCATTTCACCCTTCAGCGGCCGTAAACGCAACATCATGTCAGGCAATCGCATGACGGTTGCTCCATGCTCCCTCGATTTGCCGAAACTATCCATCGGCCAAAGGAATGAACCTGCGCATCATCCGCAAGGACGATGCATCCGACTCCCATCGCACACTTGCCGCCACCGGTCTCTCCCCCCAAAAAAAATGGCGAAGGGCGGGTTCCAGTGATCGTCGCAACGCCTGGCTGACTGATGGGAGGGCCAGGTGGACAGGTGGGTGTTCGAGGGCGTGGAGTACGCGACGCGTGGCGAGATGTGCGCGGCGCGGCGACGCCGGTACGTCGAGCATCTCGAGGCGGGCATGAACTTCACGCAGGCCGCGCGGGCGGTGGGCGTGTCCAAACGCACCGGCAAGGTGTGGCGCAACGGAAGGACACGATCGAACGGCAGGAACGAGAAACCGTCGGTGGACTGGTATCGTTCCACCGTGGACATTCCCCAAAAGATCAGTTCGAGGTATCTGAGCCAGGACGAGCGCATCAGCATCGCCGACTGGCGGAAGGCCGGCATGAGCGTGCGCGGGATCGCGCGCACGCTCAATCGTCCCGCGTCGACCGCCAGCCGCGAGCTGGTGCGCAACACGAATCCCGCGACCGGCATGTACGAGCCGTACCGGCCCCAGCAGATGAGCGCGGACGGCCCAGACGACCCAAGCCCGCGAAGATCCATACGGTGCCCGGCCTGCTCGCATACATTCGCGCAGGATTGCGGGCGCATTGGAGTCCCGAGCAGATCGCGGGGCGCCTGCGCGCCGATTTCCCGGATAATGATGCTATGCATGTGTGCGCGGAGACGATCTACCAGGCCATCTACGTCCAGGCCAAAGGCGAACTGAAAAAGGACGTCATCAAGGCCCTGAGGAGCGGGCGCGCCCAACGCCGGCCGCACGGGCAGACGGACTCGCGCAAGCCCCGTTTCCGCGAACCCATGATCATGATCAGCGAGCGGCCCGCCGAAGTCGAGGACCGGGCGATACCCGGTCATTGGGAAGGCGACCTGATCTGCAGCGCGGCCAACAAAAGCGCGATCGGCACGCTCGTGGAACGCTCGACACGGTTCACGATCCTCCTGCACCTGCCCGACGGGCACGACGCCAAACACGTCCAGCAGGCCGTCATCCGGAAAATGCAATACCTGCCCAAGCTCCTGAGGAACTCGCTGACCTGGGACCAGGGAAGCGAGCTCGCCCTGCACAAACGCATCTCGACCACGTTGGACATGCAGGTGTATTTCCGCGACCCGCATTCACCCTGGCAGCGCGGCACCAACGAGAACACCAACGGGCTCCTGCGCCAATACTTCCCCAAGGGCACCGACCTGAGCGCATACCCCGAGGACCACCTCGACGCGGTCGCCGAGGAACTCAACGACCGGCCCCGCAAAACACTCGGCTACAGGAAACCATCCGAGAAAATACTCGAACTCATCAACACAGCATGATACGATCGCACCAATCCAAGACCGCCATCAAGAGCGGCAAAACATACAGGTGTTGCAACCATCACTAAAATCCGCCAAGCCCACCTTGCCGAATGGGGTGTCGAACATGGAATCCGTCTTGGGAGGGCGTGCGGTAGTCGCATTCGTAACAACAATCCGCTTGAATGAGCTGCTGAGCAAATAGCAGGTCTACATGCCTGCTTTGAACCAGCCGATGGCGATTTGAGTGCGATTGCGCAGGCCCAAAGTTGCGAGGATACGGGTCACGGCACGTTTGACGGAGGCAGGTTCGACGGTGAGTTGATTGGCGATTTCCTCGTTGATGAGCCCTTCGGAGATGAGTGCGCAGATTTCACGCTGGCGAGGGGTGAGTGCGTCGAAAGCTTTGCGCATTTCTTGCTGGCGCTGGCTGCTGGTGGGATGCGGAACGCCTCGTTCAAGCACTTGTCTGGTGATTCGTGGGGTGAGTATTGCGTCACCGTTGGCGATGGCGTGAACCGCGTCGATGAGGTTGTGCTTGGTGACGTCCTTGAGCAGGAAGCCGCTGGCTCCGGCGTCGAGACCGCCAAAGGCGTAATCGTCCTCGTCGTACGTGGTAAGGATGAGAATGCTGATGGTGGGCCAGCGTCTGGTGATGCGGCGAGTGGCTTCGATGCCGTCCATACCGGGCATCCGCACATCCATGAGGATTACATTCGGCAATGGACGATGCTGAACGGCGAGCTGTTCGAGCGTCTCGATGGCGGATCGGCCGTCAGCGGACTGGGCAGTGACGACGATGTCGGAAGCATCGTCAAGCATGAGTTGGAAGCCAAGTCGCGCGAAACGCTGGTCGTCTACGAGCATTATACGAATCATGCGGTGTGGTCCTTTTCGTTCACTCCGTTGGACGGGATGGTCGCCTCGACGACCCATTCGCCGTCTTCGTTTGGACCGTATTCGAAGATGCCGCTTGCCGATTCGACGCGGTGGAATAGACGGACGAGCCCAGTACCGTCATCCTTGCGCGCGTCCTTGCGCGCGGGACTGCCGTCATTGCGGATAATCACGGCGACGGTGCCGTTCTCGCTGTGGTTCCAGGCGATGCTGATATGCACCACGTTCTGTCCGTGACGTATGGCGTTGGTGATGGCTTCGCGAGTCACATCGAAACACAAATCAGCCTGAGCTTCGTCATCGGCGCGCGTACCAGTCTCGGTGAACACCGTGACGATGCCCAGCCGGCGTGCGTGCGCGAGAATCGGCCGAATGTCATCCCATGAATGCTGGTCGGATTCTTGGGTGTGCGTATCGTCACCGTTCGCCGCTCCATCGAACTCGGTCAGTGCGCGGACGGCTTTGCGCGTGTCGCCCAGACTCTCTCGTGCGATTTCGTTGATGCCGTGCAGCGCATCCTCCACGCGTGGGTCATCGGTTTTGCCGGCCAGACCCTCAGACAGTGCGATGATTACGGTCAGACCCTGGCCCACACTGTCGTGCAGTTGACCGGCTATGCGCGAACGGCGTATTGCGGCATCGCGTTGGAAGGCCAGCTCGGCTGCCCGCCGGCATTCCTCGGCAGCTTTGTGTTCGGCTTCCTTGGCCTGTTGCCTGCCACGTACTGCAAGCGCGCCGCCTCCCACGGCTGCCAGCGTTACCACTCGACTCACCCATTCGGTCGCGAGAACGTCCGGATGCACCATGATGGCCGACGCGGTCATCGACAGCATCATGCCGATGCCTCCAACGCACAGCCCGCGCCCCCTCGCTGTCCGGGCGAACGCATAGCAGGCGACGAGCGTCTGAATCATCACGATTGAGTCCAACCGCCAGTACGAGGCAACTATTAACAATACCGCTTCAAGCGCCAAGGCAACGGCTGGCAGCCAGTAACGGACAAGCAGTATCGCACTGCTGGCTATGGTCATCGCCAGCAGCAGAGCCAATCCCAGCGGATCTTTGGCAAACGTATACATGGTGTCGGCCGGCGCTCCGATCGCATGCTCCCACAGCATCGCTGCACATTCGACCACGGCGATGACCAGTGGCACGGCCAGGACCGTGACCTTATTGGCCTGCGCGGATTGCGGTTTCATGGCTCCCATTGTGGCTCTTTTTGTATGATGTTGCGTGCATGTCAGCATGTGCGTATCGTGTCGGCCGCGCTGCGGTGTAGCGCGGGGCGAATCTGCGTGAACTGGATGAGGAACAATGCCAGCCAGCAGGCCGTGCCCATGCCGATTACGCCCGGCCATGGGATTTCGGCCACGGGGATGCCGACGAGCGCCGCGGATCTTGCGGCGAAAACGCTTGCGCTGACGGCGACCGGGATGAGCGAGAGAATGACCGCGCCGGCGGCCAGCTGCAGGCTCTGCCAGAGATACATGCGGATCACACGACGTGGGGACAGGCCGATGCTGCGCAGCAATGCCTGGTCGGCGACCATGCTGCGGTTCGACAGGGCAATGACCGCCATGCTGGTGGCCAGGGACACGATGCACAGCATCGTTATGAGCAGCAGCGAGTCCGCGTAGTTCAGGCTCTTCGGATGGCCGCCTAAGGCGAGTATCCGGCCATAGGATCGCGCGCAGGTCAGCAGGATGACCGACAGTCCCATGGCAAGGGCGAGCGGGGCAATCGTGTTCGTGTTGCTGGCGGCCTTCGCCTTGGCGGAACGGGCGGCGAGCACGCCGGTCGCGGACCCGCACAGGCGACGCACGACACGTCCGATGCCCAATAGAATCGGAATCAGCATGCTGACAAGGATGTACATGCCGAACGAGGCGATGATGCCGGCCCACAGCGCGCTGTTGAATGTCTGCCCCGCCTCCTGGCCGAACGCGAGCGTCCGTGGCGTGCCCATGCCGGAGAACGCCAATGCCAGCGCCGCCGCCATGACAATCAAACCAAGTGCCCAGTGCGCCCAAGACCGCCAACCGTGCCGTATCCCGATGGCTCCCGTGCCGCGAATCACCTCGATGGGACGGATCTTCGCTGCGCGCAGCGAGGGGATGGACGCGCCCAACATGCACGTGGCCACACCCAACAGCAGGGATCCGAGCCACGCGGCCATCGACGGCGTGAACGCAGGAGGTGCGAACGAGCCGAATCCATCGGCGAAGCTTTCCGCAGCCATGGCGTTGAACTCGGGAACCGCCAGCAGGCTGGCCGGCACTGCAGCCAGAGAGCCGATCAGGGAACCGAACAGGCTCGCCACACCCACGAGCATCCACATGCTGGCAAGCACCTGACTCGGGCTGGCGCCCATAAGCCGCCATTGCGCGAACGTGCCGTGAATACGGTTGACCGTGGCCGAGCCGACCACCGTCAACGAGAAGAACGCGAGTAATGACACCACCACATAGATCGTGACCGACACCATGCCGAACTCGGCCGGATCAAGACCCGCCTGCCGCGCGGCCAATGTGAACGACGGAGACGAGGTCCACACGAATTGGTTCATGCATATGCCCACCAGCGTGGTCACCACCGCGACCACCAGAATCGTGGGTACCCATCCCGTGACATTGTCACGGAACACACGCAGCACATACCTAGCCACGATGAGCCTCCTTCCGCTGCTGCGGATACGCCACGCGCTGGACCGGTCGGCCCGGTTGGACGGATTGGATAGGCTGGGCGTTCACCATCATCGGGCCGACAGACCGCGCCGGCGCAACCAGCGGCGGCGACCCGGCCGGTACGAAAGTGCGGCGTATGCCATCGGCAATCTGCTCGGCGGTGAGTCTGCCAGCGATGTGGGTGACCTGACCGTCGCGCAGGAAGATCACGTGGTCGGCCAAAGCGGCGGCATCCGTGTCATGCGTGACCATGACCACGCTGGAGCCCGCATCCGCCAGCTCGCGCAGCACCTGCAGCACAAGCTCGCTGTTCGCGGTGTCGAGCGCGCCGGTCGGCTCGTCGGCGAACACCACCGCCGGACGCATGAGCAGCGCACGGCACAGGGCGACGCGCTGCTGTTCGCCACCGGACAGGGCGCTTACCGTCGTCTTCGCCCTCTGGCGAAGACCGAACCGGGACAGCAGCTGCGTGACCTGCACGTAGTCGGCCTTGCGATGGGCGAGCGAGAGCGGCAACATCACGTTCTCCTCGACCGTCAGATACGGCACGAGATTGTATTGCTGGAACACGAAACCGATATGCCCGCGAATGAACCGCGAACGCCGTTCCTCATTCAGTGCGTAGACGTCGGTACCGCCGATGGTCACCCGCCCGGAATCGGGCCTGTCCAATCCGGACAGCACATACAGCAGCGAGGTCTTGCCTGCGCCGGACGGACCGACGATCGCCGTCAAGCCCGCTCCATCGATATCCAACGAAACATTATTGAGAACAGTCTGCGTGTTTGCGGGTCGGGAGGCGGTTCGAGCATCGAACCCTGTCCGTTTCACCAGTCCGAACGCCTGAATCGGTGTGCCGGCATTTTGCCAAGGCATGAGGTAGCCCCCTGTCGTGAAAGTTGACGCCGTTTTTCTCAACCTTCGCGCCAGGGGCATGGCAGGTCGAGGTAAGCACGGAAAGTGACACCCTAGGGTGACAGATTCCAGTAGCGTTCCATGACCGGCACCCAATATGCCCTCAACCAGACCAGCGACAACGAGGACCTGCCCGGCATCGTCCAACTGCCCGCCTATGCCAAGTATGATGGACGGCTGCTCGTCATACTTGGTTCCTCCGGGAAGCGAATATCCTTCTGTCGTTTGCGGAAACAAGCCCTGCCGATGCCCAAGACCGCCAGATAAAGCAGGAACATCACGGGCACGACCCATGTCACGTACCGCCACGGGTCAATCTGGAACGTATCGAAGACGATGAACATGACGCCCCACACGTTGATGGCGACGATCGCCAGAATCTGGGCGGCCGCCGAATCGAACCTGGATTCGGCCGGGCTGGTATCGTTCGCGTCGGCCGGAACGTCAGGCGTCCGCCCGGCGCGACGCATGAAGCCGAGCGCCGCCCACACGATGGCCGCCACCAACGCCACGGCCGCCGGCACCACCAGCTTCCAGAACTCCCCGTCATTCCAGCCGTACCGGATGACGGCGCACGTGATGGCCGTGACGGCGGCCACGCCCAATGTGGCGGAAGCGCCGAAAAACCACAGCAGACCTTGATTCCGACGCCCACCATGGGAGGCCCGCACCTCATCGTCCGCAACCATATCGTCCCCGCATTCCATAAAGTCCGACGCGTACGCATGCCATCTCAATTATGGCACTCAAAGAGTCAATCAGACAACATGCTGTCAAGCGATCGCATGACAGGAATCGGCTATCCGTCAATGCCTCAGGGTGCTGTCGATGCATATCCGATTGACCGATGCTTCTACATGCGTGCCGACATGTGCCGGTCCTTCGCGTCCGCGTACGCATTCTTACATCACGACCTCAAACTAATCTACGAAAAACTTTAAACAGATATCTATTTGATTTTAATATTATTTATGGTATACTTAATTTTATTAAACCCGCCGTGGATTGAAGGAGGCAGGTATGGATATGACGATGATCCCGCCGTGGATGTCGAACCTCGATGACGAGGATATGACGTTCATCAAACGGTTTCTGCTCGCATCAGGCTCCATGAAGGAGGTCGCCGCGCAGTACGGCGTCTCCTACCCCACCGTTCGGCTTCGGCTCGACCGGCTCATCCAGAAAATCCAGTTGGGCGAGCAGATCGAGAACGAGCCGTATATCGCGCTCATCAAACGGCTCGCGGTCGATGACAAGCTCGACTTCGACACCGCCAAAATCCTCATCAGCGAATATCGCAAGCAGCTCAAGCAAGGAGAGTAATCATGATTGGCGCCACAATATTTGCCGTAGTGTTTTTCGTGTTTCTCATCGCCATCTGCATCGGCTTCATCATATTGCAGATCAGGCTTTCGAAGATGGACAGCAAGTGGCCCGGTCTGGTATTGCCCGCCATCACATTGCTGCTGTCGCTTGTGGCGGCGATTACCGTCTTCGCCAGGGCGGACATCGGTGCGTATGGCAACATGTGGAACGTCGTGCTTTCCGCATTCATCGCGTTCCTGTCCAACAACGTATCCACCATCGTGCTGGCCGGCATCTACTTGTATCAGCGTGACAAGATCAATCGTCGCGCCGAGCTGGCCCGTATGAACGTTCAGGACCTGTAAGCCGCGAATCCCCACAGCCGCGCCCAAGCGACATCGCCCTCCCCCGAAGAGATCACGATGTTGATGGTGCGATTGTGGGGTTCGTTACGTGTGAAAACAAAAACAGGACGACGAGAAGACGAGAACTGGACCGCGCCATCATCGCTCTTACAGGATTCGATGTTCCTTTCCCAGGAACTTATTGACCGACTTTTCCATTCGCGTCATCGCCGCCGGAGGCCCACACCAGCAGGGTACCCGCGAGGGAGACGACGATGACGCCAAGCACGGCCACCGCGGTAATGGTCTGGCGCAGTATCGGCGCGGCGATGATCACGCTCATGGCGGGGTCGATGGAGAACAACGTGCCGACCACGCGCGCCGACGTGATGCGCCCGGACAGCACAGCCTATGCACCACCAACGATAATGTTCAGTGCAAACGCATAGCGGTCAAGCACTTGCATGATGCGGCAGAGCGTTACTCAACAAAAGCCAAGCAAAGACACCGATAGATGTTAAGGAATCAGTTATATCTGTTTTTTCGCCAGCTACAGGAGAGAATCGACTATAACTGATTTCCATGCGCTTCTTCAGAGAAGACAAGTCTGTTGGACACTTTGATGGACTAAAGGCCAGAACACAATGGCGCTAGATGGGACAAAAGGTACATTGGTCCTATGGCTAAGCGCAAACATATCGGCACCGTAATTCTCACGATACTGGTCGCGGCTCTGCTGGCGTCGGGCATTTCCGGCTGGCTGTTCTGGCAGTCGGCGCAACGGGTAATCGGCGAGGCGCAGTAATCCGTCGAGCAGGGCGACTTCAAGCAAGCGCTTGAGCAGATGGACAGCGCTGGCAGTCACATCGTCACGGCGCGTGATGAAACCCAAGGCATGCCATGGCAGGCCGCCGAATACGTGCCATATTACGGTTCGGACGTGAAGGCGGTGCGCGGCATGCTGGGCGCGGCCGCCGACGCCGCGACCAACGCCCTGCCCAAAATCGACAGTGCCGCGCAGGGCACGTTGGTGGACTTCAATATCGAAGAGCTGCTGTCCGGCATGAACTTCTCCGACGGCACGCTTTCCATTCCCAAAATCGCTTCCATCAAGCAGGACCTGTCCGACGCCGGTGCGGTCTTGAAGCGCGTCAAGACGTCGATTCATGCGCTGCCGCAACCCCGCACGGAACAGATCACCGAAATGGTCAACCAGGGCAAGCAGGTAGTGGACCAAATCGATGAGACTTTCGACACCTTGAACACCATCGTCGAGAAGATTCCGGGCTGACGTCGGTTTGTTCTTGTCAGACGTACCATTCAGGCCGGCGCAGTCCTAGGAATGGCCGCTGTTTGCGCGCTGCTGCGGTCTGTGTGAGATCGATGTCGGCGATAATCAACTGTTCTTGGTCGTCGGCCTCGCTGGCAGCGTTGACGTACGGGTCCACCACCACTGATTGGCCGGCGAACGCCACATCACCCTCCGTGCCGACCCGGTTGCCCATGGCGATGGCCACCTGGTTCTGCATGACCTGGACGCGAATCTCCCACAGGAACATCTCCAACGGTTCGGCGCTGATATGGCCTTGTTCGTTGATCCATAGCGAAGCGTCGCAGTTGTGGCCGTCCTGAGCTTTGAGGTACAGGTTCGGTGAAAACGTACATGCCATGTTGCCGAGTCTTGCTCTGCAATGCGGCGACGTGACGGTCGGTCAGGTCCATGAGATATCACGACGCATCGCGGTTCTCATACTGGGGGAAGAACGGGGAGAACTGTATCTCAGGGAAGAACAACAGATCGGCACCGGCCTCACCGGCCTGATCGTAGTAGGCCAAGGCCCTATCGGCGTTTTCGTCGATATTGTCGGTCATCGCCATCTGCGCCATCGCCAGTCTCATATCGTTTCCCCATCTTTGAGCTGCGAAATTTATCCGTATAGGTCAATTGTGTTGTACTCCAATGTAATCAGTCAATACACGCCAAGTGAAAACCATTGAAAAACAATGTGACAACATCATGCGGCCTTAGCAAAACTCCCCTCAGTCGTCTACGGCGCCAGTTCAGCCGTAATGAAGACGGTCTGGCGACCGCGCTACATAGCTCGACTGTCGCCTCGCCCTCGCTTACAAACAGCTTCGCTGTTTGCTTAACGGCTCAGCCTCCAGAGGGGAGCCAGTAGACGAGTAGTGCGTTACCGTTTCACGATTGAGCGCTTGGCGAGGTGTGGGGTTTTGTGTTGTTTGCGGTTGCGGCTGGCGGCCGACTTTTCGCGCTCGCGTCGGGCTTTCGCCTCCTCGCGGGCGGCCATCGCACGCTCCTCCTCTAGGGATGGCAGACCGGCTGCGGCACGGCGACGGTTGTCCTGCTCGTAGTCGCGCCTGGCCTTGCGCTCGCCTGCCGCCGAACCGGGCGTGGGGAACCATCGCAATTGACAGAGCGTCTGGCCGAGATTCCACAGATTGTTGGTCAACCAATAGAGCAGCACGCCGAACGGCAACGTGGCACCCGACACCACGTAAATGGCGGGAAAGACGAACACGGTCATCTTCTGCACACGGAATTGCGGCGAGACCATAGCATCTTTCGACGTATTGCGGTGAATGAGCATCCACTGGATCGCGAACAACGTCAGGCACATCAACGCCACGGCCACGCCGATGATGATGCGTGACTGCGGCAGGCAACCGTGCCGAACGAGTCGGCGATGCGTACGCCGAATATGGACGATGATTCGATGTCGCCCGCCATGGTGTGGTCGATGCCGCCCAACGGTTCCGCATTCCCATCGGCGATTGCAGGCAGGGATTGCAGCGTGTAGAACAGCGAGCACAAAATAGGCGCCTGGATCAGTGAAGGCAGGCAGGAGCCAAGCGGATTGGCGTTATATCGCTGCTGCAAGGCCATGATTTCACGTTGCATGGCTTCTTTGGAACGCGGGTCCTTGCGCGCGGCGTACTTGTGCTGGATGCGTTGAATCTGCGGTTGGAGCACCTGTATCCGCTGCATCGCACGCATTTGGGAAAGGAAGAGCGGCAGCAGACAGATGCGGATGACGAGCACGAGGCACATGATCGCGATGCCCCACGCGGGGCTGGGGCCAGCAGTCATGCCAAACGTGACCAGGGCGTGGTGAAACAGGGTGAGCAGTTGGGCGACAACCCATTCTAGGGGTCGCAGGATGTGGTTGAGGATATTGATGAAGTTCATTGGGATTCCTGATGAATTGACGAATCTGGGATGTGTTTCCGAGTTCAAGCAACTGCAATCTGGTACGGCAACAGCTGGGGACTCCCCTCAGTCCGCTTCGCGGACAGCTCCCCTCAGAGAGGGGAACCAAATTAGGGGGAAACAAGAACATCGCATAAATGCGTATCCACATGTCGCCTAAACAACACAATTGCGTTAGACCGTGGGGCGCAACGATGAGAGCTGAAAAGAGAAGCTAAATCAGATTCGGGAATCGGGGAGCGTGTAACGGGGCCAGCGTGGCATCCATTGCGGGCGGGCCCATGAGCGGACGGCGTTCATCACCGTCGCATCGAAGCGGAAGCTGGCGGGCAACGGTCGGCGGCCGGCCGAACCTACGAACGACAACAGCACGACCGCGCAGCACGCACATACAGCCGTCACCGTGGCGACGAAGACCATGGCGGCCAGGGCAGTCTGCGAATCACCGCCGGCAATCCAGCAGCCAGTGGCACTCAACGACGACAACAACAACGTCATCAACACGATGATGTCCGCCATCGGCATCGGACGCGACAGTACCCGCCCACGCGAGGCAGCCATCGTCCACGCACCGGCCAAACGCTGCCGCAACGACTCCGCACAGGCCACGGGCAGAAGAACTGGCATCATCAGCAGCACGCATACGGCAAACCCCAGCCGGGTGCCAAGTGCAATGCCGTTCATGATGTTCTACCCATTCCTTCTGAACCATACTTCCGCCTGGAAGACGGTCCCAGTATATACCCGATTCGACGCCAATTCGGTATTGTCCAAAAGCACTGACCAATTCGACGAAAATCACATCTCATCCACCATGACTTGTAGCGCTCCGCCACTGGCGTATCACTGCATATCAAAGTCGCTCATCCTCGAATTACTGTCCTGCAACACCGAACGTGCCGCGGGCTGGAATGTATTTTGAGTCCTGAGTAGATTAACCGTTCACAAGACCGATATCGCAACGGCGCAACAAAGGCAACAGCACGCCCAAAAAGCCCGGAATTCCACCAATATGAGATGGTCGACAAAATAACCAAAACGTCAACGAAAACCATAGGAGGCCATCGAACATGTCCGAGAACATGGAAAAAAAAAACAAACAACATTCGATTTGCCGTCGGGTTTCTGGCCTTTGGCCTCCTGTGGAGCACCGGCCTGTACGTGGTGGCCACCGTGCTGCGCATCCAGAAGGTGAAGTAGCCGCTGCGAGTGCCTATCTCCGTTTCAGGGGGCTGATTTTGACTCAGCATCATGCAGCGCAGCTATATCCTCGGTGCGGGTATACTATTCCGGGCCGTCACGACGACGCCTATGGAACGCACGCATGGCAAAGAGAGAAACATGAGTCAGCCCGACACCGACACGGCGGCACAGTCGCCGTCCTCGCAACAGGAACCGCAGATTCAGACGGATGGCCGTCGAAGCCATTCGGAACAGATGAATCAACCAGCGCAAACCAGCCAGTCCGAGTCGTCACATGATGGCAAAGACGAGCACGCCCTACATACCAACCTGAAGCGCGGCATGGAATCCCGCCACCTGCAGATGATCTCATTAGGCGGCGTGATCGGCACCGGCCTGTTCCTGAGCTCCGGATACACCATCCAGCAGGCGGGCCCCATCGGCACGATCCTGGCATACAGCATCGGCGCGCTGATCGTCTACCTGGTCATGCTTACGCTCGGCGAATTGTCCGTGGCCATGCCAGTGACCGGCTCCTTCCACGTGTATGCCGAAAAGTTCATCGGCCCCGGCACCGGCTTCGTGATCGCAATCCAGTATTGGCTCACCTGGACGGTGGCGCTCGGCTCCGAATTCACCGCCGCCGGCCTGCTCATGCAACGCTGGTTCCCGGACAGCCCCACATGGGTGTGGAGCGCGGCGTGCATCATTCTCATCTTCACCTTAAACGCCTTGTCGGTGCGGCTCTTCGCCGAAGCGGAATTCTGGTTCGCCTCGATCAAGGTGTTCGCTATCTGCGCGTTCATCGTCATCGGCCTGCTCGCCATATTCGGCGTTATTCCGATTGCCGGCTACCAGCATGCTCCGATGTTCGGCAACCTCGTTAAGGACGGCATCTTCCCCAACGGGTTCATGCCAGTGTTCGCCACGATTCTGACCGTCAACTTCGCGTTCTCCGGCACCGAGCTCATCGGCGTGACCGCCGGCGAGACGCGCGACCCGGAAACCACCGTGCCGAAGGCCATCCACACCACGCTGTGGCGCCTGGTGCTGTTCTTCATCGGCTCGATCACCGTGATGTGCGCGCTGATCCCGTGGCGCCAGGCCGGCGTGGGCGAAAGCCCGTTCGTGCTCGTCTTCAACAGCATCGGCATCCCCTATGCGGGCGACATCATGAATTTCGTGGTGCTGACGGCCGTGCTTTCCGCCTCGAATTCCGGCCTGTACGCCTCCACGCGCATGGTGTGGTCGATGGGCAACGAAGGCATGATTCCGCGCTGGTTCGCCAAAACGAACCGTCGCGGCGTGCCGATGCTCGCCTTGTGCGCCGCGATGGCCGGTGGCCTGCTGGCGCTCCTGTCTTCCGTGATCGCCGCCTCGACTGTGTACCTGGTGCTGGTGGCGCTTTCCGGCCTGTCCGCCGTGGTGGTGTGGATCGCCATCGCCTACTGCCAGATCGTGTTCCGTCGCCGTTGGCTGGAGTCCGGCCATTCCACCAGCGAACTCAAATACCGCACGCCCGGCTATCCGTACGTGTCTTGGGCGGCGTTCATCCTGTGCACCGCATCGTTCGTATTGGTGATTTTCGACGTGGAGCAACGGTTCGCGCTCGTGGCCGAGCTCGTGTTCATCGTGGCCTGCTATGGGGCGTATTTCCTGCAACAGTGGGTACGCAAGCGCAAAAAGGCGACCGAGGCCGACGACCTCGATACGCTTTGGGTCGCGCGCGACTGAACACATGACCATAGTGTGATACACGTCACTTCCTGAAGTACGTAGTCGTTATGGAATCACCCGCACGTTTCCCGTATCGGAGCTGTACGATAGCTGTGAGACAGGGGGGTCGTCAGATTTCGGGGGGAGGGTTCCGGTAACGGTCCGGCTGCAGGATGCACCGGACCGTGCGGCACGTATCAACTCGTGGATTCACGCCAAACTCAGTTCAGTATGCCGATTCTCGTAAATGGCCAGAAGCGGAACAACGCCACACCTTGGATATCGTCGTATGGCACTAGCCCATTGTTGCCGTCGTCAAGATGGTATCGAGAATCTCTGGAATTGGAGCGATTATCACCAAGCACGAACACGTTGCCGTCAGTAACGGTTACGGAAAAAGGGCTGTCGCTTGGATTCACGCCGGACTTAAGATAAGCGCTTTCATCAATGGGTTTGCCGTTGACCGTGATGGGCTCCCCGGATCCCTTGCAGGCGACGGTATCGCCGGGCAGACCGATGACACGTTTGATTAGGTAACGATTGCTGTCGATTATCGACATCAGATTGGTGGGAAGCTGCTCCCCCTCCATCCAGTCTGCGGGATCTTTGAACACGATGATGTCGCCACGGTGCAGTGTAAAGAGTCTCGGAGTCAATCGCGAGGCAAATACGCGGTCGCCGATTTGCAACGTGTCTTCCATGCTGCGGGATGGAATCACATATACGTTGAACACGAAGGTACGTCCCAGCAACACGACCAGCATCACCGCGATCACTGTCAGCAGATGGCCGCGAATTTCGCTCCAAACGGAGGGCTTTCGCGCATATCTCCTCGACTGGCCACGCGCTTTTTTGCTATGACGCCCCACCATCACATCCTTTCCGACCGATAACGCAACACCATAGTCCTCAAACCATGCCGTTACCTACGCATGTTTGAGCTCAGCTGTCACACCAGCGGTTCGCGCACGTCCAGTTCACAGGCGATGCCGGTTTCCTTGCGGGCCCATTCGGCCGCCTGCAGTGCGGCGATGTTCCATAATGCGCACGGCACTCCGCCAAGGTCCGGATGCGATGCCCAGAATGTGAGGTCATCAGCGTATGCGGTGATGACCGATTCTTCCGTGACTGGCATAATCGTGTGGTACAGGCGGTCCGCAAGCGTGGCCACGAATTCGTTGGCCGCGGCGAACGTGTCGATGAGATGCTGTTCGGCGGTCACCGGCGGGCCGACCAGCTCCCAGGATTCGACATCCGTGGCGCTCCAATGCGCGGCTTCGCCGTCCACTTCACGCTGCAAAGAGACGAACAGCCTGGCGAACTCATCCGAAGTCAGTCCCGTAACCCGGCGTCGGGTTGACAATTCAATCGGAGTCATCAGATACCGTTCCTTTCGCTTCGTTCATTCCGTTGTTTCGCTGCTTGGATTTGCTGCCAGCCGGCACAAAGCCCATCTCGCACACCTCACGATAGCCCAAACTACCGGCATGGCCATGATTGCCAGCCCTACGACCAGTAGCCATGAGGAGCCGGCGTAATGGCCTCATCGAGCATTGTCGGATGATTCGCGTGGCCCACAATCGAGACAGTATCGGTTTCCGTTCGGTTCGTGCGGCCAGACTATCGCCCGTTCTTGCCGATTGCCTGTGAGCAGGTTCGGATAGACTGGCGCGAGAACAATGCGAGAAAGAGGTAAGGATGACCCGGAAACAGTCGCAACAGCACGACGCACAACGCAAACCGTCCTGGCGCGTACGCTGGAAAACCATGAGCCGAGCCGTGGGCATGGAAATCCGCGAACACAAAAGCTCATTCGCGGTCTATGTGGTGCTGCGCATGCTGGTGCTCGCCATGGCAATACTCCAGTTCTTTAACGGCGACTACGAAAATGTGTTCCTATGCATCCTGACGTTGCTGCTGCTGTTGGCGCCGGCGTTCATCCAGGTGCAGTTCCGCATCGAGCTGCCTTCGGTGCTGGAAGTCATCGTGCTGGTGTTCGTGTTCTCGGCTGAGATTCTTGGCGAGATCAGTTCGTTCTATGAGATCTTCCCGTTCTGGGACACGGTGTTGCATACGATGAACGGCTTCCTCGCTGCGGCGATCGGCTTCTCGCTGGTCGACCTGCTCAACCGGTCCGACCGGGTGAAGTTCGAGCTTTCGCCCCTGTATCTGGCGATCGTGTCCTTCTGCTTCTCCATGACCATCGGCGTGATCTGGGAGTTCTTCGAATTCGGCATGGACCAGTTGTTCGGGTTCGACATGCAGAAGGACGCCATCGTGCATTCCATCAGCTCGGTGATGCTCGACCCCACGCACACCAACCATGCGATTCGCATCAACGACATTACCCAGGTCACGGTCAATGGCCAAGACCTGGGCCTCGGCGGCTACCTCGACATCGGTCTGATCGACACGATGGAGGATCTGGTCGTCAACTTCATCGGCGCGGTCGTGTTCTCCGTGTTCGGTTTCCTGTACGTGAAGAACCGCGGCAAGAAGGACTCCATCATCAGTCGTTTCGTGCCACGCCGCAAGTCCGCCGACCGCGATTACCTGCGACTGGTGATTGATGGCGGGAGCCGGGAAAGTCATACAAATATGAGAGATACAGTAATCGAACAAACGTTCGACTGCCCTGATAAACTGGATGCATAATTTAGCGACGACAACGACATGATTTACAGACGCCCGAAAAAAGAAAGGCGATCTCATGACTGGCGAGGAACTGAAGCGGCAGATTGCTTTGTATGAGAGCGCGGACCACACCGTGCACCTCGATGTGAAGGTAGACGAGGACACGGTGTGGCTTAACAGACAGCAATTGGCCTTGCTGTTTGGCCGCGATATCAAAACAATCGGCAAGCATGTCGGCAATGCATTAAGGGAAGAGCTCAATGGATTTTCAGTTGTCGCAAAATTTGCGACAACTGCATCTGACGGTAAGACATACCAAGTCGAGCATTACAACCTGGATATGATCCTGTCGGTCGGATACCGCGTCAAATCCAAGGAAGGCATCTATTTCCGGCGATGGGCCAACTCAGTTCTGAAGCAGCATCTCGTTGATGGTTATACCATCAATCGCAAGCGGCTTGACGCACTTCACGCCGTCGTCAAGGTGCTATCGAGGTCCACCGAACCGGAAATTGCTGGCACCGCCGAGATCTTGGAACGATATTTGCCGAGTCTTGTGCTGCTTAACGACTATGACACAGGCAATGTCCCTATACCCAAGGGCGACGAGTCCCAGTGGGTCTTGACCTATGAGGACGCGATGCTGTTCATCCGGTCGATGCCGTATATGCCAATCACTGTTGTGTTTGCGAACTCCTTCGCTCATGGTGCCGAAAATGCATACATTTGGTTATTCGCTGTTTGCGGTGGGGCGTGCATGGGTTAGTGTTTCGGGTTCGATTCCCTGTCAGAAAAAATAATCGAGTGCGGGATTACGGCCGGTAAGGCTCCTGTCGTGGATGCGGATGCGCGCCGGTCTTACGGTGGTGCTTTCCCGAAACGTGGATTGCACGAGGTGTGGGACGGCACGCGGATTCGGCCGTTTTCCGCCCGCCGTCCCACAGCGCTCGCTATGAACGGTTGTGGATAATCATGGAGCTGTAGCGGAAATCGGCGTTATTCCGCGGTTTCGACAGTTAATAGAACAAATAGAACAAATAGAACAGCCAGCTTAGGCACGGCGCGGCAAATGGCGCAAACCGGCCGCGATAGTAGTAGCGTGGTGCATACCAGTACAACCATGCGAGGAGAACAGCCATGATCAATGAGGAATACAAGGCCATGCTTGGCGGCAAGTCCGTGATTCGCGAGCTGAGCGAGTACGCCACGAGCCGCGGTGCCGAAATCGGCTACCAGAACGTGTTCGATTACAGCCTTGGCAATCCCTCGGTGCCGGCTCCGAAATCCTTCACCGACGCCATGGTCGACCTCTACGAAAACGGCGATCCGGTGGCCATCCACGGCTACTCCCCCTCGCTCGGTATCCCATCCGTCAAGGACGCGATCGCCGAAAACCTCAACGAACGTTTCGGCATGGCATACACCGGCAACCACATCTTCCCGACCACGGGCGCGGCGGGCGCGCTGTCCCACGCGATGCGTGCGGTGACCAAGCCGGGCGATGAGATCATCACCTTCGCCCCCTACTTCCCCGAATACCAGCCGTACGTCAAGGGCGCCGGCGCCAAGCTGACCATCGTGCCGGCCGACACCGAGAACTTCCAAATCAACTTCGACGCATTCGAGGCTGCACTTAACCCGAACGTGCAGGTCGTGCTTATCAACACCCCGAACAACCCGTCCGGCGCGGTGTATTCAGCGGACACGCTCAAGCGTCTGGCCGCGATCCTGACCGCCAAGCAGGTCGAATACGGCCACGATATCTTCCTGATCAGCGACGAACCGTACCGCGAAATCGTGTTCGACGGCGCCACCCAGCCCTACCCGGCCAGCTTCTACGCGAACTCGCTGACCTGCTACTCGTGGTCGAAGTCGCTGAGCCTGCCTGGCGAACGCATCGGCTATGTCGCGGTGAATCCCACAGCCACCGACGCCGACCTGCTCGTGCCCATGATGGGCCAGATCTCGCGCGGCACCGGCCACAACTGCCCGCCGAGCTCGATTCAGCTGGGCGTGGCCAAGGTCATCGACCAGACCGCCGATCTCAACGTCTACGAGACGAACATGAACCTGCTCTACGATGCGCTGACCGGCATCGGCTTCGACGTGGTACGCCCCGGCGGCACGTTCTACATCTTCCCCAAGGCGCTGGAGGACGACGCCGTGGCGTTCTGCATGAAGGCCAAGGAATACGACCTGATTCTTGTGCCGTCCGACAGCTTCGGCGTGCCCGGATACTTCCGCATGGCCTACTGCATCGACACGGAGAAGGTCAAGCGCTCGATCCCCGTGTTCGAAAAGTTCGCCCACGAGGTGTACGGCCTGTAAACACGGACCGCAAGTAACAAACACAAGAAAGGGGTTGCCATGGAATACACCGAAGACGCCGATCGTCGCGAACTGCTGCTGCACAGCGCCTATGACTCCGATACGGTCCGGGCCATGGAGCGACCCCTGCTGGACAAAGGCGTGCCGCTGATGCGCATGGCCGCCCAGGCCGCGGCCCACATGGCGGCCGGTATGCTGGACGACGAGGATCTGGCGCTGGAGGACACGTCGATCGTGCTGCTGGCCGGGGCCGGAGACAATGGTGGCGATGGTCTGTTCGCGGCCGCCGCGCTGGCCCAGGAGGGCGCGAACGTCACCGCCATCGCCGTGGGCCGGTCGTTGCATGAGGCCGGATTCGCCTCATTCGTGCGCGCCGGAGGCAAGGTGCTGGTGCTTGATCCCGCGGCTGATATTCCCGGTTGCGCGTCCGGGTTTTCCGCCGGTGAGGCCGGCGAGCGATTGCAGACCGCCATCGCCGTGGCCAGGAAATCGCATCTGATCATCGACGCGATGACCGGCATCGGCATCCAAGGCTCGCTACGCGGCATCCCCGCCGCGCTCGCCTCCGCCCTTGGTCTCGACGGCGAGGCTCCCGATGAGCCCGCCCTGCCAAACCGTGAGTCGTCAGGCGATTTTCCGCTGGTACTTGCCGTGGATACGCCATCCGGCGTCGGTGTGAACGATGGTTCTCTGCCCGGCCCGTACATTCCGGCCACGGTCACGGTCACGTTCGGCGCGATGAAGCCGTGCGCGGTGCTGCCGCCCGCCACGTTCGCCTGCGGCCGTATCGAGTTGCTCGATTTCGGATTCGATATCGACGACAAGGATCCGGACGTCGAGGTGGTGGATAATTCGTTCGCGTCCGACGCGGTCCGTCTCCCCAGGTTCGAGGATTCCAAATACTCCCGGGGCGTGGTTGGTCTGGTGACCGGCTCGCAGCGCTACCCCGGTGCCGCCGTGCTCACCGCCAGCGCCGCCGCCCGCGCGAACACCGGCATGGTCCGGTATCTGGGCCCGGAGCGCGCGCAGAACATGGTGCTCGCCGCACTGCCGGAAGCCGTGATCGGCAAGGGACATGTGCAGTCCTGGGTCGTGGGGTCCGGCGTGCCCGAGGCTAGCGTCGAGGGCACCGACGGCGATATGCAGCGGGACACCATCGCCGCATTGCTCAAGCATTACGCGCTCGGCAGCGAGGATGAGAACAAGGACGCCTACGACATGCCGCCAATCGTGGTGGATGCCGGCGCACTCGACCTGCTGCCGGAGCGTGTGCCCGGCCAGGTGGTGATCACGCCACATGCCGGCGAGATGGCGAAACTGCTCAACCGGTTCGAAACCGCCGCCAGCACCGCGGAGCATGCCGATTCGCACGAGCCGTACACCGCCGACGACGTGCGGTTGAACCCGTTGGCCAGCGCGAAGCGTGCCCACGAGCTCACCGGCGCCACCGTATTGTTGAAGGGCGCGGTGACCATCGTGGTGGATGAGGACCACGTCTATGCGTCGGGTAGCGCACCGGCCTGGCTGGGCACCGCCGGCGCGGGCGACGTGCTGGCCGGTCTGACCGGCGCCCTGCTCGCCCAGCAGGATGACGTGGCCACCACGGGCGAGACCGTGGCCTCGGCCGCCTACCTGCATGGCCTGGCGGCGGCGATCGCCTCCGAATCCGAGCAACAAGGCTGGCAGGAGCCGGAACTGATCGGCCGCGAGCATCGCCAGCGCTTCATGACGCTCGGCCACCCGATTGTGGCCGGCGACGTGGCCCACGCCATCCCCGAAGCCATCGCCGACGTCATCGCATGATTCCGTACGTTGGCTCCCCTCAGAGAGGGGAGCCAACGTATGAAACCCCCTATACTAAATCGCAGACCCCACTCAACGGCCCCAACAACACAAGGAGCATCATGGCCAACTCCCCCATCACCGACGTGATTTTCGACTTCTGCGGCGTGCTGCTGGACTGGAACACCCGCGCATGCCTGGAAGGCCGATTCCCCGATGAGATCGTGGAACGCATCTGCGCCGACGACGACCCCTGCGGCTTCTTCCGCTACGAGGACCGCATGGACACCGGCGAGGATTTCGCGGACATCTACCCGGATGTGGTACGCGAACAAGGCCAGGAACTCGCCGACATCTTCAAGTTCTACATCGGCCACTACGCGGACGCGCTGCCCCGCACGCTTCCGGGCATGGTCGAGCTGCTGGCGGATTTGAAGGCCCACGGCTACGGCGTATGGGGTCTGACCAACTGGTCGCATGAGACCTTCCACCTGGCCTTCGAGAAGTACCCGCGCCTTGAACAGCTGTTGCAGGGCACCGTGGTCTCCGGCGTGGAGAAGATGCATAAGCCGAACGCCGACATCTACGAGCTGGCCCTGACCCGTTTCGGCCTCACGGCCGAGCGCTGCGTGTTCTTCGACGACACCGCCAAGAACATCGTCGGCGCCAACGAGGTCGGCATCCACGGCATCCTCTTCGAGAACGCGTTGCAGGCACGCGAATCGCTCGCAGAACTCGGCGTACGTCTGTAAGTCGCCAAACGTTGCATCGCGGCAGTTGAAGTCTATGGACCCGTCCTTGACGACGGTGACCGGCCGTGTGGCGACTATCCCTAGCGATATAAATAGACTTTATGACACTGCTGCAGCTGAAATACATCGTCAAAATCGTCGAGTGCGGCTCGATGAACGAGGCCTCCCATGCCCTGTACGTCTCCCAGCCGGCCCTGAGCTCGTCGGTCAAGGAATTGGAGAACGAGCTGGGCATCGAGATCTTCACCCGCTCCTCGCAGGGCATCGCCCTGACCGTGGACGGCGCGGAATTCCTGACCTACGCCCGCCAAGTGCTCGACCAGGCCGACCTGCTCGAAGAGCGCTATAAGCATGCCAAACCGCGCAAGCAGCTGTGCCAGGTCTCCACCCAGCACTACATGTTCGCCGTCGAGGCGTTCGTGGAGATGATCAACTCCATCAAGTCCGACGAATACGAGTTCACCATCCGCGAGACCCGCACGCGCGACATCATCAACCAGGTCGCCAACATGCAGTCCGAAATCGGCATCATCTACCTGTCCGATTTTAACAAGGACGTGATCGGCAAGCTCCTGCGCGAGAAGCACCTCGAATTCCACCCGCTCTTCCGCGCGCCGCTGCACGTGTTCATCTCGCGCAACAACCCGCTGGCCGCCAAGAAGGTCATCACCATGGAGGACCTGAAACCTTATCCGTTCATCCAGTACGAGCAGGGCGAGGAAGGCTCGTTCTACTTCTATGAGGAAGCGGTCTGGCCGGAGTACTCCCCCAAGCAGATCAACGTGACCGACCGCGCCACGATCCTGAACTTCATCATCGGCCTCAACGGCTACACGGTGTGCACCGGCATCGACAACGGCGACCTCAACAACGAGAAGATCGTCACCGTGCCGCTCGACACCGACGAAACGATGTTGGTCGGCTGGATCACGAACGAGCGTTCCAAGCTCTCCAAGGCCGCCGAAACCTATCTCGACAAGCTCAAGTCCGTAGTCTCCGACCACGGCTACAAGCTCATTGATTAGGAGTAAGTAAAACAGGCATGGTCAGCAGTGAGATATACTGCGATTAAGCCAACCCCGCTGGGGAAATGGAAGTAAGGGCCGGCTCCTGAGTATCTCAGGGGCCGGCTTTTGCGCTATTGAGACTGACTGGCAAAACCAGTTTGATGGCCTCCGACTACTTGGCCAAGATTACCGACGCGGCGGCTGTCGCGGCGAAGCCTTTGAGCACTTCAATCATCACGTCGCGATCTTCGACATCAATGTTGCGGGCCGCGGCGAGCATAATCGGCAGTGACTGTGTCAAATGCGAAGTGAGGTCGCCGAATGTGTCGTATCCGCCAGCCTCGAAGATGGCAAACAGGTTTTCGATGAACTTGCGGCGATGCTCGTCGTCGTATTTTGCCATCCATCCGTTGATCGTGCGTGCCAGGTATTGCGCGCTACTTGTCAGTCCATCAGCCTGTACGAATTGGCCATGATCGACTTGCCAGTGCAATGCGAAATGCTGCATGATGCTGGCACCGTCGCTGCTGACCACCGTATAGCCGTCTTCCACATGCTCACGAGTCTCAAACAGCATGCCGATGATCGACGAGCCCGGTACCGATTTATGAATCTTCGACGCAATGCGTACGTACCCGTCCTCATCGAAGAACGCCTTATCGAATCCAGGCCCATCGTGCGAATATACGACCGTGATACGTTCCTGAATCTCGCTAGGCACATTGGCCGCCGCATACACCGCCAGATTGCCGCCTTTGGAATGGCCGCCGACCATAATCGGCCCGGCCCAATGGCCAGCCAGCTCGGTCAGATAACGCGCGGCGGCCTCCTGCGAGGCGACCGGGCGGCGGAACGCCATCATGAAGTCCTCTTTCCACCCGACGATTGAGCTGTCGGTACCGCGAAAAGCCACATAGAGCGTGCCGTTACCCAGTTCGAACACGCAGGCCGAGAACTGCTTGGTGGTTTCGGCATCGAATTCGTCCACGTATGCGCCCACGCGTAGGTTCCTCCAACGTGGGCTCTCGCTCATCGCACGTAACAGATCGACATTCATCGAAGGCGACCACACCTTGCCGAACATGTCGTCATAGCATTCGGCACGCAGCAAATCGTGAATCGGAACCGTGGCGATCATGCCGTCGGCGGTCTCTGCATTCTCGTGATAGCGCGGCACGTTATCCGGCATGCGAGCATAGGCCAACTGGGACAAAGCGAGGCTATCCGCCTCGGTGAACGGCAGTTCGGCGAAAGTGTCGAAATGTTGCCGAATATCGTCGGTGATGTTCCCCATAGCGGCCTTCCTTGTTCGAATGCAACGAACCTACGGTAATTCTACGCCGAGCGGGTTTTCATCACAGGCGAGTCGGTCCCAGAGTTTAGAACCCTATCTCGCTTTCAAGGGAGCTGATTTGGCCTTCTGGAGACATTTATCTCCGTTTCAAGAGGCTGTTCATCCGTCATATCCCGAGTATGAGCGGCGTCACCCCAACGTCATTCCGCCATTTTCATGCTGCTTCTACTTGGGCATCAGCATCTCGGCGGTCTTCTTCATTACCTTGCGACAACTTGTTCGCTTTGCTGTCCAGATGATGCTCGATGCCGAAGTAACTGCATATCCCCACGAGCGCAAACAGCCCTATATCAACTAACCAGTTCATAGCACGCTCCTTGCCAAAGCTTTTGCCTTAATATGGTGCTGCTGTTCATGGAACGTAATAAAAAAAGCGGGCTCGCAAGCCCGCTTTTGGTTTTTAGATTGAAGACGATCAGGCGCCGTATTCCTCAAGGTAGGCGGCGGCGCGCTGCTGGATGTCGTGGCTGAGCAGCGGGGTGCCGTCGGGGTTCTTCATCTTGGCGGCGGCGTCGAAGATCTCGCGCACGTTGGCGATGGAGAGCACCGGGAAGCCGAATTCGGCTTCCACGGCCTTCACGGCGGACATGTCGGAGTCCTTGGTCTTCTCCATGCGGTCCACGGAGAGCACGAGACCCACGACCTCGACGTTCGCCTCGGCCTTGAGTTTGGGGATGACTTCGCGCACGGCGGTGCCGGCGGTCATCACGTCGTCCACGAGCAGCACCTTCATGCCGTCGGTCAGCGGGGTGCCAACCATCCAGCCGCCGTCGCCGTGGTCCTTCTTCTCCTTGCGGTCGAAGGTGTATCCGACGGTCATGTTGTGGCCGGCGGTCAGCGCGATCGCGGTGGACACGGCCAGCGGAATGCCCTTGTAGGCGGGGCCGAACACGGTGTCGATGTTGCGGGGAATCGTGTTGTGCACGATGGCCTGGCTAATCTTTTCGGCGTAGAACGCGCCGAGCGCGGCGATCTTCTTGCCGTCGTCGAAGGCGCCGGCGTTGATGAAGTACGGGCTCTTGCGGCCGGACTTCAGCGTGAAGTCGCCGAACTTCAGCGCGTTGGATTCCAACAGGAATTCAGTGAAGCGATGTGCGAGTGTTTCTGCCATGATGTTCCTTACCTCCAAGTCTGTCCTGCGGCCAGTTTAGCAGCGAGTTCGGGACGGCTGTCCAACAGGTCGTCGAGTTCGCGGGCGACGCGCAGCGGGGCCACCGGGTCGAAGAGCGCGGCCGCACCCACTTCGACGGCGTTCGCGCCGGCGTACAGGTATTCGAGCGCCTTCTCGCCGCTGTCGATGCCGCCGAGGCCGATGATCGGAATCTCCGGCAGTGCGGTGCGCACCCGATAGACGGCTGCCAGGCCGACCGGCAGCACGGCCGGGCCGGATACGCCGCCGGTGACGTTGGCGATGATCGGCTTGCCGGTGCGAATGTTAATGCGCATGCCTTTGAGCGTGTTGATCATGCTCAACGCGTCGGCGCCATGTTCCACGGCCGCGCGCGCCGGCACGGTGATGTCGGTGACGTTCGGCGTGAGTTTGACGATCATCGGCTTGTCGGTCATCGGGCGCAGCCGGTCCATAAGATTGGCGAGGGCCACCGGGTCGGTGCCCACGCTCATGCCGCCGGCGGAAACGTTCGGGCAGCTGACGTTGATTTCCAGCATGTCCGCGTCGGAGTCGGCGAGCTTTTCCACGACCGCCGCGTAATCGTCATCGCAATGTCCGGCGACATTGGAGATGACGAACGCGCCCGCGGCCTTGAGCTTGGGCAGGTCCTCGGCCAAGTAATGGTCGATGCCGGGATTCTGCAGGCCCACGGCGTTGATGTTCGCGGCCGGCGATTCGGCGGTGCGCGGCGAGGGATTGCCTTCCCACGGTACGGGCGAGGCGCCCTTGGTGCATACGGCGCCGAGCTGGCTGACGTCGTAGAACCAGCGGACGGCGGCGTACTGGAAGGTGCCGGAGGCGGTGCCGACCGGATTCTTCCATTCCAGACCGGCCACCTTGGTGTGGTGCTTCCACACGTGGGGCTCGTACAGGTTGATGTGGTTGTCGCCGCCCTGCGCGGACTGGTTGTTTGCGCTCATCGTCACTTCCCCCATCCGAGCTGTTCGCGGGTGAACACGGGTCCGTCGGAGCAGACCTTGAGGCGGCCGTCCACGGTGTCGATGGTGCACAGCACGCAGGTGCCATAGCCGCAGCCCATGCGCTGTTCCATGCTCAGCTGCGCGGGGATGCCGCGTTCGGCGGCCCAGTCGGCCACGGCCTTCATCATAGGCAGCGGTCCGCAGGACAGAATGATCGGCTTGCGATCGTAGGCCTTCAGGTCGTCGCCTTGTTCCAGTTTGTTGAGCAGGTCGACCACGTTGCCTTCGGCGTCGTCGATGCTCCACGACCAGTCCGCGTACCGGGAGACGTATTCCTCGGCGAAGTGGTCGTTGCGGTAACCGAATACGGCGGTGGCAAAGGAGGCGTCGTGTTCGGCGAGCTTTTGCGCGGCGTAGATTAGCGGGGGCACGCCGAGTCCGCCGCCGACAAGAATGTAGTTGGCGTCTTCCTTGAGGTTGAAGCCGCGGCCGAGCGGGCCGAGCACGTCGACGGTGTCGCCGGCCTGCAGTCCTGCCAACTGTTCGGTGCCGTGTCCCACGACGGCGAAGATCACGCTGACTTCGTCGCCGTCGACTTCGCTGACGCCGAACGGACGCGGCATGAGCATGAAGTCGTCGTGCGTGAACAGGTTGACGAACTGGGCGGGCTTGGCATGGGAGGCGATGAACGGGTCGCGGAACGTCAGTCGCATCACGCGGTCGGTCAGTTCCGTAACCTGCGTGATTTCGACGTTGTGGCGCGGCGGGAAGAATCCGGCCGCAGTCGCTTCCGTAACCACATCATGGGTGGGGGTGAAAGTTGTCATTTCATTCCTATTCAGCACATCAAGCTCCCCCTATCAGGGGAGCGGTCAACCGCAGGTTGACTGAGAGGTAGTTAAACACACTCGGCTCCGGTTTCCAGCCCACACTCACGTATAGCCCACAGCCGGACAATCTACCTACCTATATACGGCAACCCGCAGATTATCGCGCATGTCGAGCGCCGCCTGGCGCGCGCTGCTCGCCACAAGGTCCAGCGCCTCGTCGGCGGTCATGGATTCGGAGTACTTGCCGCTCTTCTTCCATGCGCCGATAATGCCGCGCGACGAGTTGACGATGGCGCCGCTGCCCTGCTTGTCGAACATGCCTGCCACGTCCGCGGCCGTGCCGCCCTGCGCACCGTAGCCCGGCACGAGGAAGAACGTGTGCGGCATACGTTCACGCAACGCCTTGCCTTCCTCGGGGTGGGTGGCGCCGACCACCGCGCCCACGCGGGAGTAGCCGTGGCTGCCGATGGTCTCGGCGCCCCATCCTTCCACAAGATCGGCCACGTGCTCGTAGACCTTCGTGCCGTCGGCCAGGTCGAGCATCTGCAGTTCGCTGGAGGACGGGTTGGAGGTGCGCACGAGCACGAAGATGTCCTTGTCGGCTTCGGCGGCGGCCTCGACGAACGGGGTGATGCCGTCGGTGCCGAGATACGGGTTGACGGTCACCGCATCCTCATGCCACGGGTCGAAGTCGCCCACGCCGTTCAGGTGGTGGGCGTAGGCGGCTGCGGTGGAGCCGATGTCGCCACGCTTGATGTCGCCGAGCACGTAGAGGCCCTGCTGGGCCGCGTATTCGCAGGTCATCGTGTAGATGTCCACGCCGGCGGGGCCGAGCGCCTCGTACATGGCGATCTGCGGTTTGACGGCGGGCACGATGTCGGCGATGGCGTCAATGATCGTGCGGTTGTATTCGAAGTAGGCGACGGCCAGCTGCGCGGATTCGACTTCCTCCGGGGATTCGACCGAGTCACGCACCTCGTCGGCAAAGCTCGCCACGACCTGCGGCGGCACCAGCGCCTCAGTGGGGTCAAGGCCCACGACGCTGGGGTTCTGAGTGTTGTCAATCGCTTCGATCAGGCGATCCATGCTGCTCCTTGTGTTATCTACAGACGGCTGAACATCAGCTGGGAGCCGATGATTGTGGCGAGGGGGCGTCCGGTGACCTGCCAGCCGCCGAACGGGGTGTTACGAGCCTTGGAGTGGAACTGTTCGGGGTCCACGGTCCATTCCTCGGCGGCGTTGAGCACCACGAGGTCGACATTGTCGGCGTCATCCACGCGGCTCAAGTCGAGCAGTCGGTTGACGCCTTCACGCTGCGGCTGAGCGTCGCTCTCCCCCGCAATCACGCCATCCGGATCATCCCCGGTGGGCGCGGGTTCGGCGTAGTCCTCGACCAGCGCGGCTACGTCGGTTGGCACATGCCCCATGAGTTCGGCAGGTCCAACGGACATGAGCTCGATCAGACGCTCATCGGAAATGAAGCCGCCGTCGACGAGCACCTTGTGGCACACGCCGTACGCGCATTCCAGTCCGATGATGCCGTTGGGCGCCTCAAGGAAGCCGAGTTCCTTCTCTGCCAACGTGTGCGGCGCATGGTCGGTGGCCAGCAGATCCACGGTGCCGTCGGCGATGGCCGCGATGGTGGCTTTGCGGTCCGCTTCGGAGCGCAGTGGCGGATTCATCTTGGCGAGCGTGCCGTACTTGAGCAGCGCCTCGTCGCTCAACGCCAGATAGTGCGGCGCGGTCTCGCAGGTAATCGGCAGTCCTTCGGCCTTGGCCCTGCGAATCGCCTCGAACGAGATGGCAGTGCTCACATGCTGGAAGTGCACGTGGACACCGGTGCGGCGGGCCGCTTCGATATCGCGGGCCACGATCTTGAGCTCGGTGTCTTCCGGAATGCCGGGCACGCCAAGCTCGCGGGAAACGGGGCCTTCGTTCACGGCACCTGTATCGTGATGCTCGCAATGCTCGATCAGGTACAGGTCGGAGGCCTTGACGTTCTCCAGCACCTGGTCCAGGATCTCCGGCGTCACAGCGGAACCGTCGTCGCTGATTGCGGTGATGGGGTGCGTGAGCATGGCCGGCGTCTTGGCGTCGTCCTCGAATCCGGGCACGTACTTGAGCCAATCGGCAACGTCGCTTGCCTCATGACCGGCGCGATCCTTGGACGCGCACACGCACAGATCGTAACGAACCGGCAATTGAACGTCATGCGCAGTATCGTACTGCTGCAGGAAGTCGATGACGTTGTCGAAGCCGGCATCCAGAACCTCTTTTGCACCGGTCGCTTCCGGGCCAGACACGGTCTGCCCATCCAGTGCCGGCAACGTGTTCGGCATGATGAGCACGTTCGTGTATCCGCCGGATGCGGACGCACGGCAGCCGGAGACCATCGATTCCTTGTAGGTCTGGCCGGGATCGCGGAAGTGGACGTGTGGGTCTTCGAAACCGGGGGCCACGGTCAGGCCGGTGGCGTCGATGTCGGCGCCGTCAGCCACGGCGGAGGTGTCGGCGAAGTAGGCGGCAGCGGTCCCGGGCACCACGAGGTCGATGACCTCGCCGGTGTTCCAGACCTTGATGTTGCGTAGGGTGATGCTCACAGTTTGGCTTCCTCGTCGCAGTAGTCGCAGCGGTATTCGAGCCGCTCGGAGTGCACGAGGTGGAACATCTGCTTGATGCCGGGCTCGGCGGTGGTCACGCAGCGCGGGTTCACGCAGGAAATCACGCCGACGATGTGCTCGGGCAGGTTCGGCTGCTTCTTTTCGACGATCTTGCCGCCGCGCACCACGTCCACGGTGGCTTGGCGGGCCACGAAGCCGAGCACGTCGAGGTCGATGTCCTTGTCATCTTCGATTTTGATGATGTCCTTGGAGCCGTAACGCTTGGAGTCGGCGTTCATGATGAGCGCAAGCTTGGTTTTGGCCGGGTCGATTTTCAGGTATTCGAGAACCTTCAGCGAGGTTCCGGCCGGCACATGGTCGATAATGATGCCGTTCTGAATGCTGGTGACTTCCATCAGGCCTGAACCTCCTTGGGGTTGAGCGGTTCGTATCCGGGCAGTTCGTCGCCCACCACGGTGCTTTCGAGGGCCATGCGCACGAGCATGCCGTTCTTGACCTGTTCGAAGTAGGCGGCACGCGGGTCGTCGTCCACGTCCACGGCGATTTCGTTGACGCGCGGCAGCGGGTGAAGCACGGCCATGGACGGCTTGGCGAGCTGCAGCTTCTCTTCGTCGAGAATGTAGGTGTCGCGCAGGCGCAGGTAGTCGTCTTCGTTGAAGAAGCGTTCCTTCTGTACGCGGGTCATGTACAGCACGTCGAGGTCGCCGATCACGGAGGCCAGGTCGCGCACTTCCACGTAGGAGCAGCTGTCGGTGGCGTTGATGCGGTCGATCACGTACTGCGGGGTCTTGAGCTCGTCCGGGCTGATGAGCACGAAGCGCACGTTGCCGAAGCGGCACAGGGTCTCGATCAGGGAGTGCACGGTGCGGCCGAAGGTCAAATCGCCGCACAGTCCCACGGTCAGGTCGGTGATGCGGCCGAAGCGCGACTGCAGCGTGGCCAGGTCGGCCAGCGTCTGCGTGGGGTGCATGTGGCCGCCGTCGCCGGCGTTGATTACCGGCACGGATGCGGCGCGGGAGGCCACCAGCGCGGCACCCTCCTTCGGGTGACGGATGGCGACCACGTCCACGTAGTTGGACACGGTCTTCAACGTGTCGGCGATGGATTCGCCCTTGGTCACGGAGGCCAGCTGCGCGCCGGCGAATCCGATGACCTTGCCGCCGAGACGTAGCATTGCGGTCTCAAAGCTCAGGCGCGTACGGGTGGAGGGCTCGTAGAACAGCGTGGCCAGCACTCGCCCATCGCAGGTATGGGCAATCTCTTTGCGGTGGGAATCGATGTATTCGGCCTTATGCAGCAGGTCGAGAATCTGGTTTGTAGACAGGCCGTCCAGCGTTACGACGCTTTTGCCGACCATTGGCGTTTCTTCAGACAAGGCTCACCTTTTCGCTCGTGGTTTTCAGGTGGCCACCCTTGCGTGACCTAATCTAACTTACGCCATTTTTCGGACAGCCGCATTCACCGAGTGTCCACCTGAAAATCCAACGAATATGCTGCCTTATCGCTGCGCGCGGCGTCGATTTCGTTCCAGTCGCGGTGCGATCACGTGCATACGCGGGCGAGGGGCGGTTTGCGGCTGCTGCGTTGCGGCGGAGGCCGTGGCGGTGGTTGCCGCAGCCGCCTCGCCTTCGGTCTTCCCATAGAACAAGCGCTGGCATACGTCACGGCATTTGCGCATCACGGCCAGCAGGTCGTTCTCGAAATGCTGGCCGCGGTGGGCGCCGTAGCCGAGGTAGACGGCGATGCCGCCCAGCGAATAGATGTCATCAGGCAGAATATCGGCCTGGTTGGCGCGCCCGCTCCACAGATAGCTGCCGTTGCGGGCCGCGGTGCACAACGTCCATGCCTTGCGCAGCTGAATCGCGTCGATAGCGCTGATGAGCTTCTTGGCTTCCAGCACGTCCAATGCCTCCAGCGTGCCGTTGACGCGCAGATCTTTGATATCGCCGGCGTGCTGGAGCTGCATGAGTTGCACGGTCCATTCCACGTCAGACAAGCCGCCCTTGCCGAGCTTCAGATGCCGTTCACGGCGCACGCCGCGCGGCAGACGCTCGGCTTCCATGCGGGCCTTGAGCTTGTGGATGTTCTGTAATTCTGCTTCAGTCAGTTCCGTGGTCGGGTAGCGCAGCGGGTCGGCGATGTTGATCAGGAAGTCCCGCGCCAGTTCAGCGTCGCCGGCCGCGTACCGGGCGCGCAGCAGCGCCTGGCGCTCCCAGGTCGAAGCCCAGGATTCGTAGTATTCCTCGCAGGAGGCATAGGAGCGCACGAGCGGGCCGTTCTTGCCTTCCGGGCGCAGGTCCAGGTCGAGTTCGATCTTGGGTTCCAGCGTCGTCGGTCCTTGCAGGATGTTGCGCAGGTCTTCCACGACCTTCTTGGCGAAGGCGTTGGCTTGGCCGTCGTCGGCATCGTCGGCCGGACGGTAGATGAGAATGGCATCCGCATCGGAGCTGAAGTTCACTTCGCGCCCGCCGTAACGGCCCATGGCGATGACGGTGATGCCGGCCGGCGCGGTTTCGACGCCGAACTCGGCGATCTGGTGGCGCACGGCCCAGGTCAGGGAGGCATCGATGATCGCGTCATACACGTCGGTCATGGCCTTGAGACTGTCGGAGTCGCTGATCACACCGCTCATCCAAGACAGGCCGATGCGTTCGATTTCGTGGCGGCGCATGGCGCGCATGGAGGTGGCGAACTCGTTGATGTTCGAGCCGAAACGTTCCAGCGCCGAGCCGGTCTGCACGTCCAAGGCCTCGCGCGTGCGGGCCTGCAGATTGTCGTCGTCGCCAAGCCAGCTGATCGATTCGACCGACTTGTTGAGCGCGTCGCCCAGGAATCGTGAGTTGGACAGGATGTGGCACAGGCGCTGGGCGGCGGAGGTGGAGTCGCGCAGGAAGCCGAGGTAGCCGGATTCGGTGCCGAAGTTCTCCTCCAGTTTGCGCCAGTTGAGCAGGCCCATGTCCGGGTTCTGGCCCTCGCCCAGCCACTGCAAGACGGCGGGCAGAATGATGCGGTTGATTTTGGCCGCGCGCCCCACGCCGGCGGTGAGCGCCTGCACGTGGCGGATGGCGGCGTCCGGGTCGCCGAAACCGATGGATTCGAATCGTTCCTGTGCTGCCTCGACGCTCAGGACGATCTGGTCGTTCTCCATCTGGGCGTTGACCGGCAGCATCGGGCGATAGTAGATGTCGAGGTGCAGGTGGCGTACTTCGCGGCGGGTGTCGTCGTACTTGTCGACGAGTTCTTCCGGGTGCAGGCCGAATGCGCGGGCGAGTCGGCGCAGCTCCTGGTTCTGGTTGAGCTCGTCCACGTCGATGTCGCGCTTCTTTTCGAGGCCTCCGACCGAGGCCCGGCCGAGGTCCGGGAACAGGTGCGTGCGCTTCAGGGACCAGATCTGCTGGCGATGTTCCATCACGCGCTCGAAGCGGTAGTCCTGGGACATGCGCACGGCCTGCTTGCGCGAGACATAGCCGCCTTCGGACAGGCGCTGCAGCGAGTCGAGCGTGTTGCTGGTGCGCAGCGATTCGTCGGTGCGGCCGTGTACGAGCTGGAGCATCTGCACGGTGAATTCCACATCGCGCAGACCGCCGCGGCCGAGCTTAATCTCGCGGTCCTTCAGGGGCGCGGGAATCAAATCCTCCACGCGCTTGCGCATTTTCTGGCAGTCGTAGACGAAGTTCTTGCGCTTGGATGCGCTCCACACGAACGGCCGGGTCATGTCCATGTAGGCCTGACCGAGGTCGGGGTCGCCGGCCACCGGGCGGGCCTTGAGCAGCGCTTGGAACTCCCAATTCTCGGCCCACTGCTCGTAATAGTTCTTGTGCGAGGAGAGCACGCGCACCAGCGCGCCGTCCTTGCCTTCCGGGCGCAGGCCGCCGTCGATCTGCCACAGCGGCTGCTCGGCCACGCCCATGATGGCGGACTGGCAGACGCGCTGTAACATGGTGCCCATCTTGGTGCCCACGCGAATCAGCGTCTGATGGTCCACATCCTTGTCGGCCGGTTCGACCACGTAGATGAGGTCCACGTCGGAGACGTAGTTCAGTTCCTGTGCGCCGAGTTTGCCCATGCCGATGATGGTGAAGCGCACGTGCTCGCTGCCCTCGGTTTCGTGGCGGGCGATGGCCAGCGCGCCTTCGAGCGCCGCGTCCGCGAGGTCGGACAGTTCGCGGCTGATGGTCGGTTGGATGGAGGTCGGGTCGTCCGCCACGGCATCCTGGGCGATGATGGCGGCCAGTTGGTTCCGGTAGCTGGAACGCAGGGCCGTGGCCGCTTCGGCCAGATCCTTGGAGGCGACGGGCATGGCCGGTTCGTCCGGGTCCGCGCCGACCGCCTTGAGCAGACGTGCACGGCGTTGCGCGTGATTGAACAGATGGCTGTTGCAGTTGTCGACTGCTGCCGCCTCCACAAGCTGCGGCTTGAAGCGCATGAACTTGCCCATCGCGTCGGAGACGCCGAGCACCGTGACCAGACGCTTCAGGGCGTCGTTGTCGGGGATGACGTGTTCCAGATCGCGCTGGCTGGATTGCATCGCGTTGACGATATCCACGAAATTGCTCAATGCCATATCGGGGTCGCAGGCGTGGGCCAGCGCGCTCAGCAGTTCGGCGCATCGCTCATCGGGAATGTCGTCCGCCTTGAGCTGGTCGAACAAGGCGCGGGCCTTGTCGAGGTCTTGCAGACCTGCCCTGATGAGGTCCATGGAGCTGGGTTTGAAGATCGACGATTCCATAAGATTCCACTATATACGCTCATGCCCTCCGAATGGGGCATGAGCCGGGAAGGAGTCATCGGGCGACGCTGATGAGCTCCGAGGAATCCATATCGTAATCGGCCATGGCGTAGGAACGGATGGCGGGGTCATCATAGGTGTTCATGTAATAGGTGTTGGTCTTGGACGAATATCCGCTGGTGAACAGCGTGCGTTCGAACTGGCCGTCGCCCATCTTCGCCATGCCGTCCACCATCTGCACGGAGCCGAGGGTGTGGAACAGGCGCGACACATTGGCGGCTTCATCGTTCTGCTGCGGGTAATGCGCGTTGGTGTAGGCCACACGAACGAAGCGCGACGGGGAGCTCACGTCGCCCGGGATGCCATGCATGCCCACACCCGCACCCCAGGCGGTCAAGGAGGCCTTGCCCCATGAAGTCGGTTCGGCCATCTCGTTGCTGACGCACATGTAGTTGCGCAGGTTTTCCATATGGAAGTCGAACGTCGGCTGATTGGTCAGCACATCGACGTCATCATGATGCACGTGCATGCCATCGGCCATCTGCTCGACGACGATGCTGCGCTTGCCGTCGCCGATGAACCAGTGCAGCAGAGACTCCTGCTGTCCCGGCACGATCTGGGAGACGAGCGTCACGTTCCTGAGCGCCTCCTCGACCTCGTCGACGGAGTCGAAATTACGCGCCACCCACAGCGGAAATTCGAACGTGGCGACGTTTTCCGTGCCTTCGACCGGTTCGTGGACGAACGAGGCGTAGCCGGGGAAATTCAAGCCGGCGATGGCCAGACCATGTTCATTGGCGCAGTCGAAATACATCGGCCTATCGGCCATGACCACACCCACGCCGATCACCGCGTTCGGCTTCGCCTTGCCGCCCGCACCAAACACCGTGTCATAGTGGTAGCCGCGCGGAGTAACCAGGATGGTCTCCCCATATGAGAAACTCCAGTCGAGATTACGGCCGAAATAGGTGTTGCCCTCATCATCGGAGAAACGGACACCAGTGCACATAACGGACTCCCTTCCATCGCTTTGGTTGGCTTGCACGTTCATGATACCCATCGGCCGCTGGGAGAACTCTGGGTTTCGCCAGCAGATTAACGTGCGGCGCGACGCATTGAGATGCGCCGCGCCGCGATATGCGTCAACCTTGCGTACCGCGGAACAACGGTTCCGCATTGCGCCAGATACGGCGCGTGGTGGCGGGGTGGTTCATCGAATACAGGTGGACGCCGTCCACGTCGTGGGCCACGAGGTCGGCGATCTGCTCGGAAGCGTAGAGGATGCCGGCGGCACGCAGGGACTGGATGTCGTCCCCCCACTTGTTCAGCAGGGTGTTGAGCCTGTCCGGGATGCGCGAGGCGTTGCGCTCGGCCATGCGACGCACGGACTTGGCTCCACGCACCGGCATGATGCCCGCCTCGATCGGCACGGTGATGCCGGCGGCGCGCGCCTTGTCGAGGAAGCGGTAGAAGTCCTCATTGTCGTAGAAGAGCTGGGAAATCAGGTGAGTGACGCCGGCATCAACCTTGATTTTGAGGTTTTCGATGTCCTGGTCCAGCGAGTCAGCCTGATAGTGGCCTTCCGGGTAGCAAGCACCAAACACCTTGAAGTCCGGCTTCACGGAGCGGATGTATGACACGAGGTCGCTGGCGTGGTTGAACTCGCCGACCAGCTGCTCGCCGTCGATGTAGTCGCCGCGCAGCGCGAGCACGGCGCTCACGCCGGCTTCCTCGAACATGTCGAGAGCCTCATCGATCTTGGCCTTGTCGGAGTAGAGCGCGGTCAGGTGGGCGACTGCAGGGATGCCGTATTCCTTGCTGATCGTGTGGGCGATGCGCGCGGTGGCGGTGCGGTCGGAATGGGTGCCGTGACCGTAGGTCACGGAGATGAAGTCGGGGTTCAGCCCTTCGAGTCCGTCGAGGGTGTCGTAGATGGTGCCGACAGGCGCGTTGCGCTTCGGGGGAAAGACCTCAAGGGTGAACATCGGGGAATGCATGCTGATTTCCTTACATAAACCCGAGCTCCCTCATCCAGAGGGAGCTCGGTGATTTCCGCTACTTGTCGAGCTTGGCGCGCACGGCCTTGGCGGCGGCGACCAGGTTCTCCAGGCTCGGCCAGGTCTCGGCGTTACCGCGGGTCTTCAGACCGCAGTCAGGGTTGATCCACACCTTCTTGACGTCCATCTTGTCAAGGATCTCGTAGATACGATCCTCGATCTCCTTCTCGGAAGGAATACGCGGGGAGTGAATGTCGTAGACGCCCGGGCCGGCCTCGGTCTCGAAGTGCGCGTCATGAATGGCGTCGAGCACCACCAGATCGCCACGGGAGGCTTCGAAGGAGATCACGTCGGCATCCATCGCGTCGATGTCGCGGATGATGTCGTTGAACTCGGAGTAGCACATGTGGGTGTGGATCTGGGTGGTCGGCTTGACGGCGGAGTGCACCAGACGGAAGGCCGGAACGGCCCAGTCGAGGTACTTGACGTGCCAGTCGGACTTGCGCAGCGGCAGCTTCTCACGCAGGGCGGCCTCATCGATCTGGATGACCTTGATACCGGCGGCCTCGAGATCGAGCACTTCGTCGCGGATGGCGAGGGCGAGCTGCTTGGTCTGCTCCTCGTGGGTGATGTCCTCGCGCGGCCAGGACCAGTTGAGGATGGTCACCGGGCCGGTGAGCATGCCCTTCATCACATGGTCGGTCTTGGACTGGGCGTACGCGGACCATTCCACGGTAATCGGGTTGGCGCGGGAAACGTCGCCCCAGACGATCGGGGGCTTGACGCAACGGGTGCCGTAGGACTGGACCCAAGCGTTCTTGGTGAACAGGAAGCCGTTGAGGTTCTGGCCGAAATATTCGACCATGTCGTTACGCTCGAACTCGCCGTGGACCAGCACGTCGAGGCCGATCTCCTCCTGCTTCTTGATGACGGCGTCAATCTGGGCTTTGATGAACTCGTCGTAGGCTTCCTTGGTGACCTCGCCCTTGCGCAGCTTGGCACGCTCGGCGCGAATCTCCTTGGTCTGGGGGAAGGAGCCGATGGTGGTGGTCGGCAGCAGCGGCAGGCCGAGGGCCTCGCGCTGCAGGGCCTGACGCTCCTCGCGGGCAGGCTGACGCACGTAGTCGGCGTCGGACAGCTTGCCGATGCGCTCGGCGACGGCCGGGTCGGCGGCCACGCGGGTGCCGTCGAACAGAGCCTGGTTGGCGGCGAGGGCGGCGGATGCCTTCTTCTCGTCCTCGGTGGCGTCGGCCAGGGCGGCGACTTCCTTGAGCTCGTCGAGCTTCTGGACGGCGAACGCGAAGTGCTTGAGGTCTTCGGCCGGGATGCCGGTCTCGCCTTCGGTGCTGAACGGCACGTGCAGCAGGGAGGATGCGGTGGAGACGGCCACGTTGGTGACCTGCTTCAGGGCGTCGACCAGGCCGAGGGAGGTGGCGTAGTTGTTGCGCCAGATGTTGCGGCCGTTGATCACGCCGGCGAAGATGGTGGTGTTGGAAGCCACGCCGTACTTGGCGACGGCTTCGAGGTTCTCCTCGCGGCCTTCGTTGAGGTCCAGGCCGATGCCGTCGAAGCCGAGCAGGTTGACGGTCTCGTACACGTCGGCGATGTGGCCGAAGTAGGTGTTGAGCAGCACCTTGACGTTGCCCTTGGCGGACAGGATCTTGGTGTAGAGGGTCTTGAAGAGTTCAACGTCGCCCGGCTCCTTGTCGAGCACGAGGTACGGCTCATCAAGCTGGACCCATGCGGCGCCGAGCTCGTTGAACTTGGCGAGCACTTCGGCGTAGACGGCGGCCACGGCGTTGACTAGGCCCTTGTCGAGCTCGAGTTCGGTGGCTTCCGGGGTGCGGGCGAGCTTCAGGAACGTGTACGGGCCGATGAACACGGGCTTGGTGTCGATGCCCAGCGCCTTGGCCTCGTTGAACTCGTCGAACGGCTTGGTGGAGTTGAGCTTGATCTCCGCGGCCGACTCGACTTCGGGCACCAGATAGTGGTAGTTGGTGGTGAACCACTTCTTCATCGGCAGGGCGGTCACGTCGCCCTTGTCGCCCTGGTAGCCGCGGGCCATGGCGAAGAGCGTGTCCTCCTGGTTGTCGAAGGAGAGACGTGCGTAACGCTGCGGAATCACGTTGAGAAGGATGGCGGTGTCCAGCATCTGATCGTAGTAGCTGAAGTCGTTGCTGGGAATGAGGTCGATGCCGGCGGCCTGCTGCAGCTTCCAGTGCTTGGCGCGCAGTTCGGCGGCGGTGGCCTTGACGGCGGCGAGGTCGTTGGCACCCTTCCAGTAGCCTTCGATGATCTTCTTCAGTTCGCGGTTCTGCCCGATGCGGGGGAAGCCGGAGACGGAAGTCAGAGTGGACATGAATCCTCCAATGTATGCGTTCGTAACCCGACTTAGGGTAGCAAAACATCCGGATTCCGGCCCTTATAAATGGCCGCAGAGTGTCGTTATAGATGGAATTTATATCCGCTTTAGTCGAAGTCTTTCACATTGATGACCGCGAGCAGTTCGCCGCTGTGCACCTGCCATTCGTCGAACGGTTTGTTCGATCCCATGATCACGATGGATGCGGGCGAAAGTCCCAAATTCAGCAGGTCGAGTCGTTCGCCGTCGGAGTCGGCGGAGGCGAGCCATTGGGCGCTGATCGACACAGTCGGCTCGTGGCCCACGATCATGAACACGCGATTCTTGGCCTTGACGTGGGCGAGCTCGTCGAACACCGCCTGCACTCCCCCGTCATACAGGCTGATGCGGTAGTCGACGATTGGCTTGTCGCCAAAGGTCTTGAGCATGCGGTCCAACGTCTGACGCGTGCGGGTAACGGACGAGCAGGAGATTTGGTCGGGCACCAGTCCCAACGACTCGATGCCCTTGCCCACGGCCTTCGCCTGTTTCAGACCTTTGTCGGTGAGCTCGCGCTCCGAGTCACCCTTGTCGCCGAACGGCTCAGCCTTGGCATGCCTCATGATGATGAGAATATGGTCGTATTTCTTCGCCGCTTTGGCGACTTTACTCAGCTTGATGCCCATCCGTGGCTCCCTTCACGAACCGTCTGCCCGGTGTGGCGGTGTGGCGGTGTGGTATTGCTTCCAGTATAGAGGTGTGTGAGCGTTCACAAACTCATCGTTTGGCGGTTATTCGTGCGTATTGCCAAGTTCTCCCACCTGACGGTCGAGGTCGCGCAACACCTTACGTAGTTTGTGGTCGGAGATGTCGCGCAGTTCCAGTTCCTCGATCTGCGCTTCACGCTGTTCGTCGGTGAGCGAGTCGATGTCGGTCTGTGTGTCCTTGGTCACGCGATCGCGCTTTCTGAGCGCCTCGAACCCGGAGGCCATGGCGCGCGAGATAACAAGGAAACCGGTATGACCGATCATCTGGTGGTCGGGGCGTACGGCGAGGCCCTGGGCCTTCCATGTGCGTTCGAACGATTCCTGGATCTGCGGCTCGGTCCAGCAGCCGGCCGCGCGCAGGGCTTCGGCCATGCGGCTCATCTGCGTGGTGGTAGTTACGTAACTGACCAACACGCCGCCGGGGGCAATCACGCGGTATGCCTGCTCGAGCCTGTTCCACGGGTCGAGCATGTCGAGCATGATGCGGTCGAACCAGTGTTCGGGCAGTTCGGCGGCAACGGAATCGAAGTCGCCGGTTTTGAGATCCCACCAGCTGGGGGCCTCGCCATAGTACAGCGTGGCATTGGCTTGGGCGACCTTGGCGAATTCGGGGCGCAGCTCGATCGTGGTCAGGTGGCCGCGCTCGCCCACGGCGTCCAGCAGGTTCACGCTCATCGCGCCCGAGCCGGCACCGGACTCAAGCACGCGCATGCCGGAGCGGATGTCGCCGAGCTGAATAACTTGGGCGATGTCCTTCGGATACATGATCTGCGCGCCGCGCGGCATCGAAAGCACATAATCGGCCAGTCGCGGGCGCATCACCGCATACTCCCAGCCGCCGATGGCGCGCGACGATTTCCACGGCTTGTTCTTGTCTTTCTCGGGGTAGACCTGATTGACCTGTGCCTCGCGCTTGGCATGCACGGTGAGGATTACGGTGCCTTCGGTCTTGCCAATCACATCGTCATGCAGAATCAGGCCATGCTCGGTCTGCGTGGAGCCGCCGGCCACAAGCTGATCGGTGATCTTCTTGCCCTTGCGGTCGGTGAACTGCACTTTCTCGCCTGCGGTGAGAGGCCCGCGCCTCGGCTCCATAACTTGCTCCTTGCGTGCTCGGTGGGTCAATCGCTACAAGTCTAATGCATGTAAGCTCGCTGGTGAGGTGATGACGATGCGAATGCAGATGACAAGCCAGATCGATGCCGGCGGCAATGACCCCATTTTCCTGATGTTCCACGGTTACGGCAACGACGAAAGCGAGATGATGCGGATTCTCGACGCCGTATATGCGCCGACGCGAGCCGATGCGGCCCCGGCCGCAATTGCCGCCGTACCCAGCTATATCTCGTTCCGCGCCACCTACGCGAGGCCCTATATGGGCGGCAATTACTGGTATCCCGACGGCTGCGGCGTGGACGAGCGCCAACGCGAATGCGCGGCGGTCGGGGATGCGGTGGCTTCACTGCTGGACGCCTCGGCATTCGCCCATCGCAGGAAGATATTGATCGGTTTCTCCCAAGGCGGTTATCTGTCGTATCGTCTGGTCAAGGTGCATCCGACGTTGTTCGATGCCGCGATCCTGCTCAGTCCTTCGTTCATGGGCGAGGAACAGGCGGCGCTTGACTCCCCTACCCGATTCTTCCTGGCGTATGGCGCGCAGGACCGCACGATTCCGCTGCCCGACCAGCAAACGGCCCATCAGGTCCTTGAACGGGCCGGACATCTGACCTATCGCGAGTATTCCGGCATGGCCCATGCCATCTGTGATGAGGAAATCGCCGATATCCGGGATTTCCTACGTGCCATATGATGCCGGAATAGCTTCAATATGGAATATCTCCGTTCAAAGAGGTACCGGTCCAAGTAGAAGCGGTTCAACAATGGCGGAATGTGTTGGCCACGCCCATTCATCGCGCGATGGTTCTGCGATCAGCTCAATTTCCCCTGCCGGCTGATGCCGCCCTTATGACCGGTGGCCTTGAATGGCGTGGCGCGTGCCGTCACCTTCGGCCCCGGCAGATTCGTACTGGTATTGGATCGACCGCGGAGCCCGGCAGCCGGCTGGGTCTCGGAGCGTCGACCAGTACCCGTGATGTCGGTATGCCGTTTGCCGTCGTGTGCCCGTTTCCCACCAGCACCGTCAGCCTCGTCAATATCAATGCCCTTGGCGCGCAAAGCACGCGCCCACCGCTCATCCATCGTGCGCCTCACACGTCCCATTCGGGTTTCCACGTGTACTGCATGTCGTAGGCGCTGGGCGAACGGCGGCAGGTGGTTCAAGGTGATCGGGCCGAATGCGGCGGCGTCAAAAGACATCGTTTGCTCCCTTCGATGGTGTTGGCCAACAGGTTCCAAGGGTCAGGCACAGCGCCTTTCTCAACCCGTTCGCCGTCACGATGGCTGGCAGCTTGCGTTCACTGGTTCCCCTGCAATGCGCCTCATTATGGCAACACGAACCGACAGGTGCCGGCTGCGCCTAGGATGGGAAACGATTGCTGCACGCCGAAAAGGGAAGGCGACTGTCATGAGGTATTTCACGACCGACACGCATTTCGGGCATCCGCTGGTCACGGTGTTGAGAGGGTTCACGACGTTTGACCCGACGCGCTCACGTTACGAGGAGGTGTTGCGAGCGCAGGGTCGCCGAGTCGCCGAGGATTGGGCCAAGGAAACGACGTTCAGTGCAGGTTCGACATTTCGTCAGACTGCCGATACGGATGCGCATGACAAGGCGATTGTGGATCATATCAACACTTTGGTCGGCCCGGATGACGAGCTGTGGATTCTGGGTGATATCGGTTTCCGCACATCGCTGACCCATCTGAAGAACTGCCTGCGAGCGCTCAATTGCAAGCATCTGCATGGTGTGATCGGCAACCATGATGACTGGTGGTTGGAAGACCGCCCCGCACTTAACCTGTTCGAAAGTTTGGAGCCGCACGATACGGTTGAGATTGAGGGACTCGGTACGGTCAATCTTTCGCATTACCCGTATCGGGAGGATCTGGCATACAGTTGGCCCGATGATGTGGCGAAGTTCAGCGGCAAGGCGTTGCCGTTTGACGGCCGCAAACTGCTGTATGGACATACACATCAGCTTTCGCCAGATGGTGCACGCCCGGAGGCACTGAATGTTGGCTTGGATGCTTGGGATTTGATGCCGGTGAGTGAAACACAGGTTGTCGAGTGGTTCCGCAATCACGATGTCGACTCGCCCGCGAACGGGACCAGTAAGGCCGATGATTCAGTTCCCTCGCTCGATATGCCGTCGTTCTGATGTGATTCGCGGAATGTTCGTGTCGTTGTTCTCGTCGTGGGTGGATTGACACAGCATTAACTGCCGTTGAGATGTATGCACGCTGAACACGCGCCTCAACGGCAGTGGTCTCGTCATCTCTCGCTCACACCAACGGATTGCCGGCTGCCTGATACAGCGACCACCAGTCACGGCGTTCGAGTTCGATATCGGCACCGGCCGCCATCTGGCGGATGCGCTCCGGTGTCATTGAGCCGAGCAACGGTTGGATACCGGCGGGATGACGCAGAATCCAAGCGACGGCAATGCCGTTGGGCGTGGAACCGTATTTGCCGGCAAGACGGGTCAATTCGGCGTTCAGCTCGGGGAAATGCTCGTTGCCGACGAACGGACCGTATTCCGTGCCGGATTGGAATGGGCACCATGCCTGAATGGTCATATGCTTCAGCCGTGAATAAGGCAGGATGCCACCGGTGCGATCGGCTGCGGGATCGCTCGCCATATTGAATTGGATTTCAGCGTCGAGCATCTGCGTATGCATCAGGCCGAACTGCAGTTGGTTGATTTCCAATTTCTGACGAAGGCCGCTTTGCAATAGTTCGATCTGCCACGGGCCCATATTGCTGACTCCGAAATGACGCACTTTACCGCTTGATTCCAACGCGTCGAATGCTTCGGCGACCTCGTTCAACTCAAACAGCGTGTCAATACGGTGCAGCAGCACGGCGTCGACGTAATCCGTCTGCAAAGCCTCAAGCTCGTGATTGAGTGCGTCAATCAGATGCTTGGCGCTGAAGTCATATCCGTTGGCGCCGCCATCGTTTTCGCCGAAACTGTAGTCGATGCCGAACTTGGTTTGGATGAAGATGGTGCTGCGGTCGAGTCCTGCGTCCTTCCACGCTTGGCCGAAACGCTTCGAACTGGCGTGCGCGGCATGATCATGGAATCCATAGATGTCCGCCGTGTCGAAATAGTCGATGCCAGAATCATGGGCCACGGCCACGGTACGCGCTGCATCGGCGGCATCCAGCGCGTCCATGCGCATCACACCCAGCGCCACTCGTGACGCAATCATGCCGGATTGTCCGATTTCCTGAGTCTTCATAGTGTCTCATTTCTGTTATCGTGAATCGGCGAACGGGCACTGTCCGCCTCGTTGCCGAGCAGCAATCTCCATTGCCGCGGCTTATGTCACCTTATCGCTTGAAGTGCACTTGAAGACAACTCGCAGGCAGGCAGCGCGCGCTGCCGGGCGCGTCTTCGCGTCTTTATGTCTTCGCTGTGACCGAGACATCGTTGTGCCGTAATCATGCCTATTTCTTGTATGATGACCTCTATAGCAACAAAGCTAGGGGGATTCCATGAACACTACCGATTCAGCCAAAGTCAGTGATGCCAACGCCGGCGCAAACAATGTCATCCATATCCCGCACAATCCCACGCTTACCGGGTTGGCCACGCTGACCCGCAACGTGGCGTACAAAACCGGGGCCGATAACCTGGTGATGGATATCATCTCACCACAATCCACCGGCGATGACGATGACCGCCGCTACCCCACCGTAGTATTCGTGCAAGGCAGCGCCTGGACCACGCCGCATCGCGACTACGAGATCCCGCAGCTCTCGGCTTTGGCCCGCGAAGGCTTTGTGGTGGCCACGGTGAATCATCGCGATGCCTCGAGCGACCCCCACGACATGTTCCCCGCATATCTCGAGGACGTCAAAGCAGCCATCCGCTATCTCAGGGCAAACGCGCGTCAATGGCACGTGGACCCCGACCGTCTCGGTATCTGGGGCACGTCGTCCGGCGGCAACACGTCGCTGCTGGTGGGGTTGACCGCCGACGATCCGCGGTATGAGGACGGCACCAATGCCGATGAAAGCGATGCGGTGAAGTACGTGGTCAGCTGCTTCCCGCCCACCGACATGCTTGAAGCTGTCGACGCATTCGACGATGAGACCAATCCATTCCGGCTGTATTATTTCGGCCCGTTCGCGGCCGTGGTGGGTGCGACCCATGAGACCGGCATCAATGCCGAGGTCCGTCAGCGCGCGGCTGACATGAGCCCCTACCTGCAGGTGCGGGATGACCAACAGTATCCGCCGATGCTCCTGTTGCACGGTACCGCCGACACCGTGGTCCCCTATCATCAATCCGTCAAGATGCGCGACCGACTGGTCGAGCACGGCGTGGACGCGCAGCTGGTGCTAGTCGACGGCGCCGAACATGAGTACGATTTCTGGAGCCAGCAGGTCTTCGACGTGATCTTCGATTTCATTCGTGAGCGGAGCTGAACGGTAAGGGCACACGGGCGCGTCCTTGTTATAGGTTGCCAAGTTCTCTTTTAGCCAATTTTGTTGGAGCCCCTATCTGCACGAACATGCCATGACAGTTCTAGGCTGTGTTCTAGGACTGTCAATCGGCAATGTGTATGAAAGCGTGATGTGATGGGTCAGACGGCGATTGATGGAGTTGAGGGACTTAATAGGGCCGGCGAAATCGGCGGATTCAGCGGTTCGCGGTCGGTGGCGTTGCCGCCTATACCATTCTGGCCGTGCTTACTTCGCTACTGTTGCAACGGCCGATCACCACGGAACTGTTGCTCATCGTCATGTGGATCACGCTGGAACTATGTGCGCTGACCATGTTGCACAGTTCCGGAGCTCTCAGGGCAACCGCCGCCATCGTTTTGGCCATCATCCTGCTGATTTTGCTTATCGCCGACATGGCCTGCTACCTCGCCTACTATCATCTGCCACCCATGCCCGCTTTCATCGACGGCACCACACCACTGATTGCCGTAACGGTGTTTTCTGAGATTGTCGTGACGATGATTGTGTAGGTCCGGGGATTTTGTTTGCTATTTCGTGTTATTCAATTGTGTCCCGAATATATATGGGCACTGCCAAATTTATGATTCCAATCTTTTCCTGCGGATCGGCTTAAGATAATTGACTCTGAAGGATTTCCAATCACCAAAAAACTTGTTGTCCGTTTCAGTTTGTTCCCCATTCCGGAATTTCTCACAGGTCAATTCAAGGGTGCATAGAAAATCCGCAACTTGTTCAAGCCGGTAGTCGCGTGGAGAAGCGTCACGATAGACAATGGCATCTTTTGAGAGTGCATACTCAATCCCGCCTCGCAGGGCATCAGTAACTATCTGTTGGCCACCGTCGTAATACACCTTGACAGTGCCATAAGAATGGAAATCCGAAAGATGCGCCAAAAGTAGATTAACAATATCGCGTTTGAGTTGCGCTTCAAAACGTTGGCGGTTATCGTCAAAATCACTTTTACGATGCACAAACGTCCGATATGTAATCGGCAGCCGCCGAGTCATGATAACGAATAAACCCAGAAGCCTCTTACGCTCCGATAGGCTCATCCCTTCGTAAGCATCATGCCCGGTAAGCAGCGGCCCAGCATGGAAAGGGACATCAGGAAGTCCATAGTCAGCCAACGACTGGCGGTACCGCTCTAAGGCAAGACTAATGTCCTTAGACTGGTCATGAAAGACAAGAGTAATTAAATAATATTCTGATCGTTTACCCCACTCACCGCTCTCATCAGCGAAGATGCTCAATACAGACGGCATCGCATCCCCCGTCCCCGTTGACAAAAAATGCCGGGGGAGCCCCCCGGCGACTTGGAGCCTTTCTCGTTTCCGAGTAAAGCAATATATTTATAGCATTTTCAGCCCCTAGTCCGCAAGCCACAAACGGCTATTCCGCTGACAGCTGCTCATATTGTAGCCACGCCATCTACTGCAACATCATGTCACGGTGCTTGTGCCAACGGAACAGACGTTCACGATGGCGGTTCAGCGTGAGACGATCCCACATCTGATCCTTGGCCCACTCAACCATGCCATCATGTTCTTCATCTTCGGGATTGCCCAAGGTATCAAGGAACCGCTCGAACCCATACACCCCGCCGACATCCTCCGGAGGCGCATCCCCCGCCCCGTCCCAAAGCTGAGGATCCGCAACGTGCACGCTGCGGTAGGTACGCAGCAGCTTAATATCATGGATCCAATCGTCACCATAATCGTAGTAATAGCGAGCGGTACGCGCCTTGGGAAACACGTCGCCCAGCTCGGTTTCCGAAGCAATGCGAACTTCCGGCAACGGCTCCACCGGCATATATTGTTCGTATTTCGCCTCATGGTATGCGGACTCTTCTCCCCACAATTCTTCCACTTGCACCTGCTTCCCATCCGGGAATGTGGCACAGAAGCAGAACAGATGCTCGCCGTACCACATAAAGCATTCCTGCAATACCGCATGCAAATCGAAGAACGTCAATGATGCCGGCACCAGAATCTCCCGCCAGCATTCACGCCCGTCAAGGCGCAAGGCGACTCGGAAACGAAATGCCGTGTTGCCATTGCCTGCCATGAAGACTCCCTTATCAACGATGAGGTTATTATCACCGTAACAGAGTCCGGGGCAAACCACTGCATTACGAATCTGATTCGCGCCCTCAGAAAAGGCCGAATCATCTGTCCACAAGGACGAAAGAGCACGCCGTAAGTGTTTAGAACGGTTGTTACCTGTTCTAGAGTCATATGAGGTCAGTACTTTGGTGTTAGAAAGTCGCACTCCTCCTCAAGACCAACGCGACCTTGAACATCTTGCACAGATGCGTACCAGGCATCTTGTCAGAACAATCCGAATGGATCATATACGCGGTTCAGCGGAGCCTTGTCTATGGATTCCAGACCAAGTTCTCGGCGCTTATGGAGATACCAAAACTGGAAAATTAGATTTTTCTGAATTTCTTCGGGAAAACGTTCTCGATGAAATTATCGCTTGTTAGTTTTCAATAAGGTGTATACGCGAAAGCCGGGCCCCTATGATGGCACAGGGTCACCGGCTTTCACTTCCAAACCACCCGCAGGCGGCCGGCTTCAAAGCTCATGATATCACTTACGTCACAGGATAGGCATTAGCGGCGAGTAACACTCCACCCGCTACAATCAGCAGTATGGTTGTTCCGCAAAAGCCAGCGTTGGCTCAATTCGAGGTCATGTTCGAAGGCACGCCGCTGATTCTCGAACGCGCCACCGATTACTGGGAATCAGGCCGAGTGAGTTCGGTGCAGGAGATCGCGCCGCAGCTGTATCACGCGCGGGTGGCCGGCAGCGACGATGACTATTACGACGTTGACATCCGCCTCGGCAAAGACGCTCACGGCGAGAACACCAATGAAGCAAACACCGATGACCAAGCCACTACCAGCAGTAACACCGACCACGAATCCACAACCGACGACAATTCGATTCGCATACAATCCGCCGCGTGCACCTGCCCGTATCAGAGAACACCATATTGCAAGCACATAGGTGCCGTGCTTTACGAACTGCGCAAACAGCTCATTGGCGCGCACGGCAATCACCACAATGATGACACCGCCAACGCTCACGATGGCGTCATCGCACTCCCCCGCACCGTGCTGGATCCCATCCAGCAACACCTCGACGCGCGCGCAGAGCAAGGCAAAGGCCATCTGCTGTTCCTGTGGTCCGCCCAGCTGCGCGAAGCCGCAAAGACTTTCTGCGCCCAGCCAGACGAAGAACGACCGCTAATCCCGCTGATCGACGCACAAACCATGCTCTCCGACACAATCCGCCGATGCCATGAACGTTTCATTATTCATATCAGTAAGCACAGCGATGCGTACAGCAAATCCTGTGACTACACAGAATTCATCAAAACCGTGCAGGCTATCGCGGGCAATGCCCTGCAATCCAGTGATTACGCGAGCGCATGCGGCAACCTGCGACTGTGCATACACGAAGTCCACGCGCTTCTGCTCTCGTCCGAGGACGACGATGGCTCCGAACCTTTGCTCACGCTTATGGATGATCTGGCGATGCGCGTGCGATGCTATATGGAGAATGTGGCGGAATTCGCCGACTCCCCTACCGCCGGCAAGGCATTGAACACCATTGCGCAGGCCGCGAACGACAAGGACATGCGGCAATGCGAACCATTGAACAGTATGTTGCTGATTTCCAGCGCGCTCGCTTTCGCCCAATATGATGACAAACGCATGTGGGCCTATGACGTGATCGACAACGCGATAACGCGTAATCTGGAATACTCGTTCAGCGAAGAGAGCGAAGAAAGCGACGAGGACGACGAGGACGAGGATAACAAGGATTCGAGCGAAGTAGACGACGAAACCGACTTCATTTCGGATGAATCGTTGCACGTATTGCAGTTGTTCACACTCATGAGCGTCTACGACCTATACGCTCTATCCAACGATGACGCTGGACGCGAGCAGCTTCTGAGCGAATACTCGGAGTCAATGGCCCTCACACTGATGAACGCTGCGAACATGATTCATGAAGGGCATTTGCGTTCCGCATACATGCTCGCACAAGGTTTCCTTCTGTCGAGCCGGGATATGGAAGATGTCGATATCGATGCCCGGCATAACGGTCTGCTGCCGGATCTGCTGCCCCATGGATGGCATACCATCATGGAATGCTGCGCCGAGGGACTCAATGACGTTGGCCTGCTCGCCAACGTGTATCGGTACTACATTCTTTCCTGCAACGACAGATCCGATACCCATTACGTGAGTAAACTACGCAATCTGTTACGCATCTACGGCGGTCTTAGCGCAGAAGAATGGCATGACGTGGCTGATGGGCTGGCCAGAGATTGCGCCCGGAACATCATCGACCGTATCAAGTACCAGCCGGAAATGACCACCAAGGGCGGTACACAGCGTCACAGTAGCTGGCGCAATCCCGCTTATGAGAAGCTCATCGTGGATGAGCGGCTTTCGGGCGCGGCCCTGATCTATTGCGTCATGGTCGATTACCCGCCGCTACCGTTGCTGCGCACCATCGCCATCGAACACCCCGAATCAGCAAAATCGATAATCCTCGACGCGATGCCATACGGCACCATGGGCACGCCCGTGTTCCGGTTTACAGTGGAACGTGGCGTCGACAATACATTGACGGCACGCCGCACCACATACCAGCAGATCGCCAAACAGCTGCGTCGTTTCGCCGCAGTGTTCGGCGATGAGGAGACCCGTGTGCTGGCACACGAGATCGTCGGGCGTTATCCGAATCGTACTGCGTTGCGGGAGGAGCTGGCGTTTGCGTTGTAGGGGCGACAGTGGCAACGCGGTACGGCATTCGGCACATATCCATTGACTATGCAGAGAAATGCCAGCCTGTTCTTCGCTGAGATTCCTGATGATATTGGTCAGCTGGCTGCAAACCCAGACCTTGGCCAAATGCTCATCCATGAGGAATCCCCTGCCTTTGGCATAGCGAACGACGACACCCAGCATGTTGAGCGCATTTTCAGCGCATTCAACATCATTTGCGTGCGCTTCGCGTGCATTTTCAGCACAATAATTCCGTCACATACCTTAATGGATGCAGCACTCCTTCAAACGCTGCTGCAGGCCTTCGTCCACCGCGAAAAGGTACAGACCGTGGACGCCGCGCTTGAGCAGAACATTCAACTCATGCTTCAAATTTTCTTCGGCAAAATCTCCTAAATCTTTGCGCTTATTGGTTGCCAGATAGTTTTGGCTGGCCTTTGCATCGAACACGATTCCCCCGTTACGATACGTCACCGAGGGTCCAATAATCACACCGGCATAGTTCAAATCAAACCCTTGGATGGTGAAGATGGAGCCAATCTCATCTATGGTGTACGGCTTCTCCGCCCAAGCCAGTTCTTTGTCGATGCCTTTCCTGCTTTTCGGAGCGGAATCTTCGAGCTGATAGTTCCAAGGCTTGCAGAATTGGTCAGAACTTATTGCGGAATGATCGAATCCATGGTCCTCCGCAAGTCCCATACGCCATACGCCGGAAGTATCGCGATGCAGTTCCACATTCCAAAAGCCATGCGGATCATTCTGATTCTCAGATTTCGCCGAATACTTCCAGTCATAGGTGGCCAACAAACGGGACAGTCCAGCCCCATCCCAACCATCGGGCTTCAGCTGGGCCTTCGCGTGAATGGCATTAAACAAATCAACCGGCGAGTCGAACACCTTAACGTCATAAGGTTCTCGAATCACTTCACCATCTGCGGCATACTCGCCCGTATCAACGGGCAAAGGACCGATACCTTTCCCCGAAGCGAATCGGTCAATCCACTGAATCATCGACTTACTCGCGGCAATACGGAATTGCTTTTTCAAATGGACATGCGCAACGTCCACGGAAATGGACGGCAGATGATATTCGGCGCCCAAATCAACCGCTTTGAATGCGCCGATTTTCCCGGTCGCACATGCGGTCTGAGTCGAATCAGAGTCCAGCTGAAGTTTTTCCAGCACCGCTGGGTCCCACTGCTGGCTGGACTGCATAATCTGATTGTGATCAAAGACCGCAATCACTACCCGGGCTCTGCGCAGAATGTCATACAGCTGGTTCTTCCCGGAATATCCCTGATTTCCTTGCGTCATCAACAAATGGGCCTCGTCGATGAGCACGATGTCCGCCAGGCCTTGCGGCTGGTCTGGAATGCCTCGACCATGCTCGTTGCGTAAGCTGAATCGATTGATGAACCGACTGGGCAGCATGACCACTTCATCAGATTTCTTCTGCAAACCCAGTTTCGTGGCAATCTGATTATATACGTGCACCTGTTCCTTATGATTGACAAGAATGTATGAGGAAAGCCGGCCATTCGCCGTTTGTGGCAGCTCAGGATAATCTTCGTCTTCGGAATAGGTGTCGCCTTGGATGCCGATTTCAGTCGCGATTCTGTAGAACAGGTGGCTTAACAGGACCGTTTTGCCTGTACCTGCAGCACCTTGAACAAAGATTAATTTCGGATGGCGGTCTAAAGATTGCTCATCGGCTTTCTTCTGTTGCCGGCTATCGGCAACCAAGGCGGCAAGTTGCACCAAAATAGATTCTTCGGCTTCGAGCTGGCTATCGCTGAGTTTATGAAAAGGCGATGCCTTGAACAACGCGGAATCTCGGATGATCTCCTCCGCCGGGAACAGGTCAGAATCTTCCTTGTGTAATCTCAACCAGATTTGCGAGAAAATCCGATCAAACTGGTCTGCGGTGTAATAATCGCCTTGCGCATTGGTCCGTCGATTGTTGAGCCTTTTCACCGAATCGGTACTGGACATATAGTGCATAAGACGGTTTTCGACATCTAGGGTTAACGACTTATTGAATTTGGGATGTGCAATAACATATTGCCGATATGCATCATCATTCCGCGAGACAGCATCAGCTACAGCTTTCCAGTCCTCGCGTTCTTTAGCATCTCTTTCAAGATGCTGGAATGTACGATGCCGTATATCGTTGGTCTCACCGACGTACACCGTATATTCGTTCTTCATCGAATAGCGATTGGTCTTTCCTGAATACACGACATAAACCGTTGGATATGCCAACACATATCGCAGCATGAAATGTTCCAGCTCAGAATCATTAACACTGCGCCCCATCTGCTTCTCGAGGGATTCGTCAAAAGCCTTTTCAAAAGCTTCCCTACTGTATTGGCCATATGGCAGGTTGATGACAAACGGCGCCAAGCTCTCACTGTTCATAGTCATATTATGGTCCATCATGAGCTCTGGTACATGACCAACATTCAGCAAGTCCTAGAATGTCAGTCATGATCAGTGACAGCACCATTCAGTCGATTCGTGATTTTGTGGCGGAGCGTGGCTGGGGCCAATACCACACTCCTGAGAACCTGGCGAAGTCCATCAGCATCGAGGCGTCGGAATTGCTGGAATGCTACCAGTGGACGCCGCAGTCGCCATCCGTGGATGAAGGACATGTCAGGGAAGAACTAGCGGATGTGCTTACGTATTGCATCATGATGGCCGATGCGCTTGGCGTGGATATGGATGACATCGTCATGGGCAAGCTCGCAAAGACCAAGAGCAAGTATCCCGCGGCAGCCGTCCGTGATGACTTCGAGGAATACGAGCACCGGCATCTGAATGCTCGCAAGACGGATGACGACGCTCAAGCTTCGCCTAGCATGTAGCTTGTTCCATGCGGCTGCTATCACCATACCGTGATTCCGACACCACCACCGCGCGATAATAGTACACATGGAACCAATCAAGGATGATGGCCGGCCGGTGGCATTGGTCACCGGAGGCACGAGTGGTATCGGCAAGGCAACTGCGAGGATGCTCGCTGCGCAAGGCTGGCGTGTAATTGCGGTGGGACTTAATGCAGACGGGAGCGTTCCTGAGACTCAGCGTCTTGGCCGAGGCGAACTGTTTACCTACGAAATGGACGTCACCAAGCCGTCTGACATCACGCGCATTCTCGGCGCTCTCCCCCGATTGGACGCTATCGTCCATTGCGCGGGATTCGGCATCGCCGGCTCTGCGGAATGCACACCAATGACGCTCGCTCGCAAGCAGTTCGATGTGAATTATTTTGGCGTGTTGCAGGTCAACGAAATCGCACTGCCGTTGCTGCGCCGTACCGCGGCACGCAACCGTAAGCGGGGACGAGTCATCGTTGTCGGCTCGATTGGAGGACGGCTGGGTTTGCCGTTCCAATCGCACTACTCTTCCACAAAGGCTGCGCTGGAAATGTATGTGGAGGCGCTGCGGTTGGAGGGGCGCCGTCATGGCATCACCGCCACAATCATCGAACCGGGTGACCTATCCACTGGATTCACCGGCTCGCGTATCCTCGCCGAACCAGCCAATTCACCGTACTACGACGAATGCCAACGTTCAGTCGGGCAAATGGCTCATGACGAGCAGACCGGTGACGGTCCGGAAAGCGTGGCCCGAGTCATCGTCGCGACGCTCGGCAAACGCAATCCTCCGGTGCGCATCGCCGTCGGCAGCAGCTACAAGGCCCTGATACAACTCAAGCGCTTCCTCCCAGATCGCCTGGTAGAATTCGTCATGCGTCGTATCTATATGAAGCCATGAAAAATGACGGAAGAAGACACAGAACCATCAGTCCAGCTCCGGAATCCTCATCCCATCAAATGCCACTGTTCTTCATCAGCTTCTCCGACTCCAAAGTAAGTGACCCATCCTCGGCCAGCAGAGGAGTATCTAGCACGGCCTTGATTGATGCTGCAGTGGACGCAGCTGCGGCAATAGTCTTCTTACTTTCCTGACGGAATTGCGAATAATCCGTTCCCTCGGTCTTTATGATATTTTCCATTTCAAGAATTGAAGGCAGGAATTTAGCATCAAGACGGGCAAGCAAAGCGTGGAACATATAACTGCGCCGACGAATGGCAACGCACTGGTCCGCACCGGCCATCATCTGCTCACAATACTTGCTTGCCTCAGCAGACTGGGTCTTCGCTTCCTCAAGGTTTTTGCCACCCTTGGCACCGATGATAACGCCCATGACCAGCAATGCAGGACCTGCAACTAAACCTCCAAGTACAGCGGCGCCACCGGCCATGCCCAAGCCACCTGCAGCCAAAGACCCTCCCCCGAAGAACGCCAACGTGGCGTTGGAAGCAGCCACACCACTTAATGCACTGATCGCAGTTCCTGTGGAAGCCGTGGCAAGTGCCGACGCGGCACTATATGCACCAAACGCAGCCAATGCACCGCTGGCCGCACCGGTCACACCACCTTCCAGCAAAGACGAAGCTATGTTTCCCATGGTTTTAAGTTCAGCAAAAGCCGCTTTGTCTATGCGCAGTTTATTGAGTTCATCAAGCCCTTCGGACGCGGTGAAATCAACATTTTTCAGCTGTTGAAAAGCATCAAGGAAGCGCTGAACGCTCCCATCCAAAATAATGACTTTCTCTTTGCCCAAGGCATTCAGGGAATCTGAACATTGCCCACGAAGCTTTTCGAGGTTATTAGCTGCCCATCGAATGCGTGCTCCGGAATTGTCGTTAAGCTGATTCGCCGTGTGCTGATCAAGACTACCTTTGGCAGCCATACCCACGCCTGCGGTACCGGCAGCAGCGGCCATTCCGATGAATAGTGGAACAACAAAAAATGGCATAGTGAATTCCTTCCTGGGTTTCTCTTATTTGCGTCCAAAGAGGCCACCGAAGAAGCCTTGTACAGCATGGGCCGCATCGCCCGCACGTTTTGCAGCCTCATTGACTGCGTCACCCGCATGTTTCGCAACCTCATTGGCTGCGTCACCCGCACGTTTCGCAACCTCATTGGCTGCGTTGCCTACCGGTTTCAGCACTGCATCATTCACCGGCTTCAGCGCATCGCCAACTTGGTTGAGAACAGGAGCAACATTATCGTCAAACGTATGCTTCACCGCATCCGCGGCTCCCTGAGCACCCTGCTGAACCTGATCCACAACCGGAGCGACCACCGAGTCAACGGCATCCTTGGTCTGATCAAACACGTCCTTCTCTGGAACCATGACTTCCGGGGCTGGCGCGGCCGTCTCGTCTTCAATCAGCAACACGGCAGCGTTTTGGAGAACATTCACGCGCTCTTCCAGCTGATCCACCATGGGGCGAACTTCACTATATGGCAGTTCGGAATTGCTGATCCAGTCGAGCTCGCCTCGCACGTCATACGCCGCGCGCATAAGATGTTCCATTTCGGGGTATATGGAACGATCGGCAATCATCGTCCGGGCAATATGTCTGATGAGTCTGCTTTCTACTGCATCATATTCCCCATCAGCGAAGGCAACTGACAACATATTCCACAGAAGCAGCCTTGGTGCAATTCCTGCAGCTCTTTTATCCGTTCGATGCGACAAGACTGCATCAACACCCTCAACAATTACGTCGTAGCGATCATCGGAATCGTGGCACTGGTTTATACGCTCATCGCACGAATCGATAATCTCTTTGCGATAATCATGGAAGTGCTTTGCATCCAAATTGTCACCTATATGATCGAATAGTGCGCGTTCGTCGTCACGGACTGATCCATCGACAGCAATCAGATAATAAAATGCTTGTAATGCATCACGTGTTTTGATGTACTTCATTAACTGGCTCCTCCTTATAAAACGAAATTGTCGTCTGACGCCATCAAATCATCAAACTCCTGCTGAGTCCGAAACCTTGGCAAGTATCCCAAGGATTCTTGAATTTCGGCGTTTCCGGTCAAATATCCATCAATATCATTGGAAATCAACGCTTGATCCATTGCATCGAATGCTCTATTAAACAATTCATCATGAGTCGCCAGATAATTCTCGACATCCCTAGACATATCACGCCTATATTGGCGGATGAGCTCCACCGCTTCCGCACATTCGCGTTCCACACGAATACGCTCCTCTTTCGCCAGCTCATAGTCATGCAGAGCAGTGGATAATTCCTCATATACGGCAACAGCTGCAGCATATCCCAAGGTGCTTCCAGCCATACCAACCATCGCAGCCATAAAAGCACCATCTGCAGGTATTGCGGCCATCGCCACGGCAACGCCCATCACTCCTCCGAGCTGCCCCATTCCCTGCTGGCCGAGGCGCTCTATACAAACAGCTCCAGTAATCTCGCCGCGGCAATACAGTGCAACCACCTTGGAAACATCCGTTACAGTGGAGACCATCGTAGCTGCAACGTTCGTTCTCGATAGACTACGCAGATACTCGCTCGACGCGTTTTGCATGGCACCCTTAATGGCAGCGCCGGAAAAAGCGGTGACATAGCCGAACGCCGCAGCCAAGCCTGCATCGACGCCGACGTTTCTCGCTGCCTCCGCTGGCTCAATAGAGCCATTAATGCAGGCAACCATATTTCGAATCAGAGAAACACCACCACCAATCAGCGCACCATTCCTTGCCTGCTGCAACCCGGCTTTATTGGCAACTTTGGCTACATCTTTCGCCACCATGCGTCTGGGATGTTCTCGCGCATACAACGCTTCTCGCTTGGTGAGTCCACTTTTCCGCAGGCTTTTCTTAATCTGTTTCAGATCATCGATTTGCTGCTGAATAGCCTCAGAATTCTTGCCGGCAAGCCGACCTCCATCCAGCTCGCCCTGAAGTTTTCGTATCTGTTCGTTGATGCCGTCAGGCCCATCACCCATCAGTACATCGTAATAATCATCCGGAATAACCATGCTGACGTCTGCATCACGATATTTTGCATATTTCTTGCTTTTCAACTTATCAAGAAGCTTTTTCGGGCTACTGCCGACGAACTTCATTTGAGCCTCAGAGCCGATGATTGGTTTGCCCAAGTCATCCACTTCGACAATGTCCACGATGGGGTCGTTCGACACTTGCCGTCCATCTGGATGCTTCACGTCATCATATCGTTTGAATCGCGTATCGTTGCCAGCAATGATGTTATCGGCGTTCTTCCTGGCTACCGCCTCAACCTCGGCACTAAAACCCGCTTGCTGAGCTAGATTCTGCTTTTTGAATTCATTGCTAGTCTCCATCTTAGCAATGGACTTCAAGGTCTTAGGAGGTCTGGAATTCTCATCAGCAGGTTTCTCTCTATCACCCGCATAGGCCGCTAAATGTTCCTTGATGGCAGAACCAAAGCGTTGCACGGTTTCCGCCGCAACACCTTCCAGCGCCTTTCCCATAATGCGACGGTTTTCGTCTTCCTTGCGTTCCTCGTTATTTCGACCGATATGAGTTTCATCATCCGCCATAGGATGCCCCCTCGCATATGCCACATCTACGCCAACCACATATATCAGAAAAAAATGTTCTAATACTGTAATCAGTTCTTCAGCCGTAACCTGTTAATAATCCTACATTATAGCGGCAGAAAAACTCACCATATCGTCATCCTCGATTAACGATTAGATAGACATACTTTTGCGAACAACACAGGCACCACCGTATGGAATGTGTCCAACAACCGTTGGCAAAGCCAAATCCCTCACACTATTCGAACCCGAATGCGTCTCAATCTCTGTCCCCCACTAGCGGCGTATCCCCGTCCAAAGCAGTCTGGGCGTCGAGCAAGTGGGATTCGATGATGCGCATCCAGAAGAAGGGAGTTCTCGGCAATGTTCAGCGGAACGAGACATGGGAGCGTCCAGTGCTTGGGCGTGATCGTGGAGAACAGTAGGCAGGGAGTCCTCACTGTTGATGGTGGCGTACTGGCCATCTTCATCGCATACAGAAACAGTAGGTTGCCACTCACCGCGAGCGCCTTAATGCCACGCCGACTCCGTCCGTCCAAGCACATCCTCAATAAGCTCACGTCCGCGCAATACCGCCAGCCACTGAGCGGGAATGGCATCGAATCCATATTTGATGCCGGCCAGGTATCCGGCGACGGCGGCGGTCGTGTCTGTATCGTCACCCAAGTTGACGGCGGCGAGCACACAACTCGCATAATCATCGGTATTCGCGAGGCACCAGAGCGCCGCCTCATACGTGTCTTTGACGAAGCCGCTCGAACCAACTTCATCACGCGGCATACCGCGTAACGGTTCATCATCCAGCTCTTGCGGCCATATGCCTTTGATGAGTCCGTCGCGCAACACATCCACCATGCTCGAACAGGCATCCATCGAGATTGCATGGGCGTGCGTGATTGCAGATGCGGCACGTACGTCATCCGCGGAAGCATCCGCGAACGCCAACGGCATGATCCGCATCAGTGAGCCGTTGCCATTGTCTCGTTCACCGCTTAAGCCCACACGCTGCTGCAACGCGACGGAGACCGTTCGCCCGCAATCGAAGACTCGTCCGTCAATCGTGTATTCGCCATTACTCAGCCATGCCAGATATCGCTCTCGCATATCTTCAGTATTGACTTGCCATTCATTGGCGATCAGCGAGTCCAATGTGGCGAGCATCATGCTGGTATCGTCCGACCATGTGCCAATCGGCTGGTTATGCGTACCGTATCCCGTCATACCTTCGCATCGGAAGGTATCTCTCGGCATGAATTCATAAGGCACGCCCAAGGCATCACCGACTGCTTGGCCATACACGGCTGCTCTTAACTGCTCGAATGTTCCGTTCATCATTGACGCCTTTCGATTTATGCCCCTCACTCTACATATGTTTCAACGATAGGTATAATCGGGCCCACTGAGCATAAGCGAGGTGGGTAATGAGTCTTAGGGAGTTAAGGCAGAAGCGCGGGTTAACCCAGCGTCAACTAGCTGACAAGTCAGGTGTGCCGCACACGCGAATCGCCGCGACTGAGACTGGTTCAAGACCTATCGAAAATATGAGTCTTGGCATGGCTATCAAGTTATGTGACGCGCTCAAGGTCAGTAACCCTCGCAAACTGTTAGAGGCTGAGAAGCCAAAAGAAAACACTAGCGCAAGCTAGTTGTGAGCCCTACTCAATCTTTGAGCGTAGGCCGGTTAGCGGCTTAATCAGGTGCAGTCCCTGACTACGCACGACGGCGGCACTGCCGCTACATAAATGCCCCGCAAGCACTAGCAATACTTGCGGGGCTGACCTTTATCAATGCACTCAATAGAGGCAGTACCCAAGTGTACCGCCTCACACGGAAGTAAGGAACCATGACTGACTTATCCTGGATTACCAAGCAACTGACCGGCGAAACTACAAAGACGCTGACAGCGCACCGTACACATCTGTGTGAGTATCGATCCGCCGCTCAGAACTACTTTGCAGAGCGAAAACACGGATAGGTCAAGGGAATACCCCGCTGAATCGTCGTCAGCGAAGCAACTCAGAGAGTTAGTAGAGGAAAAACCTCGCTAAGTGGCCTTTTAGTAGAGCAATGCCTCGGTCCGCCCGAGGATTTGTCTCACTGAGACTGCTCAGCGAAGCAAAAGCTCGGCTTAACCGCAGAATCGCTTCACTAACCGCCTATCAGTGAGTCAAGATCTCAATTCACTAGAGGATTTGCCTCGCTAATATGCAGGTATGCTCAATATACCGACGTACTGAAATCTCCACGAAGATGAGAGGAACTCAAATGGCACTTAGGTTTCTCAGCACCAAAGAAGTTAGCGAGCGCCTCGGCGTCAAGAACGCATCAGTATATAAGCTGCCGGAACCTGACGTATATATGGCACTACTAAAGGTTAGCTACCTGAACAATAGATGATTGGAATGCAAGCCGTCCTGGTCGCGGTGTTGGCGGTGGAAGGTCCCTCAAGAAGAAAGACTAGACGCATCAGAATTCTTCAGCATCGTGTTACTCACCTGATTCTAATCATCTTCAGCCCCAGCTTCTGGCAACGAAAATCCATCTTGACTGAAGTATTCAACCCTCTTAATGACTGTTTGGTGGGCATCCTCATCATTGCCCCACCAGCGCCAACCCCATTCAGACGGATCTGGCACTGATTGCCTGCAATCCTTAGCCATACGCCGCAGTACACGTGGATCGAATACTCGTCCAACTCGAAAGTTCGTCAATCGATTACGTGGAATGAACATACCTACCATTCGCCATTGCTTACGCGCTTTCCCAATCACAAACAATGTTCCACCGTCATCCTTTAGGCTCGTCCTCCATTCAGTCGACACATACACTTTTGTTCCAGGACTGAATATCTTCGTTCCATGCTCAATATGATGGTCAACACCAACCTCATGCTCATCTACGACATTTGCTATTACGCACCAAGTCCATGGCTCTTGCTCATCGTTCTGAGGAATACACATGACAACCTCACAGTCATCTTCATCGCCGATCGCACTGTTTGCGCATACCAAACCGCTACTTCTCTACCAGTTAGCCAGTGGAGTCGTTCACAAGCAAACTGTAGAGCCTTCTTGCCATACATGATTCGGACAAGCACTTCTACGTCCTGTGCGATATTTTCGAGCTCTTAACAAATAATGCCATCGCATTGCTCGACATGCTGCAGGTATGCCCCGTGTTCTTGGTGTCGGTTCAGTTCTCACGTTGCTGCGTGCAGCGTCAATAATTCGCTCTCGGCGTTCCACGATGATTCTCATACATTCCGGACTAGTGTGAATGGCAGATGCAGCTAATTCGCCCAGTTCGAAGGAGGACATTATGGGATTGTTTGATTCGCTGAAGAACATGTTCGCGCATCATGAGCACCATCATGGAGCCAGCATCGGTCAGCCGCTCACTCTCGCCGACGCCAAAGCAGTGCTTGCCTTTATTGTGGTGCATCAGCAGCTTGCGGACATGCGCAAAGTGGCGGATGCGGTCAAGCAATTGCAGGACGAGATGCCGCAGTACATCACATTCGGCATGTCGCATTATTACAGCGAGCCTAAGCGCGTGCGCTTCCAGTCCGAGGGTGGCAAGTTCATCGATGCGGACGCCATCGCCACCGCATTTGCCGAGACCACCGTATTGCAGGACGAGTGCAAAATCCAGCATCTGATGGGAGATATCGAAGACAACCGCGAGCATCGCGATCCGGCAAAGACGCCAGCAGTACCGATTGATGAACTCGTGCGCGTCACCAATGAAAGGCTTGCGGCTGGCAACGATGAGGGGCAACGCCGTGCATGGCTGTTCGCCTTATTCGATCAGCTCGATGACATTGTCGAAGCGACAAAGAACAATCCCGAGCCGCTTGCCGCAGCGTTGAATACGATTCTACGAAACAGCTCCACAATTATTGGCAAATCCGCCACTGCCGACGCCGGCAACAGCAGCAACAATGCCAATGCCGGCGATGCACGTTCCCGTATCATCTCCCTAATCGCCGACGCTCTGTTCCCGGCCGCAGAATCCTCGAAGACAAGCGAGTCCTCAGCATCCGCCGCCATCCGCGAACTGATGCTCAATCCCACCGCAACATCGCTCGATTACATGCCAGCCATAGACGTACTGCGCGCCCACGGTCTCACTATTTGCCGGTGAGTCCGAGAAGTCAACCGGTGGTTCATACGGCAGTGGTTCATACGGCGCATACCGCACGAACCACTGTGTCCGAACAACGAGAACGCACTACTTCTCCAGCTTCTCCAACTTTTCCAGTGCCTTTAATAGCGAATCGACATGGCCTTTGGCACGTACGTTGTAACGAGCGATAACCACGGAGCCGTCGGGATTGATGACGAGCGTCGAACGGATCACGCCTACGTGTATCTTGCCGTAGAGCTTCTTTTCGCCATATGCGCCGTACAGCTTGTGCACGGTCAGGTCGGGATCAGACAGCAGCGGGAATGTGAGATGGTCGTGCTCGGCGAACTTGCGCAGTTTCTCGAGTGAATCCTTGGAGACACCGAGCACCGCAACATTCTGCGACTCCAAGCGTGCGAGATTATCTCGGAAATCGCAAGCCTCAGTGGTGCATCCGGGCGTCATTGCCGCCGGATAGAAGTACAGTACAACCCTACGTCCGTCCTCGAGCACGTCAGACAGATTGATTAAGCCGTTCTCCGCAGTGCCGGGCACAATCGCCGGCAGAGTGAAATCAGGAGCATCACTCCCCTCTTGCAGACGAGCGTATACAGGAGCTTGGGCGGAATCATGAACAGTAGCAGTCATGCGTCCCATGATAGGCGTCCGAGCCCGCGACATCTATCACAGACTTTCGATGACCACTGATTGCGTCAATAATTCGGCACGTTATATTCGACAGTAATATGCCATCAAAGCGTCGGCAGCGGGCTCTGAAAGACTCGACTAATCGGGCAACTGCGGGTCGGCAAAACGGCGATTCTGCAGAACCGGCATTATCTGGCGTGCGGAAGCAAGGCATTCGCGACTAAGCCCAGTAGCAATAAGCTCGGCTCCCTCATCGCCCGCTTCGGCAACTACCTCTCCCATCGGGTCGATGATGCGACAGCATCCGATGTTCCGCGAACTCACCTCACTGCAAGCCAACACATAGCAAGTGTTTTCCAATGCGCGAGCCGCAGTCAGCAGCTTCCAATGCTGCTCTTTCAACGGGCCGCGCACCCAAGCGGCGCTTACAACAATCGCATCTGCCCCGCGCACGGCCAGTGAGCGAGCGGTTTCCGGGAAACGAACGTCATAACAGGTCATGACGCCGATTTTCCAACCGTCAATATCGACGATAGGCGGCAACGCATCTCCTGGGAGAACCACGTCGGATTCGCGGGCCGCGAACGCATCGTAAAGATGCAGCTTGCGATATTCAGCGATAATTTCACCATCGCGAATCACAAGGAACGTGTTGGAAACTCGGGAATCTGCATCCCGTTCTGTTACTTGCTCCGGCGCAACATGCACGGTACCCATCAGCACAATATGCCGCTGCGCGCTGATACGCCGCAAGCCGTCTACAAACGGCCCGTCCAGTGGTTGCGCGTGCGCGGCAGCATATGAATCGTCATCGCCGCGCCGCGCAATCAAACCTTCCGGCAATGCCAGCAACTTCGCGCCGCCCGCCGCCGCATCACGCGCGAATCCGTCGATGATCTCCAGATTCCGTTCCGGCTCCTCCGCCACCGTAAATTGCGCAATCGCAACTGGTAAGGACTTCGCACTCGTCACGCCAGCCCCAATGTCTTGAAGGCGTTGGCTAGACCGTTGTCGCGGATGTCGGTGGTAATGATGTTGCAGAAGGCCTGGATGCCGTGGATGGCGTTGCCCATGGCCACGGATGTGCCGGCGGCTTTGAGCATGGCGGTGTCGTTATCGGAGTCGCCGATGGCGATGGTGTCGGCGATGGCATAGCCAAGCAAGGAAGCCACGTCGCGCACGGCGGTGCCTTTGTCGATGCCGTTGATGAGCAGTTCGCCGTTATTCGGCGAGATCTTGTCGTATGAGCCGTGCACGAGTTCGAACCAGGGGGCAAGATCATGCTGAGTGTTCTCGAAGGAAACATCCGGCTCGGGCCCGGTGAAATACGATCCCTTGCTCACATGAATCGTGTGACCCAGCGTAGATCCAGCCGGAACCTCTACCTCGTCCAGCAAATGCCAGAACCGCGCAAACTCACCACGATTCCACGTCTTGCCCTTGGACTCCAGATGGCGGCGATAACCTTCGGAAATGTACATGCCGTCCGCACCCTGCCACTGGTAGCTCTCGATATGGTGTTCGGCAAAATAGGCCATCGCCGCATCGATGGCTTCGGGCGATACGAGGTGCTGGAACAGCAGCTTATCGCCGATATTCGCCTGTGCGCCGGCTACGGAAACTACACCGTCGAATCCAAGATCCAGAATGTTGCGTTCGATTTTCGGCACGGATCGACCGGTGCAGATGAAGAGCTTGTGACCGTTGGCTTGGGCCCGCGCACACGCCGTTTTTGCCGACTCCGGCACAATATGATTCTCATCAGCCAGCGTGCCGTCGATATCAATGAATACGAGTTTGCTACTAGTCATGTCGCTTTCCGTCATATGTCGAACCTTCCCAAGTCAGCTTACGCTGACAGCCACCTCCAGAGGGGGCGAAGAGAAAAATAAAACCTGCCGAAAAAGGGAAAGTACTGCTGACACCTCCCCCAGTCGGCTTGGCCGACGGCTTCCGCTGGCGGAGACCAAAACGGCATCACACGGCGTAGGCGGCCCAGCGGCCGTGAGTGTGCTGGACTTCGATGGGCATGCCGAACAATTCCGACAGGCGCTCGTCGGTCAGTCCGTCTTCCAGCGCACCGGTGTAGACGATGGTGCCAGCACCGGGATTGCCCATTGAGTCGACGCCCGCTTCGGTGGCATCTTCGGCGGGAATCGGCTTGCGACCCATAATGGCGATGTGATCGAAGCCTGCCGGAATCTCCTCCAGACGGTGAGTAACCAAGACCACGGCGCGTTCAGAGCTTTCCTCGCCGATTCGGCTCAACGTGCGCATCACCTGCTCGCGGCCGCCCAGATCGAGGCCGGTGGTCGGCTCGTCCATAATCAAAAGCTCAGGATCGCCCATCAGCGCACGGGCGATCAGCACACGGGTGCGTTCGCCTTCGGACAGTCGCCACATCTCCTTGCCTTCCAGATAGGAGACGCGGAAATCACGCAGCAGCTGGCGTGCGCGGGCGTATTCTTCGTCCGTGTAGGTGTCGCGCCAGCGCCCGGTCACGGCGGACAGGCCGGTGACCACGGCATCCAGCGGGTCCTCGAACTCGGGGAACTGGCGACCCAGGTCGGCCGAGGCGAGACCGATGCGGGTGCGCAGCTTGAATACGTCGTATTTGCCGAGCTGGTGGCCGAGAATGAACACGCGGCCTTCCGAGGGGAAGGTGCGGGTGGCCAGCATGCCGACTGCGGTGGATTTGCCGATGCCGTTCGGCCCGAACAGCACCCAACGCTCCCCCGCGTTGATGGTGAGGTTCACGTCGGTGATGATGACGCGGCGGTTGCGGCGGAATTCGACGTTGTCGAGTTGGAGGACGGTTTGGGACATGATTCTCCTCAGTGGTACAAAACGGAGGGAGAGCACCGCTTATTGCACGGTCTCTCCCTCCGTCACGCTGCGCGAGCCTGCGCTGTCTCGCTTTTACTTCTTCTGCTCGTCAAGCACCGACTGGTAGACCTCCACGGTCTTGTCGCCGATGGACTCCCAGCTGAACACGTCGCGGGCGCGTTCGTAGCCGGCCTGGCCCATCTTCTTGGCGAGCTCCGGATCGGCCATGATCTTGTCGATGGCGGCGGCCATGTCGTGCACGAACTTGTCCGGATCGGTGGGGGTGCCGGTGCCGTCGTGCAGCTGGTCGATCGGGACCAGGTAGCCGGTCTCGCCGTCGACCACGACTTCCGGAATGCCGCCGGTGGCGGAGGCGACGACCGGCAGGCCACAGGCCATGGCCTCAAGGTTCACGATGCCCAGCGGCTCGTAGATGCTCGGGCAGATGAAGGCGTCGCAGCCGTGCTCCAGCGCATTGAGCTCGGGCTTCGGGAGCATTTCCTCGATCCACACGATGTTGCCGCGCTCCTCGTCCAGCTTGGCGAACGCGTTCTTGACTTCCTCGGCGATTTCCGGGGTGTCGGGCGCACCGGCGCACAGCACCACCTGAATATCCTTGGAAATCAGGTGCAGGGCCTTGAGCAGGTACGGCAAACCCTTCTGACGGGTGATGCGGCCCACGAACAGCAGGGTGGGCTTGGAACGGTCGATGTTGTAACGCTCAAACACCTTCCAGCCCGGATCGTCCGGCGCCGGAGTAGCAAAGTCAGACATGGTGATGCCGTTGTAGACCACAACCACCTTGTCCGGGTCGAGGTTCGGATAGGCGGTCAGAATATCCTTGCGCATGCCACCGGAAACGGCGATCACGCGGTCGGCGTGCTCGTAGGCGTCCTTCTCGGCCCAGGAGCTCAGGTTGTAGCCGCCACCAAGCTGCTCACGCTTCCATGGGCGGAACGGTTCCAGGGAGTGGGCGGTGATGACCAGCGGCGTACCGTGCAGCATCTTGGCCAGGTAACCAGCCAGGCAGGCATACCAAGTGTGCGCATGAATAATGTCGGCATCCACATCGTTGGCAATCTGCAGATCCACGCCGAAGGTCTTCAATGCCGGGTTGGCATCAGCGAGCTCGGACGGCGTATCGTATCCGACGACCTTCAGGCTGCCCTTGGCATTAGCGGCATTGGGAATCGCGGGGATATCAGCCTCAGTACGCTTGCCATCAAACGCACGCACGGTCACGTCAATGCGCTCGGCCAAAACCTTGGACAGCTCCTCGGCGTGTACGCCGGCACCGCCATACACGTGCGGCGGGTATTCGCGGGTTAGAATATCAACTTTCATCGGACTGCCTCTCCTTCGTGCGTCAGAAAGAAACTCAAGCACTTCTTACTTTAGGGCACCGCATACAAGAAAACGCACAACTTCCGTCGTGCGTTTTGCTTTTCAAGCCGGATTTACCAGGCAAAAGATCAGACGGCCGTGCCGTTCTCATCCAAATTCGGATTGTGCTTGGAATCGCCAGCCGTAAAGAACAGGCTCAGCACACCCACAATGAACACCGCGGAAACGGTGATGATCAGCCACATCGGATGGCTTGGCAGCCACATAACCACGAAGAACGCGATAATCGCGATGGCGATCAGCGTCCAGCTGCCCACGCGGAACCACTGACGCAGCGAATGCGGTGCCTTGAACATCTTCGGATTCGTGTAGTTCGGGTTAGTGGTCAGCAGGGTTTCGGTGTCCGCAATCGTACCGCCGCTGGGCTTCCATTCGGTGCCGTCGGTGCCGTCCTGCAGACGCTGGGACTTCTGCTGCAGCTGGTATTCGTCAATCATTCCCGAACGGCCACGGCCACGGGTCTGGTCATACTGCGACGGCACTCCCCTGCGGCCTGCTTTGGCTTGGGCACGGCGTTCTGCACGATTCGGCATTTCACTACTCCTGCTTCGACGGTGACATTGTTGGCTATATTACTCGCTTATCGGCGGCAATTTGCCACCAGTCCATCGGAACCCACTGTGTGTCATTGTATTTTCAGTCAGTGATGCGGGCAGTCGGTGATGCGATAGGTTTGCGTATGGAAGTCGCAAGTGACCGCAGTGCCGTCCGCGAATACCGAACGCTGCACCAGCGGATCATCATCCACGAACTCGTGACGAACCAGTTCCTGCATGCCGACCCGCTCATGGAATGCAGCGACCGTATGGCAGCGTTCGATGTCGTTTTCCGTGCGAGCGCGCTGTTCGTCGTCCATGTCGCCGTCAACGCCGATGTATGCGGCATCGCGAATCAGGTATGGAGCTCCGCCGTTGAGCAAGGCGTACAGCATGTAATCGTCGCCGTCCACCACACGCTCCATCATCCACGGCTCGATAACGCAATCATGGTAGACGAGGTTATACAGCGGCACCGGCACACCTTGGCGCGGCTCGTTGGGTGAGCGCATCTGGAAGTCGTATGGCGCGTAATGGCAGAATATCAGGCTTGGCACTGCCCAGTCCGATACCTCTTCGGACGAGGAGAGGATGCCGTGCGAGAGCAGATATTCGAAGCATTCGGCGCGGCGGTCAAAGCATTCGCGGCGGGTCATGCGGTGTTCGGGGTTCGAGCATTCGTCGCCTTCGTTGCAGGTGAAGACATCCAAGTATGCACAGTCGAGTTTGATGCCGTGTGCGGCGATTTCGGCGAAATTGCGGCGCACGTAGTCCGGTGCGAGCTCGGCGCACAGGTAGGTCTGGCGGCCGCCCGCCCAGCGTGCGTGTTCGGGCATCGTACCGTCTGCCAGCCGAATCGCATTGTTGGCATCAAAGGTTTGCGCGGTGAAGTAGTAATCGCGGTACTGGTCATGCGTGCCGAAAATATCGCCTTGCTCATGGCAGGCGTCGACCAGCGACTTCATGCCTTCCCAGCCGCCTGCCTCCTGACAGGCCGGCAGATAGTCGGGGTGTGCGTTGTCGTATCCGGGCTGTGCCCAACCATCCAAGTGCATGTACAGTCGGCCTGCACCCATGCTGTGCAATGTTCGCATTTGCTTTTCGCGCTGTGCGAAGGTGACCAGTGACTCGTTTTTCTCGGGGTGGTCCTTATCGTAGTAGTACGAGTCGGGCTGTACTTTGGTTTTGATGCCGATGTGCACCCATGAACGACCAATCAGGTCACGCACGGAGGGATTGCGCGCCGCCTTTTCGACGAGCGTACGCAAGCGACCTCGTTCATTGACGTACGAACGATAGGCCTTGCACACCGCCGTGTGATCGGCGTGGTCGAGGAACTGGTAGCGTACCACGCGGCGATAATTCATTGTGCCGAGGCTTGGCTCAAACCAAGTATTGATATGGGTGTACGGGCCATTGCTGGGATGGTCGATGCCGTAACCGGCATTCCATGGAGTTTCGCAGATGGCGATATACCCGTGTCCGTCTGCGCGGAGCTGCGCGAACCACGGCATGTAACCGCCAGCCGTTTCGAAGCGGCCGTCGAAGGCGATATCTTTGGTGCTCACGGCGGTAGGCCATGTGTTGGGGATCATCACACCTTGCTCATGGGTGATGAGTGTCGTGTCATGGTCGTCGGCGCAATCGAAGTCCATGGCTGCGGGCCACGTCACATTGGTGATGTTCAGGCCTTGCTCATTGAGCGGAATCCATTCGAAGAGCACATCGCCTGAGGCACGCTCCACCCATACATAGGTTTCAAAGGAGTATGCGCTGTGCCCAAAGCCGGTGAAGATGCTGCGAATGCCGGTTCCCGTGCCGGTTTCACGCTGCTCATGGGTGATGGAAGTGGCATCCGCGAACGCGAAGGTGCCTTGCGCGCATTGCAGGGTCGGCTTGAAATCAGCGCAGGTATTCCATTCGGCACCGTCGCGCGTAAAAGCGAACTGCATTGTTCGTTCATCGAATCGCACGGTAGTGCCGGATACGGTGAATTCCATAGTTAATGTGCTCCTGTATGTTCTCGATTGCTCCCGCTTACGGGAGCTCGCTCATATAACAAGATTAGGGGTGGTCTGCTGTTTGAGACCACCCCCAGTCGGCTTTGCCGACAGCCCCCGCCAGCGGGGGGCTAGCGCTGTCTGTTTATTACTTACTGCTTACTGCTTCTTGGTCAGTGCGGTGAACACTGGGCCGCCGCCGTAGTCGAATGCGACGCCGGAGATTGCGGAGGTGCTGGCTGCGGTGGCATTCTGGTTCCACAACGGGATAGCCGGAAGGTCCTGCAGCAGAATCTCCTCACCTTGCTGATAATACTTGTCGGCTTCCTCGGTGGACGGGGCGGAAAGAGCCTTGTCCATCATGGCATCGAACTCGGGGTTCTTGTAGTTGCCGCTGTTGCCGCCCTTGCCGTCGGCCGAACTGGAATCGTACAGCTGTACCAGATAGTTGTCCGCGGATGGATAATCAGGGCCCCAACCGCTACGGTATGCGGAGGTCATCTTGCCTGAATCCACATTGGACAGGAATTCGTCGGAAGTGGACATCGGGATGCTCTTGGCATCGATATCCAGCGTGTTCTTGATGTAGTTGCAGATTGCCTCAACCCAGTTCTTCGCAGTGCCATCAGCATTGTATGCAATGCCGAACTCACCGCTCCACGGGGAGATGGCGTTGGCCTTGGCCCACAGTTCCTTGGCCTTGGACGGGTTGTACTTCAGTACTTCATTTCCCTTGAGTTCCTTGGAGTAGGCGCTGATTGGGGCTGCAAGGAAGTCGACGGCGGGCGTGGCGGTACCGTGGAAGATCTTCTCGGCGACGGTCTTGCGGTCGATGGACATGGAAATGGCCTGACGACGCAGGTTGCCTTCCTCGTTCTGGCCGAAGTGTTCCAGCCATTCAGGAATGGTGAAAGTGAGCGTATTGCCACCGGGCTCGTTGTATGCCTTCAGCGACTTGTCGGATTGGAAGGAGGTAAGTGCGGTGTCAGGAATCGTGTTCGTGAAGTCCAGGTTGCCACCGCGTAGGTCGGCGTATGCCGAATCAGGCGAGGTATAGATCTTGAAGTTCAGGCCATCGTTCTTGGCGACACGATTGCCCTTGTAGTCAGGGTTCTTCACCATTTCGATGCTGTGGTTGTGCTGCCAGGACACGAACTTGTATGGGCCGTTGCTCACTGGGTGCTGACCGAACTTCTTCGGGTCCTTGAACGCGGATTCGGGCAACGGCATGTAGGCGTGGCTGCCGGCCTTGACCGGGAATGCCGAGTCGGGCTGGCTGAGCTTGACATCGATGGTGTTGTCGTCAACGACGGTCAGGCCGCTCAGCGTGGCCTTGGGGTCCACGTCCGGCTTTTGCAGATCATCATAGCCTTCGATTGTGCTGAAGAAGCTGGCGCTGGCCTGCTTGTTGGCACTGTTGGCGGTGTAATTCCATGCGTTTACGAAGGAGTGCGCGGTCACCGGAGTGCCGTCGGTGAACTTCCATCCGCTCTTGAGCTTGATGACGTAATGCGTGGCGTTGTCGCTGGAGGTGATGCTGTCTGCTACCTCGTTGTGGATGCCGCCCTTCGCATCGTAGGTCACCAGACCTGCGAACAGCTGGTCTACAACCTTGCCGCCACCGGCCTCAGTGGTGTTGCCGGGGAATAGTGGGTGTGCCGGCTCACTGCCGTACACGGAAATGATATTGGAATCTGAAGCATTGCTGGAATTGGAGGTACCGGTCGATCCGCAGCCGCTGAGCAGCATGACGATTGCCGCACCGGCCGCGACCAGTGAAGTGACATGGCGTGTGTTCATGAATCTCTCCCAAATATTCTGGCGTCATCTTTTTGGCGACGAAAGACACCATAGGAGCTTCATGTTAACCACGTATGCAATATTCTCGAAATATAAACATTACTGAAGGCTCAAGGCAGTAATTAATCCCAGAAACGCAAAAATCCCCTCACGAAGAAGGGATTTTCATGTTTCTGTTTGGAAAGTATTCAGCGAGGCAGCATCATCGGACGCTGGCTGGCCTTGATCGGGGCCGGCAGCTCGCTCTTTTCCTTGGAGAGGTACTCGTCCACGGCTGCGGCGCAGGAGCGGCCTTCGGCGATGGCCCAGACCACGAGGCTCTGGCCACGGCCGGCATCGCCGCACACGAACACGCCATCCTGGGAGGTGGCGAACTTGTCATTGCGAGCGATGTTGCCACGCTTGTCGAGTTCGACGGGCAGCTGGTCGAGGATGGTCTCGGTGTCCGGATGCAGGAAGCCCACGGAGATGAGGACCAGATCGGCGGGCAGCACGCGCTCGGTGCCAGGCTGGCGAGTGAACGGACCATTTTCGCCGGGAGCCACGGAGACGACCTTCAAGCCGGTGACATGACCACGCTCATCGGCCACGAAGCCTTCGGCGGTGGTCGAGTTATCAATGGTGACCTTGGCCTTCTCCTCTTCGGTGCCCTCGAAGTTCACGGAGTCGGTGGAGTAGATATACTCGCCGCCCTCTTCCATGGAGGAGGTCTTCTGGTAGGTGCGGGCGAAGGTCGGCCACGGGCTGTTGTCCGGACGGCTTGACGGCTCTTTCGGCATGATCTGTAGCACGGTGACGTCCTTCGCACCCTGACGGATCGAGGTGCCGAGGCAGTCGGAACCGGTGTCGCCACCGCCGATGACGATGACGTGCTTGTCCTTGGCGGTGATGTCGTGCACCGGCTTGACGCCGAAGATACGGCGCGTGGCGTCGGGCAGGAAGTCGAGGGCGAAGTGGATGCCGTCGAGCTCGCGGCCCGGAATCTTCATATCGCGCGGCACGCGGGAGCCGATGGCCACTACGATGGCGTCGTAACGGTCACGCAGGTCATCCCACGTGATGTCCTTGCCGATTTCCACGTTGGTGCGGAAGCGGGTGCCTTCGGCCTCCATCTGCTTGACACGGCGGTCAAGCAGACCCTTCTCAAGCTTGAAGTTCGGGATGCCGTAACGCATCAGACCACCGATGGCGTCGTCCTTCTCGTAGACGACGACGGTGTGGCCGGCGCGGGTGAGCTGCTGTGCGGCGGCAAGGCCGGCAGGGCCAGAGCCGACGACGGCGACCGTCTGGTCGGTCAGACGCTGCGGCGGCAGCGGCTTGACGTAGTCCAAATCCCATGCCTGGTCGATGATGGTCTGCTCGTCAAGCTTGATCATGGTCGGCGGCTGGTGGATGCCGAGCACGCAGGCCTGCTCGCACAGGGCCGGGCAGATGCGGCCGGTGACTTCGGGGAAGTTGTTGGTCATGGACAGACGGTTGTAGGCGTCTTCCCACTTGCCCTGACGGACCAAGTCGTTCCACTCGGGAATCAGGTTACCCAGCGGGCATCCGGTCATGCAGAACGGGGTGCCACAATCCATGCAGCGGGCCGCCTGCGTTTGGGTCCACGGTTGCAGGCCGGTTTCGGCGTGAACGTCGAACCAGTCCTTGATACGCTCCTCAACGGGGCGTTCAGCCAACTCTCGGCGGGTACGGACCTTCAGGAATCCTCTCGGGTCGCCCATGTCAGCGCGCTCCTTCCATAACCTGCTCGTACACCTTTTCCCAGGCGCCGGGCGCATTGAAATCTACATTGTTGGCCTTGGCTTCTTCCATGGCCTTCGTCATGGCCACGAACTGCTTCGGCACTACGTGCGTGAACCGCTTGACGGTTTCGTTCCAGTCCTCCAGCAGGGCCGCGGCGAACTGGGAACCGGTCTCTTCGGCATGCTGCTTGACCAGTGCGTACACCAGCTTGGAGGTTTCGGCATCAAGCGACTTGAAGAGCAGTGCACCGGACTTGATGGCACCCGGGTTGACCTTCTTCATATCAAGGTCAAGCACATAAGTGTTACCGCCGGAGAAGCCTGCACCGAAGTTGCGTCCGGTGGGGCCGAGCACCACAACAGTGCCGCCGGTCATGTACTCGCAGCCGTGGTCGCCCACGCCTTCGACCACGAACGTGGCACCGCCGTTACGAACGCCGAAACGTTCGCCGGCGCGACCGGCTACGAACATCTGGCCGGAAGTGGCGCCGAAACCGGTGACATTGCCGGCGATGACGTTGCTGTGCTTGTCGAAGGTGACGGTGTCTTCCGGGCGCACGATCATGCGACCGCCGGACAGGCCCTTGCCGGCGTAGTCGTTGACTTCACCGTAGATGCGCATGGTCTCGCCGCGCGGGATGAACGCACCGATGGACTGGCCTCCGGAACCGTGCAGGGTCATGTCGATGGTGTCGTCCGGCAGACCTTCCTCGCCGTAACGGCGGGTGATCTCGTAGCCGACCATGGTGCCGACCGTACGGTTGACGTTGCGAATCGGCATTTCGATGCGCACGGGTTCCTTGTGTTCGAGGGCCGGCTGGGCAAGTTCGATGAGCTTGTTGTCCAGCGCCTTCTCCAGCTCGTGGTTCTGCTCGATGGTCTGGTGCAGGATCGTGCCGGGTACCGGGCCGGCCTGCTTGAGCACGTTGGTCAGGTCGATGCCGCCGGACTTCCAGCGCTTGATGGCCTCGTCCTGATCCAAACACTCAACGTGGCCGATGGCCTCCTCAAGAGTCCTGAAGCCGAGCTGGGCGAGGATCTCGCGCACCTCCTCAGCGATGAACATGAAGAAGTTGACCACGTACTCGGGCTTGCCCTTAAAGCGGGCGCGCAGCTCAGGATCCTGGGTGGCAATGCCCTGCGGGCAGGTGTTCTTCTGGCAGGCGCGCATCATGACGCAGCCTTCCACGATCAGGGCCGCAGTAGCGAAGCCGAATTCCTCGGCACCAAGCAGGGCGGCGATGACCACGTCACGACCGGTCTTGAGCTCGCCGTCGCACTGTACGACGATGCGGGAGCGCAGGCCGTTCAGGATCAGCGTCTGCTGGGTTTCGGACAGGCCGATCTCCCACGGGGTGCCGGCGTGCTTGATGGCGTTGAGCGGGGCTGCACCCGTACCGCCGTCATAGCCGGAGATAAGCACCACGTCGGCATGGCACTTGGCCACACCGGCCGCGATGGTGCCGACGCCGAACTCGGAAACGAGCTTGACGTGGATACGTGCCTTCGGGTTGGCCATCTTCGCATCGTTGATCAGCTGCTTCAGATCCTCGATGGAGTAGATGTCGTGGTGCGGCGGCGGGGAGATAAGCTCCACGCCCGGGGTGGCGTGACGGACCTTGGCGATCCACGGCGGGACCTTGGCACCGGGCAGGTGGCCACCCTCACCGGGCTTGGCGCCCTGGGCGAGCTTGATCTGCAGGTCGGTGGCGTGCACGAGGTAATCGGAGGTCACGCCGAAGCGAGCGGACGCGATCTGCTTGATGCGGCTGTAGCGCTGCGGGTCGTTGATACGATCGTCGGATTCGCCGCCCTCACCGGAGTTGGAGCGTGCGCCAATCGAGTTCATGGCGATGGCGAGCGTCTCGTGTGCTTCCTGCGAGATGGAGCCGTAGCTCATGGCACCGGTGGAGAAGCGCTTGACGATCTCGGAGGCCGGCTCGACTTCGGCGATGTCGATGGGCTTGCGGTTGGTGTTGAACTTCATCAGGCCACGCAGGGTCATGAGTCGGTTCGACGTGTCGTTGATGTGGTGCGAATACTTCTTGAACATCTGGTAGTCGCCACGCTGGGTGGACTGCTGAAGCAGGAAGATGGCCTCGGGATCGTTGAGGTGGTCCTCGCCGGTGCGACGCCACTTGTAGTCGCCGCCGGTGCGCAGGTTGCGGTGCGGGGACGCGCTCCACTGGTTCGGGTAGGCCACGCGGTGGCGGATGGCCACTTCTTCGGCGATTTCTTCAAGGCTCACGCCGCCCACACGGGAGGTGGTGCCGGTGAAGTATTCGTCGATGACTTCTTGGCTCAGGCCCACAGCCTCGAACAGCTGCGCGCCACGGTAGCTCATGATGGTGGAGACGCCCATCTTGGACATGATCTTGAGCACGCCGGTGGAGAGGGCCTTGGTGAGGTTCTTCACGGCGGTGTCCGCGTCGACCTTGAGGTAGCCGTTGCGGGCCAGATCTTCCACGGATTCGAATGCCAGGTACGGGTTCACGCAGGCGGCACCGTAAGCGATCAGCAGCGCGACATGGTGAATCTCGCGCACGTCACCGGCCTCGACGGCCACGGAGATCTGCGTACGGGTGTGGCGGCGCAGCAGGTGGTGCTGCACGGCGGAAGTCAGCAGCAGGGACGGGATCGGACCCCACGTATGGTTGGACTCACGGTCGGAGAGCACGATGAAGTTCTTGCCGTTGGCGATGGCCTCGTCGATTTCGGCGAAGATCTCGTCAAGTCGCTCTTCGAGGGCCTTGCCGCCGCCGGCGACCTGGTAGAGGCCCTTGACCACGTACGGGCGGTAGTAGCCGCCGAGGATGCGGGCCTTGTCAAGGCGCTTGAGCTGGGCCATCTCATCAGAGTTGACCACGGGCAGCGGGATGAGGATCTTCTTGGCGTGCAGCTCGGAATCGGCCAGCAGGTTCGGCTCGGGGCCGATGGCGGATTCGAGCGAGGTGACGATCTCCTCACGCTCCCAGTCCAGCGGCGGGTTGGTGACCTGTGCGAACTTCTGGGTGAAGTAGTCGAACAGCATGCGGCTGCGGCTGGAAAGCGCAGGCATAGGCGCATCGTTACCCATGGAACCGAGCGGTTCCTTGCCGGTGTTGGCCATCGGCGTGAGCAGGAGCTTCAGATCCTCTTCGGTGTAGCCGAAGGCGCGCTGACGGCGCTGGACGGACTGGCCGGAGTGGCTGACGTGCTCGCGGCGGGGCAGGTCGCTCATTTCAACGGAGTTGCCTTCCACCCACTTGCGGTACGGGTGCTGGGCAGCGAGGTTCCTCTTGACCTCTTCATCGGGAATGATGCGGCCTTCGGCGGTGTCGACCAAGAACATCTCGCCGGGCTCAAGACGACCCTTGGACACGATGTGTTCCTGCGCGATCTCCGGCAGAACGCCGGCCTCGGAGGCCAGAACGATGTAGCCGTCATCGGTGAGCTGCCAGCGGCCGGGACGGAAGCCGTTGCGGTCGAGCAGGGCGCCGACCTGGGTGCCGTCGGTGAAGACGATGTCGGCCGGGCCATCCCACGGCTCGATAAGCGTGTTGTTGTACTCGTAGAAGGCGCGCACGTCCGGATCGAGATCCGGGTTCTTCTCCCAAGCCGGCGGCAGCATCATGCAGATGGCGTGCGGCAGGGAGCGGCCGGCGAGGTGCAGCAGTTCGAGGCACTCGTCGAAGGTGCCGGAATCGGAGTAGCCCGGGGTGGTGATCGGCAGCAGCGGCTCGAATTCACCGAGCAGTTCGCTGCTCAGGCGGCCTTCACGGGCGGAGAGCCAGTTGCGGTTGCCCTGGATGGTGTTGATCTCGCCATTGTGGGCCAGCAGACGGAACGGCTGGGCCAGCGGCCAGCTCGGGAAGGTGTTGGTGGAGAAGCGGGAGTGGACGATGGCGATGGTGGCCTTCATGCGCTCGTCGTTCAGATCCTCGAAGAAGTGGGTGAGCTGCATGGTGGTGAGCATGCCCTTGTACGTGATGGTACGGGCGGACAGGGATGCGAAGTAGACGCCCACCTCATGCTCGACGCGCTTGCGGATGCGGAAGGTCTTGCGATCCAAGTCCACGCCGGCCAGAGCACCGTCCGGAGAGGCGACCACGAGAGTCTTGAATCCTGGCATGGCGGCAAGGGCCTGCAGGCCAAGGCCGTCCGGGTTGGTGGGCACCACGCGCCATGCGAGGACTTCGAGTCCCTCCTCGCGCACGATCTTGGCAATGGCCTGTTCCTGCTGACCGGAGGTTTCGATGTCGCGGTCAAGGAAGGCGATGCCTGCCGCATAGTGACCGGCTTCCGGCAGTTCGGCGGGCACGGTGGCACGCATGAACTCATCCGGCATGCTCATCAGAATGCCGGCGCCGTCACCTGTGTTCTCCTCGGCACCCACGGCACCACGGTGATCAAGGTTGACCAGCACCTCAATGGCGTCGGTGACGATCTTGCGCTCAGGACGCTTGTTCAAAGTGGTGACCATACCCACACCACAGGCGTCATGCTCGTTGGCGGGATCATACATACCGTCCGGAGCGTGGACCGTGAGATCGAGCGGGGCTTTGAATGTCACCGAAATCACCTCAATTGGTTGTGGGCACGTAAGAAAATCATGCCTCTTCGTTCATTGCTGTTGACACAGTACCGTCGCTCCATGTCATTTACGTTTCATGTGTCCATATACCGAGTCGCCATAAAAGTCAATAGTGATTCTCAAGCAATTTTTTTATGGCCAGTTATGGGGGTATTTCGAACTTTTTCGCTCGAAATGTCTATTTGACCACACGAAAATACGATACGGAAACGTCCGTATCGTGAAATGCTGCGTTGGGTGATGTTACGGATTGGCGGCTGTGGACCACCCTCAGTCATGCTTCGCATGACAGCTCCCGCCAGCGGGAACATGAGAACTGTGCATGTCTGACACCATAGCGATCGGCGCGCTCCGCGAACTCACCGAACATGGCATCCACGCGCCCGACGACGTACGGCTCATGGGATTCGACGGTATCCCCTTCTCCGCCTGCACCAACCCACCCATCAGCACTGTGGCGATGGACGTCCCCGCAATGGCTCGTACGGTTATCGATCGCATGGTGACGCTGAACGAGTCGAACCTACGGCATGAACGGCCCGATGACATCACCCATGACCATATCCAGTTCCAGGTGATGCCACGCACGTCGACTCTGTCCGCCTGATACCGGCCGGCACCCTTATGAGTGCCGGCCTTCATCCTTGAAAATATGAAGGCTATGCCACGTACAGCGCGGCGGGATACGTAAGATACGAAATCTCATCGAGCTGATCGACCGTCACATATCCGGCTGGCGCGTTGAGCACGTCCGGAATGCGGTTGACGATTGTGGCGCACGTATGTTCGACGGTCGCCGGCTTGACCACGTGGAACTCCACGTCCGGTTCACCCTCGATCTTCCAATCGCACATATCGCCATCATCCGGCCCGTACACCTTGCCGATACAGGCAGTTTCCAACGTGATGCCCTGATTAGTTTCGGTGGTTACCACGGCGGACATGCCGATGCATTTGCCGACCGGAATCGTCTCGCCCATCGTTTCGGAATACACGTCGACATCGCTGAAATACGGCACACTGGCCTGGGTCTGCGATGCGATGGTAAGCCCAAGCTTCTGGGCCAGCGCTTCATTGGAATTCCATACATACGAGGGCACCACGGTTTCGGGATGCGCGAGCTCGGCCTCGAACTCCTCGGCGGTCAGACCGCAGCCGTGCGCTTTGGCCAAAGCCAGGCCGTAATCCTCGACGTTGTAGCTCACCGCACCGGTGATCTTCTTGATGCTGTGGCATCCGGCGGCGACGGTGGAGACCATGTTCACCCAGTAGATGTCCTGCATGCCGGAGCCGACCATGGTGGCACCGGCTTCCTTGGCGATGATGTCGAGACGGTTCGTGGTGGCCGGATCGGTGGTCCACGGGTAGATGCATTCCTCGCAGGTGGTGATCACGCTGATGCCGCGAGCCAAGCACTGCTCGCACATGGTGGCGATTTCGTTCTCGAAGCTGAATAGCGTGACTACCGCGATATCCGCGTCGCACTCGTTGAGTACAGCCTCGGCATCGGCGCGAATCGGCACATTGATGGGGCCGATGCCTGCAAACACACCGGCATCCATGCCCACGACTTCCGGGTTCACGTCGATGGCACCGACGATTTGAATGCCTTTCTCGTGCATATAGCGAATCGTGTACTTCGCCATTTTGCCGCAGCCGTATTGAATGGCTTTGATTGGTTGCATACCGCATGCTCCTTTGCAACAGTGCATATTGGCCATTGGAGAAGTCTCGCCGTCGAGACCAAGCCAATAGCCTTTACTCTACCGACATCAGGCTGGGCATTCACTGATATCGGCGGCACTGGAGTGTCGGGGAGAGTCGGTGTAGCGGTACCACTACCGAACAGAAGGGCTGGGGCCAGTACGAGACCTCCCGCCGAATCACGGCATCTCGCTGATTTTCTGCCCGCCGGGCAGGGGCCCATGCCCATCGGCGTATGCGCCGCTGATCTGGCCGAATCCAACGACCCGAGAGAACGACGCGCAGGGGCTCGAAACCCTTACAGAACTCATCACGGCATACAACAAGGAAATGAGCAATGATTTCCCGCATTGCAATCCCCAGCGGCGCTCATCCGTGGAATATCGTATACATGGTGGCCGAGCGCATTGCCGAATCATGACTGCTCACCGGCGGTCTCATGGTGCAGTTGCACGCCATCATGGGCGGTCTCGACGTGCGTCCCGCTACCGACGCGGATCTGCTTGGCGCGTTGATTCTTAAGAGCGCCGCATACCAAGCAGACCATGCCGGATATGGAGATAGACATCTGTACGATGCCGCAATGCTCGCATCCCTCATCACCGACCCTGATGCCGAAACTCGGCGACTACATAGCCACACGGATCGCAGACGTATCAAGCTCCCGTACGACATGCTCACCGATGAATCACCTTACTGGAACAACCTTGACGAACAACATCGCAGAACAGGATTCGATGCCATAGAGACACTGGCCGATTGGTAGCCGCTCTACCGAACCCGGCTGTGGCGGATACCAGTCAGACCAATCCCGCCTACAACCTACTTCCGGTTACGTAGGGCGTGGAGCATGGCGACGAACACGATAACAATGACCACGGCCATGATCGTACAGATGAGTTTGCCGGGGATGCGTTCGTCGCGGGCCGATTGCATCACGGCGTCTGCCGCTGAGATAGTGCCCGAGGTCTGGGGCTGAGTCTTCAGAGTTGCCGATTGTTCAAAAGTCATACTCTAACGATAATGCTACAGAAAGCGGTTACCATAAAGCGTGCTCACAGTCGCCCGTCATGCGGACTTTTCGAAAACTGTTGATAAATAGCCATTTTCCGCAGAAGCCCTTGCAAAACACTATGATTTAGAATATCTATTAGTATGACGTAAACCATATTACAAACTACTTAAGGTAAGCGCTTACAGTTCGGCATGAGAGACTCCTCACCACGATATGGATGCGCTACAGTCACTATGATTGATACGCACGCCCCATCGACTACGCGATTTCACCGTCGCCGTACGCGCGTTCGGAGGCTCGCAGACACGGCTTGCCTTGCACCACCTCGACCTGCGAGGGCGGCGCGTCATCGCCGGCGCGCTTGGCCTGGATCTGTTCGAACAGCATTCGGAAGGACCGCTCCCCCATGTCCAGGAAGTTCTGGGTGTAACTGGTCAGCGCCGGATTCCACATGGCACCGAAGTTGCGGTCGTCAAAGCCTACGACGCTCACGTCAGCAGGCACGCGGCGACCAACCTCCCTTAGACCCCGGATCACAGCGATGGCAGTCTCGTCGTTGCCGGCGAAAATCGCAGTCACATCACCACGACGGCCCAAGGTGCGTCCAGCCTTGACCGACTCCTCCAAATCATCGTCGGGCACGATGATTGGGTCAGGTGCCGTGACGCCGCGCTCCTTGAGCGCGTCACGCCACCCATTGGTGCGGGTGTTATCGGTCGGACCTTCCGGACGCCCCACATGGAACACGGTGCGATGGCCGAGATCCAGCAGATGCATGGTCATCCAACGGCCGCCATCCCTTTCGGCGTTGATGACCTGGTATTCACCGTCGCCGAAGCTGCCACCCACCACGACCATCGGCATATCTTTGGGAATGTATTCCAGTGCGGCGATGCCGGCCCGGTCGTACTCGTAGACGATCACGCCCGCCGGCCTGATCGACAAACCCATGCGCACGCGAGCCTTGACGGAGTCCATGTCGGACTCGTCCAAAGAAACAATATTGAGCAGGAACCGACGTTTACGGGCGGCGGCCTCCACCCCATGGTTCGTTTCGGACGTGGAGAAGGCGGAAGGATTGGCCGCGAACACCACCACGGAGTCCATCTCCCGGTTCGACAGAGCGCGCGCCACAATGCTCGGCTCGTAGCCCAGCTCCTTGATGGCCTTGGCGATGCGTTCACGCTTGTCTTCGGTGACGTTGACGGTGCCGTTGAGATACCGGGAGACGGTCGGTGCCGAGACTCCGGCCAGTTTGGCCACGTCCTTGATCACCGGCCGGGTGCGGCCCGCACTTCTCGCCATCCTTGTCTCCCCTGTTGTTGTCAGTTGTTGTTATTGCGTATGTTAGAGAACCGGCATCACTATGACAGCCATCCAGTCACACCCATATCCGTTCAGCCGCGCTCCGACTTCGGTTCTCCGTTTTTCGCCGCGATTCATTGTAGTTCATGACGGGGAACCTATACCCAAATCGATAACTTCGTGAAAACCGTACGCTGAGTTGCGGTGAGTGTACGGTTTCCGCGAAATCATCCCTAATTTCGTGAAGAACGTACACTGAATCGTCGTCAACGTACGGTTTTCACGAAATGGGGCCTCATCTCGTGAAGAACGTACACTGAGTCATTCTGAGCGTACGGTTTTCACGAAATGGCAGCTGATTTCGTGAAGAACGTACGCTGAAGATGCCCCCGGTGTCACTGATGACTGTTTTCGGTATGGAAGGCGGCGCAGCAAGGTGTCCTAGGCTAATATCGCCTCCGACAAGACCGTCGGCAAAGCCGTCGACGTCGATTCAAGTTATCCACAGCAACAATTCGCGTGACATAGTATCCACATTTGCCGGTTGAGCTTGTGCAACGATCAAAATCACCCTTAGCGTCGAGATATGAAAGAACACAAGGAAGTTTCTGCACTGCTGCAGCAGGCGAAGCAGGAGCGTCGCTGCTGCTATGGCACCAGTGATGCGCAACGGCGCGCCCTGAAACGTCGCCTGCATGCCGGGGAGCTGGTGTCACCGTATAAGAACCTGTACGCCGACCGAACACTTTGGAACACCATGACCAGAGAGCAACAGTCATTGCAGGTCATACGTGCGTTGTCCGCAATCCACCCTCAGTGGGTATTTGCGGGGTTGAGTGCGGCGTGCGTATACGGACTGCAGCACAACTATTCCCTGCACGACGGCACAGTGCACATCGCCTCGAAGTCCGGCATCGGCGGCGGAGACGAGGCGCGTCTCAACCGCATCTATATCAATCGGATTCCGACGCGGAAGCATAACGGCATTCTCTTGACGACTCCGGCGCGAACGCTGCTCGACTGCGCGGCATTCCCATTCCCACAGGCGCTGCCCATATACGATTCGGCTCTGAGAAAGTCCCTGACGACCATCGAAGAGGTGCAGTCGCTGATGATTCAAAGCGTCTGCGACGAGGTCTCCGTGACCAAGCTGCTGAAGTACGCGGATCCCCTGAGCGAAAACGGCGGCGAATCATTGATGCGTGGCCAGATCACCGAATTGTCTTTCGGCATCCCCCTGCTGCAGGTGCAGTTCATGAATCCCGACAATCCCGCAATGTCATATCGCGTCGATTTCTGTTGGAAGCTCGCAGACGGCCGCATCATCGTGGCAGAATACGACGGCATGGCCAAATACGCCGACATCAGCAACAAGAATCGCGCAAGCCTCCAGGCGAAAATGGAGTACGACCGCAGACGTGATCGGCATCTCCGGGAACAGGGCGTCACCGAAATCGTCCATGTGTTCTATGAGGATCTGCTACGCCCCATCAATCTTGAGACCAAGCTGCTCAAGGCCGGTGTGCCCAAAATCCGGTGAAGATAGGCCCCATTTCGTGAAAACCGTACGCTTACGACGACTCAGCGTACGTTCTTCACGAGATGAGACCCCATTTCGTGAAAACCGTACGCTTACGACGACTCAGCGTACGATTTCCGCGACATGAGGCCATACCTCGTGAAAACCGTACGCTCAGAACAAGGCCGTCAGAAGGTCGACTAGACAACCTCTTAACTACCGAATGGTATCTAAAGAACGGCGATATTCCGCCAGAAACGCCGAGAGCGGAATAGTCCCCTTGCGTTTGTCATCGGACTGCGTTATTCTGAAACCGGTTTCAGAAAGAAGCCGATAAACAAAACTCAAAGCCCCAAGGTTTTGACCAACGAAAGGAAACATGATGTCTCTCAAGGATTCCATGATTCGCGGTCTGGCTGTGTACGGCCTGAGCTCCATGAGCCAGTGCGGTCGCGCCAACAGCAGCACGCTCGTCGACCTGATCAACAAAGCCAACAAGAACGCTCGCTGAGCCATCGGCTCCGGTCCGGCAATCCAATCAGATTAGCCACGGACCCCATAACAACAAAGCTTAAACAACAATCGCAAAGCCGCTCACGGCGATGCGCAAACGAAAGGTAATGATTATGTCTCTCAAGGATTCCATGATTCGCGGTCTCGCCCTCTCCGGTATGGATGCCATCGCCCGCGCCGGCTACGCCGACTCCAAGATGTTCGCCGACATCATCAACGCCGCCAACAAGGACGCTCGCTGAATCTAGCGAACAATCCCGTTCATGAGATTGCATGACACATACGAAGGCAATCCCCCTCAGGCCGCAATCGGCCGGCACACCACAATAATTGAATAACGCAATAATTCAACACAGTAAAACTGAACAATAACCGGGACAACGGGGTCCATATATTCTTTCTTTTCCCATCGTGCGTACGCCGCGCCAGCACAGGTTCACATACGATGCACACGGCCGCCAATACACGATGCGTCATCATCAACGCCCTCACCGCATCATGAGATACTCCCCCGCCCGTTGTCCACACTGTTGCCTCTACAATGCCTGTGATGCACGCCGAACGGCATCCTGCACAGTGACTGAAGAACGAAACACCAAGGGACGGAAATGGATAACGAACTCTTCGAAAAGGCGCCGATTCCGGAGGCGTATTTCTCGCTGGCGATGCCCGTGGTGCTCAGCATGCTGGTCACCTTGGTGTACAACATGGTCGACACCTATTTCATCGCGCATACGGGAAACACCGATATGGTGGCGGGCGTCTCCCTCACCGCGCCAGTGTTCACCGTGATGATCGCCCTCGGCGACATCTTCGGCCTCGGCGGCAGTTCGGTCATCTCGCGCTTGTTCGGCCAACACCGGTTCGCCGACGGCAAGCGACTCAGCGCGTTCTGCTTCTATGCCGCCATCGCCACCGGCCTGCTGATTCTGGTGCTGGGCCTGGCGTTCCGCGACCCGATGCTCGCGCTGCTCGGCGCCACTGACGACACTTGGCAGTATGCCTCCGACTTCTACACACTGATCATCGTCGGCTCGCCGTTCATCATCGTGTCGATGACGCCGTCCAACCTGCTGCGCACCGAAGGCCACGCCGTGCAGTCCATGATCGGTTCGGTGGCCGGCACGGCGGTCAACATCGTGCTCAATCCCCTGTTCATCCACGGATTCGGCTGGGGTGCTGCGGGTTCGGCCGGTGCCACCGTGATCGCCAACATCTGCACCGACGCCTATTTCGTCTGGTTCACGCTGCGTCACAGCAGCAACCTGTCCATCGACCCGCGGACCGTCATCGACCGCGCGCGCCGGCGTCTGGCGGTCACGGCCCGGGAGGTCGGGAGCATCCTCGCCATCGGCATCCCCTCGGCGATCACGAACCTCACGCAGAGCGTCGGCATCGTCATGATCAACCTGTTCCTGCTCCCCTACGGTACCGACGCGGTAGCCGCGATGGGCATCGCGCTGAAAGTCATCATGATCGCGGTGCTGGTTTTCGTGGGATTCGCGTTCGGCGCGCAGCCGCTGATCGGCTACAACTACGGCGCCCGCAATATGCCTCGACTGCGCGGCATTCTGCGTTTTTCCTACCTGTTCCTGTCCCTGTTCGCCCTGGTGATGACCGTGGTGCTCAGCCTGTCCGACCGTCTACTGATGGGATTCTTCATCGAGGACGCCACCATCATCACGCTGGGCGCCGGCATGCTGCGGGTTCAGCTGCTGAGCCTGGTGTGCGTAGCCGTCGTGATGGTCACGACCTGCACCTTCCAGTCCGCAGGCAAGGCGGTCGGCGCCTTTGTGCTGTCGATCAGCAGGCAGGGTGTGATGCTGGCGATTACCCTGTTCGTCGGCTCCCGGCTGGCCGGCTATCAGGGTGTAATCGCCGCGCAGGCCATCGCCGATCTGCTGACCGCGATTGTGGCGGTCATCCTGTTCGTCGTGATGTTGCCTGAGCTGCGCAGTCGGAAAGCTCGCTGATAGAGCAACACGAGGTTTAGCAGACACGCATTCGGAGAGCCAATACGCTGCGTAATATTGCGCGCGATATTGCGCAATGGGAGGCGGTGCCGTTTTGTTGGACTCATCGTTGATTCCATCACCACCAATCATGTCACAAGACCGAGCTCGCGTCGACGATCCATGATACCAGTTCCACGATGCCGGTGTCGCTATCTTTGCGATACACGGCGGTCAGTTCGCCGCAGCTCACGGTTTCCAGTGTGGCGCGCACGTCTTCCTTTCCGGTACTCGCTCCCGCTGCGGGAGCTGTCTCGCATAGCGAGACTGAGGGTGGTTCTCAGCGCTGCCCCCCCCAGTCGGGCGAAGCCCGCCAGCCCCCGCCAGCGGGAGCCTGCTCACAGTTGTAGGGTTCGTACGATTTGTTCGGTGGTGCGGGTCACGTTGGCGGCCGCATCGGCCAACAGCTCACTAAGGCTGGCGGCTCCGGGCGCGATGCCGAATACCGCGTCGATGCCGACCTCATGCAGCTCATCGATGCCGGTGCCAATATGCCCGGCTACTGCGATGACCGGCTTGCCGTGGCGCTTGGCGGTTTCGGCCACGCCGGCCGGCGTCTTGCCGAACTTGGTCTGGAAGTCGATGGAGCCTTCGCCGGTGAACACCACGTCAGCCCATTGCGCGGCCGCATCAAGTCCGGATTGTTCGATGACGATGGCGATGCCCGGACGGAATTCGGCGTCAAGGAAGCCTTTCAGCGCGGCGCCGATACCGCCGGCGGCGCCCGCGCCCGGCACGTCGTTCACAGCGACGCCGAGCCGGCTTTCGATGACCTGCGCGAAGTGCGCCAACGCGGCGTCCAGTGTGGCGACGTCGGCCTGGGAGGCACCTTTCTGCGGTCCGAACACGGCGCTGGCGCCGGTGGGACCGGTCAGCGGGTTGGTCACGTCGCAGGCGGCGGTGATGGAGACGTTCTTGAGAGCCGGGTCCATCGTGCTGATGTCGATGGTGGCCAGATCAGCGAGGGCCGCTCCCCCGTGCTTAAGGTCGTTGCCGTTCCCGTCCAGAAGACGAACGCCGAGGGCCTGCAGAAGTCCGGCACCGGCGTCGTTGGTGGCGCTGCCGCCGAGCCCGACGATGATGCGCTTGGCTCCGGAACGGACGGCGGCGAGTATGAGTTCGCCGGTGCCGTAGGAGGAGGCAATCAACGGGTTGCGTTTTTTGGCTTCAAGCAGTGCGAGGCCGCTGGCTTCGGCTGTCTCGACCACGGCGGTCGTGCCGTCGGCGAGCAGGCCGAAGTGGCCTTCGACAGGTCGGCCGAGCGGGTCGTGGACCGGCACGGCGTGCATCGATCCGCCAGTGGCGTCGACAAGCGCGCGTGCGGTGCCTTCACCGCCGTCGGCCATGGGAAGGCAACGGACCTCGGCATCGTGGTCGGCATTCTCAATCCCCTGAGCCATCGCCCGGGCCGCCTCCATGGCGGTCAGGCTCTCTTTGAAAGAGTCAGGGGCGCATAAGTATCGCGTCATGCTTCGAGCATACCGCACGACACGACGAAACGGTAAACGTTTTCCGTAATTCGCGTGATTATTTTTTTGTTCAGAATTCAGGCTTTCCAATCCACAATGCTACTATTGCAAGCAAAAATGCGATATCGTTGCGGTAAACGTTTAGACACGTTTTCCGTTTCAGGGAAGAAAAGGATCGATTCGATCGTGGCTGTACAGAACGATAAGGCGCAATCGCCAGCGACATTGATGGATGTCGCCAAAGAAGCCCAAGTCTCCATCGCCACCGCATCCCGCGTGCTCAACGGCAGCACCCGCAAGGTACGCAACCAATCGTATGTCAAGGTGATGGAAGCAGCCACCAAGCTCAACTATCGTCCCAACGCCTATGCTCAGGCAGTGGCCAAAGGCACCGCACCGAACATCGTGCTGCTGGTCTCCGATATCTCCGATCCCTACTTCGCATCCGTATCGCAAGGCGTGGTCAAGGCGGCGGCCGAACGCGGCATTTCCGTGACCATCGGCGTGGCAGCCACCCCGCACGAAGAGTTGGAGGCGGTGCGTAAGTCCGTATCCACCAGGCCGCGCGGCATCATCATCTCCGAAAGTGAATACACCGACGCGCCGGAACGCCAGGCGTTGCAGACGGAACTCACCCAGTACGAAGCATCCGGCGGACGTGCCGTGTTCGTGCTCAACCGCAACCTGCCCTTCCCGGCCGTGGACGTGGCGAACGATGTCGGCGCGCGCGCCATCGCAAAGCTGATCGTCGATTCCGGGTATACGCGCCCTGCGATTCTCAAGGGCGATGACGCACATCGCTCCTCCAAAGAACGACTGGCCGGCGTGATGGAAGTGTTGGACGAGGCAGGCATCACCGTGGATCCGAAAGCCGTGGCGAATGGTAAGTTCAGCCGTACCGACGGCTATGCGGCCGTCATGCAAATGGCCCGATCCGGACTGCTGAAGCCGGGCGAAGGCGCACTGTACGACGGCAAAGGCATCGATTCAATCATCGCGCTCAACGACGTGATGGCCATCGGTGCGATGACCGCGTTGCGCGCCAACGGCATCGAGCCGGGTCGGGAAATCGGCGTCACCGGTTTCGGCGACATCCCCTACTCCGCCGACGTGTTTCCGCCACTGACCACCGTGCATCTGCCGCTGGCCGAAATGGGCCAGGCCGCCGTGGACAGCATCCTGTCCAACCGCGATGACGGGGAGGCCACCGGCGGCACTGCCAACCGCCTGATCTACGTGCAAAGCGCCCCGGACGTAGTCCTACGCGGTTCCCTCCCCCGCCGGTAAAACAAAAATAGCTCCCTCTGACGGTGTAACCACAACTAGCGAACAGGTAATGGCGACTGCCGCGCACCATACCACCGACTCATACACCGACGAAATCGAAGAACTGTTCGATTACCGAGTCATTGAGCAACCGGCCACGACGAGTGGGCACCACTCGATGATTATCGGATACGGTAATCAGGCCTTCGCTGACCATTGGGGCGAGTTGGTCAAGGGAAACATTACGGAGAGTCTGGGGCGTGCTGCTCATACCCGCATCGTTGATGGCGCGGTTGATGCGGTCGAGGTCAAGGCCCTCGTGCAGGCGCAGCCCGAGCATGATGAGCTCTTCGAGGTTTTCCTCGGGAGTGATCGTCTCGCTATCGGCCCACGGCACACGGTTCTCGTTGATGGCCGTGCCCCACAAACGCGGGTGCGCGATGTCCCAGCTGCGCAGACCGTGTGAGACAGAAACCACCCCCAGTCCGGCATCCGCCGGACAACCCCCGCCAGCGGGGGCATGAATTTCTTGGGAGTTGTTCCCATGCGCGTTGATCATACCTAGTTCGGCGTTGGCCTGTCCATCAGCTGAGGCAGAGGCAATGGCTTCGGACTTGCTCCCGCCAGCGGGGGCTGTCAGCGAAGCCGACTGGGGGTGGTCAGCCTCGGTCACCGCGTTGTAGTGGGAGTGGGCACCTGGCCCTAGACCGGCCCAATCGACGTTGCGCCAGTAGCCGAGGTTGTGCTGGCTTTCGTATCCGGGGCGGGCCCAGTTGGAGACCTCATACCATTCGAGGCCGGCGGCGGCGAACAGGTCGTCAGCGATCTCGTATTTAGCTGCCTCGTCATCGTCATTGGGTTTGGGCAACGTGCCGGCGGCAATCTGACGGCCCATTTTCGTGGTCGGCTCCACGGTCAGTGCGTAGGCGGAGATGTGGTTTACGCCAAGATCGATGGCGGTCGTGACCGAGGTGCGCCAATCGTCCAGGCTCTCCCCCGGTGCACCGTAAATCAGATCCACGCTGGAGCGCAGGCCGGCCTTATTGGCGGCATTAACGCCTGCGGCCACGTTGGCCGGCGTATGCGTGCGGTCGAGGGTTTTGAGCACATGTGGTACGGCGGACTGCATACCGAAGGAAACACGGGTGAAGCCGCCGGCTGCGAGCTCATTGATGTAATACTCGTTGACCGTGTCCGGGTTGGCTTCGGTGGTGATTTCGGCGTCGGGCGCGATGCCCCAGATCTTGCGGATGGCATCGAGCATGGCGACCAGATCGCGGGCGGCGAGAATTGTGGGGGTGCCGCCGCCGAAGAACACGGTGGAGACCGGTGGCTCCGCGATGCCGTGATCGAGCTGCCACTGCTTGGTCAATTTCATTTCCCGAATGACCATATTGGCATAGTTGCCGCGCGAGGCCCCCGCACCAAGATCCGTAGCCGTGTAGGTGTTGAAGTCGCAGTAACCGCAGCGCCGCAAGCAGAACGGGACGTGGATGTAGACCTCGAACACTAGCCCTCGGTCTTCTGAGCGGCACGAATCTTGTCTTTGGTGTCGCGGTCGTTGGAGTCCTCGCCGGTGGACAGGGCTGCGATGAACGCCTCCTGCGGCACCTCCACATGGCCGAGCATCTTCATGCGCTTCTTGCCAGCCTTCTGCTTTTCGAGCAACTTGCGCTTACGGGTGATGTCGCCGCCGTAGCACTTGGCGAGCACGTCCTTGCGTAACGCACGAATGTTCTCACGTGCGATGATGCGCGAACCAATCGCAGCCTGAATCGGAATCTCAAACTGCTGACGCGGAATCAGACTACGCAATTTCTTGGTCATCATCACACCGTACGAATACGCCTTATCGCGGTGAACGATGGCACTGAACGCATCGACCTTCTCGCCCTGAATAAGGATGTCCACCTTGACCAAATCGGCGGACTGCTCGCCATCCTCATGGTAATCGAGGGAAGCGTAGCCCTTGGTGCGGGACTTGAGCTGGTCGAAGAAGTCGAACACGATTTCCGCCAGCGGAATGCGGTAGTGCATCTCGACACGATCGGTGGAGATGTACTCCATCGTGCCCATAATGCCACGGTGGTCCTGGCACAGATCCATCACCGCACCGATGAATTCCTTGGGCGTGATGATGTCGGCGGCAACCATCGGCTCGACAATCTTCTTGATCTTGCCGTCCGGGAATTCGCTCGGGTTGGTCACATGATGCTGGCTGCCGTCCTCGGCGGTCACGTCGTAGGTGACGTTCGGGGCGGTCTGGATCAGGTCGAGGCCGAACTCGCGGGAGAGTCGCTCGTTGACGATTTCCATGTGCAGCAGACCCAGGAAGCCGCAGCGGAAGCCGAAGCCTAGGGCCACGGAGGTTTCCGGCGTGTAGATCAGGGCGGCGTCGTTGAGCTTGAGCTTGTCGAGTGCATCACGCAGTTCGGGGAACTGGGCGTTGTCGATCGGGAACAAACCGGCGTAGACCATCGGCTTCGGGTCGCGATAGCCAGGCAACGGCTCGGCAGCCGGGCGGACGGCCGAAGTCAGGGTGTCGCCCACCTTGGACTGACTCACATCTTTCGCACCGGTGATGATGTAGCCGACCTCGCCGGCACCGAGCGCCTTGGTGCGGGTCATATCGGGGCTGATCACGCCGATTTCAATGGGATCGTGGGTCATGCCAATGCCCATCATGTGGACCTTTTCGCGGTCGTGCAGTTCGCCGTCCTCCATACGGATGTAGGTGACGATGCCGCGGTAGGAGTCGTAGACGGAATCGAAGATCAGCGCGCGGGCGGGGGCATCGGGGTCGCCGTGCGGGGCGGGCACGTCCATGACGATCTGGTCGAGCAGGTCGGCCACGCCTTCGCCGGTTTTGCCGGAGACGCGCAGCACGTCGCTCGGCTCGCAGCCGATCAGACCTGCGATCTCCTCGGCATGCTTGTCCGGTTCTGCGGACGGCAGGTCGATTTTGTTGAGCACGGGGATGATGGCCAGATCATGGTCGATGGCCATATACAGATTGGACAGGGTCTGCGCCTCGATGCCCTGGGTGGCGTCGACGAGCAGCACCGCGCCTTCGCAGGCGGCCAGTGCGCGGGACACCTCATAGGTGAAGTCCACGTGGCCGGGGGTGTCGATCATACCGAGCGTGTATTCGGTGCCGTCAAAGGTCCACGGCACGCGCACGGCCTGGGATTTGATGGTGATGCCACGCTCCTGCTCGATATCCATACGGTCGAGGAAGCGATCGCGCATCTCTCGCTCGGGCACAATGCCGCTCAACTGCAAGATGCGGTCGGCCACGGTCGACTTGCCGTGGTCGATGTGTGCGATGATACAGAAGTTGCGAATCACCGACTGATCCGTGGAACCCGGCTGATTGTGTTGGACGACCAACGCATTCCTCCTCTTGGCCTATACTCAAACTTCACCTAGTGTAGCCGAGGGACTGTATTCGGCGTGGCATTGCGCGGGTTTTTCCGGGGCTCATGCTATCCTCTAACTTTTGTATGTCCTTATAACACACATCGTTTGGAGTAAACGTGGCAAACATTAAGTCGCAGAAGAAGCGCGTGCTCACCAATGAGAAGGCGCACCTTCGCAACGTGGCTGTGAAGTCCGGCCTGAAGACCGCCATCCGCGCCACCCGCGAAGCCATCGCCGCCGGTGACAAGGCTGCCGCCGAGGCCGCCTACAAGGTTGCCGCCCAGAAGCTCGACAAGGCTGCTGGCGCTGGCGTGATCCACAAGAACCAGGCCGCCAACCGCAAGTCCGGCCTCGCTGTTGCGATCAACGCTCTGTGAGCATAAGCCTCTTAAGGTTTTAGAAAGTCCCGCAAGTCATCTGGCTTGCGGGACTTTTTGTATCTCCGTTCAAAGAGGTACATTGGCGGTCTTGCGAAATGACATCTCCGTTCAGAGAGGTACCGAATACGGGAAAAACCAACTATAAACGCCATCATTGCAACACTTATACTCAGCGTTTCGTGCTTCAGGTACCTCTTTGAAAGCAGTTAGCATTCTGCAGAAGGCCAGATGTACCTCTTTGAAGACAGTTAGCCCTGAGGCGGCCTTGAACCATCCTGAGGCTTGTCTTCTTCGTCCTTGGTGGTATCGCCGGGATCGACGGTATCGGCGTGCGGATGGATGACCGGGCGCTTGAGATATCGGCTTTCGCTGGGCAGGTAGACGCGATGACGTTCGACGGCTCCGGGCAGAGTGACGTTGAAGCCTACCGAGAGCAGTCGCAGCGCCACCACGATGATGACGATCAGCACGTCGAGCAGCATTTCCGAGCGCATGTCGAACCAGCCGTAGCTTACGCCGCGCCATACCAGCACGGTCAGGATGCAGCCGATGAACGAAGGCACAGCATAGAGGTGTTTGTCTCGAATAATCATTGGCACGTCGCCAATGAAGATGTCACGAATGAGGCCGCCGGCCAGTGCTGTGAACATGCCAAGGAATACGGCTGTCATGCCTGAGGAACCGTAGGCCAGAGCTTTTGCGGTGCCGCTGACTGCGAATAGTCCGAGGCCCAGAGCATCGATGACAGTCATCGTCCATTTGAGTTTGGTGATCTCCGGATGGGCCACCACCACGATAATGCCGGAAAACAGCGTGGTGAGCACATAGCCTTTGTCGGTGATGCCGACCGGCGGCAGGGCACCGAGCATCACGTCGCGCACAAGACCGCCGCCGAGTGCGGTAAGCCATCCGCACAGCATGATGGTGAAGATGTCGTAGCCCTTGCGAATGGCGGCAAGTCCGCCCGATAATCCCCAACACAGGATTGCTAAATACTCGATGACCACAAAAACGATGTTGTTCTCCAACGCCACCTGCATGAGCCACTCCCCTCTGGTACCGCTTCGGTTCGTCTCAGTCCGTCTTCGTTCTGTTCCCGTTCATCCTTATTCGGCGCTACAGCCCGTCGTACCCGAGCCTACAACAGGCCTTGCCTGAGTAGTATGGCCGGGGAGGAAGGGGCCACTAAGACGTGAATAGGATGGCAATGACGCCAGCTTGCCGGTAGTCGTTGGCAACTCAGCCCCTCTAGGTTTTACGATCTGTAATCAAAAAACATGTATGGACTTAATCGTTGTTGATTTCTGATTCAATCAAGGCGACTTTTTCTTCGACATCACGCAAGCGATTGCGCAGTGCGGACTCGATATCGATGCCGTCAACGCGGGCCTTGCGCACGACGGCGAGGATTTCATCGGCGTAGGCATCGGCCTTCTCCCGTTCAGCGGAATTGTCGCCGCTTGATTCGGATTGGTTCGCCGCTTGAGGATGTACATCATCTCGCTGAGCATCAGCCGCAGCCGGCTCATCAAACGCCGCGAACAATCTATCAGCATTCGGCGATTTGGAGATGCGAGAAACGACTTTGGCCGCGCGAGGCAACGCACCTTGAGCGCGGGAAATGCCCTCAAGCACGGATTTACGATGCTTTTCCTGCTGTTTCATCTTTTCCCATAGAGCCAGCACAGCTTCCGGGGATTCGGGTTGGGCAGCTTCTCCCCCGTCGTTACTGTCAGCATCAAAAGCATCAGAAGAATCAGAGGAATTGCCGGCATCATCAGCCGCAAACACATGCGGATGCCGAGTGATGAGCTTGTTCACCAACCGATCGGCGACCTCATCAATACCGAACGGGTCCTCAGTATCCGATTCGCAGACCCGCGCCTGAAACACGGATTGCAGCAACACATCACCCAGTTCCTCGCGCATGTTGTCACGGTCGTGAGTCTCCACCGCGTCGACGTATTCGTAGGTTTCCTCGAGCAGATTCTTGAGCAGCGACTTGTTCGTCTGCTTGCCGTCCCACGGGCAGCCGCCCGGCGAATACAGCACATCCACCACGGCCTTGACCCGGTCCAGCGCCGTCGCTGCCTCAGCCACCGGCTTCAATTTCGAGCAGTGTTCGAAGCCTGACGGCAAACGGTAGGCTGAAGCATGGTATTCCGTCATGTCACTCATCTTGCTCATAGGTTTGCTCCTGTTCTCATCTGGATGAACCATAACCACCCCCCGCAACGTGCAGAAGACCTAGATCATATTATTTGTTGCGGAATGTTGCTAAATCCATCTGTATCTCTCTAGCCAAGAACATTTCCAATACGCCAAGACCCCTTGGAATTGTTGCTGTTCCAAGGGGTCTTAGTCAGAAACAAAAGGCGATTCAGCACACTTTCCACATCCAGTTGTGCGGGTCCTCGACTTCGCCGAGCTGGATGCCGAGCAGCTCGTCGCGCAGTTCGCAGGTGAGCTTGCCGGAGCCGCCGTCGGCGACGGTGACATCGAACTTCTCGGACTTGAAGCGACCGATCGGGGTGATGATGGCGGCGGTACCGCAAGCGAACACCTCGGTGACTTCACCGGACTTGATGTCCTCGAGCAGCTGGTCGAGGGCGATCATGGTCTCGACTACATCGTGGCCCTTGTCCTGCAGCAGCTGAATCAGAGAGCGACGGGTCACACCCGGCAGAATGTTACCGGTCAGGGACGGGGTCTCCACGTGGCCATCCTTGTGCACGGCCATCATGTTCATGCCACCGAGCTCTTCGAGGTAGGTCTTGGTGGCGGCGTCCACGAAGCAGACCTGCTCGCAGCCGTTCTCAACACCCTTGTACTCGCCGAGCAGGGAGGCGGCGTAGTTGCCGCCGCACTTGGCGAAACCAGTGCCGCCAGGGCCGGTGCGGAACCACTTGTCTTCAACCCAGATGCTCACCGGCTTGACGCCGCCCGGGAAGTACGGGCCGGACGGGGAGGCGATCACGCAGTAGTCGACCTCCTGCGGGGCGCGCACGCCGAGGAACGGCTCGGAAGCGAACATGAACGGACGCATGTACAGCGTGTACTCGCGGCGGGACGGCACCCAGTTGGCGTCGCGCTTGACCAGCGCGGCCACGGAACCGAGGAAGTCGTCAATCGGCAGCTCAGGCAGGTACAGACGCTTGGCGGAGTTCTGGAAACGCTCGGCGTTCGCATCCGGGCGGAACAGCCAGGTGGAACCGTCGGCATGACGGTAAGCCTTGAGGCCCTCGAAGCACTCCTGTGCGTAGTGCAGCACGGAAGCACCCGGATCCATCTTGAGCGGTGCGTACGGTTCAACGCGGCGGTCGGACCAGCCTTCGCCCTTGGTCCAGGTCATGTGGGTCATGTTGTCGGAGAACACCTGGCCGAAAGCCGGCTTGTCGATGAGGGACTGGCGCTTCTCATCGGATGCGGGGTTGTCGTTCGGCAGTACGGTGAACGGTTCGGCGAGCTTGTCGAGCGCTGCCGGATCGTGGTGCGTGTTTTCAGTCATTAGTCGCTACTTCTTCTTGACTTTGGCGGCCCGAAAGCCACCATATGGGGTGTGTGCTGTGCGCTTGTGGCGCGAGCTCTGTTGCATACTTTTGCACACCCATGTGTTACTCGTGTGGCAGAGTTCACATGGTGAAAAAAACGAAGAAGCCCGCACCGTTCTCAACGGCTGCGGGCTTCCACGTTTCAGTTATGTTCTGAATTGTTCGCTATCGAAGCGATCGACTCACTTGGCGTCGGCAGCCGGAGCAGCAGCGTCGGCAGCCGGAGCAGCTTCCGGAGCGGCGGTGGACTCAGAAGCATCTTCCGGCACCTCAACGGTGACGACGGACTCTTCCGGGTCCTCAACGTCGAGCTCAACGCCTTCAGGCAGAACAACGTCCTTAGCGAACACCTTGGTGCCGTCGGTTAGGCCCTCGACGCTCACAACGATCTTCTCAGGCAGGTTGGCGACGTCAGCGCGAACCTTGAGCTCCTGAATGTCGACGAATGCCACAGCAGCGCCCTTCGGGGTGCCTTCAACGAAGACCGGCACCTCGACGTCGATCTTCTCACCGGCCTTGACCTCAAGGAAGTCAACGTGCTCGATGATGCGCTTGACCGGGTTCTTCTGCACGTCCTTGACGACGGCCATCTTGGTGTTGCCGTCGAAGGCGATGGTGAACAGGGCGTTGGTGTGACGCAGGGCCAGGGTGGTCTCGCGCATCGGCAAGGTCACGAAGGCGGGCTCTTCGCCGCCGGCGTAGATGGTGGCCGGAATCTTGTTGGCAACGCGCAGACGACGAGCAACGCCCTTGCCGAACTCGGAACGGGCCTCGCCCTCAAGCTTAATGGTGGTAGCCATAATGGATACTCCTTGTATCTTCGTTTCGTACTGTCTCGCTCAGACGCCACGACGCGCCGAAAGACACCCTACAAGGAGTGAAATACGCCGAGTCGATAACGGAATCTGTGTCATGTGTCAGCATGCCACTTCCCTCGCCAAAGCAACAATTGTCAAGTATACGCCAACCCCGGACCTTGCGTAATGATGCTTCGATGACACTGCATATAGGCCGTCCCAGCTACGTCAACGTACGGTTTCCGCGAAATAATCCCTAACTTTGTGAAGAACGTACGCTTACCCGTTCTCATCATACGGTTTTCACGAAATCGTTCGCCATTTCGTGAAAACCGTACGCTCAGCGACACTCAGTGTACGGTCTTTCACGAAGTTGTGGATGATTTCGATAATAACGTACGATGGTGAGTACCATATCGGGAGGTTGATATGACTCGTTCGGACGACGTCATCAATGAGGATGGCCATGACGTCATCGCCGCACACACTCGCGTTGTCAGGGGCATGGCTGCGGCACTTGCCGCGATAGCCGCCACAGGAGCCGGCGTCACAGCCGCGGCCGCCAACGTCATGTTCATGTTCGCGCTGGACACCAAGGCCAAACGTTCGATGTTCAACATGCCGCACGAGGAGACGCCGAAAGGCATCGAATTCGACATGTCCGAGCAGCTTGAGGCCGGCCGGTGGTTCGAGGAGGCCAAGCAATCGGTCACGCTGCGCAGCCATGATGGATGGAAACTCCACGGCTGGCTGTTGGACCCGGATTGTTCCGACCCACAGCCGCATCTATACGCGATCTGCTGCCATGGCTATACCGGAGAGCCCGCGGAAATGGCCAAATGGGCGCATCGCTATGCGCAACTCGGTTTTACGGTCCTGCTACCCGCGCAGCGCGCCCATGAATTGAGCGAAGGGCGCTACGTGGGTATGGGATTGCTGGAAAGCGACGATCTGTTGGGCTGGGTTTCGCTGATCACCGCAGCTGATCCGGATGCACGCATTCTGCTGCATGGCAATTCGATGGGCGCCGCCACGGTGATGATGGCGGCCGGCGATGCGCGACTCCCCCGCAACGTCGTCGCCGCGATTTCCGATTGCGGATACAGTTCCGTGGTCTCGCAGTTTACGGATAATGCCGAGGCGATGTTCCGTTTGCCGCACTCGTTGGCCGTGCTGCTGGTCAAAGTGGCCAGTCATGTGTCTAAACGCAAGGCTGGATACCGGTTTGAGGACGCCTCCTGTGTGAAGGCATTACGGCACGCGACTATTCCGATGATGTTCATTCATGGTGGAGCGGATACTTTTGTCAATCCGAAGTATCTGGACATCAATTACAACGCCTGCGCCAGCATCGACCGCGAGAAGCTGCTGATTCCCGGCGCCGACCACACGATGAGCGCCAGCACCGATCCGGACCGCTATTGGCGTCGCGTTAACAGCTTTGTTAAGCGGGTGTTTGGGCTGTAGTAGATATAGAGCTCGGCTCCCCTCTGTGAGGGGAGCCGCCAGCGAAGCTGACTGAGGGGAGCACCCGTGTATGGGCTACTCCCCTCAGTCTCACTCCGTTCGACAGCTCCCCTCACAGAAGGGAGCCAAGAATGGTTACGCGAGCAATTCCTTGACGGCGGCGATGACGGACTGCAGACTCTTCTTCGCGTCACCGAACAGCATCTGGGTGTTGTCTTCGAAGTAGAGCTCGTTCTGGATGCCGGCGTAGCCCATACCGCGGCCGCGCTTCATGACCACGACGTTCTGGGACTTGTCGACGTCGAGAATCGGCATGCCGGAGACCGGGGTGCCGGGACGGCGAGCAGCCGGGTTGGTCACATCGTTGGCGCCGACGACCAGAGCCACGTTGGCCTGCGGGAACTGCGGGTTGATCTCATCAAGATCCACGAGCTCCTCGTAGGGCACGTTGGCCTCGGCCAGCAGCACGTTCATGTGGCCAGGCATACGGCCTGCGACCGGGTGGATGGCGTAGGAGACTTCCACGCCGTGGCCCTTGAGCAGTTCGCCGAGGTCAGCGAGCTCGCGCTGGGCCTGAGCCTGAGCCAAACCGAAGCCGGGCACGAAGATGACCTTCTGCGCGTAGACGAGCTGAACGGCCAGATCGTCCGGCGTGGTCTCCTTCATGGTGCCTTCCGGACCGTCGCCAGCAGCGGCGGCGTCAGCACCACCGCCGAAGCCACCGGCCAAGACGGAGAGCAGCGGGCGGTTCATGGCCTGAGCCATGAGGATGGACAGGGTCACACCTGCGGAACCGACGAGTGCGCCGGCCACGATCAGGGCGACATTGTCAATCGCCAGACCGGACATAGCCACAGCCGTACCGGTGCAGGCGTTGAGCACGGAGATCACCACCGGCATATCGGCGCCGCCGATCGGAATCACGAAGACCAAGCCGTAGCACAGGGCGAACACGGTGGTCAGAATCGACCACAGCAGACGCTGTTCGGGCTGGACGCACAGCATGACCAGCGAGGCGACGGACAGCACGGCGAACAGAATGTTCCATACGCCCTTGCCCGGCAGGTTCAGCTTCTTGACCCACTTGATACCCTGCAGCTTGCCGGCAGCGATGAGCGAGCCGGTGAAGGTCACAGAACCGATGAGAATACCGAGACCAGCGGTGATGAGCACCACGATGTCCGGGGTGCCTTCCTTGGTCAGGATGTCGTTCAGGGCCACGAGTGCGGCGGCGCCACCACCCACGGTATTGAACACGGAGACCAGCTGCGGCATATCGGTCATCTTCACCTTCTTGGCGGAGACGACACCGGCCACGGCACCGATCAGGATGCCGACGACCAGCACCACCACGGCGACAATGTTCACGAAGCCCTTGGCGAAGAGCACGATGAACGCCATGAGCACGGCCACGACCATGCCGAACGCGGAGATCTGGTTACCCTTGCGGGCGGTCTTCGGCGAATTCATGAAATGCAGACCGACCACAAACAGGACGGCAGAGAACAGGTAGACGAACCAAGCGACGATGTCGATGGCGCCAACGGTTGCGGAGGTCATTACTTCGACTCCCCCTTCTTCTCGTTCTTGCTGGACTTGAACATCTCAAGCATGCGGTCGGTGACCACGTAGCCACCAACGACGTTCATGGTGCCCAGCACAGCGGCCAGGAAGATGAACACGTAGGCCAGCGGGCTATTGGCTTCGGCTGCCACGATCACAACGCCGACGATGACGATGCCGTGGATGGAGTTCGCGCCGGACATAAGCGGCGTGTGCAGGGTGGCGGGCACCTTGCCGATGACCTCGATGCCGATGAGCAGCGCGAGGACGAACAGGGTAATGGAAACGACGAGAGTAGGCATGGTATTCCTTCTTCCTTACTTCTCGGACTTCTCGGCATCGGCAGCAGCTGCCGGGGCGGCGGCGCGGCCGGCAACCACCAGCGCGTCGTCGAGTTCTTCGGTGAGATCCTGGCCGAGCTTGCCGTCACGCACGAAGTGCACGAGGATGTCGGCCACATTGCGCGAAAGCAGGTTGGATGCGGTGGTGGCGACGCCGGAGGCCAGGTAGGGAGCGCCGATCAGCTTGACACCGCCCTCGGTGACCTGCTCACCAACGGCGGAGCCTTCGACGTTGCCGCCGAGGTCGGATGCTGCGCAGTCCACGATCACGGCACCACGCTTGAGACCCTTGACGCCGGCTGCGGTGAGCAGCACCGGGGGCTTACGGCCCGGGACCTTGGCGGTGGTGATGATGATGTCAAAGCCGGCGGCCTTTTCGTCGACGGCAGCCTGCTGCTGAGCCTGCTCTTCGGCGCTCAGCGCGCGGGCATAACCGCCCTCGCCCTGGCCCTTGGAGAAGTCAAGTCCCAGATCAAGGAACTTCGCGCCGAGGGACTCGACCTCGCCCTGGGAGGCGGGACGCACGTCGTACGCGGTGACGACCGCGCCAAGACGCTTCAGCGTACCGATGGCCTGCAGGCCGGCGATGCCGGCACCGAGCACCAGCGCCTTAGCCGGGCGAATCGTGCCGGCGGCGGTGGTCATCATCGGCAGGAAGGAACCGTAAGCATCGGCGGCGGTGATGGCTGCCTTGTAGCCCATCACGGAGTTCTGAGAGGTCATCTCATCCATGGACTGGGCGCTGGAAAGCTTACGGGGCAGCTTTTCGATGGCGATGCCCACCAGACCGGCCTTCTCGAGCGCGGCCACGTAATCGGCATCGGTGAAGGAACCGAGCATGCCAATGACCCACTGGCCGGCCTTGAGCTTGGCCACGGTCTCGGCGGACGGTCGGTCCACAAAACCGAGCGCGTCGGCTTCGGCGAGCACCTCGTCACGGCTGGTCACCTTCGCACCGGCCTTTTCGTAATCCTCATCGGTGTAGTCGGCAGCAATGCCGGCACCTGCTTCAATCAGTGAGGAGACACCGCTCCTCTTCAGCCGGGTGACGATATCCGGCGTCAGCGCGACGCGGGATTCCGTTTCGGACGTTTCGTTCAAAACGCCGAACACCACGGTGGCTTCTGGGTTTTGCGCCATGAGAGCCCTTTCTTGTTCTACTTCAAAATGGACATGGTTATCCGCATGGTAAGTGTAGTCGAAAGGTAAAGACCATGACTTGAGATTCCGCCAATCGAAATAGAAACGAACCCGAAATTAGTAAGAAATACGAATGTGTCCATGTGCATTGCGGATGAATTGCTCGGAAGTCGTCCAACAATCACCCGGCATCGATCAGCAACCAACCGCTCAATAATTATCGACAATCGCCGTTTCGTAGCTCACGGTTACTCAACAATATCGGAACCTGTGCAATATTTTGCCACGCGCTCCCCTAACCAGCCAGAATCCTACGGTTGCGTAAGGTGACGAGTTCGGTTTGGGCGATTACAATTTGAACTTTGAGAAGCGTTCGCCTCATGGCTGGACGACACTGAAAGGTTTACAGGAGCAAGACTTGTCGGTTATCAATTCCTTCACGCAGCACACTATCAATCTCACCCGTAAGGCGCTCAGGTTGGGATCCGACTTCGTCCACCCGGTCCACGACGACACTCCGGACGAGCCCGATTACCTGTCTAACGCCGACGTGCCGGTCGAGGCCAATATCGCTTTGCCTCACAGCGACGATTGGGACGACGGCCACCTGACCGTCACCGACATCGACCCCGTCACCGGCCTGCTCACCACCTCCACCGAAGGCAATCCGCCGCTGGACGAAGGTACGTCCATCTACGACCTGTATGCGGACCGCGCCGAACGTATGGGCGATGAGCCGCTGTACACCTACAAGTCCGGCAACGATTGGGTGACCGTCACCGCCAACGAGTTCCTGGCTGACGTGCGTGCCGTGGCCAAGGGCCTGATTCATTACGGCCTGAAGAAGGGCGATGCCGTGGCATTCATGTGCCGCACTTCCTACGACTGGGACCTGACCGACGCGGCGATCATGGCCTGCGGCGGTGTGCTGGCCACCGTCTACGACACCGATTCGGCCGAGCAGATTCGCAACATCGTCAATAATTCCGACGCCCGCCTGCTGATCGTGCAGGATACGGACATGCGCAAGAAGGCGGATGGATCCGTCGAGGAATGCCCGTCTTTGGAGCACATCATCACCATCGAGACCGGTGGCTTGGACGAAATCAAGGCCTATGGCGCCGGCATCTCGGACGAAGAGCTGGACGAGCGCATCGACTCGGTCAAGAAGACCGATCTGTGCTCCATCGTGTACACCTCCGGTTCCACGGCCGCGCCGAAGGGCGTGGAAATGACCCATGAGCACTACTGCCAGACCGCACTGAATCTGCCGACCTACATGCCCGAACTGCTGCACGACAAGAAAAACACCATCCTGTTGTTCCTGCCGCAGGCCCATTCCTTCGCCCGCGCCATCAACTACATCGTCGTGGCCTCGAACGTGCACATCTATATCGCAGCCGGCATCAAGACGCTGATCAGCGACCTACAGGTGGCCAGGCCATCCATCATGATCGTGGTGCCGCGTGTGCTGGAGAAGGTGTACAACGCCGCATCTCAGAAGGCCGGACACGGTCCAAAGGGCGTTGTGTTCGCCTCCGCCGTGGTGGCTGCGCAGAACTATATGAAGGAAGTCTCCGCCAATGGCAAGGCGGGTGCACTGACCCGCACTCGCCGCGCTGCCTTCGATCCGATTGTCTACTCTTCGCTGCGCGAGGTGCTCGGCGGTCGCGCCAAGTGGATTGTGGCCGGCGGTGCCCCGCTTGACCCGGAACTGCTGGCTTTCTTCCGTGGCGCGGGTGTGCCTGTATACGAGGGCTATGGTCTGACCGAGACCACCGCACCGTGCGCGTTCAGCCCGCTGGGTACGCCGTTCCACGCTGGTTCCGTGGGCATCGCATTCCCCGGATTCTCCCTGCGCATCGCCGAGGACGGCGAAATTCAGGTCAAGGGTCGTGCCGTGTTCCCGCGCTATCACAAGAACGACGAGGCCACTGAGCTGTCGTTCACCGAAGATGGCTGGTATGTCACCGGCGACTTGGGCCGTATCGACAACGATGGCTTCCTGTACATCACCGGTCGTAAGAAGGATCTGATTATCACTGCAGGTGGTAAGAACGTCTCCCCCGGCCCGATCGAGGAAGTCATTCAGCGTTGCGAGTTCGTCTCCCAGGCGCTGGTGCTGGGTGATAAGCGTCCGTTCATCTCCGCATTGGTGACGCTGGACGAGGAGTCGCTGCGCCCGTGGCTGGCCGCCAAGGGCCTGGACGAGAACATGCCGCTGGAGGATGCCGCCAAGAACGCCGCCGTGCGCGCCGAAGTGCAGAAGTGGGTCGATCAGGCCAACGAGGGCGTCTCCCGCGCCGAGTCCGTGCGCAAGTTCATCATCCTGCCCGAGGAGTTCACTCAGGAAAACGGCCTGATGACCGCTTCCATGAAGGTGATTCGTCCCAAGGTCATCAAGCGCTACTCCACCCTCCTCAACACCCAGATGTACACGAAGCGGAAGTAAACCGTATAGCAAAAGCTCCCTCTGACGAGGGAGCTTTTTTCGTCTATAAGCCTTAGAAGCCCAGGCGCTCCAGCTGCTTGGGGTCGGACTGCCAGCCTTTGGCTACCTTGACGTGGAGGTCGAGCTTGGCTTTTTGGCCGACGATGCGGTTGACCGGGGTGCGCAGCTTCTTCTTGACGTAGGTGAGGTTCGAGGCGCCCTTGCCGATGATGATCGGCTTCTGGGAGTCACGCTCCACGTAAATGGACACGTTGACCTGCGCCTTGCCGTCATAGCCCTGACCGGTCTCGTTGTCTTCCGGATAGTCGATGGAATCAACCACCACGGCCAGCGAATGCGGCAGCTCGTCGTCCAGGGTCTCAAGGAACGCACCGCGCACGAGTTCGGCGATGGTGTCTTCCGGACGCTCCTCGCTGATCTGATCGTCCGGGTACATCTGCGGACCCTCGGGCGTGTGCTCAATGAGCACGTTCTTCACTTCAGCCAGATTGTCGTGCTTCAGGGCGCTCACCGGCACGATGTCCGAGAAATCGGCGAAATCGTTGATTTCGATGAGCTTGTTGATGAGTTGCTGACGGCCAAGCTCGTCGATCTTGGTGACGATGGCAATCAGCGGGATGCGCCACTTGAACGTACCGTCCTCACGCTTGGTGGCGAAGTCGGTACGCAGTCGGGAGAGAATACGCTTGTCGCCGGGGCCGATTTCCTGATCGGCGGGCAGCAGGAAGGCCACCACGTCCACATCGGCCAGAGATTCGTCGACCACGTCGTTCAGACGCTGGCCGAGCAACGTACGCGGACGGTGAATACCGGGCGTGTCCACGAGCACGAGCTGCGCGTGGTCGGCGGTCAGGATGCCGCGGATCGCCTTACGGGTGGTTTCCGGGCGAGAGGATGCGATGGCGATCTGCTTGCCGATCAACGCGTTGATCAACGTGGATTTGCCGACGTTCGGGCGGCCGACCACGGCCACGAATCCGGAGCGATACGGCACGTCCTGCTTGGTCACGTTCGCCGTTTCACCGGTCGCGTCGACTTCGGCAACGCCGGCAACATCGGAAGCATCGGTAACGTCAATGTCATCGACGTCGTTCGTGCTGTTGTTCTGATCGGTCATATCACTCCTTGCTGGCGGTATCATCGCCTTCGACGGGCTCGCCGTCAGTTTCCTCATGGGTCTTGTTATTTTCTTCGCCGCCCTCGACGTGCGCCGGTTCTACGACGATGGTGGACACCTTCTTGCGGCGTCCGGCGGAGTCCACGGCGGTCAGTCGCAGACCGCGCGTCACAGCCGAGGCACCGACAATCGGCACTCGGCCCAGAATCTTGGTCAGCAGGCCGTACACGGTATCGACATCGTCCTCATCAATGTCGATCTCGAAGATCTCCTCCAGATCGGCAATCGGCGTACGGGCGGGCATCTTCCACTTGTTGTCTCCGATTTTCTCCGGCTCAGTACGCTGGGTGCGGTCGTGCTCGTCTTCCAGCTCGCCGACGATCTGTTCGATGGCATCCTCGATAGTCACCATGCCGGCGATGCCGCCGTACTCATCGACCACCACGGCCACATGCTGGCGGGAACGCTGCATCTCATGGAACAGGTCGTCCACCGGCTTGGATTCGGGAACAAGCAGCGGCTGCCGGACGATGGATTCGACCGCGCGCTCCATGGCCGCCGGGTTGAAGGCGGTGGCACGCACGGCATCCTTCAAATAGGCCACGCCGATCAGGTCATCCACATCCTCACCGATCACCGGCACGCGGGAGAAGCCGGAGCGGGAGAACAGTTTCAGCGCGGAAGACAGTGTGGAGTCGCGCTCCATGCAGATCATATCGGTGCGCGGCACCATGATCTCGCGAGTCAACGTATCAGACAGGGTGAGCACGTTGCGCAACATTTCGGAGACTTCCGGATCGAAGTCGTTGGACTCCACCAGTCGGTCGATGGCGGCCTTGCCCTGCTCGAGCTGAATCTTCTCAAGCTCCTCGTCGTCGGACAGATCGGAGTCCTTGGAGCGGCGGCCCGGTCCCTTGGAACCGGACTTGTCGCCACCGATGCGTGCGAACGGCGTGAGCTTGGTGGCCAACGACACGATGCGCGAGTTGGAAATCATGATGCCGACCGGCTTGGCCATGCCGGCGGTGCGCGGGCGGACCAGTACGGAGACCACGGCTACGATAATCGCGAACAGGAATCCGGAGAGCAGTTCAATCCACAGTTCCGCACCCCACAGGGATGCGATGGAAGACACCAGTACGCCGTCGAGCACATTGCAGGCGATGCGGAAGAACGCACAGCTGCCGGCGGTGGCGTAACGGTCGGCGATGAGCCGTTGCACGCGATGAATCTTGTCGATCTTCTTCATCTTGAGAAACTGGCTTGCTTCGGAGTCGGTCTGCACCTCGAGGATGAGATTGTTAAGGCTGGCTCGCGTTACGCGGGCCACGGCGCCTTCAGCGGCGGCCATGGTCAGCGAGAGCCAGACGAACAGGGCCGCCACGAGTACAAGAATGACGGTGATGGCGATCGGCGTGGTACTGGAATACTCCATAATGATTTTTCGGTGTCCTTGAATGTCCTTGAACGGTATCGAATAATCCGGATTTGGTGTGATTGATTTGGGAGCTTATTTGGAATCGAGGTCGCGGCCGGCACCGTGCGCGGCGTCGTACAGGGCCAGCGCGTCGGGTGTGCCGGCGGGCAGCGTGGCCTGCACGTTGGCATCGTGGCGTAGGGCGAAGAAGGTGAGCAGCAGCTGTCGCTGCAGGCCGAACATCTGGCGCTCCTGCTCGGGGGTCACGTGGTCGTAGCCGAGCAGGTGCAGGATGCCGTGGATGGTGAGCAATAGCATCTCCTGCATGGTGCTGTGCCCGGCTGCGGCAGCCTGTTGGGCAGCGACCCACGGGCAGATGACGATGTCGCCGAGCACTCCTTCCATCACGGTTTTGCCGTCGCCGGGGCGCAGCTCGTCCATCGGGAAGCTCATCACGTCGGTCGGGCCTTCGAGGTTCATCCAACGCATGTGCAGTTCGGCGATGGGATCGGGATCCACGAACATGATGGTCAGGTCGGACTGGGTGCTCACGCGCATCTGGTCGAGTACCCAAATACCCAAATCGGAGAAGACCTTGGGGTCGATGACCCACTGGGTTTCATTGGTGACGTCAACGCTCATCGTCTGTCTCGCTTTGGTTGGTTGAATCCGCTTGCTGGCGGGCATCGAAGTCGGTATGGTTGCGGCGGCCCTTGCGTTCGATGTCGCGGTGGTCGCCGGCGATGGCGGAGTGACGGTCGTAGGCGGCCACGATCTGTCCGACCAGCTGGTGACGTACCACGTCCTCGGTTTTGAGATGCACGAATGCGATGTCGTTGATGCCGCCCAGGATGCGTTCGATGGTGGCCAGTCCCGAGCGAGGCACGGTCAGGTCCACCTGCGAGATATCGCCGGTGATGACCATCGTGGTGTTGAAGCCCAGACGGGTCAGGAACATCTTCATCTGCTGTTCGGTGGTGTTCTGAGCCTCGTCGAGGATCACGAACGCGTCGTTCAGCGTACGGCCGCGCATGTAGGCGAGCGGCGCCACTTCGATGGAGCCGTCGTCCATGTACCGCTTGAGCTGGTCGGCGCCGAGCATGTCGCCAAGCGCGTCGTACAGCGGGCGCAGATACGGGTCAACCTTGTCATTCAGCGTGCCGGGCAGAAAGCCGAGGCTTTCGCCGGCCTCCACGGCCGGGCGCGTGAGGATGATGCGGCGAATCTGCTTGTCCTGGAAGGCACGCACAGCCTTGGCCACGGCCAGATACGTCTTGCCGGTGCCTGCGGGGCCAATGCCGAAGGTGATGGTGTGCGATTCGATGGCGTTCACGTAGGCCACTTGTCCGGCGGTTTTCGCACGGACCGGCACGCCGGCAGCAAAGGTGATGACGCCGGGAACCGTGGGCTTGCGGTACGTCGGGTCGTGGGAGCCGGCAGAACGTGCATGGGCGCGTTCGTTTGAGGTCGATTGCGCCAGTTTGTCACGCACCGGGCCGTGACCGGGATGTTCGAGGCGCACGTGGTTCTTGAGCACGTTCTGGTCGAGCATGCGACGCACGGTGTCGGCGTCCATAGGCGCGGTGTAGGCGGCTTGGATGATGGTATTGACCAAATCCTCGGCCTGTGCGGCCTGGGCTTCGGTCTGCTTGGAGCGGGAGACGATCGCCACGCGGTTGCCGCGCACGATAATCGTCAGGTCCGGAAAGGCGCGCTCTACCTCGCGAATGACCTCGTCAACCGGGCCGAGCACGGCGACGGGGTCAAGTTGGGGCGGGATGGTGATGGTACGTGTAGTCGTTGCCACGAAGCGGATATTCCCCTACTACTCGTCGAGCTTTTCGCCGGTCATCACGTGCGCGTGCACGTGGAAGACGGTCTGGCCGGCGTCGAGACCGGTGTTGAACACCAGTCGGTAGGCGCCGTGAAATTCCTTGTCGGCGATGTTCTGCGCAATGGAGACGATGTGGGCCAGCTCGGTCGGGTCACCGGCGGCAAGTTCGGCGACGTTGGCGTAGTGCTTCTTGGGCACCACGAGCACGTGGACCTTGGCCTTGGGATTGATGTCGTTGAATGCGTAGGTCGTCTCGTCCTCGTAGACCTTGCTGCTGGGAATCTGCCCTGCGATGATCTTGCAGAACAGGCAATCGTCGGATTCGCTCATCATGCTCCTTGGTTTGATGTTGCTACGCACCAGCTTAGCGCGTGGGCGTTACTCGTAACGTCCCAACACCCGAGACAACAGCGACAACGCTACAGGACCGGCCGTCGCGGCTCTCAGAATATTGCGCCCCAGTACGCAGCTCACCGCTCCGGCCTTGACGAAATCAGCTACCTCCTGCTCACTGATGCCGCCCTCAGGCCCGACCACCACACTGACAGTCCGCGGCAGGCCGTCCTGGAGCGTGCGTTCCACCAACTGCGCAACCTTCTCCTCCACGCCGGACCACGTATCGGTAGCATCCTGATGCAGCACAATCACCACATCGCCATGCACGCAGGCCCTGCGGCAGATGGCCACGACCTCCTTGCTGGACGCACACGCCTCCAGTTGCGGCTTAAAGGCGCGCCGCGACTGCTCGGTGGCGGCATCCAGTACCGAATTCCACTTCTTGTCTGTACGGCCGACCTTCCACTTGGCAATGGATCGGTCCGCCTGCCATGGCACCACTTGGTCGACGCCGATCTGAGTAGCCATATCGATGGCCTGCTCATCATGGCCGGTTTTCGCCAATGCCTGAATCAGCGCCAACCGGGTGAGCGGCTCGGGTTCGCGCCCCACTTCCACGACTTCAGCCAGTCCGGCTTCAGGATCGGCCATCACTGCCTGGATTCTCAAGCCGCTGCCGTCGGAAAGTTGCAGGCTGTCCCCTGCCTTGAATCGCATGGCCTGCACGGCATGGCGCTTGATGTGAGCGGGCAGGGTTAGCTTCCAGCCGGCGTGGAGTTCGTCGCTGTTCACCGGGACGTCGTCGACCTGCGGGTCGAAAAGAAAAAGGGCATCAGTCATGACTTCAAGGCTACACGCGACACGCCGGGCACACGCGCGAATTGCATCCCGGTAATTTCATGCTAAGCTGTCTACTCGTTGTCCAAACGACACCTGCCCGGGTGGCGGAATGGTAGACGCGCTAGCTTGAGGTGCTAGTGCCTATTTTATACGGGCGTACGGGTTCAAGTCCCGTCTCGGGCACAGATAAACCCCTTGCATTGCAAGGGGTTTTTCGTTATCTGCACACACGAAAGGCCACCAATGCAGTTCATCACGCTGGACACCGTCGACGACCCGCGCGTCGAAGCGTATGTGAGCCTCACCGAAATGCAGTTGCGTAATCGCTTGGAACCAGCCAAGGGCGTGTTCATCGCCGAGTCCCCCAAGGTTATCGACCGCGCGCTGGCCGCTGACCGCGAACCGCTGTCACTGCTGGTCGAGGAACCTTGGCTGGAGGGCATGAAAGACACCTTCGACTTCATCGACGGGCGCTGGGGCGCGGATATTCCCGTCTACGTGGCCTCACCTGAGCAGCTCAAGCGTCTGACCGGCTACCGTTTGCATCGCGGCGCCCTATGCGCGATGCGACGCTGGCCGTTGCCCTCCGTAGCCGAGGTCTGCAAGAGCGCCCGCCGCGTGGCAGTAATGGAAAACATCGTGGACCACACCAATGTGGGCGCACTGATGCGTTCGGCGGCCGCGCTCGATGTGGATGCCGTGCTGGTCACACCCTCCTGCGGTGATCCGCTGTACCGACGCGCCGCCCGCGTGTCGATGGGCACCGTATTCCAGATTCCGTGGACCCGTATCACCGGGTTCAACGACGACGGCACCGAAAACAAGCATTACTGGCCGTTCCAGGGCATCGACGAGTTGAAGTCGCTGGGCTTCACCACCGTGGCCATGGCATTGGAGGATCGTTCGATTTCGTTGGACGAACTGACACGCCGTCTGCACGCGCCTGCCGAAGATCCGACGCATATCGACAAGCTCGCGCTGATCTTCGGTACCGAGGGCGACGGCCTGTCCCACCATACGATTGCCCGCGCCGATTTGACCGTGAAGATTCCGATGAGCCACGGCGTGGATAGCCTGAACGTGGCGGCATCCAGCGCAGTGGCGTTCTACGCGACACGCTAAGGAATCGCACGCGCTCCGAAAAGGCCGGATCCTTAACAAATCTACGAAACTGTTCATCGCAAGTTCACGGCACGCGGGGGCGAAAGCCTTGCATGTTCGTTTTTTTCTGCAATTATTAACTATGTAAACCGAATGCAAGGAAGCATCCGGCCCGGCAGTGCGGTGTCGAAAGACGCTCAGTAACAGAGAGGACAGTTACGATGACCAAGAATCCCAAGATTCTGTCGATTGTGCTTGCAGGTGGTGAGGGGACCCGCCTGATGCCGTTAACCCGTGATCGCGCGAAGCCCGCCGTTCCCTTCGGTGGTGTGTATCGTCTGATCGATTTCCCGTTGAGCAACCTGGTGAACTCCGGGTACCGTCAGGTCGTGGTGCTCACCCAGTACAAGTCTCACTCGCTTGACCGCCACATCTCCCAGGTCTGGCGTTTCTCCCCGCTGCTTGGCTCGTACGTCTCCCCTGTGCCCGCGCAGCAGCGTCTCGGCAAGCACTGGTATCTCGGCTCCGCCGACGCCATCTACCAGACCATCAACATCATCGAGGATGTCCAGCCGGACATCGTGGTGATCGTGGGTGCCGATCACGTCTACCGCATGGACTTCGAACAGATGGTACAGCAGCACATCGAGTCCGGCGCCGAGTTCACCGTGGCCGGTATCCGCCAGCCCATCGAGGAATCGAACCAGTTCGGTGTGATTGAGGTCGATCCCGATCACCCGAACATGATCAAGAACTTCCAGGAGAAGCCGCCCACCACCACCGGTCTGCCGGACAATCCGAACCAGATTCTGGCCTCCATGGGTAACTACGTCGCCAACACCAAGGCCCTGTTCGAGGCTCTGGCTCTCGATGAGAAGGCTGCCGACACCAAGCACGACATGGGCGGCGACATCGCCCCGTACTTCGCTTCCCGCAACGAAGCCGGCGTCTACGACTTCAACTCGAACGAGATTCCGGGCTCCACGGCCACTGATCACGCTTACTGGCGCGACGTCGGTACGATTAAGCAGTTCTACGATGCGCACATGGATCTGATCGCCTATGTGCCCGAGTTCAACCTGTACAACCAGGATTGGCCGATTTACACGATGTCCGGCAACCTGCCGCCGGCCAAGTTCGTGCACGCCGGCCGCGACCGTCTGGGCCACGCCACCGATTCGATCGTCTCCCCCGGTGTGATCGTCTCCGGCGGTGAAGTGCACCACTCCGTGCTCTCCCCCAATGTGCGTATCCACTCGTGGGCACAGATTGTCGATTCCGTGCTGTTCGACGGTGTAGTCATCAACCGCCGCGCCCGCGTGTACAAGGCGATTCTTGACAAGAACGTGGTGCTCACCGAGAACTCCACTGTCGGCATCGATACCGAGCACGATCTGGCCCGTGGCTTCACCGTCACGCCGGATGGCATCACGGTTGTCCCGAAGAACACCATCGTCGATGACTGATTGACCAGTCCAGACATGGAAAAGCCCCGCATCATGCGGGGCTTTTCTCGTATAGAGCTCCCTCTGATGAGGGAACTTACTAAGCGCTATCAGTACTTTGGCATATTGTCGAAGCTGAAGCCTAGGGCGGCGAGCTGGTCGCGGCCTTCGGGCGTGATGCGCTCCATGGTCCAGCGCGGATCCCACGTCCAGTCGATGCGGAACTCCTCGACCAGACCGGCCAGCGTGGATGCGCATTCGTCCTCGATAAGGTCGGTCAGCGGGCAGGCCGGCGTGGTCAGCGTCATCGTAATAATGGCGCGGCCTAGCTCATCGATCTCAATGCCGTAGACCAGACCCAAATCGATCACGTCGATGCCAAGCTCCGGATCAATCACCTGATGCAGTGCCTCGCGCACGTCTTCGGCAGTGGCGCGGCCGATATCGTCAATCGCCTTGATCGGAATCTCGCTGCCATCGGACTGTTCGTCATCCTGGCAACCGCATTTGCCGTGGTGACCGCCACACGCACAGGTGTCATCGCCGGACGCAGCAGAGTGCTCGATCGGGCGTCCGTTCGGGAAGCCCTTGGCCAAGGCCGGGTTGGCCATCACGCGGCGAGCGGCCTCCTCGTCCTGCAGGACGCCGTTGACAGCATCGAAAACGGACGGCTGTGGTTCGGGAACCAAATTATCGTTGGACATATTTCCTCAGTTCTTTGCAGCGAGGGCTTTGGCGATGGAGTCCTTCAGCCCTTCCCAGCCTAGCAGAGCGCATTTGATGCGCATAGGGTATTTCGACACGCCTTGGAATACCACGGCGTCGCCGAGCTTTTCTTCCAGGTTCTCGTCGTCCAGACCGGCACCGCGCGATTCCATCAGCTTGTGGAATGTCTGTTCCAGATCCATGGCCTCGTCAACGGTTTTGCCGTCCACCAGATCGACCATCACCGACAGGCTGGCCTGCGAAATGGAGCAGCCGTGGCCGTCCCACACCAATCGCTTGATGGTGTGCGGTTCGTCATCGGAGACTTCGACATGGATGGTCGCCTCGTCGCCGCAGGTCGGGTTGAACTGGTGCGATTCACCGGGCGTGCAGTATTCGTGGCTGGCTTGTACGGTGACATTGGCCGCTGCGTCCGCGGACTGTTCGACCGCTGCGTTGGGCGCAAAGGATTCCTTGCCATGCGGATGTTTCGACGCCTCGAGGATGACCTCTTGGTACATCTGTTCGAGGTCATCCCCGCTCATACCGAATTCGTTCATGGTGTTCTGTTTTACTCCACTCCAAAGAACTTACGGATGCCCTTGGCCGCTTCGACCAACGCTTGGGCATCTTCGACCGAATTGTAGACACCGGAGGAGGCACGGTTGGATGCGTATAGGCCGAAGTGGCGGTGTACCGGCTGGGCGCAGTGGTGTCCCACGCGAATCGCGATGCCCTGGGCGTCGATGAACTGGCCCACATCGTGCGGATGCACGCCGGCCACGTCGAACGCCACGGTGCCGATGCGGTCCACGTTTTCGCGCGGCCCGAGGATGCGAATGCCATCGACGTCGCCGAGCTTGAGCAGTTCGGCGGCGATGGTCTTCTCATGGGCTTCGATGTTCTCGAGCCCGATGTTCATCATCCATTCGGCGGCGACGCCTGCGGCCACCACTTGGGCGACCGGCTGGGTGCCGGCCTCGAAGCGGGCCGGAGGGGCCATGTATTGGGCCTCGTGGTCCATGTAGGCGAGCTCGACCATGGAGCCGCCGAAGTTGGACGGCGGCAGGGCTTCGAGCAGGTCGCGCTTACCGTACAGGAAACCGACGCCGGTAGGACCGTACATCTTGTGCGCGCTCCAGGCGGCGAAGTCCACATCAAGCGCGTGGAAATCGACCTTGAGGTGCGGTACGGACTGGCAAGCGTCCAAGATGAAGATCGAACCTACTTCATGCGCACGCTTGATGATCGGGGCGATGTTGGTGATGGCACCCGTGGCGTTGCCCACGTGGGTGACGGCCACGACCTTGGTACGCTCGGTGATGACTTCGTCGAGGTTGTCCGTACGCACACGGCCGTCCTCGGTCAGGTCGATCCACTTGAAGGTGGCGCCGGTACGGTAGGACAGCTCCTGGAACGGCAGCAGCACCGAATGATGTTCCGCACGCGAGACGACGATCTCATCGCCCGGCTTCAGGGCAAAACGCTTGGCGGCTTCTCCCCCACGCCCCAGCGATGCATTGCCGAATGCGGTGGCGAGCAGGTTCAGTCCGGCCGTGGCACCACCGGTGACGACGACCTCCTCTTCACCTTCGGCCGCATTCGCGCCGACCAGCTTGGCCACCTTGGCTCGGGCCTCCTCAAAGGCCATGGTGCTACGGGCGGCCAGCTCGTGCGCACCACGGTGCACGCCGGCGTTAATTGTACGGTAGAAGTTCGCCTCGGCGTCGATCACCGCATTCGGCTTCTGCGAGGTGGCCGCAGAATCCAGGTACACGAGCGGGTGCCCGTGAATCTCCTGATCCAGAATCGGGAACTGCGCCCGAATCGCCTTAAAATCAACCATTATGTTCCCCCTACTTACGTAACAATTGTACGAAACGAGTGGGAGTCTGACATGGCCTGTTCGCGACCGTAAAGACCTGGCCTAAGCGGCCCGGAGCGTGTCGAGAATAGGGCATGTCAGACTCCCACGGTCACGGACTCAGGCCAGTGCGGACTCGGAGTCGGCGCCTTCGGGCAGGTACTGGTCGTAGCCGTTCTCTTCGAGTTCGTCGGCCAGCTCAGGGCCGCCGGTCTTGACGAAGTGGCCGTCGGCGAACACGTGCACGATGTCCGGCTTGATGTACTTCAAGATACGGGTGTAGTGCGTGACCATGAGGATGCCGAACTGGTTGGCTTCCTTGGCGCGGTTCACGCCTTCGGACACGATGCGCAGGGCGTCCACGTCCAAGCCGGAGTCGGTTTCGTCAAGGACGGCAAACTTCGGTTTCAGCAGTTCGAGCTGCAGCACTTCGGCGCGCTTCTTTTCACCGCCGGAGAAGCCTTCGTTCACGGAACGGGAGGCGAACTTCGGGTCCATCTTGAGGCGCTTCATGGCTGCGGACAGGTCCTTGGCCCACTGGCGAATACCGGGAGCCTCGCCGTCGATTTCGGTCTTGGCGGTGCGCAAGAAGTTGGTCATGGACACGCCCGGTATTTCGACCGGGTACTGCATGGCCAGGAACAGGCCGGCCTTGGCGCGCTCGTCCGGAGTCATCTTGAGGATGTCCTTGCCGTCGAGGAGGGCCTCGCCGGAGTCGACCACGTACTTGGGGTGGCCGGCCAACGTGTAGGCGAGAGTGGACTTGCCGGAACCGTTGGGGCCCATGATGGCGTGGGTTTCGCCGGAGTGGACGGTCAGGGTGGCACCCTTCAGGATCGGCTTGATGCCTTCCTTGGTTTCGACGTGGACGTGCAGGTCCTTGATTTCGAGTGTTGACATTGTTGTGCTCCTAAAAATGCTGTTCTTACTTGTCTTCGAGGACCTGTGCCATGGCGTCGTTTTCACCACGGGCCAGTCGGCGGTCAATCACGGTCATCAGATGTTCGGAGATGGCGGGAATGCCGATCTCCTCGACGAGTTCGCCGAAGAAGCCGCGCACCACGAGCTTGCGGGCGTCGGTTTCGGGGATGCCGCGGGATTCGAGGTAGAACAGTTCCTCGTCGTCGAAGCGGCCCACCGAAGAGGCGTGACCGGCACCGATGATGTTGCCGTTTTCGATTTCGAGGTTCGGCTCGGAATCGGCGATGGCGCCCGGGGTCAGGACCAGGTTGCGGTTGAGCTCGTAGGAGTCGGTGCCGGGGGCGGTGGGCTGGATGAGCGCGTTGCCCACCCAAGTGGAGTGCGCGCCCTTGCCGTCAAGCGCGCCCTTGTAGACCACGCGGGACTTGCAGTCGGGGTGGTTGTGTACCACCATCGTGCGGTGTTCGATGTGCTCGCCGGGGTCCACGAAGTAGATGCCGAGCATGTTGAGGTCGCCCTGTTCGCCGCCGAAGTCCTGATCCATGCGGATGCGGACGATGTCGCCGCCCAAGGTCACGACGGAGTGGCGCAGGGATGCGCCTTCGCCGACGTGGATGCGGTGGTTGGCCACATGCTTGGCGGTTTTGGCCCATTCCTGAACGAACGTGGTGGAGACGTGCGAGTCCTTGCCGGTGGTGATTTCCACGCCTTCGGCCAGTCGTGCGTCACCGTCGTGTTCCACGACGACGTCCGCATGAGCCTTGTCGGCGGCGGCGATCACCAGATGGAAAGCGTCGAGGTCCTCCCCCGCGCCGTGCACCTTGACGAGCACGGGCTGGGCGATCTCACCGGACAGTTCCAGAATGGTTGCGGTGCGGCCGGATTCCCATTCGACTGCGGAGACGCGGTCGTTGGGCTTGGACACAGTGCCGGACAGGCCCTCACCGAGCTTGATCTGGCTGAGCTTCACGCCTTCGGCCAACGGCGAGCCGTCAATCATGGAGACTTCGATCTGCGTTTCGCCGGAAGGCTTGAACACGGTGAAGAACTCGTTGATGCGCTCGATAGGCGTGTAGCGCCATTCGTCCTGCTTGCGGCTGGGCTCCGGGTAGTCGCCTGCGTTGAACGAACGCACGGCATGGTCCACGGAGGACGGCATAGCGGCCGGAATCGCGTACGGGTCGTTGGGGTCGGCGACCGGAATCTTGATTTCCTTGACGGGTGTTGTGTTGTCGGTCATCGGAATCAGCCCACCGATCCTTCCATCTGGAGTTCCACAAGTCTGTTGAGTTCGAGCGCGTATTCCATAGGCAGCTCACGGCTGATCGGTTCGACGAAGCCGCGCACGATCATGCCTCGCGCCTCTTCCTCCGTGAGTCCTCGGCTCATCAGGTAGAAGAGCTGGTCTTCGGAAATCTTGGAAACGGTGGCTTCGTGGGCCATCGAAACGTCGTCTTCGCGAACATCGACATGCGGGTAGGTATCGGAGCGGGAGAAGTCGTCGACCAGCAGGGCATCGCACACGGTCGAGTTGGACGAACCGTACGCGCCCTTGACGATTTTGACCAGACCGCGGTAGGCGGAGCGGCCACCACCACGGGAAATGGACTTGGCGACGATGGTGGAGCTGGTGTGCGGGGCGAGGTGAATCATCTTCGCGCCCGTGTCCTGGTACTGGCCCTTGCCGGCGAAGCCGAGGGACATGGTGGATGCCTTGGCGTACGGTTCGGCGAGGATGCAGGCCGGGTACTTCATGGTGGCCTTGGAACCGATGTTGCCGTCGACCCATTCCATCGTGCCGCCCTCGCGCACGTAGGCACGCTGGGTGACGAGGTTGTAGACGTTGTTCGACCAGTTCTGCACGGTGGTGTAACGCACACGGGCGTGCTTTTCGACGATGATCTCGACGATGGCGGCGTGCAGCGAGTCCTCGGACCAGATCGGGGCGGTGCAGCCTTCCACGTAGTGCACGTAGGAGCCTTCGTCCGCGATGATGAGCGTGCGCTCGAACTGACCCATGGCCGGGGTGTTGATGCGGAAGTACGCCTGCAACGGGATGTCCACATGCACGCCCTTCGGCACGTATACGAACGAGCCGCCGGACCATGCCGCGGTGTTGAGGGCACCGAACTTGTTGTCTTCCGGAGGCACGACGGTGCCGAAGTACTTCTTGACGAGTTCAGGGTATTCGCGCACAGCGGTGTCCGTGTCGACGAAGATGACGCCCTGCTTCTTCAGGTCCTCCTGGATGGAGTTGTAGATGACCTCCGACTCGTACTGGGCGGCCACGCCGGAGACGAGGCGGTTCTTCTCCGCCTCCGGGATGCCGAGACGATCGTAGGTGTTGCGGATGTCGTCAGGCAGTTCGTCCCAGCTTTTCGCCTGCTTGTCGATTGGCTTGACGTAGTACTTGAAGTCGTCTGCGTTGAAGCCGGAGAGATCCACACCCCAATCGGGCATGGGCTTTTCGAGGAACGCCTTGAATCCACGCAGACGCATGTCGAGCATCCACTGCGGCTCGCCTTTGTCGGCGCTGATCGCGCGTACGACGTTCTCATCAATGCCTCGTTTTGCGGCTTCGCCGGCGGCATCAGAATCATGCCAACCATAGTTGTAGTCGCCGAACTGGCTGATGATCTCGTCATCCTTCTTGATCTTGTCCTCGTTGACGCGGGTACGATCAGCCACATACTGGCTCATCTCCACGTCAGCGGCGGCGTTTGGTGCTGTGTTTTCGGTCACCATCCTGCCTTCCTTGTATCACACTTAATCCTATGAAAACCTAGCAGAACCCAAGTGCAAACACTAGCCGCCCTGACGCATATTGGCTGTGGGCTTGATTACACGAATGCGATACAGCGATATTGGAGCCGGGCAAGCTTGTCCCATGCACACCGAACATCGCGTATGCGGCATTATGTGTCGCACCACTGCATGCCGTATTTGTTACATATCACACTGTTGCATATCACACTTGGATATGCACGCTCGTGCCCATATTGCACCAGTTGTAGAACCATTCGGCCACATCCCATCCGATACCCACGCAACCATGAGATCCGTTGGCAATGGAGGGCATTACGGCATCCGCTACATATCCGCCGGCAATACGGTGGATTGCGCAACCGGAGGAGAAGTAATTGACGAAGCCCACGTCTTTGACATCCCATGTTTCCACCGTGCCATCGGCAAGATTCAGCGTGCCGCTCATATCTTGACTGGGCAACTTTTGCCATACGTTGAAGTCACCTGTCGGCGTACACATCATGCCAACGCATTCGCCGGTGACGTTGTCGTTGCCCTCCGCGACCACGACATTCAATGTCTTGACCACCGTGTCATTCTCATAGGCATAGAGCTTACGGTCGGACAGGTCAATCGCCACGCGATGAGCGACCTTGACTTCCTGTTTGGGATCTACCTTGCCGTCCACATTCACTGAGCCAGTTCCCGTGGCCAGCACCTGAGCCAAGCGAGCACCAACCTCCGTATCCGCGCCATCGGCAATCACAATGCCATCATGGCCTTCTGTTTCAGTGCTCAGCACCTCGCCAGCATTATTGACGACGACCTTCTTGTCTTCACGTTCCAATTTGAGATTCGGCTTGATTTGCTCGTCATAGTATTGCTGCAGCTTATCGGCATCAAAGACCACGTAGCCATTACGTACTTCATTGTCTTTCAGCTTTGACTGCTGGTTGGCGTCGATGCGCATGGCCGAACCCAGCATGGACGCATTCACGGTGGCGATGTCTTTATCCGCCACCTTGATGGCCACGGCATTGTTCACTAGGGTTTCCAGCGTGGTTTTCGCCTCATCGGCAATTGCATTGGTAATCGTCGGTTCGGTTACGTCGAGTTCCACCCGAACGGTCTGTGGCTGGACACTGCCCAATGACTCCACTGTGGAAATGGCTTGCTTCGCAATGCTGGTGGCGTTGGCTCCCTGGCCATTTTCTCCCGCAATAACGTTGAAGCCACTGTTGTTATCGTTCAATGCGACTTGCGCGTCAACAGGTTCTTGTGCATCAATGTTCAGCGCCTTATCTACCACACTGCCATCAGCGAGCTCGGGATTGATTTGCGGGGCCACATCATGCGTAATCCAGAACGCATACTGTTGCCACCATGCGTCACCGCGTTGGGCATTGATGACATCGGATGCGATTGCTTCACCATCAACTTCGATGCCGAGATCTTTCAGCGTGAACGTCGCCGACTGCCCCTGGTATTTCGCTCGTACCGCGGTGTTGTCGACCTGGTCGTTGATTAGGTCGACAATCTCCTGCTCGGTTTTGCCGGTAACTGAATTTCCCCATAGCGTTGTGCCAGGCAGCACGTGATCTTGGAAGAACCAAACACCGCCGCCACAGGCAGCCCCCAAGGCAACCAGCAGACAAGCAATCACCACCCACGGCCAGATGCGGCGCCTCCTCATCTCATCGCCCTGAATGGAATCTGATGCAGCAGCATCCACACTGTCTGCCACAGTGCCGCTGACGGCATTATTCGCACCAAACAGAGGCGCAAACTGCTGGGTCGAGTCATCAAGGTGTTCGGTCATGGTCGGTCTTTCTGCGATGGCCTACTAAGCGTTATCTGCATACTACCAACACACCATAGAAACGGTAATTTTTTACCGTCGCCTTCCAATACATCATGCTGCATGCTGCTCATACAACAAAAAAGACGTGGTGGCGAAACATCATTAGATATTTCGCCACCACGTCTTTACCGTATGTCTTGCACTACGCCGATGACGGCAGCCAGCACATCATGCCGCGATATTATGCACGGCACGAAAGTGCGTCAGCGCGCCGCCTGATGGTCGAGCGCAGCCTTGACCAGGCCGGCGAACAGCGGGTGCGGCTTGGTCGGGCGAGACTTGAACTCCGGGTGAGCCTGGGTGGCCACATAGAACGGGTGCACGTCCTGCGGCAGTTCCACGAACTCGGTGAGCTCGCCGTCCGGGCTCTGGCCGGAGATGCGCAGGCCGCCTTCGCGCAGACGATCCTTGTAGGCCACGTTGACTTCGTAACGGTGGCGGTGACGCTCGGTGACATGCGTGGTGCCGTACAGTTCGGCGACCAGCGAGCCTTCCTCCAGCTCAGCCGGGTAGGAGCCAAGACGCATGGTGTGGCCCATGTCGCCCTTGCCGGCCACGATGTCCTTCTGCTCTTCCATGGTGGCGATCACCGGGTTGGCGCAATCGGGCTCGAACTCGGAAGAGTTCGCGTCTTCAATGCCCAGCACGTGGCGGGAGTATTCGATGACCATGGACTGCAGGCCCAGGCACAGGCCGAGGGCAGGCAGCTTGGTTTCACGGGCGAACTTCAGAGCGCCGATCTTGCCGTCGATGCCGCGGATGCCGAAGCCGCCGGGGATCACGATGCCGTCGACGTTGTCGAGAGCGGCGGCCGCACCTTCGGTGGTTTCGCAACGATCGGCCGCAACCCACTTGACGTTGACCTTGGCCCAGTTGGCAAAGCCGCCGGCCTTAATGGCCTCGGTGACAGACAGGTAGGCGTCCGGCAGATCGATGTACTTGCCGACGATGGCGATGTTGACCTCGTGCTTGGGGTGGTGCACACGCTCCAGCAGGTCGGCCCATTCGTCCCAATCGACGTCATGGAACGGCAGGCCGAGCTCACGCACCACATAGGCGTCGAGGCCCTCCTCGAACAGGATCTTCGGCACATCGTAGATGCTCGGCGCATCCACGCAGTTGACCACGCCTTCGGCATCGACATCGCACATCAGGGAGATCTTGTCCTTGATGGACTGATTGAGCGGGCGGTCGGAGCGCAGCACAAGGGCGTCCGGGGAAATGCCGAGCTGGCGCAGCATCATCACGGAGTGCTGGGTGGGCTTGGTCTTGAGCTCGTGGGCGGCGGAAATGTACGGCACCAGGGAAACGTGCACGAACATGCAGTTGTCCGGGCCGAGATCGCGGCGCACTTCGCGGGCGGCCTCAAGGAAGGGCTGGGACTCGATGTCGCCGACGGTACCACCGATTTCGGTGATGATCACATCCACGTCATCGGAAGCCTGGGCGCGCATACGAGACTTGATTTCGTTGGTGATGTGCGGGATAACCTGCACGCACTGGCCGAGGTATTCGCCGGCGCGCTCCTTGCGCAGCACTTCCTGATAGATCTGACCGGTGGTGACGTTGGCCTTCTGGCTCAGGAAGACGTCGAGGAAACGCTCGTAGTGGCCGATGTCGAGATCGGTTTCGGCACCGTCTTCGGTCACGTAGACCTCACCATGCTGGAACGGGTTCATGGTGCCCGGGTCGACGTTGATGTACGGATCGAGCTTTTGCTGCAGAACATGGATACCGCGGCTGCGCAGCAAACGACCGAGCGAAGATGCGGTCAGGCCCTTGCCGAGAGAGGAGACAACGCCGCCAGTGACGAAAATATGCTTGGTGACGTGTTCTTGAGAATTACCATGTGTTCTTCTAACCATGGAATTTCACTCTATCATCCGTGTATGACCCGGCGTGTTCACCAGACGCGTCGGCCCCGACATGGCGTACTTGAACAATACGAATAGTAGGCTCGTCAAAAAGCATACGCAAGGTCATAATCACGTCAAACGTCTTATCCGCCAGCTATTGCAGGTATTGGTCGAGACGCACTAGGCCTAACGCATATAGGACAAACGCTGTTTTCAGGTTTTTCAGCGAGGCCCATTCATCGGCACCGTGCGCGTTGCCGGCACCTGGTGCGATGAATGGCGGGGTCTCCAGGTCGATGCCGTCGACCGCCGGCACATGGCCGGCATGGAATTCGGGACCGAAGTTGAGTGCGCGCGGGATAAAGCGGGCGTGGGTGCCGTCGCCGACAGCCACGGGTCGAGCCTCGCAACCGAGCACGTCGTTGTAGGTTGCGGTGAGCAACTGGACACGCGGGTCGTCAGCCTGCACGTAGTATGGGTCATCGTTAAGGATGTCGACAATGCGGCCGCCCGCCGCTTCGGCTTGTGCTTGAATACGCTCGATGATTTGTTCGTGTGCCTGGCCTACCGCATAACGGATGTCGAAGTGCAATACGATGGCATCTTCAGAAGTCTCACCCGATACCGCGCCTAATACCTTGTCTGCTTCAGCGAACTCATTCGCCGGTATAATCAAACCACCATTGGCGGTAGTCGGTCCGCTTTCCGCATTCTCGCAATCGATACCCAAGCCGGTGCCATATGAGTCTTTTGTCCATTGGGCAATCGCCTGCGCTGCAGTGAGGTCACGGCCTTCGAGCAGACCGGACCGGGCAAGCGCCGTAGTGAGCACCGCTATAGCGTTTACGGTACCGGACGGCTGGCAGGCATGACCGGCGACACCGGTGGCCTCAATCGTGACGCCTTGCGCTGTTGCGTTGATATGCAATCGCTCGGCGATATCTGGAGCGATGTTGCCGCTCTGGCAGAATGCTTGCCGCACGGTAGATTCGTCGACGCCGGTGAGGGTGATTGCGGCGGCCCCGGGAACCGTGTTAGTGGCGGTGCCGGCATGCCAACCGCGCAATTGCGGCCCGACCGGCAGTTCGACATCCACATCGAGCAGCCCTTTTTGGATATTGTTCACCGGGAAGGGACCATCGGTGACGATGGCCTGGTACGGCGCGCCGATGTTGGCGACGAACCATTTGATGTCGTTGAGCGCGATCTCTTCGGAGCCGCCGAACAGTATACGTACGCGGTGGCGGAAACGGTGGTCGTGTTCCTTGAAGAAACGGAGTAGGAAATAGCTGGTCAGCGCGACGCCTTTATTGTCCAATGAGCCGCGACCGATAACAATATCGCCAATAACCTGCGGATCGAAGGCATCGTGCGTCCAACCGTCGTCGGCGGGGACTACGTCGAGGTGGTCGACGAAGGCGATGTCACGGTCGGTCTCCACGTTCTCCTGTGGATAAACGACTTCCATGACGTGGCCGGTGTAGTCGCGCGTAGGCAGCCCGTCTCGTCCTGCCTTGGCCAGCATATGGTCGAATACACGGCGTACTTCGGGTCCATAAGGCGCGCCCGGACGAGGATTCGGGTCCGATTCGTCGGAAACCGACGGGTAGCGCAGCAGCTCACACAGCTCATCGACGAACTGTGCGCGGTGGGCGTCAAACCAGCGTGACGCGGCATCGACGAGATCACGTTCCGTGGCGGTGAGAGTCATGGCTTCCTTTACTTGGACGCTTATGGTTTCCTCAGGTAACAGGAATCCCGGGCGCAACGTCGACTGCTACCCGGGATTGGCTGGAGGGCTTGGTTCTATTCGCTCAGCAAGTGCGCCACAGCATCGAGCGCGAGCTTGTAGCCGTAGAAACCCATGCCGGTGATGGTGCCGGTGGCCACAGGGCTGATTACGGAACGCTTGCGGAACTCGTCGCGGGCGGACGGGTTGGAAATATGGACTTCCATAAGCGGCAGGTTCTCGTCAATGACCATGTGCGCGGCGTCGGCGAGAGCATACGAATAGTGCGTGAAGGCGGCGGGGTTCATGACCACCGGGGTTTTCTCGTCGGCGGCTTGGTGCATCCAGTGCACCATTTCGGCTTCGTCGTCGGTCTGGCGCACCTCGACTTCGAGGCCGAGGTCCTTGCCCCATTCGGTGCAGAGCTTGCGCAGGGTGTCGAGGTCTTGACGACCGTAGACGTCGGGCTGGCGGACGCCGAGACGTCCGAGGTTAGGGCCATTGACAACGATGACTTTGGTCATTGGGACTCCTTTTGTTTGTGCTTCTCTCCCTCCGCCCCTTCGGGGCACCTCCCTCATCAGAGGGAGGTAGAAGGTAAATCCGACTCCGGGGTACCTCCGTTAGAGGGGAGCCAAGTACTTTTTTCTGAGGGGATGGCGAACGGCACGGCCTACGGCCGTTCAATTACTGCTGGATACGACGGAATGCTTCTTCCACGGCTTCGGCGGGCGGGTTGTCGAGGTGTACGACGTGACCAATCTCGTCGAGGACCACGAAGCGCAGCTCATTGCCGCGGGCCTTCTTGTCGCGATGCATCAATGCGAGCACGTCGTCGAACGAGCCGCCATTCCACGACGTCGGCAGACCCATCGAAGCAAGCAACGAGCGGTGATAGTCAACCAGATCCTGATCGATGTAACCGATCAGATGGGCCAGCTCGGCGGCATACACCATACCGACGGCCACCGCATTGCCATGCCTCCAGCGGAAATGCTCGAGCTTTTCGATGGCATGGCCCATCGTGTGCCCGTAGTTGAGGAATTCACGCAGACCCTTCTCCTTCAAATCGGAGGAGACGTGGTAGGCCTTGACCTTTACCGTGCGCTCAATGAGCTCGGCAACCACGTCTTCGAGCGGCGAGCCGAGGAATGTAGAGCCGTCGAAAGCGCGCAGTTCAGCTGCGTGGTCTTCGAGGATATGCAGGATTTCGGGGTCGCGGATGAAACCGGATTTGGCGACTTCGCCGAGACCCTCGATGAAGATGTCATTGGGCAGCGTAGCCAGCGTCTTGGTGTCGGCCAGCACACCGGCAGGCGTGTAGAACGAGCCGACGAGGTTCTTGCCCTGCGGGGTGTTGATGCCGGTTTTGCCACCGGTGGAGGCATCGACCATGGCCAGCAGCGAGGTCGGGCAGTTTACATAGCGCACGCCGCGCATCCACGTGGCAGCCACGAAACCGGCCAAATCGGTTGCGGCACCGCCGCCAAGCCCCACCACGGCATCGGATCGGGTGAAACCTTCGTTGCCAAGGCGTTCCCAAATGCCGTTGGCCACGGTAATGGTCTTGCCGGGTTCGGCATCCGGAATCACGATGTCGGAAACCTCATAGCCGCCCTGACGCAACAGGGCGCGGGCACGATCGGAGTGTCGCTGCACCGGCTGAGTGTGGATAAGCGCGATTTTGGCGGGTTTGGGTCCCAGCACGTCGACCAGATGGTTCATGGCACCTTCGCCAATGACCACATCATACGGCTCAATTGCCGCTCCGGTAACATGCACTGCTCGCTCAGATACCATATCAATCACTTTCTTCGCTGCGCCCTGAGGCGTAAGCCCCCGGGTATGGACATGAACGTTGGCGACCTCGCGGAATACTGGGTCACGCTGCTTGAACAGTTTTTTCCAACGGGAGTTGGCGTTGCCATTGAGCATGGGCCGGCCTCCCCCACGGTTCGCGCGTTCCATGGCTTCCGCCGGATCGGCATCAAGGTAGACCACACGACCGCCATGGTCGATGTAGGAGGCGAGGGCATGCTGGGTGGATGGCGTCATGGGAGCGCCACCGCCCAGCGAAAAGATACCGTCGAAATCCTCAAGCATATCGGCGATGAGATCGGCCTCGACCTCGCGGAATGCCGGCTCACCGTATTCCTCGAAGTAGGAGGGAATCTTCATGCCCACTTCACGTTCGATCTCCACATCGGCATCGGCGAACGGCAGACGCAACATATGCGCCACTTCCTTACCGACACGTGTTTTGCCGGCTCCCATCATGCCGATGATGACGGCGCGGGGGCGTGCGGTCATAATCTACGAATCCTCTCGACGATTGGTGAGTACAGTTGCTGATGGTTCCGCGGCAGTCGTCACGAAACCATACGCCCTTCGTTCAGCGCATGTGCTCCGGCCACGAGGCGAGATACGACTCAAGGTTGCGCCGTGTTTCGGCAACACTGTCTCCACCGAACTTATCCAGCGCGTACTTCGCCAAAGTCAGACGCACCATGGCCTCGGCCACCACGGATGCCGCAGGCACGGCGGTGCTGTCGGAACGCTGGTTGATGGCTTGTGCGGATTCGCCGGTCAGCACGTCGACCGTACGCAGGGCCTTGGGGATGGACGGAATCGGCTTCATGGCACCGCGTACGCGAATCACCTGGCCATTGGACATACCGCCTTCAATGCCGCCTGCGCGGTTGGACAGACGGTCGATACGGCCGTCGGCGTTGACCACGATCTCATCGTGCGCCTGCGAACCGGGGCGGGAGGCTTCCAGGAAGCCGTCGCCGATCTCCACACCCTTGAACGCCTGAATGCCCATGATCGCGGAGGCCAGAGCCGCGTCCAGTCGGCGGTCGGACTCCACATACGTGCCGATGCCGGCAGGCACACCGTAAGCCAGCACTTCAATCACGCCGCCCAACGTATCGGAGGCCTTCTTGGCCTCGTTGATGCGTTCGATGATGCGGGCTTCGGCCTCTTTGTCCAGCGTACGGACAGGCGAGGCATCAAGCGCTTCCAGATCGTCGGGGGTGGGCAGAGGCAGGTCGGGGTTGGTCTGCACGCCACCAAGCGCCACCACGTGGGCTACGGTGCGGATGCCGAACGCCTGATCCAAGAACTGCTTGGCCACCTCGCCCAAAGCCACACGGGAGGCGGTCTCACGGGCGCTGGAGCGCTCCAGTACCGGGCGGGCGTCGTCAAAACCATACTTGCGCATGCCGGTCAGATCGGCGTGGCCCGGGCGCGGGCGGCTCAGCGGCGCATTGCGGCCTTCGCGCGGCAGGTCATGGTCGAGTGCATCGGCGCTCATGACCTCGGTCCACTTCGGCCATTCGGTGTTGGCGATTTCGATGGCCACCGGCGAGCCGAGGGTCAGGCCGTGGCGTACACCGGTCAGCAGACGGACCTTGTCTTGCTCGAACTTCATGCGGGCACCGCGACCATATCCAAGTCGACGGCGTGCCAGTGCGGAAACGATATCGTCCGTGCTAATACGCACGCCGGCCGGCAACCCTTCAATCATGGCCACCAATGCTTCTCCGTGAGACTCCCCTGCCGTCTGCCAACGCAGCATAACTTCCCTCGTTTCATGTGTGTACGTCTATGTGTACGTCTAGCTAGGGGTTAATGTTAAGCCATGCCATACCTGTTCACGCTACCCGGTCTGCTATGTGGGCTTGCACTGTCCATTGAGGATGTTCGTCATCGGCGGGTGCCGATCGCGTGGGTGGCTGCGGGCGCGTTGCTTCAGCTGGCCGCCGATTTCGCGTATGGAGTGGTGGTGAACGACCTGTTCGTGCTGTTGCAGGCGCTGTTGTTCACCGTGCTATGTTGCCTGATCCAGTTCGCGTTGGCGTTGCTGGTGCCTCGGTCATTGGGATTCGGCGATGTGACCGCCTTGATACCTATGGGATTGTCTGTCGGACTGTTTGGCCTGTTGCCTGTGGTGGTCTGGTGGCTGGCGATGGGCGTTGCCGGCATCACATGGATTGCCTTGTGGACGCGATTCGACCCACAACGCACATCACCGGCACATGCGGGCAAGGTGCCGTATGTGCCGGTGATATTGGCGGGCGCGATTGTGGCGGTGGCTGTTGGGGTGTTGTCCTAGATTTCTTCCATCCGCTTCGCGGGAGCCCCGGGCTTAAGTTGAGCGTTACATTCCCTGCAGTGCTCCCCTCAGTCCGCTTTTTTGCGGACAGCTCCCCTCGGCGAGGGAGCCAATGAAGAGACCAACGTCCGATCAGCTTCCCCAAGCGAAGGAAGCTAACGGGATGACTACTGGTTTTCGGCTTGCCACTTGCGTAGTTCGGCCACGTTCTGGTCATGTTCATCGGCGGTTGCGGCGAACTTGGTTTCGCCGGTGTCCAGATTGACCGTGCAGAAGTACAGCCAATTGCCGCCTTCGGGGTGCAGTGCCGCTTGAATGGCGTTATCGCCGGGATTGCTGATCGGCGTAGGCGGCAGGCCGGAGATCTTGTACGTGTTGTACGGGTTGGACTCGTCTTGGGTCATCTCGGTGGTCACCTGCGCGGGCTTGACGTTATTGCCATAGGCCACGGTGGAATCCATGCCCAACGACATGCCCTGCTCCAAACGGTTCTCGATGACTCGCGTCACTTTGCCGTAGTAATCGGCTTTGTTGACCTCGGCCTCGGCGATAGAGGCGATGATCATCACCCGTTCGCGGTCACTGCCGGCCGGCACGCCCAATTCATCCAACTTGGCGATACGCTTATCGACCATGGCCTTGAGGATTTCCGAAGCGCTCTTCATGCTCTTGACGTTGTAGGTTCCCGGCTCCAGCCATCCCTCAAAGCTACCGCCCGCTTCATTGGGCAGAATATCCTTACCCTTGTTCTTGATAATCGTGTCGAATTCGCTTTGGGCAATGCCGGAAAGCTTCGCGGCGTTGGCGAACACATCGGTGGCACGTTCACCGGGACGAACCTCGAGGAAGCCCGCCGCCTGGTTGGTGTCGGAGAGAACGTCGATCACTTTGGATGCGGCCATATGCTTCTTCAATGTGAACGTTCCCGGATAGAGTGTCGTGCTATTGGCGTTGACCACGCTGGTGAACGCGGCAGTAGACTTGATGACTTCGGCCTTGAGCAGATTATCGGCGATCTCCGCCGCGCCTTGGCCCTCGCTCACGGTGAATTCGACCTCGCCATAGCCCGGTCCCGGATAGTCCGCGATGGCCGTCGACTGGTTGCTCCGGCTGTCGCGCCATGCGATGAGCTTGGTTACGCCGAAATAGCCGCCGCCGATAAGCAGGGCGACGATGGCGATAGCGATGATAATGCCACTGATACGCTTGCGCCTGCGCTGTGCACGTCGCTTGCGCATCTCCCTGCGGGATTTCGGCGGTTCTGGCGGCTCGGCCCCGCGCATTGGTTCTGACCCCTGTTCGACCCAATGCGTGTTGTCATCAAAGAACTCGTTAAAATCATCGGTCATAACCGATACCTCACTGCTCCCGGGTACGGTCGAGTGCCGTCTGCAAAATCACCACTGCCGACTGCTGGTCAACCACCGGCCTGTGCTTGTTCGAAGCTTTATGGGCCTCGAACAGCTGACGATGCGCACTGACTGTTGTCAATCTCTCATCTATCAATGATACCTGCGGAATCTGATACTCCGTAGAATCACTGTCTTCACTCTCTGCTTGCAGCCTCTTCTCCAGATTGGCCGCCCACCTGCGCGCTTTTTTGGCGCTTTTGCCTTCTGTACCGTCCATCTGCAGGGGCAGTCCGACGATTACATGGTCCACATGTTCGTCTTCGATGACGTTCAGGACCTCGTCAATAGCAAAGAAATAGTCGCCGGCAACATGAATGTTGCCAGCAGGATGTGCAAAGGTAAGCTCCGGGTCGGACAGTGCCAGTCCGACCCGGGCATTACCCAAATCAACGCCTAACCACACCACTGGCGGAATCAGGCTTTCTGCGCCTCGTGCTTGAGCGCTTCGAGGGCCTCGTCGATCTTGGAGGCATCGACACCGCCACCCTGGGCGAAGTCCGGCTTGCCGCCGCCACCGCCGCCGAGGACCTTGGCTGCGCCACGCACCAGATCACCGGCCTTGATGCCGGCCTTGCGGGCGGCCTCGTTGGTGGCCACGGCGACCATCGGCTTGTCATCCTCGTTCACGCCGGCAAGGGCCACCACCACGGGGGCGTCTTCACCGAGCTGGGCGCGCACGTCGAGTACGGTCTTGCGCAGGGCATCGACCGCGCCAAAGTGGCCCACGTTCTTGACGGCCACCTTGACCGGGGCCGCGGAGTTCTTGGTGTCAGCAACCAGCGCCGGAACCGAGGCGGCCAGCTGGGACTCGTACATGGAGGCCAAGCGACGATCGGATTCCTTGAGCTTGGCGAGCAGGGCGTTCACACGCTCGGCGAGCTCGTCCGGACGAGCGTTGAGCTTGTCGGACAGCTGGGAGACCAGCGCGTGCTCACGAGCGTTGAAGTCATAGGCACCCTGGCCCACGACGGCGTCGACACGACGCACGCCGGAGCCGATGGAGGCTTCGGACAGGATGTTGACCATGCCGATCTTGCCAACGTGGTCCACGTGGGTACCACCACACAGCTCGCGGCTCCAGCCGTCTTCGCCGATGGAGACCACGCGTACGATGTCGCCGTACTTCTCGCCGAACAGGTGCATGGCACCGAGGGCGATGGCGTCGTCGAACTTCATTTCCTTGGTGGTCACGGCGAGGTTGTCGCGCAGCTTGTCGTTGACGCGCTCCTCGACTGCGGAGATCACGGACTTGGCCGGGGCCTTGGACCACTGGAAGTCGAAGCGCAGACGGTTCGGGGCGTCTTCGGAGCCGCGCTGGGTGGCCTGCGGGCCCAGCTCCTCACGCAGCGCCTTGTGCACCATGTGCGTGGCGGTGTGCGAGCGGGCGATGGCGCCACGGCGGGCCAGGTCGATGTTGGCGTTGACTTCGGCGCCGACGACCAGCGTGCCTTCGGTCAGACGGCACTGGTGGACGATGAGGTCCTTGATGGGCTTCTGCACATCGTCGACTTCGAGCACGGCGCCGTCGTCGGACAGGATCTCGCCCTGGTCGGCGAGCTGGCCGCCGGCCTCCGCGTAGAACGGGGTGCGGTCGAGGATGACCTCGACGTTGGCCGGGCCGGTCACGGCGGGCACGGAACCCTTGCCTTCCTGCATGATGCCGATCACCTTGGCGCGGGCGGACATGTCGGTGTAGCCGAGGAAGTCGATCGGGCTGACGAGCGTCTTCTTGAAGTCGTCGTAAACGGAAAGATCCACGTTGTGACGCTTCTTGAGGGCGTCGGCGCGGGCGCGGGACTTCTGCTCGGCCATGAGTTCGCGGAACTTGGCCTCGTCCACCTTCACGCCCTGTTCGGCGGCCATCTCGAGGGTCAGCTCAATCGGGAAGCCGTAGGTGTCGTGCAGCTTGAAGGCGTCCTCGCCGGCCACGACGGGCTCGGCGGAATCGCTCTTGGCCTTGTTGACGGCCACGTCGAGAATCGTGGTGCCGGTCTCAAGGGTGCGGCGGAAGGCGTCTTCCTCGCCATACGCGGATTCGGACACCTCATGGAAGGTGTCGTTGAGCTCCGGGTAGCTGGCCTCCATGGCGGCCTTGGAGGTCGGGAAGAGGGTGGGCAGCACCGGATCGGTCACGCCGAGCATGCGCATGGAGCGCACGGTGCGGCGCAGCAGGCGGCGCAGCACGTAGCCACGGCCCACGTTGGACGGGCGCACGCCGTCGGACATGATCATCAGGGCGGAGCGCACGTGGTCAGCGACCACGCGGAAGCGCACGTCGGCGTCCTCGTTCTCGCCGTACTTCAGGCCGGAGAGCTGCTCGGCGGCCTCGATGACCGGGAAGACCTCATCGGTCTCGTAGATGTTGTTCTTGCCCTGCAGCAGGTAGGCCAGACGTTCCAAGCCGGCACCGGTATCGATGTTCTTGTTCTCAAGCTCGCCCACGATGTGCAGGTCGGTCTTGGACTTGACGTTGTCGACCTCGTAGTTCTCGAACACGAGGTCCCAGATCTCGATGTAGCGGTTCTCGTCGGCAATCGGGCCGCCTTCCTTGCCGAAGGCGGGGCCGCGGTCCACGTAGATTTCGGAGCAGGGGCCGCCGGGTCCGGGGCCACCGGTGGTCCAAAAGTTGTCTTCCATGCCCATCTTCTGGATGTGCTCGGGGTCCACGCCCTCGTTGATCCACATGGAACGGGCTTCGTCATCGTCGGTGAACGTGGTCATCCACAGCTTCTCGGGGTCGAAGCCGTAGCCGCCCTCATCCTGCGAGGTGGTGAGCAGCTCCCAGGCGTAGTGGATGGCCTCTTCCTTGAAGTAGTCGCCGAAGGAGAAGTTGCCGAGCATCTGGAAGAAGGTGCCGTGGCGGGTGGTCTTGCCGACCTCGTCGATGTCGAGCGTACGCACGCACTTCTGGTTGGAGGCCATGCGGCGCTTCGGCGGGGTCTGCTCACCCATCAGGTACGGGATGAACGGCACCATGCCGGCGATGGTGAAAAGCGTGGTGGGGTTCGGGGAAATCAGGGATGCCGAGGGCACGATGAGATGGTCGTGCTTGGCAAAATAATCGAGGTATCGCTTTGCGATGTCCGCAGTGCGCATGAGCGGATGAACTCCTTGTTTGGGTAATGGGCGCAGTTGCGCCTGATATTGGTGGAAAAGACTGGATTATGAGGATTAGTTTGTTCTAGCTGATTCAGTGACTAGATGGCAAGGCGGCATGCGCGTGTCAGTTGGCGCGCTCGATGTACTGACGGTTGAGCTCAGCCTCGCGGGCTCGACGGGTGGCATTGAACTCGTTGACCAACCCTTCGAGTGTTTTCATCGGCACATTGTCCTGATCGGGGCCAAGCAGGAACTGGCGTGCCGCATCAGGCGTATTGGCCTTGACATAGGCCTGTGCCTTGGTGACGGCAACGATTCCGATGGCCACGCCGACGCCGACCCAGAAGATGCGTTTGAACATCACTCCCCCTTCTCGGCGGTGTCGTTGACGGTGGTTTTCGCGGCGTTCTTCGCAAGGAAGGACTGACCCGTGGTTTTCAGCGCGTAGAAGGTGGAAGCGATCTTGATGATGGGCTTACCGAGGAAGGAGCCATACAGATCGGTCAACGCACCAACGTTGTTGGCGGTGGTGGAAGCCGCGGCGGAAATCTTGTTCACGTCTTCGAGCGACTTGTTGACCTGCTTGACGGTGGTCACGCCTTCGTCCAGCGCGGGGATGGCGTGTTCACCGGACTCCCGGACCGTCTGCGATATCTGATCAAACATCTTGCCCAGCCTGATCAGCGGATAGATCATGAAACCGGCCAATACTGCGAACGCGATGGCCGCGATCAGGCCAGCGATCTCTCCGACTCCCATTGTTTCCTCCTTGAGGTCACACTTACTCGCCTAAGGGTAGCACTCCTTCCCTATTTCTTGGCATACCATTGCATGCGCAGGGCGAAAACCGTGCGCGTGGGCGTATGCGGCTATAGGCGAAAGGCTGTCCTGCTGACGCTTTCGTTTGCGGCGTGCCGCCGTGGACCGTACGTGCTATTCGATATGTATTGCTTGCTATTTGCTACTTGCCGTACGAAACGATGGTCACGGCTTCGCCGAACGGCTTGTCGGTGTCGAAGTCGATCACGGTTACCGAACCATTGGCCGGGCGTTCGTTCAGATCGAGGTCAGGGCCGCCGAACCGGTGACCGAGGCTAAGCAGTGTGTTGCCATGCGAAATCTGCAGCACATCGTCGCCGTCCTTGAGATTCGGGTTGTCGGCGATAAGACGGAACGCACCTTCGACGCGCGTCCAATATTCCTCATCGGATTCCGCGTCGTGGAAGGGATCGGCTTCCTTGAGAAAATCACGCGAGGCCCCCAACCCGAACTTCTCGACGATTTGGTTGTAGGTTTTGACGCCGTGGGGCGCTCCCGCGGCGTACCAGGCCATGGCCATGTCAAGTCCCTCGTAGTAGCCGTAGAACTGCTCGCGGAAGTGCATGTCCGTCACGAGTGCGGGGCGCGGGTTACCCGCGGCTTCGTTGATGTCGAGAATTTTCTCGGCCGTCTGCTGGGCACGCGTGGTGTCCGAACAGTAGGCGGCGGCGAACGTCAATCCTTTCAGTCGCTCACCGGCCTTGACGGCATCGGCGACGCCCGACTCGGTCAGCGGCGAATTCGACCATCCCTGCAGACGGTTGTATCGGTTGAAATAGGTCTGTCCGTGACGGACCAGATGCAGATGAAGAATCATGGTTCTGATTATGTCACCATTCCGGCGGTTTCGGTGCGGGTTGCCGGAAGTCATAAGTCATAACGGCATAGGTCACTACCTGAGATATGCGTAATCCGGGCAGTATACCTAACGATTCCTGAGAGTACACTTAGAATACTGTGAGCATAACCTTGAAACCTGCACCATCTCGATCGTCTGTGCCTGCCCATTTCAGGGGTATCGATGGACTGCGCGCTCTGGCGATTCTTGGAGTCATAGCATTCCACACCCGCCCGTCGCTATTGCAGGGCGGATTCATTGGCGTGACGATGTTTTTCGTTATCACCGGTTTTCTTGCCACACGTTCGGTACTGAACATGGTGGACCGCACCGGGTCCTTTGGATATGGCCGATATCTGATCCGCCGCATTACTCGTTTATGGCCGGTGATGCTGGCGACCATTGCCGTGGTGCCTTGGCTCACTTGGATGTTCGCTCCCAGCCTGTTGCAGAAAGTGGTTTCCGATTCGCTGCCGAGCGCCTTGTTCGCCAGCAATTGGGTGTACATCTTCCGCAAGGTGCCGTATTTCGAGGCGGCCGGATTGCCTTCTCCTCTGACCCATCTGTGGTTCTTGGGCGTGACGATGCAGTTCTATCTGGTTTGGCCGTTGCTGATGGTGGTGCTCGGCAAAATCACCAAGTCCAAATGGGTGCGCTCCATGGCGATTCTTGTCATCATGGCTGCTTCCACCGCCGACATGGTGCTGCTGTTTGACCCGGCCAATACCTCCCGCGTGTATTACGGTACCGATACTCGCCTCGCCGAGCTGGCCGCCGGCGCGCTGTTGGCTATCTGGATTGCGCCTTCCTCGCGAGGTACGGAAGCTGCGGAAGCTGGAGCGGCTTCGCAAACAGTGCAGATCGAACGTCAGGCCGGCGACAAGACGGGCGCCCGTCTCACTATCGTCTGCAATGTTCTTGGCACCGCGGCTTTGGCGGCACTGCTGACCGGATTCTGGTTCGCCAACGGGTATCTGTCGTACATGTACCAAGGCGGGTACCTGATTACCGCGTTCATATCGTTGTGCGCCTTGGCCTGTGCCGTGAACAATGACTCAATCTGGTCGCACGTGCTGGGTTGTGCTCCCCTACGCTATATCGGGTCGCGATCGTTCTCGCTGTACGTCATGCATTATCCGCTGCTGCAGTTCATGAACCCGGCGACACGAACGCAGGCGTTGCCGTGGTGGGGTTGGGTTCTTGAGGCCGTCGTGGTGTTGGCGGCGTCGGAAGCCTTCTACCAGCTGGTCGAGGCGGCCCGTAAATCGGTGCAGATGCCTCGTAGCCAACACGCCAAGCCGCTGCCGAAAGCCGGCTACCGGCTGCGCCCGGGCGCGTGGGTCATGTCGGTTATCGGATTGGTGACCGTTGTGGCGCTGACGTGGGCACCGGTGGACTGGAATGGCATCGCTCAAGCGCGAGCCATTCAGCTGCGCCCCGAACTCGCGGCACCCGCCAAGCCGGTCAAGAAACCGGCGAAGCCCGAGCCCGAGTCTTCTGCCATAAATGCCGCGAACGGCGAAACCAATACCGCTGACGCGAATAAGAACGGTTCGGATTCTCAGCCGCCCATCATCAAACCGATTGCGGAAAAGGTGCCAAACAATCTTGACATTTCGAAGTACGCCTATGATCCGGCAACGGAAAGCTGCAACGCGGATATGATGATGGTCGGCGATTCAGTGACGTCGGGTACTTCGGACGCCATCCAGGCCGCATTCCCGAACGCTTTTATCGATGGCCTGCCGAACCGTCAGCTGCCGCAGGCGGTGGATGTGTATCAGCAGGACACCGCTGCCGGCCACAGTGGCAGTGTGGTGGTGTTTGGCCTCGGCACGAACGGCGTGATTTCGAATGAGCAGGAAGTGCAACAGCTCATTGACCTGACCGGCGGCAAGCCGACATACTTCATCACCATCCGTATGCCATACCCGTGGCAGGAGAACAACAACAATACGATGCTGCGTGAGGCCGCCAAGAAGAACAAGAACGTGGGCATCATCGATTGGCATGGGTATAGCGAAGGTCATAGCGAATACCTCAACGATGACGGCATTCATCCGAATATGACCGGTGCCTATGCGTACGCGACGATGATTCGCCAGGCGGTGTGCGGCCAGTAATCGCCCTACAACGCAGGAACCCCGCGGCTTCTCGAAAGAAGCGCGGGGTTCGAGCGGTATGTCCTGGATTTGTTGACCAGAGGGCCCGGATCAGCGGGCGTAGAATTCGACCACGTACTGGATGTTGACCTGCACCGGGATCTCTTCGACCTCCGGCTTACGGGTCACAGTGGCCTTCAGGGACGGCAGGTTCACGTCGAGGTAGCCGGGGACCGCAGGCAGCACGTCACGGTGCACGCCTTCGGCGGCGATCTGGAACGGAACCATGGTCTGGCTCTTGGCCTTCACCTGAATGGTCTGGCCGGGCTTGACGCGGTAGGACGGGCGGTCCACGATGTTGCCGTCAACGAGGATGTGACGGTGCACCACGAACTGACGGGCCTGGGCGGTGGTGCGGGCGAAGCCGGCACGCAGCACCAGGTTGTCGAGACGGGTCTCGAGGTCGGTCAGCATGGCGTTACCGGTCTGGCCGGCAGTACGGGTGGCCTTCTCGTAAGCGGCGCGAAGCTGCTTCTCGGAGATGCCGTACTGAGCGCGCAGACGCTGCTTTTCGCGCATACGCACCGCGTAATCGGACTCGGTGCGGCGGCGGTCACGGCCGTGCTCGCCAGGAGCGTACGGACGCTTTTCGAAGATGCGCTGAGCCTTGGGGGTCAGTGCGATGCCGAGGGCGCGAGACAGACGCACCTGACGGCGAGAACGCTGAACGTTCGTCATTGGATTAATCCTTCTGTCGTTATCTGAACGGAACGCTTGCCTTGCATATGCCTAACAAGCGCTGAGTCGGGCCTCCCCAGCGCTTCGTCGTGAATAAACACGAACGGGTTGGTTTTCTTGCGATTACCTACCGCCGACCCGCTGATGGGCTATGACTCCAGACGGTATCTACCTGTTGGCAGACACCAGCAGACCATATTACACCGAGGCTATGGACAGCACTCCGGCGTCCATGCGATACACCCGATCTGCGTATTCGAGTGCATCGGGATCATGGGTGACCATGAGAATCGCCGTGCCGTTGTTGGCTTGGTCTCTGAGCAGACGCATTACGATGTCGGTGCTCTCTTGGTCGAGGTCGCCGGTCGGCTCGTCGGCGATGAGCAAGCTCGGCTGGTTCATCAGCGCGCGGGCGATGGAGACGCGCCGCATTTCACCGCCGGACAGCTCGCGCGGGTAGCTGTCTGCCAGATCGGCAACACCAAGCTGGGTGAGCAGCGTGCGAGCTCGGGTGGCGAACAGGTCCGAACGGCTCGCAGCCGTGTTTGACGGCGTGTTTTCCTGGTCTGTGATTGGCGCAATGACATCCGGCATGAACGGGTCGGCGGCTGAATCGGCGGCCGCTTCATCATTGGTGGCAGCGGCTTGCGCCACGGCATCCGTTGCTTCTGCGTTTTGGGCGAACGGCAGCGGCTCCGGAAACATCGTTGCGGGCAGAATCACGTTGTCGAGCACGGTCAGGTTGCCAAGCAGGGTCTGGCTTTGAGTCACGAATCCGATGGTGCGATTCCTCAGCACGGACAGTGCTTTATCGCCCAAGTCGGCCACATTGCGTCCAGCCACGCTCACGGTTCCCGAGGTCGGGCGAATCAGCCCAGCGACCATGTTGATCAACGTACTTTTACCGTTGCCCGACCGGCCGACGATGGCGATGAATTCGCCGGCATCGACGGTGAGGTTCACGTGGCTGACGGCGTCGAACGGCGTGCCGCGGCGGACGAACTGGCGGGTCAGGTCCGTCAAGGTCAGCAGATGGTCCGGGGAGGGCGTCTCGGTTACGTGCGGCGAATCCGGCGCAGTCGGCGCGTTCGGCTGAGCTGGCGTGGTCGGCTGGAGCTTGGTCGGCTCAACCGTGGTCGGCTGAAGCGGCGTAGTTGTCTCAGTCATATCACTCCCCCTCTCGCAGGGTCAGGTAGGCTTCGGGCCGGCCGAGACGCCACATGGTGGCCAGCGAACCGATGATGCCGATGACCGTAGAGCACACAATGGTCACGGCAATGAATCCGATCACCGCAACCGGGCTGGCTTGCAGATACGGCAATTGAAGCTGTTTGCCGATCAGCGAACTGAATGGGAAAATCACCAGGCTGGCCGCGCCGACGCCGATTACGCCACCGATCAGACCGATGATGGCGGATTCCTTCAGAATGATGGCATTCAACATGCCGCGCGTGGCGCCCATGATGCGCAGGGACGCGAATTCGCGTTTGCGTTCGTTCACCGACGAGGCGAATACGGCGAGCAGCACAATCACGCCCATTACCCAGATCACCGCCACGAAAATCTTGAGGTAGGTGACAAGCGCGGTCAGCGAAGTTCTGGTGTTGGCGGTGATGCCGCCGGGGTATACGTACCCCAAATCGGCGAATCGGGAATCAAGACGCTTGATGTTCTCAGCTACGGTCTGCGCTTCGTACCCCTGCTGCGTCTTAATCATCACGGTGGAGACGGCTTTGCCGGCATATTCGGCGGACATGACCTGCTTGGAGACCTTGGCCGAGGCGGCGACCATGTCGGGCACGGTGTTTTGGCTGATGAACACCGAGTTGTCGAGGCTGGTGCCGGTGTTGGCGAGCTGGGCGACGACCGGCCATGAACGGCCGTAGAGTTCGATGGTGCCGTCGGTGGACACGTTGACGTTTGCGCCTGCAATCATCTGACCGTCTTCAAGGGGGCCTTCGAACTGGGAGGCGACCCATGGTTCGATGACGAAGTCAGTGTCCGGGTCGTAACCGATGATCTGCAGCTTTTCGGCACAGCAGGCGGCGGCCAGCGATGATATATAGGTCTGTTCGGTGGCCTGTGCGATGCCGTCGGCCTGCATGACCTCGTCGGCGATGTCTTTGGTGAAATAGAAAGTGCTGGGATTGCCGTTGGTGAGCAGCGCTTCGGCCTTCTGCACGGTGTTTTGCGGCACGACCATGAGGTCGGCGCCCAGGCGCTTTTCCATACTGGTCATGCCAGTGTTGAGGTTCATGGTCAGCATGGTGCCGCCGAAGAATGTCAGCGCGAGGATGGTGACGACGGCGAGCAGTGCGCCGGTGCGGAACGGCTTGCGTTTGAGGTTTTCAATCGGAAGGCCGCGCAATGCGATATGGGATGGCACGATGAATCCTTATGTTGCTTATAGTGCGGTTGCAATAAGCGAGGCCGGAGTCCAGCGTTCGGAATGGCTGGGCTCCGGCCGTCTGCTCGATCAGTTGCGCTTGGCGGCGCGAGAGTCGAGCCAGATGGCGATGGCCGCGAACACGATGGTGAGCACGCCGAGCACGATGAGCGTGGGCAGCATAACCATGCGACAGTGCATCATCGCGCCCTTGCAGATGCCGATCAGAAAGGTGGGTACGGCGAGTAGTAGCAGGGCGTCGGCTGCGGCGGCGATATTGAGGCCGATGCGAATCTGCGGGGCGACGAACAAAGCCACGACGCCGAACACGAGGATGACGACGCCGATGCCGGTGGCCGCCTGCTGCGAGTAGTGGCAGGCCCCCGGCATGTCATGGCCGGTGCAGGCGTGCGCAAAGGTCTGGGGCGCGATGGTGATCAGCGCGCCGAACAGAATATTGGGCACGGATGCAAACAGCTTGTTCTTCATAACTACTTTTTCCTCTCCCCTGTTCCCAGGGCTCGTAGGCACAACCTCCGCATTATGCCCACACTGTGATGAAGAACACAAGTCTTGTTTTTGCGAATTTATTTGGTATATAACTCAGCCCCTCGTCAGAGGGGCCAATTTATCTACAACTTCTCAATCGGCGCTACGCGGAGCATGAGGCGTTTGACGCCGGCGGAGCCGAAGTCCACGGTGATTACCGAATTGCGGCCCTTGTCTTGTGCGTCGGTGACCTTGCCGAGACCGTACTGGTCGTGGCTGATCATGTCGCCCACGGCGAAGTCGGCGATATTCAGGCCATTGTCCTTGGTGAGCTTCGAGCTAGGCACGGCAGAGCCGGTCGAATCGGATTTCGGTGCGGTACGGCGCGTGGTGACCTTGCCGCCACGGGTGCCACCATATGAACCGGACGAAGAACCGGAACGGGAACGGGAGCGGGAACCATAGGAGGACGAGCCGGAGCGGGAACCATACGACGATGAACGGGAACCATACGACGAAGAGCCGGAACCCGAGCCATACGACGACCCATACCGCGACCGCGACCCATAGGACGAACCCGAACCGGACGAACCACGCGAGCCGAACGTCGACGACCCGCCAAACGCGGCGCCGCCGAAATCGTCATCATCCCAGCCGCCCAAATCGTCGGCGAATCCATCGGTCTCCCAGCTGGCGCGCATACGCTCCACGCCGGCTTCACGGCGTTTCCAATCAATCAGCGAATCCGGAATCTCGTCGAGGAACTGGCTGGGCATCATATCGGCGGCCTGGCCCCACTGGGAGCGGACGGCGGCGCGCGTGACATACAGTCGCTGCTTGGCGCGCGTGATGCCCACATAGGCGAGTCGGCGTTCCTCCTGCAGTTCAGTGGTGTCTTCCATCGAACGCGAATGCGGGAAGGTGCCCTGTTCCATGCCGGTCAGGAACACCACCGGGTATTCGAGGCCCTTGGCGGTGTGCAAGGTCATAAGCGTCACCTTGCCGGAGTCCTCCGCCTCGCCGGGTAGTTGGTCGGAGTCGGCCACAAGCGCGGTGGTCTCCAGGAATGCGGACAACGTGGCGTCAGGCGTGTTCTGTTCGAATTCGGCGGCAGTGGACTGCAGCTGGGAGAGGTTCTCCAGACGGGAGGCGTCCTGCGGGTCCACGGATTTCTCGAGTTCGGCCCTTAAGCCCGACTTCTCCAATACTTCGGCCACGATCTCGCTGGGCTTGGAGTCGTGCGCGCGCGTGAACTGCGAGAGCGCGCCCATCAGATCGCGGAATGCTCGTAGCGAGGTGGCGGTGCGTGTCGGCACCTCGATCTCATCCAAGTGCATGAGTGCGTAGAAGAAGCTGGTGCCATGCTCGCGCGCGTAGGCGAGCAGCACGCCTTCGGCGCGGTCGCCAAGCCCACGCTTGGGCACGTTGAGAATACGGCGTAGATTCACATCGTCGTCCGGATTGACGAGCGCCTGCAAATAGGCCAGCGCATCCTTGATTTCGCGACGTTCGTAGAACTTGGTGCCGCCGACGAGCTGATACGGCTGATTCGTGTTGATCAGCGCCTCTTCGAGCGAGCGGGATTGGGCGTTGGCGCGGTACATGATCGCCATGTCGGAGTAGGCGATGCCCGCTTCGGCGTGCAGGCGCGCGATTTCGGTGGCCACCCACTGGGCCTCCTGCTGGGCGTTGTCCGCCGCGTAGCCGACGATCGGCTCGCCCTTGCCGAGCGCGGTCCACAGTTTCTTGGGCTTGCGGCCCTCGTTGTTGCTGATCACCGCGTTGGCCGCATCCAGAATGGTCTGCGTCGAACGATAGTTCTGTTCGAGCATGATGGTCTTGGCGTTCGGGAAGTCCTGCTCGAAGTCCTGAATGTTGCGGATGTCGGCACCACGGAACGCGTAGATGGACTGGTCGGAATCGCCCACCACGGTGATCCAGGCGGGGCCGGACTTGCCGGCGTTAGGCGCGCCCGGGATGGCCTTCTCCCCCGTGTCCACGCCGGCCAGCTCGCGCACGAGCACGTACTGGGCGTGGTTGGTGTCCTGATACTCGTCGACCAGAATGTAACGGAAGCGGTGATGGTAGTACTCGGCGACGGCCGGGTCAGTGCGCAGCAACTCGACCGTGCGGCCGATCAGATCGTCGAAGTCGACGGCGTTGGCCAGGGCCAAGCGATGCTCGTATTCGGCGTAGATCACCGCGTAGATGGCTTCAAGGTCGCCCACCGTGCCGAACTGGTAGCCGCGCTGGCCGGGCGTGAAGTCGGGCGCGTGAACGGCGAGGTTTTCCTTCCAACCGGTCAGATTGTTCTTGAGGTCGGAGATATGGCCGAGAATCGAGCGTGGAGTGTAGCGCTTGATGTCGAGGTTGAATTCGGTGGCGATGATTTTGACGAGTCGCTCGGAGTCGGCGGAATCGTAGATGGAGAAGCCGGACTTGAGTCCGATGGACTTGCCGTCGCGCCTCAGAATGCGCACGCAGGCGGAGTGGAAGGTGGAGACCCACATGCGCTGGGCCACCGGGCCGATCAGCGAGCCGAGTCTTTCGCGCATTTCGGCGGCGGCCTTGTTGGTGAAGGTGATGGCTAGAATCTGGCTCGGCCATGCGCCGAACTGGCTCAAGATCCAGGCGATGCGGCGGGTCAGCACGCGGGTTTTGCCGGAGCCTGCACCGGCTCCGATCAGCAGCGCCTGACCGCGGTATTGCACGGCTTCCGCCTGCTGCGGGTTCAGGTCGCCCACGAGTTCCTGTGCGCTGCGTGCGATGACTTCCGGCTCGTCGTACACTGTTGCCTCCCTTTGAATCGCGACATTCATGTTTACCACATGCACGGGTCAGCGCAGGACAACGTACACTTACGAGTATCCATATCATTCACTGACATACAACAATGGGAGGTTCAATGCAGGAACTTGAGGAGCGAATCCAAAGCGAGGGAACGGTGAAGGCGGGTAATGTGCTCAAGGTGGACGCGTTTCTGAACCACCAGTGCGACGTACGCCTGTTCGACCGCATGGGTTCGGCATGGGCCGCTCATTTCGCCGGCAAGCACATCACCAAGATTCTGACCATCGAGGCGTCCGGCATCGGCATTGCGTGTGTGGCGGCCCAGCATTTCGGCAATGTGCCGGTGGTGTTCGCCAAGAAGGCGCAGTCCATCAACCTTGACGGCGACCAGTACACCACCACGGTCTATTCCTTCACCAAGCAGAAGGAGTTCCCGGTGATCGTGGCCAAGAAGTATCTGAACGCCGGCGACCATGTGCTGCTTATTGACGATTTTCTGGCCAACGGCAAGGCGTTGCGCGGTCTGATCGATCTGTGCGAAGCAGCCGGTGCCACGGTCGAGGGCATTGGCATCGCCGTGGAGAAGGGCTTCCAGGGCGGCGGTGACGCGCTGCGCGCTGAAGGCTACGATGTGGATTCGCTGGCCATCGTCGAGTCCATGAATCCCGAGACCGGCGAAATCACATTTAGGCACTGAGCACATTGGCTGCTCCCGCCGGCGGGAGCAACAGAGAGAAGAAGAGAATCATGTCAGAGAAGAAAACCAATCATTCCGTATCCTTTGAGGCGTTGTCTTCGCTGGACGCGCCAGTATCCTTCTGGAAGGGCATTCCGTTCGGCCTGCAGCATGTGATGGCCATGTTCGTGGCGAACCTCGCCCCGATCTTCATCGTCGCCTCGGCCGCGAAGATGACCCCGGCCCAATCGGCCACCATCATCCAGTCCGGCCTGCTGGTTGCGGGCCTGGGCACTTGCCTGCAACTGTACGGCGCGTGGCTCATCGGCTCGCGACTTCCGATGGTCACCGGCATCTCCTTCACCTACGTGGCGGCCGCCGTGGCGATCTGCGCGGACAAGGGCTATGGCGCGGTGGTCGGCGCGGTAATGGTCGGCGGTCTGCTGGAACTTGTGCTGGGTTTGACGGCCAAGTATTGGCGTCGGTTCGTGCCGCCCATCGTCTCCGCCATCGTGGTCACGTCGATCGGCTTCTCGCTGCTCAACGTGGGTGCCACGAGCTTCGGCGGCGGCAGCGGAGCCAAGGACTTCGGTTCCTGGCAGAACCTGACGCTCGGGCTTATATCTTTGGTTGCCTGCCTGGCGTTCCAGCTGTTGATGAAGGGCACGGCCAAGCAGCTGTCCGTGCTGTTCGGTCTGGTGGTCGGCTATGTGGCGGCTATCTGCATGGGCAAGGTCGATTTCTCCGGTTTCCAGAACCTCGCCATCGTGTCCGTGCCGCAGTTCATGCCGTTCAAGCCTGAGTTCGACTGGGGCTCGATCATCTCCATCGGCCTGCTCTACGTCGTCTCCTCGGTCGAGGTGCTGGGTGACACCGCCGCGCTGACCAAGGTGGGCCTGAACCGTACGCCCACCGAACGCGAGACCGCGGGCGCCATCGCCGGCGACGGCCTGATCTCCACCGTATCCGGCCTGTTCGGCTGTCTGCCGCTGACCTCGTTCGCACAGAACATCGGATTGGTGGCCATGACCAAGGTCGTCAACCGCAAGGTGATTCTCTCCGGCGGACTGATTCTGGTGCTGGCGAGCTTCGTGCCGGCCATCGCCGAGGTGTTCAACTCGCTGCCGCAGGCGGTGCTCGGCGGCTGCACGATCATGATGTTCGGCAACATCATTCTTTCGGGCTTCCAGATGATTGCCGAGGCGGGCTTCACGCAGCGCAACATCACGATTGCGGCGCTTTCGCTGACCATCGGCATCGGCTTCACCCAGGTGAGCGACATCTTCACGCAGTTCCCGGCACTGTTCCAACAAATCTTCGCCTCGAACTGCATCGCCGTGGCGTTCGTGGTGGCCGTGATCCTGAACGCCGTGCTGCCCAGCGAGGAGCACTTCCTCTCTGCGCCCAAGGAGGCACCGGCCGCGGACGCCGAGTGATAACAACGCGACATATCAGCTGCGCATAATCACATGATGATGCCCTATCGTCTTGCAGGATGATAGGGCATCATTGATTTTGGGAGAGACTACAAGTTGAACCATGAGTTCGAGCCGGTGGCGTGTCGATCAATCGTCATCTTCCCATTCGAGGATGTCTCCGGGTTGGCAGTCGAGTGCCTTGCAGATGGCGTCCAACGTGGTGAAGCGGACGGCTTTGGCACGTCCGTTCTTCAGAATGGACACGTTGGCGGGAGTGATGCCAATTTGTTCGGCGAGCTCGCCGACGCCAATCTTGCGTTTGGCCATCATGACGTCGAGATTGATGCGAATCGTCATCTCAAATCACCTGCTCGAGTTCGCGCCCGAGCCGGACAAGGAGAACAGTTTCCATACGGCCACGAACGCCGCTTCGATGCAGAACAGGAACAGCACGCCCATAATGAGATATGGCCAGCGCATCGACGTCTGGCTCGGGTAGAGGCCGGCCAGCGCGCCGCTCAATCCCGGTACGGCGAATAGTTGGCCCCATAGGCAGGCCAGCCAGACCAGAATCACGATGGCTTTCAACGCGAGCAACACCCATCGGTTCATGTAGTTTTTCATAGCCCGGTCCTTTCAGGTGCCGACGTTTTTTTGGCGACACCGCGAACATCGATATGACTATATCGAAAAACGATATACCTTGCAAGGCGTATTGCGTCAACCGGCATTGGTCGCTCGTATACATATAGGCTTCGGCAGACTGTCAGCAGACCGTCAGCTCAACGGAGCGAACGCCATATGAGCCACCCATTCGCGCACGAGCGTGATGACGGCTTCGGGTTGGTCGATGTGCGCGTTGTGACCGGCATTGTCCAGCGTCACGAAGGTGGCGTTGGGATAGTGCGGCAACAGGGCTTGCTGATCTTCGTATCCGACGATCTGGTCTTGCTTGCCGGTGACGATGAGCACCGGACCCGCATATGTGCCGAGCATTTCCTCGGGATTATCGGCCAGCCAATAGCGCTGATCCAGTCGTTCGCATGCCGCACGGTCGCACAACGCCACGCCGGGCAGGATGAACCGTTGGTAGCGTCGCCACGCGTCGAATGACTGGTTGACGCCCATGGTAATGAAATCGAACACCTGTTCCTGCGGCAAGGAGTGCGTCAGCTTGGGATTGGGCTGTGCAACCACATGTTCGGCCACATGCCGGCCGGCATGCTGCGGGTCCACGACCGGCGCGATCAATGCCATACCGGCCACTCGGCGAGGTTCGCGCGCCAATACTTCGCGGACAAGCGCACCGCCCATCGAGTTGCCGACCATGGCGAATGGAGCCGCTTTACCGACAAGACCGTCAATGGCCGTTTGCAGCCAATCCGCCATTTCCGGCAGCCCGCAGGCATGCTCGGGCAATGCCGGCGTACGGCCGAAACCGGGCAGATCCAGATATATACGGCGAATTGAATCATTGCCGTCAAACGCCTTGTCGAGCATCATCAGCGAACGATGGTCCACACCCATGCCATGCACGAACACGACGGGCAATCCATCATCATTGCCCTCAATCGCGCAGTACGGCTGCAATTGCGCCATGTGTTCCTCTCCTTCAACCCGGTACAAATCGCCTTTCACACAATAGCGGCAGCAGCTCCCTTGGTGTCGGAGCAATCCCGACCGCCATTCTCGGTTTCGAGGGGCTGATTTGCGCGGATGTCATGAAGCGTGAAGACTTGTCACAAAGTCGCGTGATGACGCAGCCGCCGTTCAGGTGGATATGCCACGCTGTCATGATGACGGCCGAGCCGGAACACGGCAAATCCCGCATGCTGCATAGGCCAGCCGGTCACGGTCAGCCATGACACCGAAATATTGGAGGCGCAATGGGACAACAGGTGCGGTACGGCAGACGCCGCTCCCATGGCGCGGGCGCGCTGATTGCAGCCGTCATACTTGTTGTTGCGGCGCTGATCGCGGCATGGACGCTGCTGCCACGGCTATTCACGCCTCGCGAGACCGCGCGCACGGCCGAGGAAGCATATTGCGCGGCGGTGTCGTCCGACGGAGCCCGCCGCACCTTGACGCCTGATCAGGCGCAGAACGCGGCGCTGATTGCGAACATCGCCGTCACGCGCGGACTGCCGGATCACGCGGCGACGGTGGCCATCGCCACGGCCATGCAGGAGTCGAGGCTGACGAATCTGGACTACGGCGACTTGGATTCGCTCGGCCTGTTCCAACAGCGGCCCAGCCAAGGCTGGGGCACGGCGGAGCAGGTGTCCGACATGACCTATGCGACAAACATCTTCTACGATCATCTGCTGCAGGTGCCGGATTGGGAGACGATTCCGGTGGAGGACGCCGCGCAGGAGGTGCAGCGCTCAGGCTACCCGGAACTATATGCCGCATGGGATGCGATGGCACGCGCTTGGGCCTCGGGGCTGACCGGTGAACGGTCGGCGGGCGTCACGTGCGCGTTGGAGCCAGCAACCTCCTCGGACGCGGACGGGTTGGTTGCCGCCATAGGAGGTACACTGCCGAATGTCAATGTCTCGGTTGTGCCCCCAAATGGCAAAACCGGCACGAACAACGGCGCTGCGACCAATACGGCCAGCACAACGTTGACGATCACGCTGCCGGACGGCCTGTCCGCCGACAACCGCACTCGACTTTGCTGGCAGACGGCAGGCTGGCTGGTCACGCATGCACGTCAATACGGCATTGACGCACTGCACGCGGACGGCATGGATTGGAACCGCAAAGCCGGCACATGGATCGGCACCGAAACCGCCGAGCAGACCATCACCTTCACGCTTGCGTGATGTGACCTATACCGCCGTTGCGACCACAAATCCGACTGGTTGGAGCCTACGCCGTCGATGCCGCCTGAGGCACGATACGGATATGTTTTTACTCGTTCGAATGAGCCCAATCCACGACGGCTTCGATGTTATTGCCATCCGGGTCCAGCACGAATGCGGAGTAATAGCCGGGATGGTACGGGCGCGGACCGGGAGCGCCGTTGTCTCGGCCGCCGGCGGCGAGCGCGGCTGCATGGAACGCCTGCACGGCTTGCTGACTGTCAGCCAAGAACGCGATGTGTGTGACCGGCGTGACCGGCGAAGCCTCCGCCTCCAGCCCTTCAATCGGTGACACGTAGAAATCGGAGTGCAGGGTTCCGTCATCCACGCCGAATCCGAGCGTAGGCTCATGATGCGCCTTGACGATATAGCCGAGCGGTGCGAGCGCCTGTTTGTAGAATGTGATGCTACGGTCGATGTCTTTCACGTGCAACGTCAGATGGTCCAGCATGGTCTTGGTCGCCCTCCCCTGGTTCTTGTATTCGATTGCTGCTTGCAGTGTAAGCCCGAACGTTTCCCACAGGGCCGCGCATGGCTATGATGAGAGCAATCGCACGTCGAGTTCGAGACAATATTCAAAACGAATCCAAGGCAATAAGGGGAATGACGATGACCAAGGCACTGATTGTGGTGGATGTGCAGCCGACGTTCTGTGAAAGCGGCGAACTGGGTGTCGCAGGCGGCAACGCGGTCGCCGAGCGGATTGCCGATTATGTGAACGCGCATCGCAGCGAGTACGCGTATATCGCAACCACGCAGGACTGGCATATCGAGCCGGGCGCGCACTGGTCGGCGGAGCCGGATTTCGTGGACACGTGGCCGAAGCATGGTGCGGCCGGCACGCTGAACGCCGAATTGCATCCGGCGATCAAGGCGCTGAATATCGAGCATCATTTCAAGAAGGGCCAGTATTCGGCGGCATATTCCGGTTTTGAGGGTATCGAGGACAATACCGACCGTATCCAGACCCGCGAGGAGGTCGAGGCCGAGCAATCCGCCGGCAAGACGCTGGCCAACGCGCTGAAGGCCGCCGGCGTGAGTCGCGTGGATGTGGTGGGCATCGCCGAATCGCATTGTGTCAAGGACACCGCGCTCGATGCCAAGAAGCTCGGCTTCGAGGTCACCGTGTTCGAGGATCTGACCGTGCCGGTCAGCGAGGAACTTGGTGTTGCGGCCCGCAAGCAGATGGCTGCGGGCGGCATCACATTGGCTGAGTCCCGCTGATCGGGCCGGATATACCCAGAGCGAAGCACACAGCCGTAGCATCAATCACGCGCAAGATTCCCACGCCACCCAACATAGCCCGCCCGCCTCGACCGGCCGATATCATCGGCGAACACGCGGAACCGAACCCTACATCGACGTTCGTTTCGTCTGGTTTGGCCCATGAATTCTGCATGAATTGGGGTGAACTGGCGGGGCTGGAGGCGAGCGGGCGGCGGATTATGGGGCACAATGGTTTCAAGGAGGCCGCCATGGTCGATGACTATACTGCCAAAATGACTGAGCTGATCGAACTCATGCGTCTGATCGGCAACGATACGCAACAGTGCGAGGTCAAGGAATGCAAGCGCAAGATCTCCTCGACCATCACCGATACGCTGTCCGCGTTCTCCAATGGCTCCGGCGGCTGGATTATCCTGGGCCTGTCCGAAAAGAACGGGTTCACGCCGGTCGAGGGATTCGACGCGCGCGCCATGCAGGAGGCGCTGAGCCAGGCGTGCGAGAAGATGACGCCGGTGGTGCGGCCCGTGATCGTCACCTGCCCGTTCGAAGGCGCGAATCTGGTGTTCGCGCGCATCGACGAGATGCTGCCGCGCGACAAGCCCTGCTTCACCACCGCGCTCGGACCGCACGGCGGCTCGTTCATCCGTACCGGCGACGGCGACCGGCGCATGACCTCCTATGAGGTCGACCGGCTCATCGAGGAGCATCTGCAGCCCACATACGATCTGGATATCGTGCCCGACGCCACGACCGATGACCTCGACCCGCAGCTTGTTGCCGGACTGTTGGCACGCGTGCGCGAACAGCATCCGCGCGTGTTCGCCGACCGAGACGGCATCGATGTGCTGCTGGATCTGCAGGTGTTGCGCCATGATGATTCCGACGAGTCGGAGGTCGGCGGAATCCTGCGCCCCACCTTGGCCGGACTGCTGGCGTTGGGCCGCTATCCGCAGAAGTTCTATCCGCGGCTCGGCATTTCGATTGCCGTGTTTCCGGGGACGAGCCGGGACGATGTGTTCCGGGGTGACGAACGATTGGTCGCCTCGAAGTCGGTGGTCGGTTCGATTCCGGTGATGATCGACGATGCGGTCGACTCGTTGATGCGTTGGATTGGCGCGAAGAAGCCCGACTATCCGCCGCTCGTGTTGCGCGAGGCGATTGCGAACGCGCTCACCCACCGTGATTATTCGCCCGATGCGCGCGGCACGCAGGTGCATATCAGCGTGTTCACCGATCGCATCGAGATCACCAATCCGGGTGGCCTGTACGGCATGGTGACACATGATGTGCTGGCGAGCCCTCATCCGGTGACGGGCGCGCCGTTCGTCTCCACCCGAAACCAGTTCCTGTTCACGCTGCTGGAGTCCACGCCGTATCCGGGCGGCGGGTTTGTGAACCCGGAAGGCGGCGACGGCTACCAGCGCATCGCCGCCGCGTTGCGCGAGGCCGGCATCGAGCCGGCGACCACGCGCAACGACATCAACACGTTCACGATGACCATCACCAAGCAGCGCACGATGGCGAACAGTTCACCGGGCGACGTGGTCAAGGCGATTATGACCGTACTGGAGCGGCATTCGGCCATGAGCGTCAAGGAGATCATGCGCGAACTGCAGTTGACGCCGCTGGCCGCCACATCCGGTATGCGCGAGCTGATGAAGGAAGGGCGGGTCGCCCGAGTCAAGTTCGCCGACGACCCGGCACAGCGGTATCGGTTGAAAGGCTGATTTCTCACTCGGCCAGCTGCGTGGTGGCGGGCGCGGCCAGGGCGGGGCGGGATCGGCGGAAGCGGCCGGCGGCCAGGCCGATGCAGATGAACATCACACCGAACAGTGCGACCAATCCCAGCGAGCCGGACCAGCCGGCGACGCTTATGCCGGTTTCCGCCGCCGTGCCGAAGCCGAGCGCGTTGTCGATCGCGGTGCAATACCACCAGCCGGGCAGGAACTTGGCTATGGTCACCATCACGCCGGGCATCATGTCAATCGGCAATGCGACACCCGACGTGAACATGATGAGCAGGCCGAAGATGTTGGCGAACCCGTTGGCCGCCTCTTCCGAGAGCCCGAACTCGCTGAGCATGAATCCGCAGGCGACGGTCATCAGCGCGTACACGCAGGTCGCGCCGAACGTCATCAGCACTCCCCCGACGCTCAGGTGCAACGGATCGAGCCCCGCCGCCATCATCAGACCGATTGACAGCACCAAATAGCCGACGCATACGACGAGCGCGAATCCGCCCAACGTCAGCAACCGCTGGAGTCCCATCAGGACCATGCGTCGGGGCGAGGCGGTGAGACGCCGCCGCACCTCGCCGGTGGTGAACGCGCCCAGGATCATCGATCCGCAGATGGTCATCGCCAGGGACAGCGGGTACAGCGCGGTTTTCATGGTGCCGCCGAATCCGCTGACCGCCGTATCCGCAGCGCTTGCCGACTCCTCGGTCGGCGTATCGACCACGGCGATCTGATGGTTCACGTCTGTATCGCTGGCCGATTCGGCGGCCATTTTGGCGGCCTGGGACAGATCCTTGATATCCGGCTTGTCGACTTGCCCTTCCGGCAGCGAGTCCAGCATGTCTTGGTCCAGACTCGCGCCATCAAAACCGGCGGCCCCTCCTGTAGCGTTCATCATGCCGGCGAGCGCCGCCTGGTCGACCCTCGTCTGCGCGCCGATCAGTGCGGTGCGGGTGAGCGAGAGGAACCCGCCGACGTTCATCCGCGCCATCGACCCGGAGCCGGATGCGTAGCTGGTAACCGTGTCCACGTTCGGCGGATTGTCGCCGTCCGCCGCCGCGGCGACATAATCGTCAGCGAATCCGTCGGGAATGATGACGATCAGGTCCACCCAGTTCGAGGCGACGGCCTGTTGCAGCGTTTCGCTGGTGTCGTCGAGGTCCACCAGTTCGCTGGAATCGCGCAGGTAGGCGCGCATCGACGTGGCGATATCACCCCGGTCGGAGTCGCGGTCGATGATGGCGACGCGCGTCTTGGTCGATTCGAACACCGCGGACATGGAGCCGGATGCGGAGGTCAGCATCGCCCAGCTGATGGACATCATCAGGATGCCTATGAATACGAGGTAGATCATCAGGTAGACCCGGTGCGCGAACAGCACGCGCAGCGTGGCTTTACAGGTGTTCATAACGTTGCCTCCTCAGCATTGCGATGCCGGCCAAGAGGAATACCGCGCTCATCGCCAGCAGAATGATGCAGGTGGTGATGAACGGCCGGTAGCTGTCGTAGTACAGGATGTCGTAGAACAGGTTCGTCACCTGCTGTGCGGGGTTGATGGTGCCGAGTATGGGCGCGTTGCGGGCTATCCAGTCGCTGATCTGCATGGCAAACCCGCCGTACAGTCCGGTGAACAGCGACAGCGTGCAGGAGATGCCGGTCGACAGCCCGTATTTCGTGTTGTACGAGAGCTTCGGCACCGCACCGAGCAGGGTGCCTGCTGAGCTGGTCATGAACGAGGCGATGATGACCGCGAGGATCGCCGCCGGTTCGCGTCCGCCGAGCGAGACGTTGCAGGCGAGCCGGATATAGGCCAATGCGATGGACAGGGCGACCGACGAGCACAGCCAGCAGGAGAGGAAGCCCGCGACGAGCTGTTTGGCCCGGCTCAGCGGCGCTACGGTCCGCCGTATGCCCAGCGCGGACAGGTTCGCCTGTGCGGCGGCGACTGTGCTGATGGAGTATCCCATGGCCATCATGCAGGACATGGCCAGCAGCGCGTAATAGTATCGGGCGATCTCGTCAGGCTGGAAATGCGTGAGCGTCGTCTCATGGGTCATGTCGACGTTCTGCCCGACGCTGTTCCAGAAGTTCCGGCTGAGCGCGGCCTGTGGATTGTCGGCGATGGTCTGCCGGGTAACGGCGTCGGTGCGGTTGTACAGGTCGATGACGCTGCGCAGGGCCGCGAGGCTAATGTCCAGTCCGCTGTTTTGCGTGGAGTCCTTGGCTGTGACGGCGGTTTCCCGGCTCACGGTCATCGCCAATCGGCCGTTATTGTCGGCGGTCAGATAGCCGTTGGCAGTGCCGTCGGCGAGCCGTTGTTCGGCCTCCTTCACGGTGTCGACTGTGGTGATGGTCAGCAGCTTTTGGTCGATTTCGGCGTAGGTCGTGTCGTCTGAGGCCGATTCCGTTTCCCCGGCCAGCGCGTCTACGAAGGTGCGGGCACCGTCCGCCTGCTGCCAACGGGTGTCTTCGATGACGGCCATCGGCACCGGCTTGAGTTCGTATGCTTCGGCCAGCCCGCCGAACAGTCCGTTGAACATGGTCGCCAGCACAATCGGGAACACGGTCATCCAGAACAACGCCGACCGGTTACGCAAGTTCGCTTTCAATGCGACCAGAAATGTGGTCCACATGATGTCTCCTTACTTAGGAACTCCCCTCAGTCACCTTTGGTGACAGCTCCCCTCGGAGAGGGGAGCCAAGTTATTTGCTTGCCGACTGAGGGGAGCATGGTCAGTCCCTCAGTGCTTTGCCGGTGAGTTCGAGGAACACGTCGTTGAGGGTGGGCGGGCGACTGGTCAGGTGGCCGATGTTGGCGCCGGAGCGTTTCACCGCGTCGAGCACGTCGGTCAGGTTGTGTTCGCCGCGACGGCATCGCACGTCGAGTTCCTTGCCGTCGTAGGTGGCTTCGATCACGCACGGCAGCGCACGGACCTCGGCCATCGCCGAATCCGCCAGATCGAGCGTTTCGATGGTGATGCGCTCGCCCGTGTCGATCATGTTCTTGAGCTCGTCGGCGGTTCCGAGCGCCAGGTGCCGGCCGTGGTCCATGATGAGGATGCGGTCGCAGATCTGTTCGACCTCCTCCATGTAGTGGCTGGTGTAGATCACCGTGGCGCCGGCCTGGTTGAGCCGCTGGATGCCTTCCAGAATCGAATTGCGGCTTTGCGGGTCGACGGCGACCGTGGGTTCGTCGAAGAAGATCAGGTTAGGCTTGTGCGCGATGCCGCAGGCGATGTTCAGGCGTCGCAGCAGACCGCCGGACAGTTTGCCGGGCCGGAACTTGCGGAAGTCCTGGAGTCCGACGAATTCGATGGACTCCTCGACCAGCGGCGCGCGGTCGGTTTTCTTCGGCACGTACAGCGAGCAGAAGTAGTCGATGTTTTCGGTGACGGTCAGTTCGTTGAACACGGCCACGTTCTGCGGCACGATGCCGATACGACGTTTCAGCGCGTAGGAGGTCGGCGTCATCGGCTGGCCGAACACGCGAATCGTGCCCGAATCGTAGGTGAGCAGCGCGAGGATGCAGTTGATCGCGGTGGTTTTGCCGGACCCGTTCGGTCCAAGCAGCCCGAAAATCTCGCCCTGGTTCACGTCAAGGTCAAAATAGTCGAGCGCCACCATGTCGCCGTAGCGTTTGACCAGTTGGCTGACGTGCACGGCCAGAGCCGGGTTGGTTGTCGAGTCGTGTTCGGAAGCTCTGTTGTCGGTTGTCATAGTCACTCCCTTCCTTGGCGATTCCATCATCCCAAGAAGGGGCCGGACGCCGCCACAGGCAAACGTCACGACTTGGCCGTACAGGCGTGACATTTGTCATTACAGTCCTTCGGCGTCGGTCTGCATGGCCTTGTACACCTTATCGACCGGCATCAGGCTGATCTCGTCCATCGAATAGTTGGACGCCCTGTGGCTTTGCGTAATCATCGGTATCATCCCTTTACGGTTGTGTCGACGACATCCGACGCTTGTGCCTCATCTATTCGGGAAGTGTAGGCCCGTTGTCTTGGACCGTCATGCGGGTAATTCCGCACGCCCGTCAAGTTCGTCGTGTTCCGCACACCGCTAGACTGGTGGTGGAAGAGCGTCGAGCCGGGGAGGTGCCATGCGCGTGTTGGCCGAGATGGGCTTGCTACTCGTGTTGGGCCTGGTTGTCGGGCTACGGTCCGATGGCGTGTTCATCGCCGGCCTGCTGTTGGCCGTTTCCGTCGCCGGATTGGTGGAATGGCTGCGTCCCGCGCAATGGTCTTGGGTCTTGTGTACGGCGTATCTCGTCATCGCCGTGGCGGTGCCTTCATGGTGCGCGTTCATGCCGCTCATCGCCTACGATACTGCACGGCTGCCGGCCCTCGCCTCGACCGGAGCCCGGGCTGGGGCACGGACTGCGGCAAGTGGCCGCTCCCCCAGTGTCTCGCGGACCGCGGCCTCTCGCCGTTCCCTTGCCGATGCAATGCGTTCGGCCCCGTGGCTTTCGGCCGCCGCGCGCTGGATATGGGTGTTGCCGCTGATCGCGCTCTGGTTCGCCCGTGGCACCGACCGTCTCCAGACGCTGGTGATGACGCTGGTCGCCCTGCTTGGATTCGTTCTGGGCCGGGCCCGCGCCTCCTCGGACGAGGCGCGGCGCGCGTTGCTGCACGCGCAGGACAGGGCGCGCGAATCCTCGCGGGCCACTCGTTCGCGCATCGCCGACATCGATGAGGAACGCGCCCAGTCGATTCGCATGGCGACCCTCGGCGAGCGCACGCGTATCGCCCGGGAGATCCACGACAATGTGGGCCATCTGCTGACCCGCGCGATCATGCAGGCGCAGGCCGGCAAAACGGTGGCCAAGGCGACGAACGATACGGTCGCTGCGCAAGGGTTCGCCACGTTGGGTGCGACGTTGGATGATGCGATGACGATGGTGCGCCGTTCGGTGCATGATCTTGAGGATGATGGCACTGATTTCGCCGCGCAGATCGATGATGCCGTCACGTCGTTCGACGGCATCTCCCCCGGTTTCGCCGTGACGCTGGCCAACGATATCGCCAAGGCGCCTGCGCCGGTCTCGCGCTGTTTCGCGACCGTGATTCGCGAGGCATTGTCGAACGTGGTGCATCACAGCGCGGCGCGCGAGGCGAGCGTGACGTTGCGTGACTTCCCCGCGTTCTGGCAGTTGGTCATTCAGGATCCGGGGCCGGCCGTGTCCGAGTCCGATGGGTCCCGGACGGCCGCTGCCCGCCCGCGTGCGATGCGCGCCACGCACGTCGGCTCGCGACTCGCCGCCGACGGCGTTGCCGATATGCGTGGTTCGGCCGATGAGCTGATGCGCGGCATGGGTTTGGCGGATATCGAATCGCGCGTGCGCGCCCTTGGCGGCACCGCGGTCTGCGGGCCGTATGAGGACGGCTGGCGTGTGTTCGTATCCGTGCCGAAGAAGCGTTGGACCATGGAATCGAGGGATTGATGAGAATCGCAATCGTGGATGATGATCCGATCGTCTGCCAGTCGTTGGAGACGATTCTGACGGCCACCGGCACGGCCGAGGTGCTATGGATGGCAAATGACGGAGACGCCGCCGTGCGCCGTTATTTCGAGACACCGGCGAGCCGACCGGACGTGCTGCTGATCGATATTCAGATGCCCGGCACCAGCGGTTTGGATGCCGCGCGCGAGATTCTGGCCACGGACCCGGCCGCGCGCATACTGTTCCTGACCACGTTTGCGGACCAGTCGTATATCGCGCAGGCGATGGGACTTGGCGCCAAGGGCTATCTCATCAAACAGGATGTGGCGGCGGTCGGGCCCGCGCTGCAGGCGGTGATGGCCGGTCAGGTGGTGCTCGGCGCGGAAGTGCTCGGCAAGCTCACCGAACGAACTCCGGATCCTGCCGATTCCGACGATTCCAGAGATACCGCCGATTCCATCGAGGGCCTGCTTGGCGAGCGCGAACGTGAGATCACCGCGCTGGTCGCCGAGGGCCTCGATAACCGCGACATCGCCGCCAGACTGTTCCTGAGCGAAGGCACGGTCCGCAATCGCATCAGCGCGATACTGGACAAGCTCGGCCTGACCAATCGCACCCAACTCGCCATCCTCTGGCTCAACGCCCATAGGTGAGGGGGCTTTTGGTCAAGTAGGCCTCTCCCTCCGACATCGCTTCGCGATGCCACCTCGAACGCGATTCAGGACAGCTTGCAGCTGACCTCTTATTCGCTCGTTGTCACTCACCCTCGCCTAAAAACGCCTCCGGCGTTTTCTTCACGGCTCGGCTCATCAGAGGGAGGTTGTGAAAAACCAACCTCAGCTGTTTTTCATGACGATACTGTCGATGGTGTTGGCCACGCGCTCGCAGTCGTCGGAGCACTGTTCGAGGTGACGGTAGACGTCATGCCAGGCGAACACCTGCAGCGGATCGGTGCAGGTGGTGTGCAGCGTGCGCATCGACTCGATGAACAGGTGGTCGGCGTCCGTTTCGATCGTGTTGATGGCGAACACCAGTTCGCGCAACGTCTTGGAATGCCGGAATCGCGGCAGTTCGTTGACCAGCTCGCAGATGCTTTCCGTGGCGCGCACCACCATATCCGACATCTGGACCGCGTCGTCGCGCATGTCGGTCACGTTGTCGTAGTACATGCGGTTGAGCACGCCTTCGATGCTGTCGGTCACGTCGTCGAGCACGTGGCCGAGCTCGTCGATGTCCTCGCGGTCGAACGGCGTGATGAACGCGGTCACCAGTTCGTCCATCATGTCGTGGCGCACCTCGTCCGCTGACTTCTCAATCGCGTGCATGCTGTCCATGCGTTCGCGCAGCTGGCCCGGATTGAAGTCGTGCATGACCTCGGACAGCAGCTTCGCGGCCTGGCATGCGTAGTCCGCGCTGCGGCGGAATCCTTCGAAGTAGAACGTGTCTTTTTGTCTCGCCATGATGGGTGGATTCCTTTCTAGAACACGACCATGAACAGTTTGGCCATTACGAAGCTGATGAGACCGCAACCAGGGAAGGTGAACACCCAGGTGAGCATCATGTCGCGCACCACGCCGAAGTTGATGGCGGAGAGGCGGCGTACCGCGCCCACGCCCATGATGGCGCTGGTCTTGGTGTGCGTGGTGGAGACGGGGATGCCGAGCACGGTCATGACGAGCAGGCACAGCGCGCTTGACAGATCGGCCGAGAAGCCTTGGTATTTCTCGAGTTTCACCATGTCCTGGCCCACGGATTTGATGATGCGTTCACCGCCGACGGACGTGCCCACGCCCATGATGGTGCTGCACAGAATCATGAGCCAGATCGGAATCATCACACCGGTCACGCTGGGTTGGCCATTGCAGAACGCCATGCCGAGGAACAGCACGCCGATGAACTTCTGGCCGTCCTGCGCGCCGTGCATGAAGCTCATGGCCGCCGCGCCCACGATCTGCGCGTAGGTGAAGAACCCGTTGGTGCGGCGGCGGTCCATGCCAGCGCAAATCAGGGTCACGGCCTTGCATACCAACCAGCCGACGGCGAAGCCGAACAGGAGGCTTGCGACCAGACCGTAGAGCACCTTGACCCATTCTCCCATGTTGATGCCGCCGATGCCGCCTTGGATGGCGATGGCCGCTCCGGACAGGCCGGCGATCAGGCTGTGGCTTTCGGAGGTGGGTATGCCGAGCAGCGAGGCGCCCACGCTGTATACGACGATGGAGAACAGCGCCGCGCATAGGGCGATGAGCGCCGCGTTCGTGTCGCCGCCGAAATCGACCATGTTGCTGATGGTGGAGGCCACGGAGGCGTTGAGCTGCGTCATGATGAAGACGCCGAGGAAGTTGAAGATGGCCGCCATGATGACGGCGGAGCGTACGCGCATGCATCGTGTGGTCACGCAGGTGGCGATGGCGTTGGGTGCGTCGGTCCAGCCGTTGACGAAGATGACTCCCAGCGTCAGCAACGTTGTGACGGTCAGAGCCGGGTTGGAAAGCACTTGTTGGAGGAAATGCGCCAGTGAGACGTCCAAGGGGAATTAACACCTTCTTCTTCGGGGGCGGAAGCCGTCACACTGATTGTAACGGAAGAATGGCTACGTAGTTCCCATGGCGCGCGGGTTTTATGGTGTTGTTATGCTATTGCGGCCTGTCAGCAGCAACAACTGGTATTGGGGTGGAGACGGTCGTATTCCTCGCGGGCGCGAATGAATTCGACCTCGCTCATCGGTGTTTCGCCGGGATGCTCGGCCGCGAAATGCTCAAGATAATGGTCGTAGCGGGCCTCGCCGCTGATCTCACGCAGATACCAGACGATGCCGTGCCATACGGCAACGAGTTTGCCGAGCATTTTGTCTCCTTTCGCTGATTATTGGCTCCCCTTGAAAAAAGGGGAGCCAATGACGCACTACGCTGCAACCTGCCCGTTCCGCACAAGCTCATGCAGCTTGGCGCTGTATTCGCGCTGCACCTTCTTCTCAAGCGCGGTGGCGACCAGGCTGGAGGGCGCGAACCACTGGGATTCCACGAACGGCTCCTCGGACGTCGTTTCGGCACCGTACTTGCCAGCGGCGAACGTGCGCGCCACGACCACGATGCCGACTACCACGAAGACGCCCATCATGGCCAGGAAGAACACGGAGAGCACGCCGTCCAGATACGCGTTGGACAGCGCGGCCTTGGCGTTGGTCAGCGCCTCGCCGGTCAGCTCGCCGGAGTCGATCTGCGCCTGATACTTGGAGGCGGTGGTGAAGTAGCTCAGCGGCCCGAAGATCTTCTGGAAGTCGGCGGTGAAGGTCACGGCGATGTCCCACACGAGCGGTACCACCGGTATCCACAGGTGCTTCCAGTAGCCCATCTTGGCCACACACACGGTGATCAGCACGAAGCAGGCGGCGGCGAGCAGCTGGTTGGAGATGCCGAAGATAGGCACCATCGCGTTGATGCCGCCGTTCGCGTCGGACACGCCCATCCACAGCAGTCCGCCCCACAGCGCGGTGGCGATCAGCGTGGTGATGATGTTGCCGGGCTTCCAGGTCGGGTCGGCGAACTTCTTGAGCTTGCGCACGTTGCCGAGCATTTCGCCGATCTGGTAGCGGGCCACGCGGGTGCCGTTGTCCACGGTGGTCAGGATGAACAGGGCTTCGAACATGATGGCGAAGTGGTACCAGAAGGCCATCGAGTCGTGGCCGCCCAGGTAGGACTTGAGGAAGTTGGCCATGCCCATGGCGAACGTGGTGGCGCCACCGGTGCGGGAGACGATGGAGGTCTCGCCGATGTCGGCGGCGGCCTGCTCAAGCGCCGCGGCGCCTTCGTAGGTCTTGGCCGCGCCGTTCTCGTCCACGGAATCCCAGGTGACCTGCATCTGGTTGCCTTCGATGTCGGAGACCTTCATCGACTCCACGGCCTTGACGGCGGCATCGGCCTGTTCGCCCGGCGTGGAGGTGGCGGAGATGCTCACGCCGGATGCGGCGGTGATCTGTGCGGCGGACATGTTGGTGGAGAAGTACACGCCCTGCGAGATGGTGATCGCGGCGATCAGCGCGATGACGGCGGTGAACGATTCGACGAGCATCGAACCGTAGCCGATCATGCGAATCTGGTTCTCCTTCTCCACGGCCTTCGGGGTCAGGCCGGAGCTCACCGCGCCGTGGAAGCCGGAGAGGGCGCCGCAGGCGATGGTGATGAACAGGAACGGGAATAGGTTGCCGGAGAAGGTCGGGCCGGTGGAGGTGGAGGCCAGTTCGGTCAGACCCGGCACCTTGACGGACGGGTTGGCGATGATGATGCCGATGACGAGCAGCACGAGCGTGCCGATCTTCATCAGCGTGGACAGGTAGTCGCGCGGGGTGACGAGCAGCCAGTGCGGCAGCGCGGCGGCGGCGAACGAGTAGATCACCAGGGCGATGACGAGCTGCTTGGCGTCCAGTGTGAACACGGCGGCCACGGCCGGGATAGAGGCGATCCATCCGCCGGCGACGATGTCGAGCACGAGCAGCACGAAACCGAGCAGCGTGGTCTCAATGACACGGCCGGGGCGCAGGAAACGCTGGTAGCAGCCCATGATCAGGGCGATCGGGATGGTCATACCGATGGAGAACACGGCCCACGGCGAGGCGGCCATGGCCTTGATGGCCACGAGCGCCAGGAATGCCATGGCGATGGCGGTCATCACCACGAGGAAGATGGATAGGATCATACCGCCGAACTTACCCATTTCATCAGTGGCCATCTGGCCCAGAGAGCGACCGCGGCGCTTGGCGGAGATCCACAGCACCAGCATGTCCTGCACGGCGCCGGCGAAAATCACGCCGAGGATGATCCACAGAGTGGAGGGCAGGTAGCCCATCTGCGCGGCCAGGATCGGGCCGACGAGCGGTCCGGCGCCGGAGATGCCGGCAAAGTGCTGGCCGAAGAGCACGCGGCGGTCGGTGCGTTCGAAGTTCGCGCCGTCATGCACGCGCTCGGCCGGGGTGGCGTTCGCGTCGTCGGTGCGCATGATCTTGATCTGGATGTAATAGGCATAGAAGCGGTAGGCGATGGCGTAGGAGCTCAGCGCCACGACCAAGAACCAGATGGCGGAGATCCGCTCACCGCGCGAGACGGCCAGAATCGCCCATCCGCAGGCACATACGATGGCGATGGCGGCCCACAGCAGGGCCTTCTTCCATGTCCATACCATTTTGGGACGCACGCCTACGGGCAGTCCCTTCGAATTGCGAATCACACGTTCGGCTTCGTCCGGCGTGTAATCGTCCTTGAATTCCAACTTGCCAGGTGCCGGGGCCTGGGCTGCGGCGGTGGTCATAATAACCCTCTGTTCCTCTTCAATAACCTTTGCGGGAAAGGTTCTCTTCATTGCGACCCTTTTGGGGTATCTCTCGTCTGCTTATGGCACTGGTTGGAAGCGTAGCCACGGCATGTCGCGCCTCAGGAAAATGTCCCAATATGTGAGCTTGGCCACATGTTCACGGACTGCGTTTCATGCCGATTACCCGGGATTCGCACCGCGATGTGCGAAAATGGACACGGTGTCAATCAGGAGGTGCACAGTGGTTGTAAGCATGGATTCGAGCCGCACAATGCCCGATTGGGTGAAGTACGGGGTGTTCTGGCACGTGTATCCGCTGGGCTTCTGCGGTGCCGATATCAGGCCCGCCGGCCCGCGCCAGTTCCATGGCCGCGGCCTTGACGCGATAATTCCCTGGCTGGAGTACGTGCGCGATCTAGGCGCGTCCGGCCTGCTGCTGGGTCCGGTGTTCGAGTCGGCGACGCATGGATACGACACGCTCGACCATATGCATATCGATGTGCGATTGGGCGGGGATGCCGCGTTCGATCAGCTTGTCGCGGCCTGCCGGGACATGGGATTGCAGGTGATGCTGGATGGCGTGTTCAATCACGTGAGCCGCAATCATCCGGCCGTTCAGGCGGCGCTTGACGAGACCGCCGGACGCTTGAATCCGGCCGACAACCCGTGGCATGGTCTGGTCCGCGCGCATGTCGGTGATAATGGCGAACCCGCTTTGGATGTGTTCGAGGGGCACGGGGATCTGGTGGCGCTGGACCATTCGGCTGACGAGACCGTTGACTATGTGGTCCATGTGATGAGCCATTGGCTGGATCGCGGAGCCGCCGGCTGGCGCCTCGACGCCGCGTATGCCGTGCCGAGCCCGTTCTGGGCGCGCGTGTTGCCGCAGGTCAAAGCCGCACACCCGTATTCGTGGATTTTCGGCGAGGTGATCCATGGCGATTACCCGCGCATCATCGAGGAATCCACGATGGATTCGATCACGCAATACGAGCTATGGAAGTCGATCCAGCATGCGCTGGAGACGGAGAACTTCTTCGAGCTGGATTGGAACTTGAAGCGGCACAACGCGTTCCTGGATTCCTTCGTGCCGCAGACGTTCATCGGCAACCATGACGTGACGCGTATCGCATCGCAGATTGGCCCGGCCAAGGCGGCGTTGGCATTGGCGGTGCTCATGACGGTCGGCGGCGTGCCAAGCATCTATTACGGCGACGAACAGGGCTATGTGGGCGTCAAGCAGGAGCGTTTCGGCGGCGATGACGACGTACGTCCGAAGTTCCCCGGCTCCCCTGCCGAACTGTCCACGCTGGGAGAGCCGACATACCGGCTGCATCAGGCGCTGATCGCGCTGCGCCGTCGCAACCCATGGCTGCTGGATGCGCGTACCGAGGCCGTGAAGCTGGAAAACAAGCACTTCGTCTATCGTTCGACGAGCGCCGACGCCCAGCATTCCCTGACCGTGGACCTCAACATCGAGCAATCCCCCACTTTCACCATCCGCAACGCCGATGGCAGTACAGCGTATCAATGGTGAGCTCCCTCATCAGAGGGAGCTAACTCATTCACCTCTGAATGCCTCGGATCAGCAGGTCGAGCAGGTAACCGTACGACCGGTCGACCCGTTCGCGGCCGCGTGTGCGGGGTTGTGCGGAACGCAGTTCGAATTGGATGAACCCGTGTATGGACACCCAGATGGAGGATGCGATTAGATGGGGGTCATCGCCGCGGAATACAGATGCTGCCTGGCCGTATCGAATGATCTGCGTGATGGCGTCCAGGCAGTGCTGGGCCGAGTCCGACGCCTGCCCCATCCAGACCAGCGCGTAAATGCCGGGGGCGTCCAGCGCGTGTTCACGGTAGATTATGCCCGCCCTGCGCAGGCGCAGCACGGGGTCGGATTCGTCAATGGCGATGAGCTGTTCGCGCAGATCGGTGAAGTATGTGTCGATGAGCGCATCGCACACCGCCTGCTTGCCGCCGATGTGCTGGTAGATGCTGGTGGGCGACACATCGGCCTGTGCGGACAGCGCACGGATGGTCAGACCGTCCACACCGTCCCGTTCCACGATCCGCCTTGCCGCGTCAAGGATTCTCCCGTGGATTTCAAGGGTGGGCGTGCGTTTGGATCGGGGCTGCGATTGCGTCATATCCGTTATTCTAGGGTGCGTACAGGCCATTACCGCCGTTTCGGCATGGCCACGATCACAACGACTGCGGCGATAAGTGCAATCGTCATGGCCGCTAGGCAGGCGAACAGGCATCCGCATCGCAAACACCGGCCTATAACACAATCAGGCCCGACGACCATCAAAGGTCGTCGGGCCTGATTCATACGCGCTGTCGGACTAACGGCGTCCAGACTTCATACGGAATGGCGCATTGTGGCGATTCTTCTTGGAATGACGGCGGTTCGGGCCTTCCGTGTTGCCGTATTTGGCGATCATGCGGCGTTCGTGACGCTTGGCACCTTCTGAACGCTCGTCGCGTACGATGCGGTTCTCGTTCTTGCGATGGATGCGCTTGCCGCCTTCGCCCTGACGGGTGTTGCGCATGGACTGCCTGCGGCCGTCATGGGAGCGCTCGTCATAGGAGAAGCCGTAATCCTCGTGGCTGCGTTCATTGCGGCGAGGCTTGCGCGGACGCTCGAAATCGCGGGAATCGGACCGTTCGAAATCACGGCCCGCATTGTGCCTGCGGCTGCCGAAATCATCGTTGCGACCGTATCCGGCCCTGTCGCGCTTATCGAACTTGTCGCCCTTGCCGTACCGATCATTGCGACGGTTCTTGCCGTACTGGCCGCGGCCATTGTCCTGACGCTCGTCGTACCGGTTCTTGCCGTATCCGTCGCGACGGTCGCCCTTGCGGCGCTCCTCGCGGCGGTCATCGCCATGCTCGAACAGATAGTCGCGGCGCTCGGCCTCGGGGTTGCTCATGCCTGCGCGGCGTTCCGCACGGTTGCGGTTCTTCTTCACGGCCTTCTTGCTGGCCTTGTCGCCGTGCTTGCGCTGCGGCTCGCCTTCGGCAACAAACTCGCCGCCTGCGTTCTCGTGCTGGAACTCGGTCTCGGCAACGTTCTGCTCGTCACGGTTGCGATTGCGATTGTGCTTGCGCTTGCCGCCGCGGCCGGACTCGTCGCCCGCCGCGTTCTTGGCGCCCCTGTTCTTGCCCTTGCGCGGGTTGCCCACGGGCTGCGACTTGTCGAGGCTCCAACCATCCACGCGCTCGGCGCGGTCGCCCACAAGCTCAAGCACTTCGGGCGAATCGTGGGTCACTTCGATCATCTTGGTCTTGATGCCGGCCTGGTTCAGCAAGCGGCGCGTCTCGCGGCGCTGCTCGGGCAGCACGAGGGTGACCACGTCGCCCGCCTTGCCGGCGCGGGCGGTACGACCGGAGCGGTGCACAAAGGACTTCGGGTCGGCCGGCGGCTCGACCTGCACCACGAGCTCCACGCCGCCGACGTCTATGCCACGGGCGGCCACGTCGGTGGCCACCATGACACGCACATCGCCGGAATCGAACGCAGCGAGGTTGCGATCGCGCTGGTTCTGGTTCAGGTTGCCGTGCAGCTCGGCGGCCGGAATGCCGTTCTGCGTCAGGTTCTTGGCGAGCTTCTTGGCCTGGAACTTGGTGCGGGTGAACAGGATGCGGCGGCCTTCGCCCGAGGCGAGCATGCGCACGAGTTCGTGCTTGTCGCCGCGCGTGGTTTCGAACACGTGGTGGGTCATCAGGTCGGGTTCGGCGGTGGCCGAATCGACCTCGTGCACCTTGGGATCGTGCAGGAAGGTGTTCACCACTTCATCCACGCCGTGATCGAGCGTGGCGGAGAACAGCATGTGCTGGGCGTCGGGCGAAATCTGCTCAAGCAGTCGCTTGACCGGTGGCAGGAAGCCCATATCGGCCATTTCGTCGGCCTCATCGATGACCACGACTTCGACGGACGAGAGCGTGAGCGCCTGCTGGCGCAGCAGGTCCTCAAGGCGGCCCGGGCAGGCGACCACGATATCGGCGCCGGCCTTCAGATCGCGGATCTGGTGGATGTACTTGACGCCGCCGTACACCGTGGTGGTGTTCATGCCGAACGTGTGGGCCAGCGGCATCAGCACGTCGTTGATCTGGTTCGCGAGCTCGCGGGTGGGGGCCAGCACCAGGCCGCGCGGGTGCGGTAGGAAGTCGTCGGCGCGGCGCTCTTCCAGGCTGGCCTTCTTGCGGCGCTTGATTTCCTTGCGGAACTCCTCCATCGCGATTTCGCCGAACGAATCGTAGGAACCGAGGCGGGTGACCAGCGGAATGGAGAATGCGAGGGTTTTGCCGGAGCCGGTGCGACCTCGGCCGAGAATGTCGCGGCCGGCCAGTGAATCGGGCAGGGTGTCGGCCTGAATGGGGAATGCGGTCTTCTTGTCATCTGCCGCAAGCACGCGCACCAGCGGTCCGGGTACGCCAAGTTCGCCAAAGGTAAGGGGGCGGGATTCCGCGCTGTCGTTCATCTGGAAATCAGCGGAATCGTCACGATCATCGAAATTATTACGGGGCACAGTGGCCTTTCATGTCAAAGGTTACGCAAATTACGCAAGCTTTCCGAGCTTAGCGTAAGCCCCCTACTTTGCTTGGTGCTCGCCACACTGTCATCCCACTCTTTACTTATGACCCCATGGGGCGGTAACTCGCCCATGGGGCGGTAACTCGCCCATGGGGCGGTAACTTGCCCATGAGGCGGTTTGAAGAAATTGTGAAACCGCAGAATAAAGCCATTTTCACCTACCGCCCCATGAGGGTTTTACCACCCCATGGGATGTTTGCCGCCCCATGGGCCAATTACCGCCCCATGGGTTCTACCACCACGTAAGGCGAGCACCGCCCCATGGAACACGCAAATGGCCCCTACCCGTGAAGGTAGGGGCCATTGTGCAAAAGGGCTGAGCCAAGATACAGCCCAGTAGCCCTAAAACACACTACAAAATATCCGGATCGTCTTTGGCAATAGTGCCGGTTGCCTTGCCAATGGCCTTCAGGCCGTGGTAGGCCACAAGAATCACGATCGTGCCAATGGCAATGCCGTTGAAGGAAATGCCACCAACAGTGAACGCGAATTGGCCGATGGCAATGATCATGGTGATGGCTGCCACCATGATATTCAGCGGCTTGTCGAAGTTGACCTTGTTCTCCACCCAGATGCGGATACCGATCATGCCGATCATGCCATACAGCAGCGTGGTCACGCCACCGAGCACGCCGGCGGGGATCGTGTTGATCACGGCACCGAACTTCGGGCACAGGCTCAGGATCAGGGCGAAGGCGGCGGCGCACCAGTAGGCGGCGGTGGAGTACACCTTGGTGGCGGCCATCACGCCGATGTTCTCGCCGTAGGTGGTGGTGCCGGAGCCGCCGCCGAAGCCGGCGAGCGTGGTGCCCAGGCCATCGGCCATGAGGGCGGTGCCGATCTGGTTGTCGTAGTCGCGGCCGGTCATTTGGGCCACGGACTTGACATGGCCGACGTTCTCAGCCACAAGCACGAGCACAACGGGGATGAACATGGGAAGGATGGAGAAATCGGCCTGCGGCAGGTGGAACTTCGGGAAGCCGATCCATGCGGCGTCGCCGATGGCGGAGAAGTCGACCTGGCCACGGATGCAGGCATATACATAGCCGATGATCACGCCGACCAAAATATTGAGGCGGCCCAGCAAGCCCTTGAACAGCACGGCCACGAGCAGCACGGCCAACAGGGTAACCAGTGCGGTGTCGGGCGCGGCTTGGAAGTTGGTCCACACGGAAGGTGCCAGATTGAAGCCGATGATGGCCACGATCGCGCCGTTGACCACGGGCGGCATGATGATGTCGATCCATTTGGAGCCGGCGTAATGCACGAGCACGCCAACCAGGGCCAGCAGAATACCGGTGACCATGATGCCGAAGCTGGCGACCGCAATGCCCTTGTTGGCGGTGGAGACCGCGGTGATCGGTGCAATGAAGCCGAAGGACGAGCCCAAATAGCTCGGCAGCACGTTCCTGTTGATAAGCAGGAACAGTGCGGTGGACATAGCCGTGAAGAACAGGGTGGTGGACGGGTCGAAGCCCGTCAGAATCGGCACCAGGAAGGTGGCACCGAACATGGCGATGACGTGCTGTGCGCCGATACCGGCGGTGCGCACCCAAGTCAGACGTTCATCGGGCTCGACTACCTCGCCGGGCGCCAGCGTCTTGCCGTCGCCATGCAATTGCCATTGGAAGATATTGGACATTACTACTCTCCTCGCTCTCGCTTGGGGCACGGCATTCACAACCAGCCGCACCACGCACCATTCTAGCTCACGAAGATTTTGTGAAGTCTCTCTTCCGGGAAAGGCTATTTGCCGTAATACTCCAGCAGGTGTGGGTCGACGGCCTGCACCACATCCACCAAATCGCCATTGGAGAGATACGGGCGCTTGAATTCGCGCCACGGCTCCACCTTGACCTCCCAGCGGCCGGTCGTCTCGTCGAGCACGGGCCGGGCGGTCTGCTCCCAGCGCACACGCTTGGAGGTGCGGCCGGTTTCCGGGTCGCGGCGTGTATAGTGCAGGCAGGTGCAGTTGGTGATCTTCCAGTCGTCCGAATCGGCGCGATGCAGGAATTCCTCGTCGGCCAGATCCTCGATGGTGAGCATCAGGGCGAGCATGAAGTCGCCGTGGGTGACCATGACCACGGATTCCGAATCGGATTTGCGGCTCAGCGAGGTCAGGATGTTGTGCACACGGTCCTCGGCCACATCGGCAATCGACTCGCCTGCCGGCGGACGCCAGTACAGCGGATCGGTGTTCTTGAAGTTCCAGTTGCGCGCGTAGTTGTTTTTGAATTCGTCCTTGGTGATGGTGTTGATCTCGCCCCAAGAACGTTCGCGCAGCACACGGTTCTCCTCCCATTTGGCCTTGGGCAGGGCCATGGTGGCTGCGGTTTCGCGGGTGCGCACGTATGGCGAGACCATGTAGCGGTCGAACAGCTGCTGCTGGCTGACCAGCCAGCGGCCGATGCAGTCGGCCTGCTTGCGTCCGGTGGCGGTGAGTCTCCAGGAGCGGTCGGGTACGGTGACGTTGTCCTGCGTGTACAGGGAATTGTCGCCCTGCTCGCCCGCCTGGACGATGACGTTCGCTTCGGATTCGCCATGCCGGATTACGTATAGATCGAGCGGCATGCTCATATATGTTCCCCTTTCGTTATTGGTTACGTTGTGTTGTTTTCTGTTGTTTCCTACTTGACTTGCGTGATGGTGTTCCCCTTGACCATGAACGCGTGCCGGGCCATGTCGATCATCGGCTGATCGAATTTGGAGTCGGTGTAGAACTCGTCGATGACGACGTCCGGACCGTACAGTTCGCGGAACCGTTTGGCCTTGTTGGTGCTGAAGTTGAGGTACGTGACCCTCATCGTCTCCACATCCACCTCGCTGGCCACGAGATTCCTCACGCCGAGTCTGCGGCAGGCCTTCCCCACCGTCAGACCGAAGGATGCGGTGAGGATCACATCGTCCGACTCAGGCTGGTACCAAGGCTTGATACGTGCGTAATATCGGTCCCAGAAATCGTCCACGAGCTGTTCGACGCTCGCCACCCGTTTGGATCGGCTCAGTTCCGTGAGATAGCCTTCGGTCATCTTGCCCACGCCGTATTCCATTTGTTCAAGCGTGGCCCGGCCAAGCTTGTATTTGACCGCGTACCGCAGCACGGGGGCGATATAGCGGAACACTTTCGGGTCGTGGCGGGCGGAATACAGGTACAAGTCGAACAGGCTTTCGCCATCATAGATGGTTCCGTCGAAATCGAATACGCGCATACCTTCTGCTTCTACTCTGTTATTCCTTGTCTAAGGCTAATCTCGGTAAGCCGGCGAAAGCGCAAATACGCAGTGAATTTCACATGAACACTGTTTTTTGGATTGATTTCGGTACAGGTAACGTACACTGGTGACAGCGTGGAAGGAGGTGCGTAATGGCGACGTCTGAAATCGAACAATGGTGGATTGATAAGTTTCAGGAGAACCTGGGTCCGATTCGCAAGGTAGCCGGATGGACGACTCAGCAACTGGCCGACGAGCTGGGAGTCGCGCGACAGACGGTGTCTAACTTGGAGACCGGCAAAAGCCCGATGACCAAACTGCAGTATCTCGCTTTACGTACGGTGTTCAGCGCCGAAATCGCGCGTCGTGAAGACCGCGATCTGGCACGCATCATCAAGACTTTGGTCGACGATCCCATTGAGCAACGCATTCGCGAACGGCGCGCCCAAGAGCAGGACGGCGAGGCCGTTGCCGACAATGCCCCAGTCAATACGGACGGTGGCAACGTTGCCGACAACGCCGCCACCGAGAAACGCAAGCCCAGTGCCGCCACATTGAAGGCTTCAAAGACTGCCGCAACGGGCAAGCCCACGCTCAGCACGGCGATGCAGGCTCTCGCCGTCATCACCGGCGCATTGGCCAGTGGAACCGCCGCCGGCATCATCACCTACTTGATGTTCCCGGACGGCGGCCCGAACAAGCGCTGAGTCGCCGAAATATCGAAACGGATTGAACAACCCAGTTCGAAGCCCTGAGCACCATTTTGTCCGTGTCGCACCAGCGTTTCCCTCATTATCAGCTGTTTCGAGTTGCATGAATGCACCGTTTATAGGCCGAGAATTTCGTGCTTTTTTGCATCAAATTCTTCTTGGGAGAGAATGCCGATATCAACCAATTCCTTCAATTTCTTCATCGCCTCGACTTGTTCTTCCACAGACATGGATGCCGTGTGAGAGGCGGGAGCAGCGGCTTCCGGTGCCGGCGCAGGTGCCGGCGCTTGAACCGGGGCGGCGGTCATAGGACTGATGGCTTGCGCCATATTCATACCAAGCAACATGCCACCATCGCCAAAGCCGTTGTCTTGAATACCTTGCGCAATGCGCTGCTGGGCAGCCATATTGCCAGCTTGTTGGGAAACGCCCTCGTATGCGGCAACATTCATCTTATTCGAGGCGAACTGCTGCACGAGCTGACGTGATTGCTCGGTGAACTCGATGCTTTCGATGCCCACGCTGGACACTTCAAAGCCAAAACGATCATTCCATGTACCGGCATTGGCTCGATCGCCACGCACGCATGCTGCGATGTCATTCGCCTTGCCGGGCAATTGCGAAATACGATATTCATTGGACAACGAATTGATGGCCACAATAAACGACTGTACGAATTCGGACAGAATCTGCCTACGTGGCCCTTCATCATCGAATGAATACGACACGGTAGTGGCAGGCACAAAGTTACGAACGAATCGAACTGGATCAGTGACCTTTAGCGACATGGATCCGCGTGCGCGAATTTCCAAATCGACGCCATAGAACCGGTCGTTATACACCAGCGGCGCAGAAGTGCCGAATTTGATGCCACGAATCTCACGCAGGTTGACGAAGGCCACATATTTGGTGCGGCCAGGCTGACCTCCGAAGGTGAATCGATCGGCAACCTGATTGAAGAACGATCCGATGCCGTCTCCGGCGAGCACGCTCTGCTCCCCGTTGCGATATTCATAACCGCCCGACTCGGTGATGACGTTTTCGATACCTGTTTCAGAGAAAATGAACGCCGCAGTATTCTCTGGCACATAGATACGCGAACCATTGGTGATTATTCCCTCGGAACCGTATTCATTCGAACCGCGATCGTTGTTGCTTCCGCGGGGAATGCCCGGCACAACGACGGTGTGTTCCGTGAACGGACCAGCGGTGATGATATCACGCCACAGGTCCGCGAATGTACCGCCGAGCGCGCCGGCGAACGCCTTAATAACTGCCATCTGTTTTTTCCTCGATATCTCATGCATATGGCCGATCTTGCGACTATGCAATCGCAAGACCGGCCGTTATGCTGGCATGTTGGTTATAGCTGCGTTTCGCGATCGCAGTATTCGCATCGAACGACTTCTTTGCGATGACCGGAAAGCGGAGCGCCACAACCTTCGCAATTCACCGAAACCACGGGTTCGGTAATCCCAAGCCCACTACGGAATGCGCCAAAAGTGTCCTTCAGCGCCCCGGCCAGAGCCTCCGTTCCGGGGATGGCCTTGTTGAAGGCCGGCTCATCCATTGGCGTGTACTGTCTGCCGCGTATACCCATGTATCGTCATCGTTCCTTTCTTGGAAAACCGTTACCTCGATACGCCAGTCTGATCACTGGCCCACCGATGCGAGCTTCTGCGTGCATCGAGTCATGACCTCGGTGTAGTAGGCCGAATCCTCACTGCTGAGGGAGTTTTCGTCAATGGCGTCTACCTTCTGGGAGAACTCAGAGTAACGCTTCATCATGCTGGCATAGTCGGTAGCCATGCTGACCACGTTGTCGGATTTCTGATATTTGTTCATGAAGGCAACATACTCATCGATAAAGGCCTCGTAGCTGTCCATCGTGGACTTGAAGTCAGCACTGTCATTGGTGTTCTGCTGCGCCTTCTGATCCGAAGACTGGTCGCTCTGCTTGTTGGCATCGCTGGAATCAGCGCCCGTACCAGTGCTCTTATCATCCTGTTTCGCGGCGTCGCCGTCCGTAGACGTATCTTCCTTCTTTTCCGGAACCTGGATAGTGATGGACATGATGGTCTCGTCGTCAGTGTTACGAGAAACGCTCACACTGTATCCATCGGCGTTCTTGGCATTGAAACTGTCAGCGGACTTGTTATAGTCCACGGTGAAACCGTTGTCTTGCACGGACTTGACGTAGTCGGCATACTGCTTGGCGTCGGTACCGCACACCTCGATGGAGAAATAGTCCGAAGACTCGCTTTTAATTTCACCCTTTGTGGATTTCGGCTGCGGCAGCAGCGCCGCGATATCCGACTCCGGCCATGAATATGCTTCGCACTTGGTGGCGAGCGATGCTTCCAATTCCGCCCGATCAGCCTTGGCCTTCGCATCGTCACGAATTACGAACACGCCACCGATTACCAGACCCACAACGGTGATACCGACTGCCACCCAGGCCAGCACTCGGCCTTGCACCTTGCCACTCGGGCGGGTCACGTATACGGCGAAGCCTGAGAGCAGTGCCGGAAGCACCGTGGCGAACAGCAGTCCGCCCCAGGATCGGCCAGAAACATCCACAAATTGGGCGAGTACGAACAACACTCCCCATATAATGGCGAACACAGCCAGCTTGGAAGTCTTCTTCACCCCTTGTGCATTCGGAGCAAGCACGGCAGGCGCAGCGGCACCAGCAAAACCAGTGGCAGCACCGGCACCATGTGTGGCGGGTGCAGGAGCCACACCAATACGCTTGTCCAGAGCGGCGAGGAACTCATCAACGCGCTTGGCGCTTTCGTTTCCAGTCGCCTCCAGACGAATGGCGGCCCCTGCCGCACCCTGCGGGACTACGGTTAGCGTGCAGTTCACTCCATCGTAGGAGTGGAAGGAAAACGCTCCGGTCTGGGTGTTTTCGTTATCCAAGGTAAACGTGGCGCCAGTAGTCAGCTGGTCGTGAATAACTTGGAACAGCTGTTGCGGACTGACCGCATATACACGATCAAATGGCGCGCCGGCGGGCTGCTGCGGTGCCGTAGCCGGAGCCATCGGAGTGGTGGTAGCACCATCAGACGCTACGTTTGGCTGGCCAGCCGGTACAGTATTCGGCACGGTAGGCGCATTGTTCGCGCGATCTTCCGGTGCGTCATTCGTGCCTTCGGACGGTGGAACCGGCTGAGGTTGTTGATCAAATGGCGTTGTCATGATGCCCTTCTTTCCTTAAGCAGCAGCATTACCAGCACAGAAGAGGCAATCCCGGCAACCGTTACGGTCAATCCGACTGCCATGGCAAGCCGGTATCGTTCGCTCATCATTGCGTCCCTTCTTATTGCTCGCGTTGCTCTGCGATACATCGAAACCAGTGTATGGCGTTGTTATTATGTACGCAAATTAGCATTTTGTATTCATGTTAGCTTTATTGTCGATGCTTGATACCGCGCATGAACATCCTTTCCGCCACCGCACCTACACGGATGGCATCGACCATTGTCGGCGACACGCGCGGGCCATACATCAGCTGACAACTGAATTTTTCGGCGTGTTTCCGAAAAGTCGGCGTCCTGTACGCTGGGAATCGAGCAACCGCGTACGATGGCGCAGCACAGCACCCGCAACACAGCGACAAGGAGCATAGGCAATGGCAGACATCCCCGAAGAACATTTGACCGAGGAACTGCTGGATCGGCTGCTCGCCAGCGCCAGCATTGAGCAGTATCTCGATGAGGGACTTGTCAGCGCACGCACGCTGACCGACTATCTGTTCGACCGTATGGAAGCCCATGGCCTGAAACGAGCCGACGTGGTGCGGGCATCCGGCCTCAACGCCACAGTGGTTTATGACATTTTCTCCGGCAAAAGCCGCCCCGGCCGAGATCACGCCATCATGCTGGCTTTTGGTCTCAAGTGCACATTACGCGAAACCCAACGGCTGCTTCGTCTTGCAGGCGTTTCCGAACTGTGGTGCAAACAGCGACGTGACGCGATTATCATCTGGTGCATACGCAATGGATTCGACCGCATTGCCACGGACGACGAGTTGTATCGTATGGGAGAGACGACGTTGCTGCCGGCCGATTGACGACATTCGGCCCAACAACACTCACCAGTGAGACGCAAGTAAGAGGGCATCAAGGAGAGACATGGACGATAAGCAGGCGATGCATGCGATGAGCATCGACGATGCGTACCATGTTGAGCGCACGCTTGCTCGCGGACCTTCCGGCGTCACTGAACTGGTGAGCATTGACGGCAACGGCCCGTTCGTACGCAAGAAGATTCCCTCTCCCCTAGCGCAACGCAATGTGTGGGCGGTGCTCAGCGCCTGCCAGAGTAATCGTCTGCCGCGCGTGGAAGCGACGTACGAGCTGCCCGACCGGTTCGTCATCGTCTACGATTACGTGCCGGGCAGCACGCTTGCGCAAATTGTGGAGGAAAACGGGCGGCTTGCGCCGAATGTGGCCGTGCAGCTTATCGACCAAATTTGCGAAGCCGTGCAGGAGCTTCACCAGCACGGCGTTATCCACCGCGACATCACGCCGGCCAATATCATCCTGGCTCGGGATGGCGCGCATCTCATCGATTTCGGCATTGCGCGCATATGGTCAGCGTCAAGCAATCGCTCGCGGGACACCACGGCGCTTGGCACTTATGGTTTCGCCTCGCCCGAGCAATATGGCTTCGCCAAAACCGACGCGCGTTCCGACGTGTTCTCGCTTGGTCGACTGCTCGGATTCATGCTGACCGGCGTATATCCCGATGCCAGCGACTACGAGCAGCGACTTGCCGATGATGCCGCAGTACCGGCACGACTGCGCGCCGTCATCGGCTATGCGTGCGCATTCGAGCCCAGCAAACGGCCACAGAGCGTCCAGGAGTTTCGCCAGGCGCTGTTCTCCCAGTCCAATCCGCCCATGTCGAACGCATCATCGGCAAATCCGCCATCACCGAGCACAACGAACGACGTCACGTCGGCGTCTCGACTATTTCGGCGTCTGCACTTGAGCAAACGCGCCATCGTGCTGTGGTCCATCGTCGGAGCGGCGCTGGTGGTCGCCGCTATTGCGGGAGGCATTGTGTTGGCAGGCCAACTTGGCATTATCGGGTCGGCAACATCACCCGATTCCTCGACACAATCCAGCAGCCAATCAACCGATAAGGCCGATGGCAGGCACTCCTCGAACGGGTCAGGAACCGACAATGCCAATGGCACGGGCGGAGTAGGCGGCACTGACGGCGCTGATGGAGACAATCAAGACACCGTCACCGACAATCCTCTGAAAATAGTGGAATCCGGCTGGTCGGCGGACCAGCAAGGGTATGTCCACTACGCTTTCGCCCTGCGCAACACCAGTAAGACCCAGCAGGTGCAGTATCCGCAGATTACCATTACGGGGCGGGCCAAAGACGGTTCCATCGTGTTCTCGCAGACGCAAGCACTGAATATGGCATTCCCGAATCAGACTGTATATGACGCCGGTCAAGCAGGCGAAGGCACCACCCCAGAAACGGTTGATTTTACTGTGCTCAATCCGGATACATACAACGTCGCCAAGGCTCAGGGAACCGCCGCCTTCCCCATCAGTGGAATATCCAAAATAGACAACAGGGACGGCGGCGCGACGTTCAATGGCGAGGTCCGCGCCGTGGCAGATGGATTCAAGCCATCTGATGGACAGCAAATCAAGATTTCCCTAGTACTGCGTAACGCACAGAACGCAATCATCTATGGAGATATCGCATTCGTGGATTGGCCGGGCAATGGCCGATCCACGCCATTCTCGATTACCGTCTACGATCTGCCGAAGTATGTGTCTTACGATCTGTATGCGCAAATAGGGTAGTTGACTTTGCGCCTGCGAGGTGGCTGTCAGGCGACTGTCAGGCTTGTGTCCGAGTCACCTGTGCACTGGTGTTGTGGCGCGCCTGGCCGAACAGATAGATGCCGATGGGCAGAGTCAGCACACCGCCGATGATGAACACCAGCGAAATCGGGATCACGTCGGCCAGTGGCGCGAAGATCAACATGCCGAGCGGCATTCCGAGCGTGCTCAGGGTGGTGTCAAGGCCGAATACACGGCCCACCATCTTCTCATCGGCCTCGGTCTGGATGATGGTGCGCATCGGGCCCGTGCAGATGGCCGAAGCCAAACCGTTCACCACATCAATCAGCAAATACGCCAGCAGATTGTGAACCACGCCAAGACCAACGACGGAGACGCCCACCAGAGCGATGCCGAAGGCGACCACGCGCATGTTGTTGCGGATGAGCTTGGCACCGATGGTAGACATCAGCGCGCCGCCGAGCAGCATACCGATGCTCCATCCCAGCTCGTTGGCGGCGAGTTTATCGGAGGCGGTGGTCAGGTTGATGAATCCGAGATTCAAATCGATGCCCTCATATTCGCGGGTCATGAGCAACAGCGTAAGGTTCATCGGCGCCACGGACACGAAGCACACCAAGGCGCCACCGAGCACCACGTTGCGCAGGTTCGCCCGGCGCCATGTGTAGCTGAAACCATCTTTCAAGTCAGCAAACACACGACGGACGCTGGCAATCAGCGAACGATCAGCATTGGCATCCGACATCGGTTCGAGTGTGGGTTGCCCGCTATTCTCCGCTTCAGCCATACGCCTCGCAACATGTTCCGCGCTCTTCTTCGGCGCTTTGATCAACGCCACAAAGCCGACGCCGATAATGGCCGTGGTCACATCGACTAACAGAATCGACCACAGCGGCACTGTGTTGATAAGCACAGCAGCCACCGCAGGTGCCACAATCATATTCGCCGAATTAATCACGCCGTATATTGAGTTGACGCGCAATAGTTTGCCCGAGGGAACAACATCCGGTATGAACGACTGCACAGCGGGCGTCTGCACCCCGCCTCCCGCCGAACGAATGAACAGCACCACGAAAATCATGGTCAGACTCGCCCATCCCATCGCGAAGCTCAGCGACAGCACGACGGTGACCACAGCAATCACCATATCCGGCAGCATAATCAGCAACTTGCGACTGTGACGGTCGGCCCAGGAGCCGCCGCAAATCGAGACGATGGCCTGCGGCACCACGCCAAACAACGTGGCCAGCAGCATGGCCGAACCGGTTTTAGTCTGCAATACGATCCACCACCAGATGGCATATTGCACAATATTGGAGCCCAGCAGCGAGAACGCCTGGCCGGTGAGTAGAAGCACTACACGGCGGATCCACGCACGATCGGATTCCCCGTTGGCCACTGCTGCGGCATAGGCGGCACCGGGTTTGTTCGCGCTATGGACCGCTGCGCGCGCATTCGCATTGTCATCGCCGGCAACCTCGGGTGTTTCGCGCACAGTTGGTTCAGTTGTTGTACTACTAGAAGACATACGAGTGTTCTCCATTCTTCAATTCCACTACAAAGGTCACATCACGGCATACGCACGCCGACGCGCGTATGCGTGCACGACTCCAGCAACGAGCCGTACCCGCCGTTAGATGGCAGGCTTCAGTATTGTGACGCCATGCGTTAGCGTCACCATGCAACGGGAGGAACACACTATTCAATAGTATATCATGAAGGCGTGACGTTGCCCTTGCGCAGGTGTCGTAAGACTCCGCGGACAAAGCAATGAGGCTTCCCCCGCGAGAAGGGAAGCCTCATGTTCCATTCATTCTATTCAGCGATGATGACGCCTAATCACCGATCATCCTTTGGGAACAGCGCGTCGAAGGCATGTTCCATCACGGACTTACGGCGGATCACACCGACGAGTCTGCCATCACCATCCACCACCGGCAGTTTCTTGAACTGCTTCTTGGCGAGGATTCGGGCCACCTCTCCAACATGCTGGTCGGGAGTGGCGGCAACGACCTTGCGCGTGGCGATGTCCATCACCTTTTTGCCGGAGAGCGCCTGCACCTTGGAGGCCACGGTTTCGTCGTCGAACACCACCATCGTCGAACCGGTGCCGGTGGAAACCGTACGGGATTCATAGGTGGCAATCGATTTCATGACATCGCCGTCGCTGACGAAGCCGACGAGCCTGCCATCGCCGTTCACCACGGGAAGGCTGGAGACGTTGAGGCGGATGAACTCGCGCACCACATGCGTGATGTCATCGCTGTCCAGGCAGCTGTAGGGCTGATCGTCCATGATTCCGCCGATGGACTGTTCCTGGGCCTGCTTGAACAGGGAGGCGGCGGGGGCCACGTATGCGCCGGCGTAGTGATGCTCGGCGGGCTGGCCTTCAGTGGTTTCGGCCGCGACTTCGGCGGAGGCTTGCGCCTCGGAGGCCTTGGCGTTGCGTGCGGCCTTCTCCTTGGCACGGCTGGTGACGGTGAAGATGCAGATGATCAGGGCGACCAGCGAGATGGCGGCGCACAGCAGGTAGGAGAACGCGATGCCGCTGGCCGTGGCGGACTTCACACCCTGGGACATGTGCGAGGCGGTCATGGATGTTTCTGCGGTGACCAGAAGCGAGGTCGCAATGGCTGCCGCGATCTGGCGGCCTGTGTTGGCGATGGCGTTTCCATGGGCGATCATGTCGTTCGGCAAAGCGTTGACGCCCCAAGTGTTGATCGGCATGTTGGCGATAGCCTGACCGGATGCCTGCAATGCGCAGAACACGGCGACAAACAGCACTGATGTCCTGGTGTTGATGGTGCCGAGAAGACCAAGAGAGATGGTCATGAGCGCAAGGCCGCCGATGCCCACGCCGCGAGGGCCGAATTTGTCGAATGCGGCGCCGGCGACCGGACTCAGGATGATGCCGACCGCCGCGGCGGGCAGCATGACCATGCCGGTGACGGTGGCGGATTGGCCGAGCACATTCTGGATGAAGATAGGCAACGTCACGTTGGTTGCGGCGACTGCGGCGTTGATCAGAGTGACCAGAATCACGGAGTTGCGGAAGTTGCGGGTGGCAAGGGTATCAACGCGCAACAATGGCTCATCGAGCTTGACTTGCTTGTATACGAATGCGACGAAGGCCACAAGACCAACGACGATTGAGATAATGACGACCGGACTGCTCCATCCCATCGTGGAAGCGGACGAGAAGCCATAAAGCAGGCCACCGAACGCGATGGTCGAAAGGATCACGGACAGGATGTTGAGCTTTGGGTTCTTCAACTCGCTGACGTTCTTGAGCATCATCGTGCCTCCGACAAGGATGACCAGTGCCACGACTGCGATGCCAATGAACATCGGGCGCCATCCGAAACTGTCAATCACCAGACCACCGACAACCGGGCCGATAGCCGGGCCGGCGGCCATGACGATACCGGCCAGTCCCATGGCGGTGCCGCGCTTATCCGGCGGATAGACGAGCATCGGCACTACGGCGACCAATGGCAACAGCACGCCGGAGCCGGCGGATTGCAGTATGCGCCCGACGAGCAACAGCATGAAATTCGGCGCGACGGCACACAGCAGTGTGCCGACCATGAAAGTGGCAAGAGCTCCGGCGAAGAGCTTTCGGGTGGAGAATTTATCAATCAGATAGCCTGAAATCGGCACCATGATGCCCGAGACCAGCATGTAGACGCTGGTCACCCACTGCACGGTGCCGGTGGTGATATTGAAATCACGCATCAGTGCCGGCAAGGCCGGTGACATGACGGTCTGGTTGAGCAGCGCGATGAACGAGCCGACGACGATCACACCCACAACGATGAATCGGGTGTGCGGATCAATAGGCTTTACGGAACTGGTGGCGGACCCGAGTTCCGCGTTTTTCTGTGAGGTCACAGCATTTCCTTCTGTTGGTAACGTCATGTGTGGCGATCCGGCCCCATGCTTGTGTCAAGACGCGAGGACACCGATGAGTCCGGACGTAAAGGAAAAGCCGCCATCCGTTCCGCATTCATATACGGCAAACGATTCGCGGCTTTGCGTAAGTTGATGGCTATGGTGAGCGATTCATGCGACGTCGACTGCGGATGGGCCATCGGTACATCCCGGCATAAGGCGTGTCCCCGCTACACCAGCATCGAGAATAGGGCCATTCGTGGATTGGCAAACAGAACATTGCCGACGAACGACCCACGGCAGGCGCGTGCGATGAACATCGCGTAGCGATACAGGTTCATGGCATCTCCTTGATGGGGTCTTCGTACGGCAGACATCGAGAAGCCTATCATCATTCAAATCGACGGTGAAACCCACGCATGCCTGACAATACACAAAATCTTCACAAAAGGATTGGGCTTACGCATACGCTCCGCCTGAATAACGGTCCGGGGATGAATCAGGGGCGAGCCAAGGGTTGCATCTCGTGTTTCCGTCATGATTTCTGGCAAAATAGTGAAGCTGAACATGCGCGGAATCGACCGGAATCGGAAAGGGACTAATCATGCGAGTTCTCGGCAATATCCTGTGGATCATTCTTGGTGGATTGGCCATCGCAATCGGATGGGCATTGGTGGGACTGATTCTGTGCATCTCCATCATCGGCATCCCGTTCGGCATTCAAGCGTTCAAGATGGCGGGACTCACCTTGACGCCGTTTGGCAAAACCGTGCAATACGGCGGCGGAGTCGGCTCTGCCTTGGCCAACATCCTGTGGGTGGTGCTGGTCGGCTGCTGGATGGCGCTCGGCTATCTGGGTGCAGGCGTGCTCAACTGCATCACCATCATCGGTATTCCGTTCGGACTGCAATCGTTCAAGATGGCCAAGCTCGCACTCTGGCCGTTCGGCGCGGAAATCGTCAACCTGTAGATTCCAAATACTACAAAGTCGCCAAAGCAACCCTTGACGAGGCGGTCACCGACGTTAACAATTGGATTGACCAGCAAGCCGCCAAGGCCGAATAATAAAACACACATTATGCTGCCGCAGCAGCCAGTCCTTGCAGAATAATGTCATGACAAAGGCCTGAGAAGACGACTTCTCAGGCCTTATCCGTGCCGCTCCTCAGTCGCTTGTAGCGACAGCTCCCCTCAAAGAGGGGAGCCAGAGAAACACTTACTTTTTGGAGACGTTGAATTTGAACTAATACATTCCAGTATTTCCAATGGTTTTCATGGGGTAGCATACATGAAATGGTGGCTACTTTTGGTGGCTACATGTTATGCTCATAGCATGGCTTCAACATTCAAAACCGTTCATAACGGGCATGAACAATACTGTATGAAATGGAAACAGGATGGAAAATGGCGTTATGTTTACGCATACACACGCGCGGATTTAAACAATAAACATTTAAAACGCGTCGCAGAAATCGGCGTGGATGGAATAATAAAACCGGCACGCCGCGTGAATAAACCACGCGTGAATAAGAATAACCCCTCATTAAAAATGGTATTCAATGAATACCTTGAACAAGCAAACTTAGGTGAAAAAACATACACACAACGAGTTCATGAATGGAACAACGGTTTTAAAACCATTGAAAAACTACCGGTTAAAACAGTTTCCCGTGAAACCATAGAACGGATAATACTGAATAAAACATTACCTCAGTCAACCGCATTTCACTATTCATCATTGATTAATGCGGTATTAAACTATGCGTTGAAACGCGATTATATTAAGGTTAAACCAGCATTATTAAAACCGCATTATGAGAATAAAACTGAAATAAAAAACAATATTAACATTGAACAGTATGTTAATGATTTTCGTGGAATACTGCGTTATGTTGAAAAGAATGAAAAGTATCAACATATGTATCCAATCATTAAACTCATGACACTCGGATTAAGAATAGGAGAAATATTAGCAATCACACGCGAACAGATTTCAGACGCAAACATGACACTGACTATTAATAAAACACTGGTTAATAACAATACATTAAAAGCAGGAACAAAAGGACGCGCGGATACATATAAAACACGAACAATACCATTACCATTAGATTACTACACGCTGTTAATAAACCATATTCAAACACTGGATCATACTGTTTTAACACCAGTATGGCGCGATGGAACGATTATAAACAATGAACATGTCGTATTCATAAAGAACAAACATGTTATGACATACTCATATTTCAACTGGATATGGCATAGAATACAACGCGATTATTTCAATGAAATATGGAATACCAAACTCACCGATGACAACTATTTGAAACCACATACCACACGACACATCACCGCGTCATTAATGGCATATGACGGCATTCCGCTTTCAATGGCGCAAACGATACTGGGACACATGAACGCTCAAATGACGCAACATTACACGCATATAACAGCAACCATGAAACGCGAGACCATTGAACGATTCATCAATGATACAAATGTTCAAACAATGAATAATATTGTTGATGAAACCATGAAAATAAACAATGAAAACAAAAAATAAAAATAAAAAAAGAAAAAATAAAATAAGCACAAAAAAGCGATGCCGCGAACTTTCAAACGCGCGCGAACAATCATAACCACAGAACCTGATAAATACTATGAAATGTGTGTGGCGAGTGGTAGCGCGTTCTTGGAACACAACATATGAACACATGTGAACACATGAACTTGTTTCATGTGTGAAACGCGTGTGATTTGTTTAATGTAATGTATTTATTGTTGGTTTTTGTGTGCGCGTTCCAAACTGGATTAAAAAAATGGTTCCATATTTAAAGTGGAACCATGGGATTTTTTAAACATCACCACATGTTGACATCAATAGTGATGTTGAATATGATTTTTAATCGTTATGGAATATTTTTCGGATTGCGGATTGAGATTTTCGTAAGTCCCGGATTCGGACACAGGATTTTGTTAATACAATCATCAATATTCCATGCGTCATACTGTTCAAATAATGCGTTGAAATCCTCATAATCATAATCAGGATAGTATTGAACAAGCGTGATAGCGTTATCCATATTCTTAATATTGAACCATGCTTTAACACGGCGTGCTTTATTATATATACTGCGTTCAACCATTATGTTTCCTTCCATACCTATGAATGAATATTATTGTTATTCCTGCTATTAAAACCAGTGAAATAACAATAGATAATGTGTATTTTCCAGTTATTGGAAATGAGGATAATATTTGATGTTCCGGTTTAATCGGTTTCAAATATACTGTTGAAACGATACCAGTTGAATCCAATTCAACATTATCCTTTTTATCATCGTCGCCATGACATGAAACAAGATAACCATAGTATTCATTCATTTGACACCATATACCCGGCGCTTCGCCGTATTTCGTTTTCCAATCACCTGTATCCCGCCATGTACTATACAATGCGCCGTTGGAATCATAAATGTCATTCGTCCAATACTTCCATGATGAATCCGTGGTTTTACCATTGAATGAATAACAATATTTGCCTTTAACATTTGAATCCTCATTGAAATCCAAATTAATAGCATTCGGTTCACTGGCTTTCAAGCTCATTGAACCAGCGCTATAATGAATAGCTGATACCGGTTCATGTGTTTCATAATCCTCAACCATGAAACAATATTTGAATTTGAAATCAGTATCATCATGAAACTTCCTTGTATCATGGACTTCCGCGCCGCCATCATGCGCTTTCATACGCGGTGATGCTTGAACACTATTGGAATCCGGTGATGGCTGAACATTAAATGTTATTGAACCTTGCGCGTCATCCGCGTGCGCCGCTGGAATACATACCATTGAAATGAATACACATGAAACCATTAAACATACAATCCGTTTCAACATAGTCATCATTTTGTCTCGCGTTCCTTTTTCGCGTCCGCCATCATGCGATAGACACCCGCGTGTGAGGTTTTAAGCCGGACTGCTATGTCATCAATAGTCCAGCCCTGTTCACGGTATTCCAATGCCTTACGCGCTTTACGCATCGTGTAAGTTTTCGGACGATTACAAACCTTACCTGACTTCTGCGCCGCCTCTCTGCCTGCCGCCGTGCGTTCCAAAATAAGAGCATGTTCCATTTCCGCCACGGCGCTGAAAATCTGCGCAACCATTCTTCCTGCTGCGGTTTCCGTGTTAACATTCTCACGAATAGTGCGTATGTTAATACCGTTCTTTTCCAATACATTCATGTTTACAACAATCTCATTGAAGTTGCGGCCAAGCCTATCCATGGAATAACAAACAATCGTGTCGCCATCACGGACTGCTTTCGTCAGATTAATCCAACCATCACGATTAAAATTGGTTCCGGTTTTGCCCGCGTCCATGAATATGCGTTTTTCTTCCACACCAGCATTCATTAAAGCCTGCTTCTGCTCATCCAATGAATAGCCGTGTATTGCCTGCGTTCCAGTTGAAACCCTTATATAACCATATAACATTTTCTTATAATCCTTTCAATAGAATGTATGTTTTCACTATCTATCTATCAAACTGTGTTCAAAAGCCATATCATTTGAGAATCCGCATTTCCGCCATTGAAATGGAAAATGAAAATCCAGTGTTTTCGCCGGTTTTAATATTTCATGAAATTACAATCAAACCGTTCATCTTATTATAACTTCTGAACGGTGGTATTTAAATACATATTTCAACATTGAAATAACATATTATTCAAATACTATTTGAAACGCTCATTTCGATTCTGACAGCGATTTTCAACATTTCAAGTATCATTAGTCAGGAACGCGGTTTTTCATAGTTTCAATCAAATATGCCGTCCACAGGGCGCGTAATATTCAGCCCTGTGGACGGCATCGATTTTCACGGATTTTCAATATTATATATTTTCATTCAAATACAATGAAACCGGTGATTTGTATTCTCACCGGTTTCATTATTGGATATGGATTGGATTCATGTATTATATATCAAACAATCCAATCATATTCGTTTCAGTTAATCATTTTCGCCGTATCACTGGCGCTATTAATCAAATCACTATTTTCATTGAACATCACAGGAGCAATATATACAACAACAGCAACGCCGATACCAATGGATAGGAAGTTAATGAACTGACTCCATTGCCTGTTCAACAGGAACTTTAATGATAGTGCGCCCATTACCATGATAACAATAGGACTTATCCATTTCTGAACCATGCTGTTCCATACTGCGCTTAAATCAGCCAAATCCGCCGCATAGACAATACTATTTAAAATAATCATAATCCATAATCCTTTGTTGAATGTTTTCATGAATCATCTATCAAAAGGAAACGGCGTGCCGGTTTGTTCCTTATACCGGCACGCCGCAATATATTAATGACAATGTTTAAATATCATGGTTTCATTTTTTAAAACGCCGCCGTCAGGTGGACACTATTCTATCTATATTTAAATATAAGAATCCCTACCCTCGGGATCTTTTTTTTGAAAGAATCCGGTCTATAAGGGCATACGGTGATACACGGTGCGGGCTCCGCCGGACGCTACTCCATCGTTTGCCTGGCTCTTGCCATTTTGCTACCCGCAATGACCCCAACATTAGAACAAGATTTCACATTATTTTACGCGTTGTATCACTGCCGCGTTAATGCTATCTGAAACCTCACCTGTATGTCTATTGCCTACCAATGTTTGAACCATTACATTGAAAACGATCCCAATATTTTAAACAGGTTTTTAAGTTCTTAGTTCACTTATTTCATACACATGCTTTTTCAATCCCATTGACGGCGCATGACTGCCTGATTCTCATGATTTCAATCTCATTGCGGTTCATGTTAACCTGATTTACATTTCATTGAAATGCTGTATGAAAGTGCTCATTCCAATGAATGCCATTCATCCAATCAATCCATGATTTCAATCTCATTGCGGTTCACGATTACCTGAAAACAATCGCCGGATTCATCTCATGATTGGATTAACAACTTATGCGTAATCCGACGCGGTTCATTATCTATGTTATCAATTTGAAACCATGAACCATACTCACTGTTATGGAATCCGATGATTCACGGTTTCAATGCTTATTATCTATCAAACATGAGTTTGAAACCATTGAATAACGAATAGAATCATTCTACGGCGGTTTTAACGGCGTTTCAGCATGAACATGAATACTTCATCGTATTTCATATGAAAAGCCGTTAGAATGCCGTTTAAACGCGTTTTTGAGGTCTGTATGACACAATCCGCTGAACCATTCCATTTGAACCATGGTTTCATACACTATGAAATGTGAAAATATTGTGAATATTCCATAACGCTGAAACCATGGTGGCTGTTAATGGTGGCTATTCCAGTAACATGGTTCAAACCATTGAAAACTAATGCTTGCTCACATTGAACTTGAATTCGACGATATCGCCGTCCTGCATCACGTAGTCGCGGCCTTCCTGACGTAGCTTGCCTTCCTCCTTGATCTTGACCATGGAGCCTTCGGCAGCCACGAAATCGTCGTAGGAGACGATATCGGCCTTGATGAAGCCCTTTTCGAAGTCCGTGTGAATCACGCCGGCAGCCTGCGGAGCGGTATAGCCCTTGTGAATCTGCCATGCGCGCACTTCTTTCTCGCCTGCGGTGAGGAAGGTGGAAAGGCCAAGCGTATCGTAGCCAACTCTCGCCAACTGATCCAGGCCGGACTCCTCAAGACCGGCGTCGGCGAGCATTTCGCGCGCGTCCGCCTCATCAAGTTCGGTCAGATCGGCTTCGAACTGCGCGTTGAGGAAGATGGCCGGAGCCGGAGCCACAGATGCGGCGAGCTTGGCCTGCATGTCTTTGTTCTGCAGTTCGGCATCGTCCACGTTGAACACGTAGATGAACGGCTTGGCGCTCATCAAGTGCAGATCGTAGACGGAATCCTTGTCGAAACGGCCTTCGCGAGCCGCCTTATCAATGGTTTCGCCGGCTTCGAGAATGGTCTTCGCCTGCTTGACGGCTTCCATGTAGGCCGGTTCGATTTTCTTGCCGCGCAGATCCTTCTCCAGCTTCGGCAGCGCGTTCTCGATGGTCTGCAGATCGGCGAGAATCAGCTCGGTGTTGATGGTTTCAATGTCGTCGGACGGATCGACCTTGCCGTTGACGTGCACGATATCATCGTCTTCGAAGGCACGCACGACCTCGCAGATCGCATCGGCTTCGCGAATGTTGGCGAGGAACTTGTTGCCCAGGCCTTCGCCTTCCGAAGCACCTTTGACGATGCCTGCGATGTCGACGAACGTGACGGTGGCCGGCACGATCTTCTCCGTGTGCACGAGCTTGGCGAGCACCGGCAGGCGGTCATCCGGCAACGGCACAATGCCAGTATTCGGCTCGATAGTGGCGAACGGATAGTTTTCCGCCAGCACGTTGTTACGGGTCAATGCGTTGAACATGGTGGACTTGCCGACGTTCGGCAGTCCGACGATTCCGATAGTAAGAGACATGGTTCCCTAGCTTAGTATTAGGCTTCGATGGCGTCGACCGCTTTGATCACGGCACCACGGAACGCGCTTTCCTCCAACGATGCGACACCCCTGATGGTGGTGCCCCCTGGAGAGCAGACAGCGTCTTTCATGGCACCCGGATGCGTTTCGTTGGCCAAATAGAGCGCGCCCACGCCTTCCACCATTTTGGCGGCCAGACGATACGCGGTGGCACGCTGCAATCCATATTTCACACCGGCATCGCCCAATGCTTCGATGTACATGTCGGTGAAGGCCGGCGCGCAGCCGGCAATACACATGCCGATGCCCATATGTGCGGTGTCCACGCGTTCGATCAGGCTGATTGACGAAAACAGGTTTTCGAAGGTTTCCGTCTGTTCCTGCGTGAGCGTGTTGTCGATTTCCGTGACCAGCACGCCTTTGCCGACAGCCATCGGCGTGTTCGGAATGGTGCATTGAATGTGCGCCTGTTCGAAAGACGTTCCGAACAGGTCATGGAATTTGTTCAGATCCCAGCCTGCCGCAATGGACACGACGATGGTGTTTGGCTGCGCCAGCTTGTCAACGATTGGTGAGATCACCGCTTCAATCTGATATGGTTTGATGGCGATAACGACCACATCGGCAGCTTCGGCCACTTGTGCAGCGGTATGCACCGCTTTCGCACCAAGTTTGGCGGCGTTACGTTCCAGCTTGTCATAGTGTGCCGCACAAGCCACAATGTCGTTGCCGCTGATTGTGCCGGCATTGACCAGGCCTTCGGCGATGGCCTGCGCCATATTGCCGTATCCGATGAATCCGATGGTTGGATTGGACATGGTGTCCTCCTTGTCGTCTTTTCTAATGGACGTAATTGTTTTGGATGCGATGGTTTCGGAGAATTTCGGGAATGTCAGAACAGTTCTTCCAGGTCTCCCCTGTTCAACGCCTCGTCGAACAGGTGCTTGAACACCACGGAACCATGTACGCCGTCGTGCTCGAATTCGTTGGTGGTCCAATAGTGCGATCGTCCCACACGGGACAGCGTATCGAATTGCAGACCGGAGTCGACGTACATGTCGTCAAAATAGACGGCAGCCTGCAGCGGAACCTCATTACGGGCCAACTGGTCGGCATCGTAGATCGTGCCGAAATGCGTGTCTTCCATAAGCACGTCCATGGCCGGCTTGAACGGACGCAACGCACGTTCCTGCTCGAACATCCACGGGAACATGGCCTCGCCGGTGAAATTAAGCGGACGAATGCCACCCGCGAATTCCGGATGCTCGCCGCGCACGCGCTGGGCGGCCCAGCGAATCGGTGTTTTCAGCTCGCCATTGGCGTAGATGAACTCCTGCAACGGCCAATACAGCGGGCGAGACGAGGTCGCATCCATCACGGAAGACAGGAACTCGTCAGACAGTTCCCCCGAGGCCGAGGCCGAACCGTCGCCGTCAAGGAACGCCTGGTCAAGAATCCAATGCACACGTTCGAAACTCGGCTTCATACCGAAATCGGATCCCAAGCATTGGAAGCGTTCCACCGTGAGCGGATCGCCGTTCGGCAATGTGACCTCGCGCGATTGCAGTATGTCGGCAACCGCCGCGGCACGTTCGATATCGATCGGGTAACGCTCGTAGAACTGCTTCGTCTTTGCCGCCATGCGCGGGAACGTATGACGGTACACGTCGGTCGCATCGGCGGGAACATGAGGAATGCCGCCCGTGGTGAAACTGGCGATAACTCCTTGCGGAAACAGCGAAAGATACGTCAACGTCAGGAATCCGCCATAGCTTTGACCAAGCGTGACCCAACGTGCGCCCCCGAATTCGGTGCGACGCAGATGCTCGAAGTCACGAACGATCGAATCGGCGAGGAAACGCTTCAAAAACGCGGCACCGGCCTTGCCGTCGCCGCCCATGTCCTCAATCACATGCGTGTCGACACGAGATGAACGCCCCGTACCACGTTGATCCGGCAACACCACGCGGAAATGCTTGATGGCCTCCTCGATCCAACCATCGGGACTTGGACCGAGCGGACGCGGACCGGAACCGCCGGGACCGCCCTGCAGGAACACGAGCAACGGCAGGTCGTCATGCACATGTTCAGGAGCGGTGACCACACGGTAGAACAGACTGATCGATTCGCCATCGAACCCATGACCGGGCTCGTGGCCCGTCCAATCCAACGGCACCTTGATGGAACGATCCTCAATATGCAATCCGGGCACGTAGTATTCGCTCAGCAACGTCATGCATTCACCTTTCCTTTGGCGTCATCGGCATATTCAATGCGAGTAGTGGCTTCTTGATGGCTTCCATCCCACCCACACGCGGAGACAACCTTACCTCACAAAAGCGGCTTTATCTTACCGCCATTTCATTCCTGCGCATGATGGCGCCACAGCGTATCTGGCGCTAGGGTGGAGCATATGTCGAATTTCAAGCAGCGTCTCTTGTCGTGGATGCATGGTCATGTCTTCGCAGGCGATCTCATCCTCACGCTTGTTATAGGTGTTCTGTTGTTCGGCGTGACCGGCAGCATCACCTATAATCCGGGATTGCTGTTTGACCTTAATCCTTCCATACAGATGGCGTGGGAAGCGGCAATGCTGATCCCGCTGCTGATTCGTCGATGGCGGCCACAGACCGGAGCGTTGCTCTGTGTGGCATTGGCCTTGACACATCTCATATTCGGCCCTTGCATATTGGGCGCCGATATTCTGGCATTGGTCATGCTGTATTCGGTGATCGTCTACGGCAATCCCAAAAACACGAAAGCCTTCATTATTTTGGCGTTGGCCATCGGTCTTCTGGCTTCGGCGTTGATGGCATGGACCATGACCAATGGGCCGCTGCTCACCGGTGGCAAAGTGCATACGTGGAGCAGTTGGAATGGCTCAAATCCAAATGGCGCAATGGTCACGGAAGTCACTCTCGGCTCCATCTACACAGGAACATCCATGTCGGAAGTCGCCGACATGGTGGCGCAATACATGCTGGTGCTGACGCCGATTTTCGAAGTATGTATCATTTCCACCGTCATTGTAGCGTTCTGGCAGCGTGCCCGTCTGGCAACCGTTCGCATGATGCGGGAACGCAATGAGGCAATCGCCGCGCGAGACCAGGACGAACGCGATATCGCCGCGTTGGCGGAACGAGCACGCATCGCACGTGACATGCACGATGTGGTGGCGCACACCCTATCAATCATCATCGTGCAGTCTGATGGCGGCCGCTATGCAGGCACGCATGATCCCGCGGTGGCTAGAAACACCATGGAGACGATTCGACACGAATCGGAACGCGCACTGCATGACATGCAACGTCTTCTGGGAGTATTCGGGGGTTCACCGCACGCCGATTATAACGATATCGGCAATCTTGTGGAACAAGCGCGAAACGTCTCCCCCGACATTCGAATCCGACGGAATATCACCGGCACCGCCAGCCCAGAACAACTCGGTGAACAAGCCTCGATAGCTTCCTACCATGTAGTGCAGGAGGCGCTGACGAATATCCGCAAGTATGCGGGGCCGCACGTCGATGTGCATATCAAAGAGTCATGGAACAACGGTTTGCTCACTTTGAGCGTCACCGACAATGGTCGTGGCGCGGCGGCCAATATCGACGGGCATACGCCAGGTTACGGCCTGTTGGGCATGAAGGAACGCATCGAATCGGCCGGAGGCTCATTGCAGGCTGGCCCTCAACTCGGCGGAGGCTTCGAAGTTATGGCCACCCTGCCTTACGGCGGTAAAGAGCCAGCGACAGACGAAACCGGCGAACAGTATGCCTCGGAACAGTCCGAATCTTGCAACACAACTGCCATATCCAGCAAAGCGAAATTATCCGACGAAGCAATCGCACCTCACACAGCCGTCAACATATCGGCGCGAATCCCAGATCAACCATCGGAACAGACGCAGGAAACCAACCCACCAACCGGTCGCGATCATCGTTCGAACGCCCTGCAACACTTGCGCATTACCGCACCCAATCTGCATGATTTGCTCACATCGTTGAAACTGAAATCCGTAGAACTTGCCAATACATCCAATTCGCGAGGGCTGAATTGGGTGGAACGTGTTTCCGCGTGGACGCAGCACCATTATGTGCTCATGGATTCCGTTGGCGCCGTGATATTGGTCATGCTGCTGAATCGCATGTCGATTACGTTCTTTTTTGATAGTTCACGCGATGCGCAGCTCTCTCATGCGATCGCCGCATGCTGCTTGCTGGCGCTGGCTCTTCGACGCAGGTTCCCCGAGACTTGCGCGCTTATTGTGTTCGTATTGTCGGTTGTGCAATTGGTGTTTTTGGGATTGATTGAGGTTGGACATATCGTAGCGTCGCTGTGTGCGCTGTATTCAGCCGTATTGTATGGGCGTGAACACGCATGGCGCTGGACCGGTCTTGCCGCTGTCACCTGTTCAGCTCTGATGGGCTTGAAAATCGCAGCCGACCAGCACGGATACACTACCTTGTTCGGCGCCATCGCCGCTTCCGCGGGCTTAACAAAACCGGTTTCAGCCACGTCAAGTAGTAGTGCAGCGTTCTTTACCGGTGTCATGTATACGGTTGCAGTGCTGATGCTGTGCGCCGGCATCATGGCGTGGGCACGTTGGGCGCGTTCCAGCGATTCAAACGCACTGGTATTGCAGGCTCGCGAAGAGGCACTGGTGGCCGAGCAGGAGAAGCAGCGTATTCTCGCGGCGAATATGGAACGTGACCGTATCAGTGCCAGCATTCAGGCTGAAGTCACCGCCACGTTGAACAGCGTGATCAGCCAGGCCGTCGATGGTATTCATATGTTGGACAGCGCCGAAGCACAAGGCAAGGAGCCTACCGCCGACGAGATTTCCGCAGCGTTCAAAGCCATTGGCGAGCAGGGGCGCGCCGCGCTCAAGCGTATGCGCGAACTGCTTGGCGTGCTTCGTGAGACTGGTTTCAGCGATGACGCTCATGCCGGTAGTGCGAGCGAACTGCAGTTGAGGCCCGCGGCACCGTTGGAGGAGCAGCTGCAGCGCGTGTCTCGATAGCCGATTCAAGTTTTTCAGGGAGATTTAAGGGTTTGTTTCGCGCTGTGAGCGGAACAATGCCGATAAGGTGGAGAGTATGAGCGAGGAACAGAAGATTCGTGTGGTCATTGCCGATGATCAGGAATTGGTACGTGCCGGTTTCGCCATGGTGATCGGCTCCCAACCTGATATGGCGGTTGCGGCGCAGGCTCGCGATGGCGCGGAAGCTGTGGCATTGGCGGAAACGCTGCATCCTGACGTGGTGTTGATGGACGTGCGCATGCCCGGCATGGATGGTATCGAGGCGACCCGGCAGATCAGTGCGTTGCGGCATCGCTTCGCTGCCGATGGAACGCAATCAGAAGTCACTCATACCAAAGTGATCATTCTGACGACATTCGACTTGGATGAATATGTTATGGCTGCGATCACTGCCGGAGCTTCCGGTTTTCTGCTGAAAGATACGGAACCGGAAACATTGCTGAATTCGATTCGCACGGTTTTTCAAGGTAATGCGATTATCGCACCGTCCGCCACGAAACGTCTTATCGAGAAAATGATGGAAGGCGATTTCATGGCTGCGAACGTTGGTAGGCCTGAAAATTCCGCAACTACTTCTACTACGGATTCAACATATACCGATCCGGAATTGGATGACCTGACCGACCGCGAGCGCGAAGTGCTTATTGAGATCGCGCATGGATTGTCGAATCAGGAGATTGCCGACAAGCTTTTCATCAGCCTGCCGACGGTGAAAACGCATGTGGCGCATATTCTGGCGAAAATCAATGCACGTGACCGCGTACAGGCGGTGGTGTTCGCTTACGAAAACCATTTGGTCTGATTGGTTTGTTGTTTTGCGTATGCATGATACGCAAAAAGGACTCCTACCATGTTTGTGGTAGGAGTCCTTTTCGTTGTGTTTGCTATGAAGCTCAGGCTTCGGCGAGCGCCTCAACAGGAGGCGTGCTCACTGCCCTGCGTGCGGGGAATACGCTGGCGAGCAGTGCTGCCACGGCTGCCACGGCGAGTACGATGCCGTTAATGCCCCATTCGAACGGGAACACCACTTTGCCGTACATGCTGAACACCACGTATGCGCCCAGCCAGCCGAACAGTGTGCCAAGCAGTACGCCCGAGATGCCGGATACCAGCGAGATGAGCAGGGCTTCCACCGCGAGGGAGCGTCGCAACTGGCCTCGCGTCATGCCGATGGCACGCAGTGTGGCGGATTCTCGGGTGCGTTCGATCACTGACAGCGACAGCGTGTTGGCTACGCCGACAAGTGCGATGAGCACGGCCACGGCGATCAACCCCACCAGAAGCATCATCATGGAGTCAATCATGTTCGCCCATACGATGCGTTCGGCGATCGGTCCGGTCACTGTCGCATCAGTGCTCTTCTCCAATGCGGCCTGCATGTCGTTGTAGATGCCGTCGACGGAAACTCCCGACTTGTCAGTGTCTGCCTTGACCAGCAACACATGGGTGGCGGCATCAAGGTCACCATTGGTGAAATGGCTTTCATCCACGAATCCGACAGCTCCATATTGCGCGGATACACGACGGTAGTCGGCTTGGTTGGCTTGCAATGTCAGCGAACGCGTAGCGTCGCCGTTCTGGTTCCATTCAGTGGAGAAATCAGCCGTGCCATTGGCGAACTGCAGCTCCTTGCCGGTTTGCGCATTGTATGTTGGCATGAGCACGCTATCACTGTCGATGGAGGCGTTACCCAAGTTGGCACGCATGACCTGCTTGACCTGATCGATGTTTTTCACGCCGACCAGCAATGCGGACGTAGGCTGGGTTCCATCCGCTTTCTCCAAGGTCACGGAAACCGCCGGCGCATACAACGTGTCGGACACGCCGTTGATGTCAGATACATCTTTGACCATTTGCTGGCTGATGTCATCGCCCATGGCCACGATGTCGACGCTATAACGGGTGGCGAGCGCACCATTCATAGTCTCTTTGGCGCTAGCGGCACCGGTTGCGATGGTGGAGACCAAGGTGACACCGATGAGCAGAGCGGCACCGGTTGCTGCGATGCGTCGCGGATTCTTCTGAATGTTGGCGTGTGCAACTGTTGCGGAAGGACCTGTCAGCGAGGCCAACGCTCCAACGCCCTTCATGAGGGTCGGCATCCAGAATACCGCGGTGACCACCATGCCGAGGAACACCAGTGCGGCACCGGCGATGGCTATGAGCAGAATCATCGTGAATTGATCGCCGCTCGCATCCTCGCCGCCGTTGGTGGCCTGCACCTGCCAGATGGAGAATATGGCCATGGCGATACCGACCGCCACCATCAGAATACCGATTATGGCTCGCGTAAGGCTGGAACGACGGTTGTCGGTCAGTTCAATCGGACGCAATGCCTCCAATGGCGTTACCGCGGTGGCGGAACGTGCGGATCCCATGGATGCAAGCACCGTCACCACAATGCCGAAGAGAATCGGTACGACGGCGGCTTGCCAGGAGAAGTTGAACCGCATACCCGCCTGCATGATGTCGCTGACGCACATGCCCCACATGAGCAGGCTTCCAAGCACCACGCCAAGCACGGATGCGACGAAGCCGAGCACCACCGCTTCGAACAGCACGGAACCATACAGTTGGCCTTTCTTTGCGCCGATGGTGCGTAGCAAGGCGAGTGTGCGGCGGCGTTGCGCCACGAGCACTTGGAACGTGTTGGCGATCACCAGAGCCGCCACGAACATGGCAAGCACGCCGAAGCACATAAGGAATGTGGTGACGATGTTGGTTTGGTTGCCGCTTAAGGATTTGATGCTTTCGTCACTGATTTGCTGTCGTGACATCAGATCGAAATGCTTTGGCAGCAACGCTTTCACACCGTTGATGGTTTTTGCGGATACGCTGTTTCCATCCAAGGCAAGGTCGAGATACACCATTGTTGTTCCGGTGGCGTTGAAATCGTCCACTCCCTGCATTGCGGCAAGCAGATTGTTGGATCCTACGATCGCACCACCATAGTATGAGTAGGCGCCGTTCGGATCGAACGTGAGTCCTACCACGCGCACGTTGTCCGCCTTGGCTTTGCCATCGTCGCCTACCGCATATCGGGAGGTCAGGCTTACAGTGTCTCCAACGCCGACGTTCAACTGTTTCGCCATGTCTTCCGGCAGCGCGACTTCGTTGGAATCCTTCGGCTGGTCCCCTTCCGTGATATTCACGGGGAGCATGTTCTTCTGTGCCGCGGTGGAAATGATCTCGCCGCTGACGGTGCTGTCTCCCTTGGAAACGCTGACGCCGGTTTCCACCGAGGCACGGACGCCGCCAACCCCTTCGATGCCGGCGATCTGGTCGAGATGAAAGTCGCCGACAGTGCTGGAATACGCCTCGTTGAGTTCCTTATCGCTCAGGTCGGAGCTGTTGATGCTCACCGCATAGTTGGCGTTTCCGAACATGGCGGTCAGCTGCCGTGTCAGGGAGTCGTTCATGGCATTGCCGAACAGGAAGGTGCTGGCGATGAACGCCGTGCCGATCATGATGGCGATGCCTGCGGGTATGAGCATGCGCTTGGTTTTTCGCATGAGTTTCAAAGTGATGGACCACATGGTGGATTCTGTTCCCTTCTTCGAATGCTTCTATAGTGCGTTTAGCGGGAATGTCTCGCGGAAGCCACATTCATTGTGGCGGCTTCGCGTTCCTTCATCAGCAGTTCACTCATCTGGTCTGCTGTCGGCTTGTTTACGTCCGCCACGATCTGGCCGTCGGCGAACACGAGCGCACGGTCGGCGTAAGACGCGGCGACCGCATCATGCGTGACCATGATGATGGTCTGTCCGAGTTCGTTGACCGAACGCTTCAGGAAGCCGAGCACTTCGGCGCTGGAGACGGAGTCGAGGTTGCCGGTCGGCTCGTCGGCGAACACCAGCTTCGGCTTGGTAATCAGCGCGCGGGCGATGGCCACGCGCTGCTGCTGGCCACCGGACAGCTCGTTCGGACGATGGTTGAGCCGTTGCTTGAGTCCCAAGGTTTCTACGAGCAGATCGAACCAGGCACGGTCGGGCTTATCACCGGCCAAAGTCAGCGGCATGAGGATGTTCTGCTCTGCGGTGAACATGGGCAACAGGTTGAAGCTTTGGAAGATGAAGCCGATCTTGTGGCGACGTAGCAAGGTGAGCTGCTTGTCGTCCATGCGGGTCAGGTCGGCGCCGCCGAACAAGATATGGCCGGAAGTGGCGGAGTCGAGACCGGCGAGCGTGTGCATCAGCGTGGATTTGCCGGAACCGGATGGGCCCATGATGGCGGTGAATTTGCCGCGTTCGAAACTCACGTTCACGCCGCGCAGGGCGTGAACCATATTGCTGCCGGTGCCGTAGTTCTTGACCAAGTCGACGGCCTGAATAACGATGCCGCGCGATGCGGACGGGTTCTGCACGTTCATAATGCCTCTCCATATTGGGCCGGGCCTTATGCCCGGATGATGATTCCAACTTATGAAGAAATAACGGCGCGCCCCATCGTGCGCCAGACTGAATTGGGCGGTCGGCCACGCGCCGGCCCTCATCCTTGAGGATTATGTCGTCTCAGGTCTCACACTATTCATGCCTCTGCGCAAACAGTGTGAGGCATACAGACGCAAGAAAGCCCGCACTGCATGACGTCAGTGCGAGCTTTCTACTCCTTGAGTCAAGTTATCGGACGGAAGGCACCCCATGCGGCTCGATGATTCGCGATGCACCCCATTAGCATCGCGCCCCTTCTCATCGGGCCGTCAACCCTCCTGTCGACCTCACTTGGCCAAGCCGGAAGCGCGAAGGGCCTCGAAGCCGCCCTTCAGGTCATCGAGAATGTCCTCGATGTTCTCGGTGCCGATGGACAGGCGGATGGTGCCCTGGTGAATGCCCTGGTCCTCGAGCTCTTCCAGGGTCTCCTGGGAGTGCGTAGTGGAAGCCGGGTGGATGACGAGGGACTTTGCGTCGGCCACATTGGCCAGCAGAGAGAACAGGTGCAGATTGTCGATGAAGACGCGAGCCGCATCCTTTCCGCCCTTGATATCGAAGGTGAAGATGGAGCCTGCTCCGTTCGGGAAGTACTTCTCGTACAGGTCGTGATCCGGACGGCCCGGGATGGACGGGTGGGAGACGGACTCGACTTCCGGCACGGTCTGCAGGTACTCGACGACCTTCAGAGCGTTCTGGACGTGGCGCTCGACGCGCAGGGACAGGGTTTCGGTGCCCTGCAGCAGCAGGAAGGCGGCGAATGGAGACAGGGTGGCGCCGGTGTCGCGCAGCAGAATGGCGCGGACGCGGGTCACGAAGGCGGCACCGCCGAGAGCCTCGTAGAAGTTCAGGCCGTGGTAGGAGGGGTCCGGCTCGGTCAGGGTCGGGAACTTGCCCGGCACCTCGGCCCAGTTGAACTTGCCGCCTTCGACGATCACACCGCCGAGGGTGGTGCCGTGGCCGCCGATGAACTTGGTGGCGGACTCGACCACCACGTCGGCGCCGTGCTCCAGCGGGCGGAACAGGTACGGAGTGGCGAAGGTGTTGTCCACGATCACCGGCAGGTGATGCTTGTGGGCGATTTCGGAGATTGCCTCGAAGTCCGGCAGATCAGCGTTCGGGTTGCCGAAGGTCTCGAAGTAGACGAGCTTGGTGTTCTCCTGGATGGCGTCCTCGAACTCCTGCGGGTTCTCGGCGGAAACGAAGGTGGTGGTGATGCCGTCACGCGGCAGGGTGTGGCGCAGCAGGTTGAAGGTTCCACCGTAGATGTTCTTGGCGGCGACGATGTGGTCACCGGACTGGGTGATATTACGCACAGCGTATTCAACGGCAGCGGCACCGGAAGCGACGGCCAGACCAGCGGTACCACCTTCAAGGGCGGCGATGCGGTCCTCGAAGACACCCTGGGTGGTGTTGGTCAAACGGCCGTAGATGTTGCCCGGGTCAGCGAGACCGAAGCGAGCCTCGGCGTGGTCGAAGTTGTGGAAGACGTAGCTGGTGGTGGCGTAGATCGGGACTGCACGGGAGTCGGTGGCCGGGTCGGCCTGCTCCTGGCCCACATGCAGCTGCAGGGTTTCAAAACGGTACTTCTTGTTGTTCTCGGCCATGGGTCTTTCTCCTTGGTTGTGCTAGGTCGCGAGGATTTTTCCTTGCCACCCGCCTGCCGTGTTCGGGCGGTTGGCGAGGTGTTGGTTATGAAGTTACGACGCTTGGGCCGCGCGGCGCAAGCTGAACGTTATCGGGCTTGCCTATAGACCCTTATAAACCCTTGGAATCATTGGGATATGAGGCGGTTACGTCGGGCAAAATAGTCATCAAAAATCTCACGACACGCCGAGACACTTCCACGTCTCTTCGCGACAGAAATCTAGGAAATCATCCTCAATTTCCTGAAATCCTGTCACTGAGGTGACGTCAGCGACAGAATTTCAGGACGAATGGGATGATTTCCGAAATTTCTGTCGCTCAGATGGAACCAGCAACGGAATTTTGGGGTGGATGGTTTTATTTCCAAGATTTCTGTCGCTAGGAGTTTGAGCGATCTGTTGAATTCGGCGACGGAACCTCACCAGATGAATACCGGTTAGCGTGTCCGTATCCCTACAGACTAGTGTCAACTGTGATTATGTGACATCCGTCTGATTGATTGGAGTTTTCTAGTGTCCGACGTTACGTTGTACGACCGCGATCCGAAGTACATCCCGCGCGTGGCCGCCGTGCACGACATGTGCGGCTACGGCAAGTGCTCGCTGACCGCCGCGATTCCGATTCTCTCGGCCGCCGGCTGCGATGTGTGCCCGGTGCCGACCGCCCTGTTCTCGGCGCACACACGCTATGCAGTGTTCACGTTCCATGACACCACGGATATTCTCTCCGGTTACTTGGATGCCTGGCAGAAGGAAGACGTGGAGCTGGATGGCGTGTATTCAGGCTTCCTCGGCTCCCCCGATCAGGTGGCGATCATTCAGCGTCTCTACCGCGAATATCCGAACGCGCTGCGTCTGGTTGACCCGGTGATGGGAGACGCCGGCGAAATGTACCCCACGTACACACCGGAGCTGTGCGAGGCAATGGGCGCGCTGGCCGATGGTGCCGACGTGTTGATGCCGAACCTCACCGAAGCAAGCATTCTCACCAAGCGTGACTATCCTGGCCAGGATATTGATGAGGCCACGGTTAACGAGCTGCTTGGTGCTCTGCTGGAGTTGGGTGCCAAGAACGTGGTGCTGAAGGGCATTGACCATGGCGATGGCAAAATCGTCAACTATGTGGCCAGCGCTTCCACCGGTGTTGCCGGCAAGATCGAGCTGGCTCATGAGAAGTTGCCATACATGATTCATGGCACGGGTGACGCCTTCGCCTCTGCCCTGTGCGGCGCGGTGATGGCCGGCCGCGGCCTGGCCGAGTCGGCCGAAATCGCCGGTGAGTTCGTGCGTCACGCCATGGTCAGCACCCGTAACCAGCCGCATTTCGAGGATCGTGGCGTCAGTTTCGAACTGAACCTTGGCGAACTCACCGATTTGGTGAAGTGACCGCACCTTGGCTCCCCTCTCCGCTCACTGGGTCTGACGTATTCAGCGAACAATCCGATGGGTTGTTTTTTCGTCACAGGGAAGTCGACTGGTGAGCCTTGGTAAACCTTCTGAACTAATGGTGGATAACCGAGTTTTCATCCACACGTTATCCACAACACGCCAAACCGCGTCATAGTATCCACATTTGCCGGTTGCGCTTGTGCTCTTACATAAGTAACCCGCACAGTGGAATCATGAACGCTTTACCACCTACTCAGCCGACGACGAAGTCCGGCATCGACGCCGGTCTTGCCTTTCACCAGCCCATGCTGGCTTCACCTGATCCGCAGGCAATGCTGCCTTCGGAACGGATTGCGGCCACGATGGGCGACCGCAATCTGACGCCCAAACAGTTCGGCGCGCTCGGCGAGCAGTATGCCGCCGCGTGGCTGGAGGAACACGGTTGGACGACCTTGAGCCGCAATTGGCATACCCGTTACGGCGAATTGGACATCGTGATGCTCAATCCCGAGTACACGGTGGTGTTCGTCGAAGTGAAATCACGCCGGTCCATGCATTACGGATATCCGCAAGAGGCCATTACGCCGGCGAAACAGCACAATCTCAGGAAAGCCGCCTGCGATTGGCTACTTGACCGGCGTAATCGGGTGCCGCATTCGGCGGTCCGTTTCGATGTCGTCACCATCGTGCTTCGGGTGGGCAGGCCGCTCGTGCATCACATTGAAAATGCCTTCTGAAGCCCCCCCCCCAAAAAAAAACAGCCACGTTGCGAAACACATTGTGAAAGGAGTAGACATGGCTATCGGCAGCACCCTCTCAGTCGGACTGATCGGCCTTAAGGCCTTCATCGTCCAAGTGCAGGCTTTCATCAGCCCTGGCTTGCCATACTTCAGCATCATCGGATTGCCGGATGCATCGTTGTCCGAAGCCCGCGAGCGCGTGAAATCAGCGTGTCAAGCCACTGGATTCGGTTGGCCGCAAACCCGTGTGACCGTGAACATGAGCCCTGCGGCCATGCCCAAACGCGGTTCGTCGCATGATCTGGCCATCGCGGCCAGCGTCCTATGTGCGGCGGGTGCCATAGGGCATGATTGCCTAGAAGATACCATTGTGCTCGGCGAAGTGAATCTTGACGGCTCGGTGCTGCCGATTCATGGGCTGCTCCCGATCATGCTGCATGCCGAGGAACGTGGCGTGCGCAAAATGATTGTTCCCCATCGCAATCTTGACGAGGCTTCGATGGTGGATGGACTGGATGTAGTGGGCGTGAGGCATGTGGGTGAGCTCATCGAACTGATGGGCGGCGATGCCACCTATACGATTCCCGATACACCGGTTACCGACGAGACCACCACGGATCAATCGCCCACAAGTCATCCCAACGATTGTGGCGATATGAACGAGGTTCTAGGTCAGGAGCATGCCAAATGGGCACTGCAAGTGGCGGCGGCAGGCGGGCATAATCTCATCATGACCGGCCCGCCAGGCAGCGGCAAAACCATGTTGGCCTCACGTATGCCCGGCATCATGTGCCCGTTGAACGAGGCGGAACAGCTGGAGGTGGCATCGATTCGATCGCTGTGCGGCATACTGCCTCAGTACGGCATCACCGACATGCCGCCGTTCGAGGCACCGCACCACACCGCCAGCACGGCGGCCTTGGTGGGTGGTGGCAGCGGCATCGCCGTTCCCGGCGCAATCACACGCGCGCATCGAGGCATTCTGTTTCTGGACGAGGCACCGGAATTCAGCGCACGCGCCCTGCAGACGTTGCGCGAACCATTGGAATCCGGGTATGTGGCGCTTTCCCGTTCAAAAGGCAGCACCTACTACCCGGCCTCATTCCAACTCATCATGGCGGCCAACCCCTGTCCGTGCGGATACTATTACGGCACCGGCGAACGTTGCGCTTGCCGGGAAAAAGACCGTATACGTTATTTCTCGCGATTGTCCGGACCGATACTGGATCGTGTGGATATTCAGATGGCGGTGCCACCAGTCTCGCGCATTGCCGCGCAAAGCGAGCCAATCGGCGAGTCCAGTGCCGGGATACAAGCTCGTGTGATTCGTGCCCGTCAAGTGGCCAAAGACCGGTTCAGACAGTATGGATGGGTGTGCAACGCGCAAGCTTCGGGCAAATGGCTGCACGCCAATACATCGCTGAAAGCGATGGAATTGGTCAATCGGGCCCTGTCCAATCATCAACTCACATTGCGCGGGGCTGATCGCGCCATGCGTCTGTCTTGGACGCTCGCCGATCTGGCCGGCCGCGTATCCCCCACTGAACAGGACGTCCATCAGGGCATCGAAATGAGAACGAGGATGACATGAGTAACGCTACTGATATCCGGCAATCTGGCGGCACCGCAGGAAGTGTGGATCACACCGATACGAGTCTCGCCGTTTCGCGCACTATTCCCGTACCTCCCACGGATACGTTGTATCGTGCCGCGCTCACGTTCTGTCTTGATGGCGCGGATGTGATGATGTACGCCACGCTCAAAGGCGCGGAAAACGCCGAATCCCTCTGGCATGCGTTGGCGCAATCCCATCCAAGCCAGCCATCTGAAATCTGCGGCCCGGCGCTGTCACGTATTGACCGCATGTTCGTGGACGGCCTCACTCGATGGGGCCGCAAGGCGTCGGCGAACGCGATGCGCTCCTTCCGCAATGCACTGGCCTGCTGGCATAACCGCATGATGGACCTGCCCTCGCAAGACATCATCCAACTGGCCGACTGGTTCACTATGGATGGCACGCAATGGATTATCGGCCCTGGCCATCCATGTTGGCCCTCGCAGTTGGCCGACCTGTCCATTCGCTCCGATTGGGCGCCACCGCTGTGTTTGTGGATCAAAGGCGATCCACGCGCATTGACCAGTTGCGCCAAACCGGTCGGCATCGTCGGTTCACGGGACGTGACCGAATATGGCCGGTATGTGGCACACACCGTAGCCGAACAGGCAGCCGTTGCCGGGCATCTGGTCGTGTCCGGAGGCGCGATGGGCACGGATGCGGCGGCACATTGGGGAGCGTTGAATGCGCTGCACGGCAGAATGCCCGCCAATGTGGGCAAAACCGTTGCCGTATTCGCCGGCGGGCTCAACCATATCGGACCGATGCGTAACCGCACGCTGTTCGAACGCATCGAGGCGCAGGGTGGTGCACTGATCAGTGAACTGTGCCCCGGGACGATTCCCGAAGCCCGTCGTTTTCTGCTTCGCAACCGCATTATCGCGGCCATGTCTTCCACATTGATTGTGACGCAAGCCCGGTTGCGTTCCGGAGCGCTCAACACCGCGGGATGGGCATGCGAATTGCTGCGCGAAGTGTATGCGGTTCCCGGTGACATCAATCAGCCTTGCAACGCCGGGTGCAATAAGATGATCGGCGACCACCGAGCGATGATTCTGTGTGCCGCCACATCCACCGAGGATATATGCCATGAACGGCATAAGCCCGTTATGGCAGCATACCCAGGCATATCGAAATCCACAGGTCAGGACTCGTCCGAAAACGAGGAGGCCATGGAAGTGCCGGCAACGACTCCGTTATCGCCAGCATCCTCGGAATCATCGGTGTCACAGGAGTCGTCACAAGATTCAGGTCATTCGAAACGTTCGAAGACCAAGCATACTCAGCCTACGCGCACTCAATCCAAGGATGGGCCGGCGAGCGCAACTGCCGATTCCGGTAACGACAAAAGCAAGGGTGAAGAGCTTCCCTCGTCGCATCAGATGCCGGATCTTCGTGTCAAGCCGAAGCCCGATCCCGAGAAGGAAGCCCAACAACGTATCATTATCGCCAAGCTGCCGGAAATGGAACGCACATTAGTGGCATTGATTCGTGAATGCCGTAAACGACATCTCATCGTCACCCCGGACGCACTATTGCGTGTGGCGCGAGAGACGGTACCCGACGAGATTCCCAATATCGGCACCATACTTGAGCTACTCGGCGCATTGGAGCTGAAGGGAGTGATCGAGCGGGATGCCGGCATACTCAAGCTGAGCAGCCGTGTCGGCTAATCGGCTTCCATGACACGGCTCGAAGGCTGTTCGGCGGGTGTGCGAGAATCGAACCCATGAGTCCGAAACGTTTGGAAGATATGTATGATGCGGTGATCGTCGGCGCCGGAGCGGCCGGCCTGTCGGCGGCGTTGGGACTGCTGCGCTCCCCCGAGATCACCGAGCTCAAGGAACAAGGCGTGGACCCGAAGATCCTCGTGGTCTCCAAACTGCAGCCGCTGCGTTCGCACACCGGTTCAGCCGAGGGCGGCATCGCCGCGAGCCTGGGCAATGTGGAGTCCGATGACTGGCACTGGCATTACTACGACACCATCAAGGGCGGCGACTGGCTGGTGGACCAGGATGCGGCCAAACTGCTCGCCGAATACGCGCCGCAGACCGTGATCAACCTGGAGCGTCAGGGCGTGGCCTTCTCCCGTACCGAGGACGGGCATATCGCCCAGCGCCGGTTCGGCGGCCACACGCGCGAGTTCGGCGGCGCCCCGGTCAAGCGCGCCGCCTATGCGGCCGACCGCATCGGCCACCAGATTCTGCACGCCTTGTGGCAGCAGTGCGTGGCCGCCGGCGTCGAGTTCGCCGAGGAATGGTATGTGACCGACCTGGTGCTCGCCGACGACGGCAAGCAGGCGGCCGGCATCGTGGCCTTTGACACGCATTCGGGCAAGATTCAGGCCATCCACGCGCGCAACGTGCTGCTTGCCACCGGTGGCGCGGGCCGACTGTTCCACACCACGTCAAATTCCTGGGATCTGACCGGCGACGGCATGGCCTTGACCTTGGCCGCCGGTCTGCAGCTGGAGGACATCGAATTTGTGCAGTTCCACCCCACCGGGCTCGCGCACACCGGCATCCTGCTGTCCGAGGCGGCCCGCGCCGAGGGCGGCATTCTGAGGAACGCCGACGGTGAGCCGTTTATGGAACGCTACGCTCCGGAGCATAAGGATCTGGCCGCACGAGACGTGGTCTCCCGCTCCATCATGGCGGAGATCGACGCCGGTCGCGGCGTCGCCGACCCGAAGGACCCGGATGGTCCGAAGGACTGCGTCTGGCTGGATATGACCGGCATCGACCCCGAACGTATGAAGGAAGTGCTGCCGCAGGTGGTCGAAACCATCGAGCAGTACGCGAACCTCGATCCGGCCAAGGACCTAGTACCCATCAAGCCCACTGCACACTACACGATGGGCGGCATCCCCATCACCACCGACGGCGAGGTGTACCGTTGGGCCGACGGTGCCGTGCAGGTAGTCGATGGACTGTTCGCCGCTGGCGAATGCTCTTGTGTCTCCGTACATGGTGCGAATCGTCTGGGCGGCAATTCTCTGCTCGACGCCTGCCTGTTCGGCACACGCGCTGGTCAGACGATGGCCGCACGCATCGCCGAGAACCCGGTTGACTCCCCCATGGCCGATGATTCGGCCGATGACATGCTGACCGATGCCGCCGATCAGGCTGCCGATTCTCGCAAAGCGGAGCTTGACGAACTGCTCGCCGGGCCAATAGATGATTCAGACGATGGAGTGCCCACCGCCAATCCTTATCAGCTCATGGCCCAACTCGGATCAGTGATGGAGCAGGCTCTGGCCGTACGTTGCACCGCTCAGACCATCGATACGGCGTTGACCCAGATCAACGGTGACATCACACCGGTTGCCGATACCTTGCGGGCCCATGACAAGACCGCCGCTTTCAATCAGGAGGTCACCGCCATCTGGGAAGTCCGTCATCTGATCGAACTGGCCGAGGTCATGCTGCACGCTTCCGAATCCCGTCAGGAATCTCGCGGATCCATGCAACGCCTTGATTTCCCCGAACGCGACGATGAGCATTTCCTTGCTCACTCGATGGTCGCCGATGATGGTTCGGTAAGTTTCAAGCCGGTGCACATCACCGACTATCCGCCCAAGAAGCGCGAGTACTGATCCGCTGGTGGTAATACCCAAGCCGCCTAGGGCTTGTGGCACAATAGGTTGGCTAATATTGGACTTGACATCCCACTGTTTCATGGAGGCAGAACATGGCTGAGGCGAGCAACACGACGGTTACCCTGCAAGTGCATCGTTTCACGCCGCGACCCGAGCGTGCCGAACGTGCACGCGGTGGCAGCCCGTTTGCCAAGAAAGGCTCCCCGTTCGGCGGCGGCTCGGATTCGGCGGCGCGCCGTCGTCCGCGCGGCAAGCAGTGGGTGCAGGAGTACACGATTCCCGCGCGCCCTTCGGATACTGTGTTGGATTGTCTGCTGACCATCAAACGCACCGTCGACCCGACGCTGGCCTTCCGTTATTCGTGCGGTCATGGCATGTGCGGTTCGGACGCCGTGGCCATCAACGGCACCCCCACCCTGCTGTGCACAGCCACCATCCGCGATTGGGCCAAGCAACCCGGCGCCATGCCCGAAGTCGATGACGAAGGGTTCCGACACACCGGCACCGAGGCTGAGGAATCCGACGATTCCGCGGAAAACGTCGCAAACGCGGCGGCCGCCCAGAACTCAGCCGCAAACGGTTCGCTGGGAGTCATCGAACTGGCGTCCCTGCCCGGCTTCCCGCCGCAGCGCGACCTCATCGCCGACATCGACCCTATGCTCAACCAGATCAGGAAGCTCACCCCGTATCTTCAGGCGGACGGCGTGCTCGCCACCACCGCCGAAGGCAAGGTGGACGTGTTCGAATACCTGCAGAACCCCGAACAACTCGCCAAATACGAGCTGCTGAGCAACTGCATCGCCTGCGGCGTGTGCGAAGGCGCCTGCCCGGTGTACGCCGGCGGCGACGCCTTCATCGGCCCGGCCGCGCTGATTTGGGCCTCCCGTTTCGTCAACGATTCGCGCGACACCAAGGCCATGGAGCGTATGGATGCCATCGACACCGCCGACGGCGTGGCCGCCTGCCAGTCCGTGCGCGCCTGCTCCCGCCACTGCCCGCGCGGCATCGATGTGGGCGAGGAGATGTGGCAGATCGTGGCTAAGGTCCGCGAGCGCTAAGCCGCGCCGCGGCTGGCTGCGGCGATCGCCTAAGCACATGCGTCGATGCATCCGCTGGGTGCCCGCACGAGAGAAGACATGAAAGAACGAATTATGGACAGAACGCAGTACACCAACCTCGCCAAGGCATGGGAATTCACCGAGGAACACGCGCGCGAACGTGAATCCGATGCGTTGACCGACACCCGTACGGCCGCCGACGAGTCCGGCCAGTTGCAGGGTTCGGCGGCGCAGGCCCGTCTGCTGGGCATGCTGGTGCGCATCACCGGCGCCGCTTCGGTGATTGCCGTGGGCACCGGCTCGCTGGTGGAGACCTTGCAGCTCGCCCATGCACTGGATAACAAGGGCCTGCTGACTGCGGTCGATTCCACCGCCCAGGGCATCGCGCTGATTCGCAAGGCGTTCGCCGAGCTGCAGGACGAGACCGACACCACGTTGCGTGCGGTGAACGCCCCGGCCAGCGTGTTTCTGCCGCGCCTCAACGCCAATGATTACGATCTGATCGTGGTGGCGGGCGACGCCGAGAACTATGCCGCCACGTTCGCCCAGGCCTCCCGTCTGCTGCGCGTGCACGGCGTGATCGTGTTCACCGATGTGCTGGCGTTGGAGGACGGTCAGGGCGGCGTGATCAATCCGGCCGACCGCAGCGACAAGGCCATCGCCATGCGTGAGCTGCTCACCACCGTCGAAGATGACGAAGGTTTCGAGTCCACGCTCACCCCTGACGGCACCGGCCTGCTCATCGCCTACAAAAAGTAACTCTGTCCTTGGCTCCCCTCGGAGAGGGGAGCCACTCTATCTCGCTTACCTCACAATTGCGCTGACGGCCACGTCCACGGCTTCGTCGGCGTCATCGGTTACGGTGACCAGTTTCGGGTCGATCGTCGAGATCATGCCATGCTCGGCCACCGGACCGTTGAGCCAGTCAAAGAGCCCCTGCCAGTATTCCTTGCCGTAGAGCACCACCGGAATATTCGCCACCTTGTGGGTCTGGACCAAGGTCAATAATTCGAACATCTCATCCAGTGTGCCGAAGCCTCCCGGGCATACGATCACGCCGGAGGAATACTTGATGAACATGGTTTTTCGCACAAAGAAGTACCGGAAGCTCATGCCGAGGTTCACCCACTGGTTCAACCCCTGCTCGTGCGGCAATTCGATGCCAAGTCCCACCGATTTGCCGCCGGCCAGTGCCGCTCCCCTATTCGCGGCTTCCATGATGCCGGGACCACCGCCGGTGATGACGGCGATGTTGCGCTTGGCTATCTGGCTACCCATGCGCCGTGCTGCCTTGTAGATCGATTCGGTGCGCTGGGTGCGTGCGGAGCCGAAAATAGAGACCGCAGGTCCGAGCTCGGCGAGCGCCCCGAAACCGTCCACGAATTCCGATTGGATGCGCAGCACACGCCATGGGTCCATGTGCAGCCAGTCGGTGTCCTGATCGGGTTTCAGCAGGTTGGCGGTGGTGTTGTCCGAGGGAATCATCTGGCCGCGTAGAATCACCGGGCCGCGATGATAGGTATCGCCCAGCGGCGAGGCGTCCTCCAGATCGACCGGGTTCACCGGTGTGGCCGCAGCCTCAGTTGCCGTCTCAGCCTCCAACGCCGCCGCATCATTCGCGGCTGTGGCTTCCAATGGTTCCATATCGTCCACGACTGCGGACTTGGATGCGGCCTCGGCTAGATTCTTTGCTTCAGCGGCCTTTTTGCCGTCGTTCTTCTTGGATTTCTTCTGCTTCTTTGCCATCCAATGTCCTCCTGTACGGCGCTATCGACTCTTCGCATTCTAGCGCCTGAAGCTCTGCGTACGTTTTCCGCGAAATCATCCTTGACTTCGTGAAGAACGTACGGTGAGTGACACTGAGCGTACGTTTTCCGCGAAATAAGGCCTCATCTCGTGAAGAACGTACACTGAGCGCGTCTCAGCGTACGGTTTTCACGAAACAAGGCCAACAATGGAGTAGGGACCGTCTAAGCCATCAGTGGCGGAAGTCGATTTCCACACTGGCGGTGCCGTCGGCGAGGGTGCCGGGGTGTTCCGTGGGCGTGGTGGGCTCTGTGGTGTGGCTTGGCTGCCCGATGCCATCACCATCAATCGATTCGTCATCCTCCGCATCAGCCGCTGCTGCGGCTGCGGTCTTCTCGAATCGCTTGGACTGACGGCTCAGCAGCACACCGGAAATCGCGGCGGCGATCAGGGAGGCCACCAGCACGCCGAAGCGCGCCTCAGCGGAAAGTTCCGCGTTCTTGTACGCCAGCGAAGCGATGAGGAAGGACACAGTGAAGCCAATGCCGCAGGCGACGGCAGCGGGAATCATGTCGCGCACACGCAGCCCCTTGGCCATCTTGAGCCCGCCCACATGCGTGGACAGCCATGCGGTGGTGATGATACCCAGAGGTTTGCCGACCACCAAAGCCACAATCAGTGCGATGACCAGCGGCGAGGCCAACAATAGCGGGCTCATCGACTCGAAGTGTACGCCGGTGGCGAACAAGGCGAAGATGGGCAGGGCCAGCAGTGCGGAGAATGGCTGGAGCTTGTTGGCATAGCGTTCGGCACGCGGCGAGAGTTCGCCGTGCATTTCACGAGAGGGGGTCAGCAGGCCAACCAGCACGCCGGCCAGTGTGGGGTGCACGCCTGCCTCGAACATCATGATCCAAGCGAGGATACCGACGATGCCAACCGCGATCCACGGCACTTTTTTCAGTCGTACGAGGTATGCCCAGATGGCGGCGCATACGGCGATGCCGATGAACCAATACCAGGCGTTAATCGAGGAGAAGAATACGGCGATCAGAATAATGGCCAGCAGGTCGTCGACGGTGGCAAGCGTCATCAGGAACGCGCGGATCGAACCGGGCAGGGCCTTGGCGAACAGGGCGAGCACGGCCAGCGAGAACGCGATATCCGTGGCGGTGGGCACTGCCCAGCCGTGCGACATCTCCGAGAACGGGATGCTGCTGCCGGTGGTGGTCAGAATCAGCGTGCCGGGTTCACCAGGCCCGATCTGAGAGAACAATGCCGTGACGGCCAGGAACAGGATGGGCGGGGCGATCATGCCGCCCACCGCGCACAGCATCGGCACGGCGGCCGCTTTCGGATTGGCAAGCGAGCCGGTGGTGAGTTCCTGCTTCAGTTCGAGGCCCACGGTCAGGAAGAAGATGGTAAGCAGACCATCCTGGGCCCAGTGGCCAATAGGCAGGTCGAGATTGGTGTAGGGGATGAACAGATGCGTTTCCGCTACGGTCTCGAACGCATGCGCGGTGGCGGGCAGATTCGCGAGCACCAGGCCGGTGAGCGCGAAGCCAAGCATGATGAGTCCGGAAATACGGTCTGAGGCGGCGATTCGCCTGATGGTGGACCAAAGTCCCTTCTTCGCGCCGGCGGTCGTGGCCATCGCGTCTCCTTGCTGCACTCTCTTGGATGAACCGTATGTAATAGTACGGAATATCTCAGGACGTTCCGCTCCGGGCTGAGTCGCGAAGGGCAACCTTAGCCCAACCCTGTGTGGCCGACTCAACCGACTCAAACGGGCCAATACAATTGGAAAAGCCTCGGAAGCATTTCGCTTTCGAGGCTTACTGTGCGCCAGACAGGATTCGAACCTGCGACCTGCTGATCCGTAGTCAGCTGCTCTAATCCGCTGGGCTACTGGCGCATGTTGTCTTTCAGACAACTCGATATATAATACACGCCGTTCAGCTGAATGCAACTCGGCGTGTTGCGGCGAGTCGCACCATCCCGACCACTACCGCAACGGCGTATTTACTGGCCTCACGCCTCGTGTGTACGGACTCGGTCAAGCAAAACCGACTGCGCAACTTTGAGACGTCCCTGCGGCACATCCACGGCTTCGCGCAGGAGTTTGGGCGTGCTGGAACCCTCTACGGACGCCTTGTCCACAATCACCTGCCTCACATCATCCAAACTCGGCAACTGGAACATCGTGTCCTGCAACGTACGTTCGATAATCGAACGCAAACCGCGTGCGCCGGTCCCCTGCTTGATAGCGATATCAGCAATCGCCCGAATGGCCTGTTCTGTGAATTGCAGATCGACGCCGTCGACGGCGAACAGTTTACGGTACTGCTTGATCAGCGCGTTGGCTGGCTGGGTGAGAATCGCCGTCAGATCGTCTACGGTAAGTTCCTTCAGCACACTGGTGACCGGCAAACGTCCGATGAACTCAGGCAACAGTCCGAACTCGGCCAGATCATCGGCATTGACCTGTTCGAGCAATTCCTCGTCTTTCATGTCGGCGTCGTGCCAATTCGCGCCGAAGCCGGTCTCTCGACGGCCTAATCGCTTGCGAACAATGTCCGTCAGCCCCACGAACGCACCGCCGCAGATGAATAGGATGCCGCGTGTGTCCATCTGCGCAACGTCCTGCTCCTTATGCTTGCGCGTGCCTTCCAACGGCACGGAGGCGATGGTTCCTTCCAAGATCTTCAGCAACGCCTGCTGAACGCCCTCACCGGACACGTCACGGGTGATGGAGGTGTTCTCACCGGATTTGCGGGCGATCTTATCGATTTCGTCAATGTAGATGATGCCGTGCTGGGCTCGGCTTACGTCGCCATCCGCAGCTTGGAGGAGACGTTGGAGCACGGTTTCCACATCGTCGCCTACATAGCCGGCTTCGGTCAGGGTGGTGGCGTCGGTGATGACGAACGGCACGTTCATTACGCGGGCCAACGCCTGCGCAAGATAGGTTTTGCCCACGCCGGTGGGGCCGAGCAACAGAATGTTTGACTTGGCGACCTCGACGTCAGCCAAAGGGTCATTGCTGCGGCGGGCAGCACGCGTCTGGGTGGGAACGGATTGCTTGGCTTGTTTGCCGGTCTGGCCACTGTGCCCGTTATTCCCGTCAAGCTGCTCAGCGGACTCCTGAAGCTCCATGTTGACGCGCTTGTAATGGTTGTATACGGCTACGGACAATGCGCGCTTGGCGTTCTCCTGACCGATGACGTAGCGGTTGAGATAATCGAAGATCTGAGCGGGCTTGGGCAGGCTCAGCGAATTGACCTCGGCATCTTTGACACGCTCCTCGGAGATGATGTCCACGCACAGGGCGATGCATTCATCGCAGATGGAGGCATTGGGACCGGCCACCAGTTTTCGTACCTGATGTTCGGTTTTGCCGCAGAACGTGCAACGGGGTACGTCCTCGTTGTAGCTCACCACACGTCCCATGATTCTCCTTTGCCGACTGCGCCGCACCGTCGAACCGCCACGCTGCGCATTATCATTGTCATCCTTGAAATACAATACCCCCGGTCGTTGCCGACCGAGGGTATTGCAATGTCCGGAAGTTTTACTGGCGGTGTTCCAACACCTCGTCCACGATGCCGTATTCCTTGGCTTCAGGAGCGGTCAGGAAAGTGTCCACTTCGATGTCGCGGCGAATCTTCTCGACGTCCTGGCCGGTGTGCTTGGCGAGGGTCTCCTCCAGCCATTCACGCATACGCAGCATTTCCTTGGCCTGAATCTCGATCTCCGTGGCCTTGCCGAAGCCTTGGTCGATGGCCGGCTGGTGGATGAGCACACGGGCGTTCGGCAGCATCAGGCGCTTGCCCTTGGTGCCGGAGGCCAGCAGAATGGCGGCGGCGGAGGCGGCCTGGCCGAGGCACACGGTCTGCACGTCGGGCTTGATGTACTGCATGGTGTCGTAGATGGCGGTCATGGCCGTCATCGAACCGCCGGGTGAGTTGATGTACATCATCACGTCACGGTTCGGATCTTGGGATTCGAGGACCAGCAGCTGGGCCATCACGTCGTCGGCGGAGGCGTCGTCCACCTGCACGCCGAGGAAGATGATGCGATCCTCGAACAGGCGGGAGTAGGCGTCCTGGGTCTTCATGCCATACGGGGTCTTCTCCACGAACTGCGGCATGATGTAACGGTTGGTCGGCGCGGGCTGGGCTGCGCGGGCGGAGGCCGGCATGAAACCGGCTACGCCCTGACGGCCGGCCAAGCGGTCGGCACGGGCGGCGAACTTTGCTTCTTCACTTGCCATGAGTCTCACTCCCCCTGCTGGTTGTTGCCGATGGTGTCCGGCGTGGTCACGAGCTTGTCCACGAAGCCATAGTCGAGGGCTTCCTGGGCGGTGAACCAGTGGTCGTATTCGTTGTCGCGGTAGATTTCCTCGAGGGTGTGGCCGGTCTGCTCAGCGGTCAGCTCGCTCATGGTCTTCTTCATGTCCATGATGAGCTCGGCGTTGATGCGCACGTCAGTGGCGGTGCCGCCGATGCCGCCGGAAGGCTGGTGCATGAGCACACGGGCGTGCGAGGTCAGGTAACGCTTGCCCTTGGTACCGGAGCTCAGCAGGAACTGGCCCATGGAAGCACACATGCCCAGGCCCACGGTCGCCACGTCAGGCTCGATGAGCTGCATGGTGTCGTAGATGGCCATGCCGGCGGTGATGGAGCCGCCCGGCGAGTTGATGTACAGCCAGATGTCCTTCTTCGGGTCTTCGGCGGCCAGCATCAGCAGCTGAGCGCAGATGCGGTTGGCCATATCGTCCTTGACCTCTTCACCCATCCAGATGATGCGGTCTTTGAGCAGACGGTTGAAAATCGGGTCGACGGGGCCGGCCGGGACGTCATCGCCCGCCATGACCGGCAAGGTCGCAAAGGTATTGCTCACCTTGATTCTCCTTCTAATTACTCGAACATTGTTCAGACTACCGCCTTGAAGCGACTGAAGGCGGCTTTTCGCGTGCTTTTTGGCGGGCAGCGTAGGGATTTCGGTTTATTCGAGGGTGTCGAGGACGTCGTCAATGAGGAGGCGGGTCTGAGAGGCGGCATCGTCGCCCAGACGCGGGAAGCGACGGGCGGCATTGGCGGGGCTGGCACCGGCGGCTCGCGCTACGTTGGACTTGCTGGCACCATGGGCCACGGCTTTTTCCGCGAGCCGATCGACCAGTGAATCGGCGACTTGGCGCATCTGTTCGGCCACCCATAATTGGGCCATATCCGCAGGTAAGTCGTAGTCTTCGGCCACATCGCTGGCTGCCTCCTGAATGGCGGCCCATAACACCATGAATGGCTTTCGATAGTAGTCAATCTGCTCAGTGAGCGGCTCAGCGGCAAGCAATTCAAGTGCCGAGCGAATTTCTGTATTTTCTGACATAGCTTTCTTTACCTCGGCTCCCCTCTCTGAGGGGAGCTGTCGCCATAGGCGGCTGAGGGGAGTTTCGACCGGGGCAGCTCCCCTCAGAGAGGGGAGCCAGAATATATGTATTTACTTACGACTCAGCAACCACTTTGATATCAGTGACGACATGGCCACGGCCATGCCGACCGGCACAAAGAAGGTAATCGGCGCTTCAGAGAGCTCCATCACCAAGCACATGGCCATAAGCGGTGCCTGTTGTGAGGCCGAAAGCAACGAAGCCGCACCGATCAAGGCACACGCGGTTACCGAATCGGTCGGAAACATCAGTATCCATACGAGGCCGAGCATCGCACCCAGCGTGGAACCTAATGCGATGCCGGGCTGCAGCACACCGCCCGACGCACCGGAGCGAATGGTCATCAGCGTCACCAGCGCTTTGGCAACAAAGGTGAGTGCCAACACACCCAGCAACATCCAGATATTGGACTGGGACAGCGGGAAACCGGCGTTCATCACGGATCCAGAAGGGCCGCTCCCACCCTGAAGCATGGCCCAGAACGATGCCATTCCAGAGCCCGCTCCCCCGCCAGAGGCCGAATCGGATACATTACCGCCGCCCGTCAGCAAGTTCCATGGAGAGGCGGCCGCTGAAGATGCCGACTGCATGGCACCAGCAGTGCCGGCGGTTTCAGGAATGAATGTGCTGAATCCAAGTTGCGCTGCGGCACGGCCGTTGCCCATCACCTGCGGCACAACAGTCGCCACCAAACCGGTGATGAGACCAGCCAGCGGCATCTGCCACAGAATAGCCTTACCGGTTGGCTTGTGCGCTTCCGCCCATTGCGAACCTTTTCGGAACAATGCGCCGCCCACTCCACATGCCGCACCGCAGATCAGAGCGAACACCATTAACGTTGGCGTGGATTCCGGTTGCATGGCGGTAATGTCGTAGAACAGGTGATGCCCTTTGATCGCAACCGCCACGAATGCGGCAATGGCAGACATGCCCAGTCCAAACGCAACTTTTTCGATTGTCACATCTACCAACAGGATTTCGACGGCGAAGAACATGCCGGCCAGTGGCGCGTCATAGACGCCTCCTAGACCAGCACCGGCAGCCACTGCCACCACCATGCGCCGGTCGATGCCGTCAACGCCCTCGATATGGAACAGGTCGCAGAAACGTTGCGCGAGCATGGCGCCGAGTTCGCGTGGGGCGACTTCTCGGCCGATCGAGGCACCGGAGCCGACGATGAAAATCTGCAATACCACATGCGCAATGGTTTGCCAGAAAGGCATTCGCTTTCCCGCCACGGCCTTCTTGACTGAGGGCACCGCAGTCGTTTTGTGTCGCATCAGATACCAGATAATGCCTGCGATGCTGAGTCCCACGGTCACCGATATCGCACGGCGTGCAGCGGGCACGCCGAATGGACCAGGCAATTCTGGGCCTTCGATGTAGCCGAGCAGCACATGTTCAACGCCGTAGAGCAACAGGGTCAGCAGACCTGCTCCCACACCGATGAGCACGCCGAGCACAATGGTCGCCGCAGCGAGCCAACCAAGGCGTTTGATAGTAACCGTTGGCTGCATGTCAACCTCCGCACCCTATGCAACGAGTATGCCTTGGGAACTCCCCTCAGTCTCGCTACGCTCGACAGCTCCCCCTCAAAGAGGGGAGCCAAAGAAACAGTCCTTTTGCCAGAATAGGAAGAGCCCGGAACCATGAAACACGATTCCGGGCTCAAACAATCATGCTAACGCGATGAGGCTATGCTCACTCAGCATCCTTGGCGTCATCCTTGGCGGACAGTTCGTCGGCCACGGCGGCAGCAGCGGAAGCGGCCTCGACGGACTCGGACTCTTCGTCCTCAGCGGCCTCGCCCAGGAAGGCGGAGAGGTCCACAACCTCGCCATCAGCGGTGAACTTGACGGCGCGCATGCCGGCGAGCAGGCCCTTGGAACGGCCGACTTCCTGCACAGCGGAGCCAAGCTGGCCATTCTTGATGATGGCCTGGATGAAGTTGTTCGGATCCATGCCGTACTGCTGGGCGATGGAAGCGAGGAAGTTGAACACGTCGGACTGGGACACCTGAACGTCCAGCTTCTCGGCCAGAGCGTCGAGCACCATCTGATCGCGCAGATCCTTCTCCACGGTCTCCTCGGCCTGAGCCTTCTGCTCCTTGGTGGCCTTCTCCGGGTCCGGGGTCATGCCCTTGAGCTGCTCTTCGACCATGTTGGCCTTGACGCCCTTCGGCACCGGGATCTCGAGGCCTTCCTGCAGCTTGGCGATGAAGGCATCGCGAGCCTCGGTGGCCTGACGACCTTCGGCGTCCTGAGCGGCAGCCTTGCGGATGTCAGCCTTGAGCTCGTCCAGAGTGTCGAACTCGGAAGCTTCGGAAGCGAACTCATCGTTCAGCTCCGGCAGTTCCTCAGCCTTGACGGAGTTGACCTTGACCTTCACGGTGGCCTTCTGGCCCTCGTGCTCGCCGGCTTCCAGCGTGCCTTCGAAGGTGGTCTCCTCGCCGGCGGACAGGCCGTCAAGGGCCTCGTCCAGACCGTCGAGCATGGTGTTGGAGCCGAGCTCGTAGCTCACGCCTTCCTGGGAGTCGACGGTCTCGCCGTCAATCTCAGCAGTCAGGTCGATGTTGGCGAAGTCGCCCTTGGCGGCCGGGCGGTCCACGCCGACCAAGGTGCCGAAGCGCTGACGCAAGGTCTCGAGGCGCTTGTCGACGTCCTCATCCTTGACTTCCGGCTTGGAGATGGCGATCTCAAGACCGTCGATTTCCGGCAGTTCGATGTCAGGACGACGCTCGACGGTGGCGGTGAACTTCAGCTTGGTCTCGTCGTTGGCGGACTGCGGAACATCCTGCACGTCGAACTCCGGCTGAGCCATCGGACGAATCTTCTTCTCATCCAGGGCCTTGGAGTACAGCTCCGGGACCGCGTCGTTCACGGCCTCACCGGCGACGGCGGCGAAACCGATGCGCTGGTCGATGATCTTGCCGGGAACGTGGCCCTTACGGAAGCCGGGAACGTTCACCTGCTTGGCGATTTCCTTACGGGCCGCATCCAGATACGGGTTGAGCTCTTCCGGTTCAACAGTGACGGTGAGCTTCACCTTGGTGGGCTCGAGGTTACGAACGCTGATCTTCACGCTAATGACTCCTCAAAAGTCGTTATTTCTTACAGTTCTGCCGTAAGGCAACCTCTACATGATAACGCCACTTACGGACGGTGCAATGAGTTTCACTTGCCAGTTCCTTGCGCCCTGCTCGATCAGGAACGTCTCGACGTCCACTTCCACCGGGTCTTCCACCCAGCACAGGTTGCGTAGGATCTGTGGCTTGATGATCATCTCGGCCGGCGTGCGGGTGTCTTCGGCGATGCGGTTGATCACACGCCGCACCCGTTGCAGACGGTCATAACGCTCCGGATGGCGCTGTTGCCACAGCCGCATGGATCGGGGCGCGTTCACCACACCGTTTTCGTCCTGTTCGGGGGCGGGCATGGTAGGCCATTGGGTGGGCTTCAGGGCTATGGCTCGATCGATGGCCTGCTTCCAGACCTTCGGTTTGACCGCACGCTGAATCGGCGCGTACCGCTCGAACATTTTGTCCTGCTCGGTGCCGGTATGGATGTGCACACGCTCGTTCAGGGATCGGAGCGCGCGGAATTGGGCAGCATTGTGCGGCTTGTTGGTCGCCGCCTCGATGATTGATGAATCGGCCAATAACAGGCTGGGCGCAATATCGTATTGCCGGGCGAGTCGGTCGCGCTCCTCCCATAGGGATTTGGCGATGGCCAAGCCCCTTGGATCACGACTCAGCTGGGTGATGCGCGAGATACGCAGCCAAGGAATCGGATGCGGTTTGCGCGGGGCAAGGCCCGCAACCAAAGCGTGAGAAAACTCTTCAGCGGCCCACTCGTCCTTGCCTGCGGCTTTCAGGTCACGACGCATCATGGTTTCAAGTTCGATAAGCACCTCCACGTCGAGCGCCGCATAGTTGCGCCAGTCGCGCGGCAGCGGACGGTAGGACCAATCGGCGGCGGAATGCTCTTTGGCTAGCGTGATGCCGAGGTAGTGTTCGGTGACGGCGGCCAGACCAAAGCGGTGCAGGCCGAGCAATCGCGCCGCTATTTCCGTGTCGAACAGGGCTTTGGGTTTGAGCCCGATTTCGGCGAATCCGGGCAAGTCCATCAGAGAATCATGCAGAATCCACGTGGCGTCGCCCACGGCGTCATTGAATTCATTCCAATCAGCTCCGGCCCGGGTCAGGGCGACGGGATCAAGCAAGGCGATGCCTGCACCCTCACGTTTGAACTGAATCAGCCAATCCTCGTGTCCATAGCGGAAGCCGGACGCCCGTTCGGCGTCGGCGGCCAGCGAGCCCGTCGCCTCGGCCATCGCATCGCAGACACGATGATAGCCGTCCAGCGTCGAAGTGACATCGGGTACTCCCCCGCGAGGCTCTTTCAGCAGTCGGGGTTCGGTGTCACGGACGTCACTCAACTGGCGTCATCCTCCTCAAAACGGATGGTGGATCTGATGAATGCGGCCCACGAGCGGACTTGTGCGCCGGCGTCCATAGTACCGTCCGGCCCGGTCCCGTCAAGCGGGGTCCATGAGACGCGAATCTCACACCCGGCGCTGGTGGAGCCGGCCATCGAGCCAAAAGCCGTGTTTTGGGTCACGGTGACTGTGCCGGATACCGAATCCGGCTCGATGCCGTCGAAATAGTCGCACATGTCATCCCAGTACATGCCGGGGGTCAGAGAATCGTTTTCGGCGGTTTCCAGCGGCAGTCGCGCGAACGCCACGCAACGCCAGTTGGAATCCCAGTCAATGCGCAGCTCATGAGCATAAAGCATCATGATCCAGCCTGTGGCGATTCGTGATTCGGCATCGCTGCCAAGACCGGCGGAAAAGGCATCGCCGAGGGCACGCTCTCCCGCTTCGAATTCCACGCCGATACCATAATCGGCCAAGGTGGAAGGCACGGGAATCTCCCGATAGCGCACGTCATGGATGCGCTTCATGGTGCTGACGGATTCGACGGCTGCCCATACTTCATCCGGCACACCCTGAGGGCGCACGGGGCGTCCGTCGTTGGACTCTCCCGTAGGAAATGCGTAGATGTCGGCCATATCTCTAGGGTATGGGCGAACGGGCCGAATCGTGGTATTTACGCGCGGTTCGGCCCTGCAATTTAATACACGGTGAAGCCGTGGTCCTTGAACTGGTTGGTCACCCGTTCGCGGGTGGCGGCGTTGGGTCCCTTCTGGTTCTCCAGCGGGTATGGGATGCGCAGTTCGTGCCACTTCGGGCGGCCAAGCTGGTGGAATCCCAGCACGTCGATGTGTTCGACGGCATCACCGAAGGACTCGCAGATCTTCGCCACGTTTTCGACGTTCTCTTCGGAGTCGGTCAGGCCCGGCACGAGCACAAATCGCACCCAGATCTTCTTGCCGGCCTTGGCCAGTCGCTGGCCAAAATCGATGGTGGGCTGCAAGGTGCCGCCGGTGACCTTGTGATAGGTCTCCTCGTCGCCGGATTTGACGTCGAGCAGACACAGGTCGATGTCCTCGAGCATCTCGTCGGTGTAATTCGTGTTGAGGAAGCCGGACGTATCGAGGCAGGTGTGCACGCCCATCTCCTTGGCGGCATGGAACACACGCGAGACGAAGGCGGGCTGCATCATGGATTCGCCGCCGGAGAAGGTGATACCGCCATGCGTGGCCTTGAACAGGTCCTTGTAACGATCGACCTTCTTGATCATGGCGTCAAGGTAGACGGGCTTGCCGTCGCGCATCTTCCAAGTGTCCGGGTTCTGGCAGTACTGGCAGCGCAGCGGGCAGCCGGACATGAACACGGTCATGCGGGTGCCCGGTCCATCCACGGAGGTGTTGATGTCCCAAGAGTGGACGAAGCCGATATCACCGGATTTCAGGGCGGAAAGGCGGTCACGTCGGTCGAGTCCGATTGGGGATTCAAAGCCGGAAAGGCCACCCATCAAAGTCTGCGAGGCATAGGTCTTCGATTCCTTGAGCATATGCCTGGTCGTGGTGCGGAACGTGGGTGTTGCGGGCATCGTTGTCCTCCTGTTCCAAATGATGCGAAAGTCTGTGGGAAATAAGGAAGGGGTGGAGCCGTGCCCCACCCCTTCAGTTAGTCATTGCCGCGGTTCGCGGGGTTGGTCATCAGTCGACGACGGCACCCTGGTGGAAGGTACGGGAGATGACGTCGAGCTGCTGCTCCTTGGTGAGCTTGACGAAGTTCACCGCGTAGCCGGAGACACGCACGGTCAGGTGCGGGTACTTTTCGGGGTGCTCGACGGCGTCCTCCATGGTCTCCTTGCGCAGAACGTTGATGTTCGCGTGGTAGAGGCCGTGGCCGTTGCCGGCGTCCAGGATGCCGACCAGGTTGCCGATGCGCTCGTCCTCGTCGCGGCCCAGGCCATCAGGGGTGATGGTGTTGGTCAGCGAGATGCCGTCAAGAGCGTCGTTGTAGTCGATCTTGCCGACGGAGAACATGGACGGCAGCATGCCGTGGGAGTCCATGCCGTTCTCCGGGTTGGCGCCCGGAGCGTACGGGGTGCCCTTGGCGTGGCCGGACGGGAAGGAACCGGTGTTCTTGCCGTACTCGACGTTGGAGGTGATCGTCAGGATGGACTGGGTCGGGACGGCGCCGCGGTAGACCGGGAGCCTCTTGACCTGGCCCATGACCGTGGAGACGACCCACTTGGCGATGTCGTCGGCGCGGTCGTCGTCGTTGCCGTAGACCGGGAACTCGCCCTCGGTGCGGTAGCCGACGATCAGGTCGTCGTCGGCGCCCTCAACGTACTCGTACTCGTGGCCTTCCAGGGTCTTCGCGTCCTTGTTGTAGATCGGGTAGACCTTGGCGTACTTGACGGCGGCGAGGGAGTCGGCGGCGATGGACAGACCGGACATGCCGCAGCCGAGGGTGCGGTACACTTCCTTGTCGTGCAGGGCCATCTCGATGGACTCGTACGCGTACTTATCGTGCATGTAGTGGATGATGTTCAGGGCCATGACGTAGGTCTCGGACAGCCATTCGAGGGCCTTCTCGTAGTTGTTCTTGACCTTCTCGTAATCGAGGGTGCCGTCGGCCTCCGGGGTAATCGGCTCGATCACGCCCTTGTCGATGACCTGCATGCCGGTCATCTCGTCGCGGCCGCCGTTGATGGCGTACAGCAGGGCCTTGGCGGAGTTCACGCGGGCGGCGAAGAACTGCATCTGCTTGCCCACGCGCATCGGGGAGACGCAGCATGCGATGGCAGCGTCGTCGCCCCAGTGGCTACGAATTTCCTTGTCGGACTCGTACTGGATGGCCGAGGTGTCGATGGAGATCTTGGCGCAGAAGCGCTTGTAGGCCTCAGGCAGCTTCGGATCCCAGAAGATGGTGATGTTCGGCTCGGGGCCAGGTCCGAGGTGCTCGAGGGTCAGGGTGTTGAGCAGACGGAACGAGGTCTTGGTGACCATCGAACGGCCGTCATCGCCGAAGCCGGCGTCGGACCAGGTCGCCCAGTACGGGTCGCCGGAGAAGATCGAATCGTAGTCCTTGGTACGCAGGAAGCGCACGATGCGCAGCTTCATGACGATGTTGTCGATGAGCTCCTGGGCGTCGGTCTCGGTGATCTTGCCGGCCTGGAGGTCGCGCTCGATGTAGCAGTCGAGGAAGGCGGAGTTGCGGCCGAAGGACATGGCGGCGCCGTCCTGGGACTTGATGGAGGCCAGGTAGCCCATGTAGGTCCACTGCACGGCTTCCTGCGCGGTCTGGGCCGGGCGGGACAGGTCGAGGCCGTACTCGTTGCCGAGGTTGATGAGCTTCTTCAGAGCCTTGATCTGCTCGTCGTGCTCCTCACGGAAGCGGATCCAGTGCTCGATCTCCGGCTCGGTGAAGTCGTTGCGGTACGGCACGGAGTCCTTGTCGCGCTTCTTGAAGGCGATGAGCTTGTTCACGCCGTACAGGGCGACGCGGCGGTAGTCGCCGATGATGCGGCCACGGCCGTAGGCGTCCGGCAGACCGGTGAGGATCTTGTTGTGGCGGGCGACCTTGATCTGCTTGGTGTACACGCCGAAGACGCCGTCGTTGTGGGTCTTGCGGTACTTGGTGAAGATCTTCTTGATCTCCGGATCCGGTTCCTTGCCGGCTTCCTTGATGGCCTGCTCGACCATGCGCCAGCCACCGTTCGGCATCATCGCGCGCTTGCAGGGAACGTCGGTCTGGAGGCCAACGACCACGTTATCGACTTCCGGGGAGTCGATGTAGCCGGCCGGGAAGGCGTCGACGTCGGCCGGGGTATGGGTGTCCACGTCGTAGACGCGCTGCTTGCGCTCCACGGCCAGGTAGTTGTCGTCGAGGTACTTCCACAGGTGCTTGGTCTTCTCGGTGGCAGGAGCCAGGAATGTCTCGTCGCCCTCGTACGGGGTGTAGTTCTTCTGGATGAAGTCGCGGACGTCAATATCCTTCTGCCAGTTGCCCTCGGTGAAGCCGGCCCACGCCTTGGCGTCGAGCTCCTCCTGGGAGACAGCTGCATTTTCCACTGCGGTCATGTCACTCCTTAAATGGGGTTGTAGGTTTCGCATCTTCACGGAACCCTTGGTTCAACAGTGTAGTTGGCACTTGCTTGAGAAAAGCTGAAATTGGGAGTGAGCTATCTCACATTGTTTCTGTGAACGCTACCATTCCAATGGCTTCTAGATATTGATGGGACTATTGCACGTCTCCAGATATGGGAAACCGCTCATACTGTGATGTTCGTATGAGCGGTTCGGTCTTGAGATTGACAGCAGAACCGTATCCGTCAGTTTTCGACCGTCAATCCTCGGGGCGAGCCTGTGCGGGTTTCACGCCGTAGTTCTTCCAGCGCCGGTCCTCCTCCTCCCATCTGGCATTGCGGTCCACCACGATGTCCCACGCATGTTCGGCGTCTTCCTTGGTCTTGTACGGACCCATGCGCTGTTCGATCGGTGAGACCATGCCCAACTCGGCCTGCTTCTTGACGGTGTTGAAATACCACTGCTTCTTGTTATCGTCTGTCATTGGTACCTCCTCAACGGTATTACTTGCTCCCGCTGGCGGGAGCAATATATGTTTATTCCCTGAATGCGTTGGTGACGGGCAGTCGGCGGTCGCGGCCGAACGCGAGGGCCGTGACCTTCGGTCCCAGCGGGTATTGGCGGCGCTTCCATTCGGCGCGGTCCACCAATCGCATCACGGTGTCTACGGTGACCTGGTCGAAGCCGTCGGCTAACAGGTCGGCGCGGCCGTGCGCGTGCTCGATGTATGCGGCGAGCACCTTGTCGAGCAGCGCGTATTCGGGCAGGGAGTCGGAGTCCTTCTGCCCGGGGCGCAACTCGGCCGAGGGTGCCTTCTCGATGGAGGAGACCGGAATCATCACGCCGTCCTTCAACGGGATGCCGGTGTTGCCGTCCTCGTTGCCCACGATCTTGAGACCGCCGATGCCGACGCCTGCGGCCGCGGCCTTGTTACGCCAACGGCTGATCTCCCAGACACGGGTCTTGAGCAGGTCCTTGATGGGTGCGTAGCCGCCTACCGCATCGCCGTAGATGGTCGAGTAGCCGCAGGCGAGCTCTGACTTGTTGCCGGTGGCCACGGCGAGCAGACCGCGCGAATTGGAGCTGGCCATCACGATCACACCGCGGATGCGGGCCTGCAGGTTCTCGGCGGAGACGCCATCAAGGTCAAGTTGCTGTTGGTAGGCGTTGAACAATGGCTCAATGGGCTGGACCTCGTAATGGGCGCCAATGTTGGAGGCCAAATCGGCGGCGTCGTCTTTGGAACCGTCGGAGGAGTACATGGAGGGCATGGAGATGCCCCAGACGTTCTCGCCGCCGCATGCGTCGGCCGCCATGGCGGCTACCAGTGCGGAGTCGATGCCTCCTGAGAGGCCCAGCGTCACGCCGGTGAAGTGGTTCTTGGCCATGTAGTCCTTGAGGCCGAGCACGCAGGCGGTGTATACCTCTTCGTCCGGGTCGAGTTCCGGAACGATCTCGGCCTTGGCCTGATGTTCGGCGGCGGAATCGAAGTCCCAGAACGTCAGGTTTTCCATGAACATCGGGCTGCGTTCGATAAGCGTGCCGTCGGCGTCGACCACGAAGCTGCCGCCGTCGAAGACGAGGTCGTCTTGACCGCCGACCTGATTCAGGTAGATGACCGGGGCGTTAACCTCGGCGGCACGACGCTGGGCGAGCTCGAAACGGGTGTTGGTCTTGCCTTCCTCATACGGCGAGCCGTTGATGGTGAGCAGCAGGTCGATGTTCTTGGTGGCCAGGTCGGCCACCGGGCCGCCGTCCTGCCAGATGTCCTCGCAGATGGCCACGCCAATGGTGGCGCCGTCCACGTCGAGGGTCACGGAGCGGTCGCCGGCGGAGAAGATGCGGAATTCGTCGAACACGCCGTAGTTGGGCAGGAAGTGCTTGTCGTAGCCAGCCCAGACCACGCCTTGGTGCAAGACCACCAGTCGGTTGCGCGGCTTGGAGGTCTTGCGGTCGGTGCCCACGGTGCCGACCACCACGAACAGATCGCCGAGGCCGTCGTCGTTGAGCTGGGTGGCGAGTTCGTTGGCCTTGTCCCATGCGGCTTGGCGGAAGGTGCGGCGCAGGGCCAGATCCTCGATGGGGTATCCGGTGAGGGTCATTTCCGGGAAAACAACCACTTGGGCGTTTCCTGCGGCGGCTTTACGGGAGTAGTCGAGCACCTTGGCGGCGTTGGCGTCAAGCGCGCCGACGCAGGTGTCGATCTGGGCGAGTGCGAAGCGAAGCTGTGTCATAGATTCTTAGTGTAGCCGCGTATGACGTCGGATTGCCTGTTCTTCCGGCTTGGCGTCATTCATTAGGTCGTTTTTGCGTTCATTAGGTCACTGCAATGCGATATCAGTCGTTGCAATGGCGCGATTCCAACAACCAGTATCGCCGTTCACCGACCTAATGGACGATGAATCGACCTAATGAACGAATGCCACTCCCCTCAGTCAGCTTCGCTGATAGCTCGTCCTGCACTTATGGACGGGCGAGGCCCGCGCATATCTGGTTCGGCTGTCGCCTCACCTTCGGCTACAGACAGCCCACTGGGCTGTCTGCCTAACGCCTCAGCCTCCGGAGGTGAGCCAGAAAAGGATTTACTTCAGCTCGTTGAGCACGCGCAGAGCGGTGTTGACGTAGAAGTTGACGAAGGTGGGAATGGATTCGTCGAGACCCACGAAATGCGGGCTATGCCAGTCGGCGCAACCTTCCTGGCCGTTTGACCCGACGAACGCGAACACCGGCAACGTCACCTTGGCGAATTCGCAGAAGTCCTCCCCCGCCATCGACTGACGTATCGGTTCGAGCTGCGCGTAGTCGTTGACATCCGCCGCCACGGCCTTGGCGAGACCTGAATCGGAGACCAGCGGGTCTTGAAAGTCATCCCAGACCACGTCGGCGCTGATGCCGTATGCCTCGGCGGTGTGTTCCACCACTTCCTTGAATCGGCGGCCGACCAGATTGCCATCCGACTTGTGGAAATAGCGCACAGTCCCTTGGAATCCGGCTTCGGCGGGCACCACGTTCCACACATGGCCGCCGTGCACTTCGGTAACGGACAGCACCAGCGGGTGGAAGGGCGTGACGTTGCGGCTCACGATGGTCTGCAGGCTCAGAATAATACTGGCGAGCGCTTCGATGGGCCCGGTGCCCTTGTACGGGTAACCGGCGTGGGTGCCTTGGGCGTGGAGGGTCACGCGGAATTTCACGCAGCCGGCCATCATCGGCTCAACGCCGATGGCCAGCTGGCCGGGCGCATAGTTGGGGTTGTTGTGCGTGCCGATAATGGCTTCGACGTCATCCACGAGTCCGGCGTCGATCATGGCGCGAGCGCCTTGGCCGGTCTCCTCACTCGGCTGGAACAGAATCTTGATCGAGCCGGCGAACTTGTCACGGTGCTCGGCGAGCCAGAAGGCGGCACCGAGCAGACCGGTCATGTGCAGGTCGTGGCCGCAGCCGTGCATCACGCCTTCATTGACGGAGCTGAACTCCAGTCCGGAGTCTTCCACGATGGGCAGGCCGTCGATGTCAGCGCGCAGCCCGATACGCGGCCCGGGACCGGCCTCGCCCTGAATGAGCCCCACAACACCAGTCTCCAGCGGGTTGTGCAGGATCTCGATGCCGTGCGCCTTGAGCTGGTCGGTCAGATAGATGCTGGTGCCGAATTCACGGAAACTACGCTCCGGATGGGCGTGCAGGTAGTGGCGGATAGTGATGAGTTCGCGGTCGATGTCGATATGTTCACTCATGGTTCCCGATTCTAGTAGCGCGAAGAATATATTGCGGCCCTCGCTCCATATTGGCGAGGGCCGCGATCTATGGGGTCAGTATGCCTTGTTATTGCTGGCGTTTGAGCAGTCGTTTGGCGATGGCGTTGGCGATGCCCTGCACCACCTGGACCAGTACGATCATGATGATCACGGCCGTCCAGGTGACGGTCTGGTCGAACTTCTGGTAGCCGTAGGCGATGGCGAAGTTACCGAGACCGCCACCGCCGATGTAGCCGGCCATGGCAGACATGTCGAGCACGCCAATGAACAGGAAGGCGTAGGCCAGGATCAGCGGTGCCAGGGCTTCGGGGATGAGCACGGTGCGGATGATGGTGAGCTTGCCGGCACCCATCGAACGCGCGGCCTCGATTACTCCCGGGTCGACCGGCACGAGATTCTGTTCGACCAGACGCGAGGTGGCGAAGGTGCACATCACCACCATCGGGAAGATGGCGGCCACGGTGCCGATGGACGTGCCGACCACGACGATGGTGAGCGGCTGCATGGCTGCCAGGAAGATGATGAACGGAATCGGGCGCACGATGTTGACGATGATGTCAAGGATGCGGTAGACGACCGCGTTCTCGAACAGGTTGCCGGGGCGGGTGCCATAGAGCACCACGCCGAGGATCAGGCCGAGGAATCCGCCGATGACGAGGGTGACGAGCACCATGGTCAGGGTCTGGCCAATGGATTCGAACAGTAGTGGACGCAGCACGTTCCAGTCGCTACGCGGGTTGGCGAGGATGATCATGCGTTGGCTCCTTCATGTGCGGCGGCGGACGCGGCGGGCGCGGTGGCAGTATCGGCCGCCAGTGGGTCATGGGCGCGGTCTTCGGCGTAGGAGGCATGTCCGGCGACTGCGTCGGCGTAGGCCACAGGCTTTGCGGCGGTGCCGAAGTCGATGACGTCGCTATTGGCGGCGAGCTCGCGCAGGAATTCGTCCACATGCCAGCCGGGCCCGTTGAATTCGTAGGTGATGGCACCGATGGCGGTCCCCTTGACCGTGTCGATGCCGCCGTAGAGCAGGCTGGATTCGACGCCGTATTTGGCGATGAGTTCGGAGATATTCTGTCCGGATGCCTTGAGTTCATGGCCTTGGGTGCCGGAAACGTCCTTTTGGCGGATAAGCACGGTGACAATGCGGCCCGACCATTCGTGATGCAATCGCTCGACCCGGTCTTCCTCGGGCAGGCCAGACAATGCGGTGGCAATGAATCGCTTGGTCACCGGCTGCTGGGGTGCAGCGAACACATCGTATACGTCGCCGGATTCGACCACGCGTCCGGCGCTCATTACGGCCACGCGGCCGGCAATCTGCTGGACCACGTTCATCTGATGGGTGATAAGCACAATGGTGATGCCGAATTCCTCGTTCACACGCTTGAGCAAGGCCAGCACTTCGGTGGTGGTTTCCGGGTCGAGCGCGCTGGTGGCTTCGTCGGCGAGCAGAATCTCCGGATTAGTGGCCAGTGCGCGGGCGATGCCGACGCGCTGCTTCTGGCCGCCGGACAGCTGCGAAGGGTATTTGTTTGCGTGCTCACTGAGGCCCACGAATTCAAGGAGTTCGTTGACACGACGATCCTGATAGTCCTTGCGCCAGTGATCGAGTTGCAGTGGGTAGGCGATGTTCTGGGCCACGGTTTTGGTGGAGAACAGGTTGAACTGCTGGAAAATCATGCCGATTTTCTGGCGGATGGGCCGCAGCTTGGTCTCACTCAGAGAGGTGATATCAGTACCAAGCACGGTCACAGTGCCGGAGGTGGGTCGTTCGAGCGCGTTGATAAGCCGGACCAGTGTGGATTTGCCTGCACCGGAATAGCCGATGATGCCGAAGATGTCACCGCGATCGATGGTCAGGCTGACGTCATCCACGGCTCGTGCGATGTTCGCGCCGCGTCCGCGTGTTTTGAATTCCTTCACGACATGGTCGAAGGTGATGATGGGGTCGCTCATAGTGCTCCCTGATGCTGGTTGTTGGTGTCCGGTCGCGGAAGCGGAGCGAATCCCGATTGTTGGCTCGGGTACTCGCTCCGCTTGGTGGTAATGGCTATGGACAGGCTAGTCGTGCGCTCGTATCAGCCGCGGCTCACTGCTGGGCCTTGGCATCCTTCTCAATGTCGGACAGGAAGCCTTGCAGCTCGCTGGCGCTGAACTTGTCGGCGAACACCGCGGTACCGCCGGAGTTCTCCTGCAGGGCGTCGAGCACATCCTTCTGCTGGTAGATGGAAACGAGCTTCTTGTAGGTCTCGTTGTTCACGTCCGCCTTGCGGGCCACCCACACGTTGATGTAGGGGCGAGCCTCTTCGGATTCGGCGTCATCCTGGTAGATGGCGTCCTTCGGGTCGAGACCGGCATCGGCCACGTAGTCGTTGTTGATCACACCAGCGGCGATGGTCGGGTCCTTCAGGGTGGTGGCCACCTGTTCGGCCTTGAGCGGGGTGACCTTGACCTTGCTCTTGGCTTCGTCGATGTAGGCCGGGGTGGAGAAGGCGGTCCAGTCGCCCTTGAGCGTCACGAGACCGGCGGCCTTGAGCACGCCGATAGCGCGGGCCTGGTTGGTTTCGTCGTTCGGAATGGTGACGGTGTCGCCCTGCTTCAGGTCCTTGATGTCCTTGACCTTGGTGGAGTACACGCCGAGCGGGTAGATGGCGGTGCCGCCGATGGGCTGCAGGTCCTTCTTGTTGCTCACGTTGTAGTTGGCCAAGTAGAGCAGGTGCTGGAATTCGTTGAGGTCCAGCTCGCCGGAGTCAAGGGCCGGGTTTTCGGAGGTGTAGTCCTGGAAGTCGACGATGTCGACGTAGATGCCGGCCTTCTCGGCGTCCTGCTTGAACTTGACCCATTCGGGGTTGGTAGCGCCGACCACGCCGATCTTGACCGGGTTGCCCTTGCTGCCCTTGGCGGACGACTCGTTGGCACCGGCAAACGCGCGGTAGCCGAAGAACGCGGCCACGGCGATAATCGCCACGACCACGATGGTGATGATGACGTTGCGGGCGGTGTGGTTCACACGCACCGGCTCGTTATTGTTAGGAGCGGCCGGGGTTGCCGGCTGGGTTGCTGCTGTCATTGGATTTCCTCTCTCCAAAATTGATGTCGGGTAACACCATAACGCGCTTGAACCGCGAAAGTGACGGAAAATGGCCGATTGCCATATAGGTGTCTTTTATGGCGCGCATGCAATGTCCGGGATTCGTGCGTTTGATAACCCGCTATAGGCGTGCCGAACACGCCGGAAAGCACGTCGAGAGGGGCTTTGACAATGGAAGCTATGACTACCGATACTGCCAATGCCGATATCCGAGCCGTATTCTTCGATATCGATGGCACGCTCACCAGTTTCACGACCCATACGGTGCCGGATTCCACAATCGAGGCGATTCACCGGCTGCAGGCCGCAGGCGTCAAGGTGCTGATTTGCACGGGCCGCGCGCCTTCACAGATGCACGTGGTGCTGGATACCATGCCGGTGACGTTCGATGGCGTGGTGGCGTTCAATGGGCAGTATTGTTTTGATGACACCGGCTTCTTTGCCTCGCAGGCCTTGGATACTGCTGATATTGAGGTGATTCTCGACTGGCTGGACCGTCACCCCGATGTGGTGTGCAATTTCGGCGAGAAGGATTACGTGTACTTCAACCAGTCCAATGATCTGCTTCGCGCCACGTGGAGCAAACTGGGCAAAACCGCACCGACCCGGTATTTCGAGGACCCGCGCACCCGCGCGCTGGATCATGAGACTTTCCAGATCAGTCCCTTTGTCGGGCCCGAGCTGGAGGCCGAACTGGTGGGACTGTGCAGCAATGTGCGCGGGGTGCGTTGGCATCCGGATTTCACGGATCTGATTCCGGCCGATGGCGGCAAGCCGCGCGGCATCCAGCGGTTCATGGCGCATTACGGCATCACGCGCGAGCAGACCATGGCCTTCGGCGATGGCGGCAATGACACGGATATGCTCGCCTACGCCGGCATCGGGGTCGCGATGGGCAATGCGACCGCCGAGCCCAAGGCCGCCGCCGACTACATCACTGACGATGTGGACCACGACGGTGTGCGCAATGCCCTGCTGCATTTCAGGGTGCTACGCGATTAAAACATCACAACAGTTCGCTTTGTTCTGCCCCGCCGTGACAGGGCTTATGAATAAGCAAAGGGCTCGGGACGAATCCCGAGCCCTTTGGTGTTAGCGAACTAACAACACCGTGGAGGTGTTATCACTCGTTGTCGCCAGCGGTAGCGGCGGTAGCGGTGACGGCACCCTTCTTGTCGGTGTTCACGCCGGAGTACACCCAGTCGGTGTAGTCCGGGTGGTCGTAGCCGTTGTCGACGGCGAACTGGAAGGCCTCATCACGGAACTTCTCGAGCTCGTCGATCTTGTCGGCGTACTTGTCGGCGTCGATCATGCGCAGAGCCTCAGCGGTCAGCTCGTAGCGGTCGATGCGGTTGACACGAACCATGTCGTACGGGGTGGTGGTGGAGCCCTCCTCCTCGTAGCCGTGGACGTTGAAGTTGTCGTGGTTCGGACGGTCGTAGATCAGGCCACGCACGTCGTGAGCGTAGGAGTGGTACGCGAACAGCACCGGCTTGTCGGCGGTGAAGATGTCGGCGAACTCCTCGTCGGTCAGAGCCTCGTCGTTCTCCTTGGCGGACTGCAGGGAGAGCAGGTCGGCAACGTTCACAACCTTGAACTTGACGCCCAGTTCCTTCAGCTTGTCGGAAGCAGCCATGATCTCCTGAGTCGGGACATCGCCGGCGGCGGCAAGCACGACCTCGGCCTCATCGTTGTTCTTGGCGGTGGAAGCCCAATCCCAAGCGGCGGCACCCTTCTCGAGCTCGGCACGAGCCTCGTCCAGGGTCAGCCAGGTGGCAGCAGGCTGCTTACCAGCGATGATGGCGTTGATCTTGTTGGTGGACTTGTAGCACTTCTCGGCGATGGCCAGCAGCATGTTCGCATCGGTGGCGAAGTAGATGCCGATGACGTGGTCGTTGTGGAAGCACTTGTTCAGCAGGACGGAGGTGACACCCGGATCCTGGTGGGAGAAGCCGTTGTGGTCCTGACGCCAAACATGGGAGGAGACCAGCAGGTTCATGGAGGCGATCGGCTTGCGCCACGGAATCTCGCGGACGGTAGCCTCAAGCCACTTGGCGTGCTGGTTCAGCATGGAGTCGATCACGTGGACGAAGGACTCGTAGGAGCTCCAGATGCCGTGACGACCGGTCAGCAGGTAGGCCTCGAGGAAGCCTTCCATCTGGTGCTCGGACAGCTGCTCAACGACCTGGCCGGAGACGTGCATGTGCTCGTCGACCTCGTCGGAGATGTAGCCGGCATCCCACTGCTTGTTGGTGACTTCGTAGGAAGCCTGCAGACGGTTGGAAGCGGTCTCATCCGGTCCGAAGATGCGGAAGTCGCGCGGGTTGTTCTTGATGATGTCGCGAGTGTAGGCACCCAGGGTACGGGTGGCCTCGAGCTGGCCCCAGCCGTGGCCGTACTCAGCCACTTCCTTGACCTCGTAGTCCTCGAGGTTCGGCAGCTTCAGGTCGTTGCGGATCACACCACCGTTGGCGTTCGGGTTGGCACCGATACGCAGCTCGCCCTTCGGCATGAAGGCAAGGACGTCGTCCTTGACAGCACCGTTGGCGTCGAACAGCTCTTCCGGCTTGTAGGACTCGAGCCAGTTCTTGAGAACCTCGAAGTGGGCCTCGGTGTCGCGGGCGGAAGCCAGCGGCACCTGGTGGGAACGCCAGGAGCCCTCGGTCTTCTTGCCGTCGATGTACTTCGGGCAGGTCCAGCCCTTCGGGGTGCGGAAGATCAGCATCGGGTAGAACGGACGGTGCACGTTGTCGGTCTGAGCGGTGGCCTTGATGTCGCAGATCTCGTCCCAGATGGTCTCCCACAGCTCGGCGAAGCGACGGTGGATGGACATGTGGTCCTCATCATCGAAGCCAGCGACGAACTCGTAGGGCTCGTAACCCATGCCGTGGAAGAACTCGTGGAGCTCTTCGTCGGAGATGCGGGACAGGATGGTCGGGTTGGCGATCTTGTAGCCGTTGAGGTGCAGGATCGGCAGCACGATACCGTCGGTGCGCGGGTTCACGAGCTTGTTGGACTGCCAGCCGGTAGCCAGCGGGCCGGTCTCAGCCTCGCCGTCGCCGACGATGGCCGGGACAAACAGGCTCGGGTTGTCCATGATGGCGCCGTAAGCGTGGGACAGAGCGTAACCCAGCTCACCACCCTCGTGGATGGAGCCCGGGGTCTCCGGAGCGAAGTGGGACGGAATGCCGCCCGGGTAAGAGAACTGACGGAAGAACTTCTGCAGACCAGCTTCGTCCTTGGTGATCTTCGGGAAGGTCTCGGTGTAGGTGCCGTCCAGGTAGGACTGGGAGGTACCGGCCGGGCCACCGTGGCCCGGGCCCATGATGATCACGGTGTTCTGGCCGTGGTCAGCAATGAAACGGTTGATGTGGCCGATGAGGAAGTTCAGGCCAGGGGTAGTGCCCCAGTGGCCCACCAGACGGTGCTTCACATCTTCGCGGGTGAAGGGCTCCTTCATCAGCGGGTTGGAACGCAGATAAATCTGGCCGATGGAAAGGTAGTTGGCAACGCGCCAGTACTTGTCAACGCCTTCGAGGGCTTCCTCGGAAACCGGAGCGTTGAGCTTCTTCCAAGGGGTGCCAATAACAGGACTCGTCATGTGTACTCCTGTACTCCTGCACGTGATCGTGCGATTGATTATTTCTGTTCGGTCACGGTCCCTGACCCTTGCGGTGCCAAGGTTTTCCGTTCCCAATCAATCGTCATGGTACGAGGACAACGCGACTTTTGAACGATTTCTTGCGGGTGTGTTCGAAATTGTTGCGGATATTTCAGTATTTGTGCGGTTCGACTGACCGTTTGTCAACATTAGTTTTTTCAACATACTTTTTCAAAACAGCGGAAGCATGCGGAAATCCAGCATTTGGCTAGAACAGCGCACGTTCGATTTCCCATGTTCGAAATCGGCGTGTTGTCCGTCTACAGGCATGTAGTTTGTTCGATTTGCGCACATAGTCTCTGCGTGTCGGCCTTGTCGCCTTGACCAGTGATAATCAGGGGTGTTCAGCCCACGTAAAATTCCAATGAACGTTAGGGGAATATCAATGGCAAACGGTCCTGTGCTTGTCGTCGACTTCGGCGCCCAGTACGCCCAGCTCATCGCCCGCCGCGTGCGCGAAGCAGGCGTGTACTCCGAGCTGGTCCCTCATTCCATGCCGGTCGACGAGATCCTGGCCAAGGATCCGAAGGCGATTATTCTGTCTGGCGGCCCGGCCTCCGTGTTCGAGCCCGGCGCGCCGACCATAGACACCAAGGTATTCGAATCCGGTGTTCCGGTGCTTGGTATCTGCTACGGCTTCCAGGTCATGGCCTATGAGCTCGGCGGCAAGGTGGATAAGGCCGCGCTCGGCGAATACGGCAAGACCTCAGCCACCATCGACGACGCCGCCGGCATCCTCGCCGACTCCCCCGCCGAGCAGACCACGTGGATGAGCCACGGTGTGGCGGTCGAACAGGCCCCGGCCGGCTTCGAAGTGCTGGCCCACACCGAAGGCGCGCCCGTGGCCGCCATGGCGGACGAATCCCGCAAGCTCTATGGTGTGCAGTGGCACCCGGAAGTCAAGCACTCCCCGCTTGGCCAGAAGCTTATCGAAAACTTCCTGCACCGTTGCGCCGCGCTGCCCAACGACTGGGATGCCTCCTCGATTATCGAGGATCAAGTCAAGAAGATCCGCGAGCAGGTCGGCGACGCCGAGGTGATCTGCGGCCTGTCCGGCGGCGTTGATTCCGCCGTGGCCGCCGCTCTGGTACACAAGGCCATCGGCGACCAGCTCACCTGCGTGTTCGTGGACCACGGCCTGCTGCGCAAGGGCGAAGTCGAGCAGGTCAAGCACGACTTCGTCGCCGCGACCGGCATCCGCCTCATCACCGTCGACGCCGCCGACGACTTCCTCGACGCCCTCGCAGGCGTCTCCGAGCCGGAGCGCAAGCGCAAGATCATCGGCGAGAAGTTCATCCGCACCTTCGAGAAGGCCCAGCGCCAGGTCCTCGAAGAGGCCGGCGCCCGCGGCAAGGAGGTCAAGTTCCTCGTGCAGGGCACGCTCTACCCCGACGTCGTCGAATCCGGCGGCGGCGACGGCGCGGCCAACATCAAGAGCCACCACAACGTCGGCGGCCTGCCCGAGGACATCAAGTTCCAGCTCATCGAACCGCTGCGCACTCTGTTCAAGGATGAGGTGCGCGCCATCGGCACCGAGCTCGGTCTGCCCGACGAAATCGTCTGGCGTCAGCCCTTCCCGGGCCCGGGTCTGGGCATCCGCATCATCGGCGAGATCACCAAGGAGCGCCTCGACCTGCTGCGCGAGGCCGACGCCATCGCCCGCGAGGAACTCTCCAAGGCCGGTCTCGACCGCGACATCTGGCAGTGCCCGGTCGTGCTTCTGGCTGACGTTCACTCTGTCGGCGTCCAAGGCGACGAGCGCACCTACGGCTCGCCGATCGTCCTGCGCCCGGTCAGCTCGGAAGACGCCATGACCGCCGACTGGTCCCGTGTCCCCTACGATGTGCTCGCCACGATCTCCACGCGCATCACCAACGAATGCCGCCAGATCAACCGCGTCGTCCTCGATTGCACGAGCAAGCCTCCGGCCACAATTGAGTGGGAATAAATCGAGTTGCTTAAAAAAGCCAGTGTTTATGCGGGTTTCAGCGATTTCGATTAGTCTTTTGATAACAAATTGATAACAGTCATAGCAAGTGCCATTATTCTTGTTATCCAGTGGTTTATGGGTAACGGAACAATTAACAGGTGGCTTGCAGACTAAAGTTCGGAGCTTGGCTCTGAACAAATTCCATATTATAAACTAAGCCCTTAGCTGTGGTTAATAACCATAGTTAAGGGCTTTTTTGTCGTTGCCAAAGCATCTGTAGGGAGCTGCCAGTGGCAGGTCCTGTAGGTGCTTATTTATCTTTCAAGTGGTCTTTGAATGCTTCCACGAGAGCGTCACTTAATTCCTGTGATGGAACTTTTGCCCAACGCTGTGTGGTGTCGAACTCTGGATAATGGTAACGCCAGTTATCGTATTCTTCTCTGTTGATTTCTTCGGAAGATAGCTTGTCTGCCTGTTCTTTCCAAGCATACAGCATTTTGAGGAGTTCATATGCTTCTCTGCCTTTGTCCTTGTTGACCTTTAAGCATACCTCTCCGTCTGCTTCACTGACAGTAAGACCGTAAATATCTTCAAGGGTAAACAGAGTGTGCATAAGACCGATATAGCTGTCTATGTCAGGAACATCAAGAGCCTGTGGAGAAACATCAAGCACCTGTGCCAATGCATTTGTAAGGTCTGCTTTCGGTTTGCGTGTACCAGTTTCGTACTGTGCCAAACGCACATCAGCACTCTTTTCTGGAAAACCGATTGCTGTACCGAGATACTTTTGTGTCATACCACGCATTAGTCTGAAAAAATGTATTCTTTCGCTGATAGCCATAATGATACGCTCCTTTTATATTTAGTGAAATAAGTATAGCAGAAATGTTTAGTGGAAGTCAAGAAAAACCGAAACAAAAATGTTTAATATTTTCTTTGCAACCACTTGACAATAGCAAATATGTTTAGTAAAATAAATTACGAATTAAACAAATATGCTTAATGCGACAACTGAATGACCGTCCGAAAAGCCAAACCGCCAAGACCTCGTCGGAGCAAGTTCCGTATCGTTCGCTTGTGTGCAAGCACAAAAGCTCATTCGCTGCACTGCTCCTCCTCTTCCCCAAAAGTCTCCGACTTTTCGGGAACCCCTATACGAGCGAGCGCCTGATGTACTGCGGTGCATTGGGACAGCACAGCGCCTGCCGACAAGCAGGAGTGCCTGTTGGAACTTTAACACGGAGAAAGCGGCAAGCAAAAAATTATTTTAAGAAAGGAAGAAAAAGGATATGGAAAACAGATTTATCCGAGCCGAAGATGTGGCTCAGGAACTAAACGTATCAAAACCTTATGCATATAAACTCATCAGACAATTAAATGAGGAATTGAAAGCAAAGGGCTTTATTACGATTGCAGGGCGTGTAAATCGCCAGTATTTTTACGAAAGGCTCTACGGAGCAGGAAAGGGGGAAATGTAAATGCCGGTATTTAAGAATGAAGATAACGGTACTTGGTATGTGATGGCAAGGTATGTGAACTGGAAAGGGGAACGCAAGCAGAAATGCAAGCGTGGCTTTGCTACCAAACGAGAAGCACAGGAATGGGAAAGAATGTTCAAATTGCAGACTTCTTCAGACCTTGATATGAGTTTTGAAGCCTTTACGGAGCTTTATATCAATGATGTGAAGAACCGTTTGAAGGAAAACACGTGGCTTACCAAAGAGCATATCATACGCACAAAGATACTTCCGTATTTCGGGAAACTGAAAATCAGCGAGATTTCCACAAAGGAGATTATTACTTGGCAGAATGAAATGCTTGCCTATCGTGATGAGAAGAAAAAGCCTTATTCACAGACGTATCTGAAAACGCTGCACAATCAGTTGTCCGCCATTTTCAATCACGCTGTCCGCTACTATGAACTGCGTTCCAATCCTGCGGCAAAGGTGGGAAATATGGGACGTGAGGAACACAAGGAAATGCTGTTCTGGACAAAGGAAGAATACAAGAAATTCTCTTTTGAGATGATGGACAAGCCTGTTTCCTTTTATGCGTTTGAAATGCTTTACTGGTGCGGTATCCGAGAGGGCGAGCTGTTAGCTTTGACTCCGGCAGATTTCAACTTTGATAAGGAAACAGTCACAATCAATAAATCCTATCAGCGTTTGAAAGGGCAGGATGTGATTACTTCTCCGAAAACGAAAAAGAGCAACCGCACGATTAAAATGCCGAAGTTTCTGTGTGAGGAAATGAAAGAATATCTCGGTATGCTTTACGGATTGAAGAAGAAAGACCGTATCTTTACGGTGACGAAAAGCTATCTTCATCACGAGATGGACAGAGGGGCAAAGGCGGCAGGCGTGAAGCGTATCCGCATTCACGATCTCCGTCACAGCCACATTTCACTCTTGATTGATATGGGCTTTTCTGCGGTGGCGATTGCTGACCGAGTTGGTCACGAAAGTATTGATATTACTTATCAGTACGCACACCTCTTTCCGTCAAAGCAGATTGAGATGGCAGAAAAATTAGATGATTTAGGGAAAGGAGATTTTGAAAATGTCAGCTAAGAACAGAGATAACAAAAATCGTTGGAGGAATATCACAGTAGGGTTTCGAGTATCGCCCGAAGAAAACGAACTCATTAACAGAGCTGTAGCTCTATCAGGATTGCCAAAACAGGAGTATTGTTACCGCCGTTGCTTAAATCAGGATGTGGTGGTACAGGGCAATCCGAGAGTGTATAAGGCGTTGAAAACGGAATTTGCCACAGTCCTTGCGGAACTGAAAAGGATTGAAGCAGGAAAAGGTGTGGATGATGAACTGCTGAGTGTAATAGAACTGATTTCCATTATTCTCGGCGGTTTGAAAGGAGAGGATGCGAATGGAGAATAAAAAAGAAATGACTATTCCAAATGTATCTGCGGCAACAGATGCGGAACAGTCACTTTCCAAATGTACTGACAATAGTATAGTCAATCAGGATACGGATTTCAAGGGGTACGAGCAATCTTTTGAAGAAATGCAAAGGGAAATACTCAGACAGTTAGACCCTTCCTATCTGAAAACAGTATCAATGACAACGCTGTATGATACGGTGTTTGAGGTTCAGACACCACTTATCGACGGTCTGCTCCAAAGGGGAACTTACCTTTTCGTAGGTTCCCCGAAAGTGGGAAAGAGCTTTATGATGGCACAGCTTGCCTATCATATCAGCACAGGCACACCGCTTTGGGAGTATAAGGTGCGTAAGGCAACGGTGCTTTATTTTGCCCTTGAAGATGATTACCCACGTTTGCAGAAGCGATTGTTTCAGATGTTCGGTGCAAAGGAGACAGGCAATCTGTATTTCGCAACGGAATGTAAAACGGTCAATGGCGGACTGGAAGAACAGATAAGAGGGTTTATGAGGGAACACCCAGACACAGGCTTGATTATCATAGACACCTTAAAGCGTGTGCGTGAAGCAGGCGGAGCAGATTACAGCTACGCAAGTGATTATGATGTTGTGGCAAGGCTGAAAGCGTTGGCAGACAGTTACAAGGTTTCAATGCTTATTGTTCATCATACACGCAAACAAAAATCGGAAGATATATTCGATATGATTTCAGGCACGAATGGTCTGATGGGTGCGGCAGACGGTGCATTTGTTCTCAGTAAGGACAAGCGTACTTCCAACAATGCCACACTTGATGTTGCTGGCAGAGACCAGCAGGATATGAAAATCCATCTTGTAAGGGACAGCGAGCGATTGGTGTGGAACTTTGCAAAATCGGAAACGGAGATGTGGAAAGAACCGCCCGAACCTCTGCTTGAGAAGATAGCGGATACGCTCTTTTCGGAAAGTGACAGATGGGAAGGAACTGCTTCGGAACTTTGCGAAAGGCTTGCGGTGGATATAAAGCCGAATGTACTTTCTTTAAGGCTCAGTATCAACGCAAGCAGGCTGTTTCGTGATTACGGTATCCGTTATCAGAACAGCCGCACACACGACGGAAGAAAGGTTTCACTTTGGAAAGAAACCGAGCAGACGGCGTGACAAACGGTGTCAAAGGTGTCAATGTTTTTGAGAGCAGCACGCTGTGAAAAACATTGTCACCATCGTCACACTTTGACACCGGATAAAGTTTAGGGGAGTGTGCAGAGAGTGCCTTTTCAAAGGCGGCTCTTTGGTCTCGCCTGCTGGCTCGGTCGGTTCGCAGGCGTGTGTGCCACCGGCACACGCTCACCCCTCGGAGAGCCTTCGGAGAACGCAAAACCTGTTTACAGGTCGCATTTTTGATGGGTGTACCCGTCAAAAGTGCTTTTGCGTTACTTTTGACAAAAGTAACAAAACCTGAGAATGTTGAAATTTACAGATGGGAGATGAAAAAATGCAGAGAACGATAAGTGCAATGGTCGGTAAAGGCTCGGTCAATCACAATAGCCGAAAGTTCCGAGCAGAAAATGTAGACGGAACTCGTACTCATCTCAATATCGACTACTGCAATGAAAATATAAAGACAGTTTATCACGAATTGTTTGATGAAGCATTGGAAAGATACAATGCCAAGCAGATAAGGTCAGACCGAAAGATAAAAGATTATTATGAAAAAATCCGAAGTTCCAAGCAGGAAAAACCGTTCCACGAAATCATTTTACAGGTGGGCGGTAAGGGAAATATGAACGCCGATACGGAAAACGGAGAACTGGCAAAGCAGATTTTAGATGAATACTATCAGGGTTTTCAGGAGCGAAATCCACAGCTTCGGGTGTTCTCGGCTCATCTGCATATGGATGAAGCTACACCACATCTGCACATAGATTTTGTACCTTTTACCACAGGCAGCAAGCGTGGACTTGATACAAGAGTGTCACTAAAGCAGGCTCTTGCAACGCAAGGTTTTAAGGGCGGCAGTCGTGGCGATACGGAGTGGTCGCAATGGATACAGTCCGAAAAAGAACAGCTTGCGGCGGTGATGGAACGTTATGGGATTGAGTGGGAACATTTAGGCACACACGAAAAACATCTTTCTGTTTTGGATTATAAAAAGCAGGAAAGAGAAAAAGAAGTGGCGGCATTAGGTGCGAAAATCGAGCAGAAACAGATTGAATTTGATGTGTTGTCGGAACGAGTATTGAACTATGATAAGGCAAAAGACGAGCTGTCAAATCTTGAAATAGAGCTTGATACTGCACCGAAATATCAGTTGCCAGAACCAGAGAAATTTATGACTGCAAAGGCATATAAAACCAAAATGGCAGAGCCGGTTGTAAGGAAATTGAAGCAACTTGTCAAAACGGTGCTTGCCCGCTGCTTTGAGGGGTGGGACAACTATCATAGGCTGAATACAGCGAATGCACAGTTATACCGCACCAATCAGCGTTTGGAGAAAGTCAATGAAAGATTGACCGAAGAAAACAAAATCCTAAAAGCAGAAAATAAAGATTACAGCCTGCTCCGTAAGGTTTTTGGTCGCAAACAGATAGATGATTTGTTGGAGCAGGCAAGAACAGTTAAAGGTCGCAAGCGTGATAATACACGATCACGATAGACAAAAATCACAGGAGGAAAAGGAAAATGACAAAGACAATTTTTGAAGAAATGGGCGGAACTTATAGACAGGTGGGTGATTATTTATTGCCGAACATCACAGTACCAGCCGAAGAAGAAATAGAGCCGATTGGTTTATGGGGGAAACGACATGCAAGGCATTTAAAGGAACACTATAAAGTGTTATATATGAACCTGCTGACAAGCGGAAAGCTGCATAGTTATCTTGCAGAAGTCGATAAGCAAGCAGAGGATATGTTTCTTCGACTGGTAAAGGAATATGCCGACAGACAAGATGTGACGGAACAATTAAAGAAAGATAATCCCTACGAATGGATTGGAAGAATGAATAATATTCAGGCTTGTGTGAGGGAAGTTGTAGGAACGGAGTTGATTTACACATAAGCGTTTTACGGTATGGTGCTCCTGCGTTTGCTGGAGTGCTGTGGTTGTGGTTGTAAAGAGGTTGTGAAAGATTGAATTTCGTAATGGTTGGATGTATAATTAGGAAGTGAAAATTTTAATTTGCACTTCCATAAGGTGAAATGTATTGACACAAAAAATACAGTATGATAGTATTGCCATTAGAAGAAAGAAAGGCACATTTTGTGTAAGGTGAGGAAATGATTAATAGATAATTTGATTTAAGTAAGACACATATAGTTATTGAGCCTGTAGAGAATAGGTTTGTTTTGTGTACGCTTAAGTTGGATTATCGCAAGAGGCATTTCCTTTGTTTTCCTTTTGGAAAAGAAATAAGGGGCTATTTAGCGAGTCTATTTTTGCGTATGCAAAAAAGACTCGTTTTTGTGTGTTCAAAATAATAATTGGCTCAGACTTCGAAAAGGAGAAACTTTAATGTTGCAGATAAAAAAATTAAATTTAACACATAAAAAAGACCTGAGAATAATTCTTAATGATTTCAACCTTGTGCTAAATGATGGAGATAAGGCAGTTATTATTGGAGAAGAGGGAAATGGGAAATCGACATTAATGAAGTGGATATACAATCCGTCGCTTGTAGAAAACTATATAGAAGCAGATGGGGAAAGGATAATGGGACACGAACGTCTTGGTTATCTTCCGCAGGAGATGCTCGATGAAGATAAGGAAAAAACAATATACGAATATTTTTCTGAAGAGGAAATATTCTGGGAGAAAACGCCTAAAGAATTGTCTGTTATTGCGGGAAAATTTGGAATGAAAAATGATTTTTTCTACAGTAACCAGACAATGGGTAGTCTTTCAGGAGGCGAAAAAGTCAAGACACAACTTATGAGGCTTTTCATTCGCGATGTTTCTGTGCTGTTGTTGGACGAACCTTCCAATGACATCGACATTGCGACGCTTACATTACTGGAAAAAATCATAAATGACTGGAAGCACATTGTGCTTTTTATTTCACACGATGAAACGCTGATAGAGCGTACTGCCAACATGGTGATACATATCGAGCAGATTATACGAAAAACAAAGGCGAGATATACCGTGGCAAAGCTTCCCTATAGACGCTATGTGGAAGAACGGCTTCATAAATTTGAAATCCAAAAACAGCGGGCACTGAGTGACCGTAGGGAGAAAAAGATTCGCGATGAAAAATATCAAAGAGTTATGCAGAGTGTACAAGGTGCATTAAGAAGTTGTACCAGACAAGCACCGTCTGTTGCCAAAAACTTAAAGGACAAAATGCATACGGTTAAGGCAATGGAACGAAGATTTGAAAAAGAAGATGAAAATATGACTCAGATGCCGGAACAGGAAGAAGCAATCTTTGTCAAATTAGGGGATGAAAACTCACACATTCCCGCAGGAAAAACGGTCATAGAATATGAACTTTCAAAGCTTGTGACTCCGGATGGCAAAAGAATTTTAGCAGAAGGAATTCATTTAAAAATAAAAGGTTCAGAAAAAATCTGTATGATAGGAGCCAACGGGGCAGGAAAAACGACTCTTCTAAAAAAGATAGCGGAAGAACTCCTAAATCGGAATGACATTAAAGCAGAATATATGCCTCAAACTTATGAAGACCTGCTGGATTTGGATGTTACACCGGTTGATTACCTTGATAAAACAGGAGATAAAGAAGAGCGTACAAGAATTAGAACATACCTTGGTTCACTTAAATACACACCAGATGAAATGGAGCATCCGATTCGGGAGTTATCAGGCGGACAAAAGGCGAAAGTGCTTCTCTTGAGGATGAGCTTAAGTGGTGCAAATGTTCTTATTCTGGATGAACCGACAAGAAATTTTTCACCATTGTCCGGTCCGGTAATAAGAAAAATGCTCCGAGAATTTCCGGGGGCTGTCATTAGCATTTCTCACGATAGAAAGTATATTGAAGAGGTGTGCGATAAAATATATCAGCTAAATCCTAATGGATTACAGCTAATTGGTGATTGATAACAAAAAGGATGAAAGACTGACAAATTTCAGGCTTTTAGTGAGTTGGAAAGCATACAAAGATTTGAATTTGGAGGATAGATTATGGTACGTACAGAAGATGCATGTGAAATTATAAAATATGCTTTGCAAAACGAAATTAAAGTATATTTAGATGGCGGATGGGGTGTTGATGCACTTCTTAAAAGAGAATCAAGAATACACAATGATATTGATTTGTTTGTTGAACTGAAACATTATCATGATTATATTTATGTGATTAAGCAGCATGGATTTGAGGAAGTAAATACTGATTATACAACGGATGGTCATACTGTCTGGAAAGATGATAAACAAAGAATCATTGATTTACATTGTTTTGAATTTACAGATGACGGAATTGTTTATGAGGGAGATATATTTCCATCAAAAACTTTTTCCGGTATTGGAAAAGTTGGAGATATAACTGTTTCTTGTATTGAACCATTGAGTCAGGTAATGCTTCATTTGGGATATGAACACGATAAAAATGATGTGCATGATGTGATGCTGTTGTGTGAAACATTTCAAATAGCAATACCAGATGAATATAAGGAAAAGTAAAATTTCAGTTTTGTGTTGAATCTCTAAGCAAAATAGCTTATAATTTGACATGCTACATATAGTTATTATCCACAGTTATCGAGTAGGTGTTATCAATGCCGATAACAAAATGATAACATTAGCTCGTATAGGCAGGATAATATGGATATATCAAATAATCAAAAGAACGAGAAACATTACAGAGAATAATTCCTAAACAAAAAGCGTTAGTCTTTGTAGAGGGAGAGTAAACTGGAGCGGATTTTGCGCAATCGAAATTCCGTCCGTAGAGTGTCGCAGTGTGCCGCCACGTACGAAAAAGCGTAAAGCCACCTGTGATTTTGGGTGAGTAAAAACTATTGAGACCCTCTGGAAACAACGTTTTCAGGGGGTCTCTTTATGCCTTTTGACCTGCAGTTTCAGTCATTTTTACTCTAAAAGCGCGTACACCACGGACATGGCGACACGCAGCGGACGAAGAGTAAAGGATTTTTTCGAAGAGTGAACTGTCCCAGTAGTTTGTCCCACCACCCCAAAAACGCCCCTGAAACTCAAGTGAAACTCAATAGGAACGCAAGGGCGTCATCGTGCGAGCACCGCAGCCTGAGCCGCCGATACCAGGCTCGTTTGCGACGCCGTCGCTGCTTGCCTGGATCGTCAACGGCAAGTACGTCATGTCGCTGCCGCTCTACCGCATAGAGACAGACCTCAAGGCGTGCGGCGCGACGATATCGCGCCAGGACATGGCGAACTGGATGATGAACGTGCACGCGCGCTGGCTGGCGAAGGTCCATGAGAGAATGAAGGTCGAGCTGCTGTCGCATGTCAGGATTCATGCCGATGAGACCACGGTTCAGGTCCTGAAAGAGCCGAACCGCGAGGCGAAGAAGAAATCGAGGATGTGGCTGTTCTGCTCGGCGCGCTGCGACGTGCCCGTGTATGTATTCGAATACCACGAGACCCGCAGGAAGGGCGTTGCCCAGGAGTTTCTTGCGGGCTGGTCCGGCACGCTTACCACCGACGGCTACAAACCCTACTTCAATCTCGGCAACCCCAACATCGCCAACACGGCGTGCCTCGTCCACGTGCGCCGCTAATTCGCCCAAATCGTGAAGATCGCCGGCGGCGACGCCAAGGCGGCGTCTGCGGCCAGCGTTGCGCTCGAGGCAAGGCGCAGGATCGACGCCATGTTCAAGGTCGACTCCAAGTTCGACGACATGGAGCCGGGCGGCAGGAAGGCCGCCCGCGACGCGGAGCTCCGCCCGCTCATGGAGGACTTCGGGGGATGGGCGCGGGCCCAGCTTCCCCTAGCCTCGCCGAAGCTGGCGCCGCACCGTGCGCTGCAGTACGCTGTGGAGTTCTGGCCCTACGTCATGAACGTGCTCGAAGACGGGGCACCTGGAGCTCTCGAACAACGTCGCCGAGCAGGCCCAGCGAATCTTCGTCGTAGGGCGCAAGAACTGGCTCTTCAGCGATGCGCCGCGCGGCGCGCGGGCGTCTGCGGCGATATACAGCGTCACCACCACGGCCAAGGCCAACGGGCTCAATCCCAGGCTTTACGTCGAGTGGCTGCTGACCGAGATGCCCAACGCCGGCGAGCTCACCGATGAGGTTGTGGACTCGTTCCTGCCGTGGTCGGATAGGGTGCCTGAGTCCTGCAAGCTCGACCCAGCCGCTGCCGAGAAGGCCAAAGAGATGCCTGACGACTTCATAATTAACATCGACCCCGATGCGTTCGACGACGAGATGGCGAACAACGCCGAGGAGGGCCTGTAGCGACATAGCGGCCTAAGGCATACCGCAACGCAAAGATGGAAACGTCCAGGACTTTTCCATCCGTATGCCGGAATGGTCCTGGACGTTTCCTGCTACGCGGTCATTTTGACGCTTACGCTCTAATGCCTCCACCGCTTGTCGCGGGCGGGGTAGACGATCCAGGCGGATGCGTAGCTTGCGATAAGGCAGACAATGACGCAGACGATGCTTGTCTGGAACCCGAATGAGTCATTGATAACGCCCCAGATTACGCTTGCGAAGCCAATGCCGATGTCATTGGCGAGCAGGAACAGGGCGTTTGCGGCGCCCCAGCGCTCTGGCGGGGTGTTCTTTACCGCTACGCTTTGATTAAGTGGCAGGCTTATGCCAGTGGCGAGACCATAGAAGATTCCGGACGCCAGGAAGACAGGTTCCCCGTACGGTGCGGCAAGTAGCATAAGGCAGCAGAGGATGCCGCACGCGACGGCTCCGGTCATTGTTTTGATTGCAGGTACGGTGTCCATGAAATGCTTTGAAATCATGCGAATGATAATCATGCTTACCGCGCTGATGGTGTAGAAGAGACCGGCGTGGGTATAGCCGAGAGTAGTACCGTACAGACCAGCAAAGAAGACGCCAAAGCCAAAAGTGGGGCACATGATCATCTGTGGGATGGCGCCAGGCAATGCGCGCGGCTCGAAGATGTTGAATGAGTCACGCAGGGTTCTCTTGGACACCTGGTCGCCTTCAGGATACTTTTCACTGTTAATTGTTTCGGATGTAGTTACTGTGGTGGAGCTGGGTGCCTGCCCGTCTTTTGAGTCGAGTTCGAGCCGGGTTTCCATTTTGATTCGGTATGCGCTGGAGCTTGGCAGAGTTTGCCATTTACTTTCATAGCGTGCGTTGAGGGCGATTACAAGCCCTGCAAACCCAACCAGGGCAAGGCCGACATAGAGGTTCGTTGAGGGATCGGTTCCTACTAGGTAAAGTGCGAAGGCTGGGCCGATGCTCATGGCGATAGCCTGTCCGAGGCCGTGGTATCCAATGCCTTCGCCGAGCCGTTCTTGCGGTAAGACGCTTGCTGCGGCGGTCGAGGCTGCTGTTGTTGCTGCGCCAAAGCCCACGCCTTGCAGCAAACGGCTGATTGTGAAGAGGGGGATGCCTTGAACGACAGCGGACAGTGCTGTTCCTGCTATGAGGATAGCGATGCCGGCGATGATAACGAGTGAGCACTTGCCGTTGTCGATAACAGGGCCGACGAACAGTCGTGCTAACGCGGCGGCAATGGAGAAGACGAGTGCAAGTACGCCGGCAAGGCTCGCACCGTAACCTTGGCCTGCCAGGAAGACGCTGGTTCCACTGTTGAGTCCTTGGCCCATGACGAAGCAACAGAAGGTCAGCGCGATGATAAGCACGAAAATAAGCGACCACAGCTTCGGATGGTCGTCCTTACCGATATTTGGCAGGAGAACCCTCCTTTGATTCCAATACTCGTATTCTACGTCTGCAAAAGTGAGATGTAAGCGCCAAAATGACCGCGCCTTAACAACCCGCTGGGCTTGAGGCAGAATCATCGCATCGACTTATCCTGGAAACTGCCTGACGAAGGCGACAGGATGCTTATCGGCAAGGCGGCAAATCTTAACGAGAGCCAAATCCAAGAGCTTGCAAAGCTTCAGCGAGGCGTTGCAGCAATATATCAGAACGAATGGATCGAACCTGTCCTCTGTCACATCGAACCGCATGAACGCGGCCTAGAGTACTCGCCGACACAGAGCAAGCACAGCGCGAAGGACAAGGCTTCTTCTGAAGAGCTTCGCTATCTCAACTCTTGTGTGCTTAATCCGTTCAAGCTCGATGAGCCAAGGGAATACAACTTCTGCGACTGTGTGCACAAGATGGACATACCTGACTCCATGAAGGCACGCTTGATTGAGATGGCAAGGACTCCTCTGTCCTCGAGGAAGCCACTGTTTGAATGGTGTGCTTATAGGTATTTCAATATTGGACGCATCCTCGACGACGCCAGGGATTTATCTGCCGACAGCCTCAAAGAGAGGCTTTGCTCCCATCTGCTTTCAAGCTGGAAATTCGAAGATGACTCCTCACCCGAAAGCTGGGGACCAATCCAATACCTGTTCATTCAGTCGATGCTTAACGCTCATCTCAACGAGCTGAGAAAGAGGGGTACCGGCATCGAGACAACGGAAAAGGCCTCAGCACTCGCCGAAGTATCAGCGGTCTTATCTCAAACAAGGCCGGTGATCTAAATGGCGTTTGAAAATATAGAGCAATTAATGCCGGATACGACCGAAACGAGATTGGCCTTTGAGGAGGCGCAACGCACCGTTGCTGATTGTGCAGATGCCGCATGGCGGGATATTTCTTCCGGCGATGTCCTAACCGCGAGCATTTCAACAGTTCAAGAAGCCGCAGATGACGCCTGGAAAGCATGCGAGCCAACACTCAACGCTGCAGGCGAAACTGTCCGCGATGGCGCAAGGAACGGAGCTTATCTTGGCGGCAGGTTCGTACTTGGAGTTGCCGACGTTGGAGAAAACGCATATGTCGGTGTTGAATCGAATATTGAACTACTGGCCGAAGACGAAGAAGCAGCGGTGAAAACCGTGCAAACACACGCTGTTGACGATGCAGCCAACGCCTGGGGCGACTTCATGGAAGCCGATGAGCAGATACGGGAAATCGGAGACTATGTCGAAACTGGAGGCGAAATCGCCACTGAAGTTGCGCTTGGTGCCGTAGCCGTCACCGCTTCTGCCCCTGCAGCACTCGCTGCTGGGTCTGTACTCGTTCTTGACGAAATGGGAAAGAGCTTGGAAGCCGGCGCTGAAGACGGTGAGATATCTCAGGAGGATATCGTCGGAGAAGTCGTTGCGGGAACTGTTACGGCAGCAACGCTTCTTGCCGGACGAGGTCTAAATAACTTTCTTGCCTCAAAGGCAGCAGAATCGGGCGCAAGCTCACGAATTCTGGATGATGCCGGAAAGGCAATTTACGAAGGCGACCGACTGCTTCCCAATAACGAGTTTGCGATCGACGGCGTGAAGTGTGCAACCGACGATCTCGGGCAACTTTACCGCGTTGGCGACGACCTCGTTCCGAACATGAGCTATGAGATCAATGGGTATAAATACGTTACCGATGCAATGGGTAGGGTCGAATCGGCCGAAGGCTTCTTACAACTAAAGACCCACGAAGGTCGTTTGACCATCAAGGACACTATCCAGTCAATCGGAAAAGGGTTTGAAGAGCTTTTTGATCAAAGAGGCCATCTGATTGCCGACCGATTCAATGGATCAAATGGCCTTGAGAATATTGTCGCCATGGGCGGCGAGGTTAACCAAAAAGCCTATGCAGCAATCGAGCAAAAATGCGCCGATGCTTTGGCTGATGGCGCTGAAGTGTTTTTCAAGGTTGAGCCACTTTATGAGGGCGGGTCATTCAGGCCTAGCTCGTTTGCTATCACGGACATTATTGACGGCGAAGAGACGGTTACGTTTCTTCTTAACACTGCAAAGGAAATGTAATGAGTGAAAAGAAGATGCTACAAGGGATAGCTTCAATTCTTGAGGAAACCCTCCCCGAAGACTGGAGCAAGGTCGTGTTTTACGCCGAGTACGCCGAGGGTGCGTTCTCTATTGAGTATTACGTTGCTGGCAGCGGAAAAGACGACTTCGTTAAATGCTTTGACCAAAAAGGCGTTTCGAGGGCATCCTTGATGAAAAACTTTATGGCTATCAACAAGTTCATTGAACCTGAAAGGGCCGCGCTTAAGCCCGAAAAGAGATGGGGATCGATGACGCTTATTCTCCATTCCAACGGCAAGTTCAAAGTTGATTACGACTACTCCGACATGACAGAAAACGCTTACGCCCGAAAGAAGGCCTGGAAAAAGAAATATCTCGCCTAGCAACGAACGGTCTGGGAAATCACCGCAAAGCCACCCGTGCATACTCTTCGAGCGCACGCGTCGTCGGCAACGTTTCAACCAGCGCGTTTTTGGGAGCCATGCAAACCCCTGTTCAACATTCCTCGGGAGTAATTGCTCTCTATGACGAATGGGATTCCCCATCGGGGAATCCCATTTTTTGTTGCCGACGACGTCCGGTATAATTTTTCCGTTTACGACGTCGTTCGGAAAGGGATGCCGACCTCTATGCGCCAGGGATTCGACAACGAAAAATACATCGAGCTGCAAGCCGCCAACATCAGAAAGCGCATCGCGCAATTCGGCGGCAAACTCTATCTGGAATTCGGAGGCAAGCTCTTCGACGACTACCACGCCTCGCGCGTGCTGCCCGGCTTTGAGCCGGACACCAAGTTCCGCATGTTGGAAAGTCTGGTGGACGATGTGGAAATCGTCATCGCCATCAACGCCAACCATATCGAAAAAGGCAAGACCCGCGGCGACCTCGGTATCCCCTACGACGAGGACGTGCTGCGACTCATCGACGTGTTCCGTTCCCGCGGCTTCCTCGTCGGCTCCGTAGTGCTCACCCAATACGCCAATCAGCCCGCCGCCGACGCCTACCGCCACCGCCTCGAGCAACTCGGCGTCACCTGCCGCCTGCACTACCCGATCGCCGGATACCCGCACGACATCGAACGCATCGTTTCAGACGACGGATACGGCAAGAACGAGTACATCGAGACCACCCGGCCGCTCGTCGTGGTCACCGCGCCCGGCCCTGGCTCCGGCAAACTCGCCACGTGCCTGAGCCAGCTCTACCACGAGCACCAGCGCGGCATCGACGCCGGCTATGCCAAATACGAGACGTTCCCCATCTGGAATCTTCCGCTCAACCATCCGGTCAACATCGCGTACGAGGCTGCCACCGTCGACCTCGACGATGCCAATATCATCGACCCGTTCCATCTGGAGGCGTACGGCGAGACCACCGTCAACTACAACCGCGACGTCGAAGCATTCCCCGTGCTCAAAGCCATGATGGAGCGCATCATGGGCGAAAGCCCCTATCAGAGCCCCACCGATATGGGCGTCAACATGGCCGGATACGCCATTGTGGACGACGATGCCTGCCGCGATGCCGCGCGTCTGGAAATCGTGCGCCGCTACTTCGCCGCCGCCGTGCACTTGAAGCGCACCGGCACTGGCGAGGAACAGGTGGAGCGGCTGCGCTCCATCATGAACCGGGCCGGCGTGACCCCCGATCTTTCTCCCGCCCGCGCCGTGGCCCTTGAGAAGGAAGCCGCCACCGGTGCCCCGGCTGGTGCCATGGTGCTGCCCGATGGCCATGTGGTCACCGGCAAAACCGGCGACCTGTTGGGCGCGGCCAGCGCGCTGCTGATGCACGCGCTCAAGGCCGTCACCGGTGTTGACGAAACCATTCCGGTAATCGACGATGCCGCCATCGAACCCATCTGTCGGCTGAAAACCGAGCATCTCAACAGCGTGAACCGACGCTTGCACTCGGATGAGACGCTGATTGCATTGTCAATCACCAGCGCCACCAGTCCTGTGGCCGCTCGCGTCATCGACGGGCTCAAACAGTTGCAGGGCTGCGACGCCTTTTTCTCCGTTATAATCTCATCCACGGACGAGGCGCTGTATCGCAAACTCGGCATCAACGTGTGCTGCGAACCGAAGTACGAACGGGTGAGTCTGTATCACCGGTAAACGCCACCGGTAAGCGCGGTATGCCACGAATCGTCAAGCCGGTAATCATGCAGCATGCGGCCTGACGATTCGCTGCTGTCGCATTGTCTCTCCCCTCTACCATGCTGGGCTTGTTTTCCGTTTGTTGGAGAGAACGGGGGATGCCATCAGCACTACGGTGAGAGAAGGATTATCCGTGAAGCGGTTCGTGGGTCTAGACGGTATTAAAGGACTGGCGCTGATAGCCATTGTGCTGTACCACTGCATGCAGCAACTGCTGCCAGGCGGATTCTACGGAGTCGACGTGTTCTTCACCGTCTCTGGATTCCTGATTGCCGTCAGTTTGATTCGTTCTCTGGCGAAAACCGGATCGCTGAATCTCGTGCGATATATTCCCAAGCGTGCAGTACGTCTCTATCCGGCGCTGTTTCTGCTGATTCCGGTCACCGTCTCCGTCGGCTGGCTGCTCGATCACGACATTCTAGTTTCCATCCGCAATCAGGTCATCACCGTGCTGCTGGGCTGCTACAACTGGTACGCCATTGCCGGAGGCCAAAGCTATTTCGACCAAATGAACCCGCAGGTGTTTCGTCATCTGTGGTTCATTGGCGTGCTCATGCAGTTCTACGTCATCGTGCCGTTCATCGTCTGGCTGATGTGGAAGCTCCGCCAGACGAAACTGCCCTCACTCATCCCACTGGGACTCGCGGCGTTCAGCAGTATCGCCATGTGGGTGATGTACGTGCCCAAGGGCGACCCCACCCGCGTCTACTTCGGCACCGATACCCACAGCATGGGCCTGATGCTGGGTGTGGCTCTTGCCTGGTGGGTCACCGCTCCTCAGTTGGGCCACGCTCGTCAGGGAGCTGTGCCGATGCCCCGCACCATTAGATCGAGCGCTTCGGCCGCCACGTACCGGGCTCCGTTACCTCAGATTCCTGTAAAGCATCGCATCTGGAATGCGACGGCACCGGTATTGGCGTTCCTCAGCCTGATTGCCTTGGTCACCATGACGGTTATCGGCAAACAGGACGCATTCGCCTTCCGCGGCGGCATCATATTGTCCAGCCTGTTGTCCGTGCTGCTGATTGCCGGTACCATCTCCGACGATTCCTGGATGCAAAGCCTCATGGTGTTCAAGCCATTGGCCGCCCTCGGCAAGTATTCGTACGGCATTTACCTGTGGCACTGGCCGTTGTGGATTCTTTCCAGCGCCCTTGCCCCGAAGATCTTCAAGGCAGCAGGGCCTTGGCCTCTCATCATGACCGCGTTGCTCACCGCCATTGCGGTGATGATTTCCTGGCTGATGGTGGAGAAACCGGCGGCAATGCACTCGGTGATATCCGTCGTGGTGCCCCTTCGCACGAACAAGAAGAATCATGCGGCCCGGGTTATTGCCGTTGACGTTATCCTGGCGCTGTCGTTGGTCGGCTGCGCGCAGGGCATTACTCATGCACCTGCGAAAACCGCCATGCAGATCCAGCTGGAGCAACAGGCCGCACAACTGGAACGCATACAGAAAACCGAACACGTGCTGCTGCGCCATGCCGTGCCGGCACCGCCCAAGCCCAAGCATGAGATGCCCACCGGCGATCAGATTACCGCCATAGGCGATTCGGTGATGCTGGCCTCATCACAGGGCCTTTCGGAAGTCTTCCCCGGCATTCAGACCGACGCGAGCGTTTCCCGCTCCATCATGGTCGCCCCCGAACTCATCGGCAATGATCTGTCCGCCGGCAGTCTGCGGCAATGGGTGCTGATCGGCCTTGGCACCAATTCGGCAATCACCCCTGATCAGCTGGACCAGATTCGTAATATGATCGGCCCCGACCGCGTGCTGGTACTGGTCAATGCCCACGGAGACCGTACGTGGATTCCACCTACCAACCAGGTGCTTGCCGACTATGCGGCCGCACATTCGGACAATGTGGTGCTGGTGGATTGGAATGCCACAGCCAACGCGAACGCGCAGGTGCTCGGCTCCGACGGCATCCACCCGAGCATGGATAGCGATATCTATGCAAAGGCGGTCAAACAGGCCATCGAACAATGGATCGCAAGCGGCAGGTGAACGGCAGGCAACGCTGAGTTGTCCAACCGGTCGTGAAGAACGGCTATGCTGAAGACTGCATCGACGAGACCACACGTTGGGAGACATGGTGAGCGCAATCCTTGAAGGGAAGCCCGATAAGAATCTTATTCTCGTTACGGGAAGGATTCATCCGAAGTTGGCTGAGGATGTCGCCGAGCAGCTCGGCATCGACGTCCTTGAAACCACCGCATACGATTTCGCCAACGGCGAGATGTACGTGCGCTACACCGAATCGGTGCGTGGCGCCGATGTGTTCGTGCTGCAAAGCCACTACAAACCCATCAACAAGGCGATCATGGAGCAGCTCATCATGATCGACGCATTGAAGCGCGCCTCGGCCCGTTCCATTACTGCGGTCTGCCCGTTGCTCGGCTACTCCCGTCAGGACAAGAAGCACCGCGGCCGCGAGCCCATCTCCTGCCGTCTGGTGTTCGACCTGCTGAAGACCGCCGGTGCCGACCGCATCATGTCGGTCGATCTGCATGCCGCGCAGTCCCAAGGCTTCTTCGACGGCCCGGTCGATCATCTGGTGGCCATGCCGGTGCTGGTCGACTACATCCGTGATCGTTTCCAAGGCCATCTCGACAACGTCGCCGTCGTCTCCCCCGACGCCGGCCGCATTCGCGTGGCCGAGCAGTGGGCGCAGCGTCTCGGCGGCGGTCCGCTCGCTTTCGTGCACAAGACTCGCGACATCACCCGCCCGAACCAGGCGGTCGCCAACCGTGTGGTCGGCGACGTCGCCGGCAAGGACTGCGTGCTTGTCGATGACCTGATCGACACCGCCGGTACCATCGCGGGCGCATGCCACGTGCTGCAGGACGCGGGAGCCAAGTCGGTGACCGTGGTCGCCACGCATGGCGTGCTCTCCGGCCCGGCCATCGAGCGGCTCAAGAACTGCGGTGCGCGCGAGGTCGTGCTGACCGACACCGTGCCGATTCCCGAGGAAAAGCGCTGGGATGGCTTGACCGTCCTGTCGATCGCCCCGCTGCTGGCCAGCGCCATCCGCGCCGTATTCGAGGACGGCTCGGTCGCCGAACTGTTCGACACCTACCCCGAGCACCACGGTCAAGGCTTCCTGTTCGCCTGATCACGTGCGTGTTTGTTCAAGGAAAGCACACGATGCGAGACGCGACATGGCGTAGTCTTTCGGTAAATACCGACAGTATGGTATAAATGAACACTTGTGGGCCGAAAGCCCACGACTCCCCCATGGTGTAATGGCAGCACACGGGTCTTTGGAACCCTTTGTCTTGGTTCGAGTCCAGGTGGGGGAACGGCTGACGGCCGCTCGACATCCGGGCGGCCGTCTATTGTTTCGAGGTGTTTCCACCCTCAATAGACATTCCGATCGAAGGGAATACGTCAGTTATGGCATTATCCGCAGCCATCGTCCTCGCCGCCGGCGAGGGTACCCGCATGCGTTCCAACAAGCCGAAGGTGCTGCATACTTTTGCAGGCAAGACCTTCCTGAACAGGGTCATGGATTCGGTGACCGCCCTGACCCCCGACACGCTGGCCGTGGTCGTGCACTTCCAGGCCGAGCGCGTCGCCGAAGCCGCCCGCTCCTATGACGAGCAGGTCACCATCGTGAACCAGGACGACATTCCCGGTACCGGTCGCGCCGTGCAGTGCGCAATGGCACAGCTCACCGAGGCTGGCAAGGTCGATGGCCCGGTGCTGATCGCCGCCTCCGACATGCCGCTGCTCGACAGCGAGACGCTGCACCGCCTGGTCGAATTCCACACCGCCTCCGGCAACGGCGCCACCGTGCTCACCACCATCCTCGATGACCCGACCGGCTACGGTCGCATCATCCGCGATCGCGAAGGCAACGTGCTGCGCATCGTCGAGCAGAAGGACGCCAACCGCAGCGAACTCGCCGTGCAGGAAGTGAACACCTCGGTCTACGTGTTCGAGGCTTCCGTGCTTACCGAGGCAATCGCCGGACTGAAGTCGAACAACGCGCAGGGTGAGTTCTATCTGACCGACGCGCTGGAAACCGCCAAGGCCGCTGGCAAGGTCGGCGCGTTCGCCGCTCCGGATCCGCTCACCGTCGAAGGCGTGAACGACCGCGTGCAGCTGGCCGCGCTGTCCAAGACCTACAACCGCCGCGTCTGCGAGCGCTGGATGCGCGACGGCGTGACCATTCTTGACCCGGAAACCACTTGGATCGAGGACGATGTCCAGATCGGCCGCGACGCCACCATCCTGCCCGGTTCCTTCCTGCAAGGCCACACGGTGGTCGGCGAGGACGCCATCGTCGGCCCGTACACCACCCTCATTGACGCAACCGTGGACGAAGGTGCCGTGGTCGAGCGTTCCCGCGTGCAGGAATCGCACATCGGCGCACGCACGAACATCGGCCCGTGGACCTACCTGCGCCCGGGCAACGAGTTCGGCGAGGATGCCAAGGCCGGCGCGTTCGTCGAAATGAAGAAGGCGCACATCGGCAACGGCACCAAGGTGCCGCACCTGAGCTACGTGGGCGACGCCCAGCTCGGCGACCACACCAACATCGGCGGCGGCACCATCACCGCCAACTATGACGGTGTGCACAAGAATCGCACCACCATCGGCTCCGGCTGCCATGTGGGCGCCGGCAACCTGTTCGTGGCCCCGGTCGAGGTCGGCGACAACGTGACCACCGGCGCCGGCTCCGTGGTGCGCCACGCCGTGCCGAGCGACACGATGGTCTACTCCGAGAACACGCAGCACAACGTCGAGGGCTGGAAGCCCGCCTGGGAGCGCTGAACCATGCCCGCACTTCAGGATTCCATCAACGCCGTCCGCGTGGCCGCCGAGGCCGCAGACCGTATCAAGGCCACCGACATCGTGGCCTTCGACGTAGCCGACCTGCTCGGCATCACCGACATCATGATGATCGCCGGCGCCTCCAACGAGCGTCAGGTACTGGCCGTGGCCGAGGAAATCGAAAAGGACCTGTTCCTTAAGTGCTCCGGCCGTCAGCCGCGCTCTCGCGAGGGCCTGACCGAGGGCCAGTGGGTGCTGCTTGACTACGGTGATTTCGTGATTCATGTCATGCACGAGGAATCGCGCGAATTCTACGGGCTCGAACGACTCTGGCGCGACTGCCCGGCCATCGATCTTGAACTCGCACACCCGGAAACGGCGGAGCATGCGGACGCTGCTGCCGTCACCACCGCGTAACGTGCGAATCACATAACGCTGATATTCGCTGATATTCGCTGATACTCGTGTGTCGGGCTGCCTGTTGCCGAACGTCATTGACGGCACCAGGCAGCCCTCCCTTTTCCCTGTTTCCTCACTGGAATCGAAAGGATCGTCACTATGGCCAATCATGTTCGTTCCATTTTCCTTATCCGTCATGGACGCACTTCCTATAACGCCGCTCACAAGCTCCAAGGCCAGGTCGACATTCCGCTGGACGCCGTGGGTGAATGGCAGGTCAAGCAGACCGCCGCGGCCTTGAAAAGCCTGTACGTCGATCGTCGGCCGGAAATCAACCACCGGTTCATTGTCTGCTCCGATTTGAAGCGTGCGCACGCCACCGCGCAGGCTTTCGCCGACGTATTGGGTGGAATCGAGCCCGTCGATGATCATCGCGTCCGTGAACGCAGCTTCGGCGACTGGGATGGCCATGCCGTGGCTGAACTGGCCGAACGCTACCCTGAGGACTTCCGTTCCTGGATGGAGTCTCGGGGCGGTGAACTGAAGTATGGTGCCGAGCCCAAGGAAGCCGTAGGCAAACGCGGTGTGGAGGCTCTTGAGGACTGGTCCACGCGTGCCGGAGACGACACGGACCTGTTCGTGTTCTCGCACGGCGCATGGATCGCGCAGACATTGCAGACCCTGTTGGGCATTTCCGCGATCGATCCGACCTTCTCCACGGTGGTCTCATTGCGCAATGCGCACTGGGTGCGCTTGGTGCCGATGGACAATCCCGATGGCACTGTGCGCTGGCGTCTGCTGGACTACAATCACGGTCCGGCCATCGCCGACACCGACGAATGGGAACGCGAACGCTGATCATGTTCCCGACTCCCCTGCTAATCCAATAGGTCCGGTGCATTCGGAACCGTTCAAGCAATAACTGAATGACTCAATGCCTGAATAATGGCGGAAACAAGCCAAAAAGTGTCGCCAAATCACACTTTTGTCATTTGGCGACACGCCGGCTTTTGCCAGAATCGACATCTCGTCGTAATGTATACGAGGTCCAAACAACGGGCCAACAATTGAAAACGGGGCTATAGCGCAGCTGGTAGCGCATCTCCATGGCATGGAGAGGGTCGGGGGTTCGAATCCCCCTAGCTCCACGACGAAGCCATCAAATCGGGTGATATGGTGGTTTCTCCGCTGGTTCATGGCGGGTCTTGTGACTCCCATGAATCGGATAGCTTCACTCGGGGCTATAGCGCAGCTGGTAGCGCATCTCCATGGCATGGAGAGGGTCGGGGGTTCGAATCCCCCTAGCTCCACAATCAAGGCCGGTGCTTCGCACACCGGCCTTTTTCGTTTTCTATCCTATCGGGCGACTTTTGCGCAACATTCCCGGGAATGCGTCGCAAAACAGGGACTGGAATGCATGCAGTGCGATACTTTCCCCGGAAAGTATCGCCAAGGGGACGCTCTTCCGATTGGCGCGACACCGGCGTGAGCGATAACAGTAATCGCCACTACAATGAGGTGTGGTCCCTATCGTGTTGATCATCAAAGGAGACAAAAACATCGTGACCGTCACCCGTGTATATATCGCCAGCCCTGAAGGCGCCAATGGCCGCAACGTCGTCGCTTACGGCGTGCTCAACGCATTGACTTCCAAGTACAAGACCATGGTGTTCCGCCCTGCTGTGTCCAACCACGACGACTTCACCCCCATTCTGCTCGCCGAGTCCAATGCTGGCCTTGGCGTGGCTCTGTCTACCGGACTTGACGTGCACAAGGTGCGCACCGACAAGGACACCGCCCGTGGTGACATCGTCGGTGCATTCAACGACGCCATGGATGTGTCCCGTGCGGATGCCGCACTGATCGTCGGCACCGACAAGTCGCATGTCAATGATCCGACCAGCTATGAATTCGACGCGAATGTCGCCGCTGATCTGAAGGCCGGCGTGTTCCTAGCCGTGTGCACCATCAACCGTTGGCCGCACGAGCTCGACGAGACCGTCAAGCTGTCCATCGAGGGCATGGAGGCCGCTGGCAACAAGGTGCTCGGCATCTTCGTGACCGGATGCGAGCCGCGCCACGCTTTCTCCGTTAAGGAGACCCTCGCCAAGTACGGCCTGCCGGTCTGGACTCTTCCGCAGGTGCCGTTCACCGATGAATCCACCAAGGATCTGGCGCTGGAGGCCTTCCGTAAGAACGCTCCCACCGATGAAGTGCTCGCCGCGCTCGATGTGGACGTCACCGCGCCCATCACCCCGTACGCCTTCCAGTTCGGCCTGCTCGGCAAGGCCAAGAGCAACAAGAAGACCATCGTGCTGCCCGAAGGCGAGGAGGACCGCATCATCAAGGCGGCCGACTACCTGCTTGAGCGCGAGATCGTGAACCTCATCATCGTGGGCAACAAGGACGCCATTCTGGCTCGCGGCAAGGAACTGGGCCTGAACTACTTGGATCGCGCCCGCTTCCAGGCTATGGACGACGAGAACGTGCTGAAGCCCATGGTCGCCAAGCTGTGCGAGTTGCGTGCCAAGAAGGGCATGACCGAGGAGCAGGCCCGCAAGCAGCTGACCGACGCCAGCTACTTCGGCACCATGCTCGTGGTGCTCGGCTACGCCGACGGCCTGGTCTCCGGCTCCGTGAATTCCACCGCCAACACCGTGCGCCCGGCCCTGCAGGTCATCAAGACCAAGCCCGGCCAGAAGCTGGTCTCCGGCGCGTTCCTCATGTGCTTCAAGGATCACGTGGCCGTGTTTGCCGACTGTGCCATCAACCTGAACCCGGATGCGGAGCAGCTCTCCGAAATCGCGCTGCAGTCCGCCGAGACTGCACGCGCCTTCGGCATCGACCCGAAGGTCGGCATGCTCTCCTACTCCACGCTCGGCTCCGGCAAGGGCCCGGATGTGGATATTGTCGAGGAAGCCACCAAGCTGCTCAAGGAGAAGGCACCGGACCTGCCGGTGGTTGGTTCCATCCAGTTCGATGCCGCCTGGTCGCCCGACGTGGCCGCCACCAAGGCCAAGGGCAACGATGTGGCCGGACACGTCAACGTGTTCGTCTTCCCGGACCTGTGCGCCGGCAACATCGGCTACAAAGCCGTGCAGCGCTCCTCCGGCGCCTTGGCCATCGGCCCGGTGCTGCAGGGTCTCAACAGGCCGGTAAACGACCTGTCCCGTGGTGCGATGGTGCAGGACATCATCAACACCATCGCCCTCACCGCCATCGAAGCGCAGTGAGCCCGGCTTAGCTCCCGCCAGCGGGAGCCACTGTAATGCTTATTTTGTAGCAAGCAACGAGTAATCTAATCAACGGTAACCCGTGTCTCACGGGAACATTCAATCACAATGGAGGATGCCCACAATGGCGAAAACCGTCCTTGTCATCAATTCCGGCTCCAGCTCGATCAAGTACCAGCTGGTTGATCTCGAATCCGGCGAAGGCCTCGCTTCCGGTCTCGTCGAGAAGATCGGTGAGCCGGTCGACGGCCACTACAAGCACGAGTACAACGGCGAGAAGCACGAGCTTGAAGAGCCGATTCACGACCACGAGCAGGGCTTGAAGCGCGTGCTCGGCTTCTTTGAGGAGTACGGCCCGAACCTGTCTGAGGCTGGCATCGTTGCCGTCGGCCACCGTGTGGTGCAGGGCGGTTCCATCTTCCCGAAGCCGGCCCTCGTGACCGACAAGACCATCAACCAGGTCAAGGATCTGGCTGTGCTCGCCCCGCTGCACAACGGCCCGGAGGCCAAGGGCGCCGAAGTCATGCGCTCCCTGCTGCCGGACGTTCCGCAGATCTTCGTCTTCGATTCCTCCTTCTTCTTCCAGCTGCCGAAGGCCGCCAGCACCTACGCGCTGAACAAGGAAATCGCCGATCAGTACCACATCCGCCGCTACGGCGCCCACGGCACCTCCCACGAGTACATCTCCTCCGTGGTGCCGGACGTCATCGGCAAGCCGGCTGAAGGCCTGAAGCAGATCGTTCTGCACATCGGCAACGGCGCTTCCGCTTCCGCTGAGGTCTCCGGCAAGCCGGTTGAGACCTCCATGGGTCTGACCCCGCTTGAGGGCCTGATGATGGGTGGCCGTACCGGTGACATCGACCCGGCTGTGGTCTTCCACCTGATCCGCAACGCCCACATGAACGTGGACGAGCTCGATGCCCTGTTCAACAAGCGTTCCGGCATGATGGGCATGACCGGCTACGGCGATCTGCGTGAGGTTCACCGTCTGGTGTCCGAAGGCAACGAGGACGCCAAGCTGGCTCTGGATGTCTACGTGCACCGCATCGTCAGCTACATCGGCAACTACACCTACCAGATGGGTGGCTGCGACGTGATCACCTTCACCGCTGGTGTGGGCGAGAACGACGACGTGGTCCGCAAGATGGTGTGCGACAAGCTCGCTCCGTTCGGTGTCAAGCTGGACGAGGAGAAGAACGCCACCCGCTCCAAGGAACCGCGCATCATCTCCACTCCGGACTCCTCCGTGATCATCGCCGTGATCCCGACGAACGAAGAACTGGCCATCGCCCGCAAGTCCGCCGCAATCGCCGAGGCTGGCACCGATTCCTACGGCAACACCTTCGCCAAGTAAGTAACCGCCGTTAGGCATCTCACTAATCTCTAGTTGCAACACTATGGGGGCTGATTCCGATTGGAATCAGCCCCCATTCGTATATGGTCATGAGACCACTACCCCTGCGTCATACTCCCCCTCAGTCGCCTCCGGCGGACAGCTCCCCTCAGAGAGGGGATCCAGGCCCTATAACTTGGCTCCCTTCTCTGAGGGGAGCTGTCCGCGTAGCGGACTGAGGGGAGTTCCACCAGAACACAGGACCCCTTACTGCCTCAGCATGCCACTCCACATACCGACGAAATCAGGCAAGGTCTTGCGCGTGGTGGCCACGTTGATGACCTCGATATCGGGAATACGCAGCCCCAGCATCGCGGCGAACGTGGCCATACGGTGATCAGCATAGGTTTCCATCACGGCACCGTGCAACGTCTCCGCCGGCACCGGTTCGATACGCAATCCATCAGGCAATTCCTCAGCCGCTCCCCCAACACGACGAATCTCGTTGACCAATGCCTCCAGACGATTCGTTTCGTGGCCGCGCAGGTGACCAATACCAACCATGTCTGTCGATTTATCAGCAAACACCAGAATCGCCGCCAACGAGGGCGCAATCTCCCCGGCCGCCGTCAAATCGAACGTACCCAGCCCACGCACGGTGCCGTCACCGGTCACCTCGCAATAGCGCACGCCGCCGATGGTCGGGAACGATACTTCGGCACCCATCTGCTCCAGATATCCGGGCAACAGGCCGCCCGGCTGGGTGGTGGTTTCAGGCCAATGAGGCACCCGGACCGTGCCGCCGGCGATCAATACCGCGCCGAGGAATGGCGCCGCGTTCGACAGATCGGGCTCAACGGTCACCTTGCTCGACAGTTGCATTGCGCGCGGTTCAACCGTCCATGTGCGGGCGGATTCGTCGGCCTCAACCGCACCGCCGGCACCGGTCACATCGGCCACGGTCATGCGAATGTGCGGCAGGCTCGGGGTCTTCTCCCCCGTGTGCGCGAGGTGCAGACCGCCAGGCAGTTTGGAACTAATCAGCAACAGGCCGGAGATGAACTGGGAAGAACCGGACGAATCGATGCTGACCTGCGCCTGGGCAGCCGGCAAGGTTGCAGGCGGCGTAATAGTGAACGGCAGACGGCCAACCTCGCCGTGGTAATCAACCGTTGCACCCAGCTGTTCCAAACCGTCAAGCACCGGCTTCATCGGACGTGCATAAGCCTGTTCGTCGCCATCAAAATTCACTGGGCCATCTGCAAACAGGGCAAGGCCGGGCACGAAACGCATCACCGTGCCGGCCAGTCCGCAGAACACATTGACGTTGCCATGGAATCGGCCGGATACAGGAGGAGTAACCGTTACGGTGGTGTCGGTTGCGGAATCCACGTCGCAGCGGACACCGAGGGCTTCGAGTGCGCCCATCATAAGGTCCGTGTCGCGCGAACGCAGCAGGCCAATCAGAGTAACGGGCTTGCTGCCGAGGGCGGCGAGAATCAGGTAGCGGTTGGATAGGGACTTGCTGCCCGGCACCGTTACCGTAGCGTTCAACGGCTGTGCGGCGAGCGGGGCAGGCCAGAGATTCGTGAGTCGTTCAGTCATAAGGCCAAATCTATCAAACAAATTATTCACCGGTCGGCAGCGATGCGGGATTCGATCTGCTGATCAGGTGCGGAAGACGGCTGCTCAAAACCGCCTTCGATGGCCTGCGCGTGCAACAACTGAGCGGCCGCGCGATCGGCCTCGATGGCGGCGATCTGGCGCGAGAACACGATGAACCAGCCGAGGAACGCCAGACCAGCCAACGCCTCCACATTGGTGAGGGTGTTGTGACCCATCATCATATTGACCCAGAATGCAGCGCATACGAGCGCGGTCAGGTCGGAGGCCACCATCACTGCTTTGGACAGGCGTGGCGCAAGCCACGGCAGGAGCACGAACAGCAGCAGCATGACGAACGGCAGGCCTTTGGCGCATATATTGTGCAAGAGATTGTGTGGCGTGTACCGAAACACGCCGATGCCGATGAATGCCAGGCCGGCCACCATCAGCAGGAAGGACAGAATGGAGATGCGCAGCATGAAATGTGGGATTTCGTAGCCGCGATTCGGATCTCTGTTGGTGCGGTCGTGCCAGAGGCGCTGTAGCCGTTCGGTGGTCACCAGTTCGGAGATGGCGAAGTAGCTGACGATGATGATGCATGTGCCGGCAAGAATCAGCGTGGAGTTGAACATACGGGCCGCAAACGTGGTTCTGTCGCCGAGCTGCGAAAAGTTGTTGTGATACCAGTATGGGTCGTCGGTGGTCATGCCGGCGGTGACCACGCCGGAGATGACGAAGAACGGCAACAGACTGGCAATAGTTTTGGCGTTCATCATCTCCGCCTGTACAAAGGTCATGTACCCCACCACGCCGGCGAAGGCGGCGCAGACGCTGGAGATATAGCCGGAGAAGATGGCATTGCCCATCATGTCGTTGGCCGCACCGATGAGTGCAAAAGACGACAGGAAAATGGTCGAGGCATACACCACCGAAAGGGCGACGATTTCGAAAATGCGACGAATCGGTGCAAACCAACCATGTTTGAGGTTCAATGAACGTGATTTGCGCGCATAGCCAATAATGAAGGAAATGACGCCGCATGCCGCCACGATGCCCGAACATACCATGAATCGGCGTTGCGTCAGCTGCCAGATGGCCGGCGCGTATTCCATGTACAGGTTCATCGATACCGCGCCAACGACGGCGCAAATCAAGAAGGAGATGAGTCCGGAGGTTTCTGCACGCTGATGACGTCCCATGCCGGGCCTCCCCTATCTATTCGATGCCGCGTTATCTTTCAACAACAAACAAAACTCCCCCCGAGGACAACGCTTTACTAGCAAGCCAGCGGGATTTGGCTGTCGCCATTCTACTGAAAATCTGAAACACTACAAAAAAACGATTATGTACGGGCTTCTTAGCCTTTGCGACTATCGTTACCGCCTTGCCAAGTACCGTTGTTCATGCAGAAAGAAAGCAGTATTGGACACAATCGAATGAGCGTGTCAGTATCGTTGAAAAAGTAATGAATGACGGTTCTATCGGTTCAACCTTTAAGGGACGAACCAGCCGCGGTACCATGGCGCTGATGCATGACTATGCCGAGCTCATCAATGAATTACGTCCGACAGCAGAGCAATTCACCGAGATCGAGCAATACTGGGTCAAACGAATTCAGGCGTTCTTCACCAGCAAACCATTCAAGCTGGAGTCCGACAACTCGCTTTCCGTTGATGCGGCCGTGGAACATCTGCTGCGGCAGGCAGCGCAGCGGCGAAGGGAGAATCCGGGCACCATGTACGTCGGCACCGTCCTGCAGCATCTCGTCGCGGCAAAGCTCACCATCGTTGCTCCGGAAGTGGAAATCAACGGCGCGTCCGTTGCTGATGATCCGAGTCCGCGGCTTCCAACGGTGAGGCCGCGGACCGTCTCACAAAACCGTCCGCGGCTCCGCCCTCCTGTTTCGTCGCAACTGACTACACCGACGGGTTCGGGCGCTTCGTCACGAAAACGCCATTGCGATGCACCGTATACGCGCCGCCGTCACTGCCCCGTTCCGCCCGGAACAGGACGATCGGCTCCCCTGCGATGTCGCGCAGTTCGACATCCGATCTGCCACGTGTCAGATAGAAGTCGAATATGGCGTCGTCGGATTGACGCACGGTGTGCAGAACGTCAGAGGTCACGCCGCTGGCGGGCGACCGCAGGTTGGCTTCCGGCTGCCGGCCATCCTGCGGCTGCGCGGCAAGCCAGCCTCCCACGAATCGCGTCAGATCGCTCACGCCCAGATCGCAGCCGAGGAAATACGCCTCCCCTTCGCCGTACGTGTTGCGGGTGATCGCGGCCATGCCGTCAAGCTCCCACTCATCCGCTTCTTCGCCGGCATACGAGGCAAGCACCTGCACATGCGGTCCGGCGACGGTCACGTCACCGAGCTTGTCGATGACGCGATCGAGCCAGTCGAAATCCCAATGGTCTTCGATGGGCTGGAGGCGATCTCAGCTGAAGATGGCAAGGGCCACGGTGTTGACGCCGGCCTGGCCCATCAGGCGGATGTCGTCATCCCAGATTTCCTCCGGCCATTGGTCGGGACTATAGTCGCCACCGAAAGCGATGCCGCGTCCGTCCGCGGTCAGCAGTTTTGGCCATACGAAGTCACGTCATGCACGCACGGTTATCTCCTTTGGCAGGCGGCGCAGGGCCACGGCCCATATCGGATACCAGCTGATAGACACTCCTGGCCGATAGTCGACACGCCGCCGGTTCCGGCCCCACTGCCGGAACCGACATGGGTATGTTCATGACCGCCGACCGCAGGAACGAACAGGCCCGTCCGCCACGGACCGCATCTTGCGGTTCAGGCGGACGGGCCTTATGGGAGGGATGGGAACGGGAGATCAGTTCTTAATAACTGCCTGCGCCTCATCGTCGACGATCTCGCCGGAAGCGAGCTTGGCTTCGAGCTCCTCAACGATCTGCGCATGCATCTTCTCATCGATCTTGACCTTGAACCAGAACACGACGAGGCTGAGGATGATGAGAACAAGCGGGACGTAGAAGGCGAAGGTCTTGAACGTGGCGATGTTGGACGCGGTCATGTCGGCTGCCGTGGCATGACCGGTCATGCCAGCCGCGAGGGCAACGGCACCGACCGCACCGTTGGACATCGCGCCGCCGATCTTGTCGAGCATGGGACGCACCGACAAGGTGACCGCCTCGTTGCGCCTGCCGTTCTTCAGCTGGCCGTACTCGATGGAGTCGGTCAGCGACAGAATCGCGGTCATCTGGATGAACTGCGCAGGCACATAGAAGAAGATCAGGGCGACGATGACGACCGGCAGGTTGCTGGAGAACAGGGCGAGCATCGTGTAGCCGATGATCATGGAGACCATGCCGCCGGTGAACAGGTAGCGACGGGGAATCCAGCGGTTGAGAATCGGGTACAGCGGCGCCATGATGAATCCGGCGATCAGCGGGATGATGCCGGTGATGGAGAAGGCGGCAGGCTCGTCAAGCACGAACACGAAGAGGTAGTACATCACACCGGTCGTGATGACGTTTGCGATGGCGTACAGCAGGTAGGACAGGGCGACCCACAGCAGCTGGTCGTTCTGGAACAGCGCCTTGAACGCCTCGAACGGGTTGCCGTTCTTCTGGGCCTTGGCACGCAGCGCGCTGGTGCTTTCCTTGGTGCCAAAGGCGACGGTCCAGGCGGTAATCAGGCCGAGGAGCGCGACGATGAAGCCGAAGGAGGTCCATCCGGCCTGGCCCTGGCCCTTGGCGCCGGTGAACGTCCAGGTGAAGTAGCTGACGATCGGGATGACGATGACGGTGATGCCGTTGTAGCCGATAGAGCCGGTGAAGGTGCCAAGGGCGGTGTAGGTGGAACGTTCGTGGGAGTCGGAGGACAACGCCGGGATCATGCCCCAGTAGGAGATGTCACGCAGGGAGTAGAACACGTCAAGCACGATGAACGTGATGATGAACAGCACGATGAACAGCGTGGTGTTCACGTTGACCAGTCCGAACATGCCGGAGAAGATGAGCACGATCAACACGGAGGAGACCAGTCCGCCGATGAACTGCCACGGGCGGAAACGGCCCCACTTGGTGGTGGTGTTATCCACGAGGTTGCCCAGCAGCGGATCGATGAAGATCTCGGCGATGCGGATAACGACGATCAGGCCGGTGATGACGGCGATCATTTGGGCGGCGAGAGCCTTGCTGTAGCTGACGAACAGGCAGCTGGTGACGTACGTGACGAAGTACGTGCTCATCGCGTTGTAGAAGGCAGCCTGCCCCAAGTTGCCGCACGCGTAGGCGATGCGCTGGCCTAACCCGCCCTTCCTGCGGACGTCACCGTCCGCGACATTTTCGTTGCTCATTAATCTTCTCCTTAAGAACCCAGAGCATGGAATCACTCATTGATTTTGTAAAGTAAGCATACAAGTTTTATCACCGTAAGCATACAAGTTTTATCACCGTAAGCATACAAGTTTTATCACCGTGAGCATACAAGTTTTATCACTGAAAGTAAAAAGCATTAGTAAACAAGGAGATAAACAGCGTGTCGCAAGGATGGGATAACATGAGCTGAACCGAGACATTGCATGGACGCGGCGTAGCGTCGACGGCAAGCAGTGCCAGTGATTTGGAAGCGGTAAACAGGATTTGCGTTTTATATAAAAACTGTTTATCCTTTTCGGTAAAGGAGGCCCCGGCCTCTTCCATAATATCATTCACAACGAGGTAATGACAGAAAGCAGGAGAGCATGACAGACGTCACACATGTCGATCGCGCATCGCAGGCTTGGCTGACCGACCCGACGGTGTTCGAGGTGAACCGGACTCCGGCCCATTCCAGCCACAAGTGGTACGCCCGCGACCCCCAGAGCGGACAATGGTCCGATCTCAAGCAGAGCCTTGACGGCGAGTGGCGGGTCGAGGTCGTTCAGGCCGCCGACATCAACCTCGAAGAGGAACCCGCGACGGCCGAGTCGTTCGACGACTCCTCGTTCGAGCGTATCCAGGTTCCGGGCCACCTGCAGACGGCCGGTCTGATGAACCACAAGTACGTGAACGTCCAGTATCCGTGGGACGGCCACGAGAACCCGTTGGAACCGAACATCCCGGAGAACAATCACGTCGCGCTCTACCGCAGGAAGTTCACCGTCTCCGCCCCCGTGGCAAACGCCAAGCAGGCCGGCGGATCGGTGTCGATCGTGTTCCACGGCATGGCCACGGCGATCTACGTGTGGGTCAACGGCGCGTTCGTCGGCTATGGCGAGGACGGCTTCACGCCCAATGAGTTCGACATCACCGAACTGCTGCACGACGGGGAGAACGTCGTGGCCGTCGCCTGCTACGAATACTCCAGCGCCTCCTGGCTTGAGGATCAGGACTTCTGGCGTCTGCACGGCCTGTTCCGCTCCGTCGAACTCGCCGCCCGCCCGCATGTGCACATCGAGAACACGCAGATCGAAGCCGATTGGGATCCCGAGGCCGGCACCGCCTCCCTCGATGCCGCGCTGACCGTGCTCAACGCGGCCGACGCGGCCACGGTCCGCGCGACCCTGAAGGACGCCGACGGCAACACGGTGTGGCAGACGACGGGCGACGCGGAGGCGCAGACCGCGATCTCCAGCGGGCCGCTGCAGGGCATCGCCCCTTGGAGCGCCGAAAGCCCGACGCTGTACGAGCTTGACGTCGACGTCATCGACCAGGCGGGCGACGTCATCGAATGCACGTCCCAGAAGGTCGGTTTCCGCCGCTTCCGCATCGAGGACGGCATCCTGACCATCAACGGCAAGCGCATCGTGTTCAAGGGCGCCGACCGCCACGAGTTCGACGCCGAACGGGGCCGCGCCATCACCGAGCAGGACATGATCGATGACGTGGTCTTCTGCAAGCGCCACAACATCAACTCCATCCGCACCTCGCACTACCCGAACCAGGAACGCTGGTACGAACTGTGCGACGAGTACGGCATCTACCTGATCGACGAAGCCAACCTCGAAGCCCACGGCAGCTGGTCCCTGCCCGGAGACGTCCTCACCGAGGACACCATCGTGCCGGGTAGCAAGCGCGAATGGGAAGGCGCCTGCGTCGACCGCGTCAACAGCATGATGCGTCGCGACTACAACCACCCGAGCGTGCTGATCTGGTCACTGGGCAACGAATCCTACGTGGGCGACGTGTTCCGCGCCATGTACAAGCACGTGCACGACATCGACCCGAACCGTCCGGTGCACTACGAGGGCGTGACCCACAACCGTGACTACGATGACGTCACCGACATCGAGACCCGTATGTACTCGCATGCCGACGAGATCGAGAAGTACCTGAAGGACGACCCGAAGAAGCCGTACCTCTCCTGCGAATACATGCACGCCATGGGCAACTCCGTGGGCAACATGGACGAATACACGGCGCTCGAACGCTACCCGAAGTATCAGGGCGGCTTCATCTGGGACTTCATCGACCAGGCCATCTACGCCACCCAGCCCGACGGCACCAGGAGCCTGCGCTACGGCGGAGACTTCGGCGACCGTCCGTCCGACTACGAGTTCTCCGGCGACGGCCTGCTGTTCGCCGACCGCAAGCCTTCCCCCAAGGCCCAGGAAGTCAAGCAGCTGTACTCGAACGTCCACATCGACGTGACGAAGGACTCGGTGTCCGTCAAGAACGACAACCTGTTCACCGCCACCGGCGACTACGTGTTCGTCCTGAGCGTTCTCGCCGACGGCAAGCCGGTCTGGCAGTCCACCCGCCGTTTCGACGTGCCCGCCGGTGAGACCCGCACGTTCGATGTCGCATGGCCGGTGGCGGCGTACCGCGCCGACGCCCGCGAACTGGTGCTGCAGGTTTCGCAGCGTCTCGCCAAGGCGACCGATTGGGCCGAAAGCGGCTACGAGCTCGCCTTCGGACAGACCGTGGTGCCCGCGGACGCCACCGCGACGCCCGACACGAAGCCGGCCGATGGGACCATCACCGTGGGCCGTTGGAACGCCGGCGTGCGAGGCGCCGGACGCGAGGTCCTGCTGTCGCGCACCCAGGGCGGCATGGTCTCCTATACCTTCGCCGGCAACGAGTTCGTGCTGCGCCGTCCCGCAATCACCACCTTCCGTCCGCTGACCGACAACGATCGCGGCGCCGGTCACGGTTTCGAGCGCGTCCAGTGGCTGGGCGCCGGCCGCTACGCCCGCTGCGTGGACAACGTGCTCGAGCAGATCGACGACAGCACGCTCAAGGGCACGTACACGTATGAGCTCGCCACCGCGCAGCGCACCAAGGTGACCGTCTCCTACACGGCCCACACCGATGGCCGCGTGAACCTGCACGTCGAATACCCTGGAGAGCAGGGTGACCTGCCCACCATCCCGGCGTTCGGCATCGAATGGACGCTGCCTGTGCAGTACACGAACCTGAGGTTCTTCGGCACCGGCCCGGCGGAGACGTACCTGGACCGCAAACACGCCAAGCTCGGCGTGTGGAGCACCAACGCTTTCGCGGATCATGCGCCGTACCTCATGCCGCAGGAGACGGGCAACCATGAGGATGTGCGTTGGGCCGAGATTACCGACGATCACGGCCACGGCATGCGCGTCAGCCGCGCCGATGGTGCCGCGCCGTTCGCGGTAAGCCTGTTGCCGTACTCCAGCTTCATGCTTGAGGAGGCTCAGCACCAGGACGAGCTGCCGAAGCCGAAGCACATGTTCCTGCGCGTCCTTGCCGCACAGATGGGCGTTGGCGGCGATGATTCCTGGATGTCGCCGGTGCACCCCCAGTACCATATCCCGGCGGACAAGCCGATCAGCCTCGATGTCGACCTCGAGCTGATCTGATCAGAATTGATCCGATAGTCCACCGTGCAAACGATGTGGCCCCCGACTTCCTCGCAGGAAGTCGGGGGCCACATCGTTTGCACGGTCCTTGTTAGTCCAGCGGATGCGCCGGATATCGATGCAGATCCAAACCTAGTCGTTGTAGAGCATCAATGAATAAAGATGTCACTCATAAGCTATCAAGAGAATCCAGAACCTTTTGAATTCACATGCTCGACACGCAATGTATCCAGCGTCGTTTACAATGATTCATTGTGCCTTAATGGCGCATCGGGCTATAGCGCAGTTTGGTAGCGCGCCTGCTTTGGGAGCAGGATGTCGTGGGTTCAAATCCCGCTAGCCCGACAAACAAAAAAGCCTGGAATCTCAACGATTCTGGGCTTCTTCTTTTATCCGACCGCTAAACGATTTATCCGGTTTTATCCGATGACCGTAGAACCTATATGGCCTTGCGGTATAAGGGACTTTTGTGATGTTGGGACCCCAACCTGCTAGTCAGTTCGATTCCATGCGACATCGATTTCCGCTTCCCAATCTCAAATGACACCAAAATACCTGCAACCGATTGTGCAATCCCGTGGGCGGGAGTGGGTTGCAGGTAAAAGGTGTCGAGTTACAGCCCAGAATCACCCCTAACTAGTACCGAAATACCCGCAACCGCAGTAACTAACCCCTTTATACCTGCAATCCGGCAAATATGGTTCAGACAATCCGCACATCCAGACCGCTATCCGAACACACCGTTTATACTAGATCACACATCGAATCAACATCTAGAACCGACCGTCTCCAACGACCCATAGGGAGAGCACATGGACGATATAAGACCACGCTGCGGCTGGTGCAATCTCAGCAATCCCGTCTATGTTGCCTATCACGATGCCGAATGGGCGGTTCCGTCGCATGATGACCACCACCTCTTTGAGATGCTGGTGCTCGAGACCTTCCAAGCCGGACTGTCATGGGAGACGATACTGAACAAACGCAAGCGTTTCCGTCAGGCGTTCGATGGGTTCGACATCGAACGGATCCGGCGCTATGACGAGAACAAGATCGCCGAACTCATGAACGATCCGGGCATCATCCGCAACCGTCGCAAAATCGTCGCGACGGTCGGTAATGCCAACGCATTCCGGGATATCCAGACGTCGTACGGCAGTTTCGACGACTATATTTGGCGGTTCACCGGCCGTCACGTCATCTACGAGACAGGCATGACTACATCCCCTCTGTCCGACGCCATCGCAGTGGATCTCAAGACGTACGGCATGCGATTCATCGGCACCACCATCGTCTACGCCTATCTGCAATCCATCGGCGTCATCAATGCACATGAGCCTGGATGCTTCCTGCACAGGGAAAGGTGACCCGCGCAAGGATTTATAAGGTCGCTCGGGCAGAATCTCTCCGAGAGGAACCCGTGCTTCTAGTTATTTTGCTTATCGAGTTCTTGGTAGCGCTCTTTGACCCCGGTAAGGATTCCGGCAGATTGTTCACGCTACTGCGCGGTGAGCGCTTCGAGCAGTTCGCCGAAAGTCAACCCACCTTCACTACCGGATGACGGATAATGGTTTTGAGATTTTCCGGTTTGGCTCGGCGCGGGTCGGATAGGTAGATCTCGTGATGGCGGCGGGCGTCGGAGAAGTCGAGCCCGTAGCCTTGCGAACGCGCGTAGCCGTCCAGAATCGTCACGGTTGCGGGCTCGTCGTCGTACGGGCCTTTGTGCATGACCTGCGCGACCACGCCTTCATCGAAGTCGAAGAGATATGCACGATTGATGTCGACTTCGGGATGCTTGGAGGCAAACGATGCCTTGGCCCACGCAAAGACCTCATCGGTCACGAATTCCGGCAGACGAATCATCGAAGTCCAATAGAAGTCGGTTTTACGCGTGTAATCGACGCCGGGCACACCCTTCTCCATGCTCCATAAGCCCTCCAGCGGAGGCACGGTGTAGTCGAAGTACCCGTCAATGTGCTCGTCCGGATTATTTGACTTCTTGTTCATTTTGATGGTGAACGAAATGCCGTACAGCAGTTGCATCGCCTTGGCGTAGTCGCCGCCTTCTTCGTTCGGATCTCCTACACCGTCCACCGCGACGAACCGCATCGCCGGCACCGTGACGATGGCGGGCATCCTCTTCGGCTGATACAGGTCCTTATATTCCTTTTTATAGTCGAATGCCATCGCTCATTTCCCCTCCGCCACCGCATCGATCTCATCCTGACGCCGCCACCGCTTGAGGTTTGGCAACAGCGCCGACATGCAGTCCTCGGCCTGTTCGACGCTGATATGGCAGGATTCCGCCATCATCGGCGCACACGCGGCGACCAATTCATCGCTATTGGCATAGGCCTGAAGAAAAACGCCGTCTTCATAGCAGTAGTTGCAATAATCTCCGTTTCGCGTTCCATCCGGTTCGGTGCCGTGATCTTCCGGGCGGTAAAACGGCATGGCACAACTTTGGCAAAAACCATTGTCCGGCATTTCCATAAGCCTCGCCATCGGCACCTCAAAACGGGTGCTGATAAGCCGAATCATGTCGATGCTCGGCTCTGCCGTTCCCTTCTCCCAGCGGGAAAGCGCCTGTTGGGTGACGAACAGCTCGTGCGCGAACTGCGACTGCGTAAGACCTCGCTCCTCGCGCACGACTTTGATAACCTGACCGATCGACATGACTACCTCCCGACATCGGAAAACGATTCGCGCGTCTCGCTGTGCGCTTGCTGATTCCAGTCTAAGGGCATGTCCCGTTCGCCAAGCGCGGGTACAACAAACCGTTGTTCGCGCTTGTATCCCGGAGGAAGAAACAGCTCGGTCGAACCTATTTCCTCTCCACCCCTTCAATTCTCCCGGTTCCTCTGACTCCTTTGCGAGCGCCGCGGATGGGATGAGCACGCTTACGTATGGGGTTGCGCCAGACAGGACGTCGTCGTAGAAGCGCTGTTTGGCGTCGATGAAGTCGATGGAATCCTGGATTTCCGCGAGCTGCTCGACCAGCCGCGCCCGCTTGCCGGCGAGCATCTACTTGCGTTCGGGGATGCTCGGCTCGTGGAGGAGCGTAAGGGGCGCGAGTAGGGGTTCGCGGCTTTGCTGCGGTCTCTCCCTCACCCGGCTACACCGGGAGCTCCCTCGTCAGAGGGAGCTTAAATTCGGTCTGGTTATAGGCCCATGGGCTTCTTGGGCTTTTTGGCGCTCATGAGCATGAGGAAGCTGCGGGACTGGGCGGTGATCATGAAGCCCGCCTCATAGCTCAGCGCCGGCTCATTCGGGTTGTGCGTATCCACGACCAGCTGCCATTTGCGGCCGTATCGCTCATCCGGCAGGGTGAACATAATCGGCTCGTAATGCGCGTTGAAGATCAGGATGAAGTCATTGTCGACCATCCGGTTGCCGTACCAGTCGACCTCCGGAATATCCGAACCGTTCAGATAGATCATCATGGAGAACGCATGCGTGTTCTGCCAGTCGTCCATATCCATGATCGAGCCGGTGTGGTCGAACCATTCGACCTGCGGAATCATGTTCGAATCGTCGCCGGGCTCACGGCCTGTGAAGAAGCGACGGCGGTGCAACACCGGATGATCCAAACGCAGATGAATGAGTTTGGAAACGAAGGCGAGCAGTTCCTTGCGTCCCTTGTCAAGATGCCAGTTGGTCCAGGAGATCTCGTTGTCCTGACAGTAGGCGTTGTTGTTGCCCTGCTGGGTGCGGGCCACTTCGTCGCCACCGCAAATCATCGGGATACCCTGGCTGAACAGCAACGTGGCGAACATGTTGCGCATCTGACGCTGACGCAAGTCGTTGACGTCCGGAATATTGGTCGGGCCTTCAACGCCGCAATTCCAAGAGCGATTGTTGCTCTCGCCGTCGCGATTGCCCTCGCCATTGGCTTCGTTGTGCTTTTCGTTGTAGCTGACCAGGTCGTTCATCGTGAAACCGTCATGCGCGGTGATGAAGTTCACGGACGCCACCGGTCGACGGCCGTTGACCTGATACAGATCGGAGCTGCCCATGAGGCGTGATGCGAATTCGGGCAACGTGGAGGGCTGTGAGCGCCAGAAGTCGCGCACCGTGTCGCGGTAGCGGCCATTCCATTCGGACCAGCTGGACGGGAAGCCGCCCACCTGATAGCCGCCGGAGCCCAGATCCCACGGTTCGGCAATCAGCTTCACGCGCGAGATGATCGGGTCCTGCTCCACGATGTCGAAGAACGCGGACAGCTTGTCGACCTCCTGGAACTGGCGTGCCAGCGTGGCGGCCAGATCGAAGCGGAAGCCGTCGACGTGCATTTCGGTAACCCAGTAGCGCAGCGAATCGGTAATCAACTGCAGCGCGTGCGGCGAGCGCATAAGCAGCGAGTTGCCGGTACCGGTGGTGTCGAAGTAGTGCTGCTGGTCGCCTTCCACCAGTCGGTAGTAGGAGGCGTTGTCGATGCCCTTGAAGCTCAGGGTGGGGCCCATATGGTTGCCTTCGGCGGTGTGGTTGTACACCACGTCGAGGATGACTTCCATGCCGGCGTGATGGTAGGCCTTGACCATGGACTTGAATTCGTTGACCTGCTCGCCGCGTTCCCCGGAGGAGGAGTAGGCGTTGTGCGGCGCGAAGAAGCCGATGGTGTTGTAGCCCCAGTAGTTCGACAGGCCCTTCTCCTGCAGGAAGGAGTCGTTGACGAACTGGTGGATCGGCATGAGTTCGATGGCGGTGACGCCGAGCTTCTTCAGGTATTCGATGACGCTCGGGTAGGCCAGGCCGGCGTAGGTGCCGCGGATGTCCGGCGGCACGTCCATGTTGAGGTTGGTCATGCCGCGCACGTGCGCCTCGTAGATCACCGAATCGTGGTACGAGATGTAGGGGTGCTGGTCGTTGCCCCAATCGAAGTAGGGATTGATGACGGCCGACTTCATGGTGTGGGCGGCCGAGTCAAGGTCGTTCATCGCCGAGGTGTCGTCCGGGCTTTTGAACCAGTAGGAGAACAGGCTTTCGTCGCCGTCGATGTTGCCTTCGATGGCCTTGGCATACGGGTCGAGCAGCAGTTTGTTGGGGTTGCATCTGAGGCCGTGCATCGGGTCATAGGGACCGTAGACGCGGTAGCCGTAGCGTTGGCCGGGCTGGAGGCCGGGGATATAGTTATGCCATACGTATGAGTTCTGTTCGGTCATTTCGATGCGCGTTTCCGCATCGTGCTCGTCGAACAGGCATAGCTCGACTTTCTGCGCAACCTGTGAGTACAGCGCGAAGTTCACACCGGCGCCGTCATAGCTGGCGCCCAGCGGATACATTGATCCAGGTCTGATCTGCATAGTTTTCAGTATCCCACTTTCTTGTGTCACTGATGTGCCGGGGAGTTGAACGTCAGGAGAACAGCGACGGCTTGTCTTTGTCGGAGTTCCTGACGATGAGTCTGCGTAACGCCTCATGCTGGATGGCGATCATCGAATTGGATGAGGTGATGCGCGTGGCGGCAAGGTCGCTCCACGGAATCCACGCGGATTCCACGTGCTCGTCCGCGTCGAAATGGCGCTGCTCCCGCCTGAACGGGCCCAAATGCAACACCATGATGTGGGCCAGTTCGTCGGTCATGCCTTCGGACGAGTAGAAATCGCCCACGAAGTCAACACCCATGGTGTCACGGTCCGGCACCACGCCGGTTTCCTCGGCCAGTTCCCTCAGGGCCGCGTCCATGATGTCCTCGCCCTCGTCCATGAGACCGGCGGGAAGCCCGTAGGCGAACATGTCCGATCCGGCACGGTATTCGCGTTCGATGAGGTAACGGTCGGTGGACATGTCGTGCACGAGCATGACCACACAGGGGGCGTGACGCAGCACCTGGCGGCCGATCTCGTGTTCCTTGCCCTGCTTGTCGGTCAGAGCGATGCGCATGTCGTCCACGTGGAAGATGCGCCCGGTATAAACGGTTTCGCTACTGATCACTTTGGCGGGCACGTCCATGTCGATGCCGTCCGAGGAGGCGTTCAGCTTATGGTCGAGCCGATGCTCCAGTTGTTCCTGCTTGCTTCCGCCAGACATGTCATCTCCTCGGAAAAAACGTTTTTGCCACGTTACTATAGCGTCTTAATCTCGATGCGCGGTAATGGACAGCGTCCATGGATCGGTCGTGTCGTGGAACCACTCGACTTCAGGCCTTGCTCCGGTCGCTTGTTCGATGGCGGCTGGCACGTCATCGATCGCGTAGTTGAACCACATGGATTCGATGGCGGCATGAGGGGTGTTGATGAAGCAGGGACGCACATGGCTCTCCCCCGCCATTCCATGGCCGAGCATGATGCCTTGGGACCTCATACGGGCTTCATACCGGGCTTGTTCGATGGCGTCGGTCACCGGGTGGTGACGCAAATCGCTGGTTACGTACACGTCCGCACCGGTGGCACGTACCTCGTTGAACAGGGAGTCCCCGGAGCCAGGCAGAATGGCCACATACTGAACAAAAGTGTCCGAATCGCCGCATACCTGGATGCCGAGCGCGCTGGTCATGCCATGATCGGACACTTCGTCGAATACTCGCTGAGCGAAATCCTTCAGGGCAACAGGCTTCGGCAAACGACCCACACGCCCCAAGCCGACCGGATGAGAGGCGTTTGCATCGTCAATCGGCACGAGTGGTTTCTGGTCGATGAGTCCGAAGTAGTCGGCCGCCGCCTGTCCCACGCCGCGATACGCAGCGTCGGCATTAGTGTGCCCTACCCACAGCCCGCAGCCGTGCTGGTAGAGTCTGCGGACGATGTCGCCCCGGAAACCGAGTCCGCTCGTCTCGTGTACGGAACGGAAGAACAACGGGTGATGGGTGATGAGCAGGTCCGCGCCAGTAGCGATGGCCTTGTCAATGATGGCGGAGGTCGGGTCGGCGGCGAACACGATGCGGTGCACGTCGTGACTCAGATCGCCGACAATGAGGCCCGGCTCATCCCATTCCTCGGCGTAGCGCAATGGGTACAGGGTCTCGAGAACGTCGATGACTTGCTTGAGATTCGGCATATGTCCCATTGTAGTGGGCTATTGCTGCAAGGGACTCATTCTGCAATTGCGGACAAGCCATGCTCGTGCTCTTCATTGCTCGACTATCGGCTCGCCTTCGCCTACAAACAATCCACTGGACTGTTTGCTCAACGGCTCAGCCCCCTCACCCGAGGGGAGCTAGAAATTGTCAGTGTGCAGCGAGTTGCCAGTCGGAACCGATGCCGCACGATACGTCCAGCGGCACGGCAAGGTCGACGGCGTGTTCCATGGCGTTGCGCACCAGTTCGGTGACCTGGTCGCCTTCTCCCGGCGCGATTTCCACTACCAGTTCATCGTGAATCTGCAGAATGATACGGCTCTTGACGTGAGCCTCGGCCAAGGTCTGCTCGGCGCGAATCATCGCAATCTTCATGATGTCGGCGGCGGATCCCTGAATCGGTGCGTTGAGTGCCGCACGTTCAGCGGCCTCACGCGCAACACGATTGGTCGAATGCAGGGCCGGGAAGTAGCGACGTCGTCCGAAAATGGTTTCCGTATACCCCTTCTCTCGGGCATTGGCCACCAGCGATTCAAGGTAATCGTGCACCTTGCCAAAGGTATCGAAATACCGGTTTTTCAACGCTTCCGCTTCACGTGGCGCGATCTTGAGTTGCTGGGCAAGACCATACGTGCTCAGACCATAGGCCAATCCGTAGCTCATGGCTTTTACGTGGCTGCGCTGGTCGCCGGTGATCTGGTCGACCGGCAGCTTGTAGACCATCGAGGCCACGTATTTGTGGAAGTCGGCTCCGGAGCGGAACGCTTCGATCAGCGCCTCATCATCGGACAGATCAGCCATAATGCGCAGCTCGACCTGTGAGTAATCGCAGCTCATCAGGGCCTCGTACCCCTCCCCCGGCACGAACACGCCACGAATCTCACGGCCGGCGGCGTTCCGATTGGGGATGTTCTGCAGGTTCGGATCCACGGAGCTCAATCGGCCGGTGGCGGCAACGGTTTGCTCGAAAGTGGTGTGGATGCGCTCATCTGATGTGTTGGTGGCATCGATCAGCGTTTGGACGATCTGCTTGAGCTTGTTGATCTCGCGATGGCGCAGCAACGCTCCGAGGAAACCGTTGGCCCGCTCATTGTCCACTGATTTGACATACAGATCCTGCAATGCGGCCGCATTCGTGGTGTATGAGCCGGACTTGGTGCGTTTGGTGGGTTTCAAACCCATATCTTCGAACAGCACCTTCTGCAGCTGCTTGGGGCTTTGCAGGTTGATTTCGGTGCCGGCATACTCCCAAGCCATTTCCTGCGCTTGGCGAGCCTCGGCGGCAAACTGGTCACGCATGGAGACGAGTCGAACGCTATCGACTTTGGCTCCTGTGTGCTCCATGCCGTGCAGCACGCGGGAAACAGGAAGTTCAATCGCGCGCATCAGCCAGCATTGTTCACGCTCGTCGATAATCGGCCCGAGCGTGACGGCGAGGCTGCGGATAATGGCCAAATCACGCAGACGATGTTCGTTCGGATCTTCTTCGACCTGATCGTCGTCGAAGTCCAACGTGCCTTGCGAAGGCTGTTCGGTTTCGGTGAAGTGGATGTCGAGGAAGTGCTCGGCCGCCTGCTTGAGGCTATCGGCATGGAAATCCGGTTGGGCCAGATACCCGGCAAGCTTGGTGTCGAACATCGGCAGGTCCATGTCAAGATCGACCGCGCCCAAAAGATGCAGCAATTCTTTATACCCATGCACGATGGTGCGGGAGTGTTCGCTTTTCAGGAACCGCGCAAGCTGTGCTCGCAGGGTATCGGTGATTGGAAGGGGCACTATGGCCGCTGATGTTGCCGTGGCCACGGCAATGGCTTGTGCCGTGGCACGCCCCGGCCTTTCGTCGCCCCATGCGGCCACGGTCCAAGCGTGGCCGACCGCGTCGCCGCAGATGGCATGCCGCTGCGAGCCATCGCCATAGTCGGAAACCGTGAAATCGGCGATTTCACCGGGAACCTTGACTTCGACGCGATGGGCCTTGACCCATTCGTCGAACTGCTCCGGAGCAGTGATGCTCGTGGGTTCCGGCAGGTTCAGATCGAGGCTGCTATCCTGCTCGTTCTGCTCATTATTCGTAGACTCGCCAGCTCCGGATGTGTTGGATGCCTTGGCCCCGGTATTGAAGGTTTTCAGTACACGACTCTTGGTGCGAGGTCCGAATTCAAGCTCCTTGAACAGGGCGTCGATCTGTGCCACGTCCACGGTGCCGAATGTCAGATCCTCGATATCGACGCCTAGATCGACGTCTCGTACCAGTGCGTTGACTTTGCGATTGAGTTTGACCTGGTCGATATTGGCCCGCAGTGATTCGCCTTTTTTGCCGCCGATTTCATCGGCGTGCTCGCAAATGCCGTCGAGGGAACCGAATTGGTTGATCCACTTGGCCGCAAAGCCGTCGCCTACGCCGGGCACACCGGGAATATTGTCGGCGGTTTCGCCTCGGAGTGCCGCCAGATCCGGATATTGTGCGGGAGTGACTTTGTATTTGTCGATGATGGACTGCGGCGTCATATGCTTCAGGTCTTTGAAGTGATGGCCCGGGTACAACACGGTGACGTTGTCATCCACCAGCTGGAAAGCGTCTCGGTCACCGGACAATACCAGTGTGTGGTAACCGGCCTTGTCTCCCATGGTGGCGAGGGTGGCGATCACGTCGTCGCCTTCGAATCCCGGCTTCTCGATGTAGGTGACGCCGAGGGCCGTGAGCATGCGTTGAATCAATGGCAGCTGGGTGAGCAGCTCTTCGGGAGCCGCCTCACGGGTGCCTTTGTATTGCGGAAGCATCTCATTGCGGAATGTGCCGCCCTTCACATCGAAGGCGACGCCCAGATGGTCGGGCTTCTCCGCATCGATCACCTGCGCGAGCATGGTGGCAAAACCCCAGACGGCGTTGGTGGCCTGGCCGCTGGAGGTGCTGAAGTTGTCGACCGGCAGGGCGAAAAATGCACGGAAGGCCAGCGAGTGGCCGTCCACCACCAGCAATGTTTCATTGGTGGGTACGGTCACGCTGGCCTCTCCCATAGTGTGTTTGTGTTGCTTTACGACTCAGTACGGCGACGCCGATAATCAGCGTTCGCCCGAATCAGAAGGCTTCGGATCGCCGTACTTGGCGATGATGGCCTGAGCCAGGCGCTTCTTGGGGATGCGCTGGTCCATGGAGGTCTTCTGAATCCAACGGAAGGCACCCTGCTCGGAGAAGTCCGCCTTGTCCATCAGCAGACCCTTGGCGCGGTCGACGAGCTTGCGCTCCTCAAGCGTGTCTTCGGCCTTCTTGAGCTTCTCTTCGGTTTCCTTGAGCTGATCGGTGGTTTCCTTGAGCTTACGTTCGCTGCGCTCCACGCTGTCCAGCAAATCGTTGATCTCGGCGAAACGGCCCATGGCCACCTCGAGGGTCGGCAGCAGCTTGGATTCCTCGTACGGCTTGGTGACGTATGCCATGGCGCCAGCGCCGGTGGCCTTCTTCACCAGATCGGTCTGGGAGAATGCGGTGAGCATGACGACGGGGGCGATGTTTTCATCGCAGATAATGCCGGCAGCGGTGATGCCGTCCATACGCGGCATCTTGACATCCATGCACACCACATCAGGGCGGTACTTGCGGGTCAGTTCCACGGCTTCCTCGCCGTTGGCGGCCTGACCAACGACCTCATAACCGTTGTCTTCCAGCATGGCGACCAGATCCATGCGGTTCACGGCTTCGTCCTCGGCCACGACAACGGTACGCGGACCGTCCTCGGGCTTGGCCTTGCGCTCAGCAGGTTCGCTTTCATTGGCCACGGCCTTGAGCTCTTCGTCGGTCAGCACCTCATCGATGTTGATACTCGGTTCTTCGGACTTCTTCCTTGCAGCCATGCCAACCTCTTTCTTGAATTACCCAACAATGGGGTTCACAATAATTTCAGCGAACTCCTAACTAAAGTGCCCTCGGTGGGACTCGAACCCACACTGCGCAGATTTTGAGGCTGCTTCCTCTACCAATTGGGATACGAGGGCGTGCCAAAGCACTCTGAAGAGAGTAGCATACCAATTCGACTCTTGCGACACAAGACACGCGCCAATCCTCCATTCCCCCCGGTGAAACAGGCGAAACACGTCGATATCGCGGACGGCGCACCCGTGTGTTGCCCGTTCTCCTGCGTGGTTTCACCGCTTACAATGGGCTGTAGTTTCGATGTATCGCTTTTGTTAGGAGGGCTTATGAGCAACGAAACTTACCGTCAGTTCGATCCCTGGCGCCCCTCTCCGGTCAAGGAGATTTCCCGTAGACAGATTGTGGAGACGCATTATTTCAATGTCGATCACGTCTCCTATGAGTCGAATCAAATCGGTTCGTTTGAACGCTACTTTGTTCAGGAGAACAATGGCGACACTGTGGCTGTGCTGGCCGTCACCGATGATGGCATGATTCCGCTGGTCGAGCAGTATCGCATCGCCAACCATCGTTGGACGTTGGAGATTCCGGCCGGTCACGCCAACAACCCGTCCGAACGCCCGACCGATGTAGCTAAGCGCAAGCTGGCCGAAGAGGCCGGTTTCGACGCCACCAAGCTTACGCAGTTCACCCGTTTTATGAACACGCCGAGCTATTCCACCCAGCACACCGCAATCTTCTTCGCCACCGGTCTTACCCCGGCTTCCCGTCAGGAAATCGGCCCGGAGACTCCGCGTTCCGACGTGCGTATGGTGTCGGTGGACGATGCCTATGAGATGGTGGTCAATGGCACGATTGTGGATGCCAAGACCATGGTCGCCATTTTGCGCCTGAAGAGCGGCACGCTCGATCATCTCAACGACTGATCGCCACGCTCGATCACCGCGGTGACTGTGGGCCATTGCAATCACCACACAATCGCAACATAACAGATAACGAAAGCCCCCATCCACTTTGGATGGGGGCTTTCGTGTGCTATATGCTAGCTGTCAGCAGCTACCAGAAGCCTGAAATCAGTCGCAAGCGCCAACGGTGTGCACGTAGATGGAGTCAGTGCGGCCCGGCTGGTGATCGCCCTGAGCAGAGCTCAGGATGACGATCTTGTCGCCGTCAGCAACCTTGCCAGCATCCTTGAGGACCTTGTCCGTGTAGACCATGAGATCCTTGCGGGACTTGTCGTGGTAGTCCTCCTTGAGCAGGAAGGCTTCGGTGCCCCAGGACAGAGCCAGCCAGTGGTAGGTGTGCTCGTTGCTGGTCAGGCCGTAGATCGGGGCGGCCGGACGCTCACGGGAGACGCGGTGCACGGTGGCACCGGTCTGGGTGTAAGCAACGATGGCCTTGGCGTTGAGCTTGTCGGCCAGGTCCACAGCGGCGGAGGAGACAGCGCCGGTGGAGGACATGTCAAGGTTCTTGAGCTCCGGGATACGGTCGAAGCCGTGGTCGGTGGCGTAGCCGGAGATACGGGCCATGGTGGCCACGGTCACATCCGGGTACTTACCAACGGCGGTCTCGTTGGAGGTCATGGTGGCGTCGGAGCCGTCGAGGATGGCGTTGGCGCAGTCGGAAGCCTCTGCACGAGTCGGAACCGGGGAGTTCACCATGGAGCCGAGGACTTCGGTAGCCACGATGACCGGCTTGGCGTACTGGCGAGCCAGCTCGATGATGCGCTTAGTGGCCAGCGGGACCTCTTCCAGCGGGCACTCAACGGCCATGTCGCCACGGGCGGCCATGACGCCGTCGAAGGTCTTGACGATCTCTTCGAGGTTCTCCAGAGCCTGCGGCTTCTCGATCTTGGCAATGATCGGGATGCGACGGCCTTCCTCGTCCATGATCTCGTGGGCGCGGTCGATGTCGGTGGCGAAACGCACGAAGGACATGGCGATGATGTCGGCACCGGTGCGGATGGCCCAACGCAGGTCGGCCTCATCCTTCTCGGTCAGAGCCGGCAGGGAGACGGCGACGCCCGGCAGGTTGATGCCCTTGTGGGAGGACACAGGACCGGCCACGACGACCTTGGTGTACACGTTGTTGCCCTCGACCTTGGTGACCTCAAGACGGACCTTGCCGTCATCGATCAGGATCGGGTCGCCCGGGTGGCAATCGCCCGGCAGGCCCTTGAAGGTGGTGGAGGTGATGTGCTCGTCGCCCTCGACGTCATCAGTGGTGATGACGAATTCCTGGCCGAGCTGCAGCTGAACCTTGTCTTCGCCATCGGCGTTCTTCTTGAACCAACCGCAGCGAATCTTCGGGCCCTGCAAATCAACGAGCGCGGCAACGTTGCGACCAGTGGCTTCGCTGGCCTTGCGCACGTTGTTGTAGACCTTGAGGTGATCCTCGGGGGTGCCGTGGGAGCGGTTCAGACGAGCAACGTCCATACCAGCTTCAACGAGCTTCAGGAGGTTGTCGTAATCCTCGGTGGAAGGACCGATGGTGTCTACGATCTTGGCTTTACGCATGAATGCCTGCCTATTCTTGTTCAATTTGGTTCGAGGCGCGATTGCCCCATTTGCCGAAACCCAGTCTACTAGCGCGAGCCGACTCATGACAAGTTTTCTTCACGGTGTGTTGTGAGCGCTCACATTGTTGTGTTGACTGGGTTTAAGGGTTGTATTCTCTAACGATTTCAGGCCTTTTCAGCGCTTTCCATGCTCTTCATCTTGATCACGGAAGCCACGGATGCGCCGCCAATTGCGAGCACAATCACAGCCAGCGACAGCCATGTGGGCACCTCCGGCACCCAATGGACGCCTTCGCCGCCGTTGATGAACGGCAAGGTATTGCCGTGCAGGGCCTCCATGATGAGCTTGACGCCGATGAAGCCCAGCACCACGGACAGGCCGGCAGGCAGGTAGACGAGCTTGTCGAGCAGAGCACCCAGCAGGAAGTACAGCTGCTGCAGGCCGAGCAGTGCGAACACGTTGGAGGTGAACACCAGGAACGGATCCTTGGTCAGGCCGAAGATCGCGGGAATCGAGTCGAAAGCGAACATGACGTCGGTGGTGCCGATGGTCAGGAACACGATGAGCATCGGGGTCCAGTAACGCACGCCGTTCTTGGTGGTGCGCAGCTTCTCGCCGTCGTAGTCGTCGGTAATCTTGATGATCTTGCGCAGATTACGGATGATGCCGTTCTCGTGATATTCCTCATCTTCATCGCCGCCGAGCACCAGTTTGACGGCGGTGTAGATCAGGAAGGCACCGAACAGGAAGAACACCCACGTGAAGCGGGAGATCAGGGCCGCGCCGATCAGAATGAAAATGCCACGGAAAATCAAAGCAATGGTGATGCCGATGGACAGCACATACTTCTGAATCTGCTTGGGCACCGCGAAGTTCGACATGATAATGACGAACACGAATAGGTTGTCGATGGACAACGAGTATTCGGTGAGCCAGCCGGAATAGAACTCGATGGCGGGCTTGGAGCCGGCGAAGAACCAGATGCATCCGCCGAAGATCAGCGCCATAACCACGAAGAAGGCGATATGCTGCACGCATTCCTTGGTGGAGGGCACATGCGGTCGACGCCCGATGACGAACAGGTCGACGATAAAGAACAACGCGAGCACCACGAAGGTGATGATTTCAAATGCGAGTGGGGTTTCTGCCATGATTCCCTACACTAACTTATGTATGTGACGGTTTTGGGGCCGTTCCGGTAGCGCTGATCGCCAGGCAGTCAGGGGATGTGTTGTTCGACACGCTCCGGGCCGCTCAGGCCAAGTCTTTACGGTCGACAACGCATCCCCTGACTGCCCGCCTCGGGTATGGGAATTTGGTTACTTGTTGGCTTCCGTCATTTGACGGAGTTCTTTTTTGAGGTCTCGGATCTCGTCGCGCAGACGGGCCGCAAGTTCGAACTGGAGTTGTTCGGCGGCGGTGTGCATCTGTTCGCTCAGTTGGCGAATCAGGTCGGCGAGGTCCTGCGCGGGCAGGCCGGCCTTCAGGATCTCCTCGTGGCGTTTGTCTGCCTCGTTGGGATCGAGTACCGGCACGCCCAGGTGCGTGTTGCCGGCCTTGCCCGCGTTGCGGTAGCCACCTTCAAGCAAGGTCTGGGTGTCCACATCCTCCTTGGCGAGCATGTCGTTGACGTCGCTGATCTTCTTGATCAGGGGCTTGGGATCGATGCCATGCTCCTGGTTGTAGGCAATCTGCTTGGCGCGGCGACGGTCAGTCTCGTCGATGGCTTGCCGCATGGCTTCGGTGGTCTCGTCGGCGTACATGATCACCGTGCCGGACACGTTTCGGGCCGCACGGCCGATGGTCTGGATGAGCGAACGATAGGAGCGCAGGAATCCTTCCTTGTCGGCGTCAAGAATCGCCACCAGCGATACTTCCGGCAAATCGAGGCCCTCACGCAGCAGGTTGATACCGACAATCACATCGATCTTGCCTTCGCGCAACATGCGCAGCAGTTCGACGCGGCGCAACGTATCCACATCAGAATGCAGGTATTCGACCTTGATGCCGCGTTCCAGCAGATAGTCGGTCAAGTCCTCAGCCATCTTCTTGGTCAGAGTGGTGACCAGCGCGCGCTCGTTCTTGGCCACACGGGCCTTGATCTCGGCGAGCAGATCGTCGATCTGCCCCTTGACCGGGCGTACGTCGATCTTCGGGTCCAGCAGACCGGTTGGGCGGATAATCTGTTCGACCACCCCATCGGACAGTCCCATCTCATAGTCGCCTGGCGTGGCGGACAGGTACACGGTCTGGCCGACGCGCTGCAGGAATTCCGGCCATTTGAGTGGTCGGTTGTCCATCGCGGAGGGCAGGCGGAAGCCGTGTTCGACCAGCGTGCGCTTGCGGGAGGCATCGCCCTCGTACATGGCACCGATCTGCGGCACAGTGACGTGTGATTCGTCGATGACCAGCAGGAAGTCGTCAGGGAAGAAGTCGAGCAGCGTGTGCGGCGGGGTGCCAGCGGCGCGGCCGTCAAAGTGGCGCGAATAGTTTTCGACGCCTGAGCACACGCCAACTTGGGTGAGCATTTCCAGATCGTAGGTGGTGCGCATGTTGAGGCGCTGCGCTTCCAGCTCCTTGCCTTGTTTGCGCAGTTCTGCCAGGCGTTCGTCGAGTTCCTCGCGAATGGTTTTGAGCGCCCGTTCCATGCGTTCGGGGCCGGCCACATAATGGGAGGCCGGGAAGATGTGGACTTCGTTTTCCTCGTCGATCTCGTCGCCGGTCAGCGGGTGCAGCGTGGAGATGCGGTCAATCTCGTCGCCGAAGAATTCGATGCGCACGGCCAGTTCCTCGTAGACGGGGATGATTTCGACCGTATCGCCGCGCACGCGGAAGGTGCCGCGCGTGAAGGCGATGTCGTTGCGCTTGTACTGCATGGCCACGAATTGGCGCAGCAGGTCGTCGCGGTTGATTTCCTGCCCGACTTTGAGGAAGAGCATGCGACCGGCGTATTCTTCCGGCGTGCCCAAGCCGTAGATGCAGGAGACGGTGGCCACAACCACGCAGTCGCGGCGGGTCAGCAGGTTTGCGGTGGCTTGGTGGCGCAGGCGCTCCACATCGTCGTTGATGTTGGAGTCCTTTTCTATATAGGTGTCGGTCTGCGGGATGTATGCCTCGGGCTGGTAGTAGTCGTAGTAGCTCACGAAGTAGCTCACGGCGTTGTCCGGCATGAGTTCGCGGAATTCGGCGCATAGCTGCGCAGCGAGCGTCTTGTTGGGCTCGATAATCAGGGTCGGTCGCTGCAGCTTTTCGATCAGCCAGGCGGTGGTTGCGGTTTTGCCGGTACCGGTGGCACCCATAAGAACCACATCATTCTCGCCGTTTTCGATGCGTTCGGCCAGTTCGGCGATGGCCTGCGGCTGGTCGCCGGATGGCTTATATGGCGATTTGACGACGAAAGGCTTGTCCGCGCGCTCGATATTGAATCCCATAGGGCCTCATCTTAGCGACCTGCGCACCATCCTGCGTATATCTCACCCACTTGGGCCAGCATCTCGGGCAATGGATGGGTGGAGTCGATGACGATATCGGCTATGGCCCGCCGCTCCTCCTCACTGGATTGGTGGCGGATGCGGGCCTCGGCCTGTTCCAGGCTCATGCCGCGTTCCTCGACCATACGGTCGAGCCGCATGCACACGGGAGCTTCGACCGTGACGATATGGTCAAAGGCGAATGGAATATCGTCAATGACCTCGGCGAGCAGTGGAATGTCGTGAATGATGATGGCTGCCTCGGGGTGCTCATGCTCCAGTCGCGCCGCCTCGGCATAGATCAATGGGTGCTCGATGGCGTCGAGCCGTTCACGTGCGCCCGGCGCGGCGTTCGCGCCGAAGACATGATCGGCAATCCATGGCCGGTTCATAGTGCCATCGGCGAGCAATGCATCAGGACCGAACTCGGCGACGATCTGTGGCAGCGCCACTCCCCCGGGTTCGACGATCTGATGCGCCAGCGCATCGTAGTCGATATGCAACGCGCTGAGTTGCTTGAGTTGCGCCGCCACCGTACTTTTGCCCGCGGCGATGCCGCCGGTCAGTCCTATTCGCATCATGGTGCCCATGATAGCTGGCGCTCCCCTCGGCCGGCTATCGCCGACAGCTCCCCTCAGGGAGGGGAGCCGGCTCGCGTAGCGAGACTGAGGGGAGTCATTGGCGGATAACTCCAAAAACACAAGAAACCCGGCCCAATCGGACCGGGTTTCTTTACACGCTAAGCGCTAGCTTCGCGGCAAACTCACTTGCCGAGCAGCTGGTCGCGCAGGGCGGCGAGCTGATCGGAGTCGGCGAGGGTACCGGTAGCCGGAGCAGCGGAAGAGTAGTTGGAGGTCTCCTCGACCGGCTTCTCTTCCTTCGGGCCCTGGCCGTCGGCGGCTGCGGATTCGGCAGCGTTCTCCAGCTCCTTGGCCACGAACTCCTTGTGCTCCTCCCACAGCTCGTGAGCGGCGGCGTACTGAGACTCCCACTCCTCGCGCTGCTTCTCGTAACCAGCGATCCACTCGTTGGTGTTCGGGTCGAAGCCTTCGGGGTACTTGTAGTTGCCCTGCTCGTCGTACTCGGCCGGCATGCCGTAGATGGCCGGATCGAAGTCCTCGGAAGCCGGGTCAACGGAGTCGTTGGCCTGCTTGAGGGACAGGGAGATGCGGCGACGATCGAGGTCGACGTCGATCACCTTGACGAACACGGTCTCGCCCGGCTTGACCACGGTCTCCGGGTTCTCGACGTGACGGTTGGCGAGCTCGGAGATGTGCACCAGGCCCTCGATGCCGTCCTCGACGGAGATGAAGACACCGAACTGGACGATCTTGGTGACCTTGCCCTTGACGATCTGGCCGGGAACGTGGGTGCGAGCGAAGCGCTGCCACGGATCCTCCTGAGTCGCCTTCAGGGACAGGGAGATACGCTCACGGTCGAGATCGACGTCGAGCACCTCGACGGTGACCTTGTCGCCGACCTTGACGACCTCAGACGGGTGGTCGATGTGCTTCCAGGACAGCTCGGAAACGTGGATCAGGCCGTCAACACCGCCGAGATCGACGAAAGCGCCGAAGTTAACGATGGAGGACACCACGCCCTCACGGATCTGGCCCTTCTTGAGCTGGGACAGGAAGGTCTCGCGGACCTCGGACTGGGTCTCCTCGAGGTACTGGCGACGGGACAGGACCACGTTGTTGCGGTTCTTGTCGAGCTCAAGGATCTTGGCCTTGATCTTCTGGCCGATGTACGGGGAGAGGTCGCGGACGCGACGCATCTCAACGAGGGAGGCAGGCAGGAAGCCACGCAGACCGATGTCGACGATGAGGCCGCCCTTGACGGCTTCGATGACGGTGCCTTCAACGACGCCGTCAGCTTCCTTGATCTTCTCGATGTCGCCCCAGGCGCGCTCGTACTGGGCACGCTTCTTGGACAGAATCAGACGGCCTTCCTTGTCTTCCTTGGTGACGACAAGGGCCTCGATGGTGTCGCCGACCTCGACGACTTCGTCAGGATCAACGTCCTTCTTGATGGAAAGCTCGCGGGAGGGGATGACACCCTCGGTCTTGTAGCCGATGTCCAGGAGGACTTCGTCGTGATCGATCTTGACGACGGTGCCCTCAACCAGATCACCATCATCGAAGTTCTTGATGGTGGAATCGACTGCCTTGATGAAGTCCTCTTCGGTGCCGATGTCGTTGATGGCAACCTTGGTGACTTCAGTGTTGTTCTCTGCCATGTAAATATATGGTTTCTAATAGTGGATGGATAATTTCTCGATATTCAGTTATACGCACACCCTACAGGCATACAGATACTCACAATACAAGCAACTCTGCCCAAATTTTCTAGGAAACTCTAGGCGTGTCGTTCGGCCATTTCCACGACGTTGGCTAGGAGCATGGCTCGGGTCATGGGGCCCACGCCTCCGGGGTTGGGGGTGTAGGCGGAGGCCTTGTCGTAGCAGGCCTTGTCCACGTCGCCCTTGATGCGGTAGCGACCGGCTTCTTCGTCGTAGACGCGGCTGACGCCCACGTCGACCAGCACGGCGCCGTCCTTGATTTTGTCGGGCGTCACGAATCCGGCCGAACCCATTGCGGCAACGATCACGTCGGCGCGGCGCATGTGGTCGGCCACATCCCGGGTACCGGTGTGGCACAGGGTGACGGTGGCGTTGACGGCGTTGCGCGTGAGCATTAGGCCAATCGTGCGGCCAATGGTGATGCCGCGGCCAAGCACGCACACTTCCTTGCCGTTCAGATCAATGTCATAGGCGTCGAGTAGCTCGAGCACACCGCGCGGAGTGCAAGGCAGCGGCGTCGAAATGTCGCCGCGCACATGCAGCACCAGTTCGCCGAGGTTGTACGGGTGCATGCCGTCGGCATCCTTGGCCGGGTCGATCATGTCGATGATCGCGTTCTCGTTGATGCCCTTGGGCAACGGCAGCTGGACGATGAACCCGGTGCAAGCCGGATCTTCGTTGAGTTCGCGTACGGCAGCGGCGATGTCGTCGAAGCTGGCGTCCGCCGGCAGTTCCTTCTTGACTGAGGTAATGCCCACTTCCTGGCAATCGGCGTGCTTGCCGGCCACGTACTTCATCGACCCGGGGTCCTCGCCCACCAGCAGCGTGCCCAGCCCCGGTTGGATGCCCTGCGCCTTGAGCTTGTTCACTCGCTCGGCAAGGTTGGTCTTGATTTCGGCCGCAATCTGCTTACCGTCGATTTTTGTGGACATCAACGCCCTCCCCTGTAGTTTCGGTGCATTCTATCGAAACGATAGGCTATCGTTGGAACAAGTCAGGATTATATATCGTTCGCTCTCACGAAGAAGGCGTGCCATGGGGACTCAAATCACACGACTTACGCGACTCGCCGCAGCCGGCCTGAGCGCCGTCCTGTTGTTCGCGACCACCGCATGCGCAGCCACCTCCCCCGCTGAAACCGAGCCGGACAACAAGACCAGCGTTCCCGCACCGACCGGGCCGATCAATGTGGTGGCCTCCCTCAATCAATGGGGCTCGCTGGCTGCCGAGCTGGGCGGCGATGATGTGGAAGTCACGTCCATCGTGAACTCCACCAATGTGGATGCCCACGATTTCGAGCCAAAGACCTCGGATGTCGCCAAGCTGTCCAAGGCCCAAATCATCGTGGCCAACGGTGCGGGCTACGATTCCTGGGCCACCAAATCGATGACCAAGACCACGAATATCGTATCCGCCGCTTCCGTCATGGGTGCCGTCGAGGGCGATAACCCGCATCTGTGGTTCTCCAAAGACGCTCGATCCAGCATGGCCACGGCCATCACCGATGCATATATAAAGGCACTCCCCAGCAAGAAGAAGGCCTTCCAGAAGCGGCTCAAGGCATGGCAGGCGGACGAGAAATCGTTGGAAACATGGGCGTCCGAGTTCACCAAGTCCCACTCCAACCTCACCTATGCAGCCACCGAACCCGTGGTCTATTATCTGATGGCCGATCTTGGGTTCAAAGATCAGACGCCCAAGGGGTATACGCAATCGACCGCTTCCGGCGGCGAACCGGCACCCGCGGACCTGCAGTCTTTCCAGAAACTCATCGAAGACAAGGGCGTGGATGTGCTGGTCAACAACACGCAGGAAGCCAGTGACGCGACCAATATGATCACTGGCGCTGCCGGTCGCGCCGATGTGCCGGTAGTCGACGTCTCCGAACAAATGCCCAAGGACGCCGACACGCTGAACGCCTGGATCAACCAGCTCATCAACACCATCATCGACGCGGTGGATCCAAGCTATGGCTGTGAAGACGCCACGGACGGCGATACCGCGGACAGCAACGCGAATTCCGATGATTCCAGCGCCGAAGGCTCCGCCACGGATGATGCCAATGCGCAAGACTCCAAGGCCAGCACCGGTTCCAGCACGGACCCCAAGTACATCCGTCAGTGCAAGGCGGCCGCATCCAGTGACTCATCTCAGGATTCGGCAAAGGCCGATGCCGCCAATGGCGATTCCGGCGATGCCTCCGGCAACGACCAGACCGACTCCGGCAAATAGTTAGAAGCAAAGGACACCGGCATCGGATTCGTGCCAATGCCAATAGACGCCTTGCATGAGAAGGGTTGTGCGACCATTGTCGAGATGGCCGCACAACCCTTCTCTTTGGTTATCACCATCCGTACACGATATTGAGAACGATTGTCAGCATCGTTTGCCACAATCGGGCGTTATGAGTGAAACTTCCGATTGCATCGTGTTCAGCGATGCCGCCATCAAGCGTGGCGACCATATCATCTGGCAGCATGGCACCTTCGCCATTCCCACCGGTTCGGTCACGGCCATCGTCGGCACCAACGGCACCGGCAAAACCACGATGATGAGGGCCGAGCTGGGCCTTTTGCCGCTCTGTCATGGCAGCCTGACCGTGCTGGGCAAGCCCGCAGGCGAGATGAACAAACGCATCGGATATGTGCCGCAGAGCTATGTGGCGAATGTCGATTCCAATCTCACCGCCGAACAATCCGTGTTGCTGGGCCTGACCGGCACCCGATTCGGCATCCACCCCATCACCAAGGCCCAGAAAGCCAAAGCGCTCGAGGCGATGGAGTTCACCGGCATCGCCGACAAGGCGCGGTACCGTCTGTCCGAACTGTCCGGCGGTTTGCGCCAGCGTGTGGCCATCGCCCAGGCGTTGGTGTGCGACCCACAACTGCTGATGCTTGACGAGCCGTTGGCCAACCTCGATCTGGCCAGTCAGCGCGCCACCGTACACGTGCTGGCCAAGCTGAACCGCGAACTGAACATGACCATCCAGGTGGTTGCGCACGATCTCAATATGCTCTTGCCGATTCTGACCGGTGCCGTCTACTTGCTCGACGGTCACCCGCACTACGCCGATATGCACAAAGTGCTCGACTCCGACCTACTCACCCACCTCTACGGCACACAGGTGCAGGTGGTCACCACTCCGCAGGGAGACATGTTCGTGACCCCGACGCCGGATGAGCTCCAGGACCAGCCGCAGGATATGCACACGGCAGCCGAAGTGGCGCAATTGCACCATCACGAGCACGGCAATGCCACCAATGGCAGTGCCGCCATCAGCGCCGAGAATCGATAACATCAAGCGAGCCGACCCACAGCCCATCAACGGACTGCAGCTCAGGCATGGAGAAAATACAGAGACATGAGCACCATCAACTTTTCGTATGATCCCGAATGGCTGGATACACTGTCCGCTCCATTCATGACCAACGCCTTCATCGCCGGCCTGTGCATTGCCCTAGCCGCCGGTGTCATGGGATACTTCACCATCGCCCGTCGTTCCACCTTCGCGGCCCATGCGCTGGCCCATATCGGTCTGCCGGGCGCGACCGGCGCGGTGTTGCTCGGCCTGCCCGTGTCACTGGGCATGGGCGTGTTCGCACTGGGCGGCGCACTGGTGATCGGTGCTTTGGGCAAGCGCGTTTCCGAGCGTGAAATCGCCACCGGCACCGTGCTGGCCTTCGCCACCGGCTTGGGTCTGTTCTTCGCGCGATTGTCGAGTTCCGCCTCCCAGCAGATGCAGTCGATCCTCTTCGGCTCGATCCTGACCATCACCACCGGCCAGATCATCGGCTTCGCCGTGTTCGACGTACTGCTGCTGGCATTGTTGGCCATCATCTACCGCCCGCTGCTGTTCAGCTCGCTGGATGAGCAGGTGGCACAGGCCAAGGGTGTGCCGATCGGGCTGATGAACGTGGCGTTTATGGCGATTATGGCCGGTGTGATCACCATCGCCGTGCCGGCAGTGGGCACCTTGCTGATTTTCGCACTGGTGATTACGCCCGCGGCCACCGCCAATATTCTGGCCGGCTCCCCATTCAAGGCAATGGTGATCGCCAGCGTGCTGTGCTTGGTGTCGATTTGGGCCGGACTCGTGCTGTCGGCGATGTTCCCCGCTCCCCCGAGCTTCATCATCGTGACGCTTTCCACCCTGTTCTGGGCTATCGCCAAAGCCGTGGAGACGATGCGGAAGTAATCTCATCCATTTTTTCTTGCCCCCGCTGGCGAATTCATAGCGGGGGCTTTGTTATATCTTCTCCACCAAGGCATTGGCGATGGCGGCGATGCCTTCGCCGCGGCCAGTGAATCCCATATGGTCGGTGGTGGTGGCAGTAACCGATACCGGGCAACCAACCGCCGCAGACAGGGCGGCTTCGGCTTCAGCACGGCGTGTGCCGATTTTCGGGCGGTTGCCGATGATCGCCACCGAGGCCGATGCCGGCGTATACCCGTTGGATGCCAGATGCGCCACAACTTCTTGCAACATATCGATGCCATGCATTCCGGCACCATGCGCGTCCGCACCGACACCGAACAGTGAACCAATGTCTCCCAATCGGGCGGCGGCAAGCAACGCGTCAATCAGAGCGTGCGCGGCCACATCGCCATCGGAATCGCCTTCGATCCCCTCGTATTTGGCGGCATCGGCCTCGCTGCATGAATCAGGTACCGGCCAGTAGAGCCCGGCAATCCACAGTTCACGGCCTGAGCCAGCAGGCGCAAAACGGTGAGCGTCAAAACCTTGCCCTATCAGCACTCCTACAGACCCCATGCAGTCCCCTTCGATGGCGCTGCCCAGACGAACGGCAGCAAACGATTATGAATCACGAAGCCCCGGCGTATCGCATAAGGACACGACCGGGGCCTCAACAATCAAATCACTTCTTCTTGGACTTCTTCTCGGCTTCGACACGAGCCAAAGTATCGGCCGCGGCCTCTTCGGGCTCGGCGGTGTGATGCTTGTCGTCACCGGGCTGAGCGGGCTCGTAGCCCAGGTTCACGTCGAGCAGACGCTGGGCTTCCGCCTCGTCGATCTTCTCGGACAAGGCGATCTCAGAAGTCAGAATGGCACGGGCCTTGGTGAGCATACGCTTCTCCCCCGCGGACAGGCCGTGCTCGTCGACATCGCGCTGGGCGAGATCGCGAACCACTTCGGCGATCTTGTTGACATCGCCGGTGGCGATCTTTTCGACGTTCAGCTTGTAACGGCGAGACCAGTTCATCTCTTTCTCGATGATCGGGGTCCGCAGGATGCCGAACACCTTGGCCACTTCGGATGCGGAGACGATGTCACGCACACCGACCTTCTTGGCATTGTCCACGGGAACGTTGATGACCAAACCATCGGAAGAGAGTACGGACAACTGCAGATATTCGCGCGTCACTCCCTTGACCGTCCGCTCGGTAATGGCCTCCACCTTCGCTGCACCATGACGCGGATAGACGACCATATCGCCGACTTTGTAAGACATGTACCCTCCGAGAACTGACGGCTTACACACAAAAACTCGAATAATTATGCCATGCGGCCTGGACCGCCCCTATGAGAGCGCTCACAACCACGAAGACACACCGAAAAGGGCAAGAATTCGCCATTTTCGACGCGCCAATGTAGCGTTTACGACTCCAACGCACGTAGACTTTGGGTCATGGCTGAAGAAACGAAGATCAAGGAAGATACCGTCACCGTGCCTGTCGCCCAAGGCGACCTCGATGCGGTGAGCAATGCTGAATTCTACAATCCCCACGGAGTTCTCGGCGGGCATCTCGGCATCGGCAAGCATGCCGACACCGCCACAATCCGCGTGCTGCGTCCGCTTGCCAAGTCCGTGACCATCCTCACCCAGGATGGCGAATACCCGATGACCCACGAATACAACGGCGTGTTCGTGGTTACCGTGCCGGCTTCCGGCACTAAGAAGCAGCCCACGATTCCCGACTACCGTGTCAGGACCGAGTGGGAAAGCGGCGCAGTGCTCATTGAGGACGACCCATATCGCTATATGCCCACAGTCGGCGACATGGACACCTATCTGTTCGGCGAGGGCCGTCACGAGAAGCTCTGGGAGACGCTTGGCGCGCATGTGCTGCGCTATGACGATCCGATGGGCGGCGCAGACGGCACGCCCGGCGAACAGGTGGTAGGCACCGCATTCTCCGTGTGGGCCCCGAACGCCCATGCCGTGCGCGTAGTCGGTAACTTCAACGCTTGGGATGGCCGCCGTCATGCCATGCGCGAGCTCGGCTCCTCCGGCGTGTGGGAGATCTTCATCCCCGGAATCGGCGCGGGCGAGACCTACAAGTTCCAGATCCTGAACGCCAATTACACGTGGGAGATGAAGGCTGACCCGATGGAGCGTCAGCACGAAGTTCCGCCGAACACCGCCTCCATCGTCACCGAATCCACCTACAAGTGGAACGATGACGCCTGGATGCAGCACCGCCGCACCACCAACCCGCATGATGGCCCGGTCTCCATCTATGAGGTGCACGCCGGCAGCTGGAGGCAGGGACTGACCTACCGCGACCTGGCCAAGCAGCTCGTGGACTACGTCAAGCAGGAAGGCTTCACCCACGTGGAGTTCATGCCACTGGCCCAGCACCCGTTCTCCGGCTCCTGGGGCTATCAGGTCACCGGCTACTATGCGGTCGACTCCCGTCTCGGTTCCCCCGACGACTTCCGTTACCTGGTCGACCAGTTCCATCAGGCCGGCATCGGCGTGATCATGGACTGGGTGCCCGCCCACTTCCCGAAGGATGCCTTCGCGCTCGGCCGCTTCGACGGCACCCCGCTGTACGAGGACCCGGACCCGCTGCGCGGCGAACACCCTGAATGGGGCACCTATGTGTTCAACTTCGGACGCCGCGAAGTACGCAACTTCCTGGTGGCCAACGCCCTGTTCTGGCTTGAGGACCTGCACGTCGATGCACTGCGCGTGGATGCCGTCAGCTCCATGCTCTACCTCGACTACAGCCGCGAACCCGGCCATTGGCGCCCGAACATCTACGGCGGACGCGAGAACCTGGAGGCCATCGACTTCCTCAAGGAGGCCACCGCCACCGCGTACAAGAACAACCCCGGCGTCATGGTGATCGCCGAGGAGTCCACCGCATGGCCGGGCATCACCGCCCCCACTTCCGCCGGCGGCATCGGCTTCGGCATGAAGTGGAACATGGGCTGGATGCACGACACCCTCGAGTATCTGCACGAGGAGCCCATCAACCGCAAGTGGCACCACAACGAGATCACCTTCTCCATGGTGTACGCCTACTCCGAACACTACGTATTGCCCATCAGCCACGACGAAGTCGTGTACGGCAAGGGTTCCCTGTACGGCAAGATGCCGGGCGATGACTGGCAGAAGCTGGCCGGCGTGCGTTCGATGTTCGCCTATCAGTGGGCTCACCCAGGCAAGAAGCTCTCCTTCATGGGCAACGAGCTGGCCCAGTGGGGCGAGTGGGATCACGACGCCTCCATCGATTGGGATTGCCTGAACTGGCAGGAGCACCGTCAGGTCCAGACCATGGTCGCCGACCTTAACGCCTTCTACAAGGCGCATCCGGCACTATGGAGCCAGGACTTCGACCCGGCCGGCTTCCAGTGGCTGGCCAGCGACGATGCCGACCACAACACGCTGAGCTTCCTGCGCATCGGTACCAAGGGCGAGACCTTGGCCGTGGTGGTCAACTTCTCCGGTGAGGCCTGGTCCGATTACCAGGTGGCGCTGCCCACCGGCGGCAAGTGGACCGAAGTGTTCACCACCGATGACGCCAAGTACGGCGGCTCCGACATCCACAACGGCACCTTCGAAGCGGTCGAGGGCGAATATCATTCACGTCCGTTCTCGGCGAAGATCACCGTTCCGGCTCTGGGAGTTGTATTCTTGAAGCCGGAAGACTGAACTGGTCAACAGGCTGAAAGGTAACCGGTTTATTTATGCTCAATACCACAGCGCGTCAGAATACGACACCGCGCACGGTGCTGGTGGTCGAGGACGAGCCCACGCTCGCCACGGCCATCGCCCAGCGCATCACCGCTGAAGGATGGACCGCTCGCGTGGCCGGGGACGGCGCTTCCGCCGTCCAGGCCGCGTCCCAGCTACGCCCCGATCTGGTGATCATGGACATCATGCTGCCGGTTATGGATGGTCTAGAGGCCACCAAACGCATCGTCGCCGAACGTCCGGTGCCGGTGCTGATCCTCACCGCACGTGATGACGAGGCCGACAAGGTCATCGGTCTGGGAGCGGGTGCCGATGATTACATGACCAAGCCGTTCTCCATGCGCGAGCTTATCGCCCGCTGCAAGGCGCTGCTGCGCCGCGTGGAGCGTGCGAAGGTCATCGCCAAGAACTCGGAGAACGAGAAGCTGCTCGACTTCGGTTCGATGGTCATCGACCCGGCCCAGCGCATCGTCACCGTGAACGGCGAACAGGTGCATCTGACCCCCACCGAGTTCGATCTGCTGGCCACGCTGGCCCGCCGCCCGAAGTCGGTGCTCACCCGCGAAAAGCTGCTCGAAGAGGTCTGGGACTGGGTCGACGCATCCGGCACCCGCACCGTCGACAGCCACGTCAAGGCGCTGCGCCATAAGCTCGGTGCCGATACCATCCGCACCGTGCATGGCGTGGGCTACGCTTTCGAGCCGCCGACCGCGTGATGGCATCCAAAAAACAACAGCAATCCCGGCTTGATGCGATGAAACCTCGCGTCAAGCCGGTTGATTTGTTCTCATCTCTGAAGCTGGAACTCAGCGCACTGATCGTTATCGCCACTGCCATCGCGTTTGCCATGTGCTGGTTCCTCCTGAAATTCGGCTGGTCCGGTTGGATCGCCATGCCGCTGACTTTGGTGGTGGCCTTGGGCATCACCTATTTCTTCTCTCGCGGCATCACCGCTCCCCTACGCCAGATGCGCGATGTGGCCGAAGCCATGGCGGATGGCGATTACACGGTCCGCGTGGATATCGATCAGGATCGTCATGACGAGGTCGGCAAGCTGGCTCGCTCGTTCAACGAGATGGCCGGCGAACTCGAGCATGCCGATAAAATGCGCCGCGACATGATCGCCAATGTGAGCCATGAGCTGCGCACGCCCGTTTCCGCTTTGCAGGCGATGGTCGAGAACATGGCCGACGGCGTCACCGAGCCCACTCCCACCAATCTGGAGAGCATCCTCACCCAAACGCAGCGTCTCTCCGATCTCATCGCCTTCCTACTGGACCTGAGCCGTATGGAGGCCGGTGCGGCGAGTCTGAATATCGAAAAGTTCAACTTCGCCGACTTTCTTGACGAGACCATCGAGCCGTTGGAAATCGCCGATGGTGGCCACGCCCACGACATCCGCGTCACCGTGCCGGCCGACATCACGATGGAAGGCGATCAGGACCGCCTGCGCCAGCTATTCACCAACATCATCGCCAACGCGCTGAAACATTCGGCCGACGGCACCACCGTGCTGGTCGACGCCCACGAGGACGAAAACCAAGGCACCATCGTGACCAATGTGGTGAATTTCGGCTCCCAGATTGCGCCTTCCGACCGTTTGGACATCTTCCGGCGCTTTGTCAAAGGCAAGACGGGTCCCGGCACCGAGTCGGGCGGCACCGGTCTTGGCCTGTCCATCGCGCGCTGGGCGGCCCAATTGCACGGTGGCACCGTCAAAGTGGTCGACGACACGCGAGGTGCCGATTTCGAAATCATCCTGCCTAAATATCACATCGCCGAACGCTGATATTGTCCGACGTCCTACCGTATACTGTATTCGAACAGATGTTCGAATACAGGGTGGGAGGCGCAGCATGACACAGCAATCCGAGTCACAGGCCATGGCGCACGAGGCCACGCTGTTTGTTATGCAGATGGCCGGCGATTCCATGATCAATGCCGGTATTCACAACGGCGATCTGCTGATTGTCGATCGTTCGTTAACACCAGTCCCCGGAGATGTGGTTGCGGCTGTCATGGACGACGAAATCGCCATCAAGCGGCTGGTTTCACGGGCCGGCATCACCATATTGCACGCCGAGAATCCGCGATACCCCGATTACATGCCGAGCAACGGCGCTTCGCCTGCTATCTGGGGCATCGTAACCGATGTCATTCACCCGTTGATATCGTCATCGGACCGTCGCACCACGGCATCCGCCAATACCAGCACGCCCACCACCTTGGTGCCGGCCTGCTGAAACGCCTGAACGCATTGCCGCACGGTGGCACCTGTGGTGACGATGTCATCAACGAGAAGCACCGCGTCGCCATGGCCGATGAGATCACGCTTCACCCTGACATGACCGGTGATACGACGGGCACGCTGTGCCGAAGAGACCTGCTGCACGGAGCGTGCCTTGGTGGAGGAGCTCAGGGCATTGCATGGTCGCGCATCGACGCCGCACCCACGCAATGCCCCTGCCACCGATTTGGCCAACGGTGCCGTATGGGCACGTCCTCTTCGGCGCATTGACGCCAGCGATGATGGCACCGGAACCACCAATACGCGATGACCCAAGCATGATGATGGTATTGGCGTCTTGTTCAGCAGCGACACCATGATGCGGCCGAACGGGCCGTCAAGCTCGGTATCGTCGTGGTCCTTCCAGTCGAGAATGGCACGACGTACCGCTCCCTGATAAATCGATGCGGACCATATACGGGCTCCGCCACCACTGTCTGCATCCCGTTCCCGGCATTGCGCGAACAGGGCCCAGCATGCCGCACACAATACCTCATCCGGCGCGTCACACCCAGCGCAGCCGCGTGGAAACAGCAGATTGCAGACCTGTGCCCACATCGCATGCCACCACTTGTATACGCTCGGCCCGTCCATAACGCGTCACTATCGAGCTGGAGTATCGAATCGCGCAAGCAGTGCATCCAGCAGTTGTACCGTATCTTGCGGATTCTCAACACGAACACCGATCGCACCGGCCTCAACCGCGGGATAGTCATTACCCGTAGGCGTCATGCGATCACCCACGAACACCATTTCATCGGCCCGTATGCCAAGTGTCTGCGTCAGCTTGCGCACGGCATAGGCCTTATCGATGCCGCATTCGCTGACATCCACACTGGTGTATCCGCCGGCCCTGACCCGCATATGCGGCAGATCGGCCTTGACCGCTTCGACCAGCGCCTGTTTCTTCGTGTTATCGCGATCCCATGCCTGCTTGGCCGCTACGGGCGCGAACTGCCCAAGAGCGGAGAAGGTGATCTGGCTGCCCCTGTTCTCGATTCGAGGCCCCCATACCTGCTGTTCCCACAATCCCAGTTCCCGAGCATGTCGCTCAAGACTTTCCGAGACAGCGGCCACGGTGGCTTCGGACAGATCATGCGCATACACCAAGGCCCATTGCGTGCCATCCCACCGGTAATACCGGGAGCCGGAGGTAGGCATGACATGCAGATTGCCGCGCCTGGCATTCGGGGTGAGTACATCCAGCACCTGCGAGGTGACCACCGCCATGCCGCCCCCTGAGATCAGGGCCACCACCGTATGGTCGAGCAACGCACAGAACCGTTCGATCATCGCGGGCTTCATCGGCTGTTTTGAGCTGGCCAGTGTGTTGTCCAAATCGAAACCGAACACCTTGGCGTTGGAGCAGACATTATCGAAATCAAGTTCGGACCACGAACGTACCACCATTTGTCGTGCCTCCCTCGTTGACGAATGTTCACAGCCAATGAACCAATCCTAACGCATGTTGCCTCCGCCATGCCCTATGGTGGGAACCATGCTTCAGCCACCTTGGAACGCACGAATCTACCGCAACCGCCACGGTCGCGGCACACGAACCCCGATGTTCGGCACCCGTCTGCCCCGTTACCGCACTCGCACCGGCATGTTCGACGATATGGTGGCGGCCCAGGTTCGCAGGCTCGGCCAAGCGTGGCCGGAACTGATACGTCCGCTCCAGTTCGCGGTGGAGGATGTGCCGCCTTCGGATCCGACGCCTTGGCAGACCGAGCCGAATATGACGTCCCAGTGCTTCCCCGCCAGCCACGGCATTCCCGCACGAGTCGTGCTCTACCGCATGCCGTTGCAGACCGAGGCACCTACCAAGCTCGAACTGCAATTGGCCGTCAGGGATGAGCTGGTGGCCCGCATAGCGGAATTGTATGGGCGCAGGCCCGAGGAAATCGACCCCGACTGGGGCCTGTGACAACACTGCGGGCCGTGTCACTTGTAATAAGGTAGTGGCACGGCCCGCAGCTATATCGCCGCCGAAACATCATCAGACTGACGCTTCGGCGAGCATACCCTTCTACTTGACGATGGAGGAATCGTTCCGAGCCCAGACATGAACCGTGGCGGGCATCAGCGTTGAAGCGTCGATGACGGACAATCCGGCGATGTCCTTGTCTTGCAACGAATCGTGACTGAACCGCGCTCCCCAGCTCACTTTCTTGGATGAGTCCTCCAACATCAGCACGACCGCGGTGCCATGATCGCCGGAAAGATTGCCGGCTTCAATCGTTTGTGCTGCGTTCGCATCCAGTGTGATTTCCTTGGAGGTTACCGAAGCACCGGCATCATCGTAGGCGCGCAAGGTGACCGTCCTGCGCGCATTGGACGTATTGGCCAGCGTGATGGAGGCCTTTACTCCGTCGGGAAGGGCCAACCCCGAGAATTCGGATGGCTCGCCGGCATTGACCAATGCGAAATCGGCTTGGCCGGAGTCACCGGAGCGTGTGGCCTTGACGGAGAACGACACGGCGTCCTCTGCGGTGGACATCACGCCCAACGCCCCATCAGGAGCTTCTCCCAAGTCGATCGCCGTCACCTTATCAGCAGTGACGGTGGCATCTTTGGCGGGAACCAAGCCTTTGGCGGTAATCCATGACAGCCCGGTGCTGGTGTCTGCCTTGGCGAACAGATAAGCGGTGACCGCATCGCCGGCAGTGATGGACGGCGCCACCGATGCATTGGATGCGGTCGGCAGCGGCAGCGCGAAATCAGAACCCTTCGGTGTCAGACCATCCATGGTCACCGTGCGCACCACGGACGCGATAGGAGTCTCCTTGCTGGAAACGGTCACGAACAGACCATGCTGCCCATCGACTGCGGCGGACAGTTCCATCGAGGACTCCCCCTCGGCTGGCACAGACAGCGTGGATTGGGTGGACAATGCCATTTTCCCGGCTGTCTCGGAACCCCAGACGGCAATGTCGACGGTGGTCGGCTTGGTGGAGAGATTCGAGACGATGAGCTGCTGTGTGGTACCGGTCGTGCTGTCGGAGAGCAGGAACGACTGGCTGAGCGAGGTCGATACGCAGGATGCCGCCGATATGCCTCTCACATCGCCATCATCGGCCCATGATGCGATGGTGCCGACGGTGCCGGTGCCAGCTGCGGCCTGCAGCATACGGGTATTGATCAGACGAGCTCCCTGATTGATCTTCTGAGCACCGGTTTTCACCGAGGAATCGTCGGTCGAATCGGCGTCTTTCAAAGTTACGTCATCTGAACTGGACTTTTGTCCGATCGCCGAGACAGTGGCGCTGTAGACGGAGCCGAACGCCGCATAGCGCGCTTGTGTGCTCAGATTGCCGACAGTGGCCTGGAAGGCGCTGTCGCCGTACGTGCCGGTATCGGCCAATCCTATAGGTGCCGGGCAGTAGGTTTCGGACTGGGTCGGACTAACGGTCTGGTCGATGGAATTATCGGAAGCGGTCACCTTATCCACCCAGATATTGGGGATGGGGGCCATGACGAGAACGACGAACAGCGCAATCAACACCAGCATGGTGATCACACCGAGCACGATGCCGATCGCACGTTTGAAACCAGAAGTTTTGTTGCTCATGCCTGCTCCTCCAATCCGTAGGACGGTCGTCTGCGAGGCATGGCGACCAAGCAGTACAACGCCGTGATCACACCTAGGCATATCAGCCAGGCGTGCCTCCAGACACTATGCTGTGCACGTTGCTGCCATGAGGTATCCACCTGCTGTGAGGCGCTGCTACGCAGCGTCAGACGATAGTAGCTGCCGCTATCCGTGGAGACCAGGGACTGGGTGCCGTTCGATGCGGCGATATTCGCGCTCAACTGTTCATACGGCATGTCGTTCAAGGAATCGCCGGTCTCGGGAACCACGTAGATGCCGCCGAATCCAAGCGCGCTGATGGCCGCGATGGCCTCTTCGTCGGGATTGGACAGCAGCGAGGCACAGGCCTGGGCCAGTTGTTCGTCAACCGCATCATGCTTGCCGGACAGCAGGCGCGCCCGCTGGACCGGAGAGCTGTCGATCAAATCGCCGCGCGAGGTGCGCATCACCGCATAGTTGACGATGTTGCGGGTCTCCGCGCTCACGGCAAGCACACGATGATCGGCACCGGCCTCCAGATAATCGGTGGTGACCATGGGCAGGCCGTTTTCAGACACGCCCAGTCCCGCATCCTTATGACGTTCGATGCCATACATGCATTGGATGCCAATGCAGCACACCAGTATCAGAGCAAGCACCACACGGCCAGACACGATGAGCACATGCAGACGGTCCTTTTTCGATGCGGGATCACTGCCAGACGCATGCAACGGTTGGAATCGCTTCACCGCCCCACCAGCGACGAGACACACGCAGGCGAGGAAGCCCAATATCATCATCGCGATGCCCGGCTGCGCGGAACCGGCCACGACACCATCGGCATCCACGGTTATGGCCACACGGCTGGAGACCAGGGCGAGCGCGCCTCCGCAGACGATTACCACCCACATCAGTCGCGAGGTCCGCAACGCGAACGGCAGCACCAGCGAAGCAAGAGCAAGCAGCGTGATGACGCCAAACAGCACAGTGACCGCCAAATCGGCATAATCAGTCGACCCCATTCGCCATCCCAGCGCACGCTGTGCGGCCTCAAGCAGACTCAGCGACGCCGGCGACCCGTTGGCGGATGACGTTGGCACCGTGATGTCGCCGAACAGTTGACGCCACATGCCCAAATCGGCGTAACGCACCGCATTGACGAGCGTAGGAGCCACCGCAAAGGCGGCAGGAACCGGAATTAGCAACAGCATGGCGCGCTTGCGACGCACGAATAGCAGGAACATCAGGAACACGACGATCAGCGCGAACAGCAGCTGCGGTTCAGCGGCCACCACAGGGATGAAGCACAGTGCGGCGATGGCCGCGGCCTGAACGGATGTGCGCGGCTTGAGCGGGTCTTCGGTATGGTACATGCCCACGGCACGGAACACGAATGCGAACGCGGCCGGCAGGAACACCATTACGGTAAGCATCGGCATATTGGCCTGCGCATACCAGCCGAACATAATGCCGGTGGATGCCCACAGCAGTCCTCCCAGCACACGAACCACGTCCGAGCGGGTGAATACGCCCGCCAGCGCCCAGAACGACAATGCGCTCAGCGGCGCGGCCACAAACAGTATCATCGCCAAAGCGGCGGTCACATGGCCGAGCGTGACCAACGAGGCCAGCATCAGCACCAGCAGCCACGGCGTGGGCGGCGCAGGAATGCCGGTGCCGCTGCCAAACACCCACGGCGTGGTGGCGGACTGCACCAGTTGCGTGAAGCTGGCACCGGTGGGAAGCAACACATCGGAATACAACGATCCGCCGGAGAATATCGAACGGAACACCGGCCAATACATCACCGCGATGGCCGCAAAGCACACCAGCGCCATCACCACGGCCGCACTCCAGCGATATATGGTGCGTGTCCGCAGATGGGCACGTTCCAGCGGACTGAGCAGCACTCTGCCCTGCTGAGATTGGAATGCATCCCGACGATCATGGAACTGCTTGATCTGCTGACTGTCTGCGAACAAGACATGCAGGGACGATGCGGCGACCTTCGATTGTCTGGCCACCAGACTGCGTGATTTCATGTTTCCCGCGATATCGGCCAAGGCCAGCCATGGCAGGCACAATTGCACCCATGCTTCATACGGCTTCTTGCCGAACATCATGGCTATGGCCATGCCAAAACTGCGGAGCAGCCTCCACAGCCAGACGATAAACCAGGACGACATGGCCAGGTCCGTGTACAGATACCGCTGTTGGGAGCGATGCACCGTCATCGCATGATTGACCGTGTGATCGTCCTTAAGCGGTTCCCCGCCTCGCGTACGAATGCCCTCATACCGTGCGCGACGATGTGATATCTCCGCTTGCGGGACAACCACCACGCGTCCGCCGCTCAGGCAGACACGGCGGCAGAAATCAACCGATTCGCTGTAGGTGGTCAGCCAGGCATTGATGCCCCGCAGTCGCGTGAATTGCGACATGGACACCAGCGCGCCTGCCAGCGACACCGCAAACACATCCTGCCGCCCGTCATACTGCTCCTGATCGGGTTCTCCATCGACCACCAGGGAATGCACGGCGTGGTGACCTGCATACATACCGACATCATGCAGATGGGAGCCTTCCCAATCGCACTGTTTGCACCCGAGCACACTGGCGCCCGGCGTATTGCGCCACGCCTCAAGCAATCGTTCAAGGCATGAGTCATCCGAAGGGCGGGAATCATCATGGAGCAGCCACAATGCGCGGGGAGCGTCATCCAGATCGGCACGATCCAATGCCCGGCTGACCGCATCGCCGAAGGAGCGTGCGCCCTTGGCCGAGACGATGTGAATAATCACATGCTTGGACTGCGGCACCTCCATCACCGGCCCCGATGGCGAGGGGATGACCTCGAACGAGGTGGTTATCCTCGAACTGGTGCGCCCGGTCGCGTCGGCGATGATGACGACTCCCGGAAGAACATTCTGCGTCAATACCGAACGCAATGTAGACCGGAGGAAACGCATATCCTCCTCAACGGTGATCACAGCCGTAATGCCGGTATCCACATCCTGCCTATGCGTATATGGTCGAGAAGACATGGCGTCGGCCAACGCCTCATGAATATCGCTATTACCTGTCGGACTCATAAACTCCCAGTGTACGCACCAGACTTGAAGGGGGTGTGTGGAGCTACGCCCGCTCCCGGTGCTCTCGCTTATATCGACGGCGTTCGCGCTCGCTCATGCCACCCCAAATACCGAATCGCTCATCATGGTCGATGGCCCATTTCAGGCATTGCTCACGCACTTCGCATTTTGCGCACACACGTTTGGCATCACGGGTCGAGCCCCCCTTTTCCGGGAAGAACGCCTCCGGATCGGTTTGCGCGCACAACGCCTTGTGCTGCCAAGATACATCGCCATCAGGTCGGAATAGTCCCCACAATTCGTGCCATGGCTCTTCGGCTGAATCGTCGACCACACCCCACATGCGATTCTCCTTGCCTATTGAGCTTTTCATACGGACTAAATTACACACATGCAATTTCGGTTTTGTCAAATTCTTTCTCGTGTCATTACATCATTTTTATGGAACTGTGTGCTATGGCGTGAACGCGATGCCCTGACGCCGTTGCACATGATATTGTGCCGTTCCTGCGCAGGAACACCATAGCGCAGGAACACCCGGCGGATGCTGTGTCAAAGTGTCATTCAGACAATCGACAGTTTCAGGAGGGGTTATGACGCAGGAATCAGGTGGGGCGGATCCGCATATCAACCCGCCAAGCTTCATTCCTGCAGGAAATCGACGCACCCGGCCTTCCGGGCAGGTGCCACGCTCCTTCGCCCCCGCCCGAACCTCGCGCCAGTCAGGTCAGGCTCCATCGGCCCGTCCGTCCGTCACGGGAAATGACATCGAAGAGCCTCAACTGAACGCCAACGCCACGGCAAGCGCCAACGTCGCGGACAACGGCAGACGGACTCCGCCCAGTTTTTCTCCGAAAACCGGACGCGCCACTCGCAGCACGGCTCCGGATGCCGCCGCACCGCGCAGCATTCCGCCGTCGCGAGCGCGGATGTCTTCCGGCTCATCCCGCAACGCCGTGCGCAATCCGTCGGATATGCCGGTTTCCCGGCCCTCATCGCCAGCAGCAAACGTGTCCACGAAGTTCAGCCATCTTGGCCGGCCGGCGGCGGCAACGGCGAAAACTGTAACGGCACACCGGCCGCGCGCCTTGCGCAGCATCTTATGCGCGATTGCGGTGCTGGTGGCGGCGTTGATTCTTTCCGTTTTCGGTGCCTGGCAATGGGTGGACAGCAAACTGAATCGGAGCGACTGGCTGACCGACACCCCCAACACGCCGGCCTCGACTTGGCTGATTCTTGGCTCCGATGAGCGTGACGGTTCCACCGATTACGGCGGCGTAGACAATATCTCTGGCTTCAGGACCGATACGATTCTGGTGCTGATCAAGCCCAAAAGCGGGCCGAGTTCGTTGGTTTCCATTCCCCGCGATTCGCTCATGAACGTCGATAACCAGTACATGAAAATCAATGCGGTGGCGCTGATTGCGGGCAAGAAGGCTTTGGTAAGCAACGTTGAGCAGATCACCGGCCAGAAAATCGATCATGTGGCACAGATCAAGTTCGGCGGTCTGCAGAACGTGGTGAACGCCTTGGGCGGTATCGAACTGTGCTATGACGAGGATGTTCAGGATTCCTATTCCGGACTGAACTGGAAGGCGGGATGCCATACGGCGGATGGTTCCACCGCATTGTCCTTCTCTCGTATGCGATATGCCGACGCGCGAGGAGACTTCGGACGCAACGAACGCCAGCGACAGGTCATCTCGGCCATCGTCAAGAAGGCTTCCAGCAGTGAGACCCTGACCAATCCGTCCAAAATCGTGGCAGTGTCCAATGCCGCGATGAGCGCACTCACCGTGGACGAGAAGACCAACCCTTACACGTTGCTCACCATGGCGTTGGCGTTCAAAAGCGCCACCGGCTCGAATGGCATCTCCGGCAGCGTGTACTGGTCCGACCCCGATTATTACGTTGATGGCGTTGGTTCCTCGGTGCTGCTTGACGACGCCAAGAACACCGAACTGTTCAATCAACTTGCCGACGGCACGTATAAGGCCGGCACCGTGGGCAATCTGGCGGAAGGCTGACCGACGCTTTCCCGGAGCCCATCGGCTTCATCATCGGCGCATGATCGTCACCGTTGCCTACACCGCCAATCATGCACGGGCAAAATGTCATGTGGATAACTCGGCAAGCTAGAACCACATACCTTGATTCGGCTTGCGCTTTCGGCATGCGTTCCCCCACGCTGGAAGCATGACATCACAGCAGAACGATTCGAAGCGACATTCCGTCCATACGGCATCCGCCGTATCCCGGGCGAAGCACCGTTTGGGCGCGCCGCCATTGCGCGCCCGCCTGACCATGTTTGCCGCGGCATGCCCGATGATCGCGCAGGCATTGATGATGGTCATACTGCTGTTGCACGGGCAATGGCTGTTCGCCGCCATGATCGCACCGGGCATATTCGCCTGTCTCGTGTCCCTGCTGCTGACGCTCCCCTCGCCTCCAGGCCCGGAGAAGGCTCCCGATCCGCAACAGGCAACGATCGATGTCGGTATCACGGGCGACGCCGATGACCGCGCCGCAGACCTCCGTCATGCGCCGTCGCAGCCGATAGAATCGCTGCTGCACTTCGCACGCCTGCCATGGCGCGCCATTGTGGGCCGCTGGCTTGAACCCCTTGACCTTGCGGTGCCGATCGGCATGACCGGAAGCGAGCCGCTGATGCTCGATCTGAACCGTCAGGGGCCGCATGCTCTGGTGGCCGGCACCACTGGTTCCGGAAAATCCGTGTTGCTGCAAAGCTGGTGTCTGGCGCTCGCCTCGATGAACGGGCCTGAGCATCTGAATTTCGTGTTCTTGGATTTCAAAGGCGGTTCCGCGTTCCGCAAACTCGAACGGTTGCCGCATACCGTGGGCAGCGTATGCGATCTGGATCTGGCGCATGCCGTACGCGCGTTGCGTGCGCTGGAAGCCGAACTGACACGCCGTGAACAGCTGTCCGCCGCTGTCCATGCTTCCGATATCCGCGATATGGTCAATCCACCACCGCGCCTGATCGTGGTCATTGACGAATTCCATGCCCTGAAGGACCAGCTCCCGGATTATGTGAATCGTCTGGTGCGTATTGCCTCGCTCGGCAGGTCACTGGGCATGTATCTGATCGCCTGTACGCAGAATCCCATGGGTCAGGTCAGTGCCGATATGAAGGCGAATATGTCCGTCAGCATTTGTTTACGGGTTCGGGACCGTCTGCAATCATGCGAGCTGCTTGGCGATGGTCGTGCCGCCGACCTCAGTCCGGCAATGCCCGGTGCGGCGTTCTGCAACGATTCCGAACAGGTGACGGCATTCCGCTGTGCAACGGCACGCGATATCGATGCGGTGTGCCGCCAGATCGCGTTCGCATCGCGGTTCGTCGGAAGCCCGCCGCAACCGTCCCTGTTTACCGCGCCACTCCCCCGGCACGTAAAAGACCGGACTGTGGCCGACCACGCACCGCAACGCATTCGATTTGGACTTGCCGACGATGGCATCAACCTGCGAGAGGCGACGGTATCCCTCACCGGTGGCAATATCGGTGTCATCGGCCCGCAGGGGCGCGGCAAAACCACGTTGCTGAAAACATTGGCTCGACACGCCAGCATGGCTGATGGCTTGGCGGTACGTGTCAGTTCCCCGCATCGTCGGGTATGGAGCTCGCAATGGCTTCATGGCGGCCGCTGCACGCCGTATGCCAGCTCGGATGCACCACCGCCTCCGCATATCGTGTGGTTCGTCGACGACGCCGATGAGTTGTTCGACCCATTCCGCACCGACGAGCAGGCGCTGTCTTTCACACATGCGTTGGCCGATGAGTCCGTCAGCGTGGTATTCGCCGTCAGCACGATTCGCCCGATACGTATACCGGAGCATTGCAATACCAGAATCGTGTTCCCGTGCGGGGAGAGAACGTCCGATCTTATGGCCGGAGTCCCCGCTCGCCTATTGGATATGATGAGTCATATCGATGCCGACAACGCGGGCCGGGCCGTGCTCATCGAGGGCACATCGGCATGTCTGGTGCAGTGCGCTTCGTGAAAACTTCGGTTTTTTCTCGGCAAAACCTCTTGAAAATCACCACGGTTCGTGGTTACCTTGGTACTGGACTTAAGGAACAACACCAGCCACGGGGCTTTTAAGGGAGGCAAGCAATGAGCAGCGCTTTTGATTGGCGAGCCAAGGCCGCATGTCGTGACAAGGATCCGGAACTCTTCTTCCCGGTGGGCAACACCGGTGCAGCCTATCAGCAGATTGAGGAGGCCAAGGCCGTGTGCCGCACCTGCAAAGTGATTGACGCATGCCTGAAGTGCGCACTGGACACCAATCAGGATTACGGCGTGTGGGGCGGCTTGAGCGAAGACGAGCGTCGTGCGCTGAAGCGCCGCGCCATGCGTGCCCGCCGTTCTCAGGCCATGCAGATGCAAATCTGATGTTTTGATTATTTCTTCGTCATACTAGGAAACCCTCCCACTCGGGAGGGTTTCCTCATTTCGGGCTTCGCATCACTCGTCCTGAGCGGCCCTGAGCTTCATATCAAGCACCACGCGGGTGCCGCCTTCGCGGCGCGGCTCCCAATGCACGGAACCACCGAAATCATTGGTCACAAAGGTGTTGATGATCTGCGTGCCCAAACCGGAACCGGAAGAACGAGCCAATCCCCCCTGTTCTTCGGAGCCGAGACCGGAACCGTCATCCTCGACCACCACATTGAGGTTCGGGCCGGAGCGGCCCACGGAAATCGTGATATGGCCATCCTTGCGGCCTTCGAACCCATGCTCCACCGAATTGGTGATGAGCTCGGTCAGCACGAGGGACAGCGGCGTGGCATCCTGAGCGGGCATCATGCCGAACTTGCCCATGTAGTTGATGTCGATGTGCTGGTCTTTCATCGTGGCTAGGTCCACGGCCATGCGCAGCAGGTTGGCGATCACCTTGTCGAAGTCGACGACCTCGTCGGCGGTCTGGCTCAATCCCTCATGCACCATGGCAATGGTCTGCACGCGGCGTTGCGCCTCCTGCAATTCCTTCTTGACCTCATCCGACTTGGTCTTACGAGCCTGAAGCCTCAGCAATGCGGAGACGGCCTGCAGGTTGTTCTTGACACGATGGTGAATCTCGGAAATCGTAGCGTCCTTGGTCTGCAGCTCCTGCTCACGACGGCGCAGCTCGGTGACGTCACGGCATAGCAGAATCGCTCCGATACGGCCGTTGTTGTCATACAAGGGCAACGAGCGCATCGAGACGGCGGAACGGTTGGCGTTGAGTTCGGAGTCGACCGCGGCTTTGCCTGTCAACACCAACGGCAGGGTTTCCGGAACAGGGTCGTTCTCCTTCAATAGCTGTGTGCCAAGTTCGCTGAGGTAATGGCCAGGCATGGTGGTCAGCAGACCGAGACGCCTAAAGCAGCTGATGGCGTTCGGGGCTGCGTATCGAACCACGCCGTCCATGGTCAGGATGATGAAGCCGTCCGCCACGCGAGCGATATGGCGTTGGCTCATCACCGAATCCTTGTAGGGGAATTGGCCTCGCGGAATCATCTCGTACAGATGCTTGCCGGCGTTGATGCTTTCCGACTCATATCGGCCGTTGGATTCTCGTGTGGCCATATTGGTCTCACGCACGACCAAGCCCAAGGTCTTGCCATTGTGCCGAACCGGCGCGTACACGTTGCAGACGGTCGCCTTGCCCACGGTTCTCAATACCGTGGAGCGGAACACCACGCTGGAGAGCATGGCGGCGTCCAATTCGCCGACCATGTCGTCCGGCATGACGTTTCCCACCACGTCTTCCGCCCGCAGCGTCATAACGGTGGATGGACGGCATTGCTCGGCCACCACGTATTTGCCATCGCCATCCTGTACCAGCAGCAGCAGATCGGCGAAGCTCAAATCGGCGATCACCTGCCAATCGGCGACAAGATGATGCAGCCACTCGCGGTCCTCGTCGTCGAAGTCGGGGCGCGTTGCAAGGATATGTGAAAAATCAGCCATATCCCTATCATACGCAGACGCACCGCCGCCGTCGCGGCAAGCCACACGGGCAAGTACGACGACTATGACGACATCGCATCTTCAATACCGCGCCAATCGCGTTGCACGGCTTCCCGCCCGTGGCCAAGGTGCCGGCATGTTGCTTATCGTACACGGCAAGCATCACGTACAGTTTGATATCCGAAGCCGCCACCATATTGCCGGCATTGCTGTGTCCATGGAACCCATCATCGCGTTTGCCTGCGCTTTGGCGTTGTCATCGCCATTGTCCTGGGCCGCAAGATAGACCGGCAGATAGAAACCGGCAGCCACGAATTGCTTGCCGGACTGCGACGTGGTCGCGATGGTGGCGTCCTCTGAGGAATCGGCGGATGTTCCATCGATGACCATGGCGGAGACGGCCACATCGGAGGACGAGTATGAATCCGCGATGTCAGACAACTGGCTGGATGTGATCACCGGAGTGGAAGGCTTCGACTTCTCCGTCGAGCTTTTCTTGGACGAATCGTCGCTGTTCTTGTCTTTGGCGCTATCAGACGTGTTCTTCTTGGCCTTGGACTTGGCGTCAGAGGAATCCGTCGTGCCATCATCGGCGGAATCCGACGCATCGGCCCCGGTCGACTGTGCCGATGTTTGCGCCTGCGGCTGAGCTCCCCACAATCCCATGCTATGGGTGACGAACAAGCCGATGACCAACGCCACGACGCAAATCAGCACGATGAGGACAATCACCACCGCTTTGGTGTGATCGCTGCCAGGACGCCCGGCGGGAGGTTCAGGAGAAGCAGGTGCCGCCGGATTGGCCTCGGGCTGCTCCAATGGACTTCCGCACTGCGAACAGAAGGCATCTCCTTGCTCGTTGGCAAACCCACACTCCGTGCAATACACCATCACCGAGCCCCTTATTGCTGTGACGTTCTCATCTTCGGATTCCATAGTATCGCCGCCATTGGGTGATAGTGTTCGCGTGAGTCGGTATTGACAAGCATAAAAGTTACGCTAACGTAGGTTACGGCAGCGTAAGAAGCGTATCGTCAACTCGTGAAACGGGGGCATCACCATGGCATCAACAACCGGCGACTCGGAAAAGACGATGCATCACGACGCTCATAACAGCGCGACGATTGCAGAGGATGCCACCATCGCATCCAAGCGTCAGGCGGCTATCGAGGCGCGCGAACAGGCGTTGCAGGCCAAGGCTGATGCCGTACGGGCCAAGGCCCAGTTCAAGGCCGAGGCCATTCGAGCCAAAGCCGAGGAGAAGGCCCGGCACAAGCTCGCCAAAGCGGAGAACCGTGCGCTGAAAATCGAGGGCATTGCCCCTGCGGAAGTGGAACGCAAGATTCGTCTCGACGTGCACGGACGGCCAAAGCCGTTGATGCGCGGCTGGATTCACGCGATTGCCGCTCCCCTGTCATTGGCGGCAGGCATCGTGCTTATATGCTTGGCACATGGCGCGAGTCTGAAGTGGGCGTGTGCCGTGTTCATGACAGCGTCGCTGATTCTGTTCACCAATTCGGCCTGCTACCATCTGGGCGATTGGAGCCCGCGCGTCACCGATGTGCTGCGGCGTATCGATCATGTCAACATCTTCCTGCTCATTGCCGGCACGTATACCCCGGTTTCGTTTGCGCTGGAACCGTTCTGGCGCAATGTGATCATCATATCGATGTGGGCGTGCACGGCCATCGCCATCGTGATTCATGTGATCTGGATCAATGCACCACGCTGGCTGTATACGGTGGTGTACATCATCTTCGGCATCTACGGCCTGGCTTATATGGTGATGTTCTGGAATTCGCCGTATGCGGGGCCAGCCGTGGTGGTGCTGCTGTGCGCCGGCGGTGCCTGCTACATCCTCGGCGCCATCGTCTACGCCTTGCGCAAGCCCGACCCTTGGCCTCGCGTCTTCGGATTCCATGAGATTTTCCACTGCGGAACGGTGGCCGGATATGCCTGCCATATGGTGGCCATCTACATGGTGATCGTCTCGCTGTGGCAATAAGCGCTACGACATATAAGTATGCCCCCGCCTACGGGGGCATACCAGTCACTTAACTCAGGCCAGCGGCTTGGCGGCCTTGACAGTCACGGACAGCTCGCGGCCGTTCGGTGCGGTGTAGGAAACGACGTCGCCCACCTTGGCGCCCTCGATGGCCTTGCCAATCGGGGAATCCGGGGTCATGATGTCGTAGTCGGTGCCGGCCACGATGTCACGGCTGCCGAGCACGTAGGTCATCTCGTTGCCGTTGAGCTCGATGGTCACCACAGAGCCCTCGCCCACGGTGCCTTCCGGAGCATTCTCGATGATCTTGGAATCGCGCAGCTTGACGGTGAGCTCGGTGATGCGGCCCTCGTTCTTGCTCTGCGCCTCACGGGCGGCCTGGTAGCCGCCGTTCTCGGACAAGTCGCCCTCGGCACGCGCCACGGCGATCTTGTGCGCGATTTCCTCACGCAGCTCACCTTCACGATGGGCGAGCTCTTCCTTCATCTTGTTGTATGCTTCCTGCGTCAGCAGGTAGACCTTGTCCTCAGCCATATCGTCCTCCTGAACCGTTGTCGATGCTGAAACAATCTTCGTTATTTATGACAAAACGCCGGCTATGACCCCGGCGTTCGTCATGTGCTGACCTATGGTCAGCGGGTGGAAATGATGTCGATGACGAACACCAGCGTGTCCTCGCCGCCGATGCCGGCCTGCGGGATGCCGCGGGAACCGTAGCCGTATTCCGGCGGAATGGAAACCACCAGACGCGAACCCACGTTATGGCCCGGCACAGTCTGGTCCCAGCCCTTGATGACCTGTCCCACGCCGATGCCGAAACTGGCGGGCTGATGACGGTCGAAGCTGGAGTCGAATGGGGTGTCCTTACCCCACACCACGCCGTGGTAGTTCACGGTGACGGTGTCGCCGCGACGCACGATCGGGCCGTCTCCCTCGGTCAGCTCCACAACCTTGAGGCCCTTCGGGGCTTCGGGCGTCGGGAACTCGATAACGGGCGTGGTGCCAAATTCGGCGTTCACCTGAGGCATCTGATCTGTCATTAGTCCTCCTTCAAAGACACAATGCGCCCTACCTTAGCACCATCGGCGAATCGGCGGTAGTCCTTCATCCCTGTGCGATACGACACGCTGGCCGTATACGTCAATTCCGGTCATCATGCTGGTGAATACCGGACATGTCAATCAGCATTCGACGACATTGACGGCAAGTCCACCCTTGGAGGTCTCCTTGTATTTGGCCATCATGTCTTCACCGGTCTGCTTCATGGTTTCGATGGCCTGATCAAGGGTCACGATGTGTGAGCCGTCGCCGAGCATGGCCATACGCACGGCGTTGATGGCGGTGTTGGCGGCCATGGCATTGCGCTCGATGCATGGAATCTGCACCAATCCGCCCACCGGATCGCAAGTCAGACCCAAGTTGTGTTCGATGCCGATCTCAGCAGCATTTTCCACCTGTTCCGGCGTGCCGCCTACGACTGCGGCAAGTCCGGCCGCCGCCATCGAACAGGCCGAGCCGACTTCGCCCTGGCAACCGACTTCCGCACCGGAAATTGAGGCGTTGCGTTTGAACAGGTATCCGATGGCACCGGCGGTCAGCAGAAACGTGACCACGCCCTGTTCATTGGCGTTGTCCACGAAATGCCAGTAATAGTGAAGCACGGCGGGAATGATGCCGGCGGAACCGTTGGTCGGAGCGGTTACGATGCGCCCGCCTCCGGCATTCTCCTCAGAGACGGCCAAGGCGAAGAGATCCACCCATGCGGCGTCGGAAGACTCGAGCACGGCGTCTTTGCGCCGGCTGTCGCGGCGCAGCACATCGGAATTCGAGGCGAGACGCCGATACATTTTCGGCGCGCGGCGGGGTACGTCAAGGCCACCGGGCAATGTGGGTTCCGCCGAGGTGCATCCGTGGTCCACACAGGCGCGCATAACACGCCAGATGGCATCAATATCGGATCGGACCTGGATGCCCGAGCGTGAAGCGGTTTCGTTGGCCCATACAAGTTCGGCGATGCTGAGATGATGTTCCCGGCATAACGACACCAGTTCAGTGCATGATGAGAACGGGTAGGGTGCCTCGACGCCGAAATCAGTGGATGATGACTCGTCCGCATCGGCAAAGGAGGCGCCTTCCGGAGGGCGTTCATGAATGCCGATCATCGGGTCTTCGGGAGCGCCTTTGCGCACGAATCCGCCGCCGATGGAATACCAGACCTGTTCGTCGACCAAGCTTGCGGCGGCGTCGAACGCCTGGAATCGCATGCCATTGGGGTGCGCGGCCATGCGCTTCCATTGTTCGAACACCACGTCACGGTCGTAGTCGAAATGGATGCGTTTGAGGCCGGCGAGGTTCAGAGTATCATCCAACGCGCAGATCTCGCGGATGTGCATCATGTGGTCGGTATCCACGGTGGCCGGCAGATTGCCTTCGAGCCCAGCCATCGCAGCACGATCGGTGCCGTGGCCGAGACCGGTCAGCGCCAGAGAACCATAAAGCGTGATTTTGACACGTGCGGTGCGATCGACCAAATGGTCGGCCTGCAACGAGGAGGCGAAAGCATGTGCCGCGACCATCGGGCCTACGGTGTGCGAGGATGAAGGTCCGACGCCGATGGTGAACATGTCAAGCACACTGAACATTTGGCTCCTTCTCCCCTGCTGGTTCGGCATGCCGGTGTTACCAGGCGTCATGCCATCACGATATCGTATCCCAGCCCAGCGCCCGGAATCGCTTTCGCCTTGTGCGATGATGGCCGCGCGCGTCATGCCGGCGAGCGATAAGTCAGTCAGTGAGACAGTGCGGAGAACATCATGACCAGTACGATGATACCGATGATGGCCAATACGATCTGCACCACCATCAGCCCGATGGTCAGTCCCTTCTTGGTGGCGATTTTGGGCGCGTACGCCTGTGCCAACAGGAAGGCGATGAAGCCGAACACCGCGTAGTTGACGGTCAGGGCCATCACATCGCCGTTCGACAACACCACGCCGTTCAGCGGCTGGTTCAGCGTGTTCATCATCGCGCTCATCACGAACATGCCCCACACGCCGTAGCCGATTAATCCGACGACGCCGTACAGCCATGGCTTGAGTTTGTCGTTGGCACGCAGGGTCAGGGCTTCGGCACACCACAACAGGGCGAAGCCGACGATGTAGGTGAACGCCACGGCGATCAGTATCACGATAGTCGCCCATGGCAGGAGTGCGGCCACATTGCCGATCATGGACAGATAGAATCCCGAGCAGGCGATGGCACCAACGGTGAGTGCAGTGCCCGCAATGACGGCTTGGGCAAGCATGGTGGGCAGGGCGCCTTGTTCGACTCGTTCGACATCGGTCCAGCGTGAAGCCATGTGGATTCCTCGTTTCATCAGGTACATCGTCACAACGCCACATAGCCTAACGGCCTTTTGTTTCGGCCTTATAAGCTCTCCACATAGTGAGCTGCGAGCCCCCTCTGACGAGGGGGCTGTCGGCGAAGCCGACTGGGGAGAGACCACGGCACAGCCGCAAAAACGGCATCGGCCACAGGCCGATTTCAAGGTGCCTCCGGTGGGACTCGAACCCACAAGCCGAAGCGATCGATTTTAAGTCGACTGCGTATACCATTTCGCCACGGAGGCCAACTTTTCTATTATAAGCTATCTCCTGCCCTGAGCATTGCTTGCGGGTTGCTGCACTTCGTGCAGCCGTCGCGGCATAGCCGCTCCCCTCGCCTACAAACAGCCCACCGGGCTGTTTGCTTAACGGCTCAGCCCGCTGGAGGCACTTACCACTTACGCTATTGAGCCAGCAACCGGCGACCATAATCGAGCACAATGCCGTCCAGCAGACCGTGTTCGCTGGCAACGAACGAATCGATGGCTTCACCGTGATCGGCCTTGGCGGCTTCGCTGACACGCGCCAGCACACGGCTCCAGACCACAGCGCCGCCGCCGACCACATCGATACGGCCGGGGTGAATGGTCTTGTATTCGCGGCGCTCGGCGCGCGTCATCCTAAGGAACTTGTCGTCCACGGCATAGGCGTCTTCAAGGCTCAACCGATGCCCGTCGACCACGGTGTGATCGTATTCCTTCAATCCCATGGCCAAGGCGGTCATCGTGGTCACCGTGCCGGACACGCCAATGATGGTACGGGCCTTGCCTGCGTCCACGGTGCGGAAGGCCTCATCGATATGTTCATCGACGTCCGCAACGGCCTCATCGATCTGTGTCTGGGTCGGCGGATCATTGGTCAGATGACGTTCGGTCATGCGCACGGAACCGATGTTCATGGAAAACGCGCCCTGAACCTGGGTAGTGGGCGCACTGACGCCGTCGCCACCGATGACCAGCTCGGTGGACCCGCCGCCGAGATCAACCACCAGATAGGGGGCGGGCAGATCGTCGCGATTGACCACGGAAGTGGCACCAAGGAAGCTCAGGTCGGCTTCTTCGGTGCCGGGAATGACTTCGGGGCGCACGCCGAGGATACGTTCGATCTTATCCTCGAACTCCTCACGGTTTTCCGCGTCACGAGTTGCAGAGGTGGCAACGAAACGCAGGCCGTCGATGGGATGTTCGGCAATCACACCGGCGAATTCCCGAGCGGCCACATAGGCGCGTTCCAACGCTTCGTCGGCAAAACGATGGGTCTTGTCCACATCCTGGCCGAGACGGATCACACGCAGGATGCGCGGCACCACCTCATGCATGCCATCGGCATCGACACGTGCGATTTTCAGTCGAATGGAGTTCGTGCCGCAATCAATGCCGGCGACGGTTACGGATTCCTTGCTCATTGCCTTCTCCTCGTATCCCTTAGTGCGTATGAATGGACTGTTCGCGCTGGCTCATCTGTTGATCAATCGTCCAGCGTGCAACGGCAGACGGTCGGATCGAACTCGTCTTTGACGCGTTCCAGCACCAAATCGCCAATGGGGTTGACGCCCGGCCCCATAACCAGGGACTGGGCCAGCAGGGCATGCAGGCACTTGACGCGCACCGGCATGCCGCCGGCCGAAGTGCCTTCAATATGCTCCTCACTGTCGCCAAGACGTCCTGCCAGTTCGTGGCGGAATGCCAGATACAGGTTATGGGCCTGCTCATATGCGGCCTTGAGCTCCTCGTCCGAGGCCAACATGTCGTTGTATTGCTGCATCACGCCGGCGGCCTCGACATGGGAGGCGGCCTTGACGGCTTCCGGACCGGTCAGATAGCACGTGGTGGGGAAAGGGATTCCGCCGGGCAACACCGGACGGGTGATTACGGCAAGTGGCCTACCGCAGACGCATCGCGCCCCCACGGCGACCATGCCGCGCGGGTATCGGCCGAGCTGACGCTGCACCAGGTCGATGTCATGATCGTTGGCGGGCTCGGCAAGCACGGTATCGACAAGGGCCTTGGCCTTGGCGGCGATATCGATGGTCACTGTTGGGTTCCCTCCCCTGTGTTCTGTTGGGTATTCTGTTGGGTGTTCTGATCGGATTGGGTGTTCTGGTCTGACTTATCGGACCGCTTGGATGAGTCGTTGGATGACGAGTCAGAGGAACCGGAAATATCGGATTTGCCGGACTCGCTATCGGTCACAGGCTCATCGGCCTTTTTGAGCGAGTAAGACAGTTCGCTGTACCATGGCAGGACTTTTTTGTTGCTGTTACTGGAATCTTCCGTTTTCTGGGATTCGCTATCGGAGCCGGTCACGGCTTCGGGATGAAGCACACGCACGGCCTGTTCGCCGGGGAATACGAAGCCGAGGCGTTCACGGGCCTGGGCGGTGATGTAGGCCTTGTCATCCCAACGCTTGATGTCGTTTTCCAACTCCTGCTTTTGGGCAATCAGCGAAGCCTCCTCACGCTTGAGACCATTGAGTTCGGCCAGGTTCAGGGCATAGGTGTGGAAGGTGGAGACCAGCTGGATGGTGCCAAGGGCAATAATGAACAGGGAGACGAAGAACGCTATAGGCCCCGCCGACCCTTTTTTCCTAACTTGTGCTTTGCCGGTTTTGCCAGGTTTGCCGGTACGGGACGACTTGCTCATGTCACACGAAAATACCCGCCGCATTCGACTTGACGAATACGACGGGTATCGAGCTTCAGTGGAAACTCACGCCTTTACGGGCGTTTCAGCTCACTTGGCCAGGTACTTCTTGCAGGCCTTGAAGGCGCTGTAGCCGGCGTACTGAGCGGTGGAGCCGAGCTCCTCCTCGATCTCGAGCAGGCGGTTGTACTTGGCAACGCGCTCGCCACGGGCCGGGGCACCGGTCTTGATCTGGCGGGTGTTCTTAGCAACAGCCAGGTCGGAGATGGTGGTGTCCGGGGTCTCGCCGGAGCGGTGGGAAACCATGGAGGTGTAGCCGTTGGCGGTGGCCAGCTCGATGGCGTCGAGGGTCTCAGTGACGGAACCGATCTGGTTCAGCTTGACCAGCAGGGAGTTGGCGGCGCCGAGGTCGATGGCCTTCTGCAGACGAGCCGGGTTGGTGACCAGCAGGTCGTCGCCGACGAACTGCAGACGATCGCCGAGGCGAGCGGTGATGGCAGCCCAGTCTTCCCAGCCTTCCTCGTTGAACGGGTCCTCGATGGAGACGATCGGGTACTCGTTGATGAGGTTCTCGTAGTAGTCGAGCATGTAGGCGGAGTCACGCTCTTCACCGTCGAAGCGGTACTTGCCGGTCTCCTTGTTGTAGAACTCGGAGGAGGCGACATCCAGGCAGATGCCGATCTGCTTGCCAGGCTCGTAGCCGGCGGCGGAGATGGCGTCCATGATGTACTTGAGGGAGTCCTCGTTGGACTTCATCTTCGGGGCGAAGCCGCCCTCGTCGCCGAGGCCGGTGTTCAGGCCTTCCTTCTTCAGGACGTTCTTCAGGGTGTGGTAGACCTCAACGCCAGCGCGCAGAGCCTCGGAGTAGGTGTCGAAGCCGTACGGGGAGATCATGTACTCCTGAATGTCGGTGGCGAAGTCAGCGTGAGCGCCACCGTTCATGATGTTCATGTTCGGGACCGGCAGGATGTGGCCGTTGGTGCCGCCGATGTAGCGGTACAGCGGCAGGCCGGCGGACTCGGCGGAAGCGTACAGAGCAGCCAGGGAGACGCCCAGGATGGCGTTGGCGCCCAGCTTGCCCTTGTTCGGGGTGCCGTCGAGCTCGATCATCAGGTCGTCCAGAGCGCGCTGGTCAGCAGCGTCCATGCCGATGACCTTCGGAGCGATGACCTCGTTCACGGCCTTGACCGCGTTAAGAACACCCTTGCCGCCGTAGACGGACTTGTCGCCATCGCGACGCTCCCAAGCCTCGGCCTCACCGGTGGAGGCGCCGGACGGGACCAGGCCCAGGCCCTGGGCGCCGTCTTCGGTGTCCAGAACGACCTGAACGGTCGGGTTGCCGCGGGAATCGAGAATCTGACGCGCGTACACGCTTTCAATTACTGCCACAACTACTCCTTAAAACGGTTGTGTATCTTGAATGACATTCTTAAGAGTAGTGCGATTTGTGGACGTTGTGAACAACACGCCCAAAATTTAGCGTTAGCGCTCACAATGCCAGTGTGCCGCCTGATTGCAAGGCAGTACGGACGAAATCGCTCAGTCAACGTCCTTGCCATTGAGGTAGCCGATCTCACTGTCGGACAATTTCAGTTCGCCGGCTTTGAACGAGTCCTGAATCTCCTGCGGGTTTCTGGCCGAGGGAATCGTGAACAGATATTGGTATTGCGCAAGTTCCCACGCGAGCGTGACGCGCTGGTAGGAGCAGTCGTGAATCTTGGCGACTTCGCGGAACCGGTCGAACAGATGCTCGTTGAACGGGTCGAGGAATCCGCCGAGTGGCGACCAGCAGACAAAAGCCAAACCGAGCTTTTCGCAGGTTTCCAACGTGTGTTCGGGGTCGCGGTGGACCGGGGAGAACTGGTTCTGGACGGCCACAAGACGATCGCCCAAAATATTGCGGGCGGTTTCGATGTCCGCGTTGGCGATTCTGGAGATGCCGACAGCTTTGGCCACACCTTCGTCCACGAGCTGCTTGAGTGCGCCCATCTGGTCTTCGTACGGCACCTGCGGATCATTGCAGTGCGAGTAGAGCAAATCGAGCGTGTCGACACCGAGGCGGCTGGCGGATTCCTTGGCATTGGCGATCATGGTTTCGGGTCGGGCATCGGCCTGCCAGCCGTAGTTGCCGCTGCCGTCAAGCGTACGCAGCCAACCGGTTTTGGTGGCCACGAGCACCTGTTCTCTCGGCCCATGCCACGAGTGCAGAGCATCGCGGACCAGATATTCGCCATAGCCCATATCCTCCGGCTCGCCGGTTCCGGGTGCGCTGGGCAGATAATAAGACCAAGCCGTGTCCAAATAACGGACTCCGGCATCGAGCGCGGCATGGATGGTCTCGATTGCCTGATCACGGTTGGAGGGGCGCCCCTCGATGGCGAGCGCCATCGTGCCCATGCCGAGGCGGGGAATCTCATAGCCGGCAAGTGTCGCCGTGGTCGCGCTCTGGTTCGTGCGGTTCGTAGTCGTTTCGCTCATAGCAGTCACTTAATCTCGCTCGCTGGACAGTCGGAACGATTCCGTCTGGGGTGAATCATCGTCACAAACGACGGCATGAATATGAATATGGCTCACCGGAGGTTGCCCGGTGAGCCATAGCTGGCTCGACTGTCGCCTCGCACCCCGTCTACAAACGGCTCTGCCGTTTGCTTGACGACGGGGTCCATGCCAAATCATCAAGTAACTGGTTGGTCCAGAGGACTACCTGGTCGGAGCTCATGGGGCCTTGGCCTAGGGAGCCGGTGAACGGGGTGGGGACGATGAGCTGGTGGGCGACCGGACGGTATTGGGTGCCTTTGTAAATACGGCCCATACGCATCTGGATGGATTCGGGCGGGTCGATGCGACCGATGCGCACGCGGTTGGATTGCGCGAGAATCTCCGAAATGCCGAGCTTGCGGGCCTTGAACTTCAGACGGGCCACGTCGAACAGGGTCTCGAATTCGACCGGCGGCTTGCCGTAACGGTCGGTGAGTTCCTCTTCCAAATCCTTCAGATCGGCCTCGTTGCGGGCGGAGGCGAGCTTGCGGTACGCTTCCAGACGCAGCTTGTCCGAATCGATGTACTCGATCGGAATCGACGCTTCGATGGGCAGGTCGATGGACACGGCCACCGGCTCGACGTTCTCTTCGTGCTCCTTGTATTTTTCCACGGCTTCGGACACCATGCGTACGTACAGGTCGAAGCCCACGCCCTCGATATGGCCGGACTGCTCGTCGCCCAGAAGGTTACCGGTGCCGCGCAATTCCAAGTCCTTCATGGCCACATCGAAACCGGAGCCGAGCGCCGTGTTCTGCGCGATGGTGGCGAGCCGGTCATGGGACTGCTCGGTCATCGGCTTGGACGGGTCGTACAGGAAGTAGGCGTACGCGCGCTCGCGGCCGCGACCGACGCGGCCACGCAGCTGATGGAGCTGGCTCAAGCCGAAACGGTCGGCATGGTCGACGATCAGCGTGTTCGCATTGGAGATATCAAGACCGGTCTCGATGATTGTGGTACACACGAGCACGTCGATGTCGCGATGCCAGAAGTCGCGGATGATCTGGTCGAGCTGCTTCTCCCCCATCTTGCCGTGGGCGATGCCGACGTGCGCCTCGGGCACCAGCGTGTGGATCTTGTCGGCGATGGACGAGATGTCCTGCACACGATTGTGGACATAGAACACCTGGCCGCCTCGCAGCAGTTCGCGGCGTACGGCTGCGGTGACCTGCGCATCCTCGTAGGCGCCCACATAGGTCAGCACCGGCAACCGGTCTTCGGGCGGGGTGGCGAGCGTGGACATCTCGCGAATGCCGGTCACGGCCATTTCCAGCGTGCGCGGGATAGGCGTGGCAGACAGGGACAGCACGTCCACGTTGGTGCGCAGGGCTTTCAGCGTCTCCTTGTGTTCCACGCCGAAACGCTGCTCCTCATCGATGATGACGAGTCCCAGATCCTTGAACTTGATTTTCGGGTTCAGCAGCTTGTGCGTGCCGATGACCACGTCCACCGTGCCGGTTTCCAGCCCCTCGATGGTCTCGTTGATCTCTTTGGTGGTCTGGAATCGGCTCATGGCCGCCACATTGACCGGGAAACCCTCGAATCGTTCGCTGAACGTCTCGTAATGCTGCTGGACAAGCAGCGTGGTGGGCACGAGCACGGCCACCTGCTTGCCGTCCTGCACGGCCTTGAAGGCGGCACGCAGTGCGATTTCGGTTTTGCCGAAGCCCACGTCGCCGCAGATGAGGCGGTCCATCGGCACGGGCTTTTCCATGTCGGATTTAACTTCGTCGATGGTGGTGAGCTGGTCGGCGGTTTCCTGATAGGGGAAGGCGTCTTCCAGCTCTTTCTGCCATGGGGTGTCCGGGCTGAACGCGAAGCCCTTGGCGCGCTGGCGGGCGGAGTACAGCTTGATCAGGTCGTCGGCGATCTCGTGGACGTGCTTGCGGGCCTTGGCCTTGGTGGCCGCCCAGTCGGAGCCGCCGAGCTTGTTGAGCTTGGGGGCTTCGGCGCCGATGTATTTGCTGACCTGGTCGAGCTGGTCGGTGGGGATGAACAGTTTGTCCGCCGGGGCGCCGCGCTTGGAAGGCGCATATTCGATGACCAGGTATTCGCGAGTGGTTTTGTTGGCGCCGGTGCCGATGGTGCGCTGACGCATTTCGATGAACCGGCCAATGCCGTGCTGCTCGTGCACCACGTAATCGCCTTTTTTGAGCTCCACCAAGTCGATGGCCTTGCGCCGGCGTTTCGGCGTTTTGGCCACGGCCACGGCTGAAGTGCGGCCGGTCAGGTCGCGTTCGGTGAGCAGGGCGATTTTGGCGGCTTTGTCCACGAAGCCGTCGATGGCCTGAGAGCGGATGACGTCGAAATTGGCGATGCCGGTAGTGTTGATCGCACGCTTGAGCCTGGCCAAGGTGCCGGCCGCAGCGGCGGTGATGGTGACGTGGAAGCCGGCATCGAGCAGGCCTTCGATGCCTTGGGAGGCCTTGGCCTCATCCCCTCGGAATTCGGCCGGGTTCTGGGCGTCGAGCTGCACATGGCCGGTCAACGTGGTGTCCACGCCGAAACTGGTGAGGCGAATCACCGGATGTTCGGAGTATTCGAGGGAGCTGATGGTTTCCGCATAGTCGAGGAAGCTGGCTTCGTCGAAGCTGATGGGCGCGCCGGCGCCGTGGCCGGAGGCGGCCACATGCCAGCTGGCGGCCAGGAACTCGTTCGCGGTTTTTGCCAAGTCTTCGGCGGAGCGGCGCAGTTTCTCCGGGTCGCTCAGGAGGATCACGGCGTGCTTGGGAAGCATGGAGCCCACCGGTTCCAGATGGTCCACGAGTGCGGGCATCAGGGATTCCATGCCTTCGACCGGAATGGCGTTGGCGATGGATTCGAGCATGTCCTCAGCATTGGGAATCGAACCGACCAAGGCTTTGGCGCGGGTGCGCACGGCGTCGGTCAGCTGCAGTTCACGGCATGCGGTGGCCCAGATGGTCTTGAGGCCGTCGCCGTAGGTACGCTGGTCGGAGGCGTGGAATTCCTTGATGGTGTCAATTTCGTCGCCGAAGAATTCGATACGCACCGGGTGCGGTGCGGTGGGCGGGAATACGTCAAGAATGCCTCCGCGCACCGCGAACTCGCCACGGTCCATGACCAGGTCCACGCGCGTGTAGGCGTTTTCGATCAGACGTTTGGCGGCTTCGTCGAGGGGCAGGTCCTCCCCCACGGTGAACACGAGCGGCTCGACATCGCCCAGTCCTTGGACGACTGGCTGGATGAGCGAGCGGATCGGCATGACGAGAATGCGAATCGGGCCGAACATCGAATCGGTATCGCTCGGATGCTTGAGTCTGCGGAACACGGCCATGCGGCTGGCCACGGTGTCCGCGCGCGGGCTCAGACGCTCGTGCGGCAGGGTTTCCCAGGCTTCGAGCTGGGCGATGTCGTTCGGGTCGCCATCATACCAGGAGCGCAGCGAGCCCACGGTCTCTTCGGCTTCGCGGCCGGAGGCCACGACCAGCACGACCGGCTTGCCGGGTTTGCCGGCCACACCCTGCCCGATGGCGGCGGCCAAAGCCGGGCGCAAGCCTTCGGGGATGCCGGCCAGGACGGAGTTGTCGACGTCGTCCGAAGCCTCGATGTCGCCGGCGGCGAGCTTCAGGAAGGTCTTGTCCTGCTCCAGCTCAGACAGGATGCCTGCCAGTGAGCCGTTGATCAGGTCCGGGTGCGTCGCCTCACCGGCCATTGAACTTCTCCTGGGTCTTGGCAAGACCGTGGAAGATGATGTCCTCGGCGGCGTCGGCGCCGTCAGCCAGGAATTCGGGCAGCTGCTTGCGCTGGTCCGGACCGAATCCGCCCAGCACCCAGTTCACCGTGTTGTCATGCGCGTTCGCACCGCGCTTGGAGTGACCGACGCCCATGCGCACACGCGCGTATTTCGGCGTGCCGAGGGAACGGTCAATCGACTTGATGCCGTTGTGGCCGCCTGCGGAGCCGCCTGCCTTGACCTTGATACGGCCGAATTCCAAGTCCATGTCATCGTGAATCACCACAATATGGTCGGGCTCGATCTGGTAATAGGCGCTAATGGAAGCCACCGCATTGCCGGAATCATTCATATAAGTCAGCGGCTTGGCCAGAAAGAACTTGACGGTGCGGCCGTCCAGGTTCATCACGCTTTTACCGAGCATGGCCAAGCCCTTGTGATCGGCGAAGTTCACCGTCCAACGTTCGGCGAGCACGTCGGCGGCCATGAAGCCCATGTTGTGCCGCGTGTCCTCATATTTTTTGCCGGGGTTGCCCAGTCCCGCAATCAGCCAGAAATCCGATGCCATAATCCGCTCCTCGTCCGTCTTCCTTTATTCCCGTATGCACGTTCTGTACGTTCCGTACGTCATGCGCGCGTTCGCCTCGCGCACTGGCCCATGCCCGGCCGGATCCAACCGTCAAGATTGTACTCAACGCCGCCGTCAAGCTCGTTTGCTCCGGCATCCTCACACTTTTCTTGACTGAAATGACTTACTGCAAGGCTGCAGGTCCAAATACCAGTAGGACATGTCCCGCATGGTGCCGGTGGAGTCGGTGGCAGCGGCGGGCATGAGTCCGAATTGGGTGAAGCCGAAGCGGTGCATGAGGGCAATGGAGCCGGCGTTATCGGCGAAAATGATGCCGCAGGCCTTGCGCATGTGGCGGGCCAGCGCCTCGGTGAGCAGCCTGTCAAGCATGAACGTGCCTACTCCCCTGCCTTGCCATGCCGGATCGATGTAATAGGCCAAATCGGTGACACCGTCATATCCTGCGCGGTCATAGAACACGGAGAGCGCACCGAAGCCAATGATTGAACCGTCTTCCGATTCCACAACAAAAACGCCGTAGGGCGGCGTATGGGATTCGACCCAGGCGCGGCGTTGGTCGAAGGTGCGCGGGGTGAGGTCGGCGGTCGCACCGCCGGCCATCACTGAGGCGTTGTAGATGTCGGCGATGGCTTGGACGTCGGATTCGACGGCCGGACGGAAGGTGTATGGCATGAGGTTCCTTTGAATACGCAAATAGCCCGTCCTTATGATAAGGACGGGCTATGTCAGTTGAGGTAACCGACTCCCTTCAGTCGCCTTCGGCGATGGCTCCCCTCACCCTGAGGGGAGCCAATTCCTGTCGGAACTACTTGTCGAGCTCGATGGCCTTGTTGAGGGCGTCTTCAAGCTCCTTCTGCGCCTTGCCGTAGGCGGTCCAGTCGCCGTTCTTCATGGCGGACTGGCTGTCCTTCATGGCTTGGGCGGCATCGTTCAGCGCCTGCTGGAGTTCGGGGCTACGGTCGGAAGACGAGCCGGAATCCGACTTGCCGTCCGTGGTGCCGGACTGGCCACCATTGGTATCGGAACCAGATTGGTCACCGGATATGCCGGACGACTGGTCACCAGACGATCCGTCACCGGACACGTTCTCGGCATCGCCTGCGGCCGCGCCGGAATCACCACCGAACACCTGATCCAAGGCCTCATCCAACGTATCCGCAAATCCTACCTGATCACCGAACGCGACCAGCGTCTTCTTGAGCAGCGGGAATGAAGTCGCACCCGAAGACTTGACGTACACGGGCTGCACGTACACCAGTCCGCCACCGAGCGGCAGGGTGAGCAGGTTGCCGCGCACCACTTGCGTGTCGCCGGATTGCAGCAGGTTCAGTTCCTTGGATACATCGGCGTTGGCGTTGAAGTTGTTCTGCGCCTGGCCGGGGCCCGGTACGTTCGAATCCTTGGGCAGCTCCTGCAATCGGATGGTGCCGTAGTTCGAGCCTATCTTGCCCTTCTCATTGCCGGCATCCGAGTCGACCGACAGGAAGCCGGTCAGGATCTCACGGGTGGACTGGCCAGCCGGAATGTAGGTGGAGGTCAGCGAGAACACCGGTTCCTCGGTGCCACCGGTCTGCAAGGTCAGGTAGTACGGCGGCTGCAGGATGTCCTGGTCCTGCTGGGACTGGGATTCGGTCGGATCGACCGGCGTCTGCCAGAAGTCTTCGCCTGAGTAGTACTGGCTGGCAGAGGTCACGTGGTACTTGGAGAGCAGCTCGCGCTGTACCTTGAACAGGCTTTCCGGGTAGCGCATGTGGCTCATCAGGTCGCCGGAGATATCGGAGAGCTGGTGGTACTGGCCAGGGAAGATCTTCTCCCATGCCTTGATCACCGGATCGGATTGATCCCATACGTACAGGTCCACGGAACCGTCGTAGGCGTCCACGGTGGCCTTGACCGAGTTGCGGATGTAGTTGGCCTTCTGAGAGCCCAGGGACGAGACCGTTGCGGAAGAGACGGTGGTGGAATCCTTGGTGGCGGAGCCGAGGTCGGTTATTTGCGAGTACGGGTAGGCGTCGGAGGTGGTGTAGCCGTCGACGATCCACTTGACGCGGCCATCGACCACGGCCGGATACACGCGGCCGTCAAGCGTCAGGTACGGTGCCACCTTGGCCACGCGCTCCTTGGGGGAACGATCGTAGAGAATCTGCGATTCGCTGGTCACACGGTCGGAGAAGAGAATCTGATCGGAGCCGAAGCGGATCGCGTAGAGAATCCTGGAGAACAGGTTGCCAACCGAGGGGCCGCCGTCGCCCTTGAACGTGGTCAGAGCACCTTCCGAACCGGTCGGGTAGTCGAACTCCCAAGCCTGCGTGCCCTCCGGTGCGCCGACGATCGAGTATTCGGTGGTGTTCGGCGAGAAGTAGATGCGAGGCTCGTACTTTTCGGATTCGGTGAGCTTGCCCTGGGTGGGGATGCCGGATTCGAAGAATTCGGGCTGGCCGTCGGCGGTCACCTTGTTGCCGTAGGCGGCCACCACGCCGTAACCGTGGGTGTACACGGTGTGGTCATTGACCCAATTGCGGTTGTCGTTGCCGGCCAGGTCAAGCTCGCGGGCGGCAATCACGGTGTCTTGGGAAACGCCGTCGATCTCGTACTTGTCGACTGCCAAAGTGTCGGCGAAGGTGTAGTACTGCTTGGACTGCTGCAGCTGTTTGAATGTGGGGCTGACGACCTGCGGGTCGAGCAGACGAATCTGCGCGGTGGTGTCGCCCTCCTTGGCCAGAGCGCCCTGCTCGCCCTTGTCGGTTACCTTGTATTGCTCGGTCTTGAGCTTGTCAAGACCGTAGGCGGCGCGGGTGGCGTCGATATTGCGCTGAATGTAGGTGGATTCCATCTCCTGTGCGTTCGGGTTGACGCGGAAGCGCTGCAACAGCACCGGCCATGCCACGGTGAGCACAAGACCCACCACGACCACGACGGCAATGGAGGTCACCGGCACACGCCAGGCCTTGAGCGCGGCGGAGGCGCGCACGCCGATGGACGCCTGGCCTTCGAGCGTGTGGGAACGCATGAGCCAGATGCCCAGCACCACGCCGAGGATGGCGGTCAGCGCGGCCATGATGAAGGTGACGGGGATGTTGGCATGCACGGCGGTGTAGGAGGCACCGGTGATGCGTGAACCCTGCACGGTGAGCTGGTCGAAGACGCCGATCATCTGGCGCACTGCCCAAGCGAACATGTTGAGCATCAGCCAGATGCCAAGCTGGCGACGGCAACGCTTGGTGATGGAGAACAGGCCGCGTCCGTTAACCGGCATAGTAATGCGGATACCACCCATCAGCACATGAGTGACCACGGAAAACACAAGGCCCACGCCCAGCAGCATGGCCACGGCGGCGAGCACGAGCTTCAGGCCCGGCAGCACGAACACGTAGAAGCCGTTGTCCAGACCGAACTGCGGATCGGTGGTGCCGAACGACTGCGCGTTGAACATGAGCAGAATCTCGCTCCAGTTCGCATTGAACTGAGAGCCGAAGATGACGCCGACGATCAGCGAAATCACCACGGCCACGCGGCGAGCGGTTTTCGAGCTGACGGATTTGCCGACCTCGACCACATCGCCGTTAATGCGAATGGTGGAACCGTCGGCCGAATCAGGGCGTGCTCGAATGGCCAGCCAGGCGGAAACGAAGCCGGTCAAGGCCATGAGCAGCGCGTAGGCCACCCACAGACCGATTTTCACCCCGAGCTGGGTCCAGACCACGGACTGGAAGCCGAGCTGGCCGTACCACATCAGATCGGTGATGAATCGGGACAGGCCGAAGAACAGACCGACGATGATGGCCAAGGCCAGCACCACGCCGATCAGAATCTTGCTGCCACGGCTGCCTCCTGAGCCACCGGACGCTGGCTTACGGGTGATACGCGGATTGGCCGGGCCACGTGGAGGGCGGGATGACCCGGAGGGGCCGGCGTTGGTGTTGCGGGCCGGACCGTCCCCATCGGCCTCGACATCGAGGATGATCGGATCGTCATTGTTCGCATTGTTGCGTCGTGAATCGCCGCCATTGCCGAACAGTATTGAGAAAGGATCGTTAAAAGACATAACTCAAGCCTATCGAAAGGGCGGGAGGTAGGTTATGCCCTGAGCACAGAATGAGGCAGCGTTCTGTTCTACGCTCCGTTCTACGCTTGCCGGTATGAACAGCCAACGGCCACAACATATGCGTCCCTCAGCACACGCCACACGCCAACTTCGGCACAGGAGCACTCCAATCGTGGCGACAATATGTGCTTTGGCAGTGGTGTTGGCCGGCGTGGCAGCCTACGGATGGCATGTCGGATGGTTCGCCAAATCCACATCAAACGGCAACACCACCACTCCCCAGACCTCCCAGACAAGTGCGTTACCACGCGCCGACGTTCCTTCCCCGAAGAAGAACGAACCGGCCGCACAAGCCCAACGTGCGGTATCCGCCATGACACTTGAGGAACGTGTGGGACAGTTAGTGATGGTGCCGTTGCTTGCCGGTTCCGATCCCTCCTCGTTGGCTTCAACAATCACCGATGAGCACATTGGCTCGGCCATTCTCATTGGCAATTGGAATACCGGCGCCGATACGGTCAAGACCGCGACCGCGCAACTCCAAGGATATGCGCCGGCCGGCAATCGTCTCATCATCGCCACCGATCAGGAGGGTGGTCAGGTGCAGCATCTGACTGGTACCGGTTTCGACACAATGCCCAGTGCCGTTGAGCAGGGCACAATGTCCGCTGACGCATTGCGTCAATCGGCAGGCACGTGGGGTTCGCAATTAGCTGCTGCTGGCATAAATGTCGATTTGGCACCGGTGCTCGGCACGGTGGTGGGCGATCGTGCCTCAAATGCTCCGATTGGCGCGCTGGATCGTGATTTCGGATTGGATGCGGCCGGCAACGCCGAACATGGCATCGCCGTTATTGAAGGTTTGCGAGACGCTCAGGTCGGCGCGGCGGTCAAACATTATCCTGGGTTGGGCGCGGTAAGCGGCAATACCGACTTCACCACCGAAGGCATTCTGGATACGACCACCACGTTGGACGGGGCCGAGGCAGGTGCCTTTGACCAGGCGATCACCAAGACCGATCCTGCAATGGTGATGATGTCGTTGGCCACATATCAATCCATCGACCCGAATAATCCGGCGGTGTTTTCTTCTACGATTATCGACGGTCATATTCGCAACGCCCTGAAGTACACGGGCGTGGTGATTTCGGATTCGATGTCTGCCGAAGCGTTAAGCAGCTACGATGTAAGCCAATTGGGAGTAAAGCTCGTCGAGGCGGGCGGCGACATGTCCTGCATCGGTCAGACGGATTACGTAAAGCCAATTGTGGACGGCCTCAACGAACGGGCGAAGTCCGATCCGGCTTTCGCTTCAAAAGTGACGGCGGCGGCGACTCGCGTAATGACACTGAAAATCAAGATGGGACTGGCCTGACCGTTCATCCTTGCACTGGTGAGGATGAACGCTGATTCGCGCTCATCCTCACCAGCCCTCGTACAAATGCACACTAGTCCTCGTACGAATCGTCAGTCCTCGTATGAATACAGACCATGCTTGCCGATGTATTGCACCACGCCGTCAGGCACCAGATACCAGACCGGCTCGTCGTGTTCGGCGCGGCGGCGTACATCGGTCGAAGAGATGGCCAAGGCCGGGATCTCAAGCGTATCGACCTTTCCTTCGGGCAAGGTCACGCCGTCCGGACTGGAGTAGCCGGGGCGCGTGACGGCCACGAAGTGGGCGAGGTCCCACATGAGGTCGGCGTCCTTCCACTGCATAATTTCGGCCACGGCGTCTGCGCCGGTGATGAAGAACAGCTCGGCGTCGGGATGTTGGGCGCGGATATCGCGCAGGGTGTCGATGGTGTAGGTGACGCCCGGACGGTCGATGTCGACACGCGAGACGGTGAATTTGGGGTTGGATGCGGTGGCGATCACAGTCATCAGATACCGATCTTCGGCGTTGGTGACGTGCTTGTCCAGCTTGAACACAGGTCGGCCGGTGGGTACGAAAATCACCTCATCGAGGTCGTATACCCAAGCTACTTCGGAGGCGGCGACCAAGTGGCCGTTGTGAATCGGGTCGAACGTGCCGCCCATGATGCCGACGCGCAGGCGTGTATGCCAGTTGCCGCGTGCGGAAAGTCTGCCTTTGCCGTGGCTGCTGGCCCCGGCCGGCGCGGACAGGTCGGACATGCGCCGTTCGGTTTCGCCTTGGGTGACGGCAACGATTTCGGCGGGCTCGGCGGATTCCACTGATTTTTCGGACTGAACTGACGCAGCCGTTTTGTGGCTGTCGGTAACACCACTCATGCCTGGCCGCCCTCGCCGGCGGCGTCATCGGCTGATTCGGTTTCCTCTTCGATTTCGCCGGCGGTGGGATTGTCTTCCTTGGGATCGATCTTGCCCATGTCTTCATCCCATTCGTCCTGGACCACGCGACGAATCTCGGCGAAGGTGGGCAGCGGGAAGTCCGGCTGGTAGAGGCGGCGGACCTCGGCCACACGCTCGGTGATGCGGATGAGCGTGTCGGTCATGCCGTCAAGGTCACCGTCGTGCTCCATCTGGCTGTATTTGCCGATGTAGCCTTCCATGAGTTCCATGTGTTCGCGCACGATCTTGAGCTGGGCATCGTCGAGGTCCGCGACTTCGGGCGAATCGGTCTCGGGCCAGCCGATGAGCACGGCGTCCGCGTATTCGAGCGACGCACGCTGGGCGGCGGAGGCGATGCCGTCCTCGATCTGCACAAGGAACACGTAGCGGACGATGCTGAGCCGTTCGGCCGCGATCTTCAGGCCGAGCTTGGGATCGTTGAGGTCGATGTCGGGCCGCAGTTCGCTTGCCTTGTTTGCCATGTCAGCCGTAGTGTTCATGTTGCCGTCCTCGTTCATGCGCGCACCTGTCCTGTTCCGTAACCGATCCACTTGGTGGTGGTCATCTCCCGCAATCCCATGGGACCGCGTGCGTGCATCTTCTGCGTGGAGATGCCAAGCTCGGCACCAAAGCCGAACACGCCGCCGTCGGTGAAGCGGGTGGAGGCGTTGACCATGACCACGGCCGAGTCGATGCGCTTGGTGAATGCCTCGATGGCCGCATAATCCTCGGCGATGATGGATTCGGTGTGGCCCGTGGAATGCGTGTTGATGTGGTCGATGGCCGCGCCCAGATCCGACACCACCTTGATGCCCATCTTGAGGGCCAGGTATTCGGTGTCCCAATCCTCTTCGGTGGCGTGGTTGAGGTCAAGGCCCTCGATCGCCGCGCCGGAGATGATGTCGTACGACGTGGTGTCGGCCTGCAGCACGACGTTCGCCTCGGCCAGAGCGGCGGCGATCTGCGGCAGGAATTCGGCGGCGACATCCTTATGAACCAATAGCTTCTCGGCGGCGTTGCACACGCCCACGCGCTGGGTTTTGGCGTTGATGATGATCGGGATGGCCTTGGCGAGATCACCGGACTTGTCGATGTAGATATGCACGTTGCCGGCACCGGTTTCGATGACCGGCACTTTGGAGTTGCGCACGACGGCTTGGATCAGACCCGCTCCTCCTCGCGGCACGAGCACGTCGATATGGCCTCGCGCCTCCATCATGGCGGTGGCGCCGGCGCGCCCGTACTGGTCGACGGATTGCACCAGCGCAGATTCGAAACCGTGGGCTTCAAGCACCGGGGCGATGACGCCCAACGTGGCGGCGTTAGTGCGTTCGGCGGCGTGGCCGCCTCGCAGCAGCGCGGCATTGCCAGATTTAAGGCACAGGCTGGCCACGTCCACAGTGACGTTCGGCCGGGCCTCATAGATCATGCCGATGACGCCCATCGGCACGCGCGTCTGGGTAAGGCGCAGACCGTTGGACAGATTGTATCCGCGCACGATCTCGCCGACCGGATCGGGCAGGGTGGCCACATGGCGCACGCCTTGGGCGGCGGCGGCCACGCGCGGCACATCGAACAGCAGGCGGTCGAGCTTGCCCGCATCCATACCGTTTTCCTTGGATTCGAGCATGTCCAGCGCGTTGGCGGCTTCGATGTCCGCAGCATGCTCGTCCAACGCGTCCGCAATGGCAAGCAGCAGTTCGTTTTTGGCTTCGGTATTTGCCTGTGCAAGACGCTCCTGTGCGCGTGCGGCCTGATCGGCCTGGCGGCACACCGCGTCGAACACCTCAGGACTCAATTCATCGCTCATAAAAAACAAGAGTAACCCACAATGGGCCGCATTGCCCGTTTCGACCCATATTGCACCGAAGATAGCCGGGGATATAAGCGCGGCTCCCTCTGATGAGGGAGCCGCGTACATCCGCAAAAATCAGTGAATCTGGTCCAGGTCGGGGTAGAGCGGGAAGTCTTCGGCGAGCTTGTCGACGCGGGCCTTCAGCGCGGTCACGTCGGCGGACGGGCCGGCGGCGAGCGCGGTGCCGATGATGTCGGCCACCTCCTCGTATTCCTTCGGTCCGAAGCCGCGGGTGGCCAGGGCGGACGTGCCGATTCTCAGGCCCGAGGCCACCGAGGCCGGGCGCGGGTCGAAGGGCACGGTGTTGCGGTTGATGGTGATGCCGCAGGCGGCGAGCAGATCCTCGCCCTGCTGGCCGTCCATCTCGCTGTTGCGTAGGTCGACCATCACCAGATGCACATCGGTGCCGCCGGTCAGCACGAAGATGCCGTTGGCCTTGACGTCGTCGGCCAGTAGTCGTTCGGCAAGGATCTTGGCACCGTCGAACGTGCGCTGGCGGATGATCTCCGGGTCGATGCGGAAGGTCTCGGGGTTCACGCCGTACGCCTCGGCGTGGTAGAAACGGCCGGGGTAGCCTTCGGCGTATTTGTTGGTCAGCACGGAGCCCTGGCATTGCAGTACCGCTCGCGGCACGAAGTTCTCAGAGGCGATCATCTCAAGGCCACTGCGCTGGCGGCCCAGTTCGGAGTCCAGCAGTTCGGCGATCTCAGGATCGGTTTCGCAGATCGGCGCGTTGAAAGCATCGGTTGCCTTCTGCGCAAGGGGTGAAGCGGTCATGGGTGCTCTTTGGTATAAGCGACAATTGATTCGCCGTTGTCGCCTTACCGTATGGCCCGTTTGCAGCCGGCCTGTTTCATGATATGGCCGGTCCCCGTTCGATGGCAATGGTGATTTTCGCCGGTGCGACCGGTCGGTTATGCGAGACGGACGGCCCTTCTGCCCACGGCCCACGCTAGACTGATGTGGATTCATCATCCCTTTCAGGCAGAAGGATTCATCGTGACAACCACCTTCCATTCCACCCGTAGCACCACCGATTCGCTGACCGCCAAGCAGGCGATTCGTAAGGGCATCGCCGATGACGGCGGCCTGTTCGTTTCGGACGCGTTGGGCAAGACCAAGGTGGACGTGGCCTCCCTGCCGGGCAAGTCGTACCAGCAAATCGCCGCCGAGGTGCTGGGCGCGCTGCTGCCGGACTTCACGGCCGAGGAGCTGGGCCAGTGCATCGCCGACGCCTACGGCGAACAGTGGTCCGACGAGCGCATCACCCCGCTCAAGCCCCTGGGCGACGATTACGTGCTCGAACTGTTCAACGGCCCGACTTCCGCGTTCAAGGACGTGGCGCTGCAGATCCTGCCGCGCTTCATGGCGCACACCACGCCGGCCGATGGCGACGCGGACGAGAAGATCATGATCCTCACCGCCACCTCCGGCGACACCGGCAAGGCCGCGCTGGCCGGCTTCGCGGACGCCCCGGGCACCGCGATCACCGTCTTCTACCCGGAAGGCAAGGTCTCCCAGGTCCAGGAGCTGCAGATGACCACGCAAGCCGGCTCCAACGTGCAGGTGGCCGCCGTGGAAGGCAACTTCGACGACGCCCAGTCCGCGGTCAAGCGCATCTTCGGCGACCGCGCCCTGGCCGAGCGTCTCGCCGGCAATTCGCACGTGGTGCTTTCCTCCGCCAACTCCATCAACGTGGGCCGTCTGGTGCCGCAGGTCGTCTACTACTTCTCCGCTTACGCCCAACTGCTCGCCGACCAGGTGATCAACGTCGGCGATGAGGTCGAGTTTGTGGTCCCGACCGGCAACTTCGGCGATATCCTCGCCGGCTACTATGCCAAGCTGCTCGGTCTGCCGGTCAAGCACCTCGTGGTGGCTTCCGACAAGAACAACGTGCTGTTCGACTTCCTGACCACCGGTACCTACAACCGCCAGCGCCCGTTCTTCCAGACCATCTCCCCCTCGATGGACATCCTCATCTCCTCCAACCTGGAGCGCATGCTGTACTACTTGTCCGAGGGCGACACCCGTCTGATCTCCATGCTGATGAACGACCTCAACAAGTGGGGCACGTACGAGATCCCGGAAGAACTGCTGGCCAAGATTCGTCAGATCTTCGGCACCGGTTGGGCCGATGAGGATCAGGTACGCGAGTCCATCAAGCACTGTTGGGACGAGAACCACTACGTGATCGACCCGCACACCGCCTGCGGCTACTACCTGCTTGAGCAGATGCCGCGCGACCCGCTGACCCCGCGCGTGCTGCTCTCCACCGCCAGCCCCTACAAGTTCCCGCGCGTGGTGAACGAGGCATTGGGCTTCGACGCCACCGGCACCGACTTCGAGTGCATGGATGTGCTGGCCCACGAGACCGGCACCACCGCCCCGGCCGCCCTGCGTGGTCTTGAGACCGCCGACGTGCGGTTCAAGGACGTCGTGGCCATCGACGGCATGGAGGACTACGTGGAGAAGGCCGCCCAGGCGCTGTGATAGTCCGCTGACGGCACTAACTGACAATTCCCAACCGATACATGCTTTACCAGCATGTATCGGTTTTTTGTTTTCTGATGTCACAAGTCGAAGGTCCAGGCATGTTCAAGCATGTCCGAGCCTTGTCACGCGCGGCTTTCTTGCGGCTTTTCACCTGCAACGAGCCAATGGCGTGTTGCTTGTTTTTTCTAGGAAGGCGGGAATCGCCATGCTGCCGGCGAACGGGAAAATCCATGTGGTTTGTTAGGTTCTGTTTCTGCAACTGAATAGTCCCATGAGGGAGTAGACAGCATTGCGGCGAAGGGCTCGGCCCAAACCGCAATGTGGCAAGTCAACATCGTGGCCGTCGGCAGTTCCGTTACGGTCTGGCTTTGCCTTAAATGACGAGACTCATGTACCGCGGAGTATGCGATACATGGTCGTCAACGATTCGTTTGGCTGCGTGCCGCCATGTTGCGCGGTACGCGAGTGATATTACGCGGGTTTCAGTGCGGTGTGTCAACCAAACGAGAGGAACATATGACCACGGCCAACGGGCAGACGCCCGCACCATTCATGCAGAATGCGCCAGCAGTCATCAGCACGCTGGGCACCGATGCACATCAAGGCCTGACCAGCGAACAGGCCGCGCACAACCTGAACCAGTACGGCCCCAACGCCTTCACCAAGCCGAAGCCGGAATCGATGCTTTCCCGCATCGTCAAGACGGCCGCCGACCCGATGCTCATCATGCTTATGATCGCGGCGGCCATCACCCTGGGCGTCAACATCACCCGCGCCATGGCCGGCGGCCACGCCGACATTCTCGAATGCGTGGGCATCTTCTTCGCCATCGCCCTGTCCGTGACCATCACCGTGGTGATGGAGGGTCGCAGCGCCAAGGCATTCGAAGCGCTGAACGACATCAATGACGACACGACCGTCACCGTGGTGCGCGACGGCGAGGTCACGCTGGTGTCGCAGCGAGACATCACCATCGGCGACGTACTGCAGATCAGCACCGGCGACAAGCTGCCGGCCGATGCGCGCCTCATCGAATCGAACGATCTGACCGCCGACGAATCCGCGCTCACCGGCGAAAGCGTGCCGAGTGCCAAAGCCGCCGACGCCGTGTTCACCGACCCGAAGACCCCGGTGGCCGACCGCACGAACATGCTGTATTCCGGCTGCTTCGTGACCGCCGGCAATGGCCGTGCCGTGGTCACCGCCGTGGGCGACGACACCGAGTTCGGCAAGATCGCCCGCGAACTGCGCGCCGCCAACACCGGTATGACGCCGCTGCAGGAGAAGCTCGCGAAGCTCGGCAAGGTGATCGCCGTGGTGGGCTCGATTGTGGCCGCACTGGTGTTCGTGCTTCAGGTGGCCCGGTTCGTGGCTTCCGGCACCGCCTCGTTCGACACGATTTCCGAGGCGTTCATCACCTCCATAACGCTGATCGTGGCCGCCGTGCCCGAAGGCCTGCCAACCATCGTGGCCGCGTGCCTCGCGGTGAACATCATCAAAATGTCCAAGCAGAACGCGCTGGTCAAGAAGATGGTGGCGTGCGAGACCATCGGCTGCATCAACGTGATCTGCTCGGACAAAACCGGCACGTTGACCCAGAACCGCATGACCGTGATCGAGGCGTACAACGCGCCGGGCCGCGCCTTGGAGAAGCCCGAGCAGATCAGGAACCGCATGCTGCTGGAGAACTTCTGCGTCAACGGCACCGCCGACGTGACCTTCCCGGGCGCCACCGAAGCCGAGGCCGGCGCGATGCCGGAATTCATCGGCAACCCCACCGAATGCGCACTGTTGGTCGCCGCGCACAAGGCCGGACTCGACTACCGGATTCGCCGCGAGCGCGCGACGGTGCTCCACACGTATCCGTTCTCGTCGGAGACCAAGAGCATGACCACTGTGGTGCGTGACGGCGACGGCATTACCGTGTTCGCCAAAGGCAGCCCGGAGAAGATGCTCGACCTGTGCGCCGTCGACGCCAAGACGCGCGACGAAATCGAACGGGAGATCGCGAAGTTCCAGGCGCAGTCCTGCCGAGTGCTCGGCTTCGCCCACCGCCATATTTCCGATAAGGACGCCGACACTGCGGCTCTCGATTACGCTGCCGACCGCGCCGGCTTGGAATCCGGCATGATGTTCGACGGCTTCGTGGCCATCGTGGATCCCCTGCGCGAGGATGTGCCCGGTGCCGTGGAGCGCTGCCGCAAGGCGGGCATCGAGCTCAAGATGCTCACCGGCGACAACATCGTGACCGCCACGGCCATCGCCAACGAACTCGGCATTCTGGACGAGCGGCATATCGCCGTCGAGGCGCGCCAGATCGAGGAAATGAGCGACGAGGAACTGTCCCGCGAAATCGGCCGCATCCGCGTGATCGCCCGCAGCACGCCGGTTATCAAGATGCGCGTGGTGAACGCTCTGAAAGCCCAGGGCAATGTGGTGGCGGTGACCGGCGACGGCATCAACGACGCGCCCGCCATCAAGAACGCGGACGTGGGCATCGCCATGGGCATCGCCGGCACCGAGGTGTCCAAGGAAGCCAGCGATATCGTGATGCTGGACGATTCCTTTGCCACCATTGTCAAGGCCGTGCACTGGGGCCGTGGCATTTACGAGAATTTCCAGCGATTCATCCAGTTCCAGCTCACCGTGAACCTGTCTTCGGTGGTCGTAGTACTCGCCTCGCTGTTCAGTGGTCTGGCCGCGCCGTTCACCGCATTGCAGCTGCTGTGGGTCAACATCATCATGGATGGCCCGCCCGCGCTGACGCTCGGTATGGAGCCGATTCGCGACAATCTTATGGACCGCAGGCCCACCCGCCGTGACGCCGGCATCGTCTCGCGCGGCATGCTGGAGCGCATCATCGTCTCCGGCGCGTTCATCGCCGTGGTGTTCATGGCGCAAAGCTGGACGAACTTCATGGGCGGCACCGCCGAACAGCAGTCGACCATTCTGTTCACGCTGTTCGTGGTATTCCAGCTGTTCAACGCCTTCAACAGCCGCGAGCTGGGCAACGCCAGCCTGTTCGCCAATCTGCTGCGCAATAAGGTGATGATCGGCGTGTTCGCGCTGATGTTCGCACTTCAGGTGCTAGTGGTGCAATTCGGCGGCGCGATGTTCCGCACCGTGCCGCTGCCGATCGACATGTGGCTGAAAATCATCGCGGTCGGTTTCGGCGTGGTGGTGCTGCAGGAAGTTATCAAGACCGTCAAGCGCGCAGCCGCCGCCATCCGCGCGCGCCGCACGGCCAATGAAAGCGATTCCCAGCAACCGCACCAGCCAATCGCTCTGGATCTGGTGGACTGATAACACACCGATAACGGAAAGAGACCGACAGATTCCTGTCGGTCTCTTTTCATTCGCGGTCAGACAAATGCGCGGCTAGAGTTCTTTGGCTCGGTAGATGCGGATGGCTATAAGCATGGAGCCAAAAAATGCGAGCAGACACAACACGGCAAGAACAAGCGCCGTATGCCACCAGATCGTCAGGAAATCGGCAATATTCAGCAATAGCCATTGCCAGTCGACAGGCAATCGAGCCAGCAGCGCAATGACGGCGTACAAGCCAACCATGACCGCGCCAAAGGCCATCATCATCTTGCGGAAGGTGAACCGGTATGCACAGGCCAGCAGCACCGACCCAAGAATGATAGCCAAAGCGAAGATGGAGGCACCTGATGCCAAGGCACCAATCCACCCCATATCTGCTATATCGCCAAAGACAATGAAGATGCCACCGCATATCACCACGTCCAGAGCCCAGAGCAGGCCAACCACCAACAGAAAGAGGTACCGGCCTACAACTTGCGCGGTGCGTGAAACAGGAATCAGCCCTCGCATGGCACTGTGCCCTGCAGATTCCTCGGATGCGGCAGGCCCCAATGCACTCATATATGCCATCACCGATGCCAGACCTCCGAGTCCGCCCATCAGACCACTGGCAACGTGTTCATCGGCGTGGGTCGATATCATCACCAGCGATACCACGATAGACAGCACCGGGAAAACCAGCAGAAACACCATATTCGACAAGCTGAACAGACCCGTCCCGACACAATCGAATCGACATTGCTTTACTACGGATTTCCAGTTCATCGTCACCACTCCCTTGAAGCAAATATGCGAGAGGCAATTACATACGAGATTCCATATGCCACAACCGTCGTTGTCAATACCGCAATAACCAGCCACAATCGTTGCGCGATGATGGCATTCGCGGCATGGGCCAATCCTCTGGTCACCGAAGCAGGCAAAATAGATAGCAGTATGGATCCAGCCAATACAACGACATAAATCACCATCATCGTGACTTGAAGACCGCCTAGTTTGGTCCACAGATAACCCGTGGGCACGATAAGCGCGATCATCAGCGCGGTGCAGAAACCTCCCAACGGCGCCGCCCACAGATTGCCCGCGAATGACCAATCCGGATTGACCAGCACTTGCAACCCGTCAATCAACACAATCATCGCTACCGACAATACGGAAATCACCAATCCAACCACATATCGCGCGGCCACCTGGTTCTTCCTTGAAGACGGAATAATGCCACGAAGCCGATATCCGTTCTGCAGGTCAGCAACAGCCATGGTGAGCACCCACATGGCGCAGGTGAATACCGTCATGATGACACCCATGCGATAGCCGAAGCCATCACCATAAACTTCACCTTGAAAGACGACGGAGAACAACGGTGCCAACAACAACGAGAACACAGTCTGTACGCCGACGCACAGGTAGGCCATATCGACGCGCAATGCAGTGGTCAATGCATGTTGCCGAGACCGCGACACCCTCAGTATTGCCCCCATGACCGCTCACCTCCCGCTCAAGTCACGATTGGAATCATGGGCATTGGTCAAGCGAATGATGTCATCAATGGAAGCCGATTCAACGACAAGCCCCGAAACCACCGACGCAACAGCATCAAGCCTGTCTGACCGGACCAGCGCATCGAATCCGGTGGCATACATATGTGAGCCCAGCACCACGTCCGCAGGCAGTTGTGCCAGTTCGTCTGGACCGCCCTTAATCAGGCGGAACGATTCCTCAAACTCGTCTTTCGGACCGGTGTAGTAGAGACGGCCATCGGTGATGTAGGTAATGAAGTCAGCGGCACGTTCGAGGTCGGCAGTGATATGGGTGCTGAACAGTACCGAATGTTCGCCATCCTCAATGTAGGCATGCAGGATATCCATGAGTTCGTCGCGGGCAAGCACATCGAGTCCGCTGGTCGGCTCGTCGAGAATCAGCAGTTTGGCGTCATGGCTCAATGCGATGGCGAGCATCAGCTTCATCTGCATACCGCGGGAAAGATCCTTGATATGTTTCTTGCCGTTCTGCGCGCCACCAAGGCCGAAAGTACCCAGATACTTGCGATAGCATCCACTGTCCCATGATGAATACAGTGGCGCGACAATACGTTCAACGTTCTTGACTTGCCACTGTTCATACAGGTAGCTGGAATCGAATACCACGCCGAGTTGTTCCTTGACGGGCTCCTCGTCGGCGATGTTGTCGAGGCCGAGCACGTGAATCGAACCGGCGTCGCGGTGGATCATGTTGAGGATGAGTTTGATGAGGGTGGATTTGCCGGCGCCGTTCGGGCCGATCAGTCCCATGATGTAGCCCTTGGGCAGGTCGAAGGTCACGTCGTCCAGCGTGAAGCCGGAATCATAGTGTTTGGTGACGTCGGTGACCTGCAACGCCATCGCGTCGGATTCGGATATGGCGGTCATGGCCATGGTCCTTTCTTGAGGTTATTCCTTGCGGTATTCCTCTTCGAGCATGCGGTCCAATGCGTCCAGCGGAATGCCGGCGGCTTTGGCGCCCCGGCTTGCCTCGGCCAGGCTTTCACGAATCTGGGTTTCGAGCTGACGTTGCATCAGTTCATTGCCCTTGTCCATCACGAAAGTGCCTTTGCCTTGGATGTTCTGCACCACGCCCTCATCGGCCAGTTCGTTGTACGCCCTGGTGACGGTGAGTACGGAGATGCGCAACTCCTTGGCGAGTTTTCTCAGGGAAGGCAGGGCCTCGCCCGCCTTCAGCTCGCCGCCGAGCACCGCCGAACGGATTTGGGTTTTGATTTGCTCGTAGATGGGCTCACCGGACACGGATGAGATGATCAGTTTCATCTATGCCCCTTTCGGTTGTGATTGACTAGCACCCCAGCTGTTTAGCTGTTATGCAACACAGTATAACTGTTCTGCTTAACTGTCAAGGTGTGTTACATAACAGTTAAACGGTGAACAAACACCTCGCCAACATACAGTGTCGAAACATGGGCCGTGCCTACAATGGCCTCGGAAAGGGGCACCTATGCCGAACAACGCCGTTCCGCCGACAGCCCCGCCAGCGGGGGCGTAACTTTTTTATCACAGCACGCGTGGGGCGTCGTGGAAGTCGAAGAGGACACCGTCGGCTAGGTGGCAGATTTCGGGCCAGTCGGAGGCGGAGGAGTCGTCGTGCATGGCCCAGACCTTCATGCCGACTGATTTGGCCGACTTCATGCCGACCAGCAGGTCTTCGAACACTGTGCAGTCGGCCGGTGCAGCACCCAGGCGCTTGGCGGCGAGCAGGTAGACGTCGGGCTGGTCCTTGCCGACGTCGTTCGCATCATCGACGGAGACGATATCGTTGAACAGTTCGAACATGCCGACGTGGCGTAGCGCCGGCTCACGCAGATGCGGGGGCAGCGAGGTGGCGACACCCAGTTTGACACCGGAGGCTTTCAGATCGCGCAGATAGTCAAGCGCGCCGGGTTTGGCTTCGACCGTGGTGGAATAGGCGACGCTGGCCATGTCGTCCCATTCCTGCATGAGCTCTTCGGGCGTGTCTGTAAGGCCGAAGCGTGCGATGGTGTATTCGGCGATCTGGCGGAATTGCATGGCGGAGACTTTGGTCATGTAGTCGGGCGGCACTTCGATTCCGCGCTTGTTCAGGAAGTCGATGTCGACTTGGTCCCAGACTCCCATGGAGTCTAGGAGGGTGCCATCGAGGTCGAATATGGCGGCTTTGGTCATAGGACACTTTCCTTCAACAGTTCTCGGGCGTGGTCTAGTGAGGCTTCGGATTCGCTGCCGGAGAGCATGCGGGCGATTTCGTGGACGCGGGTTTCGCCGTTGACTTCGGCGATGGTGGTGACCACGCCCAAATCGTCGTCATCGGCATCCGGCGGCTCCTTGGTGACCACGAACTGCGCGTCCGCCCACGAGGCGACCTGCGCCAAGTGGGTGACGACGATGACCTGCGCGCTGCGGGCCAGCCGTGCCAGACGTTTGCCCAGTTCGACCGCGGCCTTGCCACCCACGCCGGCGTCAACCTCGTCGAAGATGAAGGTTTGGTCGGCACCGCCGCGCGTGTCGGCGGCCACCAGCTCCAAGGCCAACATCAGTCGACTCAGTTCACCGCCCGAAGCGCTTTTGCCCATCGGCAACTGCGGCGACCCCTCGAACGGTGTAAACAGGAACGCGATATCGTCGCGACCATACGGACCGAGCGGATCATCGGCCTTGTCTCGCGGCGTGACACGCACTTCCAAGGAGGCGCCCAGCATGGCGAGCGAGCCGAGTTCTTCAGTGACGCGCGCGCCCAAGTCGGCAGCGGCAGCCACGCGCGCGGCGCTCAGCACGTCGGCGGCGGCGAGGGCCGCAGCGTACAGCGTCTGCCGTTCGGATTCGAGTTCGGCGACCTTTTCCGGCGAGGCGTCCAGATCCTCCAGATCGAACGCCGCCTTGTCCCGCCAAGCGAGCACGTCGGCCAAGGTGGGGCCCCACCGACGGGTGAGGTCGCCAAGCTCGTGGATACGGCCGTTGATCTGGTCCAGATCCTCCACGCTGCCTTCGTCGCCCAGCTCCTGGCTCAGGGCGAACACCACGTCGCCCAAATCGGCATTGATGGATTCAAGCCGATCGGCCTGCTCGGCGAACGCGCCGCCGACGCGAATCGCGCGCAACGAGGTCACCGCATGATTGATGAGTTCCACGGCCGAAGCGCCGTCGGCGGCGTCCACATCCACCTGCGAGGCATCCAGCGCGCCCAGCGCCGAACCCACGCCTTGGGCGATGTCGGCCGCGTTTTCGATGCGTTCGCGGCACGCCTTCAGCTCCTCGTCCTCCCCCGGCTGCGGGTCGGTTCGGTTGATGCGGTCGATGGATTCGCGCAGGTAGTCGGCCTGTTGGCGGGCAGAGGATTCCTGCGAGCGCAGGCGTTCCAGCCGCTCATCCATGGCGGCCAGCGCATCCCACGCCTTGCGGTAGGCGGCCAGTTCGGCTTCGTCTCCGGCCACCCGGTCCAGAAACTCGCGTTGCCGTGCGGCGGCCGCGATTTTCAGCTGATCGGTCTGGCCATGAATGGTAACCAGTTCGCCGGCGATGGCCCCCAGCACCGAACGCGGTACGGACTTACCGCCGAGCACGGCCCGCGAACGTCCGGAAGCGCGTACGGTGCGGGAAAGGAACAGTTCGCCGTCTTCGGGGTCGACGCCCGCGTCATGGGCCTTGGCCACGGCCGCGGCAGCACCGGTGAACCCACTGTCGGCATCGCCAGAACCGGCATCGTTGGTGTCGCCGGAATGTTCAGATGCGACGGCATCATCCGAGAGCGCGAAAATCGCCTGGGCCCAAGCCTCGTCCGCCCCGGACGAGACGCGCGAGGATTCGGCGGCCCCACCGGAGACCAGTCGGATCGCGGAGAGCAGCATGGATTTGCCGGCGCCGGTCTCACCGGTGATGGCGGTCATGCCTGCGGCCGGCGCAATGGTGGCTTCTCGAATCGGTCCCAGATTGCGGATATCGAGTTCTTCGAGCATCAGGATCCTGCCTTGCCGTCACGTTCGCCCGACTTGTCGGGCCCGGTACCAGCGACGCCAGCGTCACCGGCAACGGCAACGCCAACCGCATACGCGGCCGCCGGGAACGTGTGCCCGTGATGCAGCGACTGGCTCGAGGCCTCGTTGCGCGCGTGCTCGCGCCAACCGACCACGGGCAGATCGAACTTGGAGACCAGACGGTTGGTGAACGGCACGCCGGAGAGTCGGGCGAGGCGCAAGGTATCGCGCGATTCGCGCACCATGACGCGCGTACCCTGCGGCAGGGCGCGCTGACGGCGTCCATCGCAGCAAATCCAGCCTTCGGACATGGAATCGTCCAGAATATCGATGGTGAAGGTCGAGCCGGAGCCGATGATCAGCGGCCTGGCGAACAGGGCGTGCGCGGCCAACGGAATCAACTGCAGGGCCTTGACGTTCGGCCACATGACCGGACCGCCCGCGGAGAAGGCGTAGGCGGTGGAACCGGTGGGCGTGGAGACGATGACGCCGTCCGCGCCGAACGAGTTCATCTCCACATCGTCCACGCGGATGGACAGTTCGACCATCTTGCCCCGGTCGGCGCGTTCCAGTGTGATGTCGTTCAGCGCCCAATCCTCAATGGGCTTGGTGGCGCCGGGCAGCCAGACGTCCACATGGGCGATCATGCGTTCGTCGATCGAATAGTCGTGGGTGGAGACCCGGCGGATCGCCTCGTCGATCTGGAAGCTTTCGAATTCGGCCAAGAAGCCGACATGCCCCATGTTCACGCCGAGAATCGGCACTTGGGTGCAGTGGACGAGTTCGGCGGCGCGCAGTATCGTGCCGTCGCCGCCCAGGACCACGACGATTTCGGTGTCGTCCGACACGCACGGCGGCTGCACGCCGAAATCGGGGGCCTCGGTGTTGTCGATGATGGCGACTTCGAAACCGGCCACTCGCAGCTGGCTCACCGCCTCGGCCACTACGGTTCCGGTCTGCCTGAGCCTGGTATGCGTCACCACCACCGCGTTGCGCTTGGCCATGGCATCCTCCTGTCGATTCGGTCGCACTGCTCATTATTCTAACCGCAGACACCGTCATCAGTCGTACAGGTGTTCGAAAAATGCTGCTTCGTGGCGCGTCGCCGGCAACGTTCCACAGAGTCGATTATCGTAAGGCTTCGGCATACAATGGCGTACAGCCGCGCAATCACCGTACGCGTGCCGTGCGCAGCGCGATGGCATGCCGTATGACCGTACAGCAGTATCAGTTGAGGAGCTTGAGGACCCATGGCCAATGACTTCGACGAATCCTCCGCCAATGAGGAGGCCTCGAAGGGACTGTCATGGTGGTATTCAGCCGATGTACTGAGCCGAGACAAAAGCGATAAAACCGCCAAGCGCATTCGACGTATCAGCATCACCGACCGTCTGCTCAGGCACCCGGGCCGTCTGTCCATGGTGTATTTCGGCGCACTGATCATCATCGTCACCGGTTTGCTGCTGCTGCCGATCTCCACATCGGACATCATCTTCACCAATTTCCCGATCGCGTTCTTCACCGCCGTCTCGGCCCTGTCCACCTGCGGCATTCCGGTGGTGAACACCGGCGAATACTGGTCGATGTTCGGCCAGGTCGTCGTCCTGTTCTCCATCCAGTTCGGCGGTCTGGGAGTCATGACCTTCGCCTCGATGGTGGCTCTTGGCGTTTCCCGCAGACTCAAGGTCTCCCAGCGTATGCTCACCGCGAACGAGCTGGGCACCACGAAGCTTTCCGAGGTCAAAGGCGTGCTCACCGTGGTGCTGGGCACCTCCATCATCGCCGAGGTGCTGACCTTCGTGCTGCTGCTGCCCGACCTGTTCCGCGTGAACCATGGCAATATGGGGCGCACCTTGTGGCAGGCGCTGTTCTACGCGGTGTCGGCCTATAACAACACCGGTTTCACGCCGGATGCCACTGGTCTGCATGTGAACCGTTGGGGCGTGGGGCTGCCGATTCTCATCAGTGCATTCATCGGAACGCTCGGCTTCCCCGTGGTGCTGAATCTGGTGCAGTGCGCACGCCGGCGGCTCAGCCCGAAACGTTGGACATTGCACACCAAACTCACTTTGGTGACCACCGCTGTGCTGGTGGCCACCTCACTGGCTTGGTTCCTGCTGGTCGAGTGGAGCAATACCGGCCTGTTCCCCGCAGATGACCCCGGCATGAAGATGCGCCGTGCGATGAGCGCCGCCGTCATGCCCCGCTCCGCCGGTTTCGATATTTCCTGGGTGCCCGAAGTCACGAATGAGACCAAGGTGTTCATGAGCATACTCATGTTCATCGGCGCAGGTTCCTCATCCACCGCTGGCGGCATCCGTGTCACCACGTTCGCGGTGATTCTCTTGATTTGCCGCGCCGCATTCACCGGCCATCGCGATGTCACCGTGTTCCGCCGCCGTATCCCCCGCCGTATTCAGATGACCGCCGTGTCCGTGACCACGGCCTGCTTTGCGTTGGTTATGGTCGGTGCGATGATGCTGATGTTCACCACCGGCTGCGCGTTCGTGGACGCCGTGTTCGAAGCCTGCTCGGCCTTCTCGTTGGGTGGTTATTCGGTGGGCGTGGCAAGCGCCGGCAATCCGGCCAGCCTGTTTATTCTGTCCGCCGAGATGATTGTCGGACGACTTGGCCCGTTGACCATCGCCTACTCCATCAGCCGACCGATGGCTCCCGAACCTATTCGTTATCCGCAGGAAAACATTATCGTTGGCTGATCGGCCATTCAATCGGCGCCCAGCAATCTGACATAGAGAGGACCATCATCATGGCAGCAAAACCGAGCGGCAACAAAAGCGTGCTGGTCATCGGACTGGGCCGTTTCGGCGGGTCCGTGGCCGCCACCCTCGACCAGATGGGTCAGGATGTGCTCGCAGTGGACAAGAACCCGGAGCTTGTGGCCCGTTGGTCCGCGCATCTGCCCACCATTCAGGCCGATATGACCGATGTGCTGGCCATCGAGCAGATCGACGCCTCCCAGTTCGACACGGCCGTCGTGGCCATCGGCGACAGCATCGAGGCTTCGGTGATCATCACCGGCAACCTGCTGGACGCCGGCGTTTCCGACCTGTGGTCCAAGTCCGTGTCCCAGGAGCATGCGCGCATTCTGCAGCGCATCGGCGCCCGCCACATCATCAACGCGGAGACCGATGCCGGCAAGCGCGTGGGCCATCTGGTGGCCGGCAATTATCTGGATTACATCGAAATCGACGGGCCGTACACCGTCGTCAAGGTCCACACGCCCCTGTACGCGGTAGGCCGCAGCATCGAGGACGTACAAGTACATGACAAGTACGGCGTGACCGTGGTGGGCCTCAAGGCCCCAGGCAAGGAGTTCCAGTACGGCTCCAAGGAACTGGTCATGCATCGCAACGACGAACTCATCCTCATGGGCAAGCAGGATCAGATCGACCACTTCATCCAAGGCTAACCCCCTAACTGCGCTCGCTATACCCCCTATCTGCTCACATCGTGACCGATATAACCCCCTCAACATGGATGCGCTCATTATTGTGGCAATAAGCCATAAAGCTGTACGTCCATATTAATAAGGGGAGTTTTATCATCATGGGCAAGCATACGCAGAATTGCACGCTGATAGGCAAAGGAGTCTACGGCACCATAGGAGTGGACCAACGTTCCCGTCTTGCCGATGGCGCGCATTTTCACACCATGATTGTGACCAGCACCCTCGAGGCCTCAGTTATAGAAGGGGACAAACTGGTCATCAAAAGTGGCATTGTGCGGTGTGATGGTGATATTCGCGTATCCAGCATCAGCGGCAGCGGCGACATCGAAGTCGGCGGCGACATTATTTGCGATGAAATAACCTTTACCGGCAAACTACGATGCAACGGCGATATCGTTTGTTCCGGAAATCTGTCCGTCAATGGCTCCCTAGGCACCCGTCATATTAGCGGTCAGACAGTCCGCTTGAACGGCGTGTTGAAGGGTCATGACGTCAACAGCAGGGCTCTGGAAGTTCATCCACTCCGCAGTACGATGTTTTCCCGTTTTGATATGGATGGGTATGAGGATGGCAGCACGGTTCGCCATATCACAGCCGTCACGGTTGAAGCCAACCATCTGCAATGCCGGACTTTGACGGCGGACTCCGCCATGCTACGCAACGGCAGTGCGGTGGAAAGCGCCACGTGTGCCACCGCACTAGGCATCGACCGTACCTCCAGCGTGCTGCTGGTGAACGGAGACTGCCAACGCATTCATCTCAAGACAGCGTAAAGCAGGTATTCCTCATTACCGTGGGTGCCGATGATGGGACTATCGGCAGTGGCCACCACGTCAAGTCCGTGCTGTTCAGCACAGGCGACCACGTCGTGTAATGCCCGCTCCCGCAATGCCGGATCTTCAACGATGCCGTTTTTGCCGAGTCCTGCCCGGCCGACCTCGAACTGCGGTTTGACCAGTAACACAATCTGCGCACCGGGAGCCGCGATGCGCGCGATTACCGGGATCACATAGGTCAGGGAAATAAAGGAGACGTCGGAAACGATCATCGCCGGCCGGTAAGGCAGGTCGTCGGCCTCTACTTCGCGAATGTTGACGCCGCTCATTTCGATGACGTGCTCGTCATTGGCGATGCGCGGGTCGAGCTGGCCGTGCCCAACGTCGAGCGCTACGACTTTGGCCGCTCCCCCGCGCAACAGTACGTCGGTGAAGCCACCGGTGGAGGCACCGATATCCAGACATTCCAAGCCTTCCGGCCCGGTAAGGCCATTGCCGGCAAAGGTTTCGAACGCGCCCAAGAGTTTGTAAGCGCCTCGGGAGACGTAGTCGTCGCCCTTATCCACGGCGAGTTCGCTGTGCCCGGCTTTGACCATGAACGATGGCTTGGTGATGGTCTCGCCGTCCACGCGCACATGCCCGGCCTTGATGAGTCGCTGCGCTTTGGCCCGCGATTCGACCAGTCCCGAAGCCACGAGCATCATGTCAAGTCGGTCAAGTGGAGTCGCGGGATCGATATGCTGCTCGGTCATATATCTTCCTTTCGGCCCACCATCCACCAACGGGGTGGCTCGGCATGGAGCCACCATCCAGCACTTCACGTCATCTTCCGCTGGCGGGAGAATGAATCACCTCTGCTAGCTGCGGCTGTTATCAAGCTCGTGTTGTAAGGATTCCAGCACGTTGCGATAGGTCTCAAGCTTGCGGTCGTTGTCTTGTTCATCGATATCCGCAAGTTCGGGGTATCGCTCGGTGACCGGCGCATGTTCGCTATCCGTAGGCATAGGACTATGCCTCGATGGCGAACACCGGTACCGTGGCCTCGCTAAGCTGTGCGCCTTGGTCGGCGGCTTCCCATGCGGCGCATACGGCGGCGCGCAGGCCGTCCATACTGGTGGGGTCGCTGACGTGTACCTGGCCGTTTTCAAACCAAGCGCTAGCCTTGCGGCATTCCCAAGTACCGCTCTCATCGCGGACCGGCTCCGGTTGGGCTTCGCCGAGTTCACGCAGATCAGGGGCGATGAATGTGGGCCTCAGGTGTGACGGAGCCAGCATCAGTTCGGTCGGGTTGGTGACACCGGTCAGCACCGCCAGCGAATCGTAGTCGCCGCGGTTACCGGCCTCGATATCGGTGTCGAGGCGGTCGCCAATGGCGATGGACGCCTCCTTGGGCACCAAATCGTGGCCTTCGGCGGCGTTCAGTTCGCGGGCCTCATCGTACATGTACGCTTCCGGCTTGCCAGCGGAGGCGACCGGTTCGACGCCGGTGGCCGTGATCACGGCGCGAATCATCGATCCGCAACCGGGGGCGATGCCCAGTTCACGAGGAATCGTTAGGTCGCGGTTGGTCACGAAATACGTGGCTCCGGCCTCGACCGCGAACGCGGCATCGGCCATCATCTGCCAAGTCATATCCGGATACCAGCCCTGAATGACGGCCTGCGGGCGGTCCTGAGGACCGTCCACGATGGTCAGGCCGTTGCGGGTGACCTCATCGCGCAAATGCTCGGCGCCCAATACCTGTACGCGCGCGCCGGCGGGCAACGCCTTGGCCACCATACGGGCGGCCACCACCGAAGAGGTGATGACCTGCCACGGCTCCACGTCCAAGCCGAAGCCCTTGAGCTGGTCGGCCACCACGTGCTGGAAGCGCGAGGAGTTGTTCGTGGTGTATTCGATGGTCATGCCGGCGGCTTCGGCCGCACGAATGGAATCGGCCGCGTATTCGACCGGATTCTTGCCGCGATACACCACGCCGTCGAGGTCCAGCAGCGCAAGCTGATAGGCCTCGGCGAGCGGGCGATCGGTGCCTTTGAGGAAACGGGTCATTACGCCGTTCACTCCTCGGTTTCGGTTTCGGGTTCGGTGGAGTCGGAGTCGGCGGATTCGGCGGAATCGTCAGCCTCGGCGTCATTGGCGGAATCGGTCTCGGTCTCGTCGGCCTCATCAGACTCGGCATCACCGTCTTCAGCCTCGTCATCCTCATCGCCGTATTCCTGCTCCGGATCCGGGGCGTACTGCGCCTCATCCGGATCGATGCCGAGCTTTTCGAGCACGTCGGAGTCGTCGGTGATGTCTTCGAGATCGTGATCGATCACCACGTCGTCGCTGTTTTCGTCAATCTCCTCGTCGGCATACTGGTCCTCAAGACGGTCCAGCAGGTCGTTGAGCTGCTCGGCTTCCTTGCTGCGGCCGGCCTCTTCAAGGAAGTACTGCTCGGCCTGCACGGCACGCATGCGGTACTCACCCGGCAGCCCCTGGGAACGGCCGACGGTGTGAACCACTTCAATGGCCTTGTCCCACATCTCCAAATCGCCAAGGGCACCGGCGTACACCAGGAACATCTCGACCTTGGGAGCGCCATGCAGCTGCTTGCCCTCATCGGACAGCGCCAGTTCCACGGCCTTCTTCGGCTCTCCGACGCCACGCTCGCAGTCAGCGATGAACGGCAGGTAGTCGAGGAAGCCGTTCATACGGTAGGCGGTGCGGAACTCACGCAGGGCCAGCTTGTAGTCGCCCTGACGGTAGGCCACGAACGCAAGCGTCTCGCGGGCGAAGTCGATGCGGGAGGCCTGACGGGCCACCCACTTGGCGTGCTCCAAGGCAAGTTCGGGGTCGCTCTCCTCCAGCGCGAAAGCGGCGAGGATGTGCAGACCAATGTTCTCCGCGTGCTCCTTGGACAGGCCGCGCAGACGTTCGCGCTCATCCTTGGACAGCATCGACCATTCCATGCCCTTGGGCATCTTGGGCTCGTCGGGACGACGGTCGGTGTACGGGTTCTGCGAGGGGAAGCTCATCGTGCCGTCGGAGTTACGGCGCGGGCGCCTCATGTATTCAGAGCGCTTCTCCTCACGGTACTGGCGCTTCTCTTCCTGCGAAAACTCGCGGAATTCGCCGTCACGACGGTTGTTGTCGCGGCGATCGTCACGGCGGAAGTCACGACGATCATCGCGGCGGTCGTCCCTGCGGAAGTTGCGGCGGTCGCCATCACGGCGATCGTCGTCGCGACGGAAGTTGCGACGCTCACCATCGCGGCGGAAATCACGACGATCGTTATCCCTGCGGTCATCGCGACGGAAGTCACGACGGTCATTGTCACGACGGAAGTCACGACGGTCCCCATCGCGACGGTCGTCCCTACGGAAATCTCGGCGGTCGTCGTTGCGGCGGAAGCTGCGACGCTCACCATCGCGGCGGAAATCACGACGATCGTTATCACGGTGCTGGTAGCGCGGATTCTCGCCGTTCTCGCCTTCGTGGGAACGGTAGCCGCCTTCGCGGCGCGGCTTGAAGCCTTCGCCGTCACGGCGCGGACCATTGCCGCGGTAACCGCCCTTGCCGCCGAAGCCGGAGCGGCCGCCCTTGTGGAAGCCGCCGGACTTGCCGTACGACTTGCGGTAGCCGCCGTGGCCCTCGCCATCACCGTCACGGCGCGGCGCGTAGCCCTCGCCATCCTCACGGCGACGCGGCTTGAAACCCTCACCATCATGACGCGGCTTGAAACCGCCCTTGCCGCGCGGCTTGAAACCCTTGCCGCCGCGGTTGCCCGGTCGGCGATCGCCATACCCCTTATGGCCGCCGCCGTAAGACTTGCCGGAACGCTCGTTACCTTCTGCCATTACTTGTTTTCCTTAATTCGTTGTTGATTAACGGTTTTCCACGGCGCCGAGCGCCTTCTTGCCACGACGGATAAGCGCGAAGCGGCCTGCCAGGAAGTCGGCTTCGGCCAGCACCTGCTCCTCATCCTCGATACGGTTGTTGTTGAGATACACGCCACCGGACTTGATGGCGCGGCGTGCCTCGGAAGCGGACTTGAACAGTCCGGCAGCCTGGGCGGCGTCGATTACGCGATCGCCGGGCTTGGAGACGGGGAAGACGTGCTCGCCGTTCTCGTCGACCACCTTGAAACCGTCGAGCACGGATTCCAGCGTTTCCTCGTCGATGTCTTCGAGGTTGCCACCGCGGCCGAACAGCGCACCGGAAGCATCGATGGCAGCCTGGGTAGCGGCCTCGCCATGCACGAAGCTGGTGACCTCCCAGGCAAGGGTCTTCTGGGCCTCGCGCTTGCCGGGGTTGGTCTTGGATTCCTCGACCAGTCGTTCGATTTCGGCCTTGGGCAGGAAGGTGAACGCCTTCAGCAGGCTTTCCATCTCCACGTCCGGGCGGTTGATCCAGAACTGGTAGAACTTGTACGGGCTGAGCATCGTGGCGTCGAGCCAGACGGCGTTGCCCTCGGACTTGCCGAACTTCTTGCCGGAAGCATCGGTGATAATCGGGCTGGTGAACACGTTGACGTCCACACCGCGCACCTTGTGGATCAGGTCCAGGCCGGAGGTGAGGTTGCCCCACTGGTCGGAGCCGCCGAGTTCCAGCGTGCAGTGGTATTCGTCAAACAGGTGGAGGAAGTCGTTGCCCTGCAGCACCTGGTAGCTGAACTCGGTGAAGGAGATGCCTTCCTCAGAGTTCAGGCGGCGGGCGACCGTGTCCTTGGCGAGCATGGTGCCCAGACGGAAGTTCTTGCCGACGTCACGCAGGAAGTCGATGACGGTCATCGAGGCGGTCCAATCGTAATTGGACACGAAACGTACGGCGTTCGCGCCTTCGGTGTCCAGAATGCCGCCGATCTGATTCTTCAGGCGATCGGCCCAGCCGGCCACCACGTCCTTCGGGTTAAGCGTACGTTCGCCGGACTGGCGCGGGTCGCCGATGAGTCCGGTGGCGCCACCGACCAAAGCGATCGGATGATGGCCCGCAAGCTGCAGGTGACGCATGTTGATGAGCTGCACGAGGTTGCCGATATGCAACGATGCAGCGGTGGGATCGAAGCCACAATAATAGGTGATGGGCTCGCCGTTCAGTGCTTCTGCGAGTCGATCCCGGTCCGTGGACTGGGAAATCAACCCGCGCCATTCCAGTTCCTCAAGCAGGGTGTTGAAACCCGCTTCCTTGAAGTCGGTGACGTGAGCCATAGCTTGTCGCTTCTCCCTATCGAATTGTGAATAAGACTGCCCAATTGGGCACAGTCAAGTTTCGCAGAACATGGCGACAGTGCCGAACACCAGCCGAGCCGCGCGATTCAGTAAAACGCCTTATTCTAGCGGCGCGGGCCCATAAGTTCGCGCAAAGAGTCGATGATGTCCTGACGATCCGGCACCTGGAACTTCGGGAAGGACTTGAGCATACGCTTCTGCTGTGCGTTGATGACGCCATTGACGGCCCAGCGCAGACGCTCAACCGTATCCTGCGAAAGCTCACGCATCCTGTCGGATACCGCACTGGAGCCCCACTGCCACGTGCCACCGGCGCGTGCCGCCACATCCTGCACCACCTGAGAGACGGAATCGAGCACCCGCTCGAATTCGAGCATGCCCGCAACCGTGACCGCCAAGTCGATGATGGTGATCAGGGCCAGTACCGTGACCAGCGTATGCAGCATCGGCAGCGGAATCATATCCGTGACCCGCTCGACATATGGCTGCGAACCAAGTACCACGCCCACGCCGCCGAGGCCGAAAATCAACGCGCCCAGCAGGCAGACGCGGCCTTGGAGGTTGAAGCGGAAGTTCGAGTAATCCCACCAGCGGGCGTGGAACAGCTGCTCCATGACCCACGAGGTTGTGTATTCGAGTATCGTGGCGCCCACCATCGAAATCAGGAAGATGATGATCGGGTTATGTACGTTGCCGAGAATGGCGACGCCGAGTATCGCGCCGGTGCCGTAGATCGGGCACAGCGGGCCGTTGAGGAACCCTCGGTTGACCAAGCGGTGCTGTTGGCAGGAGACGAGAATGGACTCGTACATCCAGCCGACGAAACTGTAGAACAGAAACCAGAGGAAATAATGTTCGAGTGTGATGATCATCGACGGGCTTCGATCTCGGCGTAAGGCTTCGCGGCGGGCAACGCGCGCTTGTTGAACCGGTCGAACGAGAAGGTCTCGGCGGTGGCGGAGCATTTGTCCGCCAAGGTGACCAGATAGCCTTCGATATAGCGCGGCGGCACCGGGGTCATCGGGAACATGTGGTTCTCGATGCTGTTGCGTTCGATATCGTTGAGCTTGAAGTCCTTCAGGGCATTGACCAGGGCGGCGTGGCCATGGGTGAAGCCATGCCACTGGTGTTCGCCGTTATCCCAGTCGTGCCAGTCGTACAGGAAGTAATCGTGCAGGAGGGCCGCGCGAATCAGGGATTTGAGGTCGACGCGGTACCACAGGTGTGCGCGGTCGGCCATCCACACAGCCAGGCAGGCGACACGCACGGAATGTTCGAACGTGGTGACATTGCCGTGCTGGTAGCAGCAGCGTTCGATCTGCATGTGGCGATGCTCGATGACCTCACGGCCGTGCTTGGCGACCAGGCGTTGAATCTGCGTTCGGGTGAGCAGATGTCCCACGATTTTCGGTCCTTCCCGTTTTGGGTTGGTTCAGTGCAATCCCCTGTTGTGAATTACGATTACCCGGCGATATTCAAGAATCCATCGAGTAATACCGTGACCGATTGTAGGGCACAAATATGTCCGTGCACACTCATCCAAAAGAACGACAACGGGAACCGTTAATCGTGGTGGGTTTCAAGATAGTCGAGATAACCTTGAAAACCGCCATCGAGGCTTGCTACATCGTAGCCGCGATCGGCAAGGATTTCAGCTACTTCCTCGCTCCACCATCCTTGAGCACAATAGACTACGACAGTTCGATCTGTGGGCACGGTTTTGAGCACATGGGCCAGAGGGTCGAGTGGTGCATTGATGGCACCTTCGACCGGGTGGGCGGCGAAGTCGGCTGGTTCCCTCAAGTCGAGCAGCGTGACCGTATTCGGGTCGAGCTTGGCAAATTCCGCCGGCGTGATGCGGCGGTACGATGCTTCACTGCTCTCATCGTCATCGACCGCATTATGCAAAGCAATAGGCATGTTCTTCCCCTCTCGTTCTGATCTTGGCACCCCTCAAGGAGGGGCACCACATAGCTCTAAATCGCGCAGGCCGGCTGAATATAGTTGGCCGGATCAATAGCAGTAATGGTCGGCTGCTCACCGCACACCGGGCAATCCGGCACATGCTTTGGCAGTGGGACCCGTCGAATATTCATGGTCAGGGCATCCACAGTGAGCATGCGAGCCACGAGCGGCTCCCCCACGCCGGCAATCAGCTTGACGGCCTCAGTCGCCTCCAGACTGCCGATCACGCCGACCACCGCGCCCAGTACGCCGGCTTCCTTGCAGGTCGGAATCTCACCGGCGGCGGGCAGGTCGCGGAAGATGCAGCGGTAGCAGGGGCCTTCGCCGGGAATGACGGTCATCACCTGACCGGCGAATCCGACCACGCCGGCATGGATATACGGCTTGCCGGCCAGCACGCAGGCGTCATTGATGAGGAATTTTGCGGCGAAGTTGTCGGTGGCATCGATCACCAGATCGTACGGTTCGATGAGGCCGGCGATGTTGCTCGCGTCGACGAGCTCGTAGTAGGTATCAACCGTCACATCCGGGTTGAGCGCGCGGATGGCTGTGGCCGCGGATTCCACTTTGGGCGCTCCGACACGTGCAGTGGTATGGATGATTTGGCGTTGCAGATTGCTCATATCCACCACATCGCCGTCCACCAGTCCGATATGGCCGACGCCGGCCGCCGCCAGATACAGGGCGGCCGGAGAACCAAGACCGCCCGCTCCGATGATGAGCACGCTGGAGGCCAGCAACCGCTTTTGCCCTTTGACCCCCACACCCTTCAAAATCAGATGGCGCGCGTACCGCTCCACCTGTTCATCAGTCAATGCCATGTTTTCTCCATGTTTCCATCTCCCCTCAGTCCGCTACGCGGCCAGCTCCCCTCAGAGAGGGGAGCTAATAAAAGTGTCAGTGCAAATACCCCGTAGTCGGGCTGGACGGCACAGCCTGTCCCTCGGTCACTTTGCCAAGGCCAGACAAATACGCCGCACGACCAGCATCGATGGCGTGCTTGAACGCCTCAGCCATCAGCGGGATATTGCCAGCAGAGGCAACGGCCGTGTACGCCATCACCGCATCCGCACCCATCTCCATCGCATCGCAGGCCTGGCTCGGACGGCCGATACCAGCGTCGATGATGACCGGCACATGCGCGTTGGCGATGATGATTTCGATGAAGTCACGCATGCGCAGGCCCATATTGGAGCCGATCAACGAACCGAGCGGCATAACGGCAGCGGCACCGGCCTCCTCCAGCTGACGGGCCGCAATCGGGTCCGGGAACATGTAGGGCATGACCACGAAGCCTTCCTTGGCCAGCATTTCGGTGGCTCGGATGGTTTCGGCGTTGTCCGGCAAGAGGTACTTGGTCTCGTGTTCGATTTCGACCTTGACGAAGTCGGTGTGGCACACTTCGCGTGCCAGTCGGGCGATACGCACGGCTTCCTCGGCGTTGCGCGCACCGGAGGTGTTGGGCAGCAGCGTAATGCCTTCGGGAATGTAGTCGAGCACGCTGTTCTCGGTGGTCTGCGCGCGGCGCAGTGCCATGGTGACGATTTGCGTGCCTGCATGTTCGACCGTAGCCTTGATGAGGTTCAGGTCGTAGCGGCCGGAGCCCAGAATGAATCGCGACTGGAACTCGTGACCGCCCAGGTTCAGCGGCTTGTCTTCCACCGGGAGAATCGGCGCGGCGGTGCCGACCGGATTGGTGACGGCGGGCTGCGGCGGCAGCGGAGTCGCCTCAACAGATGCTTCAGTAACCGGATTAATATTGCTCATAGCTTTTCCTTTCATCCACCCTGTACAAACTGCACAATTTCCATGACGCACTGGTCGTCGAGCATGGCGTCGGCACGCTTATCGCGCGGGATAATCTCACCATTGAGTTCGATGGCCACACGCTCGGCGCGGAATCCGTGCGCTTCGAGATAATCGGCGACGCTGACCGGCGTCTCGAGCGTGACCTGCTCTCCGTTGACCTGCATAATATCCTTTCAGATAGTAAAAAAGGGTGCACGAAACGAACCGTACCTTAAGTGGTGCGCCCATTCATGAACCCAATCATGCGACCGTTCGACCGCTGTGATGTATTGGCTCCATCACGACCGTCTCACGGCTGAATTATGCAAACGGAATGAAAGCTGTATCGGAGAACCCGGCAAATCTGCGACAACGATTCCTTACGGCGGCATGACCCGCGTCAAGTTCCCCGGTCGAAGTCTGGCGACTTCCTCTCAGCCTCACGGCTCCCGTTCGTTACGGTTTCTCAGTGTATGCCGTTGCAGTGACAACAACAAAATAGAGCTCCCTCATCAGAGGGAGCTTCATTGGGACTAGAACGTGCCGGGGGCTTTGTAGGCGGAGCCATCCGACGTGGATGCGGGGAAGAGCTTGAGTTCTTCGACCTCGGCCTTGGCGTCGGCGATCTGCTCGCGCACGCGACCGTAAGCGGTGCCGCCCTTGCCGTTGCGGGAGTCGACCGAACCGTGGCTGGAGAGCACTTCGCGTACTCCCGGAGCCTTGTCGGCCGGCAGGAACGCGGCGAAGGTCTCGATGAAGTCATTGTCGGTCAGATCCCACAGTTCCTGGCCGCGGCCTTCGGCGAGCTTGACGCAGGCACCAGAGAGCTCGTGCGCGTGGCGGAACGGCACCCCGTTCTTGACGAGCCATTCGGCGATGTCGGTGGCCAGCGCGAAGCCGGTCGGAGCTTCCTCTTCCAGGCGGTCGCCGTCGAAGTGCATGGTCCTGACCATGCCGGTGAAGGCGGGCAGCAGCACTTCGAGCGTATCGACCTGGTCGAACACGGCCTCCTTGTCTTCCTGCAGATCGCGAGCGTAGGCGGTGGGCAGGCCCTTCAGGGTGGCCAGCAGGCCGGTCAGATCGCCGATGAGTCGGCCGGACTTGCCGCGGGCGAGCTCGGCGATATCCGGGTTCTTCTTCTGCGGCATGATGGAGGAGCCGGTGGAATAGCCGTCGTCGAGCTTGACGAAGGCGAACTCCTGGGTGTTCCAGATGATGATCTCCTCGGACAGGCGGGAGATGTCCACGCCGGTCATGGCGGCCACGAACGCGAATTCGGCCACGAGATCACGTGCGGCGGTGCCATCGATGGAGTTGTCGGTCACGCGGGAGAAGCCGAGCTCACGCGCCACGGCCTCCGGGTCGAGGCCGAGCGTGTTGCCGGCCAGTGCGCCGGAGCCGTACGGGGAGGCGTTGATGCGCTTGTCCCAGTCGATCAGTCGCTGCACGTCGCGAATCAGCGGCCAAGCGTGGGCCATGAGCTGGTGCGCGAGCAGCACGGGCTGGGCGTGCTGCATGTGGGTGCGGCCCGGCATCACGGTGCGGCCGGCCTTTTCGCTCTGCTCGATCAGGGCGTTGACGAGGTCAAGCAGGAGTCCGGCGATTACGCGGGAGTGACGGCGCAACCACATGCGAATCAGGCAGGCGATCTGGTCGTTGCGGGAACGGCCGGCCCTGAGCTTGCCGCCGAGTTCATCGCCGGCAATGTCAATCAGACCGCGTTCGAGGGCGGTGGCCTCGTCCTCATCGTCTTCGATGGGGGCGAAGGAGCCATCGTCAACGTGGCGCTGGAGCGTGTCGAGCGCATCCTCCATGCGCTGCAGCTCGTCGGCGGTCAGAAGTCCCGCACGGCCGAGAGCACGGGCGTGGGCGCGGGAACCGGCGATGTCGTCGTCGGCCAAGCGCCAGTCGAACTGCGTGGACTTGGACAGTCGGGCCAATTCCGGCGACGGACCAGACGTAAAGCGACCACCCCACAGGGCCAGATGTTCGTTGTTCTCAGTCATGAAGGCTCCTTGAAAAGTGAAAATAGCTGTGTTTAAGCGTAGCAATGTGTTCAAACATACAGTTGCCCCCGCTGGCGAGGGCTGTCACATGGAGTGTGACTGAGGACAGTCCTTTCAAAGACCACTCCCAGTCAGCTATGCCGACAGCCTCGCAGCGGGGGCGACTGAGTAAGAATTACTCGACGGTGTTCTTCGGGACCTCGATGCCGTTGCCGAACTTGACGTCGCGCGCTGCGGCCACGCGGGACGGCAGGCCGTAGATGTCGATGAAGCCGTTGGAGGACTTCTGGTCGAAGGTATCGCCGGAATCATAGGTGGCGAGCTTGTAGTCGTACAGCGAGGAGTCGGAACGACGGCCGGTCACGACGGCGCGACCGCCGTGCAGGACCATGCGAATCTCACCGGACACGTACTTCTGGGTGTCCTCGATGAACGCGTTGAGCGACTGAGTCGCCGGGGAGAACCACTGCGCATCGTAGACCAACTCGCCCCAGCGCTTGTCGATGTCGCGCTTGATGCGGTGCTGTTCGCGTTCGAGGCAGCAGTTCTCAAGCTCCTGATGAGCGGTAATCAGGGCCACGGCACCCGGGGCCTCGTACAGCTCGCGGGACTTGATGCCGACCAGGCGGTCCTCGATGAGGTCGATGCGGCCGACGCCCTGGGCTCCGGCGCGGCGGTTCATCTCTTCGATGGCCTGCAGCGGAGTGACGTCACGTCCGTCGATCTTGACCGGCACGCCTTCCTTGAACTCGATGACGACTTCATCTTCGACCGGCGGGAAGGCCGGGTCGTCGGTGTAGGAGTAGCAGTCCTTGGTCGGGCCGTTCCACGGATCCTCAAGGAAGCCGGTCTCAATGGCGCGGCCCCACACGTTCTGGTCGATGGAGTACGGGGACTTCTCGGTCTGGGCGATCGGCAGCTTGTGCTCCTTGGCGAACGCAATCTCGACGTCGCGGGTCAGGGACAGGTCGCGAATCGGGCTGATGGCCTTCAGCGTCGGGTCGATGGAGGCAATGGAGACCTCGAAACGAACCTGGTCGTTACCCTTGCCGGTGCAACCGTGGGAGATGGTGTCGGCACCGAACTGGTGGGCGGCGCGCACGAGGTGCTTGGAGATCAGCGGACGGGAGATGGCGGAGACCAGCGGGTAGACGCCTTCGTACATGGCGTTGGCCTTGAGGGCCTTCATGCAATATTCGTTGGCGAACTCGTCACGGGCGTCGACCACGTAGGATTCGACGGCTCCGCAGGCGAGGGCGCGCTGCTTGATGGTCTCAAGGCTTTCGCCGCCCTGGCCGACGTCGAGGGACACGGCCACGACGTCCTTGCCGGTGCGCTCCTTCAGGTACGAGATGGCGACGGATGTGTCAAGACCGCCGGAGTAGGCCAGAACAATGCGCTTGTTATCTGCCATTGGTTCCCTTTCGTTCAAGGTCTGAAAAACGAACTGATGCAAGTATATACAGAAGACTGTATATTTATGCACGGCGTGTTGGTTATTTGGAGGCGAGGCTTAGTAGCCAGTCGGAGCGGAAGACGGCGGTGTCGTCATTGGTGCAGATCACCATGACGGTGTCGTCTCCGGCGATGGTGCCTAGCACGCCTTCGATCGACTGCTTGTCAATCACCGAGGCCACGTATTGTGCGGCACCGGAAGGCGTGTGCACCACGACCAGATTTCTGGCGGCGGCCACCGAGGTGACCAGTCCGTTCAGCACGCGAGACATCTGTGCCTCACCGCGCTCCCCTACATCCTCACCTTCCGAAGCAACGACGCTGCGACCCACCGTGTAGGCCACCGTGCCGTCCTTCAGCCGGGTCTTCACCGCATGCATCTCATCAAGATCGCGGCTCAGGGTCGCCTGAGTCACCGCAATACCCTCGTCGATAAGGATTTTGGACAGCTGTGATTGCGAGGTGATGATATGCGTGGCGAGCGCCTGTTCTATGGCACTCAGCCGCGCCGCCCTGGTGGCAGGGCGCTGCAGGGACGGACCGGTTTCACTCATGCGAGCAGGCTTTCGTCTCCACGGGCCTTGCCGGTCAACCAAGTCAGCAACGCTTTCTGTGCGTGCAGACGGTTCTCGGCCTCGTCCCACACCACGGACTGCGGGCCGTCGATCACTTCAGCGGTGACTTCCTTGCCGCGGTAGGCGGGCAGACAGTGCTGGAAGAGCGCATCCGGCTTGGCCAATGCCATAAGTTCGGTGTTGACCTGGTAATCCCAGAACGGCTTGGAACGGATGGCGTATTCGGCCTCCTCGCCCATGGAGACCCAGGTGTCGGTGAACACGCAATCGGCGTCCTTCACCGCTTCCTTGGCATCGGTGGTGACCAGGATGGAGCCGCCGGTCTCGGCCGCGACGCGCTTGGCGTCGGCCACGATGTCCGGGCGGGGCAGGTAGCCGTAGGGGCCGGCCACGCGCACGTCCATGCCGGCCACGGCACCGCCGAGCAGGTAGGAGTTGGCCATGTTGTTGGCCGCGTCACCGAGGTAGGCGATGGTCTGGTTCTTCAGGTTGTCGACGCCGCCTCGGTGCTCGGCGATGGTCTGGAAGTCGGCGAGAATCTGGCAGGGATGGAAGTCATCGGTCAGGGCGTTGACCACCGGATGGGTGGAGTACTTGGCCATTTCTTCGACGCGGCCCTGGCCGAAGGTGCGCCACACCACACCGTAAGCCATGCGGTTGAGCACACGAGCGGTATCGGCCACGGGCTCGCCACGGCCCAGCTGGGAGCCGGACTTGTCGATGACCAGCGGGTAGCCGCCAAGCTCGGCAACGCCGATGGAGAAGCTGGAACGGGTGCGGGTGGAGGGCTTGTCGAACAGTACGGCGACGGCCTGCGGACCGGCGAACGGCTGCTTGTAGAAGCGGTCGTGGTGGAACTTGATGGCAAGTTCGAGCACCTGCTTCTGTTCCTCATGGTTGAGGTCGTCGTCACGCAGCATGTGGCGAAGTTCTGGGGTCATGATGATCTCCTTGGATCGGTGGGTCGGCAGTGACAGAGAGAAATCAGTCGTCGGGCAGGTCCGTAGGCACATCCTTGAGGATGGCAAGTGCCTGGTCCACGTCTTGTGCGGTTACAATCAGCGGCGGTGCGAAACGCAGCGCATTGGGAGCCACCGCGTTGACGATGAGCCCGTGTTCGAGGCAGTAGTTCATCACCGCGTGGGAGCAGGGATGCTTGAGCTCGACGGCGTCCAGCAAACCACGGCCGCGTACGGAAACGAACAGCGGATTACCGGTGGCCATAATGCCATCGCGCAGCTGTTCGCCGCGAGCTTCGGCGTTGGCCACCAGATTCTCGTCTTCAATCACGTCAAGAGTGGCGAGTCCCGCAGCCGCACCCAGCGGATTGCCGGCAAAGGTGGAGCCGTGGGAACCAGGAGTGAACAGAGCCGCAAGTTTCTCGCCGAAAGCGATCATGCCGCCCATCGGGAATCCGCCTGCCACACCCTTGGCGAAAGTCACCATATCCGGCGTCACGCCGCCGGACAGATCGTCACGCTGGAATGCGAACCACTTGCCGGTACGTCCGATACCGGTCTGTACTTCATCGATGATAAGCAGCGCGTGGTTGATATCGCACAGTTCGCGCACGAACTTGACGTAATCGGCGCCCAACGGCTGCACGCCGGCTTCGCCTTGGATAAGTTCCAGAATCACAGCAGCCACCGGACCCTTGCCATAGCGACCGAGACCGGTCTGTGCAAAAGCGTCGTGCAGGGCGACCTTGTCGCCGGCGCGCACGAATTCGATGTTCGGCACCAGCGGATCATACGGCTTGCGGATACCGGGTTTCCACGTGGCGGACAGCGCACCCATCGTACGGCCATGGAAGCCGTGAGTCATTGCGAGAATGCGTGCGGGCTTGCCGCCGATGGAAGGCAGGGCACCAGGCAAGGTGCGTCCATACAGCTTGGCGAGCTTGAGGGCAGCTTCATTGCCTTCAGCACCGGAGTTGCCGAAGTAGACTTTGGAGCCTTCAGGTGCACCAGCCAGCTTGACCAGTTTTGATGCCAATTCAATTTGCGGCTCGGACGCGAAATAGTTGCTGATATGAGCCACCTTGGCAGCCTGATCGGCAACCGCCTTGACCCACTTGGGGTGGGCGTATCCGAGGGAATTGACGGCGATGCCTGCCAGGAAATCGAGGTATTCGTTACCGTCAACATCCCAGATGTGGGCACCTTGGCCGTGATCCATGACGCGCAGCGGCGTACCGAACACATTCATGTGGACCTGAGAGTACTCTCCCAGCCACTTGCTGTCTTCCGTACCTAGTTTTTCCTCATGCTCAGTAGCCATAAGAGCTCCTCATTTCCAGTCCTTCATCAGGCATAACCATGGTACCGATGCCTGCGGAGGTGAATATCTCGTTCAAAATCGAATGCGGCTTGCGCCCATCGATGATATGGGCTTGGGGCACGCCACCGTCGATGGCCCTGACACAGGCCTCCATCTTGGGTCGCATACCGGATTCCAGGTCCGGCAGCATATCGCGCAGGGTTTCCACACCGATCCGGCCAATCAGAGAATTCTTGTCCGGCCAATCGGCGTACAGACCATCCACATCGGTCAAGATAACGAGCTTGTGTGCGCCCACAGCGGCAGCCAAAGCGGCGGCGGCGGAATCGGCGTTCACGTTGAGCACTTCAGTGGCATCTTCTTCGTTCGGAGCCACGGAAGAGACGACCGGGATACGACCGGCGGCCACCAGATCCTCGACTGCCGAAGCATCGACGGAAACCACGTCGCCGACCAGGCCGATATCGGTGGACTTGCCATCGATGATGGGCCTGCGCTGCATGGCCGAGAACAGGCCGCCGTCTTCACCGGACAGACCTACGGCCAGCGGGCCGTGCGCGTTGATCAGGCCTACCAGTTCGCGTGAAACCTTGCCGGTCAGAACCATGCGCACCACATCCATGGCCTCGGGGGTGGTGACCCTCAGGCCGCCTTTGAATTCGGATTTGATGCCGAGGGCCTTGAGCATGTGGGAAATCTGCGGGCCGCCGCCGTGCACGACGATCGGGTGCAGACCCACCTGACGCAGAAAGACCATGTCTTCGGCGAAGCACTGCTTCAGATGGTCATCGACCATGGCATTGCCGCCGTATTTGACGACGATACGCTGGCCGGCGAACTCCTCCAGCCATGGCAGCGCTTCAATAAGCACTTCTGCCTTCTGATCGGCGCGCAAATCGGTGTGCACGTCGAAATGGAACCCAGGTCCCTTCAATTCTGTAGACAATTTTTCTCTTTTCTGCGACGCCGGCGACGCTATCGCTGCCGGCTGCTACAAACAGCCCACTGGGCTGTTTGTCAGCTTTCGTAGTCGGCGTTGATGTGGACGTATTCGTGGGTGAGATCGTCGGTCCAGACGGTGGCCTCGGCGTCCGAGCCGGTGTTCAGGTCGATGTCAATGTGGACTTCGCGCGGGGTCATGTCGACCTCGCTACGGTCGCGGCCGGCACCGCCGTTCTCGCAGATGCGCACGCCGTTGACGTCCACGGTCACCTTGTTCGAATCGTAAGGCGCGACTTCAGGTGGCACAGTGCCCAGGGAGCTGACGATGCGGCCCCAGTTCGGATCGTTGCCGGAGATGGCGCACTTGAGCAGGTTCGAGGCGGCGACGGCACGACCACAGGCAAGTGCCGCGTCTTCGCTGGTGGCACCGGTGACGGTGATACGGATGTCGTGGGAGGCACCTTCGCCGTCGCCGATGATCTGGCGGGACAGGGATGCGCAGGCCTCACGCACCAGCTTGTTGAATTCGTCCTTGTCCGGTTCGACGCCAGAGGCACCGGAGGCGAGCAGCAGGACCGTGTCGTTGGTGGACATGCAGCCGTCCACGTCGATGCGGTTGAACGAATGTTCGGCAGCCACAGCGAGTGCGGCCTGCATCTGACCGGCGGAGACAACCGCATCGGTGGTGATGACGCACAGCATGGTGGCCAGCTGCGGGGCAATCATGCCCGAGCCCTTGACCATGCCGCCGATCTTCCAGCCGTTGGAGCCGGTCAGTTCGACCGTCTTCGGCTTGGTGTCGGTGGTCATGATGGCGTGGGAGGCGTCGGTGCCGGCTTCGGCGGTGGCGGCAAGAGCCTCATGGGCACTCTTGGCACCAGCCAGCACGTTGTCCAACGGCAGCAGTTCACCGATGAGACCGGTGGAGCAGACAGCCACATCATTCGGTTCGGCGCCGATGAGCCCGGCGACCGTTTCCGCGGTGGCGACGGACTGGGCGTAACCGGCCTCGCCGGTGCAGGCGTTGGCACCGCCGGAGTTCAGAATCACGGCCTTGACGTGACCGTCGGCGACGACCTTACGGCTCCACTGCACCGGGGCGGCACAGAAACGGTTCGAGGTGAACACGCCTGCAGCCGCGTCGAGCGGGCCGTTGTTGACCACGAGGGCCAAATCCTTCTTGCCTTCGACGGATGAAATACCAGCCGCCACGCCGGCGGCGGAGAAACCTTGTGCAAATGTAACGCTCACGGTGCTACTCCGATCTTGGTCAGGCCCGCGTCTTCCGGCAGGCCTAGTGCGATGTTCAGTGATTGGACCGCTTGTCCGGCGGTACCACGGTTGAGGTTGTCGATGGCGGCAAAAGCGTAGATGCGGCCGGCCTTGCGGTCGGTGACGACCTGCAGGTGGGCTGCGTTGGATCCGATGATGTTGCCGGTGGCGGGCAGCGTGCCCTCGGGCAGCAGCACCATGAAGTCCTGACCTTCATAGGCCTTGGACCATACGGCGCGAATCTCCTCATCGCTCAGTGTCTTGGCCTTGTCCGTCATGCGGGCGGACACGGTGGCGAGGATACCTCGGGACATGGGGGCGAGAATCGGTGTGAAGCCGAGCGTGAATTCGCTGGCTTCGGCCGCGCTCTTGCCGGCCGCGTGGGCGAAGTTCTGCAGGATTTCGGGAATGTGGCGGTGCTTGCCGCCCACCGAATACGGCAGGGCGGATTGCAGGGCCTCGGCGGCAAGCAGGTTGGTGCGCTTGAGATTCTTGCCGGCACCCGAGTATCCGACGACCAGATCGGCCACGATATCCTGCGATTCAACCAGTCCTTCGGCGATGCCGGGCTGGAGGGCCAGCGTGGTGGCGGTGACGTTGCAGCCAGGACCTGCGATGCGCTTGGTGCCAGGAAGCGCCGCACGCTGGCGGGTGTAGGAGCCGTCCGCAGCTTTGCCGGTGATGAGCTCGGGCATGCCGTAGGTCCAATGCTCATAGAAATCGCCGCCGTAGAACTCATCCCAAGCGGCCTGTTCTTCGAGGCGATGGTCGGCGCCCAAATCCACAACCACGGCATTCGGATCGAGCTGCGAGGCGAGCTTGCCCGAAGCACCGTGCGGCAGTGCGAGGATGATAACGTCATGCCCGTTCAGCACTTCGGGCGTGGTATCTTCAACGACCAGATTGGCCAGTTGGGGAATATGCGGCATGTGCTTGGCCATCGACTCCCCCACTGAGGAATGGCCTGCCACGCAGGTGATGTCGAAGTCGGGGTGCGCGGCCAGAATGCGCAGCGCTTCACCGCCGGCATAGCCCGTGGCACCGGCCACGGCCACTGTATATTTCGCCATACTCATCTCTTTTCACTGATGTGTCTTCGGATGAGTATACGCGATTATGCAGACTATTGCATATTTATGCAGTGGGTGTGTTGGTATGTGAACGCTACTTATGCGGAGATGGAGTCGGAGGAGGAGCCGGTGCCGCCGGTCAGTTGCTGGAGGGCTTCCTGGTAAAGGCTCATGGCGTCATAGCCATTGAAGGCCATCCAGATGACGGCGATGGTGTACAGCACGTTGATTACCACGGCGGCCACGGCCAAACCGAAGCCCTTCATATGGAAAGTGCGCGTGCGCCACATTGCCACCGCGCCCATCAGTGCCGAGAGCACTGGCACCGGGAAGAACAGGGCGAGGATAAAGGAGATGATCGCATACGAATCCCAGTGCCCGTAGAGTGGGTTCTGGTTTGGATCGTTCAGGTCGATGCCGTGGTAATAATGCGGCTGGTGAGGCTGACCGTTCGGCTGTTGACCATACGGCTGGCCCTGCATGCCCGGGTACCCGCCCGGATATGCGCCCGGACCGGACTGTTGGCCGCCTTGAGCGTACGGCCAGCCGCCCGCCTGCTGATTGCCGGGCCACGCCGGCTGCTGACCATACGGCTGGCCAGCCTGCTGAGATTGTGCCGCGCCACCGTTATCGCCAGCGGCTGCGGCGGAATCCTTCTTAGTATCCGGCTCGGGAGCGCCATAAATATACGGGTTGTAATTCGGCCCGTATTGGCCAGACATAGCACCATATTCAGGCTGCTGGTACTGCCCGTATTTCGGCTTGTCCTGCTCCGCTTGGCTCATGGCGCTCCTCGATTCGGATGATTGGTTGGGTCAGGCGCGCAGCTGGGCGCCGATTTCGGCGGCCTCAGCCACGATGGCCTTGCGGATGGCGTCGCTGTCTTCGGCGGACAGCGTCTTGCTCGGCGAACGGAACACCACCGCATAGGCCAGGGACTTCTTGCCCTCGCCCACCTGTTCGCCGGTGAACACGTCGAACAGTTCGATGGATTCGAGGTTCGCGCCGACGGCCTTGCGAATCACGTTCTCAAGCTGGCCTGCGGTCACGGTCTCGTCCACGGTGAAGGCCAAATCCTGCTTGACCGGCGGGAACGTGGAGATCGGCTTGGCCTGGATGGGCTTGCCGGTCAGCGTGGCGAACAGCGCGGTGAGGTTCAGCTCGAAGGCCGCGGAATGGGCCGGGAAGCCGAGCGCCTCGTTGACGCGCGGGTGCAGTTCACCAACCCAGCCGGTGAAGACGTCGCCCACCATGACGCGGGCGGCGCGGCCGGGGTGCCATTGGACTGGCACATCGTCGGCGGCGGGCTGGTCGAGTTCGATTGCGGCACCGATACGGCCGGCGATGCGGCGCACGGCCTCGACGGCGTCGGACCAGTCGACCGGGCGCTTGCCGCCCATCCAGCCGTCGTCCTCGGCCAGACCGGTCAGGATGCCGGCCACATGGTCGGGCTGTTCGGGCAGACCGGCGTCAAGCGCGGCGAGCTGTTCGTCGGTGGGGCGCACGCCGCCGGGCAGTGCCGGGATGGCGGGCGCGTTCGGATCCCACAGGTAGACGTGGCCGAGCTCGTACAGGGACACGTTTTCGATGCCGCGGCGGATGTTGCGCTGCACGGTGGTGGCCAGGGTCGGCAGAATCTCGCGACGCAGGTACGGACGGTCGCCGTAGAGCGGGTTGGCGATCTCGACGCTGACCTTCTTGGTGGCTTCCGGGTCGAAGCCGAAGGCCTTGTAATCGTCGTCACCCACGAACGGGTAGCTCAGCGATTCGACCATGCCGAACTCGGCGAGCTCGTCCGCCACGCGACGGCGACGCTGCTGGTCCGGGGTCAGGCCCACCAGACCCTCGACCGGTGCCGGCGGCACGGTGATCGGAATCTGGTCGTAGCCGACCAGTCGGGCGATCTCCTCGACCAGGTCGCACGGCTCGTTCAAGTCCGGACGCCAGCTCGGCGCGGTTACGGCGAACTCACCGTTGCCGCCACCGGCCACCGTGCAGCCAATGTCGGTCAGGATGTCGGAGATGCGGTTGATGTCCACGTCGAGGCCGGCTACGCGGGCCACTTCGGAGGCCTTGAAGTGGATGGCCTTGGCGCGCGGCGTGTTGTTCACGTCGTTCGGGTGTTCGCTGGGCTCGCCGTTGCCGTACTTGGCCATGAGTTCGGCGGCCATCTGGGTGGCGGCAGGCTGCAGCGCGGTGTCGACGCCACGTTCGAAGCGGCGGGAGGCCTCGGATGGAATCTTGTGGCGACGGGCCGAACGGGCGATGGTCACCTGATCGAAGTGCGCGGCCTCCAGAAGAATGTTCTTGGTGTCGGCGGTCACTTCGCCATACAGGCCGCCCATCACACCGGCAAGGCCGAGGATGCGCGAGCCGCGTTCGCCGTTCGGCGAATCGGTGATAAGCAGATCTTCGACGCTCAGGTCATGTTCCTTGCCGTCCAGGGTGGTGAGTTTCTCACCCTCGTTGGCGCGGCGCACGACAATCGGGCCTTCGAGCTTGTCGAGGTCGTAGGCGTGCATCGGCTGGCCGAGGTCAAGCATCACGTAGTTGGTCACGTCCACGGCCAAGGAGATGGAGCGCATGCCGGCGCGGATCAGGCGGCGGCGCATCCAGTTGGGCGTGTGGGCGTTGGGATTGAAGTCCTTGACGATACGCGCGTAGTAGCGGTCGCAACCGGGCACGCCGTGAATCGGATTGTTATCGTCGATTTCAACATCGATGTCCACCGGGGTGCCGGGCTGGTAGTCAGCAGGTTCCGGGGCCTTCTCGTTGAGTGCCACGGCCGGATCGGTGTAGGCGGCACCGGTGGAGTGGTGGTATTCGCGGGCCACGCCACGGTAGGACAGCGTGTAGCCACGGTCCGGGGTGATGTTGATCTCAAGCAGAGGCTGGTCGAGGTGCAGCAGGTGCATGGCGTCCTGACCAGGCTTCAGAGCCTCGTATTCAGCCTCGGAGAAGCCATACTGACGCAGCAGGATGATGCCATTGTGGTTGTCGCCCAGACCCAGCTCACGTTCGGAGGCACACATGCCGTTGGAGATGTGGCCGTAGGTCTTGCGCGGTTCGATCTTGAAGTCGCCGGGCAGCACGGCACCGGGCAGGGTGACGACGACCTTTTCGCCGGCCTTCATGTTGGGCGCGCCGCAGATGATGCCGCGCGGCACCTTGTTGCCGTCTTCGTCGGTCTCGTTCCATTCGTCGCCGCAGTCCACGTGGCACCAGTTGATGGTCTTGCCGTTCTTCTGCGGTTCGGGGGTGGCGTCGACCACGTAGCCGACCACAATCGGGCCGGTCACCTGAGAGGAGTGAATCTCCTCTTCCTCAAGACCCACCTTGACAAGGTCCTTGGCGAGCTGTTCGTAGGTCAGGCCTTCGGGAACCTCGACATGGTCCTTGAGCCAATCGATATCGATCATAGGCATGGCTGAATCACTCCCCCATCACAAACTGTTCGGCGAAACGCACGTCACCTTCGACCAGGTCGTGCATGTCGTTGATGTCGCTGCGCAGCAGGAGCGTGCGCTCCATGCCGACGCCGAAGGCGAAACCGGTGTAGACGTCCGGGTCGATGCCGGCGGACTTCAGCACGTTCGGGTTCACCATGCCGCAGCCGCCCCACTCGAGCCAGCCGGGGCCGCCCTTCTTGTCGGGGAACCACAGGTCGAGTTCGGCGCTCGGTTCAGTGAACGGGAAGTAGCTCGGGCGCAGGCGCGTCTTGGCTTCAGGGCCGAACATGGCGACGGCGAGCTTGTCCAGCACGCCCTTCAGGTCGGCCATGGTCAGGTGCTTGTCGACGGCGAGGGCTTCGCACTGGTGGAACACCGGAGTATGGGTGGCGTCCAGCTCATCGGTGCGGAACACGCGGCCCGGGGACGCGATGTACAGCGGCACTCCACGGGTCAGGAGGGCACGGACCTGATCGGAGGAGGTCTGCGTACGCACCACCATGTTGGAGCCGACGAAACCGGCGGCGTCCTTGGCTTGATTGCCCTTGACGTAGAAGGTGTCCTGCATCTGGCGGGCCGGATGGTCCGGGCCGAAATTCAGGGAGTCGAAGTTGTACCATTCGGCTTCGATTTCCGGGCCGGAGGAGATCTGCCAGCCCATGGAGATGAAGAAGTCCTCGACGTCCTCCATCAGCTTAGGCAGCGGGTGACGGGCGCCCAGAGGCTTACGGCTCACCGGCAGCGTCATATCCACGGTTTCGGCGGCAAGCGCGGCCTTCTCGGCGGCTTCCTTGAGCTCGACCTCCTTGGGACCATAGGCGCGGCCGAAGTCGGCGCGCAGCTTGCCCATGAGCTTGCCGGCTTCCTTCTTCTGGTCGGCGGGCAGGGAGCCAATGGCCTTGCTGGCCTTGGTCATCGCCGAATCGGCACCTGCGTACGTTGTCTTGATGGCCTTGAGCTCCTCCAGGTTGGAGGCGTTCTGGATTTTCTCGATGCCCTCGGCAACCTCAGCGGTCACCTGGTCGGCGTCGAACACCATTTGTTCTGCCACGAGAACCCTTTCGTCTGATGTTTTCTCAGCGTTTCACAGCGTTTTTACCGGTTTCACATTCTTTCAACATGACCCGACATAGACAGCGACATCAGCATCACCGCGGCCGAGGTGCCGAGGTTCAGCGATTCGGCCTTGCCATAAAGCGGGATGGAGACGATGCGGCCGCAGCGCGTGAGGATGTCCGGTTCCAAGCCACGCGCCTCATTGCCGAACAGCACGGCTTTCGGAGCCTCGACCGCCGCCTTGTCCGCCAGTACTGCGGGCAGGCTTTCCGGCTTGCGTTCTTCGGTGCCGTATACGTCGGCGGCCCAGACGTCCATATTATGGTCGCCTGTCCAGGTGAAGAATTCGTCGGTGCTCATGGCGAGTACCGGCAGATGGAACAGGGAGCCTGCGGTGGAGCGGATGACCTTGGGGTTCAGCACGTCCACGCAGTCGTCCACGAAGATTACGGCGTCGCAGCCGGCCGCATCGGCCGCACGGATCACGGTGCCGGCGTTGCCCGGGTCGCGCACCTGCCAGAAGGCGGCAATCTGCGGGGCCCGACCGTTCTTGCCAAGTTCGACGTCATCGGCTCCGGCGTGCATGGACTCGGCATTGCCGACGGCCGCGATGCCTTGGGCGTCCGGACTGATGCGGCGCATCACGTCGCCGGTGCAGTAGTGCACATAAATCGTGGCATCCTGCGAGGTTTCGACGATCTTCTCCAACGTGGAGGAGATGATACGCGGATGTTCCAGCGCCTGCGAAACCTCTACATACAGGTCCTGCACCACGTCCGGCCGCCAAGTGACGGCCTCGCGCACGGATTGCGGGCCTTCGATAAGAAAACGGCCCGAACGTTCGCGGCCTTTGGCGCGGGTCAGATCGGCGATGCGGCGCACGCGGTCGGATTTCGGATTATCAAGAATCTGGGCGTTGATGGGCATAGCCACTACCCTACTGCCGGGTCATTACGTCAGTCGCGAGACTGAGGGTGGTCGAGGCTGGAACCACCCCAGTCGGCTACGCCGACAGCCCCCGCCAGCGGGGGCATCATAAGGCGTTCAGACACCTTGAAAGGCACTGTGCTAATCTGTCGCCTTTCAGACACCCTGAAAGGCACTGTGCCAGTCTGCCGCCTTTCAGACACCCTGAAAGGCGAAGTGCCAATTCCCGGTGCCGACGGCTACGCCTATGGAGGCCAGCGGGACGGCCAGACAGATGACGTAGAAGATCCAGTCGATAGGCTTCAGACGCGAGATGCGGGCTTGGGAACGTGGGGCGCCGGAGCCGAAGCCGCGCGCTTCCATGGCGGTGGCAAGTTTGGTGGCACGCCGGATGGAGAGCACCAGCAGTCCGAACGCTTGGGAGAGGGCACGGGCGATGGCGTTACCGTCACCAAGGCCGCGCGAACGCTGGGACAAGCCGAGTGCGCGCCAATCTTCCTGCAGCAGCGTAAACATGCGCAATCCAGCCAATCCGCCGTATACGAATCGCGGTGAGAAGTGCAGAATCTCAACCAGACCGTCCGCCAAATCAGTGGGATCGAGGCCCAAGGCCAGAATCACGCCGGGTACGGCAATGGCCGCCACCCTGATAGCCGTGGCGATGGCCAGATTGATGGATCCCTCGCTGATCACAATCCAGCCACCCTGCCACAGGATCTCGCCCGAGGTGCGGCCGTAGAGGAACACGGAGATAAAACTGCCGGCGGCGGCGATCCATACCGGCCAGGTCTTACGGCATATGGTCCACGGAGCCACGCCACCAATCCACAGCAGCACGAATTCGATGCCGAGCGCCGTGGATGCGGATACCGCATCCAGACTGATGAACATCGGAATGCACAGCAACAGCGCACCGATGATGCGACTGACCGCGTTGATGCGCGCGATGAACCATGAGGGCGATGAGGCTTTGACCGGCTCCACGCGCGTTTCCTGCGGGCTGACGGTTACCACGTCACTCATGCCTTCGCCTCCTCGAACATCACACGTCGTGCGCCCAGCGCATCCACCAGCGCCTCATCGTGCGTCACCATGATCACGCACGAGCCTTGGTCGCGGATGGCGGCGATCAGCTTGACCATTTCATTCCACGTACTGAAATCCTGTCCGAATGTCGGCTCGTCCATCACCAACACTTTGGGTGCGGCGGCCAGCATGGAGGCCACGGACAGTCGCCGCTTCTCCCCGCCAGACAAGGTGTACGGGTTGGCTTTGGCGAAGCGCGTGAGATTCATCTGCTCAAGCATGCGGTCGGCGGTCTGATAAGCCTCGTCTTGGCTCTGCCCCATCGACTTGGGGCCGATGGATACCTCGTCACGCACAAAGTTGGCAGCGAACTGGTGTTCGGGCTCCTGGAACACCATGCCGATACGGCCCAGCAGTTCCTTGCTTTTCCAGTCGATCGGCTCACGCCCGGCATGCGCGGGCTTGAGGTTGTCGGCGATGAGCACCTTGCCGGCGATAGGCTTGAGTAGCCCGGCCAAGGTCAAGGCCAAGGTCGATTTGCCCGCGCCGTTCGGACCCATCAGAGCCGTTACTTCGCCGGGATAAAAATCCAGATTGATACCAACGCCAAGAGCGGCCCCACGGCCAAAGCTTAAGTTCTCGGTGCTGAGCACCGGCGCATCGTGCGCAGACTCCTGCTTCGGTGAGTAATCGGGAATCGCACGGCCCGGCACCCACGCGCCACCGGCGGCCAACACGTCGCCCATCTCGGCGAACACCTCGTCCGGCTTGCCGTCGGCAATGACCGCACCCGTGGGCGAACTTGCATCGGGTCGGCCGAGCACAATCACGCGATCGACCAGATCGAGCCATACATCGATATGATGTTCGACCACAACCATGGTCTGTCCGGTGGCCTCGATGACCTTTTTGACCGCGTCATGCACTTCGACCACGCCTTCGGGATCGAGGTTGGCGGTCGGTTCGTCCAACAACAGCAGACCGGGCTTCATAGCCAGCACGCCGGCCAACGCGAGACGTTGACGCTGACCGCCGGACAGATGGCGGGTGGACCGATCCAGTTCGAGTCCGCCGAGTCCCACCATATCCAATGATTCGCGCACTCGCTGCCAAATCTCCTCGCGCGGCACGTTGAGGTTTTCGCAGCCGAAGGCCGCGTCATCGCCCAGTCGTTCAAGAATGATCTGCGAGTCCGGGTCCTGAAGCACCAGTCCCACGCGACCTCGCGCCTCGCGCGCATCGACGCCATCGATGGTGAGCGAGCCCTCCTGCTCGCCTTCCTCATCGCCGCCAAGTACGCCTGCGAGACCGGCCATCATCGTGCTTTTGCCCGCGCCCGAAGCACCGAGCAGCAACACACGTTCACCTGGCCGGATGGTGAAATCGACGGCACGCAACGCGAAGTCCTTACGCGTGGCGTGCCGCCATCCCCAGCCGCTGGCCTCTACCGCAGCCGGATTAATCTGCATCAGACGCGCGCCTTGCTGCGGCCGGATTCAAAACGCTCCAGAGCACCGGTGACGGCGAGCGCACGAGACAAGTACCAGACCACCACGCCGGCGATCACGACGCCGGAGATGATGGAGCCCACCAGATACCAAGTGACGCGCAGGCCGTTCCAGCCCGGGTTGGTGGCCCAGTAGTAGGCCCAGCAGCCCACGCCGGCGAGCGCACCGGACAGGATGGTGGTGCCGATGTTCCACTTCTTCCAAGCGAAGACGGCGAAGGCGATTTCGGCACCCAGACCCTGGATGATGCCGACGATCAGCGAGCCGCCGACACCCCACTGGTTGCCCAGCGTAAGCTCGAGGAAGGCGGCGAGGGTTTCGGCAAACAGTGCGGCACCGGGCTTGCGCACGATGATTGCGGCGAGCGGGCCGGCGAACAGCCAGAATCCGTTGAGCAGACCCTCGAAACCGGGGGTCACGCCCTCGAACAGGGCCAGCGGGGCGGAGCAGACAATGTCCCAGCCCCAGAAAATGACGCCGGATGCGACGGCGATGATTGCGGCGACGACGATATCGACGACGCGCCACTTGTAATTGGCTTTGGCCACAGCTTCAGTCATGAATGTGCCTTTCTTCTGCTCGTACGCAGGCCGAACATACATGGATATATGTACGCACATGATGCACATGTTCGTGGCCACGCGCAGGTTGGTTCAGGCACGGGTGGGTAAGAGCGACATTTCCGTGCGCCGGCATTATCCGGTCACGTTCCATCGGTCGAGACTATGAATCTCCTCTCAGCCGCCTAACGGCAGCTCCCGTGTCAACTCCCCGACTATAATGCAAGCCGCCGTCAAAGGCAATAGCCACATCCGTGACCTACCTGACGGCAGCTCGCCACCATTACCGATGCGGTTCGGTTACTTGCCGAGCTTGTCCAGCAGCAAAGCCTCGGTGATCACGTTGTTCTTGAGGCCGGGCAGGGAGATGGACTCATTGGGGCTGTGGGCGTTGGCCTTCGGGTCTTCGGGACCGGTGACCAGCACCTGAGCGTTGGGGAAAATGCGCTGCAGTTCGGGGATGAACGGAATGGAGCCGCCCTCGCCCTTGTTGATGGGCTCAACGCCGAAGGCCTCGGTCATGGCTTCCAGCGCGTCCTTGGTGGCCACGGCGGTCGGGTCCATGGCCCAGCCCATGCCGTTTTCGCCGCGTTCGACAGTGACCTTGGCGCCGAACGGCGCGTGGGATTCGAGGAATGCAGCCAGTGCTTCCTGCGCTTCTTCAGGGCGCTGGGTGGGCGCGGTGCGCAGCGACAGACGGAAGCGGGTCTCCGGGGCGATCACGTTGAAGGATCCCTCGACCGGGTGGGCGTCGAAGCCGATCACGGTCACGGACGGCTTGGTCCACAGGCGTGAGGCCAGCGAACCGGTGCCGGCGAACTCGTAACCGGCCACCACGCCGGAATCCTCGCGCACGGTGGTTTCGTCAAGGTCGCGTTGCAAACCGCCGATTGGCTCTTCCGCGGCCACGCCGGGCACGGCCAGATCGCCGTTCTCGTCGTACATGGAAGCGATGAGCATGGCGGCCAACGTGTTGGAGTCAAGAATCGGGCCGCCGTACTGACCGGAGTGCACCGGGTGCTCAAGGCCCTGCACGGTCACGTCCACGCAGGTGTTGCCGCGCAGCGAGGTGGTCAAAGAAGGAATGTCCGCCGACCAGTTGCCGGAATCGGCCACGATAATCACGTCGGCGGCGAATTCGTCGCGGTGAGCCTCGATGAAGGGAATGAAGCTTGGCGAGCCCATCTCCTCTTCGCCTTCGATGAACACTTTGATATTGACGTTGAGGTCATCGCCCAAAGCCTTCAGCGCACCGGAGTGGATGGCGATGCCGCCGCCGTCATCGGCGGAGCCACGGCCGTAAAGACGGCCGTCGATTTCGGTGGCCACGAACGGGTCGGTGTTCCACTCGGCCGGGTCCGGAACAGGCTGCACGTCGTGATGGGCGTAGAGCAGCACGGTGGGGGCGTCCGGAGAAACGATATGCGAGCCGATGACCTCCCATGCGCCCGGAGTGCCGTCGGCATTGGAAGCCTGGACCACCTTGGCATCCACACCCACGAGGCGCAGTTCGTCTGCCACGAATTCAGCGGAGCGCTTCATTTGTTCGGCGGTGATGCCCTTGGCGGAGATCGACTGCAGCGCGACCTTTTCGGCCAGTACCTTGACTATGCGGTTCCAATCGGTTTCGACGCGCGAACGAATCTCGTCAGCGGTGAGCGTTGTCATGATGGTCCTCCTTTATATATGTGTGAGCGGCGTCATTGCAATGGCTGCGCCAGTGTACAAGTGTCTGAACGTCACCGTAACCTCAAAGCATGACATGGAATCCGTTTAGGAAAAAAGAAGAGGCCCAGGCTCCTGTTGAGCAGGCCCCGAAGAAGACCGCCGATCCTTCTGAGAAAAAAGGCCGTCCTACCCCGAAGATGAAGCAGGCTCAGGCCGCCGGTATCCGTCCGCTGGTTCCGGTGGACCGCAAGGCCAGCGCCAAGGCCGCCAAAGCCCGTCTGCGTGAGAAGGAGAACGCCGAGTACGAGGCGATGCAGAAGGGCGATATCAACCACATGCCCAAGGCGGAACGCCTGCCTTGGCGTATCTACATCCGTGATTATGTGGATGCCCGTTTCAACCTTGGCGAATGGTTCATCCCGGTGGCCTTCGCGATTCTGATCGTCTCCATGTTCGTCACTTCTTTGATGCAGAACCAGTGGGCTTCCATCATCATGATGGCGCTTATGTACGGTTACCTGATTGCCGTGATCATCGACGTATGGCTGATGTGGCGCAAGCTCAAGGCCAAGCTCATCGCCAAGTACGGCGAACAGTCCGTGTCCAAGGGCTCCCGCTCCTTCTCCTACGCTTGGAGCCGTTCGATTCAGATGCGTCGTTGGAGGCTTCCCAAGCCGCGTTACCCGAAGCGCGGTCACTGGCCGGCGGACTGATTGTCCATATATACTCTGGCTCCCCTCGTTGAGGGGCTGAGCCGTAAAGAAAACAGTCCAGTGGACTGTTTTTAGGCGAAGTGGCGGCGATAGCCACATATGGCTCCCTAGCATGGGAGCCATACTTATATGCACCAAGGAGGCAATCATGAGCGAACAGTTTGATCTGGTCATCATCGGGGCCGGCCCCGGCGGCTATTCCACAGCCCTGCGCGCCGCCGAACTCGGCATGAAAGTGGCACTCATCGAGCGTGACGCCACCGTGGGCGGCACCTGTCTCAACCGTGGCTGCATCCCCTCCAAGGCGCTCATCACCGCCACCCACACCATCGACACCGTGCACCGTGCGGCCGAACTCGGCGTCAACGCCTCGGTGAATGGCATCGACTTCGGCACGCTGCGCGACTATCGCCTGCGCGTGGTCAAGACGATGGTGGGAGGACTGGCCGGACTGCTGGCCCATCGCGGCATCACCGTGTTCCGAGCCAATGCCGCGTTCCATGCGGATGAGATCGCTCCAGCAACTTCCAACCACATCGTCCACCTCGTTCCCTCCCCCGACCAAAGCGACATCCTCACCTATCACAAGGCCGATGTCCCCGAACCCAGCGGCCCCACGATGGACCTCACGGCCACGAACATCGTCATCGCCACCGGTGCCAAGCCACACCCATTGCCCGGCAACCCGTTCGCCGGCGCCCTCATCGATTCCACACAGGCGCTGGAAGTCAACGAATTTCCCTCTTCGGCGGTGATTATCGGCGCCGGGGCCATCGCCCTTGAATTCGCCTCGATGTGGAACGCCGCCGGTTCGAAGGTGACCCTGCTGATTCGCAAGGACCGCGTGCTCTCAGTCTGGGACCGGAGAGCCGGCACCACGCTGACCCGTGAGCTCAAACGTCATGGCGTGAACATCATCACCCGCGCCAGCGTCACCCATGTGGACACCGGCGCGAACCTTGGTGCCACCGTGCACTACACGCGCGAAGGCCAGGACGGCGAACAGAGCGTTTGGGGCGAAATCGCCCTTGTCGCCATCGGGCGTGACCCGATCACCGACCCAGCATGGGGCGTGACGATTGATGACCACGGACATGTCGCCACGGATGCGTACGGTCGCACCGACAAACCGGGCGTATGGGCGGTGGGCGACGTGACGGCCGGTCACGCACTGGCGCATCGTGCTTTTGAGCAAGGCATCGTCATCGCGGAGACCATCGCCGGACTCAATCCCAAGCCGGTGGACGAAGCCACCGTGCCGCAAATCGTGTTCTCCTTCCCCGAAGCGGCGTCGGTCGGGCTCACCGTCGAACAGGCGCAGGCGAGAGAGGATCTCATTGAAATCAAGGAGACCAACTATCCGATGCTGGCGAACGCGCGCATGCTGATGAGCGGCACGGCCGGTTCACTGACCATCGTCTCCGGCTGCGACGCGGCCAACCCGGACACCCCGCGCGTGCTCGGCGTGCACATGGTCTCCCAGATGGCCTCCGACATCATCGCCGAAGCCGAACAGCTGGTCGGCAACCATGTGCCGCTCGCCGACGCAGCCCGCCTCGTTCACCCGCATCCCACGTTCAGTGAAACGCTCGGCGAGGCGCTGCTCAAGGCCGACGGACGGCCGTTACACACACGCTGAGACCAACCAGCACAAACAAGTTCGGACCAGCGCACCTGATAAGATGCTGTCTAGTGTGTTTCGTCCCAACAAAGGAAGAAGTGATGGCGGAAAAGGACGCGAAGCCGAAGAAGCAGAGCACAATCAAGCAGATCATCCAGATCTACAAGTACACGGCTAAGGAAGACAAGGCCCTGCCGTGGCTTGAGGCCGGTGCTTTCCTGCTGCCTGTAGTCGTGATGATCATCATCGGTCTGATTGCCAAGTGGACCTGGCTGACCTGGATCTTCACCATGATCACCGCCATCATGCTCGGCATGCTACTGGCCACCATGATGCTCACCCGCCGCGCGGATGCAGTCGGCTACAAGCAGATTGACGGCAAGCCTGGTGCCGCCATCGGCGTGCTGAGCAACATGCAGAAAGCCGGCTTTAACTTCCCGCAGGAACCGGTGTGGATCGACCCGAAGACCAAGGATGCCATCTGGCGCGGCACTTCGATGAACGGCATCTACCTGATCGGCGAAGGCGAATACGGTCGCATCATGAAGGCGATGGATCGTCAGGAACACGATATCAAGGGCGTCACCGCCGGCTCCTCCATTCCGGTGTACCGCATCTCCGTGGGCCACGGCCCCAAGCAGGTGCCACTGGACAAGCTGCGTAGCACGGTGACCAAGTCCAAGAGCTATGAGCCCACGAACCACAAGAACGCACTGATCGCCAAGATTCATCCGCGTCGTCGCTTCCTGCTGACCAAGGCCGAGATGGAAACGCTGAACGATCGTCTGCGCACGCTGCAGGCCAAGAAGGGTTATGCCATCCCCAAGGGCATGGACCCGAACCACCCGCAGAAGATCTCCCGCCGCGCGATGCGCGGTCGCTGATCGGCAGCACACCACCAAATCGCACAGAAGCCCCGGAATCCGTTCAATCGGTTCCGGGGCTTCGTCATATGTCTCATAATCGCGTCCACATACATCCACCTACATCACCTGTCAATACCCACTGTCCACGTTGCGGACATCTCTATCTACTCCCCCGATAGCCTCCGTTTCCATTCTGTAATGATGTTTCGTTGAAATAACGCGCCTGCGCGATTGTCGGCCACAGTCACGAAACATTCTCGTAACCCAAGTTTCGAGCCGGCGAAACGCGCGATTTTACGATGGATACCGTTATATCTCATACGAAAGGAGCGGTCCCGTGACCGAGCTCAAGTCCAAGGAAGACGTCGAGGCCCTTATCAACAAGGAAGGCATCGAGTATGTCTCCGTCCGTTTCACCGATCTTATCGGCGTTCAGCAGCACTTCACCGTGCCGGCTAGCGAATTCCTGAAGGACGCTTTCACCGACGGCATGCCGTTCGATGGTTCCTCCGTTCAGGGCTTCCAGGCCATCAACGAGTCCGACATGAAGCTGGTCCCGGACGTTGAGACCTCTTTCGTTGACCCGTTCCGCAAGCACAAGACCCTTGACGTGGCCTTCTCCATCGTCGACCCGCTGACCGACGAGCCGTACTCCCGCGACCCGCGTCAGGTCGCCGGCAAGGCCGAGGCCTACCTGAAGTCCACCGGCATCGCCGACACCGCATCCTTCGCTCCTGAGGCCGAGTTCTTCATCTTCGACAAGGTCCGCTTCGAGAACGGCATGAACCGCTCCTTCTACGAGGTCGACTCCATCGAAGCTCCGTGGAACTCCGGCGTTGACGTTGAGGAAGACGGCACCCCGAACATCGGTTTCAAGAATCGCGTCAAGAAGGGCTACTTCCCGGTTCCGCCGATTGACCACACCCAGGATCTGCGCGACGATATGGTCGCCAACCTGCAGAAGGTCGGCCTGATCCTCGAGCGTTCCCACCACGAGGTCGCCGGCGCTGGCCAGCAGGAGATCAACTACCGCTTCAACACCCTGCAGCACGCAGGCGATGACCTGATGAAGTACAAGTACGTCGTCCACGAGACCGCCGCTCTGGCCGGCAAGGCTGCGACCTTCATGCCGAAGCCGATCGCCGACGACAACGGCACTGGCATGCACTGCCACCAGTCCCTGTGGAAGGACGGCAAGCCGCTGTTCTACGACGAGAAGGGCTACGCTGGTCTGTCCGATCTGGCTCGCTGGTACATCGGCGGTCTGATCAAGCACTCCTCCTCCGTGCTGGCCTTCACCAACCCATCCCTGAACTCCTACCACCGTCTGGTCCCGGGCTTCGAGGCTCCGGTCAACCTGGTGTACTCCGCTCGTAACCGTTCTGCCGCCATCCGTATTCCGCTGGCCGGCACCTCCCCGGCTGCCAAGCGCATCGAGTTCCGCGCTCCGGATCCGTCCTGCAACCCGTTCCTGGCCTTCTCCGCTCAGCTGATGGCTGGCCTGGACGGCATCCTGAACCACATCGAGCCGCCGGAGCCGGTCGACAAGGACCTCTACGAGCTGCCGCCGGAAGAGCACGCTGGCATCAAGCAGGTGCCAAGCTCCCTGGCCGAGGCTATGGACGCCCTGGAAGAGGACCACGACTTCCTCACCGCCGGCGACGTGTTCACCGACGACCTGATCGAGACCTGGATTGGCCTCAAGCGCGACGAGATCGACCAGGCTCGCCTGGCCCCGACCCCGCTCGAGTACGAGCTCTACTTCCACATCTGAGTTTGAGAGCTTAGCCACGTTGGAATTCCCATTGCTCTTCCCTCGTGGGAGTCTAATGGGAGTCATTCAGCGTAACTAGAAAGAACCTCGTGAAATTCGTTTCACGAGGTTCTTTTTTGTATGTTGCGTTGTGTGTTATGCGATGTGTGTTGCTCCTGGAATATTCCAGGGGCGGGCCGCTACTTAGTCTCCCAACGCTCCTTGAGTACATAGGCGGCGGCTTTGGGCTGACGGTCGCGAGTGAAGACGTCCTTCTTGTTGCCGTCGACGCGCATGATACCTTCACCGGTTTGGAAGTCGCAGAGGTTCCATACCTGCTCGCCCACCACTGCCTCGAACATGTCGAACACTTCGTGCTGCATGGTGAGGTACTCGCATTGGTACTCTTCACTCCATTGCATGCTCGGCAGCTTGTGCACACCGGCATCGGTGTCCGCACCGTATTCGGTGAACAGAAACGGCTTGTTGGGTTCGGTGTTCATCCATTGGTTCATCTCGTTGATGAAGGCCTTCTTGGCTCCGATGAGCTGATACCCATCTTGCACATACCAGCCGTAATACCGGTTCAGGCAGATGACATCCGCGAACTGATGGCACTTGTCTTTGCCTCCGGCGGCCATCAGCAGATTGGTGTAGGTCAGCGGGCGATGCTGCGGATCGAGCGTGCGCGCGTAATCGAATATCTCCTTGAAATACGGCACGGCCGCCTCGGATTGGAGTCGTTGGCGGCGTCGATGAAATTCCAAGCGCCGGAGGCCCCGGCATTCTTTTCGTCGAAGGGGACAATTCAGAACACAACTGCCGACACAATCGTCAGGGAGGCCAGCGAGAACAGCGTGCTTACGAGCACGAAGCCGACCGCATACTCGGGCATGTTGTTCTTGCGACCGGTGAACATGGCGATGGTGGTCATGGTCGGCAGTCCGGCGATGACCGTGATCATCAGCACCATGTCATGGGTGATCGGCAGTTGCGGCAATGCGCCGGTCAGCGCGGTCAGTAGCGCGTAGAAGGCGAGCGGGAATGCGATCATCTTGGCGACTAGGCCAGCATAGAGTTCGTAGCGTTTGAGGACGCCCCACCACTTGGTCAGCGCGAACAGGCCGCCCAAGTAGATTAGCGACATCGGCGTGGCCATATTGCCGATGGTGTGCAGCGGCTTCAGGATGATGTCCGGCACCTTGACGCCGAGCAGAATCAGAATCAGGGCGAGCATCACGCCGACGAAGGCGGGATTGACGAATCGTTTAAGCAGGCCGAGGACGCGGGTGCCTGGCGAGGGGCGGACGATGGCCGGAGAACCACCGTTTGCGGCATTGCTCGCCGAACCAGCATTGCCCACCGAACCGACGCCGTTCACCGAACCGTTCACGACCGCACCTCGCGCGCCAATCGCGTTGCCGCCAGTCGTTTCGTCGACCGGCTCGCACAGCCATACGCCGTACGTCCAGAGCAGCGTTTGGTCGATGATCGACATCAGCGCCACGTAAATCGCGCCGTTCTGCGGCCAAAGTGCCATAATCAACGGAATGCCGATGAATCCGGCGTTGCCGAAAATAAGCGACGCCTGAAATACATGGCTACGCGAACCTTTGAGCCGCAACAGTTCGGCGACCAGCCAGAACACCAGGATGAGCAGCGCGTACATCACGGCGGTCAGCAGCATCACGCCCCAGTTAGAGGCAAGCTGCGCGCGGTCCGCACCATCGACGGCGTTCGAAAACACAAGCACGGGGATGAGCACGTTGAGCAGCAACGAGCACATGCCGTCCAACGCCGTCTGACCGTAGAATCGAAGCCTCACACATCCATACCCGACCATCAGCATGATCAGAAATCCGACTAACTGGCCAATCATGACGCCGAACTGCCCCATGCACACTCCTCTCGCTCGCGTTCCCGTGCTTTTCTGTCACTGGTTCATATAGGCAGCCATCTGGACAGGCTCGGCGGCACACGCATCAGTATGTTCGATACCACCACATGCCAATCCACTTCTCGTTCAACCGTTCCCCGTGCTAATGCGCCGCCGGCCACCCCGTGTTGCCGGTGCTGCGCGAGCACCATTACACGTATTGCATTCCGGTGATCAGCGGGCGCAACGTGTGGGTCGGCGCGAACGTGTCGATTCTGCCGGGAGTGACCATCGGCGACAATTGCGTGATTGGCGCCGGTTCGGTCGTGACACATTCCATCCCCGCCAACTCCGTCACCTACGGCGCGCCCTGCGAGGTCGTGCGTGAAATCGGCGACAAGGACCGCGAGTATTTCTACAAAAATCGCAAGCTCGACGTGTGGGAGTGAGCTTTCGCGCTACTGCTCTTTGAGCTTAAAACGCTCACTGAATTGGCGGTCGCGCCAGTAGTAGACGTCGTCGCGTTCGTTGATTTCGCGAATTACCTTGCACGGGCTGCCATAGGCGACCGTGTTGGCGGGGATGTCCTTGGTGACCAGCGAGTTGGCGCCAATGACCGCGTTGTCCCCGATGGTGCCCCCGGGCAGCACGGTGACATTCGCGCCGATCCAGACGTTCTCGCCGATGTGGACTGGCAACGAATACTGGGCACCCTGATAGCGCAGGTCCGGACGCACGGGATGGCCGGTGGCTACAAGCGTGACGTTGGGGCCGATCATGGTGTGGGATCCGATGAAGATCTCACCATCGTCCACCAGCGTCAGGTTGAAGTTGGCGTAACAGCGCTCGCCCCAATAAGTATTGCAGCCCCAGTTCGCATACACCGGGCATTCGAGGTACAGACCCTCCCCCGCCGCGCCGAAGAACGCCTGCATGAGTTCGGTACGGCGCTTCGGGTTGGTCAGCGGCGTGGCGTTGAGTTCGAGCTGGAGATCACGCTGGGCGGCCTGCAGATCAAAAAAGCCGTCCACATCATCCGGCAGGTAGACCTCGCCAGAGAACATAAGCGCCATTTTCTCGCGCGTCGCATCATCGATAATCGGCTTGGCGATCGGCTTGTCTTCGGTCATCATTGGCTCCTGTTCGGCGTTTTGGCGATTGTGTCGGTCGAACTATTCTGTCACAGACTCGTTTTCGACACCCAGCATCGAGCGCAGCCAGTCAAGTTCGGCGGCAATCTCGGCGTCATGCACGGCGATGATGCCACGGCGATAGGGGTCGTCGATCTGCTCGGTGGAGAGCGGATTGCCGGCGTCACAGGCATCACCGTCAAGGCTGGCGCCACCGTGCAGGTCATCGACCGCAACCCGGACAAGGCCGCAGCAGCAGCGGCTGAAGGCGTCACCAATCAGACCCCATGGACCAGCGGTTTTAAGGTTGTCAAGTAAGCGGCATATCGCAGCGAATCATTCTCAATAAGAAAAGTGTGAGGCAAACGCACAATATCACTCAATCGCGCATTCGCGGGAATAGCATCAAACAGCCATTTCTTGGATTCAGATGTGCGATTGGCACCGTGCGGGCCTCACACTTTTCTTATTGAGAACGATTCGCCGTGCAGTCAAGCCCTCCATCCACCCAAAAAGGACTCGCTTTTGGCCGCGTCGTCGCGGTAGGCCTTGCCGAACTCGTCAATAAGCCCATGGAATTCCTGCAAATCCTTGACGCTGAGGCTCGCATCCAGCACCACGGGCGAATAGGCCTTGTGGAATGCCAGATAGCCGGTTGGCACATCAAATCCAAGGAAGGCGAATAGTCGGCGAGCATAAGTATCGGCCACGAATGTGCGGCGCGAAAACACATATAGCATCAGGTCGTCGGCCGTTTCGCCCCCGATACCGAATAATCCGAGCAATTCGGTCCGCAATTCGGCGTCGGGAATATCTGCCGCGCCCTCAGGCGAGGCTCCGCAACGCTCCACATACCATCGGCTCAGTGACTGTACCGTCTTGGATTTGTTGACATAAAAGCCGGACGGGCGAATAAGTTCCTGCAGATGCGCTGGCCCCATAATCGCCAGCTTATGGGGTTCGAGCACACCCTCCGCGTTCAACGCCGCAAGCGAACGATTCACATTGCCCCACGCCGTATTCTGCGTCAGCACCGCGCCCACCATAATCTCGAATGTGGTTTCAGCCGGCCACCATCCGGTCGGGCCAAGGGCGGCAGCCATGGTGCGGTACAGCGATTCGATATACGCGGGAGAAGGAACGCCCGGCACCCGCTTTGCACTTCGATTATTCATAGTTGCCATCTACCATTCACCGCAATTCATGCAGGATTCGCCGCATGAACGGGATAGTGACTAGGAATGTCAGCACGTCGGACACCGATTGCGCCATTTCCACGCCGAGCACGCCGAACATCATCGGCAGAATCAGTACGATCGGTGCCAAAAACAGACCTTGTCGGCACAGGGCCAGGAATGAGGCGATGCCGGTGCGGCCCATGGTCTGGGTCATCATATTGCCCATCATGTTGAAGCCGTTGAGAATCACCGTGCAGCATTGGATGTGCAGCGCGGCCACGCCCACCGCCACCACGGCCGGGTCGGAGCGGAAGATCTCGACCAGTTGCGGTGCGAACACCCACAGCAACACCGCCAACACCACGAGCACGCAGGTGGCGAGCCGCACGCAGAACCAGTACCCTTCTTTGACGCGCGCGAACAGGCCGGCACCGTAGTTGTAGCCGCACACCGGTTGGAAACCTTGGCCGAGGCCGACGATCACCGAGTTGGCGCCCAACATAATGCGCATCACAATGGCCATGCCGGCGATGGCCGCATCGCCGAACGGATTGGCGGCAATGTTCACGCAGGTCACGGAAATCGAACCGGCGCCTTGGCGGATCAGCGAGGGCAGGCCACCGCCGGCCACTTCGCGCATGAGCAGCACATCCGGCCTGCAATTGCGCAGGGACAGTTTCATCACGCCGAATTTGCGGCTCATTGTGGTCAGAATCGTGAAGCTCACCGTCTGGCAGATGGCGGTGGCCAGGCCGGCACCAAAAATTCCGAGGTGCAGCACGAAGATAAACAACGGCGCGAGCAGGAAATTCAGCAATGCGCCCGAAACCAGCCCGATCATGCCGAACGTCGATTGCCCTTGGTATCGCAGCAGTCCGTTGAGTGCGAACGAACCGCATACACAGGGTGCGGCGACCAACAACGGCGTCAGGTATTGCACGGCGTATGGGGCGATTGTCGAGGTCGATCCCAGCATGACGACCAGCGGCCGCAGGGTCAGCAATCCGATTGTGGCAATCACCAAACCAGAGAGCACCGCACCCGCGAAGCCCACGGCCAGTAGTCGGGAGGCGCGCTCATTGTTCTGTTTGCCGAGTTCGCGGCTCATCGAGTTGCCCGCGCCGTTGCCAAAGAAGAAGCCGAGCGCCTGCATCACGGTCATGATGGAGAACGCGATGCCGATGGCACCGGACTGCGCGGTGCCGAGCTGACCAATAAAGAACGTGTCCGTGAGATTGTAGGCGGTGGTCACCAAGTTGGAGATGACGGCCGGCAAACACAGTTTGAGAATCAGCGGCTTGACCGGCTGCCCGGTCATCTGCCGATATTTCGCGTCCGCGCTTGCGCGTCTAATGCCATGAATCTGCACCATGGACGGCTATCCTACTCGCGCAGGGTCCTATGCAAAGGCGCGTTACCGCCATACGAGTCAGCGCAGATACCGCCCGGTGATGCTGTTCGGATTGGCCGCGATTTGTTCCGGCGTTCCGGTGGCGACGATGCGTCCGCCGCTTTCGCCACCGCCCGGACCCATGTCGATGATCCAGTCCGCATTGGCGATCACGTCAAGGTCATGTTCGATGACCACGACTGTTGCGCCGCTCGCCACGAGCCGGTCGAACACGCCCAGCAGCACGCGCACGTCGAACGGGTGCAGACCGATGGTCGGCTCATCGAACACGAATACCGCGTCCGATTGGGCCTTGCCCATTTCACTGGCGAGTTTCAGCCGCTGGGCTTCGCCGCCCGAAAGCGCCGGCGTCGGTTCGCCGAGCGTCAAGTAGCCGAGGCCCAAGTCGTGCAGGGTGGTCAGACGTGCGTGAACCTTCTTGAGGTCGCCGGTCACGGACAGCGCCTGGTCCACGCTCATTGCCATGAGTTGAGGCAGGCTCAGGGAAATGTTGCCGCCACCCTGATCCGTCGCCTCACTCAATTTTTCCTTGGCAGCTTTGCGTTTATCCGGGACCTTCATCTTCGCCGCTTTGCCCTTAGCCGCTTTAACCGCACGCCGAATCGCGTCGGCTTCGGACGCATAGCGGGAGCCTCCACAATCCGGGCATTCGATGGTCACGTCCGGCAGGAACTGCACATCGAGCGAGATTGAACCGGTGCCGTCGCATGTGGGGCAACGCAGTCGGCCGGTGTTGTATGAGAAATCGCCAGCCTTCCAGCCGCCCGCCTTGGCGCCGTCCGTGCGGGCGAAGGCGCGGCGCAATTCGTCGTGAATATCGGCATAGGTGGCCACGGTGGAGCGTACGTTTGCGCCAATCGGCGTGGCGTCGATGAGATTCGCACGATGGATGCCCTCGGCCTCAAGTTCACGCACATGTTCCGGCAACCGCTCCCCCGCCGCCTGCGCTTTGAGCGCGGGAATCAGCGATTCGAGCACCATCGTGGTTTTACCGGAGCCGGAGACGCCTGTCACCGCCACGAGCCGGCCGCGCGGAATATCAACGTCCAGCGGCTTGACCGTATGCAACTGGCTGGTTGTCATGCGGATGCGGCCAAGGTCGAACACCTGCGGTTCCGCCACGCGCTCACGGATGCGCGCGCTCACATTATCGGCCAAGAACGGCGCAATACGACTACTTGGATTCGCCGCCACCTCGCCGACCGTCCCTTGCGCGATCACATGCCCTCCTTCGGCGCCGGCAACCGGTCCCATTTCGATAAGATGGTCGGCGGCCTTGAGCACGCGCACGTCATGGTCCACGACCACCACGGAATTGCCGTCCGCCACCAAGTCATGCATCACGCCGAGCAGCCCATCCACGTTCGAGGGGTGCAGGCCAATGGACGGCTCGTCGAGCACATACAGCACGCCGGTGGTGCGGTTGCGCACGGCACGGGCGAGCTGCACACGCTGGCGTTCACCGGTTGAAAGCGTGGCACCGGCGCGGTCAAGCGCCAGATAGCCGAGGCCCAGATCCAACAGTCGGCGGGCCACGTCCAGGAATGATTCGCAGATGTTGGTGGCCATCGGCCGCATGTCGGCGGACAGAGATTCCGGCACGCCGCGCACCCAATCCACCGCCGCATCCAAGGTCATCGCGCTGGCTTCGGCCAGGTTCAGCCCGCGCACATGCGGGGCCCGGGCTGCGGCGCTCAGTCGTGTGCCGCCACAGTCGGCGCATGGTCCCTCCTTGAGAAATCGAGCCACGCGCTTCAGACCTTTCTCGTCCTTGGCTTTGGCGAGCGCGTTCTCCACCGTGTATACGGCGTTGAAGTAGGTGAAATCGAGTTCGGCGAAATCGTCGCCTTTCTTCGGCTTGTAAAGAATATGCTTTTTGACGGCCGGCCCGTTGAATACGATGTCACGCTCTTCGGGCGTGAGCTCGCTGAACGGCACGTTGGTGCGCACGCCCATCGCGCCGCACACCTGCTTCATAAGGTCCCACATGAGCGAGCCCCATGGCAGCACCGCACCGTCGTCGATACTTTTCGACTCATCCGGCACCAGGGCCACACGGTTCACTTCGCGCACAATGCCGGTTCCGGAGCAGGTCGGGCAGGCGCCGGCCGAGTTGAAAGCGAGCGATTCGGCGCCGGGCGCGTGGAATTCCTTGCCACAGCCAGCACAGGTGATGGGCAGTCCGGCCGCCACGTTCAGCGTCGACTCGTTGCGCGCCCCGCAATGCGGGCACACGTGCGAGGCGACGCGGGAGAACAGGAGCCGCAGACTGTTGAGCAGTTCGGTCATCGTGCCGAACGTCGAACGGATGCCAGGCACCGTGGGCCGCTGGTGCAGGGCCAGCGCGGCCGGCACGTGCAGTACTTCGTCCACTTGGGCGCGACTGGCCTGGGTCAGGCGGCGTCGCGTGTACGTGGACAGCGCCTCCAAGTAGCGCCGCGAACCTTCCGCATACAGCACGCCGAGCGCCAGCGAGCTCTTTCCCGAACCGGAGACGCCGGCCACGCCCACCAGTTCGCCCAGCGGAATGTCGATGTCGATGTTCTTCAGGTTATGCACGCGCGCCCCGCGCACTTCGATCGCCTGCGGCCGTTGATTGTTGGTCATGCTCGGCACCGCTCCGCCGCCGCGCTATCTGACCTCTGTTCAAGTGTCACGCCGTCACCTCTTTCTCGACTTCGCCCTTGGCTGCCGCCGCCTGAGCTTCATGGTCTCCAGTATCATCACGGCCAACGACGGCGGCCGAACGACGGACGAGAATCTTTCGTCTTGGGCACCGTCCGCCACCTGCAATTCGAACTAGCTGAACCAGCGTGACGATATTGTCGGCTATCGATCTGCCGTGATCGTAATGGACATCGTCGTCCGGAAGCACGTCACCTGTTCCGAGAGGAGTCGGCGGCGCGCTTTCATAAGGGCACACAATCCCAAGATCACACCCACAGATCAATACCGATCAATACTCGTACGTGATCGCGGGGTCGCCGATGGTCGGCGTCTGATCCAGTTTGAGGTTGGCCGAGCCGGCCGCGGTGGTCACGTCGTATTCGATGGTCACCGTGTCCTGAGGCGCCAGGGAGATGTCGTCCATGTAGGTCATATGGTCCTTGGCCTGCACCTGTGCGAAGGAACTGCCGTTCGACGCCGACACGTTGCTGACCTCGCCTCCGGCCGGCGTGTAGATGACCACGCGGTTCACCGCCACGCCTCCCTTGGCGTTCGCCGTGATGTATTCCGGCAGGGATCCGGCCTCGCCCGGCTGCAGGGTGTTGGTGAACGAATACGTAACGTGGTAGGTGTTGTCGCCGGTCCTCTTCACCGTCGACTTGCGCTGGATGTACCAGTCCATCTTCGAGGCCTGCATCTCGTTGGAGTAGACGCCGGTCACCGGGTTCTTCGCGTCGTTGGTGATCTCGCCGGTGACGCCGGCGCTGCGCAGCACCGCCTGATCCTCCTCGTGGAACGACCAGAAGTACAGGTGCCGCTGCTCGGCCATCCGGAGCATCGTCTTGGCGACGGTCATGAGCTTCTGCGTGTTCATGTCGCTGAACAGGTGGGCGACCGCCTGGGCGGCGGTCTCGCTGAAGTACTGGTCCTGAGCGGAGGGCGTCAGTTCCTTGTAGGCGCCGTTGAGCAGGAATTCGGCGGTGTTCGACCCGTTGAGCACGCGCCCGTCGGACAGAGTCACGTCGCCGGTGGCGCCGATCATCGCCTGCAGCGCGACGGGGTCGAGCGACATCACGCCGTCGGACGATCCGCCGAACGGAGCCGCCTGCCAGAACTTCTGGGCCATGGACGCGACGCGCGGGAAGTCCGGCGTGGACGAAAGATTATGAATGACTTGACCGAAGTACAGTCCGCTGTACAGCGTGCCGTCACCGTCCTGGTTGACGTCATCCAACGCGGCGTTGGAGGGGAACTCGGCATCCGCGTGGAACTCCCCCACCGCGATCTTGCCGTTGTCCGCGCTGAAGGAACCGGCCGAACCGATCAGGCCGCCGGTTCCGCGGATCTCGGAATTCGTCTGGGCAAGCAGCACGTAGTTGCGGGCGCCGTTCGCACCGAGGAAGTTCGGCAGCATGTTGAGCATGCCGCTCAGGTTTTCGGTCACCTGCGCCAGGGCGGCCATCTGCGTCTTGCCGTTCTGCAGCGCGTTGTTCACCACGCCGAGTTTGGCGTCGGGAAGATCCTGGATCGTCCTGGCCTGTGATTGCACGGACTGGTCGACCGTGGCAAGCTGCTGCGCCGCAGCGATGATCGGCTCCATGTTGAGCTGCCCATCGCCACTGGAGAGGCTGGCACCGGTCAGTGTGGTGACGACCTTGCCCAGCTGGGGCAGCGTGGTCTGCGCGAAGTCATCGATGGTACCGATGGCGGTGCGCGCCGTCTTCACGTCACCGCCGACCACGGGCATCTTCTCCGCCAGCGTCCACAGACCGCCGCTGACATCCTGCTTGGCGGCGGCCGCCTCCTTCTGGATGTAGCTCACGTCGGACAGCGCCTTGACCATGTCGTCGGTGGAACCGTCCTTGATGACCTTGGCCGCGTTAACGACATTGTTGAGGTGCGCTTTGGCGCTCATCGCCGACTTGTACAGTTTGAATCCGCTGAAGCCGGCCGCCGCGGCGCACACGACCAGCAACAGCAGTACGACGAGCAGCGCGTTGCGAACGCGATGGGTTGTCCTGGTGACCGTGCGTGCGTGTGATGGCATGGGCTACTTCCTTACGTTATGACATGTATCGATACTGGCTAGCTGCCCGGTTACGCTTTCGCTGGACGGGTAGCCCGGCGGACGGCACGTAGCAGTGCACGACGTGCACATCGCGTATGATGCCGGGGGTTGTCAGCGCGGCTGACTGGGGTGGCCGCGGACCGGTACCTGGACTTGCAGCTGCCCTCCGGCGATGCGTGTCACCTGCAGCGGGGAACGTCCGCTGCAGTTACGGCTATTACCGGCCAGCCGACAGCAATCGCTGGTTTAGTTGTTGGTCTTTTCCGGCTGGTCACCCGTTCCCATGAGCTGGCATGCACCTTTCAGCGAGTATCTCTCCTACCGCATGCCAGTCTACCCATGCCCGCGGGATAACCCAAAAAGCCTTGCAAGAATACCGAATTTCTTTGCCTTTGGCCCTGATCGTTCGACGGCTCTCAAGACGGCGTAACCTCATCCAACCGGCCGATCCCCGGAGGCGGAACCAGCGGAATCCTCGTGACCGGGAATGCGATCGTTCCCGCTTGCGCGATGGCGGATGCGCGCAACGCCAACGACGCATCGACAAGCCACTGTATGGCACTCTCAAAATCCTTGCCACGTCCACCAGCTCACACCACGCCGTATACGAACTTCTTGTTCTCTTTCGCCAACTGGGAAGGAATTGAATCCCATACCTGATTGAGACGAAGCGTGGTGACGGCGGGACTATCACGCATATCAACATGTTTGGAGAAATCGTCACGATAATCGGAGACCAGACTATTCTGCAATTTACGAACCGCCGTGAAGTCAGGATTCGGCAGAGTACTGGCGAACGCTTCAACGATCTCCGGCATGCCTCCTGTATACATGAAATACCGCAGCCAAGTCATGACCCTGTCATGCATTACGTTAATTAGCGGAGAATCCTTGGACTCAAGCATTTCGGCCAAGGCATACTGTTTGCACGCATACAGGAATTCAACAAAAGACATAGGATACAGCTTGAGTCTACTGACCTTGCCAACCGGGAATGAAAACCCAGGATGCATGGCGATGCCAAGCGCCGATCCAGTGGCCAAGACGTCATACTCCGGGGCAGCTTCATTGAACATCTTCAGCGAAGTCATCGCCCTCGGCACCTCCTGTACCTCATCGAAAATGACGAGCGTATCCTCGGGAGTGATCCTAGTTCCGGACTCGATCGACAGTGCGGGAATCAGCCGTTCCACACTCAGATCCGCATCAAACAACATACGCATGTTGGCATTGTCGAAAAATGCGACACAACAGCAATACGTAAGGTACTTGACAATCTTTGATGGAGTCGTATACTCATATCTGTCAGGTACTTGACATAATTACTGAAGAGGATGAAAAAGACACACGACCAGCGACGCTTCGCTCGCTTCCTTATTAAAGGAGACCGGCATGAACATCACACATGACATGAGCAACGACCTCACCGAATACGACCCGGAATCCCGTCAAGTAGACGGACCGAACCCCATCGAAAACCGCATCAGCTCCTCCGCGGCCCGTGTTCCCGACATCATCAGCTGCACTTCCGGCATCACCGTCCAGGGCCGCCAACTCCACTCGTTCGCGTTCACCACGGACGCGGCCATCATCCGCAACACCAATGCCGACGCCATTCTCGCCGTATATCCGTTCACCGGCGAACCAGTCATCACCCAGGCCCTACTCACCGCGGCCCAGGCCCCGCTGTTCGTCGGCGTGGGCGGTGGCACCACCACCGGCCCGCGCGTCATCCAACTCGCCATGATGGCCGAGATGCAGGGTGCGGCGGGCGTGGTGCTCAACGCGCCGGCGCCGCCCTCCACGGTGTACGACGTGGCGCGCATCACGAACACCCCGGTCATCGCCACGGTCCTGACCTGCGATGACGAATTGGACGAGAAAATCGAGGCCGGCGCCTCCATCATCAACGTGGCGGCCGGCCGCAGGACGCCTGACGTGGTCCAGCAGATCAGGCAGCGTCACCCCTCCATCCCGCTGCTCGCCAGCGGCGGTTCGACCGACGAGTCCATGGCCGAAACCATCGTGGCCGGCGCGAACGCGCTGACCTGGACCCCGCCGAACGCGCAGGAGATGCAGCGCTCGATGATGATGCGCTATCGCGGCGAATCCACCGGCGACAACATGCAGCACTGACGTAAGGATTCCGAACATGAGCAGCACCAGCAACAACGCCGCCGTAACCGGAAACGACGCGGTCGACGACGTAATGGCCACGAGTCAATCGGCGGAGAACGGCACAAGCCACGACACCGCCGACGGCGATATCAAGAACGATGTTCTCAGCAGTTTCATCAGCATTGGCCGTATCATGGCGTATCGCGCGATACACAGACGGCTCGTCTCCCCCGGCGCCAAATCGCCGCGCGGCGAACATGCTTTCGACCCACGCCGTGGCCAAGGCCGCGTCTTGGCCACGCTCAGGGAATCCGACCAGACCAGCCAGAAGGACTTGGCCGCGATGTTCGGCATGAGCCGCCAGGCCATGGCCGAACTGTTGAAGAAACTGGAGGCCAGCGGTCACATCAGCCGCCGTCCATCCAGGCGGGACAGCCGCGTCATGATGGTCAGCCTCACCAACCAGGGCCGCAAGGCCGCCGATCTGCTGGGCAAAGCGCCCGACCAGACCTCCTCCATGCTGGACTGTCTCAATGAAACCGAGCTACAAACCCTACACGGCTACCTGCAGCGCATCATCGACACCTCCTCCGACGACCTACCGGCCTCGACCGCCGAGGATGTCAAAAAGTGTGAGCTGCTTATCGAACACCTCAAGCGCAGGCGAATGCCGACCGACCGCGCATAGTTTGCGAACAGCCCGCACGACTTGTGGCCGCATAAGCATGCGGCCACACAACAGTCCAGCCGCACAGTCATCCAGCCGCCCCTACAAACACACCCGATTCACCATTTGCACGACATCTTGCACCAAACCCTACTTTGAAATGCGGTATTTTGCACCAAAACCCCATTTTGAAATGCGGCATTCTGCACATACAAGGCAGAAAATGCTACTCCCATAAGGGATATTGATTTTCATCGACGAGGTGCAAGAGGCACCGGATGTAATGACCACGTCAAGTTTGATGTACCGGCGTCGCAATTCGGCGATTTGACGTTTCACCACATCTCGCTGATTGCGAAAAACAGCAAGTCGTGATTCGAGCGTGGCATCACCTTGCTTAGTCATATCAACAAAATCCTTGATCTCTGCGAGACTCATGCCCGTGGATTTCAGACATTCAATGAGATCAAGCAATTCAAGATCGCCGTCATCGAAGCATCTCCGTCCGAAACCAGTTCAAGCGATACCGGGCAAAAGACCTTGGCCGTCATAGTAGCGCAACGTATGTTCGGACAGCCCAGTCTTTCGCGACACCTGACCGATGGAATATCCCATGCCGACTCCTTTCCCTGCAGTCGAGCCAGTGTGAGTCCAGCCATATTCACGGATGTCCTATGCGGAACGGACACTCTTCGACTGCCTGAACCTTGCAGCCCAAACATGCATCAATCAGCACAAATCACAGACAGTGGGCCATATACAACGGCAGCTTGATGCGTTCTCCATCCACTTCGAGTTGGCGGGGATGCAGAACGTATTCCTTGCCCAATCGTTGGGCATACCTTTTGCGGAATTTGTCGAGCGAAGACACACCGTATCGTTTCGTGGATTTCACTTCGATCGGGCTGATGCGAGGCTTCATCGCGGCATTATCGTATTCCCGAACGATGAGGAAGTCTATTTCCATGGTTTTCGAGGCATCCGCCCTATCCAAGCGCGAGAAGAAATACAGTTTGCGCCCATTCGCCCGGAATTGCTGAGCCACCGCATTCTCCACCAGCATCCCTTCGTTGAGCGAGAGTTTATCGAACAGAATATCCCGGTACACATCATCCGGCGTTGTCTCTCGATCGGCAAACGCCTGCGACACCAGCAAACCGGTATCCGCCATATAGCATTTGAATGAATCGTTATCTTCGTACAATCCCAGCCCCACCAAAGGGTCAGTCGAATTACGGCACAGGTTCACCAAGCGGGCGTCTTCCAACCAGAAGAACGCCGAATCGTATTCACGAGATCGAGCCCCCTTATCGACCGATGCCAGAGTGAATCGTTTCTCATGCTTGGACAGCTGCCCTGGAATCTGAGCGAAAATGCCCCGCACGCGGCCGGCATCGCCATTGGCGAACTTGCCGATATCATCACTGTACAGCTGCAGGATGCCACGCTTGATCAAATCCACCTCGCCAAAATCGCGCTGCTCGACATAATCGGCAACCGCCTGCGGCATACCGCCCACCAGCAGATATTCGCGCCACAGCCTCATCGCTCGTTTGTGCAGCGCATCGGGCAACGGGACCAGACGCTCGAACGATTTGCGAATCGTTTCAGCAAGCAGCTCCTCCCCCATGGCCCAGCAGAACTCCTCAAAATCGAGCGGCCCCATGTCCATTTTCCGTTCCTCGGAGGGGATGACGATATTCGCCACATTCCTCTTGATGGAGATCAGCGAACCAGTTTCCACATAGTCATACCGGCCATCCGCAACCAGATATTTGATGAGCTCCCTCGCCGCCGGATACCGCTGCACCTCGTCGAAAATAATCAACGATTCACGCTCGTACAGTCGCTTGCGGTAATACGCAGACAACAGCATGAAAAATGTGTCAAAGTCATCACGCTGGTTTTCGAAGATGTCGCGAACGTCGCGCGGCAAACGTGTGAAATCGATGAGAATATATGACTTGTACTGAGTGCGGCCGAATTCCTCGACAATGGTGCTTTTGCCCACACGGCGAGCGCCTTCGATGAGAAGAGCCTCACGCCCACCCGCTTTTTGTTTCCATGCGATCAGCTTATCCAGCATCTTGCGCTTCAACATGAGCAATCACCTCATTACACGAAAACAACAGTATAGGCATATGCTATTCTACACGAAAACAGAAGTATAGAGATGGCCGATTCTACACGAAAACAACGGTATGGAAACATGCACCGAACCGGCTCACCCCCAATCTCTCCCCCATCACACCGGCGGCCTGTTCGATTGTGCGGTTTTGTGCGAATGGCTCACACGGTTCTTAGTGAGAACCGTTCTCTGCGCACCTGACCCTAGAACCGGATCAGCGCCTTGATGACCTTGCGCTGGTCCATCGCCTCGTAGGCGTCCTGGATATGGTCGAGGTCGTACTCGGCGGTGAACACGCGGCCGGGGTTGATCTCGCCCTTGAGCACCGCGTCCAGCAGACCCTCATCAAGGTCATAGTGGCGCACGGGAGCCGGGCCGCCCTTGATGCCGATGTTGCCGTAGAACGTGCCTTCGGCGCTGATCTCCACGTCGTGCGGCAGGCCCACACGACCAATCACGCCACCGCGGCGAATCAGGCCAATCGCCGTGTCGAAGGACTGCTTGGAGCCCACGCATTCGAGAACTGCGTCCGCACCATAGCCGCCGGTCATCTCCAGCACCTTGTCAATAGCCTCTTGGCCACGCTCGGGCACGATATCAGTCGCACCGAATTCGCGGGCGAGCGCCGCGCGATCCTCGTGACGGCTCATGGCAATAACGCGCGTGGCACCGCGCATCTTGGCGGCAATCACACCGCACAGGCCAACTGCGCCATCGCCCATGACCACGGCGGTGTCACCGGGCTTGACCTCGGCAGAAACCGCCGCGTGATAACCGGTGGACATCACATCGGAAATGGTCAGCAGCGATGCGAGCTGCTCATCGGAATAATCTTCCGGTGAACCGGGCACCTTGACCACGGTGCCGTCCGCCTCGGGCACACGCAGGTATTCGGCCTGACAGGCGGAGAAGTAGCCGCCGTGCGGGCACACGGATTCGAAGCCGGCCTTGCATACCGGGCACTTGCCGCAGCTGTATGGGAATGGCACAACCACGAAATCGCCGGGCTTGACGGATTCGACCGCCGCGCCAACCTCTTCGACCACACCGATGGACTCGTGACCCACCTGGCTGTGTGCGGCCTGTCCGCTCAGCCCACGGAAGAACCACAAATCAGAGCCGCACACGCACGTGCGCACCACGCGGATCACGATGTCATCATCCTGTTCAAGCATCGCCTTCGGCACTTCTTCCACGGTCATCTTGCCAGGCTCCACGAAAATCGCAGCTTTCATGGTTTCAGACATACGTTCATAACTCCTTGTTTTCCGGCATCGAGCGCTTAAGGCCCGTTATCCTCGTGTTCTATTAAACAATAATCGCCTTGCATTAACCAATAGCCATAAACCATGTTTCGCCATACCCATGAGGTATGGCAACAACCGAGCAATTCACTGCGATAGGCCAATATCCGAGATACGCTCACTGTTCGATTCGTCGCCATGAGTAATCTGGAGAACCGGCGATGGGACCCGCCTGAACTTGTTTCGAACCGCACACTGCTGATAGTTCCTACACACGATTTGACATTGCATGGAATCGTTGTGTCTTCAGCAGGATTCAGCGGTTTCAGGAAAGGCTATTATGGGCTCGCAATCCCCATCCGCAGATGCCCGGCCGGGCACGCGCACGGCCACTCCTCCGGCGCGCAAGCTCCCCGATATCCATCTTGATATTGTGTTGGTCGTCTTCTGCGGCGGTGCCATCGGCACCGCGATTCGCTATGCGTTCGCGCAGATTCCCGCAGCCGGCAGCTTCCATACCGGCACGTTTGTGGCCAACATGCTGGCCTGCTTCTGCTATGCGGGTCTGACCGCCTATTTGGCCGGCTCTTCCCGGTTCGACACGCGTGCCAAGGAGCTCACCAGCCGTGGGCTCGGCATGGGCGTATGCGGCGGTTTGTCTACGATGTCGACGTTGGCATTGGAAGGCTTCACCGCGATTCGCGACGGTCAGGTGGCGGCCGGCATTGCCTATCTACTGGTGACGTTCGCGCTGGGTCTGGTTTGTGCGTCTGCCGGCGTGTGGGCAGGAACGCATCTGGCCGGCTCCTCGAACGCATCCGCCGAAGCGTCCGCTGATACGAATGCCGCTACGACCAGCAAGGGAGGTAAGGCGTGATGACCGTATTCCTACCAATCTTGGTCTGCCTGTGCGGCGGCGTAGGCGCCTCCTGCCGCTATCTGCTTGACGCGACCATCAAAACGTATTGGCAACGCGCATTCCCGCTGTCCACATTCACCATCAATCTCATCGCCGGATTCCTGACCGGTCTGGTTGCGGCGCTGGCACTGGGCGGGACACTCGATGAACCGTGGCGGCTGGTGCTGGCCACCGGTTTCCTCGGCGGATTCTCCACGTTCTCGACCGCGATCAACGAAATGGTGACGCTCTTCCACAAACGCCGCTACCCCACGGCAACGGCCTATCTGGTGCTGTCGCTGGGTGTGCCGGTCGTTGCTGCGGCCTGCGGTTTTCTCGTCTGACCGCCACGACGATTCCCGACGCGGTCAGCGGTATCATTGCGAGGTCGAACGTCACAGGTACATCCGGGAGGTATATGGGCATGGCGAACAATGGAGCGGATGTGAAGCACAATCAGGGCGCGGACGTCACGAATGCCTCGGCCACAACGAACACTGCGGAAAATACCGTGGGCACGGCAACCCCGAAGCAAAATGGACTCGCCGTGTTGGGCAAGTATATGGGTGTTTCCGCCACGCAGACCATTGTGGAGTATGCGACGTTCGCCATCCTGCACTTGATCGGCGTGCCCTCGCAGATCTCCAACGGTATCGCCGTGGTGTGTTCGGCGACCTACAACTTCGTGATGAACCGCAACGTGACATTCAAATCGTCAAGCAACTTCGCCCGTTCCATGGCGCTGTTCGTGCTGCTATGGGGCTGGTTCGCTGTGGCGTTCGTAATCATGGTGGTAATCGCCTTCGCCATCATCGGCATGCAACGTGCGATGTCCTCAACGACTAGGCAGAACACTCATGGCAATCATCACGACAACATCCTCAGTCAACGCGGATACCATCGCGCCGACTGATTGCACCGACATATCATGACAACGAATAGGAGGCATATGACTCATTCATATGCCTCCTATTCATATTTCAGAGCACTTATCAGATCAGAAGAACAGCACCGCGACGCCTGCCGCGAAGCACATGAGCAGGATCGAGGTCAGGAAGCTGGCGAGCATCGGCTTCTTGCCCTTGGAAGCGATGGCCTTGAAGTTCACGTTGATGCCGAGCGCGGCCATGGCCATGCCGAGCACGATGTACGCAAAGTCCACGAGCTGCGGGGTGATGGAGGTGACGAACGGTACGAAGGTGCCGATAATCGAAGCGCCGATGAAGCCGAGCATGAACCACGGGAAGGCCACGGTCTTCTTGCCGGTGCTCTGAACCTCGGAATGCTTCTTCTCCCACCAGATGGCGATGATGATGGCCGCGAACACAAGCATGAGCACGCGGGAAAGCTTCATGATGGTGGCGATGTCCACCGCGCCGAACGCGTCGCCGCCCGCGACCGCGTGGGCGATTTCGTGCAGGGAAGCACCGGCGGTGATGCCCAGCTGGTCCTTGGTCATGCCGGTCAGCGGGCCGAGCGCGATCTCCAGCAACGCGAACACAGTACCCATAATGGCTACGATGGCCACGGCCATGGTCACGTCGTTGTCCTTCTCGTCCTGCTTGTCCTCAGGCACCTTGATGGAACCGGCCAGGCCCATGACGGCGGCCGCACCGCAGATGCCGGTGCCACCGGCGGTCAGGATGGCGAGCATCGGGTCGACACCGAGTTTGCGGGCGATGGCATAGCACACGATGATGGTCAGCGTAACGACCACAGCGGCGATCGGCAGACACTTGATGCCCTGCGTGAACAGCACGGCGAGGTTGAGCTTGAAACCGAGCAGGATGATGCCGAGGCGCAGCAGCTTGTTGGAAATCAGGCCAGCGGCGTCCTTGACGCCTGCCTTGCGGCCATCATTGGAACCGACGTAGGCACTGCGGATCGGGAACTGGATGATCATACCGATGAGCAGCGCGATGATGAGCGCGCCGAACAGGCTGAATCCGGGGAACTGCTTGAGCCAGGAGGCGAACAGCGAGGCCAGCAGAGTCAGAACACCAATGAACAGCATGTCAACGGTGGCAATGCGCTTCCACCATTTTGTACAGAACTCTCTCATGATGTCTATTGAAGCTCAAGCGTTTACATCGGTCAAATCATTGCAACCAATACATATCATCGATTTTGTCGATACCTAATTGATCTCCCTCTGATGAGAGAGGTGGCCGCCGCAGGCGGACGGAGGGAGAGAAACAACGTTCGCAACCTCCCCTCAGTCGACTATCTGACTACCCGCGCAGCGCAGCAATAATCGTCTCCGCCAACTCCCGCTGATCGTGCGTCAGACCGGATCTCGGCACCAGCGCATAGAACCGCCGCACAAACTCATCGCCAAGCTCCCGCTGCACCGGCACGCCCGCCGGCACGGCGGCTTCCGAAATCAACGACTGCCCGAACCCGGCGGACAGCGCCGCCACAATCGCCGCATTACTGGACACTTCCATCGTGCGTGCAGGCACAACCTGAGCGGTCTTGAAATACAGATCCGTGTAATACCGCACGCCGGAACCGTGTTCGCGCACCATCCACACGCCGTCAGGCTCCCCCGCCAACACCAGCCGGTCCTCGCACAGGGTGACGCGGTCCACCGAATCGTTCACGATCGGCTTTTCCACCACGCCGAGCTGCACGGCCTTCATGCTGGCCTGTTCGAGAATCGCATCCGAGTTCATCACGTGTACAGCGAAGTCGAAACCGTCCATGTCCCGAGCCATCACCGGCAACGCCTTCGGCAGCAGAATCGCCGCGGTCGTGTGCGAGAACGACACGGCCAGCGGCTCACGCGCCTCCTGCACGCGGGCGATCTGCTCACGCGTATCCCGCCATAATCCGTCGATGCCGATGGCAGTCTGGTACAGCATCCGCCCGGCCTGTGTGGGCGTCACGTCACTTTTCGCATTGCGCACGAACAGCGGCGCGCCGACCATCTGCTCCAATTGGGCGATACGCGACGACACCGTCGACTGCGATACCTTCAGCTCATCGGCGGCCAGCGTGAACTGACCCACCTCGTATACGGCGACCAGGGTTTCGAGCAGAGGGAACATGGTTTAACTGTACGCTGTATGATGCACGAATATTTCAATTAGCTTGGGCGTAGCCCTAGGCCACGGACCTGGACCACCCTCAGTCTCGCTTCGCGAGCCAGCTCCCGCCAGCGGAAGCCCAATGGCTTTCACATCACTATGCCTCGCGCAGTTTTGCGAGCTGCGCCTTGGCCTTGTGGAGTTTGGCATAGATCTCGTTGCGCTGGGCCGGGTTCTTGACGCGCTGATGGTCACGAGTGAGCTTGTCCACTTCGGATTCGAGCCGAGCAATTTCAGTATGGCGAATGATGCGCGCATCCAGATTCTCGACCTCCGGCGTACCCAAAATGGTCTGTGAGCACAGCGATGCCCACAGCTCATCAATAGTAGAGCCGGCCAGCTCCAGCTGGGCCTCCCCCGCCGGCTGCCAGTCGCCGGCATATACCTGATAGATCGGCGTGTGCCCGGCACGCCCCGGTATGGCGCGGCGCACGGCGAACGCGCATTCCTCACGCGTGCTGCCCTCGAACGGCACGTCGCGTACGCACACGAACACGATGCCCGATTTGCGCTGTCCGGCGATCAGGTCGATGACTTCGTTCGGTATGCCGGTGGCTTTGGCCGTAAGCTTCAGTCCGATGACCAGCACTTCCGGGATCAGTTTGCCGTCCGCAAGCCCCGTGTTGGCCGACCGGGCCAACGCCAGCATGGTGATGGATTCGATCTCGTTCACCAATCGCTGCTTGAGTTTGCCGGAAATCGGCGCTTTGCCTACGAACAAGGCTTTCGGCAGTGTGCCTTTGGCTTCGGGAATCGCCGTGGAAACGGGCAGTCCCAGCGAAATTGCGGATACAGAACCACAGTGAGCGGCCTGTGCACCAGTCATCATCGACCTTCTTTCCCGGCCTGCCATCAGTGTCATATCCTCGCAGTGCAGCAGTCCGTTTATCTATTGAAAAGCAACACTAGCGCATCCAGGCCGGAAGTCGTGGTACATATCCATATCCTGCTGCGGTTATAGAAAATCCCCTCCGAGTTTCCTCGAAGGGGATTTCCTATAACGCTAGTTCAAGCGAAGATTCTTGTCTGATGAAAATCAGGCGAGGATCTTGGTCACACGACCGGAGCCGACGGTGTGGCCACCTTCACGCACAGCGAAGGTCAGGCCTTCCTCCATAGCGATGGGCTGAATCAGCTCAACGGTGAAGGTAGCGTGGTCGCCCGGCTGAACCATCTCGACGCCTTCCGGCAGCTCGATGACGCCGGTGACGTCGGTGGTGCGGAAGTAGAACTGCGGACGGTAGTTGGAGAAGAACGGCGAGTGACGGCCGCCTTCGTCCTTGGTCAGCACGTAGACTTCGCCCTCGAACTTGGTGTGCGGGGTGACGGAGCCCGGCTTGGCCACAACCTGGCCACGCTCGACATCGTCACGGCCGAGACCACGCAGAAGCAGACCGGTGTTGTCGCCAGCCTCGCAGGCGTCCATGGTCTTGTGGAAGGTCTCGATGGAGGTGACGGTGGTCTGCTGGGTCGGACGGATACCAACGATCTCGACCGGGGTGTTGACGGCCAGCTGGCCACGCTCGACACGACCGGTGACAACGGTACCACGGCCGGAGATGGTGAAGACGTCCTCGATCGGCATCAGGAACGGCTTGTCCAGGTCGTGAACCGGGGTCGGGATGTAGTCGTCGACAGCGTCCATGAGGTCCTTAACGGACTGGACCCACTTCTCGTGGTCCGGAGCGTCGTCGTGCAGAGCACCGTAAGCGGAGGTGTGGATGACCGGGCAGTCACGGTCGAAGCCGTTCTCGTCGAGGAGGTCGCGGACCTCTTCTTCGACGAGCTCGATGAGCTCTTCATCGTCGACCATGTCGCACTTGTTCAGGGCGACGAGGATCTTCGGAACGCCAACCTGACGGGCGAGCAGCACGTGCTCGCGAGTCTGGGCCATCGGGCCGTCGGTGGCGGCCACAACGAGGATAGCGCCATCCATCTGGGCAGCACCGGTAATCATGTTCTTCACGAAGTCGGCGTGGCCCGGGCAGTCGACGTGAGCGTAGTGACGCTTCTCGGTCTGGTACTCGATGTGGGCGATGTTGATGGTGATACCGCGGGCGGCCTCTTCCGGAGCGGAATCGATCTGGTTGAAGTCGTACTCCGGGTTGACATCCGGGAACTCCTCGTGCAGCACCTTGGAGATGGCGGCAGTCAGGGTAGTCTTACCGTGGTCGACGTGGCCGATGGTACCGATGTTAACGTGCGGCTTAGTACGCTCGTACTTTTCCTTTGCCATTACTTTTGTCCTCCTGGACGTCTCGTGAGTTTCCTGCACCCTTTCGCACAGGAACTCGCTTATTCTACTGGGTTTCTGGGTTATGTGCCACTTTGAAGAGCCAGAACCCAGTCAGCGGTATACGATATTACCGCTGACTGAAGACACTGGCTACTTCATGCAGTGGCGCGTGTCACTCGCCGCGCTGGGCCTTGATGATCTCCTCGGAGACGCTCTTCGGCACCTCGTCGTAGGAGTCCATCTCCATGGTGAACATGGCACGACCCTGGGTCTTGGAACGCAGGTCGCCGATGTAGCCGAACATCTCGGACAGCGGGACCTTGGCGTCGATGACCTTGACGCCGACACCGTCGGTCATGGACTGGATGTTGCCACGGCGCTGGTTCAGATCGCCGATGACTTCGCCCATGTACTCTTCCGGCGTACGGACTTCGACCTTCATGATCGGTTCGAGAATGACCGGCTTGGCCTTCGGGGCAGCTTCCTTGAAGCACATGGAACCTGCGAGCTTGAAGGCCATTTCGGAGGAATCGACCGGGTGCATCTGGCCGTCAGTGACGGTGGCCTTGACGCCCACGACCGGGAAGCCGGCGAGAACACCGGACTCCATGGCCTCCTTGACACCGGCCTCGATGGGGCCGATGAATTCGGCGGAGATGTGGCCGCCGGTGACCTTATTCTCGAACTCGAAGGTCTTGCCCTCGGTGGTGTCGAGCGGCTCGAAGTTCATCAGGACCTTTGCGAACTGGCCGGAACCACCGGTCTGCTTCTTGTGGGTGTAGCCCTGGTCCATGACGGCCTTGCGGATGGTCTCGCGGTAGGCGACCTGCGGCTTGCCCTGGTTGCACTCAACCTTGAACTCGCGGCGCATACGGTCGACGATGATGTCGAGCTGGAGCTCGCCCATGCCGGCGATCAGGGTCTGGCCGGACTCTTCGTCGGTCGTGACCTGGAAGGTCGGATCCTCTTCGGCCAGCTTGGACAGGGCGATGCCCATCTTCTCCTGGTCGGCCTTGGTCTTCGGTTCGACGGCCACCTGGATCACAGGATCCGGGAAGGTCATGGAGTCGAGGGTGATCGGATCGTCGATGGCGCACAGGGTGTCACCGGTGGTCACGTTCTTCAGGCCCACGAAGGTGTAGATGTTACCGGCGTCAGCGCGGTCCATCGGGTTTTCCTTATCGGCGTGCATCTGGAAGATCTTGCCGATACGTTCCTTCTTCTCGCGGGTGGAGTCGAGCACGGAGTCGCCCGGCACAACGGAGCCGGAGTAGACGCGCACGAACACGAGCTTGCCGTAGAACGGGTGGGTGGAGATCTTGAAGACCAGAGCCGCGAACGGATCGGACTTGACCGGGTGACGGTCGATCTCGACGGACTCATCGCCAGGCTTGTAGCCCTTGATGGCCGGCACGTCTTCAGGAGACGGCAGGTAATCGACAACGCCGTCCAGCATCGGCTGAACGCCCTTGTCCTTGAAGGCGGAACCGCAGAAGATTGGGAAGGCTTCCTTGGCGATGGTGAGCTTACGCACGCCAGCGCGGATGTCTTCCTTGGACAGGTCGCCGTCCTCGAAGAACTTGTTCATGAGGTCGTCGTCGGCTTCGGCAGCGGCTTCCACGAGCTTCTCGTGGTACTCCTGAGCCTTGTCCTTGAGGTCGTCCGGGATTTCAGTGGTGTCGTACTTGGCGCCGAGCTCCTCGGTGCCGTTCCACACGTAAGCCTGCATCTCAACCAGGTCGACAACGCCAGTGAAGTCGTTCTCGGAACCGATCGGCAGCTGCATCACGATCGGAGTAGCACCCAGCTTCTCCTTGATGGTGTCGACGGAGTAGTAGAAGTTCGCGCCCAGCTTGTCCATCTTGTTGATGAAGCAGATACGCGGAACGCCGTACTTGTCAGCCTGACGCCACACGGTTTCGGACTGCGGCTCCACGCCTTCCTTGCCGTCGAACACGGCAACGGCACCATCGAGCACACGCAGGGAGCGCTCCACCTCGGCCGTGAAGTCCACGTGGCCAGGGGTATCGATGATGTTGATCTGGAACTTGTCCTTGGTGTCGTGGGACTGACGGCTCCAGAAGCAGGTGGTAGCAGCGGACTGGATGGTGATACCACGTTCCTGCTCCTGCGCCATGAAGTCCATGGTGGAGGCGCCGTCGTGGGTCTCGCCGATCTTGTAGTTCTTACCGGTGTAGAACAGAATACGCTCGGTAGTGGTGGTCTTGCCGGCATCAATGTGGGCCATGATGCCGATATTGCGGACGTCGTGGAGGTCCGAAATCTCTTCAGCCATCTTTTTCCTTAGTTTTACTCAGGGCGAGTGATTACCAGCGGTAATGAGCGAAGGCCTTGTTAGCCTCTGCCATCTTATGAGTATCCTCGCGGCGCTTGACAGAAGCACCGAGGCCGTTGGAGGCATCCAGGATCTCGTTGGCGAGACGCTCAGCCATGGTCTTCTCACGACGGGCGCGGGAGAAATCGGTCAGCCAGCGCAGCGACAGGGTGTTGGCGCGGTTCGGCTTGACCTCGACCGGCACCTGGTAGGTGGCGCCACCGACACGGCGGGAGCGAACCTCGAGGGACGGACGGATGTTGTCCAGGGCGCGCTTGAGCACAGCCACCGGCTCCTGGTCGGACTTCTCCTTGACCATATCGAGCGCGGAGTAGACGATGTCTTCGGCGATCGACTTCTTGCCGTCAAGCAGAATCTTGTTGATGAGCTGCGCCACCACGGTGGAACCGTAGATCGGATCGGGCAGCACGACGTGCTTCTTGGAAGGTCCCTTACGTGACATATCTCTTACTTCGCCTTCTTTGCTCCATACAGGGAACGACCCTGCTTACGGTCCTTGACACCCTGGGTATCGAGCGCGCCACGCACGATGTGGTAACGCACACCCGGGAGATCCTTCACACGGCCGCCGCGCACGAGCACGATGGAGTGCTCCTGCAGATTGTGGCCTTCGCCCGGAATGTAGGCGGTGACTTCGATGCCCGAGGACAGGCGCACACGAGCAACCTTACGCAGAGCCGAGTTCGGCTTCTTCGGGGTGGTGGTGTAAACACGGGTGCACACGCCGCGACGCAGCGGGCTGCCCTTCAGGGCCAAAGTCTTGGACTTCTTCGGCTTTGCCTGACGTCCCTTACGGACGAGCTGTTCAATAGTAGGCAACTTGAATTCTCCGATTCAGTGGTTTCTCTTGCTTTTGTGTGACCGCCGCACTGCACCCACACTTTTCAGCACACTCGCTTGGTATCCGCCTGTTGGCGGCACCCGACGAATCGGAAAAGATAGCCCAGTCCACCGGCCCGATGGCCTTCGCCCCTCCCGTCGGCGCATTACTGCGTGCGATCAGCGGTTTGAAGGATATCCCAGCATGCTCGCCTGTTACATAAGGCGTGCTGTTGGCACACACGAATATCTATATTACGATTCCTCCGGACAACGACGCGCCGAGCCACAACTCACTGGTTTGGGGACCTCCTGCGCCCCCGTACTTTTCCTCTCCTCCCAACGCAATATTCCAATGCGTCGCAAAACACACACCCAACTATTCTCCCAACGCAATATTCCCGGGAATGCGTCGCAAAAAGGGAACGCCACACAGCAGGTGCCCCCGCGGAGACTATGTCACACGGGGGCACCGCCAAGGAGGTTACATTATGTTTCTTTTCACCACATCCGCTTCTGTGTTATCTGTTTCCAGCACATCCTCGTGCTCTTCCATATCCGATGGGAACCTCTAGCGACCCGGCCTCTTTGCCGTATTACCTTGCCGCTTTCTGCATTACCAATTATAGCAAAACCGCCCTCGCGAAACGCCCGATACCTCAATCGGGAGTAAGCGGGAGCGGCTATGTTATGCGAGGTAGGAAAGGTGGATGACCGACTGACTGGAGTCGTGCCTTACCCGACCTTTCTCACCATTTCAGGATTTCAGGCAGCGACCTTGGCGGCCTTATCGGCGTCGAACGGGTGGGCCGCTGAAACGGTGCTCTTGGCAGAGCCCTTCTCGCCATTGTCGGAATCCCAGTGGATCTCGTGCTTGTCATCGTGGTTGCGCCACCAGCTGGACAGGATAGAGCCGGAGATGTTGTGCCACACGGAGAAGAAGGTGGACGGCACGGCAGCGAGTGGGTTGGTTGCGAAGGAGGTCAGGGCCAGGGTTGCGCCCAGAGCGGAGTCCTGCATGCCGACTTCGAAGGTGATGGCCTTCTGCTGTGCGTAGCGGAAGCCCTTCGGGTAGATCTTGTACATCAGCTTGGAGAAGCCGAAGCCCAGCGAGTAGCCGCACAGGTTGTGCAGGATGACCACCGGGATGGCCACCAGGGAGCTGGCCACGAACAGCTTCGGACCGTTGGCGGCAACGACCACGCCGATGATAAGCAGAATAGCCACCTGAGAAACGATAGGCAGGGCGACCGTAACCTTCTCGATCTTCTTGCCGAAGATCATGTGGCAGATCACACCGAGGGCGATCGGGAAGAGCACCACCTTGACGGCGTTGAGGAACAGGGACTGAGTCGGCACGGACACGTACTGAGAAGCGAGCAGCTGCATCAGCAGCGGAATCATGAACGGGGCGCACAGGGTGGAGAGGATGCCGATGGAGACATCGAGGGCCACGTCACCACGGGACAGGTAGCTCATCACGTTGGAGGAGGTGCCAGACGGGCAGCAGCCGACGAGAATCACGCCCACGGCCAGCGGGCCGGACAGGTGGAAGATCGCGCACAGGGCCACGGCGATGAGCGGCATGATGATGAAGTGAGCTACGGTGCCGACGATGACCATCAGCGGCTGGGTCAGGATGCGCTTGAAGTCGTCCAGCGTCAGGGTCAGGCCCATGCCGAACAGCACGATGCCCAGCATGTAGCCGGTGTACGCCTTGCCCCACAAGCTGGCGGCCGGCACGAAGTAGTTGAAGACGGCCCAGACGATGACGATGACCGTAAACCACTTGGTCAGCCAATCTGCAAAGGCTTTAACCTTTTCCATGGTGTTTCTCTTCCCTTGTTTGGTGTAGGTAACATCGCATGAAACTAGGCGGGTCGCGGTTGATATGAAACATAATGCTCACATTGCGAACACTCACGTAATCATTTCTGCAATCCCCGGTCGTACCATCACACCGTCGTGTGCCTTGACTTTTCATCAATCGCCGCACAAGACCCACTCATCCACATCCCGCCATCTGAGACAGCCCGCAGCCTGGCCCCAAGAATGAAACCGACCACTTGATTCCATCGCGACACACCGATGAGCACACATCCGCAAAGTTGTGTATAGTATTCACCTGTTGCGCGAATTCAGCTTGCTGAATACGGCACTATGGTGGCCATAGCTCAGTTGGTAGAGCATCTGATTGTGGTTCAGAAGGTCGCGCGTTCGAGCCGCGTTGGCCACCCCAGTAAAACCCTTCCGTTCGCGGAAGGGTTTTGTTTTTTCTCCCTGAATTCCCCGCTCCTGGGTTATAGGCCAAATAGGCATGCCGGGAACCACCGCGTTGTACACTCAGGGCATATCCAATTCACCGAACATAAGGACAAAAGGTCCGTCATGCTGTCTTTTGAGAACGATTACTCCCGCGCCGCCCATCCCGCGGTGCTTGAAGCCGTGGCTGAAGCCAACAACCATCTGTATTCGGGCTACGGGTCCGACGAACTGAGCGATCAGGCCAAGGCCAAGATCCGCGAGGCCTGCGGCCAGCCGGACGCGGATGTGTGGTTCCTCGTCGGCGGCACGCAGACCAACCAGGTCGTCATCGACACCATCACCCCGGCGTATGCAGGCGTGGTCGCGGTCGCCTCCGGCCATCCGAACGTGCACGAGGCCGGCGCCATCGAGTTCTCCGGGCACAAGGTGCTCACGATTCCCCAGCACAACGGCAAAATGGACCCGACCGAACTGGACGAGTTCTGCAAGACCTTCTATGCGGACGGCAACTACGAGCACATGGTGTTCCCGGGCTCCGTGTACGTCTCGCAAAGCACCGAATATGGCACCATCTACTCCAAGGCCGAGTTGCAGGCCATCGCCGATGTGGCGCACAAGTACGACATGCCGCTGTTCGTGGATGGCGCGCGACTCGGCTACGCGCTGACCGCCACCGGTTCAGACATGACGCTCGCGGATCTGGCGACCATCGCCGACGTGTTCTACATCGGCGGTACCAAGGTGGGTGCCCTGTTCGGCGAGGCCGTGGTGTTTACCAAGCACAACACGCCGAAGCACTTCTTGACCCTCATCAAGCAGCACGGTGCCTTGCTGGCCAAGGGCTTTGTGCTGGGCGCGCAGTTTGACGCTTTGTTCACTGACAACCTGTATTTCAAGATCGCCCGCAACGCCAATGAGGCGGCCGATCGTATTCGCGAGGCCCTGCGCGCCAAGGGCTACACGCTCACTTTCGAAGCGCCCACCAACCAGATTTTCGTGACGATGGATCAGCCGACTATCGACCGTCTGGAGCGCGAGGTCAAGCTCGGCTTTACCGAGAAGGCCGACGACACGCATACCGTGATGCGCATCTGCACCAGCTGGGCCACCACGCATGAAGAGGTCGATCAGCTTATTGAGTTGTTGTAAAACCCTTCGCTAATCTCTCCCTCCGTCATCGCTTCGCGATGCCACCTCCCTCATCAGAGGGAGGTTTTTTCGTAGCTCCCTCTGATGAGGGAGCTGGCCGCCGCAGGCGGACTGAGGGAAAGACCTCTCCGCAAACGAGAAGGCTCCTACTCCCCTATCGCCTTGCGTTCCATATCCACGAACTTGTGGACCGAGGCTTCCACGGAATAATGCGCCTTGGTGTATTCGGCGTATTTTTCGCCCCATTCGGCGCGCTCGGCCTGATGTGCAATCCACCAATCGATGCGTCGGGCCAGCAGGGCCGCGTCCCGCACGGGGAACAACGACTCGTCGATCAGCGCGAACTGGCTGGCCGCCGACAGTTCGGACGCGGCGATCACCGGCACCAATCCGCACGCCATCGCCTCGATCACGCTCACCGATTCGATGTCGGCAATCGAACAATGCACGAACAAATCGCCCGAACGCAACAAATCGGGCATATCGGCGTGCTTGTGGAATCCGATATCGGCCTTGCGCGCCAGCAAACGCCCGGCGCGGAACTTGAGATACTGCTTGAGCGGCCCAGTACCGGCGATCACCAGCTGAATATCGCCGGCGTGCCGGGACATCGACACCGCCTTGATCAGCGTAATCTGATCTTTCTCGCTAGCCAGTCGGCCGGAAGCGATGACGCGGAACGGCACGGGAGCCGAGGCATCCGGATCGGCCGGCTTCTTCGGCGAATACACCGGTGAATAACCATTGGAAATCACGTGCAACTTGGCTTTATACCCGTGCGCGCGCAACAGGCTCGCGGTCATTTCGGTGGGCACATGGATGTGGTCAATGTGCTTGTACAGCCAGTGCTTGAACAGCCAGTACAGGAAGCTGGAAATACCGGGAATGCGACGTAGAGGGCCGGCCGAATACAGCACGTTCTCCGGCTGCAGGTGGAATCCGGCAGTCACGGGAATGCCCATTTGGTGGGCGACTTTAGCGGCACGACGGCCGAATTTGAACGGCATATAGATATGCACCACATCCACGCCTTGAAAGGCGGTGCGGAACAACGTGTCGCTGGGTTCGGCGAATTGCATGAGCTGCTTGGCGGCCACCCACGAGACGAGCGGCACCCTATTCACGCGCGCCGGATATTCGGGCGCCCCTATACCGACAAGCCTCACATGATGGCCTTGCCGCTCCAATTCTGCAGCCCATTGCAAGGCCGAATTGGAGGTGCCGTTGCCCTGATTGCCCACCGTATCGACCACAAGAGCGATAGTCAGCGGACGATCAATGCTCTCTTCAATCCCGTTTTCGCGCATTGCCTCATCCTAAACCACCGCGCTGCAATGGCGTCGGCCGCGCTGCCTGAACGCGTATGAAATGGTATGGGCTGCCGCATTTTGCCCAATATTGAATCACGCGCTCCGCAGCGCACGTCGCCGAATCCGAGCCCCGCATAGGCGAAATCATCGCGGCATGGCAGAATGTGGGTATGACTGAGAACGCCGTAAATACTGCCGTGACTTCCACCTCCTCTCCCGCAATTCCCGCCGAGACTTCCGCCGTCTCCCCCGCAACTCGCGCAGCCAACCGCCCGCTGGGCACACCGCTGGGCAAGCACCCCACCCGCGTGCTGTTTTTGGGCGCTGGTGAGCTGGGCAAGGAAGTGGCCATCGAGCTCATGCGACTGGGCGCGTGGGTGTGCGCCGCTGACTCGTATGCCGGCGCTCCGGCCCAGCAGGTGGCGCATGAATATCGCGCGTTGGATATGGCGAATGCCGCCGAATTGCAGGCATTGTTCGATGAAATCAAGCCGGACATCATCGTGCCCGAGGTAGAGGCCATCGCCACTGATGTGCTGGCCGGTACTGCGGCCGCGGGCGCCCAGGTGGTGCCGAGCGCCGAAATCGCCGCGATTTGCATGGACCGCGAGCGCCTGCGCGTACTGGCCCACGAAGAATTGGGCTTGCCGACTACACCGTATCGTTTTGCCGGCTCGCTGGAAGAGCTGCGCGCCGGAGCTTCGGAAGTCGGCTATCCGTGCGTGGTCAAGCCGGTGATGAGCTCGTCTGGTCACGGCCAGTCGGTGGTGCGTTCCGCCGACGCCATCGATGCCGCTTGGACCGAAGCGCAGGAGGGCCGCCGCGCCGCCGATGAGGGCGATGTGTCGCGCGTGATCGTTGAGGCGCTTGCTCCGCTGGAGCGTGAGCTGACGGTACTGACTGTTTCTTCGTCCGCCGGCATTGTGACGTGCGCGCCGATCGGCCAACGTCAGGAGTCCGGCGATTACCGCGAGTCCTGGCAGCCGGCTACCGAACCCGATGGTGAGGCCGAGCGGGCGCGCGACATCGCACGTACCGCCGTTGAAGGCTTGGTGGCCAAGGCTCAGGCGGCCGGCGAAACCGGTTGGGGCGTATTCGGCGTGGAACTGTTCGTGCTCACCGACGGCTCGATTCTGTTCAACGAGGTCTCCCCCCGTCCGCACGATACCGGTATGGTGACAATGGCCTCCCAGCGTCTGAGCGAGTTCGCGCTGCACGCCCGCGCGATTCTCGGCCTGCCGATCACCCCCGAGCATGTGTCGCTCACGATTCCGGCCGGCTCGGTGGCGGCAAGCCATGCGATTGTGGTGGCCGGCGACGGTGAGGTCGAGTTCACCGATGTGGCCGCTGCTCTGGCCGAACCCGGCACGGACCTGCGCATTTTTGCCAAGCCCGAAGTGCATGGCCACCGCCGCATGGCCGTGGCACTGGCCGTCGGCGAGTCCGAAGCCGACGCCCGTGCCAAGGCCGGCCTCGTGGCCGATGCGTTGACGATTACCGTGGAGTAGTCCACGGCCTGATCAGCTCAGCATGGCCTCAATATTATTGCCGTCCGGGTCGTGGATGAACGATCATGACGAACCTCCTTGTACCATTTCGTCACTCCCATTATCGTGTGTATATGGCCGAAGAGTCATGTTTCGTCTATTGACGAACATCTGAGTATTCACACGCGCTTCTGCAGATATCTTCATGCCGGAAGGCTACACGACCGGAGACGAGCTGATCGTACTGGCCAATGACGGCCGCCTCCGCCATCCCAACAGCGTATGGCCGTTCGATGCAGCGACGTATGATGCGCCGGCCGCATCGTAGCGTCATGCTGAGTGTTGTTGTAGCCCTCGATTGGTACCCTTTTACCGTTAGTTCACCCAGAAATTCCACTCCTGAAAGGTGAGTCATGGAGAAGCTGGAAAAGCTCTACGAGGGCAAGGCCAAGCAACTGTACGCAACCGACGATCCCGAGGTTCTGTGGGTCGAATACAAGAACACCGCCACCGCTGGCGATGGTGAAAAGAAGGAAGACTTCACCGGCAAGGGCCGTCTGAACAACCTCATCACCACCATCATCTTCGACCTGCTCAAGAAGCGCGGCATCGACAGCCACCTTATCAAGCGAGTGGACGACACCGGCCAGCTGGTGCGCAAGGTGAACATGTTCCCGTTGGAGATCGTGCTGCGCAACGTGGCCGCCGGCCACTTCTGCTCCCGTCTGGGCGTGGAGGAAGGCCTGCCGCTCAAGGAGCCGGTACTTGAGTACTTCCTGAAGAACGATGATCTGCACGATCCGTTCGTCAACGACGATGACCTGGTGGCCCTCGGCGTATGCACTCGCGAGGATCTCGCCGAGATCGCCCCGCTGGCCCGCAAGATTAACGAGGCCCTGATCGAGATCTTCGCCAAGATCGACGTCAAGCTGGTCGACTTCAAGATCGAAATGGGCCGCGCCACCGACGGCACGCTGCTGTTGGCCGACGAGATCACCCCGGATTCCTGCCGTCTGTGGGACCAGAAGGACCACTCCGGCAAGGTCGAGCACCTTGACAAGGACCTGTTCCGCCGTGGTCTCGGCAGCATCATCCCGGCCTACGAAGAGATCGAGGAGCGCCTCGCCGAACTCGCCAAGTCCGAAGGCATCGAAGTCGCCGAGTAATGCATTATCTGGCTCCCCTCTCGAGGGGAGCCAATTGTCTTTAATTTCAAGAAAGGATTTCCATGGTTTTTCGCGTGTACGTGGAAAAGAAGCCCGGCTTTGATGTCGAAGCCCAGCAGCTTGCGGGCGAACTGCGCACGATCCTCGGACTGACCGGCCTCAAGGCCCTGCGCATCGTGAACCGCTATGACGTCGAAGGCATCTCCCAGGAGCTGTTCGACCAGACCGTGCCCACCGTGTTCAGCGAGCCTCAGGTGGACAATGTGGCCTACGACCTGCCCGACTTCGCCGGCGCCAAGGTCTTCGCCACCGAGTTCCTGCCCGGCCAGTTCGACCAGCGCGCCGACTCCGCCGCCGAATGCATCCAGCTCATCTCCCAGGGCGAGCGCCCGACCGTCCGCTCCGCCAAGCTGTACGCGCTGGAAGGCGACCTGACCGACGCCGACGTGGACACCATCAAGCATTACGTGATCAACCCGGTCGAGGCCCGCGAGGCCAGCCTGGAGACCAAGGAAACCCTGAAGACCCAGGTGCCGGTGCCCGGCAAGGTCGAGACCATCGCCGGTTTCAACGAGATGGACGCCGAAGCCGGCCAGAAGTTCATCGACGAGCGCGGTCTGGCCATGGATCTGGCCGACCTCGAATTCTGCCAGAAGTACTTCAGCGAGGAGAGCCGCGAGCCCACCATCACCGAAATCAAGGTGATCGACACCTACTGGTCCGACCACTGCCGTCACACCACGTTCGGCACCGAGCTGGACGAAGTGACCATCGATGACGCCACCGTCAAGGCCGCCTTCGAGCGTTACCTGGCGATGCGCCACGAGCTCGGCCGTGACGCCAAGCCCGTCTGCCTCATGGACATGGGCACCATCGGCGCCAAGTGGCTCAAGAAGAACGGTGTCCTGACCGGCCTTGACGAGTCCGAGGAAATCAACGCCTGCACCGTCAAGGTCAAGGTTGACGTGAACGGCCACGACGAGGACTGGCTGTTCCTGTTCAAGAACGAGACCCACAACCACCCCACCGAAATCGAACCGTTCGGTGGCGCGGCCACCTGCATCGGCGGCTGCATCCGCGATCCTCTGTCCGGCCGCTCCTACGTGTATCAGGCGATGCGCGTCACCGGCGCCGCGGACCCGACCGTGCCGGTCTCCGAGACGCTGGAAGGCAAGCTCCCCCAGCGCAAGCTCGTGACCACCGCCGCCGCCGGCTACAGCTCCTACGGCAACCAGATCGGTCTGGCCACCGGTCAGGTCGACGAGATCTACCACCCCGGCTACGTGGCCAAGCGCATGGAGGTGGGTGCGGTCGTGGCCGCCACCCCGGCCGACCATGTGCGCCGCGAAACCCCGGCCCCTGGCGACAAAATCATCCTGCTGGGCGGCCGCACCGGCCGTGACGGCATCGGCGGTGCCACCGGTTCGTCCAAGGCGCATAACGTGGAATCGCTCGAACTCGACGGCGCCGAAGTGCAGAAGGGTAACGCTCCGGTGGAGCGCAAGCTGCAGCGTCTGTTCCGCCGCGGCGATGCCTGCCGTCTGATCAAGCGCTGCAACGACTTCGGCGCGGGTGGCGTGTCCGTGGCGGTCGGCGAGTTGGCCGACGGCCTGTTCGTGGACCTCAACACCGTGCCCAAGAAATACGAGGGCCTGGACGGCACCGAGCTGGCCATCTCCGAATCCCAGGAGCGCATGGCCGTGGACGTGGCCGCCGAGGACGTGGACGAGTTCCTGGCCTACGCCCGCGAAGAGAACCTCGAAGCCACGGTGATTGCCACCGTGACCGAGGACCCGCGCATGGTGATGACCTGGAACGGCGACAAGATCGTGAATCTGTCCCGTGAGTTCCTGGCCTCCAACGGCGCTTCCAAGCACCAGACCGTGCATGTCGAGGAACAGCAGTCCTACGAGACCCCGTGGGGCGAGGGCACGCTGGCCGAACGCATGAACAAGCTGGTCACCGACATCAACGTGGCCTCCAACAAGGGCCTTTCGGAGCGCTTCGACTCCACCATCGGCGCGGGCACCGTGCTCATGCCGTTCGGCGGCAAGCGTCAGCTCACCCCGAACATGGCCATGGTCGCCAAGCTGCCGGTGTTCGGCGAGACCACCACCGCTTCGGCGATGGCGTGGGGCTTCAACCCGTACATCATGTCCAAGAACCAGTTCACCGGCGCCTACCTGTCCGTGGTCGAGTCGCTGGCCAAGCTGGTCGCGGCCGGCTTCGAGCATGAGAAGGCCTACCTGAGCTTCCAGGAGTACTTCGAGAAGCTGCGCGACGAGCCGGAACGCTGGGGCAAGCCGGCGGCCGCCGTACTCGGCGCGCTGATGGCCCAGGTGGACCTGGGCGCCGGCGCCATCGGCGGCAAGGACTCCATGTCCGGTTCGTTCGAGGATCTCGACGTGCCGCCGACGCTGATCTCCTTCGCCGTGGCCGTGGGCAACATGAAGCGCGCCACCTCCCCTGAATTCAAGGACGCCGATCACCGTATCGTACGCATCGCGCCGCGCTACCTGGCCGACGGTCTGACCCCGGACAAGGATGCGCTGCTTGAGGTGTTCTCCGTGATCGAGGAGCTCACCGACTTCCACGATGCCCTGGCCGTCTCTACGCCGGGCTATGGCGCCACCGCCGAAGCCCTGTTCAAGATGACGCTCGGCAACCGCATCGGCGTGACCCTGAACAACAGCATCGCCGTGGACGACCTGTTCACCCCGGCATACGGTTCGTTCATCGTCGAGCTGGCGGACGATGCCAAGCTTCCGGCCGTCTCCAATTTGGTCGAGATCGGCGAAATCGGCACCACCACCTCCGAGTACGTGTTCAAGGCCGCCGGCGAGACGCTGGACCTGGACGCTGTGCAGGAAGCTTGGGAGTCCGGCATCGAATCCGTGTTCCCGTACCGTTCCAAGGGCGAGGACAAGGGCGCGACCGTCGAGACCATCGACTTCCACGCGCCGAAGAAGACCGTGTACGTCGGCTCTTCCGTGGCCAAGCCGCATGTGGTGATCCCGGTGTTCCCGGGCAACAACTGCGAGTACGATTCCGCCGCCGCCTTCGAGCGTGCCGGCGCCGATGTGACCACACTGATCGTCAACAACCTGACGCCGGCCGCCGTCGCCGAATCCACGCAGGCGTTGGTCGACGAGATCAACAAGAGCCAGATCGTGATGATCCCAGGCGGCTTCTCCGGCGGCGACGAGCCGGACGGTTCCGCCAAGTTCATCACCGCGTTCTTCCGTGCGCCGGCCGTCACCGAGGCCGTGCGTGACCTGCTGAAGAACCGCGATGGTCTGATGCTCGGCATCTGCAACGGCTTCCAGGCGCTCGTCAAGCTGGGTCTGGTGCCGTACGGCGACATCGTGCCGATGACCGACGCCTGCCCGACGCTGACCTTCAACACCATCGGCCGCCACCAGAGCCGACTGGTCCGCACGCGCGTGGCCTCCGACCTCTCCCCGTGGCTGTCCAAGACTTCGGTCGGCGACATTCACACCGTGGCCATCTCCCACGGCGAGGGCCGCTTCGTGGCCTCCGACGAGGTGCTCGCCCAGCTCAGGGCCAACGGCCAGATCGCCACGCAGTACGTGGACGAGACCGGCACCCCCGGCATGGACCTGGATGTGAACCCGAACGGCTCGCTGCTCGCCATCGAGGGCATCACCAGCCCGGACGGCCGCGTGTTTGGCAAGATGGGTCACTCGGAGCGTTCCGGCAACGGCCTGTACGTCAACGTGCCCGGCAACAAGTACCAGCCGATCTTCGAGGCCGGCGTGGAATACTTCACCGCCTGATAATCGGCGCGTATCGCGTCTGATACGGCACACAGGGAAGGAACTCTCGGGTTCCTTCCCTTTTTTGTTCATGCCGGTCATGGGCTAAGGTTGGGGTGTTCGCACTACCGAATCCGCCGCTGAAAGGACCTGTCGTCATGCCGATCAACGAGGCATTGTTCGCCGCGATGAAGGCCGCCAGCTACATCAAGCCCAACGCGGGCAAGTCGTACAAATTGCAGCGCGTGGCGGAAGAGCTTATCGCCAAGCAGGCACCCGACAATCCGAAATGCCGTGTCGAGGACGCCTTCGCGCCTATGGCGGATGGATATGCCGTACCATTGCGAGTGTTCACGCCGCTGGTCGCCTATGGAGCGCCCCTGCCCGAAGCCCTGGAGGAATCTTCCGCCAATGGCACGCCCGTGGCCTCGGCAATATCCGCGATTCTGCCCGCCGTATTACCCAAAGTCCTACCCAAAATACTCATCAAGGAAAGCACGTCGAGCGGCAACGCCGACGGTATTTCCGGCAATGCCAACACGGAACTTCCCTCAGTCACGCCGCGTGGCACGATCCTGTTTTTCCACGGTGGCGGTTGGACCACAGGCGGCATCAACCTGTACACGCAGGCTTGCGCGCATATGGCCGTACGTCTGCAACGCCGTGTGATCTCAGTCGAGTACCGGCTGGCTCCTGAATACCGCTTCCCTACTGCTGTTGAGGATTGCTATGAGGTAGCCCGGCAGCTGTTTGCTGGGGAATTGCCGATTTCTGGGGTGGGTGGTTCTGTTGATGTTGATCACCCCCAGTCGGCTGCGCCGACAGCCCCCGCCGGCGGGGGCGATATATCTGCGACAATCCCAGCACCGGATCCCGACAGCATCGTGCTGTTTGGCGACAGCGCGGGCGGCAATCTTGCGGCCGCCGTCTCACTCATGGCCCGCGACCGCGGCGAGTTCATGCCGCGCACGCAGATGCTGCTTTACCCGGTAGTCGGCAACGATTACAATCCCGAGACCAGCCCGTTCGAATCGGTGCGGACCAACGGCACCGACTACATCCTCACCGCACAGGACATGGCCGACTACATCGACATGTACCGTTCGTCCGTGGCCGATCTGACCAATCCGTATTTCGCGCCGCTCACCGCGCACGACCTGAGCAATCAGCCGCGCACGCTGGTGTTGTCCGCCGAATACTGCCCGCTCAGAGACGAGGACGAAGCGTACGCCCGTCGCCTGCAATTGGTGAACGACAACGTCTCCTGTTACCGAATTCACGATGGCATCCACGGCTACCTGCTCAATACGTCGGCCGTGGGACTGGTGGCCACCACCTACCGAATCATCGAGCATTTCCTCGACGGCACACCGCTGGAACCAGCTCCCGGCACCGGCACCACCGCCAACGCACCGGAGGGAGGCGACGCGTGGCAAGACGTACTTGGTACCGACTAGACAACATCGGCAAGTTCTACTCCTCCCAGGCTGGCCGCTCCTCGCAGACCGTGTTCCGCTATTCGGCCGAGCTGGCGGACGGCATCGATCCGGACATCCTGCAGCACGCGCTCGACCATGCCATCGCCCAGTTCCCGAGCTTCAACGTGCACCTGCTCAACGGCATGTTCTGGCATTACCTCGAACAGTCAGACGGCCGGCCGCTGGTGGAGCCGGAACATCTGCCGATATGCTCGCGACTGCATTACGGGCCCAAAAGCATGCTGTTCCGCGTAAGCTATTTCCGCAATCGTGTCAATCTCGAGGTCTCGCACATCATTTCGGACGGTCGCGGCGCCATCAACCTGTTCAAGTCGCTGCTGCACGCCTACATCGCCGAGCGATACGACGTGCCGGGCGTGCCTTCGGATTACGACGGTTCGGATAGCGACAAAGCCGAAAACAGCTTCGACAAATACTACGAGAAAGACAAGGCCGGCGCTGCGCCAGGCACGAAGATCTACCGGCTGGCCGGCCCCATCGACCGGGCCGCGCCTACGTTCATGGAATACCACGTCAGCGCCAGCAAGGTGCTTGGTGCAGCGCATCAGTGCGGAGTGAGTCTCACCTCCTACCTCATCGCCGCGATACTGTGCGCGATTCGCGACGTCATGCCCTCGCGCGCCCGCAATCGCGCGATTCGCGTGGATATTCCGGTCGACTTGCGCGCCTTCTTCAGGTCGGAGACCGTGCGCAACTTCTACGGCATGACTTACGTGGCGTACACGCCGGCCGAAATCGAAGCCGATGAGGACTCCGCGAAAACTTCCGCAACAAGCCCAGACGCAGCCGGCGACGGCCAGCAGTCCGCCGCCCGCACCGCGCACGGCAACGGTATGGGTGGATTGCTGACCGATGAGCCGTTGGCCGACATCGCCCGCCATGTGCAGGAGCAGCTCGGCCATGCCACCAGTCGCGAGCGCGTCGAATCGCATATGAACCGCATGATTGCGCTGGAAAAGAATCCGGTGCTGCGTCTTGCGCCCTCCCCTGCCAAGGACTGGGTGCTGGAGCTGGCCCGGTTCATCGCCGACCGCGAGACCACGACCACCGTCTCGAACCTTGGCCGAGTCACCTTGGACGAACGACTCGCGCGCCATGTACGTTCGGTGAGCTTCCTCACCACACCGGCCAGCCTGAATTTCACGGTCTGCTCGTTCGGCGACGACCTGAGCATCGGCATCTCCACCATCTACCATGATCTGAACGTCATCAAGAACCTGTGTCGGATTCTCGCCGCGCAGGGCATCAGCGGCCGTATGAACATCGCTGGCGTGCATGTGGAGAAAGGAGCGTCGGCATGAAGCATTGCGATGCCTGCACCGTCGATTTCACCGGCGATATGGCCCGTTGCCCGCTCTGCCAGAACGAATTGCGCGGCGAGGCCTCCCCCGCCGCATTCCCCGCGCAGCAGATCTATCTGCGTCCGAGGCGTTTGGCGGTGGAAATCATCACGTTTGTAACCGGCGCGATTTTGCTGCTGCATGGCTTCTTCAGCTATCTGTTTTCGTGGCCGATACCGATTGCCAGTGCATCGGCGGCCGCGCTGATCATCAGCGTGCTGTTCATCAATAGTGCGATTCTGCACGTGCCGCGGCCGCTTCGCCTCATGTTTCGATATTTCTATATCATGCTGGCGATTGCGCTGGTCTGGTTTGTGGCGACGATGAATCATGTCGTCACCATGTTCGTCATACCGATCACGTGTCTGGTTTCGCTGGTCTTTGACGTGGTGCTGCTTATCGTGCTGCGGGCCAAGGCCATTGACGAGTACGCCAAGTATCTGGCGTTCGACATCGTCGCTGGTCTGATGCCTCTGACGTTCATTCCGCTCGGCTGGGCTCCGTGGGATGTACTGGTGATGGTCAGCGGGCTGGTCTCCCTGCTGGTGCTGCTCGGCCTGCTCGTCTTCGCCCGCCGTCAGCTCTTCTCGGAATTCGGCAAACAGTTCTCGGCCTGATTGCCTCGTGCGCTCAATCGCCCGACTTAGGATGGAAACCATGAGCGAACATGTGGAGCATGGGTTTGGGCCGGTGTGGGATGGCGAGTCCCGGGTTTTGATTTTGGGATCGATGCCGAGTCCGAAATCCCGAGCGGCGGCGTACAGCCGAGGCGAGCATCCGCGAGAGCGGCAGCAGGTAGAGGAAGGTCGCGGCGGCCAGGCTGAGTGTGGGCGCGTTGATGGTGGCAAGCGGCACGGCACCGGCGATCGACCAAGGAATCAGCGGAGCGATCACCACGGCACTGTCTTCCAAATCGATAGCTTGTGCGGAGCGTTCGGATTCGTCGTCGCCGTACAGCCCACCGCACAACTGGTGAGTGAGCATGATGGTGAGGGTTTGGTTGCAGGCGAGCGCCGCCGCGCAAGTCGCGGTAATCATGGTGGCACCACATGCGCCGATGCGATGACCGAGCATCTCGATGACCTGCTGCAGCCGAGCAAGCATCCGCGTCTCGGCAAAAATGCCGGCGTAGGCGGAGGAGATACAGACAGTGGCCATCACAGTGAGCATGGAGAGGATGCCGCCGCCGTCCAGGAGTGCGGCCACCTGCGGATTTTGCGCATGGTAACCGAAAATAAGCAGCCGCAACAGTTCTGCCCATTCCATGTGCTGCACGCCCACGCATACCGCGACCGAGGCGGCAATGCTGGCGAGCATAAGCAGCCGAACATCCACACGCAGCAACGCCAACACGATGACCAGTAATGCTGGAACTAGGGTAAGCCAATGCAAATCGAAGGCCGATGAGAACAATCCGCCGATATCGGTTATGCTGCTTGCGTTGGTTGAAACAGCCGCTCTAGCCGAGCCAGCCGTAGCAGCCGCACTAGCCGCACCAAATCCGGAACCACCGCTCGCGCACAGCCACTCCACCACCGCAGCCGCAACGTATACCACACAACTCAGCACAAACGGCACCGCACCCGTGCTCAGCATGCGGGCAATAGTATTGAACAGGTTCGTATGCGTAAGCTGTTTGACCAGCAAGGCACTGGTGGAAACCGGCGAACAACGATCGCCCACATAGACGCCCGCAAGAATCGCGCCACCGAGCATCACCGGGTTCGCCTGCATCGACAATCCCAACGACATGCAGATGGTGCCCATAGTCGCCGCACTGGCGAACGACGACCCGACCAGCACCGACATCGCCGAGCACAGTAGAAACGACAGCGGAATCACCGTGGCGGCGTGAATCACCGCGGTCGAATGGGCCACGATGAAGGCGATGGTCCCGCTGGCCCGCCACAGCGAGGTCAGTACGCCGATGAGCACGAAGGCCACCACCACGGTCCCCGCGGACCGTACGCTGCCGGCCGCACGGCTCGCCATCGCGCGCAACGAGCACCGGCGAACCAGCCCATACCCCATGAACAGCAGCACACCAACGAACAGCGCGGGAATAATCGACCAGCCGAGGGCGACGCTGGCAAACAGCACCGCACAGAACAGCAACATCGTGCCCGCTTCCAGCATGCGATCCTCTCCTCTTCCGGCTACAGCCTCATCTCAGATTCCATCTCATGACCCGCAGTCGCAAACATCAACGCTATTCGCACGAGCCATGACCTAAGATAACAGGAGAAATACAGACTAAACTGATATCTATTACAGGTTTAATACTGTGGCATTGATTCGCGCCACGACACGTCATACACACACCACGCAAACGCCATACACACGGGAGTATCGCCATGAACTTTCTCAGCATCGAATACTTCGCCGCCGTGGCCTCGGAACATAGCTTCAGCAAGGCGGCGAAACGGTTGGGGATCACGCAGCAGACGCTGAGTGCGAACATCGCCGCCCTAGAGCGGGAGCTCGGATGCACGCTTTTCGTACGCCATGTGCCGCTCGAATTGACCTATGCCGGCACGGTGTTCGCGCGATATGCGCAGCGATTCCGCCGCGATCGCGATGCACTTGGCCAAGAAATGCGCGACATCGCCGGCGATCATGCCGGCGTGCTGCGCGTGGGTGTTGCCTACACGCGTAGCCGGGCGATCATGCCGCCGATTGTGAAGGCGATGCAACGTGACTGCCCGAATATCATCGTTGAACTCATTGAGGGCCGCAACGATCAGATTCAACAATGGCTGGCGAACGGCGATCTTGATCTGGCGGTGGCGGACTTCGCCGGGAAACCGGCCGGCATCGAACTTATGGATTTCTATAACGAGCGCATGGTGCTGGTCCTCGCACAATCACTGTGGATGGATTTGGCCGCTACCGGTGGCGCGGCGAATGGCCAAGTCGATGCCGTCAGAACCGCGCCGGACGAGCGCGCCATTGCCGCAGGTGACCTTTCCTCACTGGAGCATTGCCCGTTTCTCCTAGGCAGCCCACAAGATATTGACGGACGCATTGCCGATCTGCTGTTCCGCCGTGCCGGTTTTGAGCCGAAAGTCACAGCCCGTTCGGATAACGTACTGACTCTGCTGGAACTGTGCCATTACGGCATGGGTGCCTGCCTATGCCCGGAGCGGTTCCTGCCAGCGCTGCTTGACGGCGAACGGTTGCGTACTTTGCGCGTGCTGGATTGCGGCCCGGATACCGCATATGCCATTCAGTTCGGCGTTCCGGCCACATCGTATCGGTGGAGCGTCATTGATGATTTCATTCGTTGCGCCCGCGAAGTCACCACCGGCGTGTCGCAATAGCCGCCAACTTGCGTTCAAGTGGGGTTGAACTGTTTCAATAAGAATTGTTAGCGTTCACGGCCGGCCATGAAGAGACGACGGTGACGATTGATTATCAAGGAGCACACATGAAGTATCGCAGCGTTGGCAAGTCGGGACTGAAGATCAGCGAGGTCGCACTGGGCAGCTGGGTCACGGATCTCAAGGGCACGGCGGCTGAGGACGTGGCCAAGGAGACCGTGAAGCTCGCCTACGATTCCGGCGTCAACTTCTTCGACTGCGCGGACGCCTATTCTGGCGGCGCGGCCGAACGCTTCCTCGGCAAGACGCTGAAGCAGTACCCGCGTAAGGAACTCGTCATCTCCAGCAAGGTCTACTTCCCCACCGGCGAAGGCGTGAACGACCGCGGCCTGTCCCGCAAGCACATTTTCGAGAGCATCGACCAGACGCTGAAGAACATGCAGACCGATTATCTGGACATGTACTTCTGCCACCGTTTTGACGAGACCACCGACCTTACCGAGACCTTGCGCGCGATGAGCGACCTGGTCGCCCAGGGCAAGGTGCTGTACTATGGCGTTTCCGAGGAGTGGGGTTCGGCTCGCCTTGAAGAGGCCCAGCGCATCATCGACCGCTACAACCTGTACCCGATCACCGTGGTCCAGCCGCAGTACAACCTGAACGACCGTTACATCGAGCATGAGATCATGGGCACCTGCCGCAAGCTCGGCATCGGCATCACCACGTTCTCCCCGCTCGCGCAGGGTCTGCTGACCGGCAAGTACCGCAAGGGCCAGCCGCTGCCGGCCGGTTCTCGCGCCACGTGGCAGTCCGACCACCAGATCAACGATCTGCTGACCGATGAGAACCTCGACAAGGTCGAGCAGCTGCGCAAGGTGGCCGACGAGCTCGGCACGAACCTGCCGGTGCTTTCCATGGCATGGATCCTGCAGCACCCGGAGATCAGCTGTGTGATCGCCGGCGCCTCCAAGCCCAGCCAACTGGAGAACAACATGAAGGCCGCGGGCTTTGTGATTCCGGCTGACGCGATGGCCGAAATCGACAAGATCACCGGCTTCCACCGCTTCGAACGTCACGTAGGCTGACGAATCTGAGACTTCCTCCAACGAGAGCGATTGTCAAGCGCCGAAATCGGTATCGCCTTGGGCTTCGGCCTGAGCGATGGCGGTTTCGGCGTTTTTTGCTGTTTGCTCGATGACTTGGTTGTAGCCGGTCAGGGCCGCGAACGGCATGAACTGCGCGGCCCGCTGGTGGCGGGACATGTGCGGATGCTTGCGCGACTGATGGTGTGGCAGGTTGATGATGTCGTCGTACGCACGGGTCTCTTGCAGGGTCATGCGCGATGGCCTCCGATCTGACGGTTGCGGTCCTGACCGGTGGCACCGTCTTCCATGTCCATGGCTTTGATGACGGCGTTGCGGCCGAATTTACGTTTCACATCCAGCAGCGCACGCTGGATATCATGCTCTCCATCTTTTTCGCTGGTGGAATCGGATCCATACGATTGGGCCCCGTCATCACCGAACAAGTCGAGCTGTTCATAGCGTTTGCCGGCGGCCAGCTCCTCCGGAGTGGCCACATCATCGGCGATGACGGTCAACCGCCTCACAAGCAAGCGTGAATCCACAATGCGCTCGTACAACATCGTCATAGCCTCACGAATACGTGCCGACGACGAGGTGAAATCACCCAAACCAATCGACCCGACCGCGCTCTTGGGCACCTTGCGCCCAAATCGGTCGATGGTCACCGGCCCTTGATAGCTTTTCGCCGCCCGCTCAGCGGCACGTTTCATCGCATAATCAGCGCACGAATCGAGCTTTGACGAATCAAGACTGCCGATGTCATAGCCGACGGCGAGCGTCAGTCGGTTCGTCAGCACGCTTTTATCGACCAGATCGAGGGCCAGCGCATCAGCCATCTCCTTGGTGATCAGCCGGGCCGTGGCATAGTCGGCGGGGCCGGTGAGCACCTGCCCACTGCTAATGCTGTGCGCACCTGGCTCATAGGATCGGATATCCGCGATTTCGCACGGCTCCCAGCCCCACGCATGGTCGATGAGCAGTTCGGCATTGACACCGAACATGCGATACAGCAGGTCTTCGTTGTAGTAATCCGAAGCACGACCCACCGAGCATCGGGCGATATCGCCCATGGTCATCAGTCCGGCATGCTCGAGCTTCTTGGCATAGCCGCGCCCAACCCGCCAAAAATCGGTGAGCGGACGATGATCCCAAAGCAGCCGACGATATGACATTTCATTCAGTTCGGCCACGCGCACGCCGTCCTTGTCGGCGGGCATGTGCTTGGCGACGATATCCATGGCGACTTTGGCCAGATACATGTTGGAGCCGATGCCGGCAGTGGCGGTGATGCCGGTTTTGGTGAGGATTTCGCGCACGATGGTTCGCGCCATCGCATGCGGCCCCATACCCAGCGAGCGCAGATATGGCGTGGCGTCGATGAACACCTCGTCAATCGAGTAGACATGGATGTGCTCGGGTGCGGCGTATTTGAGGTAGATGCCATATATTTGCCCGCTGATTTCCAGATAGTGCGCCATGCGCGGCTTGGCGATGACCATCGAGGCTTTGAGCCCCGGCGAGCGTTCCAGGTCGCACGCATCGCAGGACTCCCCGATTAATCGGCCGCCGGGAGCATGGACCGCGCGCTCGATGTTGACTCCATTCAGGCGCTGTTTTACCTCGAATAGCCGCGCACGGCCAGGAATGCCATAGTTCTTCAGCGAGGGTGAGACCGCCAAACATATTGTCTTATCGGTGCGGGTTTCATCGGCCACCACCAGATGCGTGGTCAACGGGTCGAGCCCACGAGCCACGCACTCCACCGAGGCATAGAAGGACTTGAGATCAATGGCAATATAGGTATGCTCGCGTTGCGTCGATACCGTTCCGCTGCCCATCGCCATCACCTCCTTACCACCGCTGGCCCGACCAGCATATCAACACAGTCGAACATTTGTTCGATGCAACATGCCTGTTCGAAGCTGCCGAAGTCGACGCACGCAACGCGCCCAAGCACGCTCTTCACCCACGCCACACGCGCAGCGGCGGAGCAGCGGCATGCATGCGTACCATGGGGAATATGAAGAAAAGCATTACAGCAGACAGCGATTTTGCAGCGTGGGCGGCAGCCCGATCCCAGAAGACGAATCGATCACTGGCAGGAGCCCGACTCGCGATTCCGGAGCCACAGAAGCATGCCGAAATCAAGTCTCAGGCCCAGCAATGGGGCATGACCGTCGAAGATGCCACGATGACCGACGAGCACAACGAGGAATTCCTATGCGACGGCACACAAAGCATCGATTCCATCACCGATATGCGCAAGGCAAGCGGACTGGAGGCAATGGAGTACGCGGAACAGCACATGCCGGTATTACGCGACACCATGGATAGCCTCACCACTCGCGTCGATTTCTCAGGCATTCGTATTGCCGTCTGTCTGATACTGGAGCCAAAGACCGCGATTCTGCTGCGCAAGCTTAAGGCCGCCGGCGCAATCGTCGGCGTATATTGCGGCCCGGATTCCACGGATCCCCGAGTGGCGGAACAGCTGCGCCGGGAAGGAATCACGGTCGAATCCAGCCGAGACTGGACCGCGGAACAGGCGCACGAGGCGGCCCTGCACCTGCTGGACGAAATACAGCCGGACATCATCATCGACGATGGTGCCAGCTTCGCCCGTCTCGCTTCGCTCGAACGCCCCGAACTCACGGCGAACCTCATTGGAGTGGCCGAGGAAACGACCAGCGGCGTACGCGCGTTCCAGCAGATGCAGGAAGCGGGAGCCCTCACCTACCCGGTCGTAGCCGTTAACGACAGTGTGCTGAAAACCGGATTCGACAACGCCCACGGCACTGGGGAGACATGCGTGACCACCATGCAGCGCATTCTCGGCGAGCATGCATTCGACGGTAAGAACGTCACCGTCATCGGCTACGGCCCGGTCGGCCAAGGCTTCGCACGGCGCATTCGCGCGCTTGGCGCCGAAGTCACCATCTGCGATATCGATCCAGTGGCTTCACTCAAAGCGGTGTTCGACGGCTTCGCCGCACAAGACATTGACGAGGCACTCCCCTGCGCGGATATGGTGGTGTCCGCCACTGGCGTGAGACATACGGTCACACCTGAGCACATGCGCGCAATGCACGAGGGCGCGGCGCTCGCAGTGATCGGCGGCATCGCCAACGAAATCGCCTTGGACGAGGTAAGCGACTTCACCCCACAGGTCAACAGGGACACCGTGCAACTCAATGTTCCCGACGGACCAACGCTCACGCTAATCGCCGACGGCGATGGCGTGAACTACACGGTGGGAGGCGGCAATCCAATCGAGATCATGGATCTGAGCTTCGCCGTACAGGCCAGCGCCGTCGCATATCTTCTGGAACATCGAGGCACACTGGATCACACGCTTATCAGACTTGACGCAGCGACCGACCAGCGCATCGCCGCCAGCGCGCTCAAGGCGCGCGGATACCGAGCCAGCCATGCCGTGGAGGACAACGGCTACAATTGGCGACTGACCAGATTCGCGGAAAACGACCGAGAGAACGCCGACCGATAGCCATAGACACGGCACCGAACACAACGCAGCGAGGAGAATATGACCGACAACACCTGGCCGACCGTCGATACCGAGCTTATCGATGATGTGACACTGTATTCCGCCAAACTCATCATCCCCGTGACGGGCCCCGTCATCATCGATGGCGCAGTTGCCATACATGGCGACCGCGTGGTTCATGTAGGTAAACGCCGCTGGGTGCTGAAGGCGCTGAAGCAGGAAATGACGGCTCACGGCACCATCCATGAACGGCATTGGGATGGGGTGCTCACCCCCGGATTGATCAACGCGCACACTCATCTGCAGTACAGCGGCATGGTGCAGGTCGGGCAAGGCACCTACGATCGGTTCCGCGCCTGGGAACTGGCATTCAACGAGGTGTACGCCGAGGCGCAGAAGACCCAGCCATGGAAGCAGTGGGCCGAGGACGGCGCTCGCCAGATGGTCGAATCGGGAACGACGGCCGCCGCAGACATCGTCACCGATTTGGACGCCGCCGGCGCGCTGGCTTCGCAGGGCATGCACGGCATCGCTTATTGGGAGGTAATGGGCTGGCACAACGCCGAATGGATGGAAAAGGGCCGCACTGAGCTCATCCGGCAGTTGCGCCGGATGAACGAGGAGCAGCTGCCAAACCTCGGCATCAGCCCGCATGCTCCGTATACGCTGGAGTCCGAACCGTTCGTTGATCTTCCAGACATTGCTCGTCAGCTGAACATGCGACTGCATATCCATCTGGCGGAGACCCCGCTCGAGGCCGGCACTTATCCGCCGGTGCTCACCACTTATTCGGCGGCCGACTGGAGTGACCACGATTGGGAAAGCTACCGGCAGCTCAAGGAAGTGGGCAAAGGCGCCTCCGCCATCCAGTTCGTCGATCAGCTTGGCTCGCTTGGACCGGATGTGCACATTGCACACGGCGTGTGGGCCAATGGCGAGGATCGGCGTATTCTACGTCAGCGCGGCGTGGGCGTGGCCTTGTGCCCCCGATCGAATCGCATTACCAACACCGGCAAAGATGCACCGGTGCGCGAATACCTCGAGGAAGGCAATCTGGTAAGCGTGGGCACCGATTCGCTCTCCAGCACGCCGACCCTCGATCTGCTTGATGATGTGTCGATGCTTTACGACCTGGCCCGCGAACAAGGCTATGCCAGCGACGATCTGACACATCGCCTGATTCGTATGATGACGCTGGGCGGCGCCGCCTCCATGGGCATGCACGTGGGCCGCAACCGCATTGGACAAATCAACGCGGGCGCATTGGCTGATTTCGCGTTCTTCGACATCCCCGTCGACACATCATCTCCGGCCGGCATCGAAGAAACGCTGGAAACACTGGTGAGGCACGGCGCAGGCACGAACCGAGCCACGGTGATATCCGGGCGCGAAGCCTACAACAACGCCTGGTGACACCGCTGACCTGACCTGATATCAAGAAGCCAAAAACCAGCAAACCCGCCAAGAACAGGAGATCTCATTATGAGCGTCGCTTTGCAAGACATGAGTCCATACGCCCGGTCCATAGTGGAACGCCTTGGACTGGAAACCCACCCCGAAGGCGGCTGGTACACGCGTGACTGGCAATCCCCGCACACGGATGAGGCCTCAAGCCGACCGCTATCGTCACTGATTTACTTCCTGCTGCCCGAGGGAGATGCCAGCGCCTGGCATAAGGTCGATGCGGATGAGGTCTGGCTGTGGCATGGCCCGGCATCGGTCAAACTGGAGCTCGGCGGCAGCGACGAGACTCCGGAATCCGACGAATCCAAGCGAACCGTAATCACCTTGGGTTCCGGCATCACCACCGATCAGGCCGACGTAACCGTATCGGGACATGCGGTCGTACCGGCTGGCGTCTGGCAGCGCACAGTGCCAGGCCAGGGCGATGCGCTGGTCTCCTGTGTGGTCAGTCCGGGATTCGTATTCGACGGCTTCACACTCGAACAGTGAACGCCATTTCGCTCTGCGCCAATATGAGATATCCGTCCGCTTACGCGCCAGATTGCGCGGCTCTAGTCGGCCATAAGCAATGGCGATAGCCAGCATCCGAAAATATCGATGTTTTGTAACCCAATAGCCATACAATTGGCGCGAATGCATCAAGCACGGTTTGAACCGTGTGCATGACGAGCACTTGAGGAGAGGAAACCCATGTTCAATAAGCGACACATCGTCCGTACCATTGCGGCCACCGCCAGCATCCTGGCTCTGTCGTTCACCGCAGCCTGCGGTTCCGGCCAGTCCACCGCATCCAATTCCACCGATTCGGACGACATCACCCAGCAGACGTACAAGCCGGGCAAGCTGACCATCGCCACCGGACAGCCGGCCTACGAGCCGTGGGTTATGAACGACAAGCCGGAAAGCGGTGAGGGCTACGAGGCGGCCGTCGCCTACGCAGTGGCCGACAAGCTCGGTTTCAAGAAGAGCGACGTGGTGTGGACCCGCACCGCATTCGACACCGCCATCGCTCCCGGCGCCAAGGACTGGGATTTCAACATCCAGCAGTTCGGCATCACCGACGAGCGCAAGAAGGCCGTTGACTTCTCGTCCAGCTACTACAACGACAGCCAGTCCGTCGTGGTCAAGAAAGACAGCAAGTTCGCCAACGCCACCAAGGTATCCGATCTGAAGGATGCGACCGTGGGCGTCATGGTCGGCACCCTTGCCTACGACTACGCCAAGGCGAACATCAAGGACGACATCCAGACGTTCAATGATGATGCCGCACTGGCTCAGGCACTTGACGCCGGTCAGATCGACGCACTGGTCACCAGCACCGTGGAATGCGTGTACATGGTGCAGTCCGAGCAGGTCAAGGACGCCAAGGTGCTCGGCCGTCTGCCTGACTCCGAAGACAAGAGCGGCATGGGCATCGTGCTGCCGAAGGATTCCAAGCTGACTGCAGCCGTGACCAAGGCAGTGGATGACCTGAACGCCGACGGCACCATCAAGAAGCTTCAGGACAAGTGGCTGGCCGAGTACACCACCGACCTGACCGAACTGAAGAAGTAAGTGAAGTAGGCTTACATCATAAGGTCACAACACCTTGGCCGGGCGCTGCGGGAATTTTCCTGTGGCACCCGGCCATCCCGGCATTCAGGAAGCGAGCGACATTCATCACATGACCGCAGCACCAACCGAAACCAGGCAGCACAATGCCCCTGACGGACACGAGGTAAGTCAGGTCGAGCTCGAACGACGCCAATATCGTGTTCATCAGCAAATTCAATCGACGATTACCAGTCTGATCAGCACCATTGTGTTCGTGGTGGTCATCGTCATCGGCTTGAAGCTCTCCCCCGGCTGGCCACGAGTCAAGGAGACCTTCTTCTCCGGCGAATACTTCGTCAAATCGTTTCCCCATGTGCTTGACGGCCTATGGCTCAACATCCGCGTTCTGCTCGTCGCAGTGGTCGGCGTGGCGATTCTGAGCACGCTGATCGCGCTGGTGCGCACCAGCCGCTCCCCTATTCTGTTCCCGCTGCGTATCCTGGCATTGATCTACACGACTGTGATGCGCGGCGTGCCTATTATCGTCGTGCTGTATCTAATCGGTTTCGGCATTCCCGGCCTAGGCTTGTTCGGCCGTATCGATCCCTCGGTACTCGGCACCATTGCAGTGGTAATGGGATACAGCGCCTACGTCTCCGAGGTGCTGCGTGCCGGTTTTAACGACGTACATCCTTCTCAGCGAGCCTCGGCCCGCTCGTTGGGCCTGACCTCCGGCCAGACGACCCGACTGATCGTCATTCCTCAGGCATTGCGCAAAGTGGCGCCCGCACTGATGAATGACTTCATCTCCATGCAAAAGGACGTCGGCCTGATTTCCGTGCTGGGTGCGGTGGATGCCGTGCGCGCCGCACAGATCGACGTGGCCAGCACCTACAACTTCACGCCGTATGTGGTCGCCAGCCTGCTGTTCATCCTGATGAGCGTGCCGTTCATCCTGCTGAACGACTGGTACACGGAACGTCTGCGTAAGCGCGAACTCAGCGGAGGAACGGTATGAGCGAAATGACCAATATCACCACCGAGGCGAGTGACTCCCCCGTGAGCAACAAGACGGTGCTGCGTCTTGATGACGTGCGCAAATCCTTTGGAAACACGCAGGTGCTGCGTGGCATTTCCTTTGACATTCACCAACATGAGGTGGTGGCTTTGCTGGGGCCTTCCGGTTCAGGCAAATCCACATTGATGAAATGCGTCAACCTGCTTGAACAGGTCGATGACGGCCAGATTTGGCTGGGCAATACCGATATCACCGACCCGCGTGCCGACCAGGACAAGATTCGCGCACGTATCGGCGTGGTGTTCCAGCAGTTCAACCTCTTCCCCCACATGTCGGTGCTCAGGAACGTGACCCTTGCCGCAATCAAGGTTCACCACTGGAGCAAGGATCGCGCCGAAACCCGCGCTATGGAACTGCTTGAACGCATCGGCATGCGCGATAAAGCCAGTGCCTACCCCGATCAGCTCTCTGGCGGCCAGCAGCAGCGCGTGGCGATTGCGCGCGCACTGATGACCGACCCGGAACTGCTGCTGCTTGACGAGATCACATCCGCTCTTGATCCGATGCTGGTCGGCGAAGTGCTCAACATGGTTGCCGAGTTAAAGGCCCAAGGCACCACAATCCTCATGGCCACGCACGAAATGAGCTTCGCCCACGAAGCGGCCGACCGCATCGTACTGCTCCGTCACGGCGTCATCGCCGAGAACGGCACACCCGCTGAGGTGATGGACGAGTCGCAGGATCCCGAGACCATCGAGTTCTTCAGCCATTTCAGGCACTGAGACGAAGCCGAAAAACAAGCACCGGATTCATACGACGAAAGGCTCCGACGGATAATACCGTCGGAGCCTTTCAAATTGCGTTGACGAAAGTCAACCGATCACGTCACACCGACAATTCGGTATCACGCTTGAGCACAAAGTGGAGCACCAGGTAATGCGGCGGTGAACAGGTAAGAGGTATCCATGCTTCCAACCTACCCGTCGGCATCACCCCACACCACAACCACCCACCACAAACAGCGAAAGGCCAAAATCCTAAGCCACTATTCATACTTGACTGATCTGGTGCTTAAACCGCGTCCGCAAACCCCAACAAGTTCCACCACCCCACAACACGCGATGTAGCCGCCGATTGGTAGGGTTGATAGATAGTTAATCCCCTGTTTGAAAAAGGAGCTTTGGCTTGTCGGCTGAACTCGAAGACATTCACGAGGAATGTGGCATCTTCGGCGTATGGGGCCACCCCGACGCCTCACGACTCACCTATTTTGGCCTGCACGCGCTGCAGCATCGCGGTCAGGAAGGTGCCGGCATCGTCTCCAACGATAACGGTCATCTCATCGGTCATCGCGGACTCGGCCTGCTCACCCAGGTGTTCGGCGATGAGCGCGAAATCGAACGACTGAAGGGCAATTGCGCCATCGGCCACGTGCGTTACGCAACGGCCGGCTCGGGCACCACAGACAACATCCAGCCGTTCATCTTCCGCTTCCATGACGGCGACGTGGCTCTGTGCCATAACGGCAACCTGACGAACTGCCCGTCACTGCGCCGCAAGCTTGAAGACGAAGGCGCCATCTTCCATTCGAACTCCGACACCGAAGTGCTGATGCACTTGATTCGCCGTTCGATGCAGCGCACCTTTATGGACAAGCTCAAGGAAGCGCTCAACACGGTGCATGGCGGTTTCGCCTACCTGCTGATGACCGAAGACGCCATGATCGGCGCACTCGACCCGAACGGCTTCCGCCCGCTCTCCCTCGGCAAGATGAAGAACGGCGCCTACGTGCTCGCCTCCGAAACCTGCGCACTGGATGTCGTCGGCGCCGAGCTGGTGCGCAACATTCGCCCGGGTGAAATCGTGGTGGTCAACGATCACGGCTACAAGATCGTGCAGTACACCAACAACACGCAGCTGGCCATCTGCTCGATGGAGTACATCTACTTCGCCCGCCCGGATTCCGATATCTATGGCGTCAACGTGCACTCCGCCCGCAAGCGCATGGGCGCACGTCTCGCCGCCGAATCCCCGGTGGAGGCCGATATGGTTATCGGCGTGCCGAACTCCTCATTGTCCGCCGCATCCGGCTATGCGGAAGCAGCAGGCCTGCCCAACGAAATGGGTCTAATCAAAAACCAGTATGTGGCCCGCACCTTCATTCAGCCCACGCAAGAACTGCGCGAGCAGGGTGTGCGTATGAAGCTCTCTGCTGTGCGCAGCGTGGTTAAAGGCAAGCGCGTTATCGTTATCGATGATTCCATCGTGCGCGGCACCACGTCCAAGCGCATCGTGCAGCTGCTCAAGGAAGCCGGCGCCGCTGAAGTGCATATGCGCATCAGCTCCCCGCCGCTGAAGTACCCCTGCTTCTATGGCATCGATATCTCCACCACCAAGGAACTCATCGCAGCCAAGATGAGCGTGGAGGAAATCCGTGAATACATCGGCGCGGATTCCTTGGCCTACCTTTCGCTCGACGGTCTGGTCGAATCCATCGGACTGAACGCCGACGCCCCATACGGTGGCCTGTGCGTCGCCTACTTCAACGGCGACTACCCCACTGCGCTCGACGACTACGAGGCCGACTTCCTGAAGTCCCTCACGCCCGAGGACCGTGTGCGTCTGCCTGAATTCGCGCTGTACAAGAGCAAGTACATCGGCAACGAGTACAACACCGTGCAGCCGGATGCCGAATAGCTCACCACCAATCCACTCAATAACAATTCTTTGAACCAGAGGCGCTTGCCTCCCCTCAGTCGGCTTTGCCGACAGCTCCCCTCCAGAGGGGAGCCAAAATAAGTAGAAAGGCCAACCAAATGCCAAAAGCATATGAGAACGCCGGCGTGAGCGTCGAAGCCGGGTACGAAGTCGTCAAGCGCATCAAGTCGCACGTGGCCCGCACGAACCGCCCCGGCGTGGTCGGCGGCATCGGCGGCTTCGGCGGCCTGTTCGATCTGGCCTCCTTGGGCTACAAGGAGCCGGTTCTCATCTCCGGCACCGACGGCGTGGGCACCAAGCTCATGGTCGCCAAGCTGGCCAATAAGCACGACACCATCGGCATCGACTGCGTGGCCATGTGCGTCAACGACATCGCCGCCCAGGGCGCCGAGCCGTTGTTCTTCCTTGACTACATCGCCTGCGGCAAGAACGACCCGGCACTGCTTGAGCAGGTCGTGGCCGGTGTGGCCGACGGCTGTGTACAGGCCGGTTCCGCGCTGGTCGGCGGCGAAACCGCCGAAATGCCGGGCATGTACGACGAAGACGAATACGATCTCGCCGGATTCTCGGTCGGCGTTGCCGAAAAGTCCGCCATCGTGGACGGTTCCACCATCGCTGAAGGCGACGTGCTCATCGGCCTGCCCTCCACCGGCGTACACTCCAATGGCTTCTCCCTGGTGCGCAAGGCCCTGTTCGAGCAGGCCGGCTACACCGTGGACACCGAACTCGACGAGCTGGGCGGCGAAAAGCTCGGCGACGTGCTGCTCACCCCCACCAAGATCTACGTCAAGGCCCTCTCTCCCCTGTTCAAGGCGGGCGTGGTCAAAGGCGTGGCCCACATCACCGGCGGCGGCTTCATCGAGAACATCCCGCGCATGATTCCGGACGGCTTGGCCGCCGAAATCGAGCTCGGCACCTGGCCCGTGCTCCCGATCTTCGACGTGCTGGAGAAGGCTGGCAACATCGATCATAAGGAGATGTACAACATCTTCAACATGGGCATCGGCATGGTGCTGGCCATCGACCCCGCTCGCAAGGACGAGGCGCTGAAGCTGCTCGCCGACAACAACGAGCCCGCCTACGTGCTCGGCCAGATCGCAGCCGACACCACCGGCACGCAAATCGTACTGAAGTAACTCGCTTTCCGCAGGAAAGGAACAACATGGGTCAGAAAGTATTGGTTATCGGCTCCGGCGCGCGCGAGCACACCATTGCCTACACGCTGCTCAAGGCACCGAGCATCGACGAAGTCACCGTGGCTCCCGGCAACCCGGGCATGCTCAAGGACGGCATCCACACCACGCAGCTGAGCCAGTCGAATCACGCCGCACTTATCGAATTCGTGAAGAACAATGGTTATGACTGGGTGTTCGTAGGCCCGGAAGTCCCGCTGATCGAAGGCATCGTGGACGATTTCGCCGCCGCCGGCATCAAGGCGTTCGGCCCGTCCAAGGCCGCCGCCCAGATTGAAGGCTCCAAGGACTTCGCCAAGCAGCTCATGGACCGACACAACATCCCGACCGCCCAATACAAGACCTTCAGCGATCTCGAGATGGCGCAGGACTACGTACACGAGCACGGTGCCCCGATTGTCATCAAGGCCGACGGTCTGGCGGCAGGCAAGGGCGTGACCGTGGCCATGGACGAGCACACCGCCCAGCGCGCACTCGAAGACATCTTCATCGACCATCGCTTCGGCTCCGCCGGTGCCAAGGTCGTTATCGAGGACTTCCTGGACGGCCAGGAATTCTCCCTGATGAGCTTTGTCAACGGCACCGATTTCTGGCCGATGCCCATCTCCCAGGATCACAAGCGCGCCCACGATGGCGACGAGGGTCCGAACACCGGTGGCATGGGTGCCTACAGCCCGGTGCCGCAGATTCCGCAGTCCGTGGTCGACGAGGCCATCGAGAAAATCGTGCGCCCCACCGTCGAAGGCATGGCCGAGGAGGGTACGCCATTCACCGGTATCCTGTACGCCGGTCTGATCGCCACCGCCGACGGCCCGAAGGTCATCGAATTCAACGCCCGCTTCGGCGACCCGGAAACCGAAGTCGTGCTCCCGAAGCTCACCTCCGACCTCGGTGCCGGCATCTCCGCCATTCTCGACGGCGAAACCCCCGAATTCACCTGGGATGAGTCCAACGCCACCCTCGGCGTGGTCATCGCCTCCAACGGCTACCCGGAGAACGTCATCAAGGGTGCCCGTGTGCCCGAAATCGAAGTCGACGAGGATTCGCACGTCTACTACGCCGGCGTCGCCTCTGACGAGCACGGTAACCTTGTGGCCAACTCTGGCCGCGTGCTGCTCGTCGAAACCTCCGCTCCGGACATCAAGTCCGCCCAGGACAAGGTCTACGCAATCATCGACAAGCTCGAGCTGCGCGGACTGTTTTACCGCCACGACATCGGCTTCAAAGCCCTGAAGTAACAGAAGCGGCGCATCTGCTGCATATTTTTGGCCTGGCAGACATGTCAATCGATTGACGTGGCTACCGGGCCAGATTTTTCTGTCCCGGTAGCCGATTTCGGCTCTTTTTCGCAAACCAGGACAGCTGAACCCCTCGAATATAGGAATATTTGAAATTCCCTTCCATACGAAACCGCACTATTCCGCCATTTTCGTAATACGCGGACGATACTTCCGGCGTCAGTTTTGTCCCGGTAAGCAAAAATGACCCGAAATCAAATACTAGGACAGAAAAATCTGGCCCGGTACACGAATCAATCGATTGACGTAATTACCGGGACAGCGAACGTCACTATGACAACGCCATCACCCAATATCAGCGAGCGATATCACGCTAGCTGAATTTGGCGATGATGTCGAACAGTTTGGCCTTGGCTTCATTGAAGGGCGGGTACACGAGGCGCAGAGTGTCGGGGAACTGCGGCTTGGTAACCACGGTTTTGACGTGGCTGAAGGTGAGGAAGCCTGCTTTGCCGTGGTAGGTGCCGATGCCGGACGCGCCCACGCCACCGAACGGCAACCGGCTGGACAGCAGATGGCCCAACGGCAGCGAATATCCCAAGGCTCCGGAGCTGGTCTGACGTTCGAAAGTCAGCCGAACCTCGTGATCGCGCGAGAACACATATGCAGCCAACGGCCGGGACCGCTTGTTGATGAATCGGATTGCGGACTCGGCATCCTCGACCACCAGAATCGGCAGAATCGGCCCGAAAATCTCCTCCTTCATTACTGGCGCATCTGGCGACGTACCGTACAGCACGGTAGGCGCGATATACCGGGCGGCACGATCGACCTTGCCGCCGCAAACGATTCGACCGGCCAGGCCGAACACGCCGGGCACCTTGTGAATCTCGCTCGGCTCAACAGCGGCCGAGGCAGTCGCACCATCATCAGCGGCTGCCATATTCGAACCGGCCGTCGGCTTCGCCGCATTGTTCGCGCTGCCGGCCATCTCCCCCGCGCCACCGCGCCCAGTAGTCACGGCATTGAAGCGCCGCCCAACCATATCCATGGCCGCGCCTACCGCCGATGCCACCTGCACCAGCGGCGAGCTCGGCTCCTCAGGCGGCACGGTGCCGACCGGCAATAGCTTGCACAGTCGTTCAAAATGACAATCGTTGATAATACGACCAAAATCAGGCGAGGCCTTCGGATCTTCGCCATAGAATTCGGTGATGGCTACGGCGATGCGCTCGGCCAGAGCCTCGGCCACATCCGGCGTGGCGAGCACATAGTCGGGTGCCACGCAAGTCTGCCCGGCATTGGTGAATTTGCCCCACGCAATGCGGCGTGCAGCCACATTGATGTCCGCAGTGCGATCCACAAAGCATGGCGACTTGCCGCCGAGTTCCAGCGTGACCGGCGTCAGATGCTCGGCCGCCGCGCGCATGACGATTTTGCCGACGTGGCCGCCACCGGTATAGAAGATGTGGTTGAACGGGCATTTCAGCAGTTCGCCGGTTTCCTTGGGCCCGCCTTCGACCACGCGCACGGCCTCGGAGTCAAGGTATTGCGGCACCAACTCAGCAAGGAGCTTGGACGTATTCGGTGAAAGCTCGGACGGTTTCAAGCAGACGGCGTTACCGGCAGCGAGCGCATCAGCCATTGGTTCCAAGGCCAGCAGCACCGGATAATTCCACGGTGAAATGATGAGCACCACGCCTTTGGGCTCGGCAATCGTCCATCCGGCAGCCGGCTGCAACATCCAATGCATCGCTTTGGGATGCCGGGCGGTCCAAAGGCTCAGACGATTGCGCACGAACTGTGCTTCACCAGCCACCAGGTTCAGTTCCATGAGCACGGTTTCAGCCGCGGGCTTGCCCAAGTCAGCCATAGCCGAGGAGACAAAGGCATCACGGTTCTCCGTAACCAGACGGCGTAGTGCGTTCAGCTGCGCGCGGCGCCATGCCAGCGGCCGGGTACGACCGGATTCGTAAGTCTTCTTCAGTTGTTCGAAAGTCTGGTTCGTCATGAAAGCACCCCCTGCTTTACGGTAGCGCTACTGCAATTTTGGACGGGCTACGCCCCGCGCCTTGCTGGCTCGTCTGTCGGCTCGCACGCTGCCTACAGACAGCCTACTAGGCTGTCTGCTTTACGGCAGCGTCATAAAGTCCGTGTCTTTGAGGTAGTTTTTGCCGGCGGTGATGTCGTATTGGATGAGCTTGTAGTCGGCAAGCAACTGCTTGGTTTCCTTGTCGAAGTCATCGGTGAACATCGGGTTGCCGTTCTGATCAAGATAGATGTTCTGGCCTTCGGGGATACGATCCCAGCCTTGGATCTTGTTGACCACAGGCGGTTCCATGGCGGCGATCTTGGAATGCATTTCGGTCAGGAACGCCAGATACGGGCTGACCTTGGCGTTCATGTGATCGGCGGCCTGCGCCACGAAGAAGTTCGGCGAGGAGTAGGCTGCATCGCTTGCCTTATTGCCTTGGGAGCTGGAAGCCTTATTCGACCAGATGAAGTAATCGGTCAGGTGCAGGGCCAAGGAGTTGTTGTCATCCTCGCTGGCGGACGAGTAGATGCCCGGCAAGTGGTCGCCATAGAACACCACGGTGACGGGCTTATCCAGCGCATCCAGTTCATTCAGGAACTCCTGAGTGGCCTGATCGGTAATCTCCACACCCTTTTGATAGGTCTCAATCGACTGCTGTTCATCATCACCCAGCGGCGTACCCGTGGTGGATTCGGCGGTGTAGTCGTTATTCTCATACCACTCGTGGTAGGGCATGTGATTCTGCATGGTAATGATCTGAATGAACTTGTTCGTCTTGCCGGACTTGATGCCTTCCAACGCAGAATCATAGGAAGACTTATCAGAGACGTACGGCGACTCGTCGATCTTGTCCTGATACTTGATCACGTCCGGACCGGTCAACGTGTAGAAGTGCGAGAAGCCGAACTTCTTGTAGTTCGTGGCACGCGAGTACATGCTGGATTCGTACGGGTGGTAGCCGAGCGAGTTGACGGGCGCGCCCCACAGCTGGTTGATGGTGGGAGTCCAATGCTGGCTCGGGACCAGCTGCTGGTACGGGCTGGACAGGGAGGACTCGAAATTGGCCATGCTCAGGCCGGAAAGTCCCATGTATTCGAGATTGGCCGTACCTCCGCCGTAGCCGGAGGAGAGCATCAGGCCGGAGGTGGTGCCCGCCTTGATCTTGCGGATGTTGGGCATCGAATCCTTATTGGTCTTCAGTCCCGGCACGCGGCTCGGGTCAGAGAAGGATTCGGACAACACGTACACCACTGTCGAATCAGTGAGGTTGTTGGTGCGGGAGGCGTTGATTGTCTCCGCTTCCTTCTGATAGCGAGCGGCGACCTTCTTCATGGTCTCCTCGGAGTAGTTGCTCGGCTTGTCCATGATCTTCGGGTTGAGCTGGCGGGTGAAGGCCACGAGCGGACCATTGCGCTGCGCGTCATACACGGAATCCCACATGGATGGCGTGTCTCCCAAGGCGCGGGAGAACTTGTTGGCCAGCGAATCGGTGGTGCTCACATGAATGCAGTACAACGCGAACACCAGAATCGGCAGCAGCAGAAGAATCAGACGGGAGGTGAGGTTCAGGCTCAGGTTATCCGTACGAATCATGCGACCTTTGCGCCCATCGAAATGACGCAGCACCAGAATCAGCGCGAGCAGTACGGCGAACGCGCCGAGTGCCACGAGGATGGTCACATGCGCACCGGCCGGAATGAAGGTGAGCATGTTGCCGGTGTTCGAGCCAAGGAAGCCTAGATCGGCGGGCAGAATGGCCTCGTAACGGATCTCGACCTTGAAATGTTCGATGGCGGCCACGATGATTCCGACCGCGAGAATCACGATGCTTGCCGTCCAGAACCGGTTGAACAGCATCAGCAACATGAGGTACAGCAACGCGACAAGTATCACGTTGAGCACGAATACGAAATTGCCGTCGGTCCACATCTTGCTCACGAAGCCGAATCCGACGATCGGACTGGACAGCTGCACACGGGTGGAGCTGGACGAAACGCCCACTTCGAGCGCCGTCACGACAATGATGTCGAAGATAACGAAGAGCACGCCGTACACCCAGCCGGGGAAGGGCTTGTGGGGGTGTTGGGGCGTGACTTCATTGGCTTCGACCTTTTTGGCCCAAAGCTTGAAATGGGGTTTCACTGTGGTGGTATTACTAGTGTTCTCGCTCATTCGCCTGTTTCCGTATGTGACTTTTCAAGGGCATATTGTTGCCGCTGAACCTTGGAAAATCCATAGTTCCACTATTTTTCTTACCGTTTCCTAACTATTCACCCTAACGCAAAGGGTGCCTCGGGACATCCCCGAAGCACCCTGATATATAAGGAGCCTATCCCTGATAGCGAAGTGTTCTGTTCTCCCCTAGACAACGCCTCGCTATCTGACTTGATTATTCCCCTTATCGCTGTTGCGGATTGACGGCTACTGCCGCATTACTTCACGGCGGCGGCGAACTGGTCGACCAGTGCGCTCATCCAGTCGAGCAGGTTGGTGTACTGCTTCGGCATCTGCTCGGCGAGCTCCACGATCGGCACGTTGGCGTCCTTGGCGGCACCGGTGATCTGGTCAGTAGTGGAGTTTGCTTCCTGGCTGTTGAAGACGAACATCTTGATGAAGCCGGCCTTCAGGGTGTCCTGGAAGTCCTTGATGTCGGCCGGGGTCGGCTCGCTCTCGTTGGCGGAGGCCTGGGCGTAGCCCTTCGGAGTGGCGTCGGTCATCTTGAGGTCGTCGGCCAGGTACCAGGCCACGGATTCGGTGGCGGCGTACGGCAGGCCCTCGGTCTTGGCGGAAGTCTCCTTGATCTTGGACTCAAGCTGGTCTTCCTTGGCGTGCCATTCTTTGTTGAGCTTGGCGTAGTCGTCCTTGTGGCTCGGGTCGGCCTTCTGGTAGGCGGCGGTGATGGCGTCGGCGGTGTTGGAACGCACCTTGGCGGAGAACCAGACGTGCGGGTTGTCGCCTTCCTTGATGCCGGCGGTTTCGGCGGCGGTGACCAGCGTGGCCTTGGTCGGCTGGGCGGCCTTGGTGGCCCACGGGTCGTAATCGGCGCCGTTGACTACGGCTACCTTGGCGGTGCCGAACTTGGCGACATCCTGACTGGTGGGCTCGTAATCGTGCGCCTCGACGTTGGTCTTGGTCATGATGTTGGTGACTTCGACGTTGCTGCCGCCGAGGTCTTCGGCCACGGAACCCCACTGGTTGATGGAGGCGACGACCTCGATCTTGCCGGAAGACGCGGCGCCGCTGGAATCGGACTTGCCGCTGGCGGCGTTGCTGGAACCGCAGGCGGCCATCGAGAGCAGGGTCGCCGCGGCGGCCGCGATGGCGAGCGCGCGCTTGGCGTTGGACATGATGGACATGATTGGGTTTTCCTCTCTAATTAGCCGAACGGCTGGGCGATGCTGCTGTTGCTGCATCATCGCCCAGCCACCAACACGACAGAATAACATGTATTGAGAATTATTATCATTTGCATTTACATCGGCGTGTCATGCTGGCGTTCCACCCTGCCATCACCCTGGCGGCGTTCCTGCTGGCCTGGGCGAGCACCGTGGTACCGGCCTGGGTAGCGGCCAAACGCAAGCTGCGTGACAAGCCGGCTTCCCTACTTCGGGCATTTCATGTTCATGACTTCGGGTGGCTATAAGCACGTGTTCGGCGAGCAGCACCAGTCGAACGCCTATATGGTGCGGCTCAAGAACCACGAGACCTCCAATGTGGAGTCGCGCAGCGCCAAGCTCATGAAGCTGGACGGCGTGAAAGGCATCGTGCAGAACACGACCTCAAAGAAACAGCATGCTCGGCGCGCTGAAGTCAGTGGAATAGCAGCGGAATAACAAATGGGATCGGCTTTGAAGCCGATCCCATTTGTTATTCGCTCACTGCTTTCTGAGCCTTCTGCGCTTTCTGCTCCTTTTGGCAATCAGAGCACAGTCCGAAGACCTCCAAGGTGTGGGATTCAACGGTGAAGCCGTGGCCGTCGGCCACTTTGCGCAGCCAAGCCTCGCTGGGCGGGTCGATTTCCACGGTTTTGCCGCACCGCCTGCACACCAAGTGGTGGTGATGTCCGTCGTCGCCGCATAGGCGGAACAGCTGCTGGCCGTCCAGGCGGATCGTGTCGGCGGCACCGGCATCGGCCAAGGCGTTGAGCTGGCGGTATACGGTGGCCAAGCCGATTTTCGAGCCTTCGTCCTCCAGCCTGCGGTGCAGGTCCTGAGCGGAGATGAACTCCTCGCAGTCGGCCAAGGCGGCGCGAATCGCGTCCTTCTGCTTGGTCTGGCGTTCGATATGTTCAACCATCGGTAAGGTCACGCCTTCTTTTTCAGGTCGTCCCAGCAGCCGGTGGCCTCAAGGTCAGCGACCGTCTTGGCCGGGTCGTCGGTGAGCACGGTGATGTGGCCCATCTTGCGGTCGTGGCGCACTTCGGCCTTGCCGTAGTCGTGCACATTCCACTCCGGGTGGGTGGCGATCAGCGCGCGCGTCGGTTCCACATGCTGGCCAAGTACGTTGACCATCACGGCCGGCGAGAGCAGCTTGGGCTTGGGCAGAGGCCAGCCGGCGATGCCGCGGATGTGGGCGTCGAACTGGTCCATCGAGCAGGCCTCGATGGTGTAGTGGCCGGAGTTGTGCGGGCGCGGGGCGAGCTCGTTGACGATGACCTGATCGTCCTTGGTGATGAACAGTTCGATGGCCAGCGTGCCAGCCAGTTCGAAGCCCTTGGCCAGGCGAATCGCCAGTTCATGCGCTTCGCGAGCCACATGTTCGGACACCTCGGCGGGGGCGATGGTCATATGCAGGATGTTGTTGCGGTGCTCGTTACGCACAATCGGGAAGGTGACGAAGTCCTTGCCGTTGCCGGAGACCAGAATCGAAGCCTCGAATGCGAAGTCGACGAAGCCTTCCAGGATGCTCGGCGGGAAGCCACCACCACGGTCGGAGCGGGAGCGGATCTTCTCCAAGTCGGCGTCGGAACGCAGCACGAGCTGACCGTGGCCGTCGTAGCCGCCGGACACGGTCTTCAGCACGGCCGGATAATGAATATCACCCAATGCGGCGTCAAGCTCATCGAAGTTGTTGACAGCGCGCCACGGTGCGGTGGCGGTGCCGTGGTCGTTGATGAACTGCTTCTCGCGCACGCGGTGCTGGGTCACGCGCAGCAAGTCGGTGCCCTGCGGGGTGGCGGTGATGCCGCGCACCTCGTCGATGGCGCCGGCGTCCACGTTCTCGAACTCGTAGGTGAGCACGTCGGACTGCACGGCCAGATCATGGATGGCGGTTTTGTCATCGTACTCGGCGGTGATCTGGAAGTCGGCCACCTGACCGGTCGGGCAGTTCGGCGTTGGGTCAAGCACGCCGACGCGGAAGCCCATGTAGCGGGCGGACAGAGCCATCATGCGGCCGAGCTGGCCGCCGCCGATGATGCCGATGGTCGAGCCCGGCATCAGCATGGAGACGCGGCCGCCCGTTTCTTCAGACAAGCTGGGCATTGGATTCGGCCACCTTTTCCTTCAGTTCGTTACGGTAATCCTCAAGCTTGTCGGCCAGTTCCGGCTCGAAGGCGGAGAGCATCTGCACGGCGAGCAGGCCGGCGTTGGTGGCACCGGAGTTGCCGACGGCGGTGGTGGCCACCGGGATGCCGCCAGGCATCTGCACGATGGACAGCAGCGAATCCCAGCCGGACAGGGCGTGGGAGCGCACGGGCACGCCGATTACGGGCAGCGTGGTCTGCGCGGCGATCATGCCCGGCAGGTGGGCGGCACCGCCGGCACCGGCGATAATGGCCTTCAGGCCATTGGCGCGGGCATTGTGCGCGAACTCGGCCATGAGCTCGGGCGTGCGGTGCGCGGAAATGACCTGCTTGTGGTAGACGACACCGAACTGGTCGAGAATATCGCAGGCACGCTTCATGGTCTCCCAGTCGCTGGAGGATCCCATGACCACCGCGACTTCGGGCTTGGATTCATTTGCCATTATCATTTACTCCCTAGTTATTGAGAATAAGGCCCACTGTACTCCTGATAGCGGAGTTAAGCCACGCAGCGAATCGTTCTCAATACATAATTCTGTGAGGCTTACAGCTCAATAACGATCTTGCCGAACACGTCACCGGCAATCATCTTGGCGAAGGCCTCGGGCGCGGCGTCCAGCCCGCTGACCACGGAGTCGATCGCCGGATGCAGATTGGCGTGCTCCACGAAGCGCAGCAATCGTGCGAAATCCTCGCGCGAACCCATGGTGCAGCCCTGCACACGGATGTCCTGGAAGAACAGTCGCGTGAGCTCCGCACCAGGCTGGTCGCCGGTGGTGGCGCCGCAGATGGCGATGGTGCCGCCGGGGCGCACGGATTTCATCGAATGGCTCCAAGTAGCCGCGCCCACGGATTCGATCACCGCATCGACCTTGCGCGGCAGGCGGGCACCGATCTCCAGCGCGGCGTTCGCGCCAAGTTTCAGCGCCTTGGAGCGCTTGTCCGCGTCGCGCGAGGTGACGAACACCTCCAGACCGGCGGCATGGGCGAGCTGGATGGCCGCAGTGGACACGCCGCCGCCCGCGCCCTGAATGAGCACGGAGTCGCCCGGCTTGATGCCGGCGGCATCGAACAACAGCGAGTAGGCGGTCAGCCAGCTGGTGCCGAGTGCGGCCGCCTCAGCCGTGGTGAGGCTTGCGGGCTTGGCGAACACGTTGGCGGACGGCACGGAAGTCTTCTCGGCCATCGTGCCGGGGTATTTCTCGGAGAGGATCGTGCGGCGCTCGCCCGGGGCCACGCCCGCGCCATCGGTGCCGACGAACGTGTACAGCACCACTTCGCTGCCGGCCTTGAGCCCATGCTTGCCGGGGATGTCCTCGTCCAGAATGCCCACGGCATCGGTGCCCAGGATCATCGGCGTCTGTTCGGCGGCGAGACCCACACCCTGTAGCGACCAGACGTCGTGATGGTTTACGGTCACCGCGCGCACCGAAACGGTCGACCAGAACGGGCGGGCCTGGGGTTCGGGCTGCTCGCCCACTGCCAACGCGGCAAGCGGATCGGCATGGTTGACGGTGGATGCGTATACGGCCTTCATTGCGCGCTCCTTGGTATCAAAAGGAATTACCGCATTCATTGTCCCACATCGCGCAGCGAACGAATCACCCATTTACGGAGATGTTGGGGGCATTGCTTCGTCATGTGGACCTCGGACAATGCCGGGCGTTAGCATTCAACTTCGGAAAGACTAGCGAAGGGAGATTCGAGGGTATGCGCAGCGCGTCAGGAAACGGATTTGATTCAAGCGATTCCTTCGCCGTCTCCGGCGCTGCCGAGAGGACCGCACGCCTTCACGACATACCCCCGAGCATTACCCCTTCCCATGGCGACGACTCCCATCTGCTGAGCCGCATTGCCAGCCCGGCCGATGTCAAGGCCCTTGCCCCCAACGAGCTCGCCGAACTCTGCCGTGAGATTCGCACCACGCTGCTGGCATATGGCCACCAACACGGCGGTCATATCGGCTCCAATCTGGGCATGGTGGAGGCCACGGTGGCCCTGCACCGCGTATTCGATTCGCCGCGTGACCGCATCGTGTTCGATGTATCCCACCAAAGCTACGTGCATAAAATGCTCACGGGCCGCGCCGCCGCCTATCTGGACCCGGACCGTTTCAGCGAGGTGACCGGCTTCACCAATCCGGACGAAAGCAAACACGACCAGTTCGTGCTCGGTCACACCGGTACCTCGATTTCATTGGCTTGCGGTTTGGCGAAAACCCGCGATATGGAAGGCCCGAACAGCGGCATCGGCAATGTGATCGCCGTGATCGGCGATGGTTCGCTGAGTTCGGGCGTGGCGTTTGAAGGACTGAACAACGCGGCTGAGCAGGGCGGCAATCTCATCATTGTGTTCAACGACAATGAGATGTCGATTGCCGGCGATTTCGGTGGCATGTACGGTCCGCTCGCCCGCCTGCGCGCGTCCGGTGGCACCGCCCAGCCGAATCTGTTCAACGCGTTTGGCTTGGATTATCGGTATGTGGAGGCCGGCAACGATGTTTCCGCGCTGGTCGCAGCTTTCGAGGAAGTGCGCGATATCGATCATCCGGTGGTGGTCCATATTCATACGCTGAAGGGCGCAGGATATGACGGTGAGGAGACTCACGCAGATCGGCAAACCGCCTCGGCCTCACCGGTTTCGTTCGACTCCCCCACCGGCGTGCATCCCACCGATAACGTGAACCACAGCGAGCCGTGGCATTCGGATCACTGCAACCTGTCCGATCATGAACCGCATGAGGGCCAGTGCGAGGCCTCGCATTGGCAGAATCCGGATGCCGCAATCGGCAAGCCGGACGATCCGCGCAAGCATTACGGCAAAATGGCGATGGCCGCACTCGAACCGCGTTTCGCCGCCGAGCCGGGACTCGTGGTCATCTCCCCCGCCACGCCGGGCTCGAACGGCATCACCCATGAGTTCCGAGAGCGCGCGGGCGCACATTATGTAGACACGGGCATCACCGAATCGCATGCCGTGGCGTACGCTGCCGGCATCGCACGGGCGGGTGGCACGCCGGTGGTGGCCACCACGGCGTCCTTCTTCCAGCGCGCGTACGACCAGTTCTTCCAGGAGATGAGCCTGAACCGTTCGCGAGTCACGGTACTTGATTTTCTGGGCGGCCTGTCCGGTTCGGACAATACGCATTCCGGCGCGTATGACGTGACGATGTTCTCCAATATTCCAGGGGCTACGATGCTGGTGCCGACTTCGGCTCGCGACTATCTAGCTGATCTGGCATGGGCTACCGCGCCGGCCGGTTCGGCGGACGCCCCTGCTGGTCCGGTGGTGATTCGAGTGCCGGGCGAGGCGATTCTGACGGCGGAACGGGATGCGACGCTGCTGCCGGTGACGGGTGGGCAGATCGCTGACCGCCCCCAGTCAACTTCGCTGCCAGTCTCCGTCAGCTCCGCCAGCGGGGGCATATCTGCCGCAACAGTCCGCGGGACCGTTAGCGTAACGGCTCAGCGTGCCGGTGTGCGTCACATGCTGGATTGGCGGGTCAATCAGACGGGCTCGCACGTCGCGATTATCGGACTGGGCAATGCGTATCCGTTGGCGGAGCAGACGGCCGCCGCATTGTCTGCCGATTATGGCATCACGGCAACGGTTATCGACCCGCGCCAGTGCACGTCGCTGGATTCAGACGTACTGGAGTCGTTGCGTGATGGCCACCAGCAGGTCATCACCCTTGAAGACGGGCAGCTTGAAGGCGGCTGGGGCGAGAAAGTGACCGCATATTATGCGAATCATCATGTCTCGGACGGCAGCCGTAATCCTCATGTGCTGAACTTCGGCGCAGCCAAGGAATTTACCGACCGCGTGCCGCTGGGCGAACTGAACGAACGTTATGGACTAACGGTGGAGCAGGTGACAGAGGCGATCACTCGTTGTTTTTGATGGCGTCTAGGGCCGGGATTTTAACGGCTTTATTGGCCGGGCCGAAGCCGAACAGCAAGCCGATCAGCGTGGAAAACAGTACGACGAACAGGAACAGCCACCACGGAATCACCGAATAACGGGTCACATTCTCGCCACCAACTATCGCCTGCCAGAGTATGGTCCAGATAGATGTTCCGCCACCGGTACCGTCGCCGGAGCCCCCGCCTGCACCGCTGACCATACCGCCAGACATGCCGCCGCTCATGCCGCCCGCATACAACGCGCCGACAACGTTGATGCCCAGCGATATCAGTCCGCTCAGCACGCAGCCGACCAATCCGCCGAAGAATCCGATCGCGCCGGCCTCCGCAAGAAACATGACGCGAATGTCACGAACGTAGCAGCCAAGCGCCTTCATAATGCCGATCTCGCGCGTGCGCTCGGTTACGGACATAACCATTGTGTTGGCGATGCCGATGGCCGCAACCAACAGCGAAACCGCACCGATACCGCCCAGAATCAGCTGAATCGCGCGCGACTGTTCTTCCAACGACTTACGCATGTCTTCATAGGAGGAGGTCTCGTAGCCCAACGCTTTGATCTGTGATTCGACTTCGGGCACGGACTTGAGGTCGGCGGCCTTGACCAGCACCTGATTATAGGCGGTGGCTTTTTTGGCGGCGGCTGGATCGACTTTGGCGGCCAGTTCCTTCAACGCCTGCAAATCCATGACCAGACCGTCGGAGGTGGCATAGCCTTTGTTATAGTCGCCCGCCACAATGCCGGAAGCCCGCACATCAAAGGTGACGTTTTCCGACTGACCCGCTGTGTTGCCACCCGCACCGCCTGTGCCGCCACCGCCGCCCGCGCCGCCTGTGCCGCCGCCACCGCCGCCGTACATGTTCATGCTGTACTGGTCGCCCTGATAATTGGTGCCGGTGGTCAGACTAATTTGCGTGGTGAGCGGGTCGAAGAACGGATCTTCGTCCTGATCTTCCTCGCACTGGCCGGTGGCCTGGTCAAACGTGCATGAGGAATACTGATCGCCACGTGTGCTGGTGCGTTGTTCGCCGTTCTTCAGGGTGTCCATGAACCCATAGGCGAACCATTCGCCGGCAAGCACCTGGTCTTTTTTGACCGGTTTCTCGCCACCGACGAGCTTGTAGCCCATCTGGTCGAACTGGGTCATGTCGATGCCCATGATCTGCACGTAATCATAGATGTAACGGCCGCCCGCGCCGGCTCTGGCCGTCACGTTATAAGGGAAGTTCATCATCGGCGTCACGCCGGATACGCCGCTCATCGCGCGGAAGGATTCCACGGCCTTGTCGTCGAGCTTGGTATCGCCCATCTCGGACGAGCCGCCATCGTCCATCGGACCGGCATAACCGTTGGTGTACACGGTGACGATGGACAGATCGCCCATCGATTTGAGCATCTTCTCGTTCTGCTCGTTAATGCCTTGGCCCAAAGAGACCATGAGCACAATCGAGCAGCAGCCGACGATAACGCCCAGCACGGTCAGAATCGTACGGGATTTACGCCGCCATAGGTTTTGTCTGCAGAGCCGCAGTATGTCGCCGAATCGCATGGTCGGGCCTTTCAGGCCTTGTGGGATGAGCCGGCTGGTGCGACTGATGAGGCTGGGGTGACTGGTGTGATAGGAGCGGTGTCTGCCGCAGCACCATCCGTCACGCCGGTATCGGTCTTATCATCCTTGCCTTCGGACCAATCATCCCAGTCCTCATCAATATCGTTCTTCTTGGCCTTCTGCTTGCGCCGGCGACGCACCAGCAGCACAATCACCACGATAATGACCACGGCGATCACGACGATGACCACATACACCAGCACCGGCAATCCCTGATTGGCGTTCTGGTCCATGTTCGGATCGGCCATGCCGGAATCATCCATCGGCTGCATATCGGTTACGGGTATGGTGAGCGGGAATTCCTTGGTCTTGGTCTGTCCGTCGGAATCCTCGTACGTGACTTTGAGCGTGGTCTTCAGCTCGCCTGACGCGTGCGGTGTGAAGGCGTAACCAATCGTGCCGGTGGTGCCGGAAGCCACATTGCCCACGTACTGGGTTTTCATCGTGGCATCGAAACCTTCGCCCTCCATCGTGGCCTCGACGTTGGCGATATCGCCTTTGCCCTTGTTCACATATTCCATCGTGACCGTGTTTTCCTGGCCGGCGATCACCTGGTCGGGCACTACGGGATCACTGATTTCGAACCGGTCAGGCTGACTGATCGGCACGGAAATCTTGACGTCAGACTGGCTTGAGGAGCGGGCGCTGGCGTCCACATACTCGTATCGGAAGTTCACGGTCACGGGCTGGGCACCGCTTTTCGCGGAGGCGAGCGCCTGCATCGGCACGCTTTGCGTCATGGCGTAACCGCCCCACAGCGCGTCGACGTAGAACGTGTTCGTGCCTCCCGCGATGGCGAAGCTCTCGCCGCCGTCCACGGTGATGACCATGTTCGTCACCGCCACCTGACCCATGTTCTGGAAGGTGAAGTCGAGGTTGAAATCGGCGCCGGCGGCCACGGAATCGCCGCCATAGGTGAAGTTGGTGACGATGATGTTCGGCACCGGGCCGGCGATTGGCGCGGAATCGCCGTCGCTTCCCTGAGACGTACTGTTCGTGCCGCTTGTGCCGTCTGTGCCGTCGACTGCGTACGCCTGGTGCGGAAGGGAGATGACGGCAAGTGCCAGTGACAGCGTGGAGAGCAACGCGACGATGATGGCGATGGTGCGGTGGGAGAGGTGCTTCATCGGTCAACTCCTTGGGTTCTTTGGGCGGACGGCGTGGACGGAACAGTTGGGCGGGAAAGGTCGGTGTTGAGCCGATCGCTGGTGATGCGGCCATCGAGCAAGGTGACGATGCGGTCGGCGTATGAAGCCATCTGCGGATCGTGTGTGACCAGCACGATGGTCTGGTTGAAGTCATGGGCGAATGCACAGATCATCGTCATGACCTCGGTTTTGGTTTTAGAGTCAAGGTTGCCGGTCGGCTCATCGGCGAACACCACCTCGGGCTTGGTCACAAACGCCCGGGCGATGCCGACGCGCTGCTGTTGGCCTCCCGACATCTGGCGCGGGTAATGGCTGAGACGATGGCCGAGCCCGACTCGTTTGAGTACGCCACGCGCCGCACGTTCGCGCTGTTCCTTGGGCACGCCGCGGAACATCAGCGGCATTGCCACGTTTTCGAGCGCGGTCAGATTGGGCAGCAGGTTGTACGACTGGAATACGAAGCCAAGATGCTTCTGGCGGAAGGCCGCCAGCTCACGCTCGTCGAGTTTGCTGACGGGTACGCCGCCGATTCTCACGCCGCCGCGCGTCGGTTTTTCCATGCCGGCCAACTGGTTGAGCAGCGTGGATTTGCCGGAGCCGGATTCGCCGAAAATGCAGCAGATCTGGCCTTGCGGGATACTGAGATTGACACGGTCAAGCGCCACCACCGTCTCATCCTCGACGGGGTATTCCTTGCGTAGGTTTCTTACCTCGATGATTGCTCGTGGCACGGGCCTTCTTCCCTCGTTCGTCGCCATTGGCGGACGCGCGATAGCTGGTTATTATCCAGCACATCTCAAGTCAGAGTATAGCCGTTATGCAGGAGACGCACCCCTTAAGGGTGTTCCCGGATGGTGGTGATGAGCATGTGACTTCTAATCTCAAGGTCGACAGTTCAGGCTCCAGACGGACCCAGACCGGCATAATATTCAAAAGCCCCTGCCCCTCACAAACGATGAGGGACCAAGGGCTTATTACATCGTGACCCCGGACGGGCTCGAACCGTCGACCTTGAGATTAGAAGTCACATGCTCTATCCAGCTGAGCTACGGGGCCAAACTCGTGTAAGTCTAGCCGTAGGGGTGTAAAACACCTCGGCGTAACGTCGGCTTGCACCGGTACCATCGGCGATATGGGGACAACGGAGAGCAACGTAGATCACGCCGCATCGGGCCAGACCGTCGCAGGCGATAGCGGTGAGCTCACTTTCACATACGCACAGGGTCGTTTTGCCAGTGAAGGCAAGGATTGGGAAAGCCCGGTTGTGACCAACATGGCTGCATCCGTCTCTGCCGATGCCGGTAATGTCCCCGCCGGCAGCATCACCAACACCGGCACCAACAACACCTTCACCAGCACCACCGAATCGTCGCTTGCCACCCTGCTGTCCAACCAATGCCCGTTCGTTATCAAGGCCACCATTTTCGAGGGCAATGGCAAAAACGCCATTCGCGAACGTCACACATTCACCGGCTCGGTGCTGCGCCAGCTCGACCAAGCCAGCGCCCTGCTGAACGGCATCAACGAATCCGGCCAATACCCGGCCATAGCCCTGCGCGAAGCATTGGTCAACGCACTGGAACATCGCGATTACACGTACTCCGGCCCCACACTGATCAATATCTTCGATTCCCGCTTGGAAATCGTGTCGCTCGGCGGCCTGACCGATGGTTTGGAAATCAACGATCTACTCAACGGCGTATGCCAGCCACGCACCCCGCGTTTGGCTGAATTGTTCGCCGATTTGGGCCTCTGCGAGAACTGCGGTACCGGCATTCAACGCATTATGGACGCCTACGCGCAGAGCGCGGTCAGTCCGCAACTGCGCGTGGGCCCCACTTCGGTGGCAATGGTACTGCCTATCCCTGTATCGGCCGAGGCCGCGTCCTCGCATCGGACCGATGCCGATGCTTCCGCCGCGCCCAGCACCACTGACGAAGCACAGCATGCCAAAATGTACTCATTCCCCACGATTCAGCGCATGACGGATAACGCCGCAGATGCTTTGGCCGGCGCACGCATCATCGGCTGCGCGCCACTGCAGACGCTGATTCTCGGCAGTGGATTCGGCGAACGCCCGGACGGTGACGATCAGGCCAGTACCCGCCCGCTCGATACAGCGACGCTGGAACCGTCGCCTCAAACGTTGGAACAGTTCACGCTCAATTTCCTCGCGTTCCGCGGTGTGAAGCTCAGCCGTAAAACCATGCAGAAAGCGCTTGGCCTGAACAAGGATCAGATGACGCAGCTCTTGGACCAGCTGGAGTTGAGCGGCAAGATCGAACGTCATACGCACGCCAAGTCCACTACGTATTCGCTGGCACATGCCTCAGGACGGTAGCGACCAGGGCGACAACGACCAAATCGTCAACAACCCAAGCAGCAACGACCAGAGCAATACGGCCCAAGGCACGATAAAGCAGCAGCTCAGTTCTCGAATACGCGATCGCGAATCATGCGACCGGATTCGTCGAGCGCGGTGGAGAAACGGCCGTAGTCGGACAGAATCACGCCCATGTACAGCATGTCCACGAGCGCGGTATCGGCCACGCGCGAGAAAATCGCATTGCCATAGATCGTGTGCGAGTCACGACCCGTCAGCAACGTCACGTCGGCCCAGCTGGCCAGCGGCGCGCCGATGGCATTGGTTATGGCGATGGTTTTCGCGCCATGCGATTTCGCCAATCGCAACGCTTTGACCGTATCCGCCGAACTGCCCGAATGGGAGAAGGCGACGGCCACAGCGCCGTGGGGCAGGTGCCCGGCACCGATCTGCTGCAGGTAAGCGTCGGTATTGAGACGGCATGTCAGTCCCAGGTAGCCGAGCTTGGTGAACAGATCCATCGCCGGTGTCAACGAGTTCTCCACGCCGAAAATGTCGATGAACTCCGATTCGGCGAGTAGGGCGACCGCCTTGCGATAGGCCTTGGGGTCCAACGCACTGTGCAGCTCGTCGATCAGCGCCTTCGCGCCATCGGCCGCTTTACCGGGAATCTCATCTTCGCCATCCCACGGATTCAGATCGAATCCGGCCAGCGGATTGAAGGTCACTTTGTGTTCGGCGGCCGGGTTGCGCAACACGTACCGCAGTTCACGGTAACCGCCGAAGCCGAGCTTGCGGGCGAACCGAATCACCGTCGGCTGGCTGACGTGGGCGATGTCGGCCATCTGACCGACGGTCAGGTCGGCCGCCTCCTCGATATGATTCCGAATATACTGGGCCACGGCGCGCTCCGCCGGACGCAGCGACGGATACACGTGGTCGATGCGCTCACGTATTCCCACCGAGGATTGCACAGCCGCGCTCCTAGTCGTCCGTATTTTCCATTCCTGTTTCGAGGTTACCGGCTGTATACCGGCGAACAGTCGACTTGGATTGACCGCAACATGAACGGTGAGCGAACTCTTCCGTTTACCTTTCCGCTCCATTCCCTCTACAATCGAAACCATGGTGCGGATTAGCGTGGGAAGCCCCACCCATCACACAAGCGGGCGACTGTACGGCGTGTTCTTCGAGGACATCAACCATGGTGCGGATGGCGGGCTGAACGCCAACATGGTGAACAACTACAGTTTTGACGGCGTCTATCTCGACCATCACACGTGGCGTATGGCCGGTGCCGAACGGTGGCGTACGCAGGCCGATTCCCTGCGTTTCTGGGATTTCATCAACTGTTCCGCCGCCAGCCTCGGCAGTGAGATACGCGGGATTCACGGCCAGCGGGTGACCACCGACTGCCCCGCCCCGCCAATTCACGCACATAGCCGATACGCTCGCATCACGTCCGATGTTCCTTCCGAAACCGGCCCTGCATATCTGGAAAACCTCGGCTATAACGGAGGCGGCGACAACGGGGGCGAGCCCGCGTTCTCCATCGTCGCCGACCACACCTATTCCGTCAGTCTCGCGGTACGCCCGGTTCATGGGCGGGCCGAGCTGTCCGTCGGCGTGGTCGATAGGTACGGCCTGCCGCTCACCAGTACCACTCGATTGTCGTATATCGTGGACTCCGATCCGCTTGACGATACGGAAGAGACCGGTCTGAGGCAGGACGATGGGGCCGATGCGCAGGATTCCGGCGTTTCGATCAGTCCGGATTCGTCGGATGGTGCCATCGTCATCGGCCGTGACGGCTGGTACCGGTTCAACGCCGACGTAACCGGACTGAACACCGATTACGGCAAGCTGCGTATCACCATTGACGCCGGCGAACGCACCACGTTCGATCTGGATCTGGTGCAGTTCATGGATGCGGACTATTGGGGCGCGGGCGACCCGAAATGGCGTTACGGCAAGCTGCGCCGCGATTTGGTGGAGACCATTCAGGCGTTGCATCCAGCGTTTCTGCGATTCCCCGGCGGCTGCATCGTCGAAGGTGTGACGCCCGGCAATGAATATCGCTGGAAGGATACCGTCGGCTCTCTGGCCGCGCGACGCCAACAGTATTCGATGTGGTCGTTCAAGATGCCGGATGGTTCCAGCTATTCGCAGAGCTATCAGATCGGTTTCTACGAGTATTTCTGCCTGTGCGAGGATCTCAAGGCCAAGCCGCTGCCCACTCTGTTCGCCGGCATCGCATGCCAGTCGCCCGGCCGCGATCCGCGCCACATGGATATCAATTCGGCCACCTTCCGCAACAATGTGATTCAGGACTACCTGGACCTCATCGAATTCGCGAATGGCGATCCGGAGTCCAGCTCGTGGGCCGCGGTCCGGCGTGATATGGGCCATCCTGAGCCGTTCGGCTTGGACATGATCGGCGTGGGCAACGAAAACTTCGGGGCTGACTACGTGGCCAAGTTTGACATGATCAGCGAGGCCATTCATGAACGATACCCGGATATGCTGTGTGTGATGAGCGCCGGACTGTTCCCCTTCCAGCCGGCGATGAAGCGCAGCTGGGACCATGCGCGAACGTTGGCCGCAACCGATTCCGGGGCACATGATTCCGCCACCGGTGACGCGATTATCGTCGACGAGCATTCCTACCACTCCCCCGAATGGTTTGCATCCCAGGCGTCACGATTCGACGCTTACCCGCGTTGCGGCGCCGGCGTCTATTTCGGCGAATATTCAGCCAACGGCTATTTTGCCGGCCAACCACAGACCGAACAAGGCGCGAACACGTGGAAGTCGGCACTCGGCGAGGCCGCGTTCCTGACCGGTTGCGAGCGCAATTCCGACGTGGTGCGCATGACCTCCTATGCGCCGCTGCTCGCGCATATCCCGGCCAAGGGGTGGGCGCAGAATCTTATCGAATTCAATCCGGCGCATGTGAACCCCACGGTGAATTATGAGGTGGAGCGGCTGTTTTCCACGCATCTGGGCGACACGACGTATGCCGTGTCCATCGAGCAGACCGCGTCACGCCCCGCCAAACATCTGTATGTCAGCGCCACCGGGCATGACAGGGATGACGCCTGCCGTTACATCAAAATCGTCAATATCTCCGATTCCCCGGTGGATGTGACGTTGGAAATCGCGCGCGGACTGGCCGGGCTGGGCGCCTCGCCATCGCGACCGGTGCGTTTGGAGGTGACGACGTTAAACGCCAATCCGACGGCGAAAACCACTATCGGATACCGCGGCGAGGCTTCGGGGGCGATTGTGCCGGAACGTCGGGCTTACACATTGCCGTCGCCGTCTTCATTGCTGGCGATGAAGATCAAGCCGTACAGCGTCACGCTGGTGGTTTCGCGCTGATTGGCATCGGCCATTAGGCCGATGCCTTTGCCATTAGAATCACCCTCAAGGATGAGGGGGAATCGTGCAGATTCAGGGAATAATAGGGGCTATCCCCCATAGCGAATACAAGCGCAGGAGGGCAGGATGGAAACCACGGCGGCCAGAAGACCGCCGGCCAACGATGAAGGAGTGTGCGGTATGTTTATCAATCTGTTCCGCAGGCAGCGCCCTGCGCTTGCCCGGCTGGCCCGCAACTCCAACGCCTATCGTCAGCCGATGGTTGCGTCCGTATCATCGTCCGCAGTCGGCGTATCCAGCATCACCTCTGCATCCAACACAGCCAACACAGACGGCGTATCCGGCGTATCCACGCTGGATGCCACCATCGGCCGCATCCACGACATCCCGCAGTCGGCCATGAGCCGACTGACCGGCTCCCCCACCGTATACGCGCGGTAGACCGGCCCAACCCACAACGGCGGCTCAGAGACTCGGCTCGATGATCCAGCTCAAGGTCAGCAATACGGCCAAAAACAGAACGTTGACGGCGGAGTAGACGGCCAGATACCGGCCTTTCTTGTGCGGGTATTGGCGCACGACGTTCTTGTAAGAAATAAGCGAGGCCATCGAGGCGATGAGCGTACCCATGCCGCCCAAATTGGTGCCAATGATCAGATCGCGCCATTGGTCGCAGAAGCCGGAAAGCAGAATCGTGGTGGGCACATTGCTGATGACCTGGCTGGAGCCGACCGCCACCTCCAGCGGATGGCCGCCGACCAGCGAGCGCGCCAGTTCGTAGAATTCGGGCACGCGCTTCATGTTGCCGATGAAGATGAAGAACATGCAGAAGGTGAGCGGCAGTCCCCAATCCACGTATTTGAATACGCGCCGATCGGTGAACAGGAACACGACGACCACGATCACGCACATCACCCACAGGGGAATCACGTCGGAGACGGCCAGTAGGCAGACGATGAACAGCAGCGAGTAGACGATGGTGCGCCAGCCGCCATAACCGGCGCCGTAGCCGGTGATACGAATCTCGTCGGGCTGGTGTTTGTTGCGCTCGGGAGCCAGCACGCCGGTTTCGAGGTCGCCCAGGTCGCCGACCGGTTTGCCGCCAAACACCACGGAAATCACGATGACCAGCAACACGGCCGCCGTGCCGGAATACGGTGCCATGATGCCGAGGAATTCCATGGTCGGCATGCCGGTCAGGGCTTTGAGATACAGGTTGTGCGCGTTGCCGATCGGGGTGAGCATACTGCCCACGTTCGCGCCAATGGTCATCAGCGTGACCACGAGGATGGTCTTATCCTCTTGCCCAGCCATGATGAGCACGGCCACCGCGAACGGCACAAACGTGACCAGCGCAACGTCATTGGTGATGAACATCGCGGAAAAGAACGTCAAAGCGACAAGCGTAATGACCAGTCCGCGCATGGTGCTGACCTTCTCCAGCAATCGCGAACCGATGATGCGGAACACGCCGATACGCTGGAATCCGCACACCACAATCATCAGGCAGATGAGCTGGCTGATGGTGCTGGCGTGAATGTAGCTTTTGTAATCGGCGTCCGGCGGCACAATGAAACACGAAATCAGGGCGAGTATTGCGGCGACGATGAGAATCGTCTCATTTTTGGCTACATTGATCAGCCAGCGTCGCATCCATTCCTCCGTGAATAACCCAATATCGCAACCATTCTATTTTACGCGCAGACCAGCATAAGGTACGTAGTCGCGTTGCGCTGGCGGACATGAGTTTTTGGACCGGTGCCGCACATCAGCCGCGCTCGTTTTTTTATTTGGACAAGGAAACATTGAGTTTGCATGTCTTCCATACAATGAACTGCCGCGCAATGCTGTGCCCGTATATACGGCTGCATCATTGTGTGGCAGGCCAGACACGAATACCGTACGTGGCTGGCTCATACCAATGGAACATAGTTTCATTCGAGGAAGAGGAGCGATGAAGTTGCGTATTACCCCAGTATTCCCGGTCAAACGTTTCGCCGCCGTGTCTGCACAGAACGTGAAGAACGTGCAGTTCGATTACACGAACATGCCCACGTACAACACGATCACCAAGTAACGCGCACTGCCGCACTGATCGGCGGCACTTGCCGCATACATGAATGGCCGGTGTGCTGCGTATTCCTTACCAAGAATCCGCAGCACACCGGCCATTATGATATATGCCGCAATACAGGGGGCAATCAGCCCTGCACCTTATCTCCTTGCGCGCTACGGTATCCGAAGTTCATCATCTCGCTGTTGTAGGCGACCACGCCACGGCCGACCGCCGGCAGAACGATCATGCCGCCATCGCCATGATGCGCGGCGACTTCGTCCAAAGTGGCCGTCGCGGCATCCTCGACGTTCTCGCCGGAGAAACGCACACGATCCGACACCTGATGGGCGGCGACCACCTTGATGAACGCCTCGCCGATGCCGGTGCAGGACACCGCCACCGTGGACTGGTTGGCGAACGTGCCGCAACCAGGCAGCGGCGAATCACCCACACGACCGTGCATCTGGTTGGTGATGCCGCCAGTGGACGTGCCAGCGGCGATATTGCCCTCGGCATCGCGCGCCACGGCACCGATGGTGCCATGCTTCTCCCACTCATCGCCACCGGACTGAGCCTCGGCCAAGGACTGACGACGCTGTTCGGTGATGAAGTACTCGTTGCTTTCGGTCGCGACGCCCCAATCGGCGATCTCGGCATCGGTCGGGTCCGCGAACAGCACATGCTTGGTCTGCTCTTTGACGGCACGCGCCGCATCGATCGGGTTCTTCACGGTGCTTACGCCGGTGACCGCACCGACCTCGCCATCGCCGGTCATCAGGCAGGCGTCCATCTGGGCGATGCCATCGCTGGTCAGGGCGGCACCACGGCCGGCGTTGAATTCGGGAGCGTCTTCCATGACGTGGATGGCGGCGACCACAGCCTCATGCGCCGGTGCTCCGGATTCCAACAACTGGTATCCGGCATCGAGGGCGCGCTGCAGATCAAGTTCGACCTGGGCGATGCGTTCAGGCGTGCTGTGCTTGCCACGACTGCCCGCTCCGGCGTGAATGACAAGCGTGATGCCGGTTTCGCTGCCCGCCAGTTCAGTGGTCACCGGCGAAACGGAGGATGTGGTCATATCGTGTCCCTTTCTGGAGTCAGATGGATGTGCTGACGCCAACGTATCGTTGCTTCCGCATGTATGATAGCCGTTGATGGCCGCGACCGGTTCCGCATTTCGCATCATCGGCTCGCGATGGCGTGACTCGTTACTGCGCCACCTCGCCACTACGCCAGGGGCAATGCGATGCCGGCTCGATCGGCCAGGTCACGCAACGACCACGTGGTCTGCCCCGTTCGCCCGACAACGCTATGCGCATGCCACAGCGAACTGATGATGGCTTCCTCGCTTATTCATTCGTCGAATGCACCCATCGATGTGGGTATGCAGCCATCAAAAAAACTCGACAACCGCAATGAGCCAGTCACTTGGCTACATCTGTGCTATCGTCTCGCCAATGATTCGAATGCCGGTATCAATGTCAGCAGCATCCGGGCGCACAAAGTTGAGACGGATGTGGGAATCATCCATTTCGTCAACGTCGAACACGCTGCCCGGCATGAACGTGACGCCTTGGGAACGGCAGGATTCCAATACATCCAGAGAGCGCACGCCGTCCGGTAAGGAAACCCAAATATAGTAGCCGCCTGCAGGCACGGTCCAATACACTTCATCCGGCGCATACCGCTCCAATGCTGCGATTGCTGCATCTCGTCGAATGCGGTAAGCCTTAATCAAACCGCGCAAATGTTCGGCGACGCGGCCTTCTTTAAGCAGTTCCAGGCAGATGCGCTGCGATGACGTGCTCGTATGCTGGTCGACCATGCGCCGCAGAGCCGCCAGCCGGTTAATCACATGCGGGTCGGCCACAACCCATCCCGTGCGCAGGCCCGAAGTGACGGTTTTCGAGAACGTCGACAAATACATCACGTATCCCGCATTCTCCATGCCCTTAAGCGGTATGGGGCGATGTGCGTCGGACGATTCCCCGCCGTACCACAAATCGCCGTAAGCATCGTCTTCCACGATCAGACACTGATAGCGCCGCGCCACGTCGATGAGTTCGCTGCGTCGTTCGGGCGGCAGCGTGGTACCGGTGGGGTTTTGGAACGTCGGGACGGTGTAGATGAGCTTGGGCCGGAATCGCGCGCAATAGCCGTCCAACAGGTCTGTACGCATACCGTGCTCGTCCACTGGAACGCCGATGATGCGCGCATCCGCCGAGCGGAAGGTCTGCAATGCCGGGAAGAACGTGGATTGTTCGACCAGCACGCAGTCGCCAGGATTGACGAATGCACGCACGATAAGATCGATGCCTTGCTCGGAACCGGAAAGCACCATCACGTTTCGTACATCGCACTGCACGCCGCGTGTGCTCATATGCTCGGCAAGTAATGCGCGGAGTTCATCGAATCCTTCGATAGGCGATTCTGGCTGACCGTCGAATTCGCGCGACTCAAACGCTTCAATGCTCACTGAACGCAACAAATCGTCGGGAATATCCGCCGGATTAGGCGAGCCGGTGGCAAAGTCGATGATGGTATCGCCGCGTTGCGCCCGCTCGGCCGAGGCAATGTCGTGGTAGGTGAATCGGTTGGAATAGTCGGAGAACAACACCGACCACGGCGGCCGCACAACGCTCGGTTTCGGCTCCTCGTCAATCGGCTCATGTCTCACTACAGGAATCCGGGCAGTCTCAATATGCTGCAACGGCAGCACGAACGTGCCTTTGCCTACTTTGGAGGCGATGAGTCCCTCATCTTTGAGTTGCTGATAGGCCTGTAATACCGTGGTGCGATTGACCTCGAGGCGTGAGGCCAACTCGCGTTCAGGCGGCAGACGATAGCCCTCAGCCATTGCGCCGGAGACAATCTGTTCACGCAGCTCAGCAGCCAGCTGCCGGTACATCGGCACCGTGCTGCGCCGGTTCAGCGTGAACTGCATGGCAGATCGTCTCCTTGATTCGTCGGTCGAATACCAGTCTAACGGCAGACGAATCGGCTACAGCGACAGGAAGAGCTCGTGGATGCGGACGTCGTCCGTGAGTTCGGGATGGAAGGCGGTGGCGAGGATGTTGCCTTGGCGCAGGCCCACCACGTGACCATCGACTTCGGTTTCGACCGTAGCCTCGGGGCCGACCGACACCACGTAGGGTCCACGGATGAACACCAGCGGAAAGTCCGCGATGCGCTGTGGGTCGTCGGCTTGGCCGAAATCAGCGATGGCTTGGAAGCTGCCGAGCTGACGACCGTAAGCATTGCGGCGCACTACAGCGTCGAGCGCGCCGAAGTAGACGTTCTCATCATTGTCGAGCTTCTTGGCCAGCAGAATCATGCCAGCGCAGGTGCCAAGCACCGGTTTGCCGGCCTTGATGTGGGCGGCGATCGGCTCGAACAGGCCGGTGGAACGCAGGAGTTTGCCTTGCGTGGTGGATTCACCGCCAGGCAGGATGACCCGGTCGATGGATTCATCGAAATCCTCGGCCGCGCGCAACAGCTTCCACGGGGCGCCGAGTTTGTCGAGCACCGCCGCATGTTCGGCGAACGCGCCCTGCACGGCCAGAATACCGGTCACGCCGTGCGTGGCGGTTTCGGCGTCTGCGGATTCTTCTTTGGAAATGTATTCAACAGCTACAACCATGTTGTCCTCTCCGGCTTCGACTCCCGTCACTCTCCGCGAGCGGCCATGATGGTCTGAATCTCGTCCTCGTTGATACCGACCATGGCTTCGCCTAGGTTTTCGGACAGCTTGGCGAGCAGATCGGCGTCCTGCCAGTTGGCGGTGGCCTTGACGATGGCGGCGGCGCGCTTGGCCGGATCGCCGGACTTGAAGATACCGGAGCCCACGAACACGCCTTCGGCACCGAGTTCCATCATCAGGGCGGCGTCGGCCGGGGTGGCCACACCACCGGCGGCGAAGTTCACGACGGGCAGACGGCCGTTGTCGTGCACGTACTTGGCCAGATCGTAGGGCACGGCCAGCTGCTTGGCGGCCTCGTAGACCTCGTCGTCGCGCAGGCCGACAAGTTCGCGGATCTGCTTGTTCATGGTGCGCATGTGGCGCACGGCCTGAATCACGTCGCCGGTGCCGGGCTCGCCCTTGGTGCGAATCATGGCTGCACCCTCGGCGATGCGGCGCAGCGCCTCGCCCAGGTTCTTCGCACCGCACACAAACGGCACATCGAACTGGTTCTTGTCGATGTGGTACACGTCGTCGGCCGGGGAAAGCACCTCGGATTCGTCGATGTAATCGATTTCGATGGCCTGCAGAATGCGGGCCTCGGCGATGTGTCCGATACGCACCTTGGCCATAACCGGAATGGACACGGCTTCCTGGATGCCCTTGATCATGGCCGGGTCGCTCATGCGGGAAACGCCGCCGGCGGCACGGATGTCGGCGGGGATGCGCTCGAGCGCCATCACCGCGCAGGCACCAGCGTCCTGAGCGATCTTCGCCTGCTCGGGCGTGGTGACGTCCATGATCACGCCGCCCTTGAGCATCTGGGCCAAATTACGGTTGAGTTCCGCACGATTCTGCGTCATGAGTTTCCCTTCGTTCGACGCTGCTTGGTATCGCGCTTCATTATTGAACGGAGTGGATTGGCCCCACCCAAACCAGTCCAATTTGGATGGGGCCAATTCGCAACTTCTGCACCCATCCAATCCAACCTCCACATGTTTATCTCTCCCATTTGGCATGTAATCCCTGATTGTCAATCAATCACAGGCCAGGAGGAGAAGAGTTGGCATGCGTGCGATTACTTGCTATTCGCATCGTCCGCATCGCCCGAAATGCCATCCACATATTCAAGAATGTCGCCGGGCTGGCAATCCAATGCCGCACAGATGGCGGCGAGGGCGGAAAAGCGGATGGCGGAAACGCGATTGTTTTTGATTTTGGAAAGGTTCACGTTGGTGATGCCCACCTGATCGGCCAGCCAGTTGAGTGAGCGGCCTCGCTCGACCATGATGCGGTCGAGGCGCAGGACGATATGGCCTATGCCGGCCGGACCGGTGGAGTTTGAGTCAGCCGTATTCAGGCCGGTCTCGCTCGAATCAACGATGTTCAGGCTGTCCTCATTCGGGCCCTCGGTGTTCGGACCGGCCCTGTTCGGACCGGCGCCACGCGGGCCTACGGCGCTCTTCCCCCTCACAGCAGACCGTCGACTTCCCGTTGCAGACCCATGCCATAATCGAAGATGCGCGCAATCAGCAACAGGATAATGCCAATCATCACCATCATGCCGCTCATCCATAAGCCCCAGTTGCCGCCCGTGCCAGCCAGGAAACATACGATGAAGTTCACCAGACCCACAATCGGCGCGACAATCAGATACCAGCCAGCCCTGTTCAACCGGTCGGACACCATGCCTTGGAAAGGCGTGGCATCCCTGCCGTCTGCAAGCCACACCGTCAAATCCTTGCACAGTGCGGCCATTTCGGAGAACGCCAAGGCCAGTAGAGCGTAGACCACCATTCTCGCCAGACCGGTGGAGATGGTAGCTACCATGTTGACGGGACCGTCGTGGAAGTTCTGCAGATTATAGGAGTAGTCCAACAAGTCGCCCTTGATGCTGAGGGTGAACGCGCCGCCGACATTCAGGTCGACACTGCCGAAGTTCGCGGCGAACGAGCGCGGGGAAATGAGGAATACCACCCACACCACGGCCGCGAGCGCTGCGATGATCCATAGGAGCGCGGCACCGATGCGGGCCAGGATCAAGGCCGCGCCACCGGCCTTATCCAAACCGAAGGATAGTTTCTTTGTCGTTGCCATGATTGAGCCTCCGCTTCATTGCGCAAACCAAGCAATTCATACTTGCATTATACCATAATTTATCGTTTGTCATTAAAAAGTTAATATCAAACGAATAGTTGATGTGACATCGATGCTGCGCGATATATCTGACGTCGCTTCTCTCGCCCCGCCCGACTGCGGCCAGTAACCTCCCTCGTCAGAGGGAGAGATTATTAGCCAACGGTGTTGCCATAGATTTGGGCTTGGAGATCTTTGCGAGCAGTCTCCATACGGGTGATTTGGCCAAGGAGGGTGATTTTCTCCTCGCCATCCGGCAGTTGGGCCATGCGGCGTTTGGCCAAACCGATCTGGCGCATGAAGCCCATGTCCAACAATCGGGCGAGAAGCTCAGTGGCGTAGCGCTGCTCCTCCGGCGTGGCAGGACGCAGCTGTACTGCGGCGGCACCGCCATTCACGCCAACACCTCCTCCCGACACGTTGGCCTGCACCGGCTGCGCACCGCTATCGGTGTCGTCGCCAGGCAGTGGCAACGGCATGACGGCCAGCTCGTTGATCACCTGATTGAGCATCGGCCCGCCGGCCTTGGTGAGGTTGTGCATCCACAGCCCCTGCGGGGTATCGTCGGATGGCAGTCCGCCAGCTGCCGCAATCGCTTGGAACAAAGTGCGGAACACCGAAGTCATGAAATGCTCGATGGTCAGCTGCCCGAACATGGTGCGGTCGATGGCGCGCGGCACCTGAATCAGCACGGCCATGAACTGCTGTTCGGCGATGAATACGGCGTCGTCGATCTTGAAATATGCCTGTTCGGCGGCGTCACGGCGCTCCAAGGCCTTGCGCGTGGCCGGATTGGCGTATGGGTTGGTGCCGGGTTCCACACGCGGCTCGTCACGCTCGAATCGACGTTTGGGCGCGTAGGCGTCCTCATCGCGTACATGCATCTGCCGGCGTGCGTTCATCACCTCGCGGCGCATCACCTCAAGGTCCACGCCGATACGGCCCGCGGACTTGCGCGCGTAAGCGTCCCATAGGGAGCGGTCGCGAATCTGCGCCACCAGCGGGGCCACGGCTTTCATCGCGCCCACTTGGCCGGGCGTGTAGGTCAGGTCGAACCGGCTGATGGCGGCGTCAATCACGAAGTCATACAACGGTTTGGCACGGGCGATCAGCGAGCGCACTGCTTCGTTGCCTCGCTCGATGCGCAGGTCGCACGGGTCGAGATTGTCGTCGGCCACGGCCACGAAGGTTTGGGAGAGGAAGGCCGAATCGAGGCCGAAAGCGTGCAGCGCGGCTTTCTGGCCGGCGGCGTCACCATCGAACGTGAACACGATGCGCGAGCTCAACGGCTGGTCCTTGACCTTCAACGGCCCGACCAGCTGGACCGCACCCAGCGAATCGTCGGCGATCAGGCGGCGCACAATCTTGGCGTGCTCGGCGCCGAACGCCGTGCCGCACGTGGCGATGGCGGTGTCGATGCCGGCCAAGTGCATGGCCATCACGTCCGTATAGCCTTCGACGATCACCACCTGCCGCTTCTTGACGATGGCGGATTTGGCCAAATCGATGCCGTAAAGCACCTGGGTTTTGCGGTAGAGCTGCGTATCCGGCGTGTTGATGTATTTGGCGGCGATCTGGTCGTCCTCATACAGCTTGCGCGCGCCGAAGCCGAGCGTGCGGCCGGTCGAATCGCGGATGGGCCAGGTCACTCGGCCGCGGAAATAGTCATAGATGCCGCGCTGGCCTTGACGGGCCAAGCCCGCGTCGAGGATTTCCTTCTGCGTAAATCCCTTGGAGGCCAAGTGGCGCACGAGATTATCCCAGCCTTGCGGCGCGTAGCCGCAGCCGAAACGTTCGCAATCAGCTTGGGAGAAGTTGCGGCCGCCAAGCAGCTTGCGGGCGGGCAGTGCTTCCTTGGTCAAGATCTGGGAGACGAAGAAGCGCTGGGCTTCCTCGCAGGCTTCCAGCAGTCGCGTGCGCTTGGAGCCGGTGTTCTCGCGCGCCGGGCCATTGCCGCTGTTCTCGTAGTGCAGCTCGATATGGTACTTGTCGGCGAGCAGTTCCACGGCTTCGCGGAAGTCGATGTTTTCGGATTGTTCGACGTATTTGAATACGTCGCCACCCAAGCCGCAGCCGAAGCAGTGCCACACGCCGAGCGAGGGACGCACGTTGAAGCTGCCGGTTTTCTCGTCGTGGAACGGGCACAAGCCCACGAAGGTGCCGGTGCCGGAGGGCTTAAGCGTTACGGTCGCAGATACAATGTCATACAGGTCCGCGGCGGCGCGCACCTTCTCGACATCTTCCTTCTTAATCATTCCGACCATAAGTCTCTAGAGTACCGCCTCACCTGAGACACGGTAAATTTTTACCGTCGGTCATCATTTCTTCCGCGAAACTCCCTTCAGTCGCCTACAGCGACAGCTCCCCTCACCCGAGGGAAGCTGGCTCGCGCAGCGAGACTGAGGGAAGCGCCCGCCCAACACGCCCTCAGCACAAAATGGAGTGCAGGGCCAGGGCGGAGTTGTCGGTCAAGCTCGCGACCTGATCGATGGCGACGCGCAGTCGTTCGTCGTCGTTGGTGGATTCGTTCCAATCGGCCAGGAACTGGCTTTCCAAAGCGTCGGACGGGAGCGGCGAATCAGCCATAAGCACATCGACCAAATCCGATACGATCTTAAGCTCCTCCTGATGGAATGGCTCGCGCTCGCGAGGCGCCATGACGAAGTACACGGCGATGCCCTTCAGCGCCACGATCTCGTAATTCGTGTTCTCGGGAATCACGATGTTCGCGGAATACCGGGTCAACGGCCCGGGCCCGTACGTGTCGCGCGTGGCGGTTTCCACCGACCAGCAGAAGCGGCCGATCAAATCGGACGTAATGTTCTTAAGCTGTGCCAACGATTCGCGCGAACCATTGAAATGTGCAGGGAACAAATACTCTCGGCGCAATCGCATGAACGCGGCCAGCAGCTTGTCGGCATCCCACTTCGCCCCATACCATGCGCGCGTCTGCTCGATGATGTGGTCCAGCATCTTCGGATCGGCGAGCACAATCGGATCGAACGCGCCGGTGGCGATGGAATCCTCGACGTCATGCACGGAGTAGGCGATATCATCCGAAAGGTCCATGATCTGGCATTCCATGGGCTTGGTGGCCTGAGGCGCGCCGATCTTGAGCCATCGGAATACCGGCTCGTCATCCGGGTAGACGCAGAATTTCTTCGACCGCTCCCCCTTTGGGTGTTGGTCGGCTTCGGCCAAGGTCCACGGGTATTTGACGGCCGCGTCCAAGGCCGCACGGGTCAGGTTCACGCCGGCCGAACGCCCGTCCGGGTGAAAGATCTTGGGTTCGAGCCGGGTCAGGATACGCATGGTCTGTGCGTTGCCTTCGAAGCCGCCGATATTGCTGGCGATGTCGGCGAGCGCACGCTCCCCATTGTGCCCGAACGGCGGGTGACCAAGGTCGTGGGCCAGACAGGCGCAGTCGACCACGTCCGGATCACAGCCGAGCAATGCGCCGATTTGGCGACCGATCTGGGCGACTTCCAGCGTATGCGTCAGTCGAGTGCGAGCGAAATCGTCGGTACCGGCAATCAGAATCTGGCTTTTCGCGCCCAAACGCCGCAAAGCGGACGAATGAATCAGTCGCGCGCGATCGCGCTCGAACGCGGTGCGTGACTTGGATTTGGGCGGCTCGGGTGCCCATCGCTCCTCGTCGAAGGCGCTGTAGCCCTCGTCGCTCAGCACCTGTTCCCCATCCAAAGTCGTTTCCATATGCCAAGCATAGGCACACATATCGGCCGCAGTAATCCCGACTTCCCGAATATGTGCCACTGACGTCAGCTCAACGGCACATATTCGGGAGATTGGGGCCGATTTCCCGAATATGTGACGCTCAGCACATATCAGTGGCACATATTCGGGAAGAAGGGATTACGGGGTGCCACCGTATGGCGGTAATGCACCTTATAGCAGCGTGGCGGGGTCGAGTTTGGCGAGGTCGGCGGCGGGCAGCACTTCGGCGGCATGCTCGTAAAGGCGCGGGATGCGGTTGCGCAGGCAGGTGAAGATCTCGTAGCTGATGGTGTCGGCGGCGCGGGCCCAATCGTCGGCGGTAGGCTCAACGTAATCCTCGCCGCGGCCCGGGCCGAACAGTTCGACCGTGTCGCCCTCGTGAACGCCGAGTTCGGCGGCGGATCCGTGCAGGTCCACGATGAACTGGTCCATGCACACGCGGCCGCACACGCGGTAGATCTTCGGGCCTTCGGTGGTCATGATGCGCACCGGGCCGCCCGGCTTCTCCACGTGCTTGGCACCTTCCATATCGAAACCGGAAGCGGAGCGGTGGATGCCATCGGCGTAGCCCAGCGGCACAATAGCGGTCGAGGTGTTGTCCGGGGTCAGGTAGGTGCGGCCGTAGGAGATGCCGTGGCCGGCCTCCACATCCTTGACCGTGCCGAGCTGCGCCTGCAGGCGCATGGCCGGGGTCAGATGCCAGTCGCGCGGGGTGCCCATCGCGGGATCGGGCTCGTAGCCGTACAGGCCGATGCCGGGGCGGGTGAGTTCGAAGTGAATCTCCGGGCGGTCCAAAGTGGCCGCTGTGTTGGCCAGGTGACGGATCTCCGGCGGAATGCCGGCCTGTTCCATGCGGCGCGTGAAGTCCTTGAATGTTTCGATCTGGCGGTCGGTGGAGGACACGAATTCGGACACATCGGGCGAATCGGCCACGGCGAGATGGCTCCACTGGCCCACGATATGCAACACGCCCTCTTTGGCGAGCGGCACGAGTTTGGCGAGCGCGGCGTCGAATCCGGCCGGTGTGAAACCGTTGCGACCGAAGCCGGAATCGACCTTGACGTGTACGCGGGCGGGCTTGCCGAGCTTGCGTGCGGCGGCGGCCACCGCGTCGATGCCGGGCAGGGAGCCGACCGATACGTCGATGTCGGCGGCGATCAGCTCGTCGAACGGGACTTCGGTGCCGTTGTATACCCAAGTCAAAATATGGCAGCGGTCGGGGCCGATGCCGAGCTTGCGCAGCAGCAACGCTTCGTGCGACTGCGCGGTGCCGAGCCATGTGGCGCCGCCGGCGAGCGCGGCCAGGGCGGCGGGCAGCAGTCCGTGGCCGTAGGCGTCGGCCTTGACCACACCCATCACCGCCGTGCCGGAAGCGGGACCGCCGACCACGGAGACCAGGTGGGCCATGTTGTCGCGCATGGTTTTGAGGTCCACGATGGCCTGTGCGGGGTATTGGCGGCGGGCGGCCGCATAGTTGGCCTTGCCCTGCTCGGACGAGAATGCGATTTCAGGTGCTGCGTTCATGCTCATAGGCACCTATTGTTGCGCGAGAATGTGACGTGTAGTCGCAATCGTCTGTTTTCGCCCGGCAGTCGTACACTGATGACCGATATGCGGTTTCTCGGAAGCCGCCTTTGATTCCCGGCGTTGAGGCGTGCCGGGATCCCGGAAATCCGTCCGGTTCAGCCCCATAATCCTAGATTTCATGAGAGAAGAACATGGATCTGTTTCGTAAGAAAAGCGTGGATCAGCTTGTCGCCGAATCCACTCCCCTCAAGCGCACGATGCGCACCTTCGATCTGACGATGCTCGGCATCGGCGCGATCATCGGCACCGGTATCTTCGTGCTCACCGGCAAGGGCGCGCTGACCGCCGGCCCGGCCCTGTCCGTGTCGTTCCTGCTGGCCGCCGTCTGCTGCGGTTTTGCCGGTCTGTGCTACGCCGAGTTCGCCGCCATGGCCCCGGTGTCCGGCTCGGCCTACTCCTATGCCTATCTGGCGTTCGGCGAGCTCATCGCCTTCGTGATCGGCTGGGATCTGATTCTGGAGTACGCCCTGCAGGCGGCCACAGTGTCCGCCGGCTGGTCGGGCTACTTCAACAAACTGCTGGAAGGCTTCGGCCTGCACCTGCCGGTCGAGCTGACCGCCGCCTACGGCACCAACCCGGACGTCACCACCTACTTCAACCTGCCCGGCTTCGTCATCGTGCTCATCATCACGTGGGTGCTCTCCATCGGCATCAACCAGACCAAGCGCACCAATGACGTGATGGTGCTCATCAAGCTCGCCATCATCGTGCTGTTCATCGTGTGCGCCGTGTGGTATGTCAAGCCGTCCAACTGGCAGCCGTTCTCCCCGTACGGCATCTACACTTTCCAGCCCGGCTCCACCCAGCCGTACGGCATCGTGCCGGCCGCTTCCATCGTGTTCTTCAGCTTCATCGGCTTCGATGCCGTGTCCTCTTCCGCCGAGGAGACCATCAACCCGAACAAGACACTGCCGCGCGGCATCCTGCTGTCCCTGGCCGTTTCCACCGTGCTCTACGTCATCATGACCCTGATCATGACCGGCGTGGTGCCCTACAAGGAGTTCGCCAAGTACATCGACGCCCCGGTGGCCGGCGTGATTCTGGAGACCGGCATGAACTGGCTCGCGGTGATCGTGAACCTGGGCGCCCTCATCGGCATGACCACGGTGATGCTCGTGCAGCTGTACGGCCAATCCCGTATCTGCTACGCCATGAGCCGTGACGGCCTGTTCCCGAAGTTCTTCGGCCACGTGCACGAGAAGTACCGCACCCCGTTCAAGGGCACCTGGTTCTTCGGTCTGCTGACCGCGTTCGCCGGCGGCTTCATCAACATCAACGTGCTGTTCGAGCTGGTGAACATCGGTACGCTGTCCGCGTTCATCATCGTGTCGGCCGGTATTCTGTGGATGCGCAAGACCCAGCCGAATGCGCCCCGCGGCTTCCGCGCGCCGGGCGTGCCGGTCACCCCGATTCTGGCCATCGTATTCTGCTTCGTGCTCATCGCCGGTCTCAACTGGGAGACCTGGGTGCGTTTCGCCGTCTGGTTCGGTCTGGGCCTGATCGTGTACTTCGGCTACAGCCGCAAGCGCTCCAAGCTCGGCCTTGAGCAGAAGGCCGGGGCTGACGCCAAGGTCGCTGCGACTGAGGACTGAGGACTGTCGGCTGACCGATAGCCGATGGCTGCTTTCGTGAAAACCGTACGCTGAGTCACTTTCAGCGTACGGTTTTTGCGATATGAGGCCATGTCGGAGACCACCCTGGACCGGATGGTCAGAAAAAGCGTCGAGGAGACCTTGAACGCGATGCCCGCTACCAGCGGTGCATGGTCCGCTTCGAACGCAACGTCCTCGCCAGGGTCACCCCCGCAACCGCGAGGTCAGACGGCGCACGCGCGTGGTCGGCAGCTTCCCCGACGGACGCAGCGCGTTGATGCTCGTCTGCGCACGCGTGCGCTATGTCACGTCGAACGAGTGGTCGACGCGCCGCTACCTCGACATGTCAAGACTCGGTGAGACCGTACGGGAAGCGAACTGATCATCGCCGCAGGGACGGACGAAGACCAAAGCGCGCAAGATATAGGACACTACCCCAGCGCAAGCTCTCCCAGGGCATCACCGCCGGTGCCGTGAAATAACACCCCCCAGCAGCCCAGCCCGCCCCAGACAAAACGCCGTGGCGGGCCGGGCCTGCGACAGGAAAGGAAGTAAGCATCATGCTCGACGCATTCACCACAGCGAACCCCGCGCCGGGGCTCGGACAAGGCGCCTTGGATGCCGTGGCCATGAGGGCCCCCGGCCGCACCCGCTGCATCAACGCCGAAAACCCGGACGGCGGCAAGGGCCGCGCGGCCATGGCGGCCAGCGCGTTGGGCCCCTCCCGCAAGGGAAGCCCCTGCATCAGCACGGTGAGGTCCGGGGAATCGGTGACATTGATGGACGTCGAGGGCCCCGGCGTGATTCGTCACATCTGGATGACGGTAACCGACCGCACCTCCCCCACCGGCCCCGACGTGCTACGCAACCTGATCCTGGAATTCTACTGGGACGGCGAGGACTCCCCCTCGGTGCAATGCCCGATCGGCGACTTCTTCTGCTGCGGACACGCCCAGTCCTGCACCATCAACTCAATTCCCGTCATGGTCAACCCGAACCGGGGCTTCAACTGCTACTTCGCCATGCCGTTCGAACACGCGCGCATCGTGCTGCGCAACGACCACAACGAGGACGTGCCCGCGTTCTTCTACCAAATCGACTACACCGAATACGACCGGCTGCCGGCCGACACGATGCGCTTCCACGCGCAGTGGCGCCGCCAACGCGTCACCGAACTCGCCCACGACTACGTGGTGCTCGATGGCGTCGAAGGACACGGCACCTACGTCGGCACCTACTTGGCGCTCACCGCGCTCGAAAGCCGCTGGTGGGGCGAAGGCGAATTCAAGTTCTACATCGACGGCGACGGCAAATACCCCACCTGGTGCAGCACCGGCGCCGAGGACTACTTCGGCGGCGCCTGGAGCTTCGCCGAATTCGACGAACACGGCCGCATGCACGAGCGCACCTTCACCGGCCCATACCTCGGCTTCCCGTTCTACTCGCAGAACCTCGCCGGACGCGAAAGCGCCTACTGGGACACTGCCACCCCCGTGACCCGCGGCCTATACCGTTGGCACATCCCCGACCCGATCTACTTCGAGCGAGACCTGCGCGTCGAATGGCAGCAGATCGGCACCGAGGAAGCCGGCAACTTCGAACGACAGGACGACGTGGCCACGGTCGCCTACTGGTACCAAAGCGAACCACACAAGCCATTCGCCCCAATCGGCGACCGCGCGTTCCGCCGGCCACGGTGACTTCCTCGATGCCTGTCGGCCGATGGGGCTTCATCGGCCGACAGGCATCGCCATGTCTTCTCCATTCACCTGCGCGGTGAATGGATTGGCAACGGTGTGTTACCCGGGATTCGACTGGACGCCGCCGCACGACGACAGCATGACAGCCGCAAGCACCGTCACGACGCCCCCGACCCAACGTGTTCTTCTCACACACTGATTCTACCGTCAGAAACCGATGACGGTGCAGAAACGAGCACATCAGCCGGCAGCCACACTCACCACTCGTGGCGCTGATAGGCGATTCTGGTGGTGTCGACCGGCCGGTCGAGCAGTTGGATCAGGCCGCAACGGGCGAAGCCGGAGCTTTCGAGCACGTGCTGCATGGCCTTGTTATTGGGGTGGGTGTCGGCGCGCACGTTGCCGTAGTGCTTCAGGGCCCACCTGATACAGTCGCGGGCCGCGTGGCGCACCAGACCGGATGCGGCGATGCGGTGGATGGTCACATAGGCGTCGTTGTCCAGCCAGGCGCCGTCGATTTTGGCGTAGGTCGGATCCTTGCCCGGGCACAGGGCGAACTGGGCCAGAATGCGTTCGTGGCCATTGCAGGTGTCGACCAGCAGCATCGTACGCTGGTTGGCGATGTCGTCCTCAATCATCGATTCACGCGGAAATTCGTTGCCCCACTGGGTGGGGTTGCCGTTGGCGGCCATCAACGCGCGTGCGCGTGCGTAGATTTTCTGCATCTGCGGCAGATCGCGCATGGTGGCGTGGCGGAAACGGCGGCCTGTCGCCTTGTTTGCAGCGTTCGACTGAGTCACTTCCACCTCTCCAACATGCCAAGCTACCGATGTGCAGCGGCCAACGATTAACTGACGGCAAACCTACCATGCCATAGGCACAAACATAGGCACAAAGAAACCCCGTCCGCGTGGTATGCGGGGGCGGGGTTCTTCCATGCCGATTGGCTTGCGATCAGACGACCTTGCGCTCGAACGGGTCGGAGCTGATGCCTTCCTCAAGGATCTGCTTGGCCCATTCCTTGGCGGTGAACAGGCTGTGGTCGCGATAGTTGCCGCAGCTCTTCTCGGTGGTGGCGGGCACGTCATCCCATGTGGCCTTGTACGCGATGATCTCCTCCGATTCCTTCAGGGCCTTGGCCACTTCCTCGGTGGGGTGGGTGCCCCAGGTCAGCAGGTGGAAGCCGGTGCGGCAGCCGAACGGCGAGCAGTCGATGTAGCCCGGGATACGTTCGCGCAGCAGCACGGCGATGGTGTGTTCGATGGTGTGCAGGCCGCCGGTGGGGATGGCCTGCTTGTTCGGCTGGGTCAGGCGCAGATCATAGTTGGAGATCACGTCGCCGTGAGGGCCCGTTTCGGTGTCGATGTAACGCACGTACGGCGCCTTGACCTTGGTGTGATCAAGCTGGAATGATTCGACGACGGGCTTTTCGGCCGTTTCTTCTGCCATGCTGTTGCCTTTCTACTTGCCGAGTGTTCGGTCATGAAGCATCGAACAGTCATCGTAGTCGAGCCAGCCCAAGAACGCCCGCAAATACTCCGCAGTTCGCTATAGGAGATTGTTATGACGCACTCCCGGCATTGAACGAGGCGATGGCTTGCATGAAGCGCTGGCCGTAGAGGTCGAGCTTGTGTTGACCGACGCCGTTGACCGCCAAAAACTGCGCATTGGTAATCGGCTTGATACGGGCCATGTCTCGCAATGTCTTGTCGGAAAAGACGATGTACGGCGGTTTGCCGATTTCCTGGGCGATGGTGCGTCGCAGTTCGCGTAGCTTCTGGAACAGCGATTCCTCGTCATCGTCCGGGATATACGAGCCCAGCGCATCGCCGGGAACATTGGCGGAATCGGCAGTATCAGCCACTCCCCCGCTCCGACCGGAACCGGCCGCCGCCGACTTGCGTTCCACCCGTTTGATCTCATAGTGGAAGTCGGGAGCGGCGGTTTCGGCCGCCCGCGCACCGAACATGACGATTGGCATACGCCCTTCGGCGATTGACAGGTACCCGTCCGTGGCCATCTGGCTCAACACGTCGCGCACGCGAGCCTCGTTCACGTCCTTGAGCATGCCGAAGGTGGGCATCCGCTCCGGGTTCAGCCATGCCAGATCCTGTGCCCGCGAGCCGCGTAGAATCTTGACGATTTTGCCGGAACCGACGCGCTGCCCCACGTCATGCACGCAACGGCTGATCGCCTGCGCCACGCGGGTCACGTCGATGGTCTCGAACGTGCTTTCGCAGTTCGAGCAGGCACCGCATCTGCCGGACTGCGAAGAGTCCGCCGCAATGTCTTCACCCGCCGCGGAACCAGCATTCGGCGACAATTCCTGACCGAAATACCGGGTCATATACCGGTGCAGGCAGTCGGTGGTGCGGCAGTAGCCGACCATACCGTCCAGCAGCCGGCGCTTGGACTGGCGAACGATCTCCTGCTCTTCGGGAGTCAATCGCTCGTTCTCATAATCGTTATCCAGCAACCGACGCCGGGTGACGATGTCTGACTCATTCCACAGCAGCGTGCATCGGCTGGGCTCGCCGTCACGGCCCGCGCGGCCGGCCTCCTGATAGTAGGCTTCAATGGATTCGGGTAGATTGTGGTGGATGACGTAACGCACGTTGGACTTATCGATGCCCATGCCGAAGGCGTTGGTGGCTACGACCACCGGCACCTTGTCGGTGATGAAGTCGCGCTGGGCCACCTCACGCGCGTCCGGCGACATGCCGCCATGGTAGGCGACAGCCGGATGCCCCATCTGGTTCAGCGTGTCGGCGAGCGCTTCGGTGGTCTTGCGGGTGGCGCAGTAGACGATGCCGGATTCGTCCGGATGGTCGGCCACATACCGCGCCACCCATGCGGCCTTGTATTTGGTCTCCAGTTTGACCACATCAAAATACAGGTTCGGCCGGTCGAATCCGGTGACGGTGACGGCCGGATTCCGCAATCCCAGCAGTCCCACGATGTCCCGACGCACCCGTTCGGTGGCGGTGGCGGTGAACGCACCCACCGGTGGACGCTGCGGCAGCCCGGCGATGAAATCGCCGATACCTAAGTACGACGAGCGGAAGTCCTGACCCCACTGGGAGACGCAGTGGGCTTCGTCCACGGCGATCAGCGAGATCGGCGTACGGGCGGCAAAGTCGCGGAATCGCCCGGTTTCCAAGCGTTCCGGGGCCACGTACAGCAGTTTGATCTGCCCGGCGGCGGCTTGGGCGAACACCATCGCCTGCTCGTCGGGAGTTTGAGTGGTATTGATGAACGCGGCCGGCAGACCGAGGTCGTTCAGCGCATCGACCTGGTCGCGCATCAGGGAAATCAAGGGAGATATGACCAAAGTCATACCCGGGCTGAGCGCGGCGGGAATCTGGTAGCACACGGACTTGCCTGCGCCGGTGGGCATCACGCCCAAGACATCGCGTCCGGCAAGCAAAGCCTCGACAATTCCTTGCTGTCCGGGCCTAAACGAGTCATAGCCGAAGTATCGTGTGAGCGCCTCCAGCGCCGCCTGATGTGCTGTCATAAACGACCAGTGTAGGCCGACCGCGGCTGGATTTCAGCGTATAACGGAATACCTCGCAACGATGTACGTAGCCCTTCCGTATTATTATGCGTCAAGGAACGTTATTCCCGGCATATCGCACGATATGCCGCTTTGAGAGAACTAAGACGGGGCATTTTGATGGCCAACGATACATTTTCCTTCTCCTCTCCTGACGATCAGGAGACGGCGGTGCTGCAACCTGTGGCCACCGATGGGCTGTTCGCAGCCGCGGATTCAGGTACCGCCACACCACAGCAAAGCGACAATGGCACCAATAACCATGCCGACAATACAGCCTATGTGGGTGAACATGTTATGGCATCTACCACCGCTAAATCACATGGCAAGGCCGCACGGATTGCCATCATAACCATATTTGCAGTGTTGCTTGCCGCATTAATAGCCTATTTCTTCGTCGGACGTTGGTACTTCCAAGACAAGGCTGCGCCCGGTGTTCATTTGGGCAATGTCTCTGTCATGGGCCAGACCCGCGAAGAACTTGCGAATACTGTGAAGCAGCGGCTGAATAACACCACAGTGACGTTCACCGCCGAAGGCAACAGCGTCAAAGCCTCGCTGAAGGACCTTGGCGTCACCGTCGACACGGATAAAACCGTGGATGCGCTGTTGAACGCGAAGACCGGCGACGTGGCCAAGCTCAATATTTTCGATCAGCCGCATATCGCTCTGACCGCCACCACGGACAAAGAGACTGCCGAACAATTCGTCACCGCCGGCCTGGTCGATGAGGCCGACCGAGCGCAGATTGCCACCGTTGTCTACAACAAGAGCACCAAACAGTTCGACTACACCGCGGGTCAGGACGGCAAGGGCCCGGATACCAATGTTGTCAATGCTGCAGTCAAGGAGGCCGTCGCGACCCCGGGCGAAAATGCGACGGTGCCGGTCAAGCTACAGACCGCAAAGAATCCGATTGATGACGCGAGTGCACAGCAAACACAGTTTGACGCCAATGCCAGGCTTGGCCTCAAACTGACCGTAGACAACGGCGTGAACAAGAGCGTCACCATCCCGGCCGATACCATTGCCTCATTCCTCAAGCCCACGGTGAATAAGGCGGAAGGCACCATGAGTCTGGTAGTCGACCGCGATGCCATCACCAAGTACGTCACCAGTGACAGCGTAACCAAAGAACTGACTGTTCCCAAGGTGACACGCGAGGTCTACATCACGCCGAAAGACGAAGGCGGCGTGGAAATTGGTGCCGATAAGACACTCGGCGTGGATGGTATTGAAGTGACTGGCGCCGGGGACGCCCCCGAACGTCTGGCTACCGCCATCGAGCAGAACCAGTCCACTGATTCCACTGTGGCTGTGAAAGACAGCCCATATGATGTCAAGCAGGTCGAGGTGCCTCATAACTTCGATACGGCAAATGGCGATAAGTGGGTTCATGTTGATCTGACGAACCAGACTGCCACTGCATATCAGGGCACCACGGTGGTCAAGAAGTTCAACATCGCTTCTGGCAAGCCCACCGCCGATGGTTCCATGCTGTCCGATACCGGCACGTTCTACGTGTATCTCAAGTACGAATCGCAGACCATGGTTGGCGAAGGCTACAACCAGCCAGGCACGCCGTGGATTTCCTACTATAACGGCGGCGAGGCCCTGCACGGTGTTCCTGCATACATGTGGGGCGAGCACCCCATCTATGTGCAGCAGGGTATCCCAGGCTCGCACGGCTGCATCAACATGCAGGTGGCCGACGCCAAGTGGATGTACGACTTTGCCACCATCGGCACTCGTGTGGTCGTTGATGGCACCACACCGACTTCCGGTCAGGCGTTGCGCCCGGCTGGTGCGGATGCCACTGGATGGCAGGGCGGCAACGCCAGCTGATTCAATATGTTTAATCGATAACGGAAAATCCCCGACCCTTGTGGGCCGGGGATTTTTTGTAGGTACCAATCGATAGCGAGTCCGCCGATAAGCGTGGTGGCACCGTCAATACGGTGCCACCAGTACCGTCAGTACGGTCAGATACGATCCAACGCCTGCTTGAGATCGGCGATAAGGTCGTCGGCGTTCTCGATACCGACCGAAATGCGCACCAGGTTGGCGGGCACCTGCAGGGTGGTGCCGGCCACGGAGGCGTGGGTCATGGCGGCGGGCACCTCGATGAGGCTTTCCACACCGCCGAGCGATTCGGCCAGTGTGAAGATCTGCGTGTGGTCCACGAAGTGCTTGGCCGCCTCGGCGCCGGCCGCGAGCTGCACGGAGACGATGCCGCCGAAGCCGCCGTGCATCTGGCGGGCGGCGATTTCATGACCCGGGTGGGACTCGAGGCCCGGGTACCAGACGCGCTCAATCACATCAGAGGGCTGGGATTCGAGCCATTCGGCCACCTTCAGGGCGTTGGCACTGTGGCGCTTGACGCGCAGATCCAGGGTCTTCAGGCCGCGGATGTCCAGCCAGGAGTCGAACGGGGAGGGCACTGCGCCGGCGGCGTTCTGCAGGAAGGCGACCTTCTCGCGGGTCTCCTCATCGTTGACCACCACGGCACCGCCGACCACGTCGGAGTGGCCGCCGATGTACTTGGTGGTGGAGTAGACCACCACATCGGCGCCATCGGCCAGCGGGTGCTGAAGGGCGGGCGAGGCGAAGGTGTTGTCGACAGCGACCTTGGTGCCGTACTTGTGGGCGACTTCGGTGGTGGCCGCGATGTCGGTGATGTTGAGCAGCGGGTTGGACGGGGTCTCGACCCACACATACTGGTAGTGCTTGGAGGCCAATGCGGTTTCCACGGCTTTCAGATCGGTGATGTTCACCACGTCGAGGCCCACACCCCACGGCACGAACACCTTGGAGAGCAGGCGGTAGGTGCCGCCGTACACATCGTTGCCGAGCAGGATGTTGTCGCCGGGCTTGATGGTGGAGCGCAGCAGCACGTCGATGGCGGCCAAGCCCGAGGAGAAGCTCAGCGCGTACTTGCCGCCTTCCACGGCGGCGAGCTGCTCGTCGAAGCTGGTGCGAGTGGGGTTGATGGAGCGGGAGTAGTCGTGGCCTCCCCTGAGGCCCAACACGCCATCCTGCTTGAAAGTGGAGGTGGCGAAGATCGGCGTGACGACCGCACCGGTGGTCGGGTCGGGCTCCTGGCCGGCGTGGATGGCGCGAGTGGCGATGTCGGTGTTGGCGAACTTGGCGTTGTATTCAGCGGACATGATATTGGGTTCCTTTCGGGATCGTTCCGTATTCGAAGGTAGAACAGGTGCGGTTGGTTAGTGCGGATGTTGGTATTGATTCTTTTGATAGCTAGTTATGGAGTCCGTCCCCAGCTCCCTCATCAGAGGGAGCTCCGTTAAGGTACTGCTCGGCGAGGGAGGGCTTGCTGGTGCGCTCCACGATGTCGCCGTAGCCGTTGGCACGCATCCAGTCGTCGTTGAAGATCTTCTCCAAGTAGCTGCGGCCGGAATCAGGGGCGAGCACCACCACGATCTGGTTCTCGTCCAAATCATTGGCAAGCGCGTACTTGATGGCGCTGGCCACGGCCATGCCGGACGAGCCGCCGACCAGCAGCGCCTCCTCGCCGGCCAGACGGCGGGTCATTTCAAAGGCTTCGGCGTCGGACACGCGCACGATGTCGTCGGTGATGTTCCGGTCGAAGGCCTTGGGATAGAAGTCCTCCCCTACGCCCTCGATATCGTACTGGTGGACTTCGTCGCGTGAGGAAGCGGAGTAGATGGAGCCTTCCGGGTCGGAGCCGATGACCTTGACCGCGCCGTTGGAGGCTTCCTTGAGGTACTTGCCGGTGCCGGAGATGGTGCCGCCGGTGCCGATGCCGGCCACGAAGTGCGTGACCTTGTGGTCCGTGGCCTCCCAGATCTCAGGTCCGGTGGTGTAGTAGTGGCTCAGCGGGCCGTTCGGATTGTCGTACTGGTTCGGGCGGAAGCCGCCGGGAATCGTATTGGCCAGTCGTTCGGCGACCTGATAGTAGGAGCGCGGGTCGTCCGGGCCGGCGTCGGTTGGCGTGACGATGACTTCGGCACCGTAGGCGCGCAGCACCGCGCGCTTGGATTCGGAGACCTTGTCCGGCAGGGTGAAAATCGTGCGGTAGCCGCGCTGCTGGGCGACCAGGGCCAGGCCGACGCCGGTGTTGCCGGAGGTGGGTTCGACGATCACGCCGCCGGGCTTCAGTTGGCCGGACTGTTCGGCGGCGTCGATGATGCGTTCGGCAATGCGGTCCTTGGAAGATCCACCGGGGTTGAAGTATTCGACTTTGACGGCGATGGTGGCTTTGACGCCGGCCGCCTGCGGAATGTGGTTGAGCTTGACGAGCGGGGTGTTGCCGATGAGTTCTGCGAGGCTGTTGTGGATGGTCATGTGAAGTCCTTCGTTGCTGGGGTTGTGGGGTTTTGCTGCGTTGCGTTCGTGAACCGACGTTCCCAGACGAATGGACTGTGGCTTTGGTTTGAAAATCGAGTATCCCCGCTCACTGTACGGTGAAGCCGAAAAGTGAATCAGTTTTTCATGTTAACCACGGCTCGCGCGTTACACGGTTACGCTCGTGCCATCGATTTCATGAAAATTCATGCGACAGATTTGCCGCGATTCGAATGCTCTATCTCAAGTTATGCGTCACTGACCGCTCGCCCAGGGGCGTCGGTTAGCGACAACAACATGAGATAATCTGCATGTCTCACACCATAGCACAACCCGCGACAAGCGCGTGTCGCCGGCGGCCTCGGCTCCCCTCCCTGAGGGGAGCTGGCCGCGAAGCGGACTGAGGGGAATACGACGGCACCCGTAACTCCCCTCAGCCTCACTGCGTTCGACAGCTCCCCTCAGAGAGGGAGCCAAAAAAGGTCTATAACGAGGCTGCCTCGATGAGCTGACGGGTGTAATCGGATTGGGGGTTGCCGAGCACTTCAGCGGTGGAACCCGTCTCTTCGAGACGCCCGTCATGGAGCACGAGGATGCGGTCGGCGATGTGCTGTACCACGCCGAGATCGTGGGAGACCATGATGATGGCGGTGCTCGGCCGGGCCGCGCGGATGGCGGCGAAGGTGTCGAGGATCTGAATGCGCGCGGCCACGTCGATGGCGCTCATCGGCTCATCGGCGAGGATCACTTTGGGCTCGTTGATGATAGCGCGGGCGATGACCACGCGCTGCGCCTGGCCGCCGGACAGGTCGATTGGGTACCGGTTCAGGAAGTCTGCCGGTTCAAGGCCTGCCATGGTCAGAGCCGCGGCCACTCGCTCGTCGATATCGGTGTTGTTCAGGTCACGCCGTTGCAGACTCAGCGGTTCAGCCACTGATTTGGCGACTCGCCAACGTGGGTCGAGCGAGGAGAACGGGTCCTGGAACACCAGTCCCGATTCGCGGCGCAGGGCCGCGAATCCCGGCGATTTTCGGCCGCCGACAATGAATTGGCTCTCGTATTCCACGCTGCCGGAGTCCGCGGATTCCAAGCCCAGCATAATGCGGGTCAGCGTGGATTTGCCGGATCCGGAGCCGCCGATCACGGCCAGACATTCGCCGGCGTGGACGTCGGCGGAGACGTCGAAGAGGACTTGGTGGCGTGCGGTGCGCGGGCCGAAGGATTTGGTGATGGAGTGGGCGGAGAGGAGCGGCACACTGCTGTTACTCATGCGAATCCTCCTTGGGGGTGTGGAGGGTGAGGGTTTGGGCGGCGGCGACCAGGCGCTGGGCTTGTGGTGTGGTCGGCGCGGCGAGCAGGTCGGCGGTGGGTCCGGATTCGACGATGCGGCCGGCGTCCAGCACGTAGCAGCGGGTGGTGGCACGCGCGAGTACGGAGAAATCGTGGGTGATGAACAGCATGGAGGCACCGGCGTCGTCCACCAGCGAGGTCAGCAGGTCCACGATCTGGCGTTGCGTGATGGAGTCGAGTGCGGTGGTGGGTTCGTCCGCGATGATGAATCGCGGTGAGGTGATCAGCGCCGTGGCGATGCCCACGCGCTGCTGTTGGCCGCCGGACAGTTCGTGCGGGTATTTGCCGGCCATATCGAGATCCAGCCCGACCTTGCTCAACAAGGCATTCACTCGGTCGGCTCGTTCGGCCTTGGTCAGATCATAGTGCAACCGCAATGGCAAGGCGATCTGCTGCGCCACGGTCATCACCGGGTTCAGTGAGGCAGCCGGATTCTGGAACACCGCACCCACATACCGGCCGCGCAGGTCGGCAAGCGCACGTTCGGAAGCTCCGATAATTTCCGTGCCGCCCATATCAATCGACCCATTAGTCACAGCGGTCAGGGGCAGCAACCCCAGCATCGCCTTGGCAATCATAGATTTTCCGGAGCCTGAAGAACCGATCAAGCCAACTCGTTCACCGTCGGCAATGGTCATATCCGCATCAGAGACGATTGGTTTGCCGCCAATCGTGATTTTCAGCCCGCGAACATCGACGCTCATCGTTCGCCTCCTATTTCACGTAATGCGGGGTTGGTGACCGGATCGATGGCATCGCGCAGCACATCACCAAAAATATTCAGCGCCACAACCACAACCGTGACGATCAGGCCGGGCCACACCACGGTTAATGGGAACACGTTGATGAGTTTGACCGAAGTGGCCAGAGAATGCCCCCAGCTCGGCACACCGGACGGCACACCGATACCGAGATAAGTGAGCCCCGACTCAGCCAACACCACCGTGCCCGCCGACAATGACAGTTGCACAGCCAATACCGGCAGAATATTCGGCATAACATGGCTTATGAGCACACGCCACCCGCTGGCACCATTGGCCAAGGCCGATTCCACATATGACGAGCGGGACGCCAGCAACGCTGCGGGGCGAGCCACACGAGCCAGATTCAACCCATATCCGAAGCCGCAGGCGATCACAATCACCGCGATTGACGCTCCCAACGGCACAGCCAGAATCAACGCAATCAACACGGTGGGAACGGAAATCAACGCATCAACTACCACTACCGAAGAACTGGCGAGCGCCGCATTGCGCGCCACCATGGCCGCGATGAGCAGCAGCCCCCAAGCCATAGATGCCACTACGGTCAGCAGCACGATCACAAGATTGGTATGTGAGCCGGCCAGCAGCCAGCTGAACACGTCCGCGCCGGTGCCGTCAGTGCCGAGCCAGTGCTCGGCGGACGGCTTGGCCCATACATGGTAGCCATCAGTGGCCCACAGCGATTGCGGGGTCCAGAACAGGGAAACGATGGCAATGAGCAACCACAGAGCGAGCACGATAAGTGCGAATTTGCCCTCGGCACGACGCCACATGGAGTGCAGGACGATGACGAAGGCAGCCCGTCGACCACCAGTCGTCGCACGACGAACATTGCTCATGCGGTCACCTCCGTAATGGCGGTAGCGGTTTTCAGACGCGGGTCGAGCACGCGGTGGAGCAAATCGACCACGAGGCCGACAGTCAAAAAGAACGCGGCCAGCAGGAACAGCTCGCTTTGCACGGCAATCAGGTCGCGGTTGCCCACGTCGGTCACAAGACCGTTGCCGATGCCCGGTAACGCAAACAGGTTTTCGATGACCATCACGCCAGTGACCATCGAAGCGAAGGTCAGCCCGATAACAGACACCAGCTGCGGGGTTGCCAACCGCAATCCCACACGCAACACCGCCTGAGTGCGCGTCATGCCACACGAGCATGCCATATCGATGTAGCCGGAACTGGCTAAATCCCCTAAGGCCGCGCGCGTGTATCGCATAAGCGATGCTCCCACGATGATGCCGACCGATACAGCCGGCAATACCAACGCTGATATCGCCGAACCGGGTGCGCCCCAGCCATCCAGCGGGAACCCTTGCGAGGGAAACACGTCAAGCAATCCTACGCCGCGCCCGAACAACAGAATCAGCAGCAGACCGCCCCACAACGCAGGTACGGCACCGCCGACAATAGCCAGTACATGAAACACCGCACGCACCGTTGCGCTGCGGGCCAGTACCGCCGCACAGCCCAGCGGCAAGCCGATGGCCAAGGCGATGAGCAGGCCAAGAATAATCAGGGGAAAGGTGATGGACGCACGTGCGCCTACCAAGGAGGTTACGGAGCGACCAGTCAGGATTGAAGTGCCGAAGTCACCACGGGCCAGCGCACTCATCCAATCGAAGTATTGTGCAATCAATGGCCGATTCAGACCGAGTTGTTCGCGTAGCTGGGTCACACGCTCAGGCGGCGAGTTGACGCCGGCCATCACGGAGGCCACATCGCCAGGCAGAATGCGCAATGCTGCGAAAACCACCACGGACAGGCCGAACAACGCCACCACGAATAACGCCAGCCGTTTCAACACGAATCGCATAATGCCTACTTTACTTGGATTAACAATGAGCCCCCTCACTGAGGGAGCTCATTGCTGTAACGAACTACTTCGTGTAGGTCACGTTGTAGAGGGGCAGAACGGTCTGGTTGAGGTCGAAGGGGAATCCTTCAACGCCCTTGGCCGTGGCGGTGGTGATGCGGTAGTTGAACAGCCAGTCGGCCGGCGCATCCTCGGAGACAAGCTTGGCGGCCGCGGCGAACTTGGCATCACGCTCCTTGTCGGAGGTGGCGGCAACACCCTCGTTGTACAGCTTGGTCACATTCTTGTTGTCGTAACCGAAATAGTATGTCGGATCGGTCCACGATGCGAAGTCGTGGCTTTCGTTGTGGTCCACCAGCGAAATATCGAAGGTGTGGTTGGTGTACACATCCTGCAGCCACGTGGAGAACTCCACCACATTCACCTTCAGGTCGATGCCGATGGGCTTGAGCTGGGAGCGCAGCTGGTCTCCGAGCTCGGTGCCGTAGATGTTGGCGTAGGTCAGCGTAAGTTGAAGCGGCTTGTCGGTGGAATAGCCGGCTTCAGCCATGAGCGACTTGGCCTTGTTCTGATCATACGGGTACAGATTCGTCAGATCCTCGTAGCCGGGGTCGAGAGACGGGATCGGGCCGCCGAGCGCCTTGTCCGCACCGCCGCGAGAGGCGATGAGCTCCTTGTGGTTGATGGCGTAACGGATGGCCTGGCGAATGCGCTTGTCAGCCAGTTTGGAACCGGAAGCGTTGTTGAAGCCGAGCACGAACTTGTCGGTGCCGTTGCCGGCTTTGACCGTGTACTTGGCGGAATCGGACTTGAACGGTTCGGCGAGGTTCTCGGTAATCGGGGCGAGCACCTGCACGTCACCGGACTTCAGCGCATTGACCGCGGCGTTGTCGTCGGCCAGATACTTGACGACCACGGTGGGCGTCTTGGCCTTGTTCTTGCCCCAGTACTTCTCATTGGCCTTCAGCGTGATCGAGCTGTTTTCCACGAACTTGGCAACGGTGTAGGGGCCGGAGCCGACGGCCTGCGTCTTCAGGTCATACTTGGCGTCCTTGTCGAACACGAGCCCTGCGCGACCGGTCAGGGTCCACAACAGGTTGGAGTTCGGCGTCTTGAGCGTGATCACCGCGGTGTCGGCGTCCTTGGCCTCCACCTTGCTGACGGCGGCGAGCGCGTCGGCGTCGTGGTAGCCCTTAGCGATCAGCTCGTTGATGGACCAGGCCACGTCCTCGGCGTCAAGTTTGTCGCCATTGAAGAAGGTCATGTTCTTATTGAGGTGGAAGGTGTAGGTCAGGCCGTCCTTGGACGTCTCCCAGCTGGAGGCGATGGCGGGAGCGACCTGGTTCTTGGAGTCACGTGCCACGATGCCTTCGTATACGTTGCCGATCAGGATCTGGTCAAGCGCGGAGCCGGCGGTGTTGCGGATGTCCAGATTGGTGGGGGCCAGTTTGAGGCCGATGGTCACGGTGTCGGCATATTGGTTGCTGGACGAAGCCGACTTGTCATCTTTCTTACCGCCGAAAGCGAGCGTGACGCCGATGACGACCGCCACTGCCACGATGACGGCAATCAGTGAGATCAGCCACCACTTCGGGCCGCTTTTTTTCGGATTCTTTGCGCGCGAGGCAAGGCTCGCATCTGTGGTTGCGCCGTCTTCGACGTGCGCACCATTGTCTTGAGACATGGTTCTTCCTCTGTATATGTTGTGTTCTACGGTTGGCCGCCACGCTGGGTCGACCACCGCAGGCCATCATAGCCATGGGACTGTAGAATTGCGCATGAAATCCATCTTGAATCTGGAGGGTTATCATGCTGGTCGCCGTTGATATCGGCAATACGAACATCGTGCTGGGCTTTTTGGATGGCGATACCATCGCCGGCACCTACCGCATCACCACCAAAGCCAACCATACGTCTGATGAGTATGGGCTGTTTCTGACTGAATTCCTGAGAATGAGCGGTTTTCAGCCATCCGATGTGGACGATGTGATCATCTGTTCGGTGGTGCCGAAAGTGATGCACTCCTTCCGTTCGTCCATCGTCAAATTCCTCGACATTGATCCGATGGTGGTGGGACCGGGCATCAAGACCGGTATGAACGTGCGCGTTGACGATCCGAAATCGCTGGGTGCGGATATTCTGGCCGACTGCGCCGGTGCCTATTACGAGTATGGCGGCCCAGTGCTGGTGGCTGATTTCGGCACCGCCACCACGTTCACACACGTGAGCGACAAGGGCGTGGTCGATTCCGGCGTCATCACCACCGGCATCCGTGCCGGTGCGGCCGCTCTGTGGGGAGATACGGCCCAGCTGCCGGAAGTGGAAATTACGCGACCAGATACGATTCTGGGCACCAACACCAAGACCTGCATGCAGGCCGGTTTGTATTACACGTTCTTGGGCGGTGTGGAGCGCACGATTCGTCAGTTCCGCAAAGAGCTCGGAGGCGAGGATTTCAAGGTGATCACCACCGGTGGCCTCGGTCGAGTGTTTGAGAATGACACCGAGCTGATTGACGTGTATGACCCGGATTTGATTTTCAAGGGCATGGCGCACATCTACTCGCGCAATGTGAAGTGACGTAGTATGCAGGAATCGGCCGCGTATAGCGCGGTCGATTCCGACCCAACCCCGAATCCCTACTTAATCGTAAAGCCCTGATTGAAGCCGTATTCTCGGAGGTCTTTCTGCCATTGGGCCAGGCCGTCGGAGAGACTGACTTTCTTGCCGGGCTTCTCCAACGGTTCGAGCGGGTTGCCTTCCTCGTCCTTCATGCCCATCTCAATGGCTTCCTGTCGCTGCTGATAGGCGTGGAAACTGCCGGACCACTCGTATGCCTGGCCCACCGTCGATTTGAAGTCACTGCGCGCATACACTTCGAATGGCAGATACTGGTATCCGACCGACACATCCTCGGCGGCCTCCGACAGTACACGGTTGAACTTCTGCCCGCCGAAATACGGGATTTCAATGCCCCGGTCATTGGTAATCGTGGTTTTATCCAAAAAATCAGCGGAATTCAGGGTGGCATAATCGGCCGGGAAAGCACCGCCATCCACACGCGCGCTAATGCCTTGGGCGTCATGCGCCACAAAGTCCACGAAACGATAAGCCGCATCCGGCTTACGGGTCAATTGCAGTACGGTCAGTGCCGACCCGCCGCTTTCGGCGTTGGTGGGCTGGCCATCATAGGTGGGCATGGGAGCCACGCGCCACAGACCGGCCGCGCCCGGCACATTGGACAGCAGCAGCGACGGCATCCAAGCCCCAGAGAACACGGAGGCGATGGTGCCGGTGCCCACTCTGCTTTTCCACCGATCCGACCATGTGGCGGAGGTGGTGTCAACAAGCCCCTCATCGATCATTTTCTGCCAGAATTCGGTGAACCGTTGGGTGCCGGCATCCTCATCCAAATCGATGGTCACGGTTTTGCCGTCGGCCGACGTGTGGAACGGCTGACCACCGGCGAGCCAGACCATCGCGTCATAGAAACTGCCGTCGCCCGAGTCGGCGGCGATATACGCGCCGATCTCCTTGAGCTTTTCGGCGGCCTCGTAATAGTCATCCCAAGTCTTGATCTTGGTGGCGTCCACGCCGGCTTGGCGGAACACGTCTTCGTTGTAGAAGAAGCCCATCGGGCCCGAATCCATGGGCAGTCCATAGGTACGGCCGGCGAGCTGCACGGACGACCATGTGCCGAGGGTAAAGAAGTTGGAATAATCCGAGCCGATTTTGTCGGTCAGATCAAGCAATTGGCCGGAGACCGCGTACTGCAACAGTGCATAGTATTCGATTTGAGCCACGTCCGGCGTGCCGTAACCGTCTTGAATGGCGGTATTAAGATTGCCGTAGCCGGAGATATTGGTCCATTTCACGCGGATGTCCGGATTGGCTTTTTCGAAACGGCGGATGACCTCCCCCATGCTCGGTTCCCAGCTCCATACGCTGATCTCCGTACGGTTGTCGTCCGTGGCCTGCCCGCACGAGGCCAGGGATACGGAAAGGATGGCAGTCACTGCTATGGTTGCCATTCTTTTGATTCGCTGTCCGATCACTCGCATGGTGACGAGTGTACTAGGCGGGGCTTAAAACGGTAAAAGCCCCGTGACGGGATTCGTCACGGGGCTTTGTGTATCAGGTGAGATTAGCTAGGCAGTCTCAGCGAGGGTTCAAGGCTTACTTCACGGTGAAGCCCTGATCCTTGCCGTAATCCTGCAGTGCCTTCTGCCAAGCGGCGATACCGTCAGTCAGCTTCTGGTCGCCGGTGTAGGACTTGCCAAGGTAGTCGCCGAAGATGGTGCGGGCCTTGACCTCGTAGGGCAGGAACTGGTAGTCGGAGGACACGTTCTCAGCAGCCTGAGCCAGAACCTCGTTGTACTTCTGACCACCGAAGTAGTCAACGTCCTCGCCATCGGCGTTCTTCACAGTGGTGGTGTTCTTGAAGGAGTCGGACTCCATGGAGGCCTTGTCAGCCGGGAATGCACCGCCGGCCACACGGGTGGCCACGCCGTCGCCGTGGTTGGCGTACTCGATGAACTGGTAAGCAGCGTCAGCCTTCTTGGTGGAGGCGAGCACAGCCAGCGAAGAACCACCGTTCTCGGAGTTGGTGGTGGAGCCGTCAGCGGTCGGCATCTGGGTCACACGCCACTTGCCAGCGCCGTCAGCAGCGGAGTTGGCCAGGTTGGCAGGCATCCAAGCGCCAGTGAACAGGGAGGCGATGGTGCCGTCGACCATGCCCTTGAACCAGTCCTCAGACCAGCCAGCGGTCTTGGTGTCGAGCAGGCCCTCGTCCAGCAGCTTCTGCCAGAAGTCGGTGAAGGTCTTGACGCCCTTGTCCTCGGTCAGGTTGACGGTGACTTCGGAACCATCGGAAGAGGTCTGGAACGGCTTTGCACCGGCCAGCCAGGTCATGGAGTCGAAGAAGCCGGCGTCACCGGTGTCGGAGGTGATGTAGTAGTTGTCGCCCAGAGCGTGAATCTTCTTGGCGGCGTCGTAGTACTGATCCCAGGTCTTGATCTGCTCGGCGTCAACACCGGCCTTGTCGAAGACCTCCTTGTTGTAGAAGAAGGCCATTGGGCCGGAATCCATCGGCAGGCCGTAGACCTTGCCGGCGAACTGCACGGAAGCCCACGGGCCAGGGGTGTAGAAGTCGGAGTAGCCGGAGGTCTTGTCGGTGATGTCCAGCAGGTTGCCCTTGATGGCGTACTGCGGGATGGCGTAGTACTCAACCTGAGCGACGTCCGGAGCACCGGAGCCGGCCTCGATGGCGTTATCAAGCTGGGTGTATTCCTTGGTGTTGGTGCCGACGTTCTTGAGATCGACCTTGATGCCGGTCTTCTTGGTGAAGTCCTTGGCAACCTGGGTCAGCGTGGGCTCCCAAGCCCACACGGTGATTTCGGTAACGTCCTTATCTTGAGCCGGCTTGCCACTGGCGGTGTCGGAACCGCAGGCGGCAACGGAACCCAGCATGGCAACCGCACCGGTAAGTGCAATGGCCTTCTTAGCAACGGTGAACTTCATCGTTCTGTTCTCCTTCCTTGGATCGCCTTTCGGCGGTCTGCAGTGATTGTCACCACAACAGCATGGCAACTCTCCTCGTCGTCATGCTATCGTGAACCATCACTCTATGGTTCAGTAGTCACAAAACGGCTTTGTTTCGCCACTTTGTAGCTATGGTTGCGATAACATCTTTTATTATACACATTCTTCGGCAACACGCCATCTTGGTATCGCAATCCGCGCGCCACTGCTCCCATGGCATAAGAAAATCGGGCGCTCCGAAGAGTGCCCGATCCTGTTATCGCAACCTCCCGCTACAGAAACCACAGGAGGAAGTCTGCTGCGATTGCCGTTACTTCACCTGGTAGCCCTGCTGCTTGGCGTAATCCTGCAGGTCCTTCTGCCAGGAAGCCACGGCATCGGAGAGCGTGGTCTTGCCGGTGTAGGCATCGCCGGCGTAGTCGCCGAACTTGCCGCGAGCGTAGACCTCGAAGGGCAGGAACTTGTAGCCGGTGGACACATTGGCTGCGGCCTTGGCCAGCTCCTCGTTGAACTTCTGACCGCCGAAGTACTCGTGGGCCTTGCCGTCGGAGTCGGTCAGGGAGGTCATGTTGAGGAAGTCGTTGGACTTGAGGGTGTCGTTGTCGGCCGGGAAGGCACCGCCGTCAACACGGGTCTTAATGCCCTCGGCGTCGTGGCAGGCGTATTCCATGAACTTGTAGGCGGCGGCGACCTTGGCCTTGTCGTCGGACTTCACGATGACCAGCGAGGAACCACCGTTCTCGGAGTTGGTCTCGGAGCCGTCTGCGGTCGGCATCTGGGCGATGCGCCACTTGCCGTCACCGTTCGGAGCGCCGGAAAGCAGGTTGTACGGCATCCAAGCGCCGGTCAGCAGGGATGCGATGGAGCCGTCATCCAGACCCTTGTTCCAATCGTCGGTCCAGCCGACGGTCTTGGTGTCGATGAGGTCTTCGTCGATCATCTTCTGCCAGAAGTCGGTGAAGGTCTTGACGTTCTTGTCACCGGTCAGGTTGATGGTCACGGTCTCGCCGTCCTTGGAGGTCTCGAACGGGGTCGCGCCGGCCAGCCAGGTCATGGAGTCGAAGAAGCCGGCGTCACCGGAATCGGAGGTGATGTAGGAGTCCACGGCGCGAATCTTCTTGGCAGCCTCGTAGAAGTCGTCCCACGTGCGCACCTGGGTCGGATCGACGCCGGCCTTGTCGAAGACGTCCTTGTTGTAGAACCAGGCCATCGGGCCGGAATCCATCGGCAGGGCGTAGACGCCGTCATTGATGCTCACCGAGGACCACGTGCCCGGGGTGTAGAAGTCCTTGAAATCGGAGGCGCCGAGATCGGAGAGGTTCTCGAGGTGGCCGCGAATCACGTATTCGGGCAGTGCGTAGTATTCGATCTGGGCGATGTCCGGAGCACCGGAGCCGGCCTCGATGGCGTTGGACAGTGCGTTGTACTCGTCCTTGTTGGTGCCGGCATTGGTCACCTTCACCTTAATGTTCGGGTTCTTGGCCTCGAATCCCTTGACCGTACGAGGCAGTGTGGAATCCCAGGACCACACGGTCAGCTCGATCTTCTTATCAGAGGAGCCGGTGCTTCCGCTATCCCCGGCAGAGGTGGAACCGCAGGCAGCTACAGAGGAGAGCATGGCCACAGCACCAATCAGGGCAATTGTCTTCTTGCCGAACTTCATCGTTCTTTCCTTCCTTGTTATGGGAAACGACGGGACTTGGCGTTTTGTTCCAAGTATTGTATCGTTTTAAGAAACGGTACCACATGTTTTATGTTTACGCAAACACGACACGTCGCACCATGGTGACTAACCGCAAACCGAAGGAGATGCATCCCGCTCATGACCACTCACAACAGCCAGTATTCCGCCGAAACCACCCATCCCGACAAGCAGGAAAGCAGCCCGGCGCCGACCGCCGCCGGCACCACGGCCAGTAACGTCTCCACAACCGGCAACGCAACCACGCCGGACGCCAGCATCGCCCTCAACGCCGACGCCACTCCGGTAGCCGACGTTCCCCCGCGTCTGTTCGGCTCATTCGTAGAACATCTGGGCCGCTGCGTCTACGGCGGCATCTACGAGCCCAGCCATCCCACCGCCGACGAAAACGGCTTCCGCCAAGACGTGCTTGACCTGGTCAAGGAGCTGGGCGTCACCTGCGTGCGCTACCCCGGCGGCAATTTCGTATCCAACTACAACTGGGAAGACGGCATCGGTCCACGCGAGAATCGCCCCGTGCGCCGCGACCTGGCCTGGCATTGCACCGAAACCAACGAGATGGGCATCGACGACTTCTACCGCTGGAGCCAGAAAGCCGGCACCGAAATCATGCTTGCCGTCAACATGGGCACCCGGGGGCTGAAAGCCGCGCTCGACGAGCTCGAGTATGTCAACGGCGCGCCCGGCACCGCTTGGGCGGATCAGCGCGTGGCCAACGGCATCGAGGAGCCGATGGATATCAAGATGTGGTGCATCGGCAACGAAATGGACGGCCCGTGGCAGGTGGGCCACATGAGCCCGGAAGAATATGCCGGCGCGGTGGATAAGGTGGCCCACGCCATGAAGCTCGCCGAGTCCGGTCTCGAACTCGTGGCCTGCGGTTCCTCGGGTGCCTATATGCCGACCTTCGGCACGTGGGAGAAGACCGTGCTCACCAAGGCTTACGAGAATCTCGACTTCGTCTCCTGCCATGCCTACTACTTCGACCGCGGCCATAAAACCCGGACCGCCGCCTCCATGCAGGACTTCCTGGCCTCTTCCGAAGACATGACCAAGTTCATCGCCACCGTCTCGGACGCGGCCGATCAGGCGCGAGAAGCCAACAACGGCACCAAAGACATCGCCCTGTCCTTCGACGAATGGGGCGTATGGTATTCGGACAAGTGGAACGAGCAGGAAGACCAGTGGAAGGCGGAGGCCGCGCAGGGTTTGCACCACGAGCCATGGCCCAAGTCTCCACATTTGCTGGAAGACATCTACACCGCGGCCGACGCGGTGGTCGAAGGTTCCCTGATGATCACCCTGCTCAAGCACTGCGATCGCGTGCGTTCCGCCTCGCGCGCCCAGCTGGTCAACGTCATCGCCCCCATCATGGCCGAGGAACACGGCCCGGCATGGCGGCAGACCACGTTCTACCCGTTCGCCGAAGCCGCCCTTCACGCGCGCGGCCAGGCCTACGCTCCGGCCATCAGCTCCCCCACCATCCATACCGAGGCATATGGCGACGTGCCGGCCATCGACGCGGTAGTCACGTGGGATGAACAGGCCCGCACCGGTCTGCTGCTTGCCGTCAACCGCGACGCCAACACCCCGCACACGCTCACCATCGACCTTTCCGGGCTGCCCGGCCTGCCCGGTCTCGGCACGCTCGCGCTCAGCAAGGCGCAACTGTTGCATGAGGACGATCCGTACCGCACCAACACCGCCGAAGCGCCCGAAGCCGTCACGCCGCAACCGCTCGGCATTGCGATGAACGCCACCGGCACCTGCACGGCAACGCTTCCCGCCATCTCCTGGATCAGCGTGGAATTCCACGGCTAAAAGACGGAGAGTCACGCCCGTACCAAGTACAGTCAAGTCCAATACGACCAGGGCCCGTCAATCACCATACGATTGACGGGCCTTGTCATTCACTTCGGATATTTCGAACCATGGATTCATCAGGCGCAGGCCAACGCCGGTGAGGACTCGCGCAGGGAGAGGCTATAGGGGGCCTCGATGGTTTGGGCAGGAGCGCGACTGCCGGATTCGACCTGTTGGATGATGGATTCGACGGCCAGTCGGGCGATGGCTTCCCTGCCGGGGTTAACGGTGGAAAGAGACGGCACCATGTAGGCCGATTCCTCCACGTCATCGAAGCCGATAACGCGAACATCATCCGGCACGGCAACGCCGCGTTCGCGCAGTTCACGCAGCACGCCCCACGCCAGCAAGTCATTCAAAGCGAACACGGCATCGAATTGCAGGCCACTCTCCAGCATGGTGTCCACCGCGACCAAACCGTCGGCGCTCCCCCAGCCTTGGGTTTCGATAAGCAGACTGTCATCACAGGGGATGCCGCGCGCGGCCAGCGCCTCACGATATCCGTGGGTGCGGATGGAGCCCGACGAGAAATCGTGCTCGGGGTGGGGCACGGCACCGACTACGGCGATGCGGCGGCAACCGGCATCAAGCAGGTGATAAGTCGCGGCGGCGGCCCCTTCGCGATTGCGAATCACTACGTGCGGCGCGTTGACGCCGAACAAACGTTCACCCAACAGTACGAGCGGGTAATCGCCATCCAAAGCCGCGATATCGTCAACCGTCATCATCAGAGGGCTTAAGATGAGCCCGTCCGCGCTGTGCGTGCCCATCGATGCGATGCTTTCCAGCTCGCGGGCACGATTGTTAGTGGTGGATTCCACGATGACGCCGTAGCCATGTTGCCGGGCCTCGGCCAGAATATCCTCGGCGAGTTCGGAGAAGTACACCTGCCGCAGATCGGGAATAACCAGCTTGAGCAACCGGGTACGCCCGGAACGCAGGTTTCTGGCCGACGAGTTGACTTTGTATCCGAGCCTGTCGATGGCTTCCGCAATACGCGCGGCCATCGCCTCGCTCATATATGGCTGTTTGTTCAGAAAATTAGACACCGAGGCTACCGAAACACCGGCCTCATGGGCCACGTCCGCCATCGTCACTCTGTTTTTGCCTCGCACGGTGACCACCCTACCCGACTTTGCTGGAGATACGAAAACGACTCCCCTGCTACGATGAGCAGCAAGGGAGCCTTTCGGTAATTAGGCGCTATGCGCGGTTTTACAGCTTGACGACGAGTACGCCGTTGGGCTGGATGGCGGCCGTGTGCTCGGACTCGTTGACCTGGGCCAGCGAGGCGACCAGCGGTTCGCCTTCCACGTCCACGACCGCAACATCGTGGGTGCGGTTGAACAGGAACACGAAGTGGTTCTCGCCAGTTTCGTCCGCACGCTCGACGCGCAGCACTTCACCGCGATCGTCCTCAGCCGAAGTCTCGATGCCGAGTTCCTCCAGCAGCACGGGCAGGCTCTTGGCCAAACCCTCACGGCCGAGACGGGCACCGACGTATGCGGCCTTGCCGTCGCCGAAGTCGTTGACGGTGATGGCGGGAGCGCCGTCGAAACCGGTCCACTTATCTGCCTTGAAGGAGGCGACCACGTGAGCGGTATCGGCCACGGAGGTGATCACGTCGGCGAAATCGTGCGCCACGGTTCCGTTGTCCAAGTCAAGGTGGTCCATGGCACCGGGGAAGTCGTTGCCCATCGGGGCGAATTCCTCAACGCGCACACCCACCACGTCACGGATGGAACCGGGGTAGCCACCCAGCCAGACGTGATCCTTGTCGTCCACCAGACCGGTGTAGTAGGTCACGAACAGCTTGCCGCCGTTCGCCACATACTCGCGCACGCGGCGCGTGGTCTCTTCGGACAGGATGGTCAGGCTCGGCAGCACGACGGCTTCGTACTCGTCCCAAGGGCCGCGAACCGGCACCACGTCTGCGGTCAGACCGTTGTCCGCCAGCGCGCGGAACCACGCGAGCGGCTCGGTCCAATGGCGTACCTCCTGAGTAGGCGTGGCGGTGTGTTCCGTAGCCCACTGGGACTCGTAATCGAAGACGACGGCGACCTTGGACTTGACCAGCTTGGTGCTCAGCAGGCCCTCGTCAGCAAGCTTGTTGAGGTCGGCACCCAGCTCGCACACATCGCGGAAGATCTGGGAGTCGGGGCCCGCGTGAGGAACCATCGAAGAGTGCCACTTCTCGGCACCGGCCTTGGACTGGCGCCACTGGAAGTAGCAGATGGCGTCGGAGCCCATGGCCAAGTGGGCCAGGGAGTCGCGCACCAATTCGCCGGGCTCGACGCGATAGTTGATCGGGCGCCAATTGACGGCGGAGCTGGAGTGCTCCATGAGGAACCACGGATTCTTGCGGGCGATGCCGTCACATAGGGAGGCCGAGTAAGCCAGCTCGTCGAAGTGAGCTTCGCCAGGCGTGAAGTAGTGATCGTTGGACACGAAGTCCACGTCGTAACCCCACTTGTCGTAATCGATGCCGGCACCGCCGGCGGAGACCATGAAGTTGGTGGTCTGCGGCTTGGGGGCGATCTCGAGCAGGGCGTCGCGCTCGGCCTTGTAAAAGTCGAGCAGGGCGTCGGAGCTGAAGCGCTTCCAGTCAAGCAGCTTGCCCGGGTTCATGAAGTTGCCGTCGCCGATGAAGCGCGGCGGGATGATCTCGGAAAAATTGTTCATGCGCTGCGCCCAGAATGCGGTGCCCCAAGCGTCGTTGACGGCGTCGATGGTGCCGTACTTCTTCTCGCACCACTTCTGGAAGGCGCGCTCGGCGTCTTCGGAATAGTCGAAGCGGTTGTGGCAGCCGTACTCGTTGCTCACATGCCAAGAGACCACATAGGGGTTGTCCTTGTAGTGCTCGGCCATCTTGCGGCACAAGCTGAGCGCGTAGTCAAGGAAGACCGGGCTGGTGGCGCGCCAGTGCTGGCGGGCACCGGGCTGGCAGACGTCGCCGCGGTAGTCGACCCAGAGGATCTCCGGGTGGGCCTGGGTCATCCACATCGGCGGGGATGCGGTGCCGGAGGCGAGATCGACGGCGATGCCGGCCTTACCAAGCTTGTCGATGACGCGGTCGAGCCAATCGAAGTCGTACACGCCTTCTTCGGGCTCAAGCTTGGCCCAGGAGAAGATGGCCACGGAGACGAGGTTGACGCCGGCCTGCTGCATGAGGGCTACATCTTCGTCCCACACTTCCTCAGGCCATTGGTCGGGGTTGTAATCGCCGCCGTACCAGATGCGGGGCTTGTTGCCCGCAAGCGGCTGCGGCCACTTGAACTCTTTACGTTCCATGATGATTCAGCTCCTTTATTGAATTTTATCGATAATCTGCGTCCGCGGGAATAAACAGCCCACAGGGCTGTTTGCCTAACGGCTCAGCTCGTCAGAGAGGGGCTTGGCACTATTACCTCCCTCTGATGAGGAAGGTTGTCTCGGCGGAGCCGGGACGGAGGGAGAGACCCCGCCGCGAGGCGGTGAAGACACCGCGTCGGCGGAGCCGACTCCATCACTCCTTGACGGCGCCTGCGGCGAGTCCGGACTGCCAGTACTTCTGCAGGCACAGGAACGCGATCACCAGGGGGATGATCGTGATCAGGGAGCCCGTGATCACCAGGTTCTGGATCGCCTGGCCGCCCGCGGTCGAGGCCTGGTCCTTCCACTGGTTCAGGCCGATGGTCAGCGGGTACCAGTCCGCGTCCTTGAGCATGATCAACGGCAGGAAGTAGTTGTTCCACGTCGCCACGATCGTGAACAGGGCCGTCGTAACGATGCCCGGAGCCAACAGGGGCAAGGAAATCTGCCAGAACGTGCGGAACTCGGACGCGCCGTCCACGCGCGCCGCCTCCAGCAGCTCCTGGGGCACGGCCTGCTCGCTGAAGATCCACATCAGGTACAGGCCGAACGGGCTGATCAAACT